>Ga0163152_10000005_pt1 | contig 504081 bp, 445 predicted proteins | sample OliLakLV19MP8IB2_FD_148635 | JGI IMG/M metagenome (GOLD analysis project Ga0163152, IMG submission 148635) | Freshwater microbial mat bacterial communities from Lake Vanda, McMurdo Dry Valleys, Antarctica - Oligotrophic Lake LV.19.MP8.IB-2 | ecosystem: Environmental > Aquatic > Freshwater >... | reverse complement strand
GTCAGACAGCCCGAGCCCGTAACACCCGGCGTCGCCGGAGATGGAGCCGCGTTGCGCTTCCCACGCACATAGTATGTGCCGATGTCAAGACCACCCTGCGTCAGCGCCGCGTTGTCTGTAACAAATGGGCTTCCAATAGCCGGGTCATCATCCCAGGTGAAAGTAAATAATGCCGATTGGCCTATCGCCGCTCCAACCTTCACATCCGTAACCGTGCCCGAACCGTTTGCCACCAGCGGCAAGCATACATCCACAGGCGTGGCCGTCGTGCTCACGATCTCCATCGGAACCGTGTTGGTCTGAACAACGATCGTTCCTGTACTCAAACACTTGGTAGTAAAGTTGGTCACGTCTACCGTGTAGGAGCCCGCACCAATCAGATCAGTATTTAACGTGCTGAGTGGACTCGGTGCACTCCCTGACCCCGTCGCACTCATGCCCACGGGAACAGTAGTCCACGCAAACCCATAATTTGCTCCTGCTCCAGGCCCGCTCGCCGTGCTGGCACTCACCGTGATCCGGCCGTCAAAATTAGTGTCGCACGCCGTGTTCGATACCTGGCTCAAACCAACCGTGGGCGTTACACGCTTGTCAAGAACAGTAAACGGTAACGGCGAAGTCAGACAGCCCGAGCCCGTAACACCCGGCGTCGCCGGAGATGGAGCCGCGTTGCGCTTCCCACGCACATAGTATGTGCCGATGTCAAGACCACCCTGCGTCAGCGCCGCGTTGTCTGTAACAAATGGGCTTCCAATAGCCGGGTCATCATCCCAGGTGAAAGTAAATAATGCCGATTGGCCTATCGCCGCTCCAACCTTCACATCCGTAACCGTGCCCGAACCGTTTGCCACCAGCGGCAAGCATACATCCACAGGCGTGGCCGTCGTGCTCACGATCTCCATCGGAACCGTGTTGGTCTGAACAACGATCGTTCCTGTACTCAAACACTTGGTAGTAAAGTTGGTCACGTCTACCGTGTAGGAGCCCGCACCAATCAGATCAGTATTTAACGTGCTGAGTGGACTCGGTGCACTCCCTGACCCCGTCGCACTCATGCCCACGGGAACAGTAGTCCACGCAAACCCATAATTTGCTCCTGCTCCAGGCCCGCTCGCCGTGCTGGCACTCACCGTGATCCGGCCGTCAAAATTAGTGTCGCACGCCGTGTTCGATACTTGTGTCAGCGTCACCTGCGGATAGATGCGATCATCGAGAATATCACGCCGCAACGCTATTGACTCGCAGCCAATTCCTGCTCCGCCAGCCTTCCGTATCGCTTTGACAAAGTACTTATCCAGCGCAATGGCTGGGTAAGTGGCCAAGGTCAGCTGATCATCGACGGGTATTCCTACATTCTGCCCATCCAATACCAGCGAGCCGGGCAGCAAATCTGCCTTGAACCACAAGTAATCAAAATCCGCTACAACGCCGCCAGCGCCGTCAATAAAGACTTGCATGTTGTCGATCTTCCCATCAAAAGGTCCGCATCCGGTCAGGTTTGTTGCTGTTGCATCCAACGTAAAGACTGGAGGCGTTGCCCTTGCCAGCGTCGTTTGCAATGTGCTTGAACATCCCGTTTCCGTACTGGTTCCCGTGAGGGTATAGGTACCTTCAATGATATTTGTATAGTTAACGCTGCTGCCGCCCATAACGCCGAACACATTTCCGGGTTGACCTGCCGCTCCAGTGGGAACCCATGTATAGTCGTGTAATTTGAGGGCTCCAAAGCCAGGTCCAGACGGGGTGCTCACTGTAGCTAGGATACTCCCTTCAAAAAAGCCTGGGTCACACGATGTGTTGCCAGTCGGTGTCAATGCGAGCTGCGGGCTAACCTTGTTATTTGCAATCGTTACACTAAACCCAGCGCTGGCGCAACCAATACCGCCTGTTGCGCTCACATCCGTCTTTTTAGTAGAGACCACCCAATAGGTACCGTTGGTAATTATCTGCGATGGCAGCGGTGCCCCCACATTAGATAACTCTTCCCCACCTTTTGGTGGACCGGAATCAGCAGGTGCCGAAAAAATATTCGTGGTGAGTGTCGCATCGGTAAACCAATCCAGTTGATAATCATTCAAAACCTCCATGCCGCCGCCGATGGCGTTAATCTGGTTCACGATCACACGGGCTGATTGCTCCAGGGCTACGGTGCAGTATTCTGCTGCAAATACTGAGGTGTTTGCCGCTGTAATTTGTGATTTCGTAGGATTATTAATCACCCCAAATGACTTGCTTGAAACGCAACCAGTCGATGCTGTTACCGTGAAAACATAATTACCAGGGCCCAAATTGTTTGCAACATAGTTTCCTGCCGGCTGCGCAAGAATAGGGAATACGCTGTTCGGATCAGGCGCCATGTCGATGTCATAGGTTGTGCCTACAGTAAGGTCGGCTGGATCCAGGTCTACATTAATGTCAATCCGGCCATTAAACACAGTCACGTCACAGGCTGTATTGGATGTAATCGCTGCGGCCAACGTAATTACAGGCGGTAGCGCGTCAGCATCAATGATCACATCCTGTGAAATGATACAGTCGAAGGTGGAATACTTTTCTTTTACCTGTACGAAATAGGACCCCGGAGCCAGGGTATTGGAAATGAGAAATGGATTAACCGGTTCCGTAGTGACAAAAGTAGGAACGATGACCGCCGCTCCACGGAAGAGTGTGACCTCGTAATTTGTCTGATTGGTCCCAACAGGCGCACCGGGGGGAGACTCAATTTGGATTGTGATCGAACCATTTCCAGTACCATACGGGCAAATAGTGGAATTTGATTTCGTGATTTTTAGCACTGCGTGCGATCCGATGAAGGGCAGTGTGTGGGGTAAATAGCGCTTACAACCCGTAGCAGCATCTGTGACCTCCACTGTATAGAGTCCGGTGCCAATGCCGCTTAGATTGGAGGTTGACGATAAGGCGGCGCCCGAATAAACCGGAGGGTTGGTAAAGTAATTTATCGTGCCTGGATTTGTTGGAGACGGAATACCGGCAAACCACTCGTACGTATACCCCGCTGTTCCATAATTACCAATTGCTCCCACTCCATTTGCGGTGATATCAATCACTGGCCCAGGAAAAGTCAGGGAAAGTTTAAGTACGTTACCCGCGATGCTTTCGATGAAATAGATCTTTTGAGCCTCCAGCCCAACCGGAAGCACACCGGTTTTTTTGATAATGACCCGATCTCCCGCCACGAGACCGAGCGGGGCTACCGTTGTCAACTCCTCTGTTGCCTGATCCCCATTGAAATCGATAGGTGCGATGGACTGAACACCGCCATCAAGTACGCCACCCGCTGCATTACAATCTATCGGAATTGTCGTGTTGGAGGCAACCGGCGAGATCGGAGGTGATGTATCGGTCACCGCCCTAATAACTTGATTGGAAGCGCATTTTGTGACATCATCTTGAACGACCAGGGTATAATCACCAGGAATCAGATTTGAATAGATATTACCTCCCTGAAAATCCCGGTTAGTAATTACAAATTGCGGATCAACCGCGTCGTTGCCATTATACCAAAAATAGGTATGGCCGGCCAGGACGGATGCTGTAAGTGATCCATTCGGTGGTACACAGACCGTAAGATTCGTTGCATTAACGGTCACGACCGGGGTGACCAGAGATTCGTTAAGATAAATACTTTGCGCATTGGTACATTGAGTCGAATTGCGCACCGCCGTGATGGTATAATTCTGATCTCCCTTCAATCCCGTTATTTGGTTGGCCACCGTGGATACCATGGTCACATTGTTCAGCCAGGTAAATGTGTACCCTGCAGTCACGCCGGGACCGCCGCCAATGGCCGTCTCATCAATGGTCGCCGTCAACGACCCGTTGGGCGTAGCCGGGTTACAGGATGTTTGAGGTACGGCAACTACGTCAATCTGTGGCGTAAATAAATTATCAATGATGGTAATTGAAACAGGATTGGAAGTACACTGGTGCAACGTATTGGTTACTGTGAGCGTATACGTTCCTGCGGGAAGCGCTGTGTAGGTATCCCCGGGAGCTGGTCCAACGGTTCCGCCCGCAGCCCACGAAAATGTGAATCCGGCAAACGGCGACGCTACAGGAGCAGCGCGGTAGTTGAGTGTGCTTAAGGCAGCAGCGCCATTCTTTATGGCAGAGCAATTGGTGTTGTTTGTTGGAGGTGCCAACGTAACGACAGGCAGTTGCTTATCATCGGCAACACCTACCGACGCTGCATTCACACATCCTGATTGAAGGATGATAACTTCAACGGTATACTGAATCAGCGAGGCTCCCACGACTCCACCCTGGACATTCGGGTAAGCATCCGTAGTGGCTGCCGTGTTCAGCGTGAATGGTCCGGCCGGACTGGCCGTTGAGTTTCCATTGAACCAGCGGTAATCATAATTTTTTCCGTTGGGGAGAACGTTCGTCACAGATGCAATGCCGTCAGGCGGGCCTCCTGCACAATTCTTAGATGGTGTTGAACTCATGGTGATCGCGGGCAGCACCTTGCCACTGGTGACCTGAGCGCTCTGCACTACGGATTGGCAACCGGAATTGGTATGCAACGCAGTGACGGAATAGTTTCCAACATCCCGGTTTGCCAGGAGGTTCTGACCTATCCCGCTTAACCCGGTGTTCCATGTAAACGTAAAATCACCTACCACACTGGCGGCGTAGTTTCCAACCGTGTTGACGTTAGCCAATACCTGACCATCGAATGCGCCGCTAATGGCCTTCGTAATATCACATACAGTATTTGGCTGAGGTGTCAGGGTCAGCGTGGGTAAAGCCTTAATATCCGCAACGCTCACCGAGGCTGTTTGCTGGCAGCCATTGGCCTGGTTGGTAACAAGTACTGCATAATCATATCCCGCTCCACCCTGTAGTTTGATAAGCTGGGCGGTATTGGAATTGTTAGTTCCGGCGTTGACCGGGAAAGCTGGTGCACCGGGGCCTGTCCAGGCATATGTGTAGCCTGTCGCTACGCCCACCGCCGTGCCGTCCACCGTCACCACACGTGCCTGCCCGTCTTCCTTGCCTGCTACACAATTCGTCGAAGAGGTCGAACTTGTTGTCAGAACCGGGATGATCAACACATTGGCAATCTGAATGTTTGCTACTGCTGACACGCAGCCCGTCACCGTGTGCGTAGACGAAGCTGTGTAGGCTGTCGCACCGCCGTTCAACTGATCGTAAACATTAGCGGTCGCTACCCCCGCGCCCATACCCGCTCCAAACGAGAACGTATAATCCGCCAGCGGGCCAACCTGGTTAGTGACCGTCGCGGTAATCTTTCCACTAAAAGTTTTCACCGGAACAGTTAATCCCGGATTACATATGTCATTGTCCTGTGCCGCCAGCGACAACACCGGCAATGCTTTCGTATCCGCTACGCTCACCACCGCATTCTGCTGGCAGCCGTTAGCCTGGTTGGTAACCAACACCGTATAATTATAACCCGCTCCGCCCTGGGCCTTAATCACCTGGGCCGTGTTGGATGCATTGGTCGGAATATTTACCGGGAAGGTCCCCGGGCCCGTCCATGCATAAGTGTAGCCTGTCGCTACACCCACCGCCACGCCGTCCACTGTCACCACACGCGCCTGCCCGTCTTCCTTACCCACCACGCAATTCGTCGATGACGTTGAACTCGTCGTCAGCACAGGGATAACTTGTACGTTGGCAACCTGGATGTTTGCTACGGCTGACACGCAGCCCGTTACTGTGTGCGTAGACGAGGCCGTGTAGGCCGTCGCCCCGCCGTTCAACTGGTCGTAAACATTTGCGGTTGCTACGCCTGCACCCATACCCGCTCCAAACGAGAACGTATAATCCGCCAGCGGACCAACCTGGTTGGTAACTGTCGCCGTAATCTTTCCACTAAAAGTTTTTGCCGGAACCGTTAAGCCTGGATTACAAATACCGTTGTCCATCGCAGCCAGCGACAATACAGGTAAAGCTTTCGCATCCGCTACGCTCACCAGCGCATTCTGCTGGCAGCCGTTGGCCTGGTTAGTTACAAGAATGGTATAATTATAACCCGCTCCACCCTGGACCTTGATGACCTGGGCTGTGTTTGATGCATTGGTCGGAACATTCACCGGGAAGGCCCCCGGGCCTGTCCACGCATAGGTGTAGCCCGTCGCCACGCCCACTGCCGTGCCGTCCACGGTCACCACACGCGCCTGTCCGTCCTCCTTGCCTGCTACACAATTCGTCGAAGAGGTCGAACTCGTCGTCAGCACAGGGATAGCTTGTACGTTGGCAACCTGGATGTTTGCAACTGCTGACACGCAGCCCGTTACTGTGTGCGTCGACGAAGCCGTGTAAGCTGTCGCCCCGCCGTTCAACTGATCGTAAACATTTGCAGTCGCTACGCCCGCACCCATACCCGCCCCAAACGAGAACGTATAATCCGCCAGCGGACCAATCTGGTTGGTAACTGTCGCCGTAATCTTTCCACTAAACGTTTTAGCCGGAACAGTTAGGCCCGGATTACAAATACCGTTGTCTATCGCAGCCAGCGACAATACAGGTAATGCTTTCGCATCCGCTACGTTCACCAGCGCATTCTGCTGACAGCCGTTGGCCTGGTTGGTAACCAACACCGTATAATTATAACCCGCTCCGCCCTGGGCCTTGATAATTTGAGAGGTATTGGAATTGTTCGTCCCTGCATTTACAGGAAAAGCGGGTGCACCGGGGCCCGTCCATGCATACGTGTACCCTGTCGCTGCGCCCACCGCAACGCCGTCAACCGTCACCACACGCGCCTGCCCATCTTCCTTGCCTGCCACGCAATTCGTCGAAGACGTTGAACTCGTCGTCAGCACCGGGATAACTTGTACGTTGGCAACCTGGATGTTTGCCACCGCCGAAACGCAGCCCGTCACCGTGTGTGTCGACGAAGCCGTGTAGGCTGTCGCACCGCCGTTCAACTGATCGTAAACATTAGCGGTCGCTATGCCGGCACCCATACCCGCCCCAAACGAGAACGTATAATCTGCCAACGGACCAATCTGGTTGGTAACTGTCGCCGTAATCTTTCCACTAAAAGTTTTCGCCGGAACCGTTAGGCCCGGATTACAAATACCGTTGTCCATCGCAGCCAGCGACAATACAGGTAAAGCTTTTGCATCCGCTACGCTCACCAGCGCATTCTGCTGACAGCCGTTGGCCTGGTTGGTGACAAGTATCGTATAATTATAACCCGCTCCACCTTGTACCTTGATAACCTGGGCTGTATTAGAAGTGTTGGTCGGTACATTTACCGGGAAAGCGGGTGCTGCAGGGCCCGTCCACGCATAGGTGTAGCCCGTCGCCACGCCCACTGCTGTACCGTCCACTGTCACTACGCGCGCCTGTCCATCTTCCTTGCCTGCCACACAATTCGTCGATGACGTTGAACTTGTAGTCAGTACCGGGATAACTTGTACGTTGGCAACCTGGATGCTTGCCACCGCCGAAACGCAGCCCGTCACCGTGTGTGTCGACGAAGCCGTGTAGGCTGTCGCACCGCCGTTCAACTGATCGTAAACATTAGCGGTCGCTATGCCGGCACCCATACCTGCCCCAAACGAGAACGTATAATTTGCCAGCGGACCAATCTGGTTGGTAACTGTCGCCGTAATCTTTCCACTAAAAGTTTTGGCCGGAACCGTTAAGCCCGGATTACAAATACCGTTGTCCATCGCAGCCAGCGACAATACAGGTAATGCTTTCGCATCCGCTACGTTCACCAGCACAGTACGTTGACAGCCATTGGCCTGGTTAGTAACCAACACTGAATAATCATAAGCCGCCCCACCTTGTACCTTGATAACCTGGGCTGTATTCGATGCGTTGGTCGGAACATTTACCGGGAAAGCGGGTGCTGCAGGGCCCGTCCACGCATAGGTGTAGCCCGTCGCCACGCCCACTGCCGTTCCGTCCACTGTCACCACGCGCGCCTGTCCATCTTCCTTGCCTGCCACACAATTCGTCGATGACGTTGAACTTGTAGTCAGGACCGGGATAACTTGTACGTTGGCAACCTGGATGCTTGCCACCGCCGAAACGCAGCCCGTCACCGTGTGTGTCGACGAAGCCGTGTAGGCTGTCGCACCGCCGTTCAACTGATCGTAAACATTAGCGGTCGCTATACCGGCACCCATACCTGCTCCAAACGAGAAGGTATAATTCGCCAGCGGACCAATCTGGTTGGTGACTGTCGCCGTAATCTTTCCACTAAAAGTTTTTGCCGGAACCGTTAATCCCGGATTACAAATACCGTTGTCCATCGCAGCCAGCGACAATACAGGCAAAGCTTTCGCATCCGCTACATTCACCAGCGCAGTACGTTGGCAGCCATTGGCCTGGTTAGTAACCAACATCGAATAATCATAAGCCGCCCCACCTTGCACCTTGATAGCCTGGGCTGTGTTTGAGGTGTTGGTTGGTACATTTACCGGGAAAGCTGGTGCAACAGGGCCCGTCCACGCGTAGGTGTACCCCGTCGCTACACCCACCGCCGTACCGTCGACGGTCACCACACGTGCCTGCCCATCTTCCTTGCCCGCAACGCAATTCGTTGAAGACGTCGTACTCGTCGTCAGCACCGGGATAGCTTGAACGTTGGCAACCACGGCGGTGACTGGTGTCGATACGCAACCAGTTATGGTATAGGTCGTTGTAGCAGAGTACGGCGTAGCGCCTCCGTTGAGCTTGTCATAAACGTTGTTGGTTTGAACTGCTACCGGCGGCGAGGTATTGCCTCCACCGAATGAAAAGGTGTAATCGGACAGCGGACCGATCTGATTGGTAACGGATGCAGTGACTCTTCCTGTAAATGTTGCCGCGGGTACCGTCAGGCTCGGATCACAAATCCCATTATCGAGTGTTGCCAATGCTACCACAGGCAGCACACGAACATCGGCTACAACTACCACTGCGGTATTTTGACATCCTGTTGTTTTGTTGGTTACCAGCACGGAATAGTTGTACCCAGCCCCGCCTTGTACTTTGATAATCTGGGAGGTATTCGAATTGTTAGCACCAACATTCACCGGGAAGGAAGGTATGGCGGGCCCCGTCCATGCATAGGTATAGTTCGTCGTAGCCCCTACAGCGGTGCCGTCAACAGTAATTACCCGGGCCTGACCATCCTCTTTGCCTGCCACGCAATTTGTTGACCCGGTGTTGCCCGTGGTAAGCGCGGGCAAAATGACAGCATTGCTTACCGTTACGGTTTTCGGGTTTGACTTGCAGAAAAGATCGAGCCGTTCGATGGTAACTGTATAGTTTCCTCCATTGCGTTGGCTCAGGGATGGCAACTTATCATTGGCTACTGCAATTACCGGATCAGTAATTAGTGAACCATTATACCATGTGAATTTGTAATTTGTAAAATCCGCAACAGGTATGCCATTATACGTCACCGATGCGCTGATCGTTCCGTCGTAATTGGAAGTTCCTAGGGAAGGATCACAAGTAGTATTACTGGTGGACGAAAGCGTCACTACCGGTAGCGTAAGTGTTTCCGTGATGATGAACTTATTCGTAGCCGAACAATTATTGGCCGTCGTGGCCTTCACAGTATAATAGATTCCGCCGCCTTCGACTTTGTCTGCCGTTTGCCCTTTGGCGCCCGACACCGTGGTGTGCAGGTTTGCCGGCAAGGTGTTGTCACCCTTGAACCACTGGAACGTATAGTCATTGGGACTGGTGAGTCCTGGAGCTGTGGCCACGGAAGTCAGAATTCCATTGGGTTTAGTTGGGTCACACGATGTCTGCGGAGCTACCTCGGCTATAGACACAGTAGGAACATTGGTTTGGTTTAGGATCTGCACAATGGGCGATTGATTAGCCACGCACTGCGTTGCATTATCTTTTATCACCACCTGATAGTACCCGACCGGAAGTGCCGTCCGCGTTGGGCCAGTCCCATTTCCTGGAGGCAACAGACTTCCCCGGGTCGATGTAGCATTATCGTAATAATACCAGCTGAATGTAGAGCCAGCGGGGTTCTGAGGAACACCGGCGATCAGCAATTGCGCGGTGACTGAACCGCTGTTCGGGTTTAGGCAGTCTATGATGTGGTTTACCACCGAAGCCTGCGCATCCGGAATTACCGGCCCGTTAACAGTCGCCGGGTTGGAGGTTGTCGAACAACCATTCTTGGTAACTACCACCACATAGTTTCCCGCCACAAGGTTTCCAGCGGTAGGTCCGGTGATTCCCAGAGAGTTCAGGGCAACGTCATACCAGTCGAAGGTGTATCCCGTATTTCCTCCGGCGATCGAGGCATCGATGCGGCCATTAGGAGGGCTGCACACTGTTTGATGTGACACCACGGTTAGGGTAATAGCCGGATTGATCTGGCTTAGACCCACCGTCCCCGTAACCGGAAGGCTTGCGCAACCTTTTTGTGTGTCGGTGACGACCACTGTATAGTCGCTATTGATTACAGACGTCAACCGATACGTATTTCCACCTGGATTGTGTGGGGTCCCCGTTCCGGCACCATCATACCATTGAAAAGCAAACGGGCTGTAATCGATTATCTCCACCCCGGACCTAAATATCCGGGCCCGGATTTCTCCAGAATACGGCGGCACGTTGGGTCCGCATTTTATGTTATCACTTACTTTTTCAACGGTAACCGTAAATGGACTGGGCGTGATCTGTACCTGAAAAATATTGTTGGAGATGGAACACTCTTTGGTGCTCTGTCCTGTCAGGACCACCGGCAGAACAGAACCGTCATTATACAACACGATAAATAATGGAAAGTTGGTACCCGGGCCGTTGAACGTAATGGTTGGGGTAACCAAGGTTGACCCGGGCTGCAAATTGTTTATTGTTACCGTTGTATTATGAAGCCTGACAGCTGTGACGGGACTAACCCGGGGATCACCGTTGAAGAAACTTACCGGAACATTATCCGTAATGGGAATGGCCCCGCTATTAATAATGTTAAACACCGCCTTGATATCAAGATTACCGCAAATGGGCGGGGTGATCACAACAGCCGGAGAATAAATTCCATCTCCATCGCTGTCTACTCCTGGATTGGCCGGGTCATCTCCTTTGAATGCCAGATCGGGTGCGGGGAACTCCGGACACCCACTGGCGCTCAGCCTGGAAATCTGATTCATAAACATGTTCAATGGACGCTGTGGCCCGGGTAGTCCGTTCGGACATGCCCCATTGCTAAAAATCAAACTTGGATCTACCTGAGGAAAAGGGAGCGTCAGGTTATCATTGATGTTGGTGACATAATAAGGGTGCTGGTTCCAAACTTTACGTGTTGGCAGCCAGGCATTCGCCGTAGAATAATAAAGACGGACTTGTCCCTGTGACTGCTTTTGAACGGTCGCTACATTAATGTCAAACCCGGCGTTCGTGAAACAGGGTACGCAGATATCTGTTGCTCCGTCTCCGTTGATATCTGCAATCACCGGCCCTTCCGTCCACGTGTGCGAGTTGCAGGGGGCCGACCACAGCTTTGTCGCTCCGGTCTGCCCATCAATAATTACCAGTTCCTGGGAATCACGGTAAACCACCTCCGACTTTCCGTTGTTATCGAAATCGAACATCGTTACAGAGAGAATCCCCGACAAATTGTCATTGAGAGTCCGTGTCCATAAGTTTATAAGGTTTCCTCCCACATCGAGACCAACACAGAATAATTTATTGCCAGCGACAAAAAGCGCTTCAAGTTTCCCATCGCCGTTCGCATCACCAAGGTTGATCCTCCCTGTACCCCAGCTCCATCCGGTTGCTGGTGTGATGGGATCAGGCGGGGCATAGGTCTTCACGGTGTTCGCCTGAACGTTCCAATAGAATATGGTAGTAATGTTTGTACCACAAGGTGCAACTTCGTTGCCTGAGCAATTAACCGCGCCGGTGATTAAGACGTCCAGGAACCCGTCTCCATTGAGGTCTGCCACGCTTGTCGTACTGGCATGATCCTTTCCGTATTCAATGGCATCGAAAAATCCTTTGGGGTAGTACTTTGGTGCCAAGGTATTCATATCCTTGGCTACGGTCATCACTTGAAGGGTGCGCGAAGCGAGACTAGGGACGCTGTAAATAAAGTTTCCGCAAACCAATTCAAGCTTGCTGTCGCCTAGCATGTTTGCAGCGACCGGGCCCGCATTGATAGAGGTTATCCAGTTCCCTCCCCCGTCGGCCAGAAGTACACCAGACTCTGCTGCATAGATTCTGTTCTTCAGATAAACTTCCGCTTTCCCATCGCCATCGAAATCTGCAATTCCCGGACTCCCGGGTCGGTTGGGCCCAAGATTGACTATATTAAATAGTGGGATCAATGTTCCATTGGCATACTTGAAACCCACGAGATAATAATCCGTGGGCTTGCTATCCGGACTTCCCCCTCTTTTTGATACGATGGAGTAGATCTCCCCAATCTTATCCTTATCAATGTCAGCGATCAGTACTTCGTTTTCAAACCAGAAATGACTCGTCGGATTGGGGAATAGACTTCCAGTGCTCGTCTTGAAGTCGCTCATAATATCCCCTGGCGAGAAGCCGGACCCCGTAGCACTAGCCACCACGCGAATCGTTCGATTCCATTTCGACGTCGTCACCATGTCCGGGATACCATCACCGTTTACATCCCCTACAACGATCTTCGCAGGTGTATCGGACGTATTCTGGGCCGTGGTTATCGGCGGCCCCGTCGTGGTAAACGCCTGACCGGGAGGTGGGTTAATACTGCAGGAGGATCCAGCACCAATAAATGTCAGTCCATAATACGTGGCACATTCGGTATCGGAAGAGTCAATCTTGCCGTCCCCGTCGTTGTCGATTCCGTCAAAACAACGGCAGCCCTTTTCTACATTGGCAGGGAACGTGCAATAGGCATCAGCGCAGTCGATGAGTCCGTTCCCATCATTGTCCTTGCCGTCGTTACATATCTCGGTAGTCTGACCAAAGGAAACGCACACGATCAATGAAAGCCCCAGGATAGCAATTCCTCTCGAAATCATTTGCTTGAAAAGTCCAACCGATCGTTTTCCCATATTCCTCTTCTTCATCTTGCAAGCAATACATGCCCCGTTAATGTCCCGCTTGTGGGACACGTCATAACATAAAAATACGTACCATCCGGCGCTTTTGCACCACTATAATTTCCATCCCAACTCACCGGGCCCTTCCCTTCAAACACCCGGCGACCCCCGGGATCGAAAACGGAAACCACACATTCACTTTCCAGATTCTGAACAATCCATAAGTCATTGACGCTATCACCGTTTGGTGTAAAAATATTTGGGATACCGACCGTTCCGGGTGCCGGCGGTGGGATGTTGGATACATCGATTGTAATCGATCCTGTTCCCGAGCATCCGTTTGTTGTGCCTACCGCATCATACGTAGTGGTGATAGTAGGCATGGCGATTGGATTTGCAATGGAAGGGTCACTTAGTCCCACGGTGGGTGTCCATAAATAGGTGGTTGCGCCAGAAGCCTGCAGCTGAGCTGCTTCACCCACTACAAGGAACGTCTTGTCGGTGGTAATCGTGATGGTTGGGTTATTGGCGATTGCTGTTGGTTTGGAAACATTATTCGAACAACCGGTAACTCCCGTGTACGAAACTGTCAGCGATGGATTAAAAGTACTCGCCGCAAGATATGTGTGAGAAGGGCTGGGCACCGTCGCGGTTCCGGCATCTCCAAAGTTCCACGCATAGACAGCGGTGGCTCGTGAATCCTTCGTTGACTGATCCGTGAATGCCAGCGAAGTACCTACACACCCTGTCGGATTCACCGAAAAGCCAGCGACGGGCTGGCTCAGCACAATTACGTTAATGGGAGGCGAAGTTGTCAATGAGCAGGCAAGTCCGGTATTGGTAACCCTGACGGTATACGCTGCCTCCTGTGTGACCACCAGTGACGTTGTGATTTGACCCGGAATATCAATTCCGTCTTTTCTCCACTGGTAAGAATATCCCGATTGGGAATTTACCGTAAGGGTCAGGTTCGACCCCTGGCAAATTGTATTTGATGTGATGGATGAGCCCACGGAGAAGTTTGCCAGGTTAGCAATATCCACCCGTGTGTTTGCTTGGTTACTGAAGCACGTACCGTTCGAGACTTGCAATATATAGAAACCCGCATCGGCGGCCGTCACATTCAGAACCTGCGGATTCTGAAGCCCGGAGGTAAAGCCATTAGGACCAGTCCATATATAAGACAGGCCCGCCCCTCCTGGTCCATTCAGTTGTAGATTTTGCCCGGGTACATTGCAAAGCGGTGCATTACTGGAAATAACCGGATCCGTCGGCACCGCACCGGCGCCTGCATTTACCACAACAATATTCGATACCTCTACACAAGCCCCACCCTCGCTGGTAGCAGTCACCGTATAGTTTCCCACCGTGGTAACATCATAAAAAGGGGCAATACCACTGGAGACAGACACTCCTGATTCCTTCCAGTCAAAGTTGGTGACACTAACCCCCGGTATCGAATTCAGACGGATCGTTTGTGTTGCACAGATCGTCAGGGGAGACGCATTCAGGATGGTTGGAACAAAGCAGTTTCTGTTCCTGATGATATCCAGCGAATTGCCAGTATCGGAAGTGAAAGCAAAGTCAGGTTTTCCATCCCCATCAAAATCTCCTATGCGAACATTTCGAGATTTCTTACCCGCGTTAACCGCTATCGGAGTAAACGTACTGTTTCCGTTGTTGCGCATCACCGTCATGTCCACCACGCCCGCTCCCCGGTTGCCCACCAGAAGGTCAACGTCTCCATCGCCGTCAATATCGCCCGCATCAATTCCCCACGGAAATGTCCCCGTTGCCAGATCAATCCCGCTTGATTCTGGCCCAAAGTTGATTACGCCCGGCGTACTCTGGTTCAATCGAACAATCGCCCGGTTGTCAAATGCGCTGGTAACAGCAATGTCTAACTTGCCATCGAGGTTAAAATCGGCCGTGGTAAGTTGGTTCAGTGTTGCCCCGAGATTTATTTGTTGAGCCGGTGCAAAAGAAACAGTGGCTGAACTTGTATTACGTAAAACAAAAATGTGACTCGCAGTAAACTGATTTACGATGATATCCGGTTTATTGTCACCATCGAGATCCTGGACATCCAGCCCGTAGGTGGTGTTAGCGCCCGTGACCGTAAGTTTAACGGGAGACGCAGCAAAACTCAAAACGCCCCCGGAGCTGGTATTTACAAATACATAAATAATATTCCCTGCGCTGTTGAACGAATTGGTAACGATCACTTCCGGTTTTCCATCGGCGTTTAGATCGCGGATCGACAACCGGAAAGCCAGATGACCTACATCCATCAGAAGCGTGGTCAGAGGGGCAAAGGTGATATTCCCCGGGAAGCTGGTATTTCTTAATACAAAGATTTCATTTCGCGTGGCACCAGCCCGTGAGGCAATCAAGTCGGGGCGGCCATCGCCGTTCAAATCGCCGCACGCCAAATTAAAAGTTTGTGCTGTAACGGCTACCGTAGAACTCACAAAAGACAAGGCACCAACCGTGCTCGTATTTCTCAGGAGCATAATATCTGTCCCCACGCCCTGTTTCGAGCCAGCAAGATCGGGCCGCCCATCACCGTCCAGGTCGCATGCGCAAACATCAAATATTTCGTCGGGCGACGCGTGACTGAGGGGGGCCACCACTTTGAGGGGGTCAAAGAGCCCTCCACCGAAACTTGGAATCATTTTTCCCGCAAATTTCCCTGACAAGCCGGAGATTATATGGAGTACCTCCACATTGGCGAGTCGGGCCTGCGGCGGCAACGTCGCTTCGATGGCAAACTCGGAAGAGGCGGTAATCGTTGCCCGGACATGATCGAAAGAAACGCGCAATTGCGCCTGGTTTGTGCTGAACCCTGAACCCGTTATCAATACTTTGTTCGATGGGTAAGTGGAAACGGGTGTTACCGAATTTATTACAGGCGTCTGAGCACTGACTGTCCCTGTCAACCCCCCAACCAGCAGTACAACCCCAAATCTCAACCTCATACTCAATTATGCACTGTTAACAGCCAAGCATCTTTAAATACAAACAACTCCCGGAGTTCGTCCCGTTTAGCTCTTGCTTCATTAATATCCTCTGAGACCACAAAGTGAACGTACCAAAGCTTCTTTTCTGACAAATATCCGTAATCAAGGCCTTCAAAACCCATTTTTAAGAGTCCCTCGTAATAATGCTTGGCATTGGCCTCCGACCGGAATACTCCCGCCACGATGTGGTTACCTAGTTCTACCTCGTCATGATGCCCCCCTTGCTTAATCAATTCGTGTCTTTCGGCGTGCGGATGGTGTGTCTCGTTGTGTTCTTCGAACGGATCATCTGCATGTTCCTCCAACCGTTTCAGCTTGTCCTGCTCCTCCGCGTGCATCGGATCCGCTCCGGGAACCACATCGACCACCACGTTGGGAGCCGGAGAAGGTGGTTTCGGTTCCGGCTTCTTGGGCACCTCCTTCTTTGGCACCGGCTTCGCGGCAGCTACTACCGGTTTCTTCTTTGTCTCTGCTTTGGGAAGGTCGGTGTCAACAATGGAATAGGCCACAACGACAGGTTTCTTGTGCTGTCCAAAAAGATAGGCGAGATGAATCTCATGGGAGGCTTTGTTGATCTCTCCGGGACCCGATGTTGGCAGGCTGTAGGAATAACCAAGGGCCAGCAACTTGTTCATCTTGAAGCCCAATAGTCCGGACATTCCGAAATCCTGCTTATACGATGCGCCAATCCAACCTACGTGCATATAATGGTATACCGCAGCAACCTCAAATTGGCCTGGCAGTCCTTTGGACAAGCGATATACCACATACGGTTCGAAGACATTCTTTCCTTTCTGTAAATAAAAGCGATTGCTGGCATGAACTATCAGGTTGTCAAAGGGCTTGAAGTTTGGCTGAAATGCTCCTTGCGTTAGGTACACGGGGTGAAAAAGGGCAGGCATGGAAACTCCACCATGGAAGGTCTTGGTGTGGTACGAGATGCCAAGGTTCCCGGCTAGTTGGAATGAATTGTCCGCCAGGTTGGCAAGCAGGGGATCATTCGGGTTGTTGCCGGGAGAGCTTCCAAAATTCAGATTATTTATATCCACCCTGGTAAAGGTGCCACCGGCAGAAGCTCCGAAACGCACCGAATTATGTGCGCTCAGTGGCAGCGTGTATCCACCCATCAACATCGCTCCGGTAGAGGAAACCAACCCCACTTTCTGGTTACTTGCATTCAGGCCAAGGTTCACGCGGTTTGGAAGCGAGGTCTGCACACTAAAGTTCATCGTCGACGGACTCCCTTCCAGTCCCATCCATTGCTTTCGGTATGACATGAAAAGCGCAGGCCTTCCTTCCGTCCCGGTGTAGGATGGATTAAGTAATGCCGGATTTATGTAGAATTGGGTGAAGTTTAAATCCTGGCCGCTCGACACTTGGACGCAGAAGTAAAATAAAAGGCAAAAAAGTAGCTTACAATCTTTCAACGTAAAGGATAAGTAACGAGTACCGCAATTAAGTACTTTTGTTTATAGTAATATGGTATACCCTGCTAAATGTTCAAAATACTAAATTCGGTAATTTTGTGCGTAGTAACCAATCTTGCGCCCTTCTTGGGGCTTGGGCAGGACCACGTTAAACCCAAGTTTTCTCCGTTCTCGGCAAAAGCATACGACAAGATCTCCTGGGGATTCCGTGCGGGGATCAGCATGACCACGCCGCACTTTGCGGACGTGGATGCCCGAAAAATTCTGGATGCACAACCGACGCTAGGCTGGACAGCCGGCGCCCTCGTCCAATTCAAACTCAACGCCAAGTACGCCTTTCAGACCGAGTTTGGTTACTCTCAAAAGACGAGCGTTTTCATTTATGACCAGGGCTTCAGTCGGAATGAGATGGTTATGAACTTTGTGGATGCCTCCATGCTGCTGCGGAGGAAAATCCCCTTTGAGTGGGGGAAGGAAATCGAGTCGGAGTTCATAATTAGTATCGGTCCCAATGTCAACTATTGGTTGGATGCAAAGGGTAATATGAAGTCAGGCGACGGTGCTGGATTGGATTATACAGTTGTATTCGACGAGGTCCCCGATGCCAATTATAACAACTTGTACCTAAACGGGATAAACCGAGCGCTCTTTGGAATTGAACTGGGGATCGGGGTAAACGCACCGATAACTGCCCGCCAGAAAGTGTATGTCGAATTCCGGGCCACGCTGGGCCAGACCAATCTGGGAACCACAAAAAGCACCAGCTACATTGACATCGTTGGATTCGGCGGAAGCACGTTTCAGGAACACCTCCTGAAATCCAATCTCAAAACGTTTTCTATTTCAGCCGCGTATACGTTCTCGTACAACTACTTTAATGCCCGGAAAGGCCACAGCACCAAAGACAAGTTGTACCACAAGCCAAAACATCGATAAGTTCTGATTTAGAAAATTGCACCGGCAATGGTTGCCGTCATCAGCGTGGCCATCGAGGCCGCCATCATCGCGCGGAACCCAAGCCTGGCAAGATCGCCTGTTCGCTCCGGGGCCATCCCGCCGATACCGCCGATCTGAATGGCAATAGAACTGAAGTTGGCAAAGCCGCAGAGCGCGTATGTCGCAATCCGGATGGATTTTTCACTGAGTGTCCCCGCTGCCTTCATGGCGGAAAGGTCGAGGTAAGCAACAAATTCATTGATAACCATTTTCTGGCCCAGCAAACTCCCCACCTGAAGCGACTCTTCCCAGCTAACACCAATGCAAAACGCAAAGATCCTGAACCCCTGGCCCAGAATGTACTGGAGGGAGAATCCCTGGTATGTACCTCCGGTGGACGTACGCACCCATTCATTCAGGCCCGTAACCCCGCCGACAAAGTCGACGAGGATCCAGTTCAGCGCAAAGATGATCGCGATGAATGCAAGAAGCATGGCACCGATATTCAGCGCCAGCTTTAATCCATCAGACGCCCCGTTGGCAAGCGCTTCCACCACATTTGATCCAATCTGTTCCTTATTTACTTTCAACGCACGGTCAATCTTCTCATGCTCCGTTTCGGGCATGAATATTTTTGAGAGGACGATCGCAGCAGGTGCGTTCATGATCGAGGCACTCAGCAAATAGGTGGCAAACTTCGCCTGCTGCTGCGGATCTCCGCCCCCAAGAAAGGAAACATAAGCGGCCAGCACACTTCCGGCCAGCGTGGCCATCCCCCCAACCATGACGCAATGCAGTTCAGACTGCGTCATCTTTGCTATGAACGGCCGTATCAGCAACGGGGCCTCCGTCTGCCCCATAAAGATGTTGGCGGAAGCGGACAAGCTTTCGGAGCCAGACAGCCGCATCGTTTTGGCCATAATCCAGGCGAATCCAAAAACAACCTTCTGCAGAATACCCAGGTAATAGAGGCCGCTTGTAACGGCAGAAAAGAAGATGACGGTAGGCAGTGCCTGGAAGGCGAACAGAAACCCAAGGCTATGCTTCACTCCGGTAGTACCGTTGCTGTTCTTGGCCAGGTCCCCGTACAGGAATTCAGCGCCTTTCAAGGCAAAGCCCAGGAAGATGACAAATTTTTCGCTGATATAGACAAACACCGACTGGGCTACTTCCACTTTGGCGATCATCAACCCAAAAAACAATTGAATCGTTATACCGATAATCACCAGGCGCCAATCAATGCGGCTGCGGTTGGCGGAGAAAAGATAGGCAACCCCAATGATAAATACGATGCCGGCTATCCCTCTGAGGTATTCCATGGCGGCAATATAGGGAAGGATCGATTAATACAATATAGGAAGTCTAATTCCGCTTACCCAACTCATCCCGGATCTTGGCTGCCCGTTCATAGTCTTCCTTGTCGATCGCGACTTTCAGCAACTCGTTGAGCTTCTCAATGGTATAGCTCTTGAAATCATCGCCCTTTCTGGACGACTCCTTCTTCACTTTTACTTTTGATTCTGCTGCTTTTGACTCCGTCTTTTCTTCTTCTTCCTCGTCTGTCAGTACAATCCCGGCTTCGGCCAGGATGGCTTCGTAGGTAAAGATCGGGGCCTCAAACCGGAGCCCCACCGCAATGGCATCGGAGGGACGCGCATCGACTTCGGATTTCTTTAGGCCGTCTGTGCAGACAATCTTGGCAAAGAAAACGCCCTCTTTTAAGTCAGAAATAACGATTTCCTCCACGTGGAAATGAAAGGCGTTGGCAAACGACTTGAAAAGATCATGCGTCATCGGACGGTTGGGTTGGATCTTTTCAATCTCAATGGCAATGGCCTGTGCTTCAAACATTCCAATGATGATTGGAAGCCTCCGGTTTCCTTCTGCCTCCCCCAGTACCAAGGCGAATGACCCGGTTTGTGACTGGCTGGAGGATAATCCCAATATTTCGAGTTTTATTTTTTTTGACGCCACAGTTCGCTAACAAATTACACAAAAAGAAAATTGATCATTACCCAAACTACTTAGCCGCCTTCAGGGCGCTCGTTAGCTTTGGTACAACTTCAAACGCATCACCCACGATGCCATAATCCGCAGCCTTAAAGAATGGAGCATCAGCATCTTTGTTAATAACAACGATACACTTGGAGGCGTTCACACCGGCAAGGTGTTGAATGGCTCCGGAAATTCCAACCGCGATGTAAAGTTGTGGTGCAACTTTCACTCCCGTCTGCCCCACGTGCTCGTGGTGTGGACGCCACCCCATATCTGAAACCGGCTTGCTGCAACCCGTGGCTGCCCCAAGCGTTGCAGCCAATTCTTCCAGGATGGCCCAATGCTCCGGGCCTTTCATGCCGCGGCCGCCCGATACAACGATGTCGGCTTCCGGGAGAGAAATGGCCGTACTCGCCTTTTCGGTCGAGACTATTTTCGTATTAAAATCCTTGTCATCGAGCTTGGGAGCAAACGCTGTCACGGAAACGGGACTCCCCGACTCTTTCAGGGCTGCTGCGTTCTTTTTAATGGTGATGACCTTCTTGGTAGCGGTCATCCCGACAGTCGCGAATGCTTTACCTGTGTAAATACTCCTCTTCACAACGAAGCCGGAGCTGGTATCGGGAAGTTCCACCACATTGGATGCGAAGGAGGCACTCAGGCGAACCGCTACTTTGGCAGCCACTGGTGTTCCCAGCGAAGAATTGGCCAACACGAGGTTATCACAACCTTCCTGTTCCATGGCCTGAATCAATACCGAAGCAAATACCTGGATCACAGGATGGTCAAGCTTTGCGTCAGACGCGTGAAGAATCTTAACGGCGCCATACCTACCGACATCGCCAAGTGCCGTAGCATCTACCGTCCCCAACGCCACTGCGGTGACCTCGCCGCCCATCAATTTTGCATAGCACACTGCTTCAAGCGATGTCGACTTGATCTTACCCTCTGCCTGCTCAACAAATACCAACGTTTTCATGAACCCAGTTTTAGCCAATAATTTCTTTACAATACTTTCGCCTCGTTCTTGAGTTTGGCGACCAACTCTCCTACCTGGTCTGCAGCAATCATCTGCACAGCGCCCTTTGGAGGCGGAAGCTCAAATTTCTGCCCTTTAACAAAGCCATCAGCAGCTTTAGGCTCCACTACCTTCAGCGGTTTTGTGCGCGCACTCATGATGCCGCGCATGTTTGGGATCTTCCATTCCGCAATCGGCTCCTGACACCCGGCCACGAGCGGAAGGCTTGCTTCCACCAACTCCTTTCCACCTTCGATCTCCCGCTCCATTTTTACCTTTGTGCCGTCAATATCCAGTTTCATAACGGGCGATACGGCGGGTATCCCCAGTATTTCCGCAACCATGGCATGAACAACGCCGCTGTTGAAGTCAATGGATTCGCGGCCCATGAGGATCAGATCATACCCGGATGCATTTTGCGCAATTTGTGTAGCCACAAAGAAAGAATCTGTAGGATCCGCATTGACCCGGATCGCATCATCTGCTCCAATGGCGAGCGCTTTCCGAATGGTAGGCTCTGTCTCAGCCAGGCCGACGTTCAACACCGTGACTGCAGCTCCTGATGTTTCTTTCAACTCAATAGCGCGGGCCAGGGCGTAGTCGTCGTACGGCCCGATAATAAATTGAACTCCCGACGTATCAAACTTCGTATTATTGTCAATGAAATTAATCTTTGATGTGGTGTCCGGAACGTGCGAGATGCACACTAAAATCTTCATAATCAATTAGTTAAACTAAACACTCTATTAGCATTGGCAAGATAAGAAAACCATTGATTTGTCAATTGGTTTATTTGACCTCTTTCGCACCATGCATAGTAACAAATGATCGGTCGTATTGAACAACTTACTCAGTTCATCCAGGAAGATCCGTCGGATCCATTTCCCCGATATGCCCTTGCTCTGGAGTACCTGAAGACAAACCCCGGACAGGCCCGGATAGAATTTGAGACCCTTGTCAAACAACATCCTAATTACCTGCCCACATACTACCCTGCCGCCCACCTGATGATTGAAATTGGAATGGAGCACGAAGCGGAAAAACTATTCCTTCGCGGAATGGATATCGCCCGACAACAAAAGAATGCGAAGGCAGAGCAGGAATTAAAGGCTGCCTACAACGTATGGCAGGTTGAACGCGATTAGTCTTTGCTCCTACCGACCCATCCCGAACGTTTCACCAAAAAAGTCTCCCGGATTCCACTGCGGTCTGGCTGCTGCATTTGCAATTTGCCAGCCAATCAGGAAGTTCAGCTTAACGTAAACTGCAGCAGCATCAAAATCAAACGCCTCCGGCGAGTATTCATCGGAAGGCTGATGGTAATGCGCTGCCGTCCAATCGTCAATCTGCTTCCGGAGGTCTACTCCTTCCTTTGATTTCAACCCGTATTTAACATGGAGCGCCGGGACTCCCTGGCGGATAAAACTGTATTGATCACTTCGGACAAACCGTACCTGTTCCGGCATGTGATCTTCCATCACATCAAGTCCCAGAAATGCCGCGGCACTCTTGACTTCTTTCATCATGGAGGAATGTGAAGCCCCCAGCGGTTCGATTGACAGCAACGGCGCAATGACCGTCGGCATGTCGGTGTTGATGTTGGCCACCAGGTGTTGCTTTGGGACAGGAGGATTCTCGGCAAAATAGCCGGACCCCAGCAATCCTTTTTCCTCGGAGGTCACAAAAGCAATCAGCACAGACCGTTTCACTTTTGCTTTGGTATACAACCTTCCTATTTCCAGCAGGCAAGCAGTACCGGAAGCATTATCATGTGCTCCATTATAGATGGAATCCCCGCGTACTGGTACACCAACTCCGACGTGATCGAGGTGGGCAGTATGAACGACGTACTCATTCTTGAGGGTTGCGTCGGTACCTGGAATCAGACCAACCACATTCTCACTGGTGGAATTGATGTGCACAGAAGATAATTTGGCGTTGATCTGGTAAGGCAGGTCCCTGGGAGTCTTGTCCGTCAGCATGTCGCCGAAAAGAGAACCCCGCACATATCCCAAAACCGCCACCCCTTCATACCCGTTCGTTCTGGAGGAAAATGGTTTTCCATCTGGCTTCACGTAGGCTGTAATTCCCTGCGTGCTCGTTCTGGTCAATCCGCCCAGGCGAGCAGCTTCGTTTCCGGTAACAATGATCAGCACACCAACCGCTCCATGGAGATTGGCCATTTCACATTTGGAGGATGCGAGATTAAAGTGGGCACGTTCGCTCGCCGGAAAATCAGATGGTGTTCCGTCCTGAACGACTACAATCTTTCCTTTCACATCAAGGTTGGTGTAATCGTTGTGTTTGAGGTGGGGGGCACTGATCCCATATCCCGCAAACACAAGGGAAGTCTCGGTGAGTGTTTCAGACCGGATAAGGTCCGGAGCGAACGTATAATCCTTGCCGTATCGGAGCCTCATAAGTCCCGACGGACCCGTCATGGCCAACGAAGATTGTGCAGTATCTACACGTCCCAGCCGGAGCGGCACCTGTTGGATATAATCTTTCCCACCCACCGGTTTAATCCCCATGGATTTCAACTCGTTGATTACAAACTCAACGGCCATCGCATACCCCGGTGTCCCAGGAAGCCTTCCAAGCAATTTATCGTCGGCCAGGTAGCGGATCCGATCCTCGATTGCTGTTTTGTTGACAGCATTCAACGCCTGTGCCACCTCCTTTTCACGCAAGATTCCTTTCTGAGCGTAGCAGTCCATCACCCCCGGCATAAGTAGCGCCAGGTAAAAAATCACAAGTCTTTTCATGAGTTCCTTTTCTTTAGGTCAGAGCTGAAAAACAATTTTCCCCACTTTGTTGGGCAGCGTTATATCGCTGAACGATTCCACGAGTTTGGATATGGGGCGTATAGAGTCAACCATCGGTCGAATGGTGTGCTTAGCAATAAAAACCAGCATGTCCCTGAATTCCTCGTCGTTTCCCATCGTCGTTCCCTGCAAGGTCAGGTGATTCCAGAACATGCGGTATAAATCAAGGGTCGAAGGCAACCCATTGGTGGCTCCATAGAAAACGATCTTCCCGTTTGGCTTCAGTATTTTTATAAACCCGTTGAGTTGATCGCCACCGGCGCTGTCAATGACCAGGTCAAACCCTCCCTTCGTCTTCCACAAATCGGGATAGGTGCTTTCTTTCCTGTAATTGTAAGCGCCTTTTGCGCCCATCTTCAGAGCACGGGCTATTTTTTCGTCACTCCCCGACGTGACATACACATTGGCACCGGCAGCCTGTGCAAATAGAAAGCAAAACTGGGCCACGCCTCCTCCAAATCCAGAGATAAGAACGTTCTCTTCCAGCCGCAGGCCTCCTTGCCGGAAAAGGGCACGGTATGCCGTCAACCCGCCCAGCGGGATGGCGGCCGCGTGGACAATATCCAGATGTGCAGGCTTCGGCTGAAGCCGATCAACATTAACAAGGCAATACTCAGCAAAGGTGCCGTTGACAGGCATCCCCAGAATCGTGTAGTCTTTTGCCTGCGCGTCAGGATCGGGGCCCCAGTTAATATTCGGATTAATAACGACCTCCTTCCCAAGCCAGGCGGCATCGTTTTCAGTACCAACAGAATCCACGACCCCCGAACCGTCCGAGCCGAGGATGCCTCCATATCGAATGTTGGGATACATGCCTTTCTTGATCCACTCATCCCTGCGGTTGAGCGACACAGCCTTCATTTTGACCAGCGCCTGACCCAGAGAAGGCGTAGGCTTCTCCACTTCCTTCCATTCAATAATTCCGGGGCCGATCAGTACAAGAGCCTTCATGTGCAATAATACAATTCAACAATAAATTTTTCCGACGTTTTCAAAGTTTTCTAAAACTTAAATCCTTAGAGGCAACTGGTTTTCCGGCAAGCTGAAATAAAAGGTGCTCCCCTCGTTGGGTGTACTCTCCGCGTAAAAATTGCCGCCATTTTTTGAAATCAGCTCCTTGCAAAGCTGCAGTCCGATACCGGAACCTCGTGGCAACGATGGTGCTGTCCCGCCTGCACTCTGTTCAGATGAAAGTATTCGCTGCAGCTCGTCGCTCTTCATCCCGATACCGTGGTCCTTAACGCCCAGCGTAATCAGGTCCTGTTTTCGGCCGCTGAAAACGGTGATGGATCGCCCCGGAGGGCTGAACTTGATCGCATTCGAAAGCAGGTTTCTTAATACGATCGCTATCATGGTGCGGTCGGCATAGGCGTGCTGGGCATCCGGGATAAGAAACTCTAAGTCCAGCTTCTTTTCCAACGCAGCGGGCCGCACATGCTCCGCCACTTCCATGGCAATCAATTTGCAGCTAAATACTTCGCGGCTAAAAGGCATGCTTCCGGTCTGAACAAGGGCCCATTCCAACAGGTTATTAAAGAGCCTGGACAGTTCAACGCTTGATGCATGCATGTTCCGGAGGTAGCCGTCCACATCCTGCTTGCTGAGGTTGCCGAGGTTCTCCGCAAGGCTTCTCGTCAGGTTGTTATATGTAGACAGCGGTCCCCGCAGGTCCTGGGCTATTACGGTAAACATGCGGTCCCTGAGCGAAGTCAATTCAAGAAGCTTATGGTCTTTCTCGATGATGAGTTTTGCCGCCCTGGCTCTTGCCCGACTCCGATACAGCAGCAACAGGAAAACCAATATCACAAACCCGCCAAGCATGTAAAGAAAGTACTGCCATTGCCGGTCTCGCTCCTTGCGCACTTCCATCACTTTTGCCTGCGCTTCCTCCTGCTGCACAACCGCTGTCTGCCTTGCTTCCGCCAACTCCCGGCGCGCGTTACTCAGGTCACGTTCATACCCGATCCGCAAAATCGAGTCGCGGTACCTTGAAAAGAACCTGTAAAAAGCAAGTGCCTTGTGCGGCTCTCCCGCTTTCAGCGAAATCAAATGACGTGTTTGGAAAATTTCTCGCAGGTTGACCAGGTTACGCTCTTTCATGGCTATTGCCTGGGCGCTGTCACCGAACAAGGAAGCCCTCGCAGGCTCCCCCAATTCGAGGTGCAATTTCGCGAGTTTATGGAAGGTCTCGAATTCCGTTGACGCCTTGCGCTCCCTTTGAACAATCTCTTGCCGAATCCGAAGTTGGTCGGCAGCAGCCGGATACTGGCCCAGGGCGGCGCGCAGAAAAAGTATCGCCGAATCGGGCGATGCGTGGTAGCGACCCGCCGCCACGTGCAGGAGACTGTCCGCTGAAATGTCCTGCGCATGCAAATACATATGTTGTGTTGGAATGGTCGTCAACGCGAAAACAAACCAACCGCACACCCTGCGAAACATCATGCAAAAGACAACTTTAGATGGATTCGGATAAAGCTACAGCAAATAAATCGTTACCGCCATGGAGGATTGCCGAAAAAGAAAGGAGTAGAAATTGACCGCCTCAGAAAGGCATGTCATCTTCCGTGCGCGGAGGAGGCAACTCCTCACGGGTTGGGTTCAGTCTGCTTTCGCGCATGACGCTGCCGAACCCTGATTCTCCGGAAGGGCCCTCAAAGTCGGCAAACTTGGTATACTTGCCTATGAACTTCAACCGTACGGTATCCAACGATCCGTTTCTGTGTTTGGCCACAATCAATTCAGCAAGCCCCTGTGTTGGAAGTCCTTCTTCATCCACAGTAATCTTGTAATACTCCGGCCGGTATAGGAACATGACAATATCGGCATCCTGCTCTATGGAACCGGATTCGCGCAAGTCAGAAAGCTGCGGCCGCTTGTCCCCACCCCGTGTCTCCACACCCCGGCTGAGCTGGGAAAGCGCGATGACGGGTACGTCGAGCTCCTTGGCGATGCCCTTTAATGCACGCGAAATGGAGGCAATCTCCTGCTCGCGGTTGCCCTGATTATCACCCTTCATCAGCTGCAGGTAATCCACTACAATCAACTGAACATTGTGTTCCGCCTTCAACCGTCTGCACTTTGCCCGGAGCTCCAGGATGGACAGGGCCGGTGTATCATCGATAAAAATGGGTGCGGCCGAAAGCCGGTTTGTCCGGTGCACCAGCTGCTGCCATTCGAATTCTGCCAGGTTGCCCCGCTTAATTTTATCAGATTCAAGTTCTGCCTCTGCGGAAATTAGCCGGTTAACAAGCTGGAGCGACGCCATTTCCAGGGAAAACATAGCCACGGGAAAGTTGAAGTCCACAGCCGCGTTGCGCAGCGCGGAAACTACAAACGCAGTCTTACCCATACCGGGTCGTGAAGCAATGATAATTAGATCTGAACGCTGCCAGCCGCTGAGGACCCGGTCCAATTTGGTAAACCCGCTGGGCACACCGGTGAGTCCGTCTTTGTGATTCTTTCTCTCCTGCAACTCCTTTACCGCCTTGAACATCAACGACTTCATGGTGTCGTAGTTCTTGCGAAGGTTCGTATCGGAAATAGCAAAAATGGACTGCTCTGTCTTGTCCAGCAGGTCAAAGACATCCGTCGTGTCCTCGTATGCCTCGTGCTGAACCTGGGAGGATATTTGAATCAGTTCCCGCTTGATGGCCAGTTCGATAACCATCCGGGCGTGGTACTCAATATTGGCAGATGAACTGACCTTGGAGGTGAGTTCGGCGATATAATACGCCCCGCCTACCACTTCCAGCTTTGCATTTTTGCGCAGTTGGGCAACCACGGTGCGCATATCGACCGGCTCTGAGGCTTTGAAGAGGTCGATAATGGCCTGGTAGATTGCTTTGTGCTGTTCGGTATAGAAATGGTCCGGCCTCAAATACTCAATAACAGCCGTTAACGCATTCTTTTCCAGCATCAAAGCACCCAGTACCGCTTCCTCCAGATCAAGCGCCTGAGGGGGCAGCTTGCCCAGGTTCTCCGACATATCGCGGGGAATCAGCTTGGCAATTTTGGTGCTGCCTGACCTCAAAGACGTTGATCGTTGCTCCATACTTTGTGGTTGTTAGACGTGTTTTTCAAAAAGAGAACAAACCTAAATATTGAAACACGGTATACTTCCAATGACGTCCACAACTTCTTAACAATCTACAAACATCAACACGGACCTGTGTTAATAAATTTCACAATCGATCATTTATTTCAGTCGGGGCGACCGGTTTTAACCTCCGCCAAAAGAACATAACCCATTCAATGTGAACCGTTTCACCGGATAAACATTTTACCTTAACTTGAAGCCGAATAACAGTATGGACAATCCCGGTCGGATTCATTTTATTGGCGTCGGTGAACCTGTCATGCAGGATCTTGCCATCCTCCTGCACCAGGCGGGTTGCGTTGTTACGGGGTCCGATCAGGAGATCCAGGAAAGCGCTAAAGCCAAACTCGAAGCCCATGGACTCGCAACCGCGCCGGGATGGTTCCCCGAAAAGATCCTTCCCGACCTGCAGGGGGTATTAATTGGACCCGGTGTCACGACGGATAATCCGGAATTATTGCGTGCCCAGGAGCTTAACCTGCTGATCTGGTCCTACCCCGGCTATATCTATGAATTTTCCCAACACAAACACCGTGTTGTGGTTGCGGGGAGTTATGGAAAAACCATGATAACCCTGCTCATCATCCACGTCTTGAAATTTCACAACCGCTCTTTTGACTACGTGGTCTCCAAGCAAGTGCCCGGGCTCACACACCCGGTCAAGTTGTCAAACGCACCGCTCATCGTAATCGAAGGCCAGGACTTTATGGTATCGGCCCTGGACCGAACACCTGCCTTCCTGAAATATCAGCACCACATCGGCGTCATCAGTGGCATTGAGTGGGAAGAATCCAAGACGTATCCTTCCAAGGAAGAGTATGTCCGGCAGTTCAACCTCTTTGAAAAAGCAACCCCCAAAGGTGGGGTGATAGTCTACTTCGATCTCGAGCCCGTAATCGCAGCCCTCTCAAAAGTCAAACAGCCCGATATTCTATATATCCCGTACAAGTCGCACCCTGGAATTTCTGTAGGTGGGGAGGAATTTCTACTGGACTCCGTCAAGGACAAAAGGTACCCGCTTAAAATAACCGGCAAGCATAATCTCCAAAACATCAGTGCTGCCCAGGAGACCCTGAAGAAACTCGGCATCACATCGGATATGTTCTATGAGGCTATCCCCAGTTTTGCCGGCAAGAAATTCTAAATCCCCTACCTGATCTGTTTGATGAAATTAAATCTTAAAATACCGCTTTGCTTTTTTGATCTGGAAACGACCGGCACGAACATAGCCCAGGACCGCATTGTAGAAATAGCCGTACTGAAGCTCATGCCCAACGGCGAGCTTCTGGAGCGTCACAACCGGGTGAACCCCACTATTCCTATACCGCCGGAATCTTCTGCGATTCATGGTATTACCGACGAGGATGTAAAAGAGAAACCGACCTTTAAAGAAATTGCCAAAGAGTACGCACGGTTCATCGAAGGTGCCGACCTCAGTGGATTCAACGTACTGAAATTTGATATCCCCGTTCTGGTAGAAGAATTTTTGCGCGCCGGCGTTGACTTTGATTATTCGCGTAAGCGCATCATCGACTCCCAGCGAATCTACCACATGATGGAAAAACGAAATCTTTCCTCCGCGCTCCGATTCTACTGCAAAAAGGAATTGGTCGACTCCCACAGCGCCCTTGCCGACACGCGCGCTTCCATGGAAGTCCTGCTGGCACAGGTCGAGTTATACGAGAATCAGGAAGTAACCGACCTCCAGGGGAAGCCGATTGGGATCATGAAGAACGACATGGACGAACTGAATAAACTGGCCTCCTCCAGCATGATTGACCTGGCCGGACGCCTGGTGATCGACGCGAAGGGTGAAGCGGTTTTCAATTTCGGAAAACACAAAGGCAAACCGGTGCTTGCACTGCTCAAGGCCGAACCTTCGTATTACGATTGGATGATGAACGGAGACTTTTCCCTGGATACCAAGCGGAGACTGACCGAAATAAAACTGAGTGCCCTGAAGGGCGCCTGATCTGATCCGGTTTTTTCCCCGGAATCGACTCTATTTTTTGTAATACTGCATCGCCTCCGGAATCCATCCCTGTAAGTCCTTGATCCGGGTCTCGTGCGAAGGGTGCGTTGACATAAACTCCGGCGGTTGCTGTCCTCCTCCCAATTTACTCATCCGTTCCCAAAAGCCAGGCGCCTGGTTCGGATCATACCCGGCCATCGCCATGAAGATAATTCCCATGTGATCGGCTTCTGATTCGTGAGAACGACTGAACTTCAGCATCCCGAGTCCCGTTCCGGCCCCTACCGCCTGCATCAGCAGCTCCTGGGAAGCGGTTGGATTCTGTCCCATAAAAATGCTAACGGCGTTGAGCCCCAGTTGGGCCGCCATTTGCTGGCTCATTCGCTCGCGCCCGTGATTGGCGATGGCATGGGCCACTTCATGTCCCATCACGATGGCAACCCCGGTCTCATCTTCACAGATCGGGAGGATGGCCGTATAAAACGCCACTTTTCCGCCGGGCATACACCATGCATTCACGGTTTTTGGATCGTCAATCAGATTAAACTCCCAATTGAAGCCCGCGAGTTCCGCCGTCCGGCCCGCATTTGCCATGTATTGGTCAACCGCACGCTGAATGGCCGTCCCCACCCTGCGGATCATTGCGGTTTTTTCCACATCCTTTGACAGCGGACCTTTGCGGATTACTTCTGCATATTGCTGCGCCGCCATTGGAATCAGCTCCTCATTGGAAACCAGATTCAATTGCTTCCTGCCTGTCACGGCAACCGTGGCACAACCCGCCAACACCAACCAACCAACCAATATCCACGCGACCTTTGTCATAGTATCTCTATTTTGTAAACGTACAAAGTTAAAGAGTGGATATTAGAAAAACCCCAATTGTTGGTAGCTTTGTGTAAAACAGGCGTTTCATGAGGATATTTGCGATCGGCAGGAACTACGCGGAACACATTCAGGAACTCAATAACGAGCGCCCGGACGAGCCGGTAATTTTTTCCAAACCAGACACCGCCATTCTGCGGAACAACGCTCCCTTTTATTATCCGACATTCAGCAAGGATGTTCACCATGAGGTAGAACTGGTGCTGAGAATTTGTAAAGAAGGAAAGAACATCGAAGAGAAATTTGCAAGCAAATACTATGACGCCATTGGAGTGGGTATTGACTTTACGGCCCGCGATCTCCAGCAGAAAGCAAAAGAGAAGGGACTTCCGTGGGACATTGCCAAGGGCTTCAACGGGTCTGCGCCTATCTCCGATTCGTTTCTGCCCGTTGAAAAATTTAAGGACCTTAAAAATATCAATTTCAAACTGGAAGTAGACGGAGTCGTGAAGCAGCAGGGCAACACCAGCCTGATGCTGTTCAGTTTTGAGTATATCATTTCCTATTTATCCAAATTTTTTACGTTGAAGACGGGCGATTTGATTTTTACAGGCACACCAAAAGGCGTAGGTCCCGTCGCTGTCGGAAATAAACTATCTGCCTACATTGAAGATGAGAAGCTGTTGGAATTTAGCGTTAAGTAGTCTATTTGTGCTGGCAGCTATCCCAGGTTGTCTGGTAGCGCAGTACAATGAAATGGAAAGCCCCCGCGGCGCGGGCGCCGTGGGTTATCTCTTTCCCATCAATCCGGGGCGGGTAAATTACCTTGCAGGAACGATGGGTGAGCTCCGGCGTTCTCATTTTCACGGAGGCATTGATATACGAACCGACAATCGTATTGGCGTGCCTGTGCGTGCCACGCACGATGGCTATATCTCACGAGCAAACGTGAGTGCTTTTGGCTACGGAACCTCCCTGTATGTCACGCATCCGGACGGAAATGTATCCGTGTACGGACACCTGGACCGAATTTCTGGGAAACTGGGAGCGGATATCAAGAATGAACAGTATGGCCGCAAAACGTTTGAGATCAATCTGACGTTCAAGCCTCTGGAGTATCCGGTATCCCGCGGCGACACGATCGCCCTTTCTGGAAATACCGGCTCTTCACAGGGACCCCATTTACATTTTGAAATACGAAATGGAAATCTCGCCCTGAATCCATTAAAATTCGGGTTTAGTGAAATCAGGGACAACCTGCCTCCCACTGCTCAGAAAATAGCATTGCGAACCCTGGACCCTAACTCCAGAATCAACGACCGGTTTGGAAGGTTTGAATTTACGCTGGTCCGGAAATCCAACGGTGAATACCTTTTACCGGCACCGATTCTGGCCACGGGAAGCATCGGCGTGGAGTTGCTCGGAACCGATCGCATGGATAGCTCCCCCGGCCGATGCGGCATCAATTACATTGAAATGTACGTAGATAGTCAACGGGTGTTTTCGCAGGTTATCGAAAATGTTGATCTGGAAGAGACCCGCGGCATTCTGGCACTGATGGATTACAAGTCGCTGGAAATCCATGGCAAGCGGTTTAACAGGCTGTATGTAGCCGATGGCAATCGATTGCCCTTTTACCCGCCTGCCAGCAATGGACGGATTGAGGTAAGCGAGAGGGATCGTGCCGTTCGTATTCTACTAAAAGATGAATTCGGGAACAGCAGCAACGTCCGGTTTAGATTGAAAAAGAGTCCGATGACGGATGAACTTAGGTTCGACCCTGTCAAGAACGCAGGCCTTACATCTGAAATTCTGGAAAATACCCTGCTGGTCACGTCTCCATCATGCCCGGGATCCAGCGTGCTTGCAGTTTATACCAATGGCCAGGTACGCACAATTCCCTTTAGCTACAAAAGTACTCAGCAGGCTGTTTACCTGATCGATCTCCAAAAGGTGCTGCCTGATTCTGTCCGGTCTTGCGCAGGAATACTGGCGTTCCATTTCAAGGACGTTGTTCCATCCACGACCGAGTACTCCTATTATAGCGACCGGGTCGATGTTACTTTCCCCGCACAGGCATTGTACGATACCCTCTTCCTCAACATCATCCATCAGACCGAGGGTGTCAGCGAGTCATTCACGATCGGTCACTATACCACACCCCTGCACAAATCCATCCGCGTAACACTCAAGCCCGTGCAAGGCCCGGTGCCGTCAAAAAATACTTCGGTCTATCGCCGGCAAGGCAACTCCCTGAGTTATGTTGGTGGGGAGTGGAGCCAGGGCAAGGTTCGCTTCACCACCCAGGAGTTGGGTGAATTCGTTTTTCTTACCGACAGCCTGGCGCCTTCTATCGGACGTATCCGGCTTGATCACCAAAATGCAAGGTTCCGCATCCGCGATGGCCGCTCCGGCATCGCGTACTACGAGGCCAGCATCAACGGACAATGGCTATTAATGAGTTATGACTACAAGTCGGGAATCCTGCAATCCGACAAGCGGGATCCCAAACAACTGCTGAAGGGGGATTTTGAACTCAAGGTGGTCGATCGGGCGGGAAATGAGCGGATCTACAAACAAAGAATTCTCTAGATCATGACGCTCAAAGCAGGAATCAAGGCGCCTGATTTCAAAACAACAGATCAGGATGGCAACCCGGTAACACTTTCCTCCCTTAAGGGTACGAAGGTTGTTCTCTATTTCTATCCCAAGGACATGACTTCCGGGTGTACGGCCGAGTCGTGCAACCTGCGCGACAATTACACGGCACTTCAAAAAGCAGGGTATGAAGTATTTGGGATCAGCAAGGACGATGAGAAGTCACACCGCAAATTCATTGAGAAAGAAACTCTTCCTTTCAGCCTACTCGCCGACACCAACCTGTCTGTTCACGAAAAATATGGCACGTGGATAGAGAAATCGATGTACGGCCGAAAGTATATGGGCACTGCGAGGCGCACCTTTCTGATCAACGAAAAGGGAATTATTGACAAGGTCATCGAAAAGGTGGATACCAGCAACCACGCCGCACAAATTTTTGATGATACAATTCACCCGACCAAGCCGGCAAAAGTTGCCAGGAAGACAACGATCAAGGCCAAAAAGAAATCCAACGTGTCCGGAGGAAGAAAAAAAGGGAAATAAGCAAAGGAAGTAACTCGCGCCGCGACCTTGCGAGCTACCACAATTTCTCTAATTTTCGGACAAACACATTTTGATGACCTCCCCCGACAAGGCTTCCCTCCAAAAACTTTGTACACAAATACGCCGCGATATCGTTCGCATGGTGTATAACTGCCAATCGGGACATCCAGGCGGGTCGCTTGGATGCACAGAGTTCTTTGTAGCACTTTACTTCCATATACTTAAGCATAACCCGGCCTTCTCCATGAGTGGAAAGGGTGAGGATTTGTTCTTTCTTTCCAACGGACATATTTCCCCCGTATGGTATGCCACGCTTGCCCGCGCCGGATATTTTGACATCAAGGAGCTTTCAACATTCCGCAAGATTAACAGCCGCCTGCAGGGACATCCTGCCACGCACGAGCATCTTCCCGGTGTAAGGGTCGCATCCGGTTCGCTGGGACAGGGCTTATCGGTTGCCGTGGGTGCAGCCCTCGCCAAAAAACTTGATGGAGATGATCGGACGGTATTTGTCCTTATGGGGGACGGTGAGCAGCAGGAAGGCCAGGTCTGGGAGGCGTCCATGTTTGCGGCGCATAACAAGGTGGATAATCTCATTGCCACCATCGACTACAATGGGCAGCAGATTGACGGCCCGGTGGACTCGGTACTTTCCCTCCTGGATCTTAAAGCCAAATGGATTGCCTTCGGCTGGGACGTTCTGGAGTGCAACGGCAACAACCTGGAGGAAATAATCAGTACGCTGGAAAAAGCAAAAACACGAACCGGAAAGGGAAAACCCGTTCTGATCCTGATGACGACCGTGATGGGATACGGCGTTGACTTCATGATGGGTTCGCACAAATGGCACGGCGTAGCGCCCAATGAAGAGGAATACAATATTGCGATGGCCCAGCTGGAAGAAACCCTGGGGGATTTTTAAACCAAGCCAAACGGAATAATGACACGATTTACCGCCACTGAAAAGAAAGATACCCGTTCCGGTTTTGGTGCCGGGCTTCATGAGTTAGGAAAGAAAAATCCTCAGGTGGTGGCCCTGTGCGCCGACCTTCTTGGGTCCTTGAAAATGGATGCTTTCAAGAAAGATTTTCCCGAACGGTTTTTCCAGGTGGGTATTGCGGAAGCAAACATGATGGGAATCGCGGCAGGACTTTCTATAGGAGGCAAGATCCCGTTCACCGGAACGTTCGCCAATTTCTCCACTGGGCGCGTCTACGATCAGATCAGACAATCCATTGCCTATTCGGGCAAGAATGTAAAGATCTGCGCTTCGCATGCCGGGCTTACGCTGGGCGAAGACGGTGCCACCCATCAAATCCTGGAGGACATCGGGTTGATGAAGATGTTGCCAGGGATGACCGTTATTGTTCCCTGCGATTATCACCAGACCAAGCAGGCTACCCTCGCGCTCGGCAGCCACAAGGGACCCGCGTATCTTCGGTTTGGCCGGCCAGCGTGGCCCATTTTCACAACCGACCGTCCGTTTACAATCGGGAAAGCCGATCGGATGATCGAAGGGAAAGATGTATCCATTTTTGCCTGCGGCCACATGGTATGGCAAGCGATCGAAGCAGAAAGCATGCTGGCGGAAAAAGGAATTCATGCGGAGGTGATCAACATACACACCATCAAGCCCCTCGATGTGGAAACCATCCTCGCTTCAGCAGAAAAGACCCGGTGCGTGGTCACCTGTGAAGAGCATCAGGTGAACGGAGGCCTGGGTGACAGCATTGCCCAGATACTGGGCCGGTTCCGTCCCACACCGCTGGAAATGGTTGCCGTCCAGGATTCATTCGGCGAAAGCGGAAAGCCACTCGACCTCCTGAAGAAGTACGGCCTGGCACCGGAGAATATTGTTGACGCTGCGATGAAGGCAATCGCACGGAAATAGCTCCCTGCGGCAAAGATCCCACACGCCTACCCCTGTAAACTTTTCCACCAACGGAATGGCGATATTCTATTACAGAACTATCTTGCTAATTCAATCATCTACCTATGAAACATTTTCTTTTCGTTAGCCTGTGTGTGTTTGCTTTTTGCGTACAGGCACAACAGAAAACTATAACCGGGTTCAGCAAAGAGGCAGCCGACGCGCAGTTCAAACTGGAAGAGAAGTTTGATGCACACTTGAAGGCTGAAAACCTGGATCAATGGCTGAAAAAACTTACAGCAGGCCCACACCATGTAGGATCATCTTACGGAAAGGTAAACGCAGAATTCATGCGTGACCTGTTCCGCAGCTGGGGATACGAAGCAGAAATCGAAAGCTACAGGATTCTTTTCCCTACGCCGAAGGTCCGCCTCCTGGAGATGGTGGCTCCAACCAAATTTGTTGCCAAACTGGCTGAACCTATCCTCAAAGAAGATGGGACGGCCGGCAAGGGATCTGAACAACTTCCCGTTTATAATGCCTGGTCCCCAGATGGCGACGTCACCGCAGAACTGGTCTTCGTCAATTACGGAATTCCCGACGATTATGAGCGATTGGAACGCCTCGGGATTAATGTGAAAGGAAAGATCGTGATTGCCAAGTACGGCGGTTCCTGGCGCGGCATCAAGCCCAAGGTAGCGCAGGAAAACGGAGCGATTGGATGCATCATCTATTCAGATCCACGGGAGGACGGTTTCTACCAGGGCGATGTTTATCCCAAAGGCCCCTACCGTCCGAAGGATGGCGCACAGCGCGGGTCTGTGATGGACATGCCCATTTATCCCGGCGACCCGCTTACTCCCGGAGTAGGCTCCACACCAGAAGCAAAGCGACTCGACCGAAAGGATGCAACAAACCTCATCAAGATACCTGTCATCCCCATCTCGTATGGGGATGCGCAGCCGCTGCTCGCTGCACTGGGCGGCCCCGTGGCACCTGCGGCCTGGCGGGGTGGGTTGCCCATCACCTATCACATCGGTCCAGGACCGGTGAAGGTTCACCTGAAACTGCAGTTTGAATGGGGCACGGTTGACGCGCTCAACGTGGTGGCCAGAATGAAAGGCAGCGAGTTACCCGACGAGTGGGTCATCCGCGGCAACCATCACGATGGATGGAATAACGGTGCTGCCGACCCCATCAGCGGGATGGTCGCTGAACTGGAAGAGGCGCGCGCCATCGGGGAATTGGTTAAGGCAGGTTGGAAGCCCAAGAGAACCATCGTGTACTGCGCCTGGGATGCGGAAGAACCCGGGTTAATGGGATCCACAGAATGGGTAGAGCACCATGCCTCCGAGCTTCAGCAGAAGGCTGTTGCCTATATCAACTCCGATGGAAACGGACGGGGGTTTCTCTTTGTGCAGGGCTCCCATACCCTAGAGACCATGGTAAGTGAAGTTGGCCGCGATGTCAAAGACCCCGAGATGGGGATATCGGTGCTGGAAAGGGGAAAGTCTTTTGCAGCAGCCAATGCAGGAAGTCCAAAGGCAAAAAAAGACATTCTTAGCAGGAAGGGCATGACGCTGGGGGCCCTGGGCTCCGGATCCGATTACACCCCGTTTATTCAGCACCTCGGAATACCCTCCCTCAATATCGGCTACGGTGGGGAAAGTGGCGGCGGCGTTTATCATTCCATCTATGATTCATATGATCACTACAAGCGTTTTGTTGACCCGAAACTGGATTATGGCATCGCCCTCTCCAAGACTGCCGGCCGCGCAACGCTCCGGTTGGTCAATGCGGAACAACTGCCGTTTGACTTCCGTAGTTTTCATCGGACTGTCAACGGCTACATGACTGAAGTCACTTCTCTGGTCGACAACATGCGCGAAGCCACCGAGGTGGAGAACCAGATGATTAATGAGAATCGGTACGTTCAGGCCGCCGATCCAACGGAGAAATACACGCCGCCTTCCGTACAGGAGCCTGTCCCCTACCTGAACTTCTCCAGCCTGCAAAACGCCATGACAGTTCTGGAAAAGACGGCCACGAGATTCAGTGAATTATCCGGCGCGAGCCCTTCTCCTGCAAGCGCTGCACAATTCAACCAATTGCTGTATCGCGCCGAGCAGAAACTCCTGTCGAATCAGGGACTGCCGCGGAGGCCCTGGTTCAGACATACGATCTATGCTCCAGGATTCTATACCGGGTATGGGGTGAAAACACTTCCGGGGATACGCGAAGCCATTGAACAGCGAAATTGGGTGGAGGCGCAAGAGCAGATTGAAATTGCTGCGAAAGCCATCGCAAGCTATGCCGCGCAGGTGGAGGCAGCGGCCAAAATCCTGACGACGCGCTGACCACAATCCAAACAAACAGATTAGATCGAAATAGCCGGACCTCAATTAAAAATCTTATGAAAACTCTTTCTTTCGTCCTGATTATCCTCTTGCACGTACTGCCTATCCATGGACAACTCGTGCAAAAGAACTATGCACTCATCAATGTCCAGGTATTCAACGGAGTGGATAACCGGATCCAATCGGGTTCAATCATCTTCGTCAAGGCAGGCAAAATTGAGAAGCTCGGAAAAACCGGTGATCCCGTATCCAAAGACTACGAAGTTATAGACTGTCAAAACAACTTTGTCATCCCGGGATTAATGGATGTTCATACGCACATTGACAATCTTGAAAGTGCAAAGCGTGCCCTTCTCGCGGGAGTCACCACCTTCCGCACGGCCGGAGTTTCAGCCTACCAGGATGTTTCACTCCGCGAACTAGCACGGACTGGGCGTGTCGCGGGACCGGATGTTGTTCCGGCAGGTGTGTTTGTAACTCCCAGTCCCGGAGAAACAATCCTTGCTGATCCGCGCCTGGGAAATCTCATCACGGGTGTTAACACCGACGAAGAATTGCGGCAGCTTGTCAATGTAAATATTGACCGTGGGGCGGAAGTCATTAAGACACGGGGAACGGAACGGGCGGGAATTCCTGAAACAGATCCGCGTCAGCAGTCCTACACGCAAAAGCAACTTAAAGTCATCGTCGATGAGGCGGCGAAGCGCAACGTGCCCGTGATGGTTCACGCCCACGGAGACGAAGGGGCGAAGGCTGCTGTACTGGCGGGTGCGCGGAGCATTGAGCACGGTACGTTCCTGAGCGAGGAGACCCTTCAGTTGATGAAACAAAAGGGCGCCTTCCTGGTCCCAACCTTCATCACCCTGGAAGATCTGACAAAACCCGGCGGCGACTACGCGGGCGCGGTGCTTGAACTCCGGGGCCGCTTCATGATGCCGATGGCTGAAAAGGTATTCAGGAAAGCCCACAGCCTCGGCGTTAAGATTGCTACCGGGGCCGACAACAACTACACGGCAGCAAGTACGAGCCGCATATCGCTGGAGTGTGAGCACTTTGTCCGCATGGGCATGACGCCCTTTGAAGCCATCCAGTCAGCGACTGTTACAAGCGCTGAACTGTTGGGTATCCAAAATAAGACCGGGAGAATCCAACCGGGCTTTGAAGCTGACCTCGTTGTTGTGCCCGGAAATCCGCTGGAAGATATCAGGGCATTACAAGATGCCCTGATTGTCATGAGCAACGGGCACATCGCGTTGAAGCGGCTGCCATTTGGCAAGGAATAACATCCGGGCCAAGACTTTTTTTACCTTTGCGTGCCCTGAAGGCACAGCATGGTAAACAAATACATCGTAATCGATTTCGACAGTACTTTTACAAAGGTTGAGGCCTTTGATGTTCTGGCTGAAGTATCCCTGAGCGGTCAGCCGGATCTTCCCGAACGGAAGAAACAGATTGAGCACATCACGCGAATGGGTATGGACGGAACCCTTTCCTTCCGGGAATCCCTGGAGCAACGGTTGGCGCTCCTGCCAATCCACAAGAATCACCTGAAGGCCCTTGCTGAGCAGCTCAAGTCTAAAGTCTCGGAGTCGTTCAAGCGAAACAAAGAGTTCTTCCGGTCGTATGCCGACAACATATACATTATTTCAAACGGGTTCCGTGACTTCATCGAGCCCGTGGTAACCGAGTTTGGGATCAAGCCCCAAAACATTCTGGCCAACGAGTTTACGTTTGATGCCCAGGGAAATGTTACCGGCTTTGACAAGGATAATCCACTGTCTTCCAATCATGGCAAATCGGAATGCCTGAAGGGGCTAAACCTTCCCGGCGACGTGTATGTTATCGGCGACGGGTATACCGATTACGAAATAAAGCATGCGGGCCTTGCCAACAAGTTCTTCGCGTTCACCGAGAATGTGGAGCGGCCAAACGTTCTGGACAAAGCCGACCACATCGCGCCAAGCCTGGATGAATTCCTGTACCTCAATAAGATCAATACCGCCATCTCCTACCCCAAGAACAGGATCAGCGTGCTCTTGCTTGAAAATGTTCATCCGATCGCCATCGAGATGATGAAGGCTGAAGGATTTGCGGTCGAGTCGTATCCGGCTGGTCTTTCGGAAAAAGAACTGTGCGAAAAAATAAAGAACATCTCTGTCCTGGGAATACGCTCGAAAACACAGGTCACGTCAACCGTGCTTGATCATGCCAGCCGGCTCATGGCCATTGGCGCGTTCTGCATTGGAACCAATCAGATTGACTTGTCGGCAGCAACACGAAAAGGAATTGCCGTTTTTAATGCTCCGTTTAGTAATACGCGGTCGGTCGTTGAGCTTGCTATCGCGGAAATTATTCTTCTGTTGCGCAACATTCCCGACAAATCCCGGCTTATGCACCAGGGGAAGTGGGATAAGTCGGCGGCAGGAAGTTTTGAAATCCGCGGAAAGAAGCTGGGCATCATCGGATACGGAAACATCGGCGCCCAACTGTCGGTCATTGCAGAAAACCTGGGCATGAAAGTGTATTACTATGACCGCGAGGAGAAGCTTGCCCTTGGAAATGCCACCAAGTGCAAGACCATGAATGAGCTTCTGGAAGTGTCTGACGTCGTCACGCTGCACGTGGACGGGCGTGAATCAAATTCAACCTTGATCGGTCAGGAACAATTCGAACGGATGAAGAAGGGCGTTGTATTTCTCAACCTGAGCCGGGGGCATGTTGTGGATGTTAACGCTCTTGAGCAACATATCCGGTCCGGAAGAATTGCCGGATGTGCGGTCGACGTCTTTCCCTATGAACCCAATGACAACGAGGAGGAATTTGTCTCTGCACTTCGCGGGTTACCCAATACCTTGCTCACCCCGCACATTGGCGGCAGTACCGCGGAGGCGCAGGAAAACATCGGTGTTTTTGTCCCAGGCAAACTCATGGATTATATCAATACAGGGAGCACCAGCAACAGCGTGAATTTCCCAAACCTCAGCCTCCCCACGTTGGAGAATGCTCACCGGCTCATTCACATTCACAACAACGTCCCGGGAATTCTGGCTCGTATAAACAAAGTCCTTGCCGATCACGACATCAATATTGCCGGGCAATACCTCAAGACCAACGAGCAAATCGGCTACGTGATAACCGACATCAATAAAGGGTATGACAAGGAGGTTATCAAAAAATTGAGGGCGATTGAGAACACCATCAAATTCAGGGTGTTATACTAGGAGTCAATAAAAAAAATCCACCGGACCGGAGAGGTGTTTCTGAACCTCGATTACGACAAGTTTTGAGCTGCAACCAGACGCAATCTTCTTCTGTTGACCTGCTTTTTGGGCGAGGACCCGTTCTAAAAGAACGGGCTTGAAGCCTGATTTTGTCTGACCGCTGGGCTCGGTTATGTTTACTATGTTAGGTTCAGCAAACGTGTCCCAAATCCAGGTGGATTTCTTGATTCAAACGTACTAAAAACTTCATACGTGTCAAGTATTGATTTCTTAGCAATTTATTCGTAACAAAATGCAATTTTTTTCACTCATCAATTCGATGAGTCAATGTACAAGGAAGCATGCTTGGTGCTATTTTTACGATTCCAGACAAACCCTGGCACATTGGATATGATCAATTTCAGTCCCGGACCGTCCGAAATCTACTTTACCGTTCAGGATCACCTTAAAAAGGCGTTTCGCGACGGCATTCCCTCCCTTTCGCATCGAAGCAAATCTTTTGAGGATATCTTTTCTGAAACCACAACCGGATTGCGTCAGCTGCTGGATATTCCTGATGGCTTTCACATCGTATTTGTTTCTTCTGCAACCGAAGTCTGGGAACGAAGCATTCAAAACCTCGTTCAGGAGAAATCGTTTCACCTGGTGAATGGAGCCTTTTCAAAAAAGTTTTACGAAATCAGCAAGCAGCTGCAGCGAAAGGCAGAAAAAATCGAAGTAGCCGATGGAAGCGGCTTTCAAATGGTGACGGTGCCGCCAGGACAAGAACTGATCGGCGTCACGCACAACGAAACGAGCACCGGCGTTTCAATGCCTCCTTCCTTCATACGTCACCTAGGCGCCCAGAACCCAGGCAGTCTGCTGGTCGTGGATGCCGTGAGTTCACTCCCGTATCCCTCTTTCGATTATGGGAGACTTGATTCCGTCTATTTTTCCGTACAAAAGGGATTCGGTCTCCCTGCAGGGTTGGGCGTCTGGATCTATAATCAACGATGCGTCGATCGGGCCATGGCCCTGCATGCCGGGGGACAATGCATCGGTAGTTACAACAGCCTCCTGAACCTGACGGCGTTTGCAAATAAAAATCAAACGCCTCAGACACCCAACGTGCTGGGCATTTACCTGCTGGGAAAAGTGGTTCAGGATTTTCTGAGGCGCGGCATTACTACCCTGCGCCGGGAAACGGAATACAAAGCCGCTGTACTTTACCAGGCCCTGGACAAGCGTACAGATATCCGACCCTTTGTGACCAACCCTGAACACCGCTCCCAGACCGTCATTACCGTTGACTGCGGATCGCAGCTGGAGCCGCTTACCTCCTATCTGACCGCCAAAGGATTCTTTCCGGGCGAGGGCTACGGCGGATACAAGAACACCCACCTCCGGATTGCCAACTTTCCGGCGCACTCAAAAGAGCAGTTCGAAGCGCTGGCGGACGCAATTGCGGGTTTTCACTGAGAACATTAAACGAATCGGTACTATACTTGTCTAATTGATAACCAAGCTCACCACTCGTTGGACGATCTAGAACTTTTAGGCAAAATCCGAAACCCGGAGACATTCAACTATGGGTTTAACATGCTGGTGCGCGCTTACCAACAGCGGATTTACTGGTTGGCGCGAAAAATGGTCATCGATCACGACGATGCGGACGATGTAACCCAGGAAGTCTTCATCAAGGTTCATAAATCCATCGGAACGTTTCGCGAAGATGCGCAGTTGTATACCTGGCTCTACCGGATTGCCACCAACGAGTGTCTGACGTTTATCAAAAAGAAGAAGCGGCGTTTTTTTCTGCCTCTGGGGGACGTGGCGGGTGAACTGGCAGCAAAAGTTGACTCCATCCCGTCCATTTCGGGTGACGAAATTCAAAAGAAGCTGCAAAAAGCCATCCTCACTCTTCCCGACAAGCAGCGGTTGGTGTTCAACCTGAAGTACTATGAGGAAATGCCCTACGAGCAGATGTCAAACGTCACGGGAACGTCCGTGGGAGCACTTAAAGCAAGCTATCACCATGCCGTGAAGAAAATCGAGGATTTTCTCAAGAATGATTAAACTTTTCCCAATTTGAATAGTCCAACACAAGGAAATGAAAAGATTAGAAGATATACCGAAAAAGACGCTTTTTGAAGTCCCAGAGGGGTATTTTGAAAAGCTTCCTGGCGTTATCCAGGCACGGGTAGCCGTCCGGGAGGAGCAGTCTGTTTGGTCACCCTTCCTGAGCTATGGTCTGAAGGTAGCCCTTCCCATCGTTGTCCTCGTGGTTGCTGCGCTCTTCTTCTGGCCCAATTCTGCTGCAAAAACGCCGGAACAGATGCTTGCCTCCATTGAGTCCGAGCAGCTGGTGGCCTACCTCCGGGAAACGGATCTCAACGCAGACGATTTTCTCGATGCCGTCCCGCTGGATCAGTTTGAGGTAGACGCCCTTCAGGAAAATGCGATCAATGAAATGAACTTCAACGATATGGATCTTGAAGCACTTGCAAATGAGTTTGTCGATTACAATTAATCAGGCTATGAAAACTAAATATATTCTTACCCTTGCCGTCCTTCTGCTGGCAGTACCGTGTACTGTCTTTGCGCAGGAGGATATGGACCTGCCGCAGCAAATGGATCCAAAGGCCCGTGAAAAAGTAGAGGCCACACGCATTGCGTTGATTTCCAACCGCCTCGGATTAACACCGGACCAGGCCGAAAAATTCTGGCCGGTTTATCGCGAGTTCGCCCAAAAGCGTGGCGAAGTGCGGTCCGAATTTCAACGCGCCCAGCGTTCTATGAATCCGAAAGAAGTGAGTCCGGAAAAGCAACAACAACTGATTAGCCTGGGACTTCAGCTCAAGCAGCGCGAATTGGATCTGGAAAAGGACTACTCCGGCAGGATTCTGCGTGTCATCTCGGCACAGCAACTTATCAACCTGAGACGGGCCGAACAGGATTTCCGACAGATGATTCTCAACCAGCTGCAGCAGCGAAGGGCCCTCCAGCAGCGAAAAGAAACATTCCGGGAAAATCAGCAGCTGAAGCGAAACAGAGATTAACAGCGCTTCTTGAAACTGCAACTCACCGTCGGGTTTATCCTGCTTTCCGGGTGTACTGCCTTCTCACAAACGGCGCACCCGGATTCACTGTTTTCAAAAAACCCACAAGCCCAGCTTGATTCCCTGACGACTTTCTTCTCTCCTGCCGATTCGCTGAAGATCTTCGACCTGATCGACAGCCTCCTGAAGTTTGACGATGCAGCTGCCCTTCTGGACAACTCGCAGATTGCAGTTCGTCTTGGGTACAACAGCAACATTACAGCCGACAACCGGACCTTCAACATCAGTCAGTTTGGATTGGCACCGGGTGTGTCCTACTACCACAAGTCTGGAGCGTACGTCGACGCAACCAGTTACTGGAGTTCGGAATACAACCCGAATCTGTACCTGACGGTGGCGTCAGCCGGATACATGCACACCTTCAGCAAGCACTATTCCCTTTTGGGTGAGTATAGTCACTACTTCTACAACCAACCTTCCGACAGCACCGTATCAATTCCTTATACCAACAATTTCGGCGTCTCGAACTATTTCGAGTTTAGTCCGTTGGTTCTTCGTCTCGATTACTACTTCTACTTTGGCGACCGTTCGGCGCACCGCATCATGCCTTCCATTGGGTTGAACCTCGTTAAAAGAAATTGGCTTGGTTTTGACCGGGTCATGCTGTTTCCCTCCTTTTCGGTCTTGTTCGGATCCGAGCAAGTAACACAATACGAGTTCTATCCCAACCTGCTGTTTCGATACTTCTACAACCAGCGGAACACCAGGCAATTACCCTATTTTTATGAAGTGCATCATACAGAATTCGGAGTCATGAATTATGGTTTTTCCATGCCCCTTTCATTTTCCAAAAAACAATGGTCGTTCCTGCTGAGCTATTCTTATAACATCCCCAAGTCGCTGCCCGGGGAAACCCTGAGTCTTGAAAACACCGGATTTCTTTCGTTATCGATAACACGTTATTTCAAATTATAACCCGAGCGGTGAATGCTACGGGTTTCCAGTGGTCACTTTTGTTTACCGTTTCGATCAAACGAAGTGACAAACATCTCTCCGATTGAACTTTTCGTCTTGACGGTCAATTCCGACGTCTCCAGGGAGAAAAACATTTCAGCCGGTAATTGCTCAAACTCTACGTTGACACTCCACGACAACCCTTCCACTTTGTAAATTTTGGTCAGCGTGCCCTTGTACTTGTCCTTTGCATTTACCTTTGATTCAAGGTAGGTAAGAACAAAATAGACCAGCCCCTTGTCGTCCTGCGTGCTGATTGCTTTGGTGAGGGGTATGTATCGTTTCTTGAAAACCTGCGCATTCACTGGGAAGGTGGCTTTTACCTCAGGCTTCCTCGAAGGGACTATTAGGTAGAAATACCCGACACCCACTGAATCTGCAAACTTCAACCCAGCCGTATATCTTTCCTCCAAAACAATAAGTGGCTGGAATCGTGAGGCGGCGGGTACATCTTTGAAAAGTGGAATAGAATCCGCTCCATTTACAATCCAGCGAAGAAAATCCGATTTCTTCTTCACCGCGGCTTCCCTTCTTGTCACTGCCCGTAAAGCGAATTCCTTGGTGCTGCGCATCAGACTCTTCAGAACCGATGGGGTGCCGTATCCGGTAGTGACAAAGTGCTTGTAGTTAGCGGCATCCTCATCCATATTGCGCTGCAGCAATAGCCCGGCAATGCTGTCCAGTTGCCTGGCATAGCGTATTTCCTTCCGGAGCGCATAAACCTGGAGCGCAAGATTTGACGAATCTCGCAACGAACGGTTCTCAACAACCTGACAGCCGAAATCCAGTTCAGCTTCCTTCATTGCGAAAAGTTGAAGTGGCATGGGATTCGGATCAATTTTCAATAACTCGGGAAAGGATTTTGCCCGGATGGCTGCCAACTCGGTTCGCACTGAAACGGAATCATTTTTCAGACGTTGCTGCAACTTGTTAATCTCTGTATCGTGCGCTATCAGCCTGGCTTTCAGTGGGCTGATCTCCTTTTCAAGCACCTCGACTGTGCCCATCGCCCACCGTTTGAAGTCCAACACCTTCACGTCATCTGCATAAAAGTCTACGGCGCCAGCTTTCTTCTTGAAGTCGGTAATATCCTGAGGGTCGAGATCCTGATTGCGCCCGGTCTTCCCCATCTCTTTGGATGTGGCTTTGTAGTCATTGAAGTGAATATGGCTGGAGTCCGCAACCGTGGCCACCTTATGGAGCCGCATAACCAATGAATCATCCGCCTGAAGATAGAGCTGAATAAGATCCTTGTAACTTCCCTGCAGCCGCGCAAATAAGTTTACACAACGCAGATAACTGGCTTCCGCATTCACCAACTGCGACTTTAGCTTAACCGCCTGCCTGGCCCGCTCTTTCAGTTTGATACGAGTTTCCAGATCCAGCACTACGTCGGAAAGTTTGACGCCAAATTTGCCCGAGCGCATATCCCGGCGGCTGTACGCCTGGTAATACTCATCGTTCCGGGAAACCTCCTTTTCCGTCATGATCTTGCTGGCAAGCGTAGAGAAGTACGCGGCTGAATCCAACATGGACACATACAATTCCGTCTGTCTGAGAATATCCAGTTTGGAGGCCTTCTCTTCATAGATTATTCCCATGAACAAGTAGGCATTCGGGTTGTCGTCTTCTTCTTTCAGGTACTTCTTGAGGTAGGGTTCTGCCTGCTCATACTGCTTTGCATTCAGCAGAATGAAAAGATCCTTGTACCTGATCTTCTGGCTCCAGGCGCACATCGCAATGCTGAGAAACAGAAAGAATGTGAGAATCAGCCTTTTATTCATTTTTCACTTCTAAATTGTGGCAAAATAGCAATAAATAGCGTTTGATGAGTAACAAAAGTCGCACCAAAGAAGTGATTCCGAGGATAATTAGCTTCATGAAACCCTTCCTGATAGCGGTATTGGTGGTGGCTTTTCTGCAGTTCACCGGGCTGATCAGCGCTGTTTCCTTCGCAACACAATGGGCCCTGCTTCAAACCGGCCTTCGTGATGCGAGCACCGAAGTCAATGCAGCTCCTGCCACGTTTGATTATCAATTCACCATCAAAGACCTCGAGGGAAACAAGATTCCATTTGATCAATTCAAGGACAAGGTGTTGTTTATTAACCTCTGGGCTACCTGGTGCGGCCCTTGCCGGGCGGAAATGCCGAGCATTCAGAAACTGTACGACCGCGTCGACAAGGATAAAGTAACGTTCATCATGCTATCCATCGATGAGGACCGAAATCAAAACAAAGTTTCGGATTATCTTTCCCGGCGCGGGTTTACGTTTAAGGCATACATGCCTTCCGGATACCTGCCCAGGCAACTACAGGTGCCTTCCATTCCAACCACCTTCATTGTTGCAAAAGATGGTAAGATTGTGCGTAAAGAAGTCGGTACCATGCGGTACGATACGTCCAAGTTTCAGAAATTTCTCGAAGATCTAAGCGAGTGATTCAGTTACCATTCGGAATTAAAATTGATTAAAGTTACAGGTAAACGAATATGAAGCAAGCATCCCTCGTTCTACTCCTCTCTATTTTAGGAGTCTCCTGCACTGTTTCAGAATCAGAATGGTCGGATGTGCGGTCGCAGCTGACAGAAATTAAAAAAAGGGAGTACCTGCATCGCCGGGAAATGGATTCTATCGGCAAGGTGCAGGGTTGGCAGTCCCGCGAGATAGAACGCTTGTGGGGTAGGCAGAAAGCTCTCGATTCCATCAACCTGGCAGAGGTCAACGAGATTCTCGACACCTACGGGTTCCCTTCCCGCGACAAGGTGGGCGATCTGGCGGAAACGATTTTCCTGGTGCTTCAACACAGCAGCGACATGGGGGCGTATTATGAAATGATAGTTGGGGCGGGCAAGAACGGCGACCTCGCCATGAAAGACGTAGCCCCGTACCAGGATCGGGTGCTGTTAGCGCGTCGTGTACCGCAAGAGTATGGAACGCAGGTTTGGATCGACTATAAAGTTGACACAAAAACAGCTGAACGCTACGACTCGCTCTATGTGTGGGAAATCCGGGACCGAAAAAACGTCAATGTGCGAAGGTTGAACGCCGGACTCGATTCATTGGAAACATCTATGCGCCGCTTCGACATCGATCCTGCAGTTGGATACGTCCTGCGCAAGAATTCGAACCGATGACCCGGCTAGATCAATTATACACCGGTGACCATCTCGCGAAATCTTTTCATGCCCGTGCCGGCCTTCTCTGGAATATAGATGTGATTGCTGCGGTTGCTGATAGCGGGTAATTTGGGGTCAATCACGTAAGTAGAAACCCCGCCCGGCACAAAGTCGAGCAGACCAGCTGCCGGATAGACGACCAGCGAAGTTCCTGCCACCAGAAACAGGTCGCATTCAGCTACCAGGGGAACAGCCTCCTCCATCGCCAGAACCAATTCTCCGAACCACACAATGTTGGGACGTAGTTGTGCCCCACGTTCGCAAAGGTCACCCGGTTTTAACTCCCATCCGGCGATCGGATACACGAGTGACTCGTCCAGCGTACTTCGCGACTCAAATAAATTTCCATGGAGATGCAACACCTTTGTGGAGCCGGCTCGCTCATGCAAATCATCCACGTTTTGTGTGATCACCGTCACATCGAATTCCTGCTCCATCTCAGCCAGGATCAGGTGACCCTCATTTGGCTTAGCCTCCCGTGCCCGCTTCCGCCGCTGGTTATAAAATTCAAGAACGAGCGCTCGGTCTTTTCGCCAGGCCTCTGGAGTCGCAACATCCTCGACCTTGTACCCTTCCCACAAGCCTCCTGCATCCCGGAACGTCGCCAGGCCGCTTTCGGCGCTAAAGCCCGCACCCGTGAGGACAACCAATTTTTTCACGCTACTTCTTCAGCCTCCTGTCGAAGAATTCCCGGGCCGATTCAAAAACATGCTGCCAGCTGCGGTACCGGAGAAATCCATGAACTTCATCCGGAAGGACGAGAATTTCAACGGGGATTTTTCGCTCCCTCAAACGCTCCGCAAGGTCGGTAGTCTCCTGGAACAAAACGTTCCGATCATCATCTCCACAGACAAGTAGTACCGGAGCCACCCACTTTGACAAGTCGCTCACCGGGGAGTTCCTGTACGCCATATCCATGTCTTTCTCGGTAATTCCCCATCCGCCGCCGGGAGAAAACTCCCTGGCACGAAATGCCCAGTCATGGACACCGTGAAGATCAACACCCGCCTTGAAAATCTCCGGATTACGGGCTAAGCCCATCGCTGTGAGGTATCCCCCATAGGAACCGCCCCACAACCCGATCTTTTGGGCGTCTACCTCCGCCAACCCCTGTAGGTGTTTGGCAGCGGTTACAACATCCTGGTATTCACTGGCTCCCCACGGGCCCTGGTCGGCAGCCCGGCGGAAGTCACGCCCATACCCAATACCATCCCGAAAATTTACAACCAGGACGGCATACCCCACGCTTGCCAGGTATTGATTGAAGGCGTAACAATTGCTGTAATAATCTCGGTAATGAAATCCCAACAACATCTGACGAATGGGGCCGCCGTGCATAAACACCACACCGGGCCGTTTCCCCTTTAGGTTGCGATTGACAAAAAGTTGCCCATGAACGGTTGTACCGTCCGGTGCTTTCAAAATGACCTGCTCAGGGGTCACGAACAATTCCTGCCTGAAATCCGATCCCGATAGCGAAGAGATTCGTTCAAAAGATTTTGCCTTCGTATTGTATCGCACCAGGGCAGCAGGCATTTGAACGGTCGATCGAAAGCAGAGGAGTTCCCCGTTTGCCAGCGCAGGATACATTTCAATTCCGTTGCCGGACGTTACGTCGGTTACTTTTCCATCCATGACGCCCGACCGCCAGATGTGACGCCGGTCTATATCTTCCCGGTTGCCGTCGAAGTAAATGGTGCTCTCTGCTCGATCAAGAACATAACTTTCCACTTCGCCGTTTCCTGGAGTGACGTCCCGCAGGTCGCTCCCGTCCGGTTTGACCGCGTACACATGATTCCATCCCTGGTGCTCCGAGAAAAACAAGATCCTGTCTGTCTGCGTCCATGCCAGCGGCGTTGAAGGATAGGACTGCGCAAACCCGCCGTCGTCCGAAGGTGAAGTCCATATCGCATTTCCCTTTCCTGTCAGGGCGTCAACCACCCACACTGAAAATTTCCTCCCACCAACAAAGCTGATCAGTTCGTCGGCTTTGAGACCCGGCTGCCGGATGAATGCTATCTGCTTGCCGTCTGGCGACCATACCGGCAGCATGTCCTTGCTCACCTCGGGTGCTATCCATCGAATAGCCCGGGAATCCAAGGTGAACACCCCTACAAAACTGTGGTCTTTCCGGAGGCTGGTAAAAAGAACTTCCTTCCCAGTAGGTGAGAATGCTGGAGATGTGTTGTTGCCACGCGCGAAGAAAAGGGTTGTGGGAGAAGCGCCCGGCTCCACGGCGACAACCTGGATCTGCGATCCTTTCGAGAAGAGAATTTTTTTGCCCTCGGGGTAAAACACAGGATCGGAGCCCACGGCCAGACGAAAGGTGTCACCGGGTCCAAGTTGAATGCACCAGATAGCTTGCTCTGCACCATCGGCAAAACTTGCAGGGTTGGGGCTGAGGCCTTCCCTGCTCAGCGCGCCGCCGCGCACAAAGAGCAGCGATTGACCATCGGGAGAGAATGTAAGTTGTGATATTTCCTGACCATCATCCTGATCGTAGACCGTCAGTTTCTTTACTGACCCTTCTCCGTTTCTGAGAAAGATATTCCGCCGGCCCCGGTTGTTTTCAACCCATGCCCACTGCGTTCCATCCGGCGAAACGGCCAGGCCGGAGGCCATCGTCCCACTCAGGAATTGGTCGACGGAAGGCTGCGCAGCAAGTGGGAATAGTACGAGCGTGATACAGAAGCAAAGCAGAAGTTTCATGGCATTCAGGTTTTACCATCCAAGATAGAAGGCTTTCTCCGAATCACCATCGTGCACGGTGCTGCTTATTCCTTCTTCTTGCGGAAAAACCTTCCTTTGCGCTCGGGTGCTTTCTCCGCCAACTCGATGCACTCTTCCAGGCTTAGGTCGGCCGGCACCTTGTCTTTCGGGATTTTTACATTCTTCTTTCCTGCTTTGATGTAGGGACCAAACCTGCCGTTAAGGACTTGGATATCTGGATTGCTCTCAAAGACCTTGATGATTCTGTTCTTGTCAGCCTCCCGCTTGTCAAGAATCAGTTCAACGGCCCGCTCCGGCGTGATGGTATAGGGATCTTCGCCCTTTGGAATCGAAACGAATTTCTTGTCATGCAGCACATAGGGGCCGAACCGGCCGATATTCGCGACAACGGGCTTTTCTTCAAGCATGCCCAGGTCGCGAGGCATCTTCATCAGCTCCTGCGCTTCCGCCATGGTCAGGTTTTCAATAAACTGACCCTGTCTCAAACTGGCATACTTGGGCTTCTCCGGGCTTCCGTCTTCGGGGTTCTCCCCCACCTGAACGTACGCCCCAAACTTTCCAAGCTTTACGTATACATTCTTCCCGGTCTTTGGATCAACGCCCAGTTCGCGGCTCTTGTTTTGAACAGAGGAGCGCTCAACCAACTCCGTCTTCTCAACAATCTTATGAAAGGGGTGATAGAACTGCCCGATCATTTTTTGCCACTTCAGCTTTCCACTGGCTATCTCGTCAAATTCCTCTTCAATTTCAGCGGTAAATGAATAATTGGTGATGTCCGGAAAATGTTCAACCAGAAAGTCATTAACCACCATGGCCGTATTGGTAGGGAAAAGTTTGTTCTTCTCCGCTCCGGTGATCTCCACTTCTGTTTTTGATGTAATCTTATCCGACTCCAGCAAAAGGCATTTGTACTTTCGCTCCACGCCTTCGCGAATCTCCTTGACCACGTACCCTCGCTTCTGTATGGTTGAAATTGTGGGCGCATACGTAGAGGGCCTTCCGATTCCAAGTTCTTCCAGTTTCTTCACCAGGGTAGGCTCGGTATACCTTGCTGGGTGCCTTGAAAATGTCTCCGTAGCATCCATCCGGCTAAGATCGAGTACCTGACCAACCGTAAGTGGCGGCAGCACCTTACTGCCTTCGGATGGCTCTCCGTCGTCGTCATCCTGTGACTCTATATATACCTTCAGGAATCCCTCAAACTTGATGACCTCACCCGTTGCCGAAAGCGTACGAGGATTCGTCGAAATAGTGATCGTCGCGGTGGTACGCTCCAGTTCGGCATCTGCCATCTGGGAAGCAATCGCCCGTTTCCATATCAAATCATATAGCCGCTTGGCACCGCTGTCCGCGCCTGCATCCATCACCGAAAAATCGGTGGGTCGGACGGCCTCGTGCGCCTCCTGCGCGTTGCGGGACTTTGATTTATACGTTCTTGTCTGGATAAATTCTTTGCCGTACGCCGATTCAATTTGCTTCGTAGCTCCCTGAACGGCTTCATCCGAAAGATTGACAGAATCGGTCCGCATGTAGGATATCTTACCGGCTTCGTACAGTTTCTGTGCCACCACCATGGTCTGTAAGACAGAAAACCCGAGCTTTCTGCCTGCTTCCTGCTGCATCGTGGAGGTGGTGAAGGGGGCTGAAGGAGATTTTTTGGCCGGCTTCTTCACCAGGTCACCAATGGTGAACGTGGCTCCCTTGCAGGATTCGAGAAACTCCATCGCCTCCTTTTCGGTGTCAAACTTCTCACCGAGGTCCGCGCTCAGCTGCTTACCCTTGCCCAGGTCGAACAGGGCCGTTACCCTGAACGATGACTTTGTTTCAAACCGGTCTATTTCACGTTCACGCTCCACGACCAGCCGCACAGCAACCGACTGCACCCGTCCTGCCGACAATCCCGTTTTGATCTTCTTCCAGAGTATTGGCGACAGCTCAAATCCAACCAGCCGGTCCAGCACCCGCCGGGCCTGCTGTGCGTTCACCAGATCGATATCGATGCCTCGGGGATTCTGAATGGCATTCAGGATGGCCTTCTTTGTGATTTCCGTAAAAACAATCCGGCGGGTTTTCTTGTCTGAGAGATCGAGGACTTCCTTCAGGTGCCATGAAATGGCCTCTCCTTCACGGTCTTCATCACTCGCCAGATAAACCATTTCGGCTTCATCCGCCAGCTTGCGCAGGTTTGCGATCACCTCCTTCTTGTCCGGACTTACCTCATAGGTAGGCGCAAAATCATTTTCAATATCAATGGCCGCATTGCCTTTCGGCAAATCACGAACATGTCCCATGCTGGATGAAACTTTGAAATCTTTCCCCAGATACCCCTCAATAGTCTTGGCTTTCGCAGGAGATTCAACAATCACAAGGTTCTTTGCCATTCAAAAATTTTGGTTCAGAGGTGGCAAATATCACAATTTTTTAAAAAATCAATTTGTCATGGCAATATTTGCTCCTGTTTTCAGGACTAATTCAACACTACAGAAGCACTTCATGAACAAAATTCTTATCCTCGTTCGTCATGCGCAATCGGCTGGTATACAGGGTGCCCGGCCCGATTACGACCGTGAACTCACGCACCGCGGGCAACAGAATGCAAAAAATCTGGGATCGTGGATTCTACAACAAGGTTTTACCCCGGATTACATTCTTTCCAGCAGCGCCGTTCGCGCCAGGCAAACCACGGAGCTTCTTAATGAGAAAACTGGAATTCCAGCATCCTGTGTACAGCACCTGAATGAATTGTATGAGGGGCCGGCGACACGATGGATGGATAAGATTCACCATCTCCCCGACGGAACGGGTTGCGCTATCCTCGTCGGACACAATCCAACACTTTCCATCCTTGCATCCGACTTTCGCGGAAAGCGTCTGGATCTTCCCCCTTGTGGAACCATGGTATTCGCGTTCCCATTCGACGAGTGGAATAAAATCATTGGCCCGGGAAAAGAATTAGCCACCTTTGCTCAGCAATACTGAATGTCTGTCCTCGAAGAAAACAAATCCGCTTTCGATGTCAACGGCCCCGGCCTTCCTGACCGCCTCTTTGGATTGCCCTTTACACCCGAAAGCGCTCGTATCATCCTGATCCCTGCTCCCTGGGAAGCAACCGTTTCGTATCGAACGGGAACGGCCCGCGGCCCGGAAGCTATTCTCCGCGCATCGCGTCAAATTGACTTCTTCATGCGGCAAATTCCGGACGCATGGAAAATGGGCGCAAGCATGCTCGATATCCCAACCGCGATTCGGGATGCCAGCGACCGGATGCGCATTCTGGTCGACCAATTCCATGCCAGCAGCCAGGTGACCAACAGTACAGTCATCCCGGATAAGGTCAACGAAGTATGCGACACCTTCTCTATTTATATGCGGGAAACATCCAGGCGGTATTTGGATGTCGGGAAACTCGTGGGCGTCGTTGGGGGTGATCACAGCACGCCCCTCGGACTTATCCGGGCGCTAACCGAAAAACATGCTCAATTTGGCATCCTTCAAATCGACGCGCACGCCGACCTGCGAAAAGCCTACGAAGGATTCACGCACTCACACGGCTCCATTATGTATAATGTTCTGAAGCACCCTGCCGTCCAGAAACTAGTCCAGGTTGGCATCCGTGATTTGTGTGAGGCAGAGTTTGACATGATCCAACGGGCGGGAGGACGGATACACACATTCTTTGACGACGATCTGCGGGGACGCATGAGTCGAGGTGATTCCTGGGATACGTTATGTCAGGAGATCGTTGCGAAGTTGCCTTCGCTGGTGTATATCAGCCTGGACATTGACGGCCTCGACCCGCGGTTCTGTCCGAACACAGGGACACCTGTTCCAGGAGGACTTGAATTTTTTCAGGCGGTGGACCTTATCAGGACCATCGCATTAAGCGGACGGACCATCATCGGATTCGACCTGAATGAAGTTGCACCCGGCGCTACGGATGATTGGGATGCCAATGTTGGTGCCCGTCTTTTATGGCAACTGTGCTGCTGGTCGGCTGTATCGAATGGGTTTCTTTCTGCAAACCCCGATAACCGGTAATCCACCATCCGGTTGTCCATCCGGATAATTTCCTATTTTGCATCCTTAACAAAACAGAATGAGCGAATCTATCAATGCAATTGCTACGGGCGTGTGGACGCCGGTCTTGTTTCTTCTGATCTTTGGCGGTCTTTTTTTTCTGATTTACTCCCGGTTTGTTCACTACCGCTATTTCACACATGCAATCGCAGTACTTCGTGGAAAATATCACGATCCAAACGATCCCGGCCAGATCACTCCGTATGAGGCGCTGAGCACCGCGCTTGCATCGACCGTAGGCATGGGAAATATTGCAGGTGTTGCCGCTGCTATCAGCATCGGCGGACCAGGAGCACTGTTCTGGATGTGGATCACCGCGTTCGTTGGTATGTCGACAAATTTCTTCACCAGCACCCTCTCCGTGATGTACCGGGGCAAAGATTCGGAAGGCGAGATCCAAGGCGGCCCGATGTACGTTATCCGTGAAGCACTCGGCAAAAGCTGGAGGCCTCTGTCCGTTCTGTTTTGCCTCTGCTGCATGATCGGATGTCTTCCCATCTTTCAGGCCAACCAACTAACCCAGGCCATCGTTGATATTGGAATCAAGTCGCCCGAGGCAAAAGCATGGACATTCTCTTTATTCGGTCTGGAGATCAATACCTTAAAGTTCTCCATCGGTATTGTTCTCACCATTATCTCCGGAATGGTTATCCTCGGCGGTATCCAGCGCATCGGACGATGGGCCGGAAAGATGGTTCCCGTCATGATCATCCTGTACTTCCTGGGCGTGGCAACTATTCTGCTCCTGAATGCCAGTGAGGTGCCCAACTGCTTTTGGCTAATTATTTCCGATGCATTCGCAGCGAATAACTACCACGGTGAACCCGCACTTGGCGGCATTGTCGGCGGACTCATTGTCGCCGGGGTACGCCGCGCGTCTTTCTCCAACGAAGCGGGTATTGGAACAGCCCCCATGGCGCTGGGGGCTTCTCAAAGCAAAGAACCGATACGCGAAGGACTTGTCTCTATGATGAGTCCGGCCATCGATACACTCTTGGTGTGTACACTCACGGCACTGGCCATTCTCATCACCGGGGCCTGGAAAAGTTCGGAAAACGGCGTCACGATGACCGCCCTTGCCTTCGAGACTTCCCTCGGAGAACCCGGTAGGTACCTGCTGCTGGTATGTACATTCTTTTTCGCCATCACCTCTCTTTTCTCGTATTCTTACTATGGCAGCAAGTCGCTGTCTTTTCTGATTGGCGTGCCCGCCAGCAAGTACTATAACTACTTCTACCTGTCAACGATCGTTGTGGGTGCGGTGGCATCCATGACCGACATTATTAATGTGATTGATATTGCGTATGCGCTGATGGCGGTTCCCACCACTCTTTCCGGACTTGTGCTGGCGCCAAAAGTCATGGCTGCTGCAACATCCTATTTTCAAAGGTTGAAAGCAGAGAACTAACTGACGGTGCGTTTGGGAAACTAACTAGCAATGGGCGCGGCGATCTCGTTGCGGTACGGATAATCAAACAGGCCGTGTTCCTTGATCGCTGATTCCACCTTGTGCGGTACAAATTTCTCCCAGCCCATCTCGCCCTTGCGGATCATGGCAAGCACGTTGTCTGATATAATGTGCAGGTTATTGACGTTTGCGTCTTCCACATCCTCTAACTTTCCATTTGCCTGCAGGTAGCGGAAGAGGTCGCGGCTTTTCTCGGGCAGCTGCTCTTCGAAATCCTTGAGCGTGAACAATTCCTGAGAATCCTTTTTCAATGCCGGGTAAACGTACAATTTTATATTTGTCCCAAACAGAGAACCGAAACTCTCCAGCAGCCCGCCGCGAAGGTTATCATACGTCTTCTCGTCGAACACCTTTTGCAACGCGTAAATACCGATGATGAGACCAATCTTGTATCCCCGGGTTGTCTTGGTCAAATAATCCACGAGGCGGTAGTACTCAAAATAATTAGAGATCAGCACGGTCTGGCCGAGTGAGCAAATGATATCCGCGCGATAGAGGAAATCCTTTTCGTCAATCTTTCCATCCGAGCCCAGGTCGTTCAGGGTCAGCTCCGTGAGCACAACCATTTTCGATCTGTCCACATCCTTTTCCCGCTTGAAATGCCTTCGTGAACTGAGCAGCATATCCACATTCACGTGGGTAACGGGACGGAACCGGCCGCGAAGGACGAGGACATTCTTTTTATAGAGCATTTCCGAGGGCTGCATGACCGAGCCGTCGGGACCAAACATGGCTGCCTTGGTCAGGCCGTTTTTCACCAGTTTCAAAGCCATCAGCCTGTTGTCGACGTGTTTGTAGTCGGGGCCGCTGATCCGGAGCATGTCAATCTCGATGCGCCGCGTACTTAAGCCGTCCAGCAGAGACATCATGATCATTTCCGGATCCGAGAGAAACATGCAACTATGGAGCATGTTTACGCCGACGATACCGATGGCAAACTGCTGCTGCAGCGGATCATTGTCGTGCATCTTGATGTGCGCCACGCAATCATTGTACGGTCCCTGGGGATGCGTCTGAAACCGTAATCCGATCCAACCGTGCCCCTGGTTGGTACGCTCATAATTGAGTACTTCCACCGTATCTGCAAATGCAAAAAATTTCGCTTTCTCGGCGCGGTGCGGCAAGCGCTCCAGCAAAAGATCATACTCCTTCTCCAGCATGCGGATCAATCGGTCCTCACACACGTACCGTTCACAAACACCATAGATGGCGTCGGAGAACTTCATATCGTAGGCTGATATCGTCTTGGCAATCGTTCCGGAAGCACCTCCCACTTTGAAGAAACTGGCTGCCACCTCCTGGCCGGCGCCAATCTCTGCGAACGAGCCGTAGATGGTCTTGATCAGGTTTATCTGCAAGGCCTTCTCCTGGGTAGAAAGTTTCTTTGGTTCGTCCATAATGGCTTTAAGAAAATCGCGTATTGCAAATTTAGCGTTCTTCCTACAAACCGTATAACCCAACCGTTATTAATTAGGCAAACGAAAGTAATCCCTTTTGATAAGTTTAACGGAAGGTCTATTTTGGCCGCAAATCAATCACGCATGTCAAATCGAGGTAATTTTTCAGGCCGCATAGGGTTTATTCTTGCTGCCGCAGGCTCAGCCGTGGGTCTTGGCAACATCTGGAAGTTCCCCTACGAGGCGGGCGAAAACGGTGGTGCTATCTTTCTGGTAATCTATCTCCTCATTACGTTCTTGTTCTGCTACCCAATCATGTTGGGCGAAATTGCTATCGGCAGGAAGGCCAATTCCGATGCCTACGGGTCCTATACCAAGTTGGGCAATAAGCGGTGGGGATATCTTGGATTGTTTGGTATTCTATGCGGGGTAATGATTCTTTCGTTTTACAATGTGGTTGCCGGATGGGCGTTTGGCTACTTCATTGAAATATCTTTTGGTCCACTCCTCCGAGAGACCGATTTCGGAAGTTTTTTTACCAATTATGTCAATGACTTCTGGGATAATCTGATTTTCTCCCTCTGCTTCATGGCCATTACGGCTTTCATTGTTGTGAAGGGGGTTCAGCGTGGGATAGAATTGGCCTCGAAAATCATGATGCCTGCCTTGTTCTTCATTTTGATCAGTCTAATTATATATAGTCTGACGCTGCCCAATGCCATGGATGGGGTGCGGTTCTACCTGCTGCCGGATTTTTCAGCCATCAACCTGCAGACCATCTATTCTGCCACGGGTCAGGCCTTCTTTTCGCTGTCTTTGGGAATGGGTGCGCTGATCACTTATGGGAGCTATGTTCAAAAAGATCAAGACATCGTGACTGCCGCAGCGCTGATTACTGTAGTGGATATGTCGGTTGCTTTCCTGGCAGGATTAATGATTTTCCCCCTGGTCTTTTCCATGGGCGCAACACCCGCGCAGGGTCCCGGACTGATTTTCGTTGTGCTCCCCGGCGTATTTCAGGCAATGGGTCCCGTACTGGGAAAGGTAATCGGCGGAGGATTCTTCCTGCTCCTGTGCTTTGCGGCGCTCACCTCCACCGTGTCGCTGCTTGAAGTGCCCGTGGCCTATCTGGTCGATCAGAAGAAACTGTCCAGAAAACTTGTTGTTTGGCTCATGGCGCTGCTCATCTTTGTGGTTGGTATCCCCACCATGTTGTCACAAGGTGCTGTTCCTGCTTTCAGCAGCCTGCCGTTCTATCAGGGAAAGGATACACTCACCTTCGTATCAGAAATGTTTTCCGACATCAGCCTTCCGTTGGGAGGCATGCTTATGTCCATATTCATCGCGAGGAAATGGAAGCTTGAGAATATGAGCGAAGAGATAGCGTTAGGCAATTCGTGGTACAAAGGTTCCTTCCTTGAAAGCTACATCCGCGTGGCGATCACGTGGCTGGCCCCTATCCTGCTGAGCGCCTTCTTTGTGCTGATCGTCCTCGAGAAATTCTTTGGATTCTCTCCATTCTAGAATTAATCAACCCAGTCAGCAACAAACAGGTTTGTGTCGCGCGTGCCATGATTATTCCGGTTGGAAGAGAATATGATTTGCTTTCCATCCGGTGAAAACATCGGGAATGAGTCAAACACTTTGTCGTAGGTAATCTGCTCCAGCCCGGATCCGTCTTCATTGATCATGAACAGATTGAATTCGAATCCACGAGTTCCTTTGTGATTGGAACTAAAGATTATTTTTTTACCGGAGGGATGGTAGAAAGGTGCCCAGTTCGCTTTCCCGAGGTTTGTAATTTGCTTCAACCCGGTGCCATCGGCATTGCACACAAATATTTCCATGGTAGTCGGTGCCACCAGGCCTTGCTTCAGATAGTCCACGTATTCCTTTTTCTCTTCTTCCGATCCGAACCGCGAGGCACGAAAGACTATTTTCTTTCCGTCCGGAGAAAAGAAGGCACCCCCGTCGTACCCCAATTCCGAGGTGATTTGTTTTACGTTGCTGCCGTCGATGTTCATTACATACAAGTCGAGGTCGCCGTTGCGTGTGGATGTAAAAACGATCTTGTCTTTCGTCGGTGAAACAGTTGCCTCGGCATCGTAGCCAGGAGTATTCGTCAGCTGCTTCATTATGTTTCCTTTCAGATCAGCCACGACAATATCGTACGCGTCGTAAATCGGCCATAAGTATTTTCCACCTGGCTTCCGCTCCGGCTCCGGCGGACAATCTTTGCCGCCCATATGCGTGGTGGCGTACAAAATCGTTTTATCACCCGGCATGAAAAAAGCACAGGTTGTACGTCCCAGCCCCGTGCTGATCAACGCCGGCTTTTTACCTCCACGCAAATCCATGCCCTTCACAGGCATATAAAAGACCTGGTCACAGCCCAGTCCCCATGCCTTGTAGTTTGACTGAAAGCTAAACATCTTGCTGTTGAAGCTCCAGTATGCTTCCGCATTGTCACCGCCAAAGGTCAATTGGCGCAGATTGCGAAAGTGCTTTTCCTGGGGATACCGCAGCGAATCGTTCCCGTCGTGCAGGTTGTCTACGGAGCGGTCGGAAAATGAAAGGAGAAATCCCGAAAAGACAACAAAAAGTAAGGTGACTAACTTCATAAAAGAAAATAGGTGTTTGAATTAAGAAGAACGTTACCGGCGCATATAGACGAGTGCATTGGCATGAAACGGGGCGAAGGTACTGAGCCGCCTGACAATGAAAGTAACGCCAAACGAAGTATTTATACCGTTTTTCCGGCTTCTTCCTCCTTCAGCACCCGCCGGAGAATCTTACCCACATTGCTTTTGGGGAGCTCCTTCCGGAACTCGATGAACTTGGGAACCTTGTAGTTTGTCATGTTGGCATAACTATACGCCCGGATCTCTTCCTCGGTCAACGAGGGATCTTTCTTCACAATAAACACTTTGATTACTTCCCCCGACCGTTCATCCGCTATTCCGATGGCGGCCACCTCCAGCACTTTTGGATGCGAGGCTAGCACATTTTCAACTTCGTTCGGATACACGTTGAATCCGGAAACCTTGATCATGTCCTTTTTGCGATCCACAATCCGGAAGAACCCCTGTTCATCCATCAGACCGATATCGCCGGTTCGAAACCACCCGCCCTCAAAGAATACCCCTTCGTTGCTCTTGTTCCAGTATCCACGCATGACTTGTAATCCGCGGGCGCAGATCTCTCCCGCCTCACCCTGCCGGAGTTGGTTTCCGTCATCATCAAAAATGGCCAGCTCCGTTCCAGGGACAGGAATTCCGATGGTGCCACGCTTGTGCTTCCCATCCAGCGGATTGCAGCAAAGTACCGGAGAGGTTTCACTCAATCCGTATCCTTCCACAATGGAAGAACCCGTCACAGCCTCCCACTGGGTGGCCACCGCATCCTGCACCGCCATCGCGCCGCCTATGAAACCGTGAAGGTGGGTGAAATCACAGGTCTTGAAATCTTCATTGTGCAACAAGGCGTTGAACAACGTATTCACTCCTGTCAAAATAGTAAACTTGTGTTTCTTGAGCTCCTTCACAAAGCCCGGAATATCTCTCGGGTTTGTGATGAGCACATTCTTGACGCCGGAAGAATACATCAGGATACCGTTTACCGTCAATCCAAAAATATGGTACATCGGCAAGGCGGTAATCATGATGTCGGTGCGGTTGGCCGACAGATACGGCTTGAACCAGTTCGCGACCATCATGTTGTGTGCGATAATATTCCGGTGGGAAAGTTGGGCACCCTTGGCCACGCCGGTCGTTCCGCCTGTATACTGCAGCACAGCAAGATCCTCTATATCTATCACAGGTTTGTCCAGTTTCAGCTCGCCGCCTCTACGAAGCGCCTGCTTGAACCGAATAGAACCCTTCAGCGTATAGGATGGAACCATTCGTTTTATGGTCCGGACCACAAAATTTGTCAGGGCACCTTTCACGGGTCCAAGCATATCCCCCAATCCGGTGACAATGACATGACGAGCCGGAATCGCTTCCCGAATTGTTTCCAGATTGAACGCGAAATTTTCCAGGATTATCACTGCAGCAACACCGGCATCGGTAAACTGATGCTCCATCTCCCGTGGCGTATACAGTGGATTGGTATTCACGACGATTAGTCCGGCCTTCCAGGCACCGATGAGCGCCACCGGAAATTGAAGCACGTTGGGCAGCTGAATGGCGATGCGTTCTCCTTGCTTCAGCCCGAGTTCTTTCTGGAGAAATGCTCCAAATGCAGTCGACAAGGTGTTGACCTCCTTAAAGGAAAGTGTCTCCCCCATATTTTCAAACGCGATCCTGTTTTTGAACCGGGTACTGGAATCTTCAATGAGTTCAACGAGGGATGCGTACTCCAAGGGGCCAATGTCGTGGGGTATCCCGGCCGGATAGCTGCCAAACCATGGAAAGTCATTTGTCATAGCTCGAAGATGGTCAACAAACCACAGCTTTGAAAGAAGGGGCCACAAAACAAAGGAAGAGCACACGACATGCTCTTCCATTTTTACTTAACCAAACCAAGCTGTAGAGGAAGGGTTCGAACCTTCACGGGGTAGTTAGCCTCAGGACATTAAAGAGAACGATTAGTGGTCAATCCATTATCCTGCGTTTATCCAATCCGGTTCAATTTTCATCGAACCAGAATCCCCACCCTCGAGACAGGAGGGCTTGTCTGCCAATTTCAACACCCTACAGTATCAAATACTTATACAAAGCAACAGTATGATGGCATGAATTCAATAGGATGATAGTATTATTGCAATACATTTAAAACAAGTATGTTAAATGCTGATAAAATTGAAAATATGACAACTAAACAGGACAAAAGCTATAAGATTGACAACACGGACTTGAAAATTTTGGATACCTTAATGAAAGATGCCAAGAAACCTTTCACGGAAGTGGCCAAAAAGGTGTTTGTTTCACAGGGAACGGTCCATGTCCGGATGAACAAAATGATAGAGGCCGGTATCGTGGAAAAGACCACGCTCAAGCTCAATTATGCCAGGCTCGGCTACGATATCACTGCCTTCATAGGTATCTTCCTGGAAAAGAGCTCGTTATATGATCAGGTTCTTGAAAAACTTAAAGCCATACCCGAGATTTCAAGCATTCACTATACTACCGGCAACTACTCCATGTTCGTCAAAATCCACTGCCTTGACACCAATCACCTGAAAGCGGTCCTTCATGACAAGATGCAAAAGGTCCAGGGAATTGACCGGACTGAAACCATGATTTCCCTGGAGGAAAGCCTCGACAGAAACCCCATGCTGTCCGAATAAATCGGCCATTTCTGAACCATACGGGCTGATTATTGTTTAATTTTAGACCTTATTTGAATTTAGTCTAAATACAGCCGATGGGTAAGGATGACCACCTTATTGAAGAAATAACCTCCAGAGAGTACGAACACGGGTGGAATGTTGATTTGGCCTCTGACTCTGCCCCCAAAGGGCTGGATGAAAGTACCGTACGCTTCATTTCAGGGCGTAAAAATGAGCCTGAATGGCTCCTGGAATGGCGGCTGAAAGCCTACCGCCACTGGCTTACCATGGTTGAACCAACATGGCCCAATGTCACCTATCCGGCCATTGATTATCAGGACATTATATACTACTCCGCGCCTAAGCAAACGGTGGTTCCCAAGAATCTGGAAGATATTGATCCGGAGCTGCTTCGGACTTTTGAGAAACTGGGAATATCCCTGACCGAGCAGAAGCGTCTTACCGGGATTGCTGTTGACGCCGTGATAGACAGCGTATCGGTCGCCACGACCTTCAAGGAAAAGCTTGGGGAAATGGGCATCATTTTCTGCTCCTTCAGCGACGCGGTAAAAGAGCACCCGGACCTTGTCAGGAAGTACCTGGGATCCGTGGTTCCTGCCAATGACAACTACTTTGCAGCGCTGAATTCCGCCGTATTTTCCGACGGATCCTTTTGCTATATCCCCGCCGGGGTACGTTGTCCGATGGAGTTGTCCACGTATTTCCGGATTAATGCTGCAAAGACGGGCCAGTTTGAGCGCACGCTTATTGTTGCCGAGGAAGGCAGTTACGTCAGTTACCTGGAGGGATGTACGGCCCCCATGCGCGATGAGAACCAGCTGCATGCAGCCGTGGTTGAAATTTATGCGAAAAAAGAGGCCGTAGTAAAATATTCAACGGTTCAGAACTGGTATCCCGGAAACAAGGAAGGCGTCGGCGGGATCTACAATTTTGTTACGAAGCGCGGACTCTGCGCCGGCGACCGATCCAAGATCAGCTGGACACAAGTAGAGACCGGCTCCGCCATCACCTGGAAGTATCCGTCTTGTGTCCTTAAAGGAGACTACTCCATCGGTGAGTTCTATTCAGTAGCTGTCACCAACAATTATCAGCAAGCCGATACGGGAACGAAAATGATTCACATCGGGAAAAACACCCGGTCACGGATCGTCTCGAAAGGAATCTCTGCTGGGAAGTCGCAGAACAGTTACCGGGGACAGGTGCACATTCACAAACGGGCTCAGAATGCCCGCAACTTCTCACAGTGCGACTCGCTATTGTTGGGCGATACATGCGGCGCCCACACGTTCCCATACATCGATGTGGAGAACAACTCAGCCAGGGTGGAGCATGAGGCCACGACATCCAAGATTGGCGAAGACCAGATCTTTTACTGCCTGCAGCGCGGGATCGATGAAGAGGCAGCGGTGGCACTGATTGTCAACGGCTATGCCAAAGAAGTACTCAATCAATTACCTATGGAATTTGCAGTGGAAGCCCAGAAATTGTTGGCTCTTACACTCGAAGGAAGTGTAGGATAAATTTTATTTACCAAATGTTAACGATAAAGAACTTACACGCAACGATCGACGAGAAGGAAATCCTGAACGGAATTAATTTGACGGTGAAGGCCGGAGAAGTGCATGCCATCATGGGACCCAATGGTTCGGGTAAAAGTACGCTGGCTGCCGCATTGGCCGGCCGCGAAGAATATGTCGTAACCAAAGGCTCTGTTGATTTTATGGGAAAGAATCTGCTGGAAATGGATCCTGAGATCCGCGCCCGCGAAGGTGTCTTTTTGGCGTTTCAATACCCGGTGGAAATCCCTGGTGTGAGCACCATCAATTTTATGAAGTCAGCGATCAACCAGATCCGCACACACCGCGGTATACCCACGCTGGACGCTGTAGCCTTTCTCAAACTCATGAAGGAGAAAATGAAACTCGTGGAGATCGACCAGTCGCTGCTCAACCGCTCGCTCAACGAAGGATTTTCCGGGGGTGAAAAAAAACGCAATGAAATTTTTCAGATGGCCATGCTCGAGCCTACGCTGGCCATCCTGGATGAGACCGATTCGGGTCTTGACATTGATGCCTTGCGGGTTGTCGCACGCGGGGTCAATACGCTGCGGTCAAAGGACAATGCGATCATCATCGTCACGCACTACCAGCGACTCCTGGAATACATCGTCCCGGATTTTGTACACGTGCTCTACCAGGGCCGCATTGTAAAGTCCGGAACAAAGGACCTTGCTCTCGAATTGGAGGAAAAGGGATACGATTGGATCAAGGGCCAATTGACTCCTGCATAGCCAATGAACGCTACGATTGAAAAAACGACCCTGCTAAACACCCTGGAAAAAGTGTTTGCGCTGCGTAACCCTTCGGGTAACCCAGAAGGCAGGCAGGCGTTGAATTATCTTTTAGCAAAAGGTCTGCCCTCCGTAAAAACTGAGGAATACCGGTTCATCGCCATCACGCGTCTCCTGGAAAGCGTCATGCCCGAAGTGCCTACGCTGAAACCCGGAGGAAAAATTTCTCCCGGGCAATTAATACCAGAACTAGCCTGTAACCGTATTGTTTTTGTGAACGGCGTTTACTCACCGGAGCAAACGGAAATCCTGGATTCGTCGCTTACTCTTTCCGAAGATGCCCCCTCAGGTGCCAAGCAAACGGATGATCCGTTCAACTTAATGAATCGCGCGTTCTGCGAATCGCTCATTCACATCCATTGCCCTGCCAAGCAGGAAATGAAACATCCGGTGGCTGTAGTCTACTATTTCGACAGCACTGAATTTATATTCGCAAACCCGCGTTGGAAGTTCACAGTCGGTGATTCGGGCAAAGCATCGTTGGTAGAATATACAGTGGCAGAAGACGGAGTATCCTTTTTTAACAACAAACACACACAAATCTCGGCGGGCCGCCAGGCAGAGATCGAGTGTACGACGATCCAGCGTGGAGCTGCCCAGGAAATTCAGGTGAACAACGCATTCATTGATCTGGCAGACAATTCCCAATATCAGGGGTATACCTTTACTTCCCGCGGGCGGATGATCCGCAACAACCTAACGATGGCCATCGACGGCGAAGGAATCAACGCACACCTTTATGGGCTTTACTACCTGAATGGGCAAACGGTAGCCGATAACCATACAGTCGTCGATCACCGCAAGCCACGCTCCTACAGCAACGAAGTCTACAAAGGCATTCTGGACGGGAACTCCCGGGGAGTTTTCAATGGGAAAATATTTGTGCGCCCGGACGCACAAAAGACGAACGCCTTCCAAACGAACAGAAACCTGCTCCTGAGCGAGACCGCAACGATACACACCAAACCGCAACTGGAGATCTGGGCCGACGATGTGAAGTGTTCACACGGCTGCACGACAGGACAGCTGGATGAGGAGGCACTGTTTTATCTCCAATCGCGGGGCCTCTCACGCGACGCGGCGAAAGGAATGCTCCTGCATGCTTACGCCGCTGAAACTTTTGAAAGTATGCGGAACGAAACGATCAAGCACTTTGTAACTAACCTGGTCTCCGAACAGTTGCACCAAAACGGCTAAGCATGAAGGTGCAAACCCACACCGGCTCAGCCTGGGATGCAGCCCTCGTCCGCGACCAATTCCCGATTCTAGACCAACAGGTAAACGGTCACCCGCTTGTCTACCTCGACAATGCAGCCACAACCCAAAAGCCCATTTCGGTCATTCAATCGTTGACTGATTACTATTCCGGTTACAATGCAAACATCCACCGCGGCATTCACACGCTTGCAGAAAAGGCCACCCAGGCATTCGAAGAGACGCGGAGTACAGCACAACATTTTGTAGGCGCAAGGCATAAGGAAGAAATTATTTTTGTCAGGGGAGTAACGGAGGCGATCAACCTCGTGGCGCAAAGCTATGGTCGTACGATGATCGGGAAGGATGACGAGATCATTCTTTCGGGTATGGAACATCATTCAAATATTGTCCCATGGCAGTTGTTGGCGGAGGAAAAAGGAGCTGTCATCAAAGTTATTCCGGTCACCCCTTCCGGAGAACTTAATATGGAGGCCTACGGCAAACTTCTAACTTCCAGGACAAAACTTGTCAGCGTCAACCATGCGAGCAACAGCCTGGGAACGGTAAACCCAGTTGCCGAAATCATCCGGATAGCCCATGCGGCAGGTGCGGTTGTCATGGTCGACGGAGCTCAGGCAGCCGCTCACCTGGAAATCGACGTAGAAAAACTGGACTGTGATTTCTATTGTTTGTCCGGTCACAAGATGTACGGCCCCACCGGCGTCGGCGTTCTGTACGGCAAGCGGGAGTTGCTGGAGGAAATGCCGCCTTACATGGGCGGTGGTGAAATGATCAAGCAGGTTACGTTCGCAAGGACAACCTACAACGATCTTCCGTACAAATTTGAGGCGGGAACACCCAATATTGCGGACGTTATTGCCTTGCAAAAAGCCTTTGACTTCATTTCAGATCTTGGGAAAGGAAACATACACGCGCACGAACAAGGTCTTCTCGCTCACCTGGTCGATGCGTTATCCGGATTAAACCGGGTGCGCTTGATCGGCTCGGCCCCTGCAAAAGTCAGTGTTCAATCGTTCCTCATCGACGGCATCCATCCATTTGATGTTGGCCAATTGCTCGACGCGCGGGGAGTAGCCGTGCGCACCGGCCACCACTGCACCCAGCCCCTGATGGACCACTTCGGTATTGAGGGAACTGTCCGTGCTTCTTTTGCTGTTTACAATACAAAGGAAGAAGTAGACCGGCTGGTCGAAGGAATTACCCGGATTATCTCTCAGGTAAAATGAGCATTGCGGAAACACAAAACGAAATCATTCAGGACTTCTCACTGCTGGAAGGTGACCTGGAGATGTCGGTCATGTATTTGATGGACCTCGGACAAAAACTGCCCCCGTTTTCGGAAAAAGACCGGGTCGATGAAAATATTGTGAAGGGGTGTCAGTCCAAGGTCTGGCTTACTGCCATGGATGTGGAGGGGCGGGTGTACTTCGCTGCCGACAGCAACACGGCTATCACGAAGGGGCTCGTCAGTTTGCTAATTCGGATCTTTAACGGACATTTGCCGGATGAGATCCTCGCTGCTGAACTGGGATTCGTGGAGAAGATTGGCATGCAACGATTCATCGGTACCCAGCGTTCCAATGGATTTGCCGCGATGATCAAACAAATGAAACACTACGCCCTCGCGTTCAAAGCGAAAGCAAATATCCAGGCATGACGACCGACATACAAAACGATCCTCAGGTGCCCGCACCGAATACGGAAAACCTCCATGACAAGATCATGGCGGCCATAAAAACGGTATACGATCCGGAAATACCTGTGGATATCTATGAACTCGGGTTGATCTATGAAATCAGCATTTTCCCGATCAACAATGTCCAAGTCATGATGACGCTTACCTCGCCCTCCTGCCCTTCCGCCGAAGCCATCCCATCGGAAGTCGAACAGAAGATCAAGGCTATCCCGGAAGTTAACGATGTCAAGGTGGAGATCACCTGGGATCCCCCGTACTCACAGGACATGATGAGCGAGGCAGCCAAACTGGAACTAGGATTTCTTTAAATGTGTTGTAACCATTGATAAAAATAAATAATAACGTATGAGCATGTATCCCGAACAGTTGGTGGCGCCGATGCGTACCGACCTTACCAGTGCCGGATTTAAGGAGCTGAAAACAGCTTCCGAAGTAGAAAGTCAAATACTGACCGAAAAAGGAACCACCCTTTTGGTGATCAACTCCGTATGCGGATGTGCCGCCGGTGCTGCCCGACCTGGTGTAAAGTGGGCGCTCCAAAATACCAGCAAGAAGCCGAACCACCTGGCCACGGTGTTTGCAGGTGTTGACACCGAAGCGGTCGTCAAAGCAAGGCAATTGACTATGCCTTACCCTCCTTCCTCCCCTTCCATCGCCCTGTTCAAAGACGGGGAACTGCTTCATTTTGTGGAACGTCACCACATTGAAGGTAGGAACGCTCAGATGATCGGCGAACATCTCGTGGAGGTTTTTGACGAATTCTGCTAAGCAAACTTATTCCTAGAGCCTGGCCTCAACCAGGCTTTTTTTGTGCCGTCGCTGAACCAATGATGGATTCACTTGTTGTTAGGTAAAGATGAATGTTTCGATTTCCAGGAAAGAGCACTTTAACGCTGCCCACCGGCTGCACAATCCTTCTTGGGATGCGGAAAAGAACGAACAGGTATTCGGCAAGTGCAATAACCCAAATTTCCACGGTCACAATTATGAATTGATTGTTACCCTGCGTGGAGAGCCGGACCCCATGACGGGCTACGTATTTGATCTGAAACGGCTCAGCGACATAATCACCGAGCATGTTATCAGCGTATTTGATCATAAAAACCTTAACTTGGATACACCTCATTTCCACAGCCTCAATCCGACTGCCGAAAATATCGCTGTGGTCATATGGAAAATTTTGCGACAGCAGGTGGATTCAAAATTTGACCTGAAAATCAAGCTCTATGAGACCGAAAGAAATTTCGTTGAATATCCTGCCCACTAACCAAGCGGACGAAAGTCAGGAAGCGCGCAACTGGAACACCCCCCTGCGCGCCGATGCCTTTGAACTCTCCGACGAGGAGAAGATCGCGAAGATTGAAACCCACATGCGGGAGATCATGCTCACGCTCGGACTTGACCTCAGCGACGATAGCCTCAGCGGCACACCCCGGCGGGTGGCCAAGATGTACGTGAAGGAAGTATTCGGCGGCCTTAACCCGAAAAACCGCCCCCATGCGCGGCTCTTTGAAAACAAGTATAACTACGAGGAAATGCTCGTGGAAAAGGACATCACGTTCTACTCCCATTGCGAACACCACCTGGTTCCCATTTACGGGAGGGCGCATGTTGCCTATTTCTCGGCAGGCAAGGTAATCGGACTCTCTAAAATCAACCGGATTGTCCAGTATTATGCCAAACGCCCGCAGGTGCAGGAACGTCTTACCGTGCAGATTGGCAAGGAGTTGGAGGCCATCCTCAACGCCGAAAGCGTGGGTGTCGTCATTGACGCCAATCACATGTGCGTAGCCATGCGCGGTGTGGGAGACACCAACAGCAAGACAGGTACTGCCTACTTTTCCGGAAAGTTCAGGGAAGACAAGGTGAAGCGGGAGTTTCTCAATTTCATAAATAGTAAGTAGCCTCCAGGTCTTGGTTGGTGGCCGAGGATCGAGGCCAGGTTGGGTTGAATGATTCAAAAACCTGTTGTAGCTTAGCACTCTACAATAAACCGATAACCATGGTATTTGACCTTGACGTGATTAAGAAGCTCTATGACGCCATGCCCGCGCGCATAGCCCAGGCCCGTAAAGTGGTTGGAAAGCCCCTTACGCTCTCCGAAAAAATATTGTATTCCCATCTTTTTGCCGATCAGAAGCTGGAGAATTTCGGCCGCGGCAAATCGTATGTGGATTTTGCACCGGACCGCGTAGCCATGCAGGATGCAACGGCCCAAATGGCGCTACTTCAGTTCATGTCCGCCGGACGACCCCGGGTAGCAGTTCCCTCCACTGTGCATTGTGACCACCTGATTGTAGCCAAGAAAGGTGCGAAAGAAGATCTTGTTGCAGCTAACACGGAAAGCAAAGAAGTTTTTGACTTCCTTTCTTCTGTCTCCAATAAATATGGGATTGGCTTCTGGCGCCCTGGTGCAGGCATCATCCATCAGGTGGTGCTTGAGAACTATGCGTTTCCAGGAGGGATGATGATCGGGACAGACTCTCACACGGTTAACGCCGGTGGGCTGGGCATGGTTGCCATTGGTGTAGGTGGCGCGGATGCTGTCGACGTCATGGCTGGTATGGCGTGGGAATTGAAATTTCCGAAACTCATTGGTGTAAAACTTACGGGGAAACTCAGCGGCTGGACTTCCTCCAAAGATGTGATCCTGAAAGTGGCGGGCATTCTCACTGTCAAGGGAGGAACCGGTGCGATTGTGGAATATTTTGGAGAAGGCGCTGAGTCATTAAGTTGTACAGGGAAAGGTACCATCTGCAACATGGGTGCTGAAATCGGTGCCACTACCTCGACGTTTGGATACGATCGATCCATGGAGCGCTATCTCAATGCAACCGGCCGGGCTGCTATCGCCACGATGGCCAACAAAATCAAAGCCCATCTGACTGCTGATCCTGAAGTATACGCCAGTCCTGAAAAGTATTTCGACCAGATTGTTGAAATCAACCTATCAACGCTCGAGCCGCACCTCAATGGACCGTTCACGCCTGATCTTGCAACACCCATTTCAAAGATGAAAGAGGAAGCGGCCAAAAACGGCTGGCCTACCCGCGTGGAGGTTGGCCTCATTGGCTCCTGCACCAATTCATCGTATGAAGATATTGCGCGGGCCGCCAGCCTTGCCGAGCAGGTCGCCAATAAGGGGCTTCGCACCAAGTCGGAATTCACTATTACACCAGGTTCCGAGCAGGTTCGATATACAATCGAACGTGATGGATTTATCAAAACATTCAACCGCATCGGCGCTACTGTCTTTGCCAACGCCTGCGGTCCCTGCATCGGTATGTGGAGCCGTATGGGTTCTGATAAAAAGGAAAAAAATACAATCGTTCATTCCTTCAACCGCAACTTCCAGTCACGAAACGACGGCAATCCCAACACGTATGCATTTGTCGGGTCACCTGAAATTGTAACCGCCATCGCCATTGCCGGCGACCTCACCTTCAACCCGCTCACCGACTACCTCACCAACGATAAGGGTGAGAAGATCAAGCTTGAAGCTCCACGCGGCGATGAGTTGCCCAAGAAAGGATTTGATGTGAAGGACCCTGGATTTCAGGCGCCTGCCAAGGACGGCAATAAGGTACAGATCAAAGTCAATCCCAAGTCCGACCGCCTTCAGCTGCTCACTCCGTTCAAAGCATGGGATGGAAAAAATCTGACCGGCCTACGCCTGCTTATTAAGGCCAAGGGCAAATGCACCACCGACCACATTTCAATGGCCGGAAAATGGCTGAAGTACCGCGGCCACCTCGACAACATCTCCAACAACCTGCTTATAGGCGCTACTAATTTTTTCAATGAAAAGATTAACAGCGTCAAGAACGGTCTGAGCGGAGCATACGATGAAGTACCGAAAGTACAACGCGCTTACAAAGCGAAAGGCGTTGGCACTATCGTGGTAGGTGATGAGAATTATGGGGAGGGTTCCTCCCGGGAACACGCGGCCATGGAACCCCGGCACCTCGGTGTAAGAGTGATTCTGGTAAAGTCATTTGCCCGCATTCACGAAACCAATCTGAAAAAGCAAGGGATGCTCGGACTTACCTTCGCCAACAAGGATGACTATAACAAAATCAAGGAAGACGATACTTTTGATTTCACAGACCTGACCGCCATGGCACCCGAACGGCCATTGACCATCGTTCTGAATCACAAAGACGGCAGCAAGGAAACGATCAAGGCAAACCATACTTACAACGCAAACCAGATTGACTGGTTCAGAGCTGGGTCAGCACTGAATGCCATGCAGGGTCCGGCGCGCGCCACAAAGAAGGCTCCTGCAAAAGCTGCCGCGAAAAAGAAGGCGAAGAAGAAAGTAGCATCAGCGCGGAAGCCAGCAAAGAAGGCTGCGAAAAAGAAGGTTTCCGGAAAGAAAGGGGCCAAAAAATCAAAAGGAAAGAAGGGCCGTCGATAGTCAAACAGGTTGAATCTATTTTTCCGATTTGGATAATTATCTACGGGATGCAACCCAAGCATGCATTTGGATTCGGCTGAATAGCGGCATCACTTGTTTCTATCTTCGCGGCGATAGATCCGGGGCCCAAATTCACGCGGAAGCGGGGTGCCTTCTGCATCAAATCCTAATTCTTCAAATTTCAGTTCCCGTCCCGTAATGGTAACCGTAGTCAACCCGGAGGCGGCCCCCGGTACACTGGACGGGCAGTTTAACCTGTTGGTCTGACCAGCAAACCGGCCGCTGTCATACCGAAAGTAAATTTCACACCCGGTATTCAGCACAAGCGAATCCATCCGAAGCTTTCTCAATGTACTCTCGAACTTTTTGGAACCCTCAAAGCGAACCGGGCTTCGTATCGTGTATATATCCTGGACGAACAATTCCCCAAGCATGTGTATATGAAACACCTGTTGACGGTACGAGACACCATTCTGACTTGCCACCGCTTCTTCCGCATACAACCAGTAATCGCCCTTCTTCTTTTTCTTCATGAGCAGGATGTCCAGGCGGGCGTCATGATATTTCAAACCATCGCTCGTCTCACTCTTGCTTTCAAAATGACCGGAGAGCATCCCAACCAATTGCTTACTGGTTGCTTTGCTTGCTTGAACAGGCAGTTTAGACAACGTATCCACCTCCTGAACGGGCGTAGGAACAGGCAGTTTAGACAACGTATCCACCTCCTGAACGGGCGGAGTAACAGACAACGGCCGCTCGCCCTCCACCCTGACTTTCTTCACTTCAAACGACTTATTCTTGCGAAGAATACCCGGACCAGACGGTACGCCCCAGGCCATCGCATCATTCTTATCATAACCCCGCACCCAATGGGAAACCATGGCCGGATAGATTTCCGATTCCATCATATCGTACGCCACCCCTCCAATTATACTTGGACATGTCCCGCGGAGCGTGGTGCCTCTGAAAACTCCGCTGTCGTATTGAAAGTACACTTCACAACCGATTCGTTTGGACAGTTGATCGATTGACAAGTCCCTCAACGGGTTCTTGAACCCATAGGCTCCGGCATACCTGCGAGCCTGCGGAATCAGGTATTCCTCACGGATCAAGGAACTGTCATCTTTGTAAATCCGGTAAATCCGCTGGAGGTGCGGCGCGTTCATTTGATCGACGACAGCCTCTTCGGCGTATAACCAATATCCATCCTTCCTGCTTTTCCAGATTTGGACAACGGTTTGCTCCACCTGAAGATGCCCCTGCGCAGTAACCGAGTCACCTCCGAAACACCCTACGGTCCACAATGCCAGTGAGTATACATCATCCATGCTCTTTTGACCGATAGCAGGGTTGCCGGCTACAACCATCATAAGAAGCATGACTTTTTGGATGAGCGCGGGGGAGAAACGACAGAGCGGTTGCATACGCGTTAGCGAAAGCCCCTCACAATCATCCTCAACTCATTGAGTATCATGGCCGTTGCACCCCATACGATTTCATTCTCCACCGTAAAGTGCGGCGCGCGAAGGTTGTAAATTCGCCCTGCTATAATGTCCTTAACAGACACCGCATCTTCGCGGACAAGATCTTCCACCGAACCCTCCAGTACTTTGGCCACTTCCACCGGGTCGGGAATGAAATACGGCTTGCTACGCTGAAATCCAACCACGGGTGAGATCATGAAATTGCTGGGGATGACAAAAAAATCGCTGAGCTTTCCGATGATCTCCACCGAAGAAGGGTGAATTCCGATTTCCTCCTCACCCTCCCGGAGCGCCGTTTGTTCAATCGTTTCGCCCTGCTCGGCCTTCCCACCCGGGAAACTCACCTGCCCGCTGTGGGCTCCCAGATATTCCGGCCGTTTCGTAAGCGGGAACTTGATGCGGCCGTCTTCCGGATACAACAAGATCAGAACACTCCCCGGCTTTGGCGGAACGGAATGCACGAAATTTGGTTTGATATCACCAATAGCGGTTGCCCGCAAGGGCTCGTGTGCCTCAGCTCCCGGAAGTGGACCCTTCAGCGACTCCCGCAGTCGGTGGATTACCTCCTCAAACCTTAGCGACATACTTTCATGACTTCAGCGGTAACCATGGCATCACCCACACGTTCTGATAATTCAAACTGCTCACATGCTTCTTTTATTTGCTTGTTCTGGAGATAGGCCATTCCCAGGTAGAAGTGTATCCGCTCTATGAAGCCGTCCATGGAAAGCGCTTGCTGTAAAAGTCTCACTGCATTCGGATACTCACCGGATAGCAAATAGTATACTCCTTTGTTCCGGTAGGCCCACCCGTTTTCCGGCTCCAGGAGGATGCTCTTGTCAATATCGGCCTTCGCTTCAGGAAGCCGGTTCTGCATAAGGTATACAAATCCGCGGTTGTTGATAAAATAGGGTTCGCTCGGTGAAAGCGCGATGGCTTTTTGAATCTGAGTGAGTGCATCGTCATGCTTTCCAAGGCTGATAGCAATCATGGCTCGGGTATTGTATATGTGCGATTGCCCCGGATTCATTCGTTCAGCAAGCACCAGGTCGCGTTCTGCCTCCTCATAGTCGCGTAGATAATAATTTACCGTGCCGCGGTTCACCCGAAACTCCACATTCAATCCATCCAATACGATTGCTTTATCAAAGGCTCTCAAGGCAGTGGGGAAATCACGCATCTTCGTGGCGATCAATCCTTCCGCGAAATAGATTACAGCCGTATCGGGCTTCACACTCCGGATTCTTTGCACATCCTGCAGCGCATTATAGTACTCCTTCAGTTCGTAGTACGTATTGGCCCTGTTAAAATAGGCGGAGAGGAAATCGGGATTACAAGCTATGGCCTCGTTGTAATAGTTCAGTGCAGGATCCCAGTTTTCGGACTGAAACTCGATGGTGCCCAGGTTGTTCAGTGCATCGGGAAAACAAGGGTCGATTTGAAGGGCCTCTTTGAAATAACGAACGGCCGCCTCGGTATTCTGCTCTTTCAGGGCAATATTCCCTTTTAGGAGAAATTTTTGAAGTTGAACCTCCCGCGGTTGGGAGCAGCCAAGACAGAAACAAAACATGAAAAAAAATAGTACCTTCATAGGGGATCAAAGGATAAATTTATGAATAAAACATGGCTTCTTGCTTTTCTGGTTTTCATGTCGTTCCAACTCACAGCACAACGCTATAAAACAATAGAGCTAAAACCCATCACCAAGCAAGGGTGGAGTTACTTTTATGACATGAAGAAAATAGGTTCTCCGACTACCCTCCAGTTTCCATTGATGGCGATTCAAGACGAGCAGGTAGACCGGTAATATAAGAATTACAAAATGACCAATACCATCAGCTCGTTTATTACGATTGTTCCACTTTTGTATATCATCGTTGTCCCTCCCAGAAACCAATCCGATTTAAACACGTTCTGGTATATCTGGGGCGGAAGCCTGGCCACCTTCCTGATACTCCAGGTTGCAGCGCATTCAACGCTGGGAAAGGCGATTGAACGGTACAACCTGATGATATACCAACCTACCGGTCAATCCATCGGTGGCTCGGTCTCGGTAAAATTCTAGACTGCTCTTCACAGAAGGCCGCTCGGTTGGCTGCAAAGGTTTTCTATCTTTCCACATGGAAGAACATGTTCGCGTGATTGACGGCTACGAGTTTGTCCGCTTCACACCACCTAGCTACCCAGAATCGGAAACACTGCATCGGTGTTCCGAATTCAACGCATCGATGAATAGCCGGCGCAGCGTGCGCGATTTCTCCAATCGGCCTGTCGACCGCCGTGTTCTTGAGCAATTGATCCTCGCTGCTTCGTCGGCTCCATCCGGCGCTCACAAGCAGCCCTGGACGTTTTGTATTGTGTCGGATCTCCAGATCAAACGGAAGATCCGCGAGGCCGCTGAGCAGGAAGAGTATGACAGCTATCACGGACGAATGAGCAAAGAGTGGCTAGAAGATCTCCGTCCTCTGCAGACGGACTGGAAAAAACCATTTCTGGAGATCGCCCCATACCTTATTGTTGTGTTTCGAAAGGTGTATGATGTTCTGCCGGATGGAACGAAGCGCAACAACTACTATGTCAATGAGTCGGTAGGGATAGCCACCGGATTCCTGCTTGCCGCCATTCACCACGCCGGCCTGGTAGCACTTACGCATACGCCAAGCCCCATGGGCTTTCTGTCTAAAATACTAAACCGTCCTGAGAACGAAAGACCGTATTTACTCATTCCCGTGGGTTATCCTTCGGCAGAAACCTACGTGCCAAGACTGACAAGGAAAAAGCTGGAGCAAGTAGCGACCTTTTACTGATCAGTTGCTGCGGCTGTATGAAGACTTCTCTTCCAGAAGTACTGCACGCATGCCGTCGTCAACCAGAAACTTCGTTTGGATTGTTTCGCGTGAATCCATCCGCGGCAAGAAGCAAACAAAATGCAAGTGTGGACCGGTGGTCCAGCCGGTATTCCCACTGTAGCCAATCCGGTCGCCCGTCTTCACCACGTCCCCAACTTTTACCAGCGCTCCCTCTTTCCGCAGGTGCGTGTACTCCGCCATCGTTCCGTCGGAATGGTAAATAACGATGTAGTTATTATACTTCTTGCATTCCTCTTCCGGACAGGAACGGGAATTTCCTGCCTCCACCGAAATAACGGTGCCTCCTCGGGCAGCGAATATTTCCGTCCCTTCGGGCATCGTAAAGTCAAGTGCGTTGATGCCACGGTGTGACGCCTCCCCGTTGTATCCCTGAAAGACCATAAAATTTTTGCCTCGCTCAAAGGGCAACTGATAGGCGTGCCCCTCTTCGTACGTATGCTGGTTGGTGTTGCCCCGGTTATACTTTACACGCGTGCCGAATTTTGCTTTCTTTTTAGGATCTATTACGTTGAGATCCATCAACCTGAATTTCTCCGTTCGTGCGGGAACGACATATAAATCCTGCTTTCCATCACCTTGCTGTAGGTTTTCAAGCTGAACGGTAACCGCCACCGACATGGGGCAATACGCATCGTTGCGTGCGAACAAAATAAATCCTCCCTCTTTGTTCTCGGAACTCAGCGTGACATCCGACTGCGTCCTGCTTTGTGTGGAAAAAAACAAAAGCGATAATAAAACCAACATCATGCGTTTCATACGCACAGTTCTTTTGGTCAAAACGTAATGTCAGCGTAAACGCCTTTCTCACACCTCCGGCAGGAAAGACGTCCCCGTAGTGCGGCTGGCTTCAGCGTGGATTTTCCCAGCAACATTCTAACGCATTCCTGTATCCCTTCTGTGATGGATGGATGCGGGTGAACACATTCGGCCAGTTCTTCGATGCCGCGGTTCATCGAAATAAGAACCGCAACAGCCTGGATGGCACTGGATGCCTGGTTCCCGACCACCTTGAGTCCCAGAATCTTCATGGCTGCGTCGTTGGTAACAAGCAATTTGATGAACCCCTGTGTGTTGCGCTTGGCGATGGCCCGTGGAATGGTGCTGTACTCCAGGGTCACCACCTTGTAATCCAGTTTGTTTTCGATGGCCTGAATTTCATTCATTCCGACTCCGGCCACTTCCGGATCCAGGAACATGATGGTACTGATGTTCTCATATACCAACTTGCGCTCTGGCTTTCCAAAAATCCGTTCGACCGCATACCGTCCTTCCAACTCGCCGACGTTGACGAGCGAAATATCCGCCGTCAGGTCGCCCACCGCGTAAATGTTTGGAATGTTTGTTTGCGTTTCTTCGTTTTCAATTCCCCGCTTGGTGATGTTGATCCCCACCTTATCATCCCAGAGATCTTCCAGGTTGGGGACGCGGCCCACGGAAACCAGTGCTTTCTCCACGTTAAATATTTGACGGGTGCTGTCGGTGTACTCCAGTTCGTATTCAACGCGGCCGTTAACCTGCACCATCCGGACGAGCCGTGAGTTTCGGTGAATGAGTACCCCGTTGTTCTCCATGTTGCGCTCGATGATCTTTACGACATCCTCATCTTCAAAGGGCAGAATGCGGTCGCCTTTGTCGATCAGGTGCACTTTTGTTCTTCCAAACCCGCTGAAAATGGTAGCGTACTCGCATCCAATCACACCGGCCCCCACGATCACCATACTTTCCGGGAAATCCGTCATCTCTTCAATCCCTTCGCTCGTCATCACCACCTTCTCGTCGATCGGCAGTTCGGGCAGATTGCGCGGCCGGCTGCCTGTCGCCAGGACGATGTTTTCGGCCCACACCCGCTCCGAGTGTGTGCCGCTGGTGATCTCCACTTCATTCTTGGAAATAATCCGGGCCTCCCCTTTCTTAAATTCAAGCGGACATTTTTCAGAATTTTTGAGGTGGTCCATTTGCTCCTCCAGCAGCGACTTCCGCTCCTCCACGGCCCGCCTCACCTCCGACTGTATTTCCTTGTAATTGACGGATGGAGCCTGAATATTGTACCGAGTCAGACTTTTTCGAAATGCGGCTGCTTCGCGCGACAACTCCCACCAGCTTTTCGAAGAAAGAGCGCCGTTAGTAATCCCGGCGCCGCCGATTTTGCTCTTTTCCACAATGAGGGTCTTCTTTCCAAAATCAAGGGCCCGCATGGCGGCAGCATACCCCGACGGACCGGCCCCAACAACAACAAGATCATACCGATTCATAGATTTCCTTTTAATCAACCACTAAATATAGGTACACATGCTTCTTCTACCAATACTTTTTAAACCGGATCGCTTACCTTGCTTCCATGCTGGAACACGTACAGGCCTTCGACGAGCGGTTGTTTCTTTTTCTGAATCAATTCCATTCACCCACGCTGGATCCGGTCATGTTGCTGATTACCCGCACGGAATTCTGGATACCACTCTTTGCGTATCTCCTGTATCTCATTTTTAAAGTCCATGGAAAGAGCGGCTGGTTCGCCCTGGCCGGGATTACCATCACCATTATTCTTGCAGATCAAATCACATCCGGGCTGATGAAGCCGTATTTTGAGCGGCTGCGCCCTTCGCATGAACCGACGCTGGAAGGCATCGTACACCTGGTAGATGGATACCGCGGCGGGCTGTATGGATTCGCCTCTGGCCACGCAGCAAATACTTTTGGCGTAGCACTCTTTGTCTTCCTTCTCCTGCGGCGCAGCTTTCGGTTTGCCTGGATTATTTTCCTGTGGGCAGGCGTCATGTCGTATTCGCGCATCTACCTCGGGGTTCATTATCCGGGCGACGTAGTAGTGGGAATGAGTATCGGTCTGGGCTTTGGTTTCGCTTCATTCCGCGTTTACCAAGAAGCAAAAAATGCCTGGCTAAGAAAGCGGGCTCAGGCGAACCGCGAATAATTAGAAACTGGAGTTACGCATCTATTTTTTGGTTACCCACACCTGCCCGAATGAATTCATTCAGGCGGAGATTGCACGGATTTTTTAAAATCCATCTGTGCTGATCTGTGGCAAAAAGAGAGTAAGGTGCGTAAGTCCAGTTAGAAATTATTTACCAAACAATTTCCCAAAGACATCGCGGATGCTTCCGATGGTCGTCCTGGGGGCGTTGCTGATCATTTCTGAGATATCAAGGGAACTGTCGCCGGTCATGCCGCGCATCATTTGCTGCAGGTCGAAATCTACGTTTCGCGGGTCATTGGTCTTGGAGATCACCTCGCTCATCACTGCGGGGACGAGGCTGTTGGCTACCGTTTGTGAGTCTTGAACTGGAATATTGAACTTGGTTGTCAGGCAACTGGCCACACACGAGGTCATGGTTGCCACCACCGGGTTGTTTGGTTTTATTGCTGAACTCTGGAAGAGGGAAACCACCTCCTGCATCTCTCCTTTTTCCACCTGATCTTTCAGGCATGCAAACACCTGCTCGCTGACCTCCCGGATCGCCGCACTATTCAATTGGTTCGGAATGGCCTTGTTCTGAATGATCACCTGTTGCGCGCATTCCTCAACAACTTTCTGCAATTGGTCCTTCATAGTGAAAATATTTAAACAAAGAACCCGAATTTCTGGACCGGAAATTCTTCAAATCGGCCCATTTTCTTACATGGTTTTCAGAATTTTGGAGAAAGGCTGGCCCTTAACGATCCAGCAGCTTCTTTACATACTTGACTAGAATATCGAATTCCAGGTTCACCGTATCCCCGACTTTGAGTTGGTGAAACGAGGTATGGTTATAGGTGTACGGGATCACCGCGACCGAAAAAGAATCATGGCTGCTGTCAAAACACGTAAGACTAACTCCATTGACGCAAATGGAACCCTTTTCCACCGTTACGTTTCCGGCGGAAGGATCGTACAGGAAATTAAAGACCCAACTGCCTTGTTCATCCCGGATCGATTGAATGGTGGCTGTCTGATCAATGTGGCCCTGCACAATGTGCCCGTCAAACCGGCCGTTGCTGAGCATGGCCCGTTCGAGGTTCAACAAACTCCCAACCTGAAGCTTGCCCAGCGTGGTTTTCGAAAGGGTTTCCTTGATAGCGGTGGTCCAGTGCGATCCGCCTTCTAAACAGGTAACGGTCAGGCACACACCATCGTGCGCCAGGCTCTGATCCACCTTGAGGTCACCGGCGATCTGGCTGCTGATCAGAAAGTGCCGGCCGGAACCTTCCTCTCTGATCGCTTCAATTTTTCCCAACGTTTCAATAATCCCGGTAAACATAACGCCGCGAATAGGTCATTTCCTGGACTTCTCCTCCAATTTCATCAATGCTTCCTTCTGGTCAGCACGGACCGTTGGATAAATAATGCCCAGCTGATCCAGGTAGGTCTTGTATTTAAGCGGATTGTAATAGGTTGCTTTTAGTTTAGGCGCATATTCCGCCATGATCTTTTTGTTGAGGTAAATGGCGGGCTGATCCGTCTCCCCGATCAGCGGAACATACTTCTGGTCCTTCGTTTGTTCGGTACGGTAGTATTCCCATGCGTTCTTTATGATCTCCGGCTTAAGCAACATGTCCAGGAGTGTCATTACCTCCGCCTTGGCTCCATAAACGATTCCCTTGTGTGCAATCGGCGTTGCCATGGAGATGGCATTGCTCCAATGATGCCCGGGCAGCCCGGGTATGTTCGATGGATACCTCAACACCACCGTAGGTAAAGACCAACTAATATCGGCGATGTCGTCCGATCCACCCCCCATGGCCATCAGCTGCCTTCCCATCACGTTCACCGAACCAATAGGTGTCGGAAGTCCGAGGGTGTCCAGTTTCCTGGCGAGGCCATCCACATTCGGTGCCTTTAATTCCAATTGGGTGGCTTTTGCCAACAGCTGATCCTCTGCAGACCAGACTGGAAGGCCTACCTTCCTGATATTCGCATACATGGCCTCGGCGATGGGCTTGTTGAAATGGCCGGGCCAGGCTGAGCCGAGGATGTCATAGGTGAATTTTGTGTCCGTCATAAGGGCTGCACCTTCGGCAACCTTGACTCCGATATCAAAAAGCTTCTTGATGTCCAAATAGGTACGCTCCCGGAAGTAGTACCAAACCGATGCCTTGGAGGGCACGACGTTAGGCTGATCTCCCCCATCGGATATTACGTAGTGCGACCGCTGCGTCAATTCGAGGTGCTCGCGACGATAATTCCAGCCTACGTTCATAAGTTCCACAGCATCCAGGGCACTCCTGCCCCTCCACGGAGCACCAGCGGCATGCGCAGCTGCGCCCTCAAAGTTGAAACGCACGGAAACCAACCCGTTACTCCCCGCATCTCCGTATCCAACCCCCAGATTGTTTGCCACGTGGGTGAAAATACATGCATCAACATCTTTGAAATAGCCACTCCTCACGTAGTAGGCCTTGGTTCCCACCAGCTCTTCTGCAATGCCGGGCCACAGCATGATTGTGCCCTGAATTTTTTCCCGCTCCATGATCTTCTTTAGGGCCAGGGCCGAGATGATGTTCAGCGCCTGCCCGGAGTTATGCCCCTCCCCATGACCAGGGGCCCCTTCGACGATGGGGTCATGGTAAGCAACACCGGGTTTCTGCGAGGCTTTGGGGATGCAGTCGACGTCAGAACCCAGGGCAATGACGGGTTTTCCGCTACCCCAGGTGGCGATCCATGCCGTAGGAATACCCGAAACACCACGCTGAATTTTAAAACCATTCTTCTCCAACAGGTTGGTCAGATAAGTAAAGGTTTCGTATTCCTGGAAACCAAGTTCCGAAAAACTGAACAGCATGTCATTTATCTGCTGCCCAAGGACGGCGTTCTTTTCCACTTCAATTGCCGCCTCGGCTTTAAGTTTTTCAACCATCTGAACCTCAACCTGGCCCCAGAGTGTGGTGACAAGAAGGCTCAGGAGAATAGTAGCGGTTTTTTTCATAACTGGATTGGAATAATGGTTAGGCCGGTAAGTTAAAGATTTATGAAAGGAAGCCAAGTTCAAATTACAGCGGTGGGATGTTGCAGGGCAGAGTGAAGTCAAATCTAGGCTGAGCCCTTCAACTTGTCACAGTTTCTTTGAATCAGGGCATCCTTCTTCTTTCCACTCCAGCCTTTAAATTGGCTTTCAAGGTCTATTTTACAGGTGGAATTGGCCTTCAGGGAGAGTCCTACCGCCCAATGCACGCGGGCTATGGCAGTGGACAATCATGGTCTGCAATGCCAAAAAAACCTCCCACCCAAGCAATTGTACCTGACAGGACAATTTATCCTACTGTACTAGTTGGAAAAGGTTTGATTGGCTGTTACCCTAGTAGTTAGGGTCTCCGGCCAGGTGGGATAGCATAGAGTGGACTATGGGGTTGGCTACGTTGTTGGGGAAAGAGCACACGCAGTAATTGATGGGTGCCATATCCTCCCTGGCAACTACGAAGTACATTAATGGACTAAAAAAACGTATAGCTTTGTCAATGCGGTTTTTTTTGTATTTGAAAATTACCTAACAATATTAGGGTTTTTAAATCCAATTTTTTTCTCATTCGACAGCACTATATAGGTACCTAAACATGTTAAAGGAGATATTTTTCCCAACCTATATTATTCCAACAACAGATTCACTTGGTCACAAAATAAGAGGAACAGCAAAAATATATTTGGTCTATCTGTTTGCTGCAATATCCTTGTTTTTCCTGCTTCTCCTTTTAGATGAACTACTTATTAACAATTTCTTTAACTATTCAATGATTGAACAGTTTATAGTGATCAATCAAAAGGTCAAGGTTAAATATGGAAACTATGCGTTTATATTTGTTGTACTATTAGGCCCCCTCATTGAAGAGATATTTTTTCGGCTTCCATTGAGACTAGAAAAAGTAGGAATTGGTTTATCAGTTGCACTCATTACGTATCGTTTGTCCGTAGATCAACTACTGATTTTTGAATTTAATAATATTTACTCTTATGGGAAAGTGGCTCTTGCTCTTGTTGCTTTTTTATTAACTCTTAGGTTCCTCCCTGATTCCTGGTTAGCCATGATCAAAAAAAAATATTTCTATTTCTTCTATTTTATGGCCAGTGCATTTGCTTTATTTCATGTAACTAATTTTGCTCCTTATAACCAAAGCGTACTTTTATTCTATCCAATTTTTACATTGCCTCAATTCTTGATGGGGCTATTTATTGGTCATGCAAGAATGAAATATGGCTTTTTCTATGGTGTGGCATTGCATTCACTGATCAATTTACCTTCAGTTTTATTCAGGTTATAGGTTCAGGAAAGCTGGCTCAAAACAATGCCCTCCCCACCCCTCCTCCCCAAAGAAATCATTGAGCTTACCGCCGAGTACCATCTCGCCCGCCACCCGCGCACCGCGCAAATAATTTACGTTGTCATTATTTTATCGTTGATCGCGTTCGTTGCCCTCCCCCCTGTTTTAATGGTTGATGGAGCTAAGAAGCAGCGGTCTGCTGTGCGGTGGTATGGAGGTGTGCGTGCAAATGGGCGCCTTCAACTACAACCAGTGGGGTTTGTTTGCACGGCAAAGTGAAGGAATTATCGAACGATATACAGATCATGAACAACCAACCGATGTTTGAGGTGTGCTCGCTCGGCCAAAAATTTTTAGAGCTGAAAAATGGGTACCCCGGCAAACTAAATAAAGGCATGACCCTGCAAGCCCGCTTTGTAGTGACCCGGCGCAGCTTGTGGCAGTTGATATACGATAAGGGTGGACTGTAAGCTCCCCGGATCAATCCCATCCTATTTTTCCTGTGGGAAAAATTAAGTTTAAGGCAGTCGCCTGAGGACTTTTTCTTAGTTTCGCACGGTAACACTTTCTATGAACCTGTACGATAAATACCCCATTCATCTCTCGAATTCCCTTTCCGGAAAAAAGGAAAGATTTGAAACGCTGGAACCCGGGTTTGTGGGGATGTATGTGTGCGGGCCGACCGTGTACAGCAATGTGCACCTGGGCAACACCCGGACCTTCCTTACCTTCGATATCATCTCCCGGTATTTTCGATTCCTGGGATACCGGGTCCGCTATGTCCGAAACATCACCGACGTTGGGCACTTGGTGGACGATGTTGACGAAGGGGAAGACAAGATCGGAAAGAAGGCACGCCTTGAAAAACTGGAACCGATGGAAATTGTCATGCGCTACACGCAAGACTTCCACCAGGTGATGCGGCAGTTCAACATTCTGCCCCCCAGCATCGAACCTTCCGCTACCGGGCACATCGTGGAACAAATCCAGATCACTCAAAAGCTGATTGATGCGGAATTGGCTTACGTCGTCAACGGCTCCGTCTATTTCGACGTCAAGAAATACAGCAAGTCCCATCATTATGGAATCCTTTCAGGCCGCAACATCGACGAATTGATGGAAAGCGGACGTAACCTCGACAGCCAGGATGAGAAACGTGACAAGGTGGATTTTGCCTTGTGGAAAAAAGCATCGCCTTCACACATCATGCGCTGGCCTTCCCCCTGGGGCGACGGATTCCCCGGCTGGCATATCGAATGCACCGTGATGAGCACCAAGTACCTGGGCCAGACATTTGACATACACGGAGGCGGCATGGACTTGAAATTCCCGCATCACGAATGTGAAATTGCTCAAGCAACGGGAGCGCATGGTAAAGCACCTGTGCGGTACTGGATACATTCCAACATGTTGACCGTGAACGGGCAGAAGATGAGCAAGTCACTGGGAAATTCCTTCCTGCCGCATGAGCTCTACACCGGAGATCATCCTTCGCTGGAAAGAGGCTTCAGTCCCATGACTGTTCGTTTCTTCATGCTGCAATCCCACTTTTCAAGCACGCTCGATTTTTCAAACGAAGCACTCACCGCCGCAGAAAAGGGTTTTAAGAAACTGGCTGCGTCGCAACGCCTGATCAAATCCATGGAACATCCGGGCAAGGCGACGCCGGAAAAGGAAATCAACGAAACCCTCCAGGGGCTCATTGACTCCTGCTACCAAAACATGAGCGATGATTTCAACACGGCGCGGACACTGGCCGTTCTGTTTGAAATGTCAGCGCGCATCAACGACTTCAAATCCGGAAACACTCCGTTGAACACGGTGGATCCCGATGTATTTCATGCTTTCAAACAGACCTACCTGGGATTTATGGAAGATGTACTTGGGCTCCAGCAAGAAACAACGGGTGATAACCACTTGCTTGAAGGAACAATCAACGTGCTGATCGAGCTAAGAAAGCGGGTTCGGGCGGACAAGAATTTTCAACTTTCAGACAAGATCCGCGACGACCTCAAGGCTATCGGTGTTCAGTTGAAGGACGGCAAAGACGGCGAAATTGGCTACACCATCGAATAGAATCAACAGGAAGCGGTGCCCACATGTTTAAGAAGCTGCTCATAATACCGATCCGATTATATCAGGCCACCCTCTCGCCGTTGCTGGGATCGCACTGCAGGCATCTTCCCTCCTGTTCCCAATACACGATTGAGGCCATTGAAGAATGGGGTGTTCGGAAAGGTCTTTGGATCGGCGCCAAGCGCATTTGGCGCTGTCATCCCTGGGGCACCAGCGGATATGATCCCATTCCTAAAAAGGAAAAGTAACCGTTCCCCTTTTTTTACTTTCCATTTTGGGAAAATAAAATCTACATTTAAACGGTAGACATATTTTCCGTTTAAAAACTTTTCATGTCGGGATTCCAAATCAAAAAGCAGCCTAAAAAATACGATGTCTGTATCGTAGGTTCGGGAGCCGGAGGCGGCATGGCCGCCTATGTGCTTGCTAACGCCGGAATTAAAGTAGTCATGCTGGAGGCCGGCCCCATGTATGATCCGGCAAAAAATATTACCCAGCTGAAATGGCCATGGGAGTCCCCGCGGCGTGGGGCAGGAACGAAAGCCCGGTCGTTTGGAGACTTCGACGCAGCATACGGAGGCTGGCAGCTGGAAGGCGAGCCATACACACACAAGAACGGAACAAAATTCGACTGGTTCAGATCCCGCATGCTGGGAGGACGGACAAACCATTGGGGACGGATTTCACTCCGGTTTGGCCCCAAAGACTTCAAACGTCGAAGTATAGACGGTCTCGGCGACGATTGGCCGATCAGTTATGACGACGTTGCCCCGTATTATGACAAAGTAGACAAGCTGATAGGTGTTTTTGGTTCTATCGAAAATATTCCTAACGAACCGGACGGAATATTTCTTCCTCCTCCTAAACCACGGCTTCACGAACTCTTTATTAAGGACGCCGCCACGTCTATCGGTATTCCCGTCATTCCCTCCCGCCTTTCCATTCTCACCAAGCCACTTCCAGGCAACAACGACCGGAAGGCATGTTTCTATTGCAATCAATGCAACCGCGGATGCATGGTGTATGGTGATTTTTCGTCCTCCTCGGTCCTGGTCAAACCGGCCTTGAAAACAGGAAACGTTGACCTCATTGCAAATGCCATGGCCCGGGAAGTAGTTACAAACGATCAAGGTGTTGCCACTGGAATATCGTATGTGGACAAGAGCGACATGCAGGAATATCAGGTATCGGCAAAGATTGTGATCCTTGCTGCCAGTGCTGCCGAATCAGCCCGCCTCATGCTCAATTCCAGGTCGACACGGCATCCTGCCGGGCTTGGAAACTCCAGCCAGGTTATTGGAAAATACCTCCACGACTCAACCGGGGTTAGCATGGGCGGAGTACTTCCCAAACTTTTCGGACGCAAGCGGTACAACGAAGATGGCGTCGGCGGCATGCACGTATACACGCCCTGGTGGCTCGACAACAAGAAACTCGACTTTCCCCGCGGCTACCACATTGAATATTGGGGTGGTATGGGAATGCCTGGTTACGGATTCGGCTTTGGCATGCAGGGCCTCAACGGAAAATATCCAGGAAGCAACGGGGTGCAAAAGGACGCCGGCGGGTACGGTGCTTCCTTCAAAGAGGATCACCGCTACTTTTACGGCGCCTCTTTTGGAATGGCCGGCCGTGGTGAAGCGATTCCAAGTGAGCACAACTATTGTGAAATAGATCCCAATACTGTTGATAAGTATGGTATCCCGGTTCTTCGATTCCATTATACGTGGAGTGACCACGAAGTGAAACAAGCGAAGCACATGCAGGACACCTTCCAGGAGATTATTCATAAAATGGGCGGCGAAATCACCTGGGGGATTCAGGGCAAGGAGAATAGTTACGGGCTGGAATCTCCAGGCAGCATCATCCATGAAGTGGGCACAGTGCGGATGGGTAACGATCCCAAAAAATCAGCAACTAACAAGTACAATCAGGCTCACGACTGCAAGAACCTGTTCGTCGTAGACGGCGGGCCTTTTGTATCGCAGGCCGACAAGAACCCGACATGGACCATTCTCGCTCTTTCCATGCGGGCTTCTGAGTATATTATCGATGAGTTGAAGAAACAAAACATCTGACCCGGCAAACAAGTTATCTATGGACAGACGTAAATATTTGAAAACCCTTGCCGTTGGAACCCTCTCCACGGGTGTCTTGCTGGAATCATGTTCGCCGGAAGAGAAAACGTCAGGGGCTCCCGCACTGCAAACCGGCGCAGGACCAGACCGTCAGCCCCATGAACTCGAACGGTACAAGGAGTTGATGGCACAAACATTCTTCGATGATCACGAGATGAAGACCATCTCCGTCCTCGCCGATATCATTATTCCCCGGGATGACGTTTCAGGCAGTGCTACGGATGCAAAGGTTCCTGACTTCATCGAGTTTATCGTGAAAGACATGCCGCATCATCAGATTCCGATGCGGGGCGGCCTGAAGTGGCTCGATATTAACTGTATGAAACGGTTTGACAAGTCCTTTTCAGATTGTCCGACGAATCAGCAGATTGAAATCGTCGACGAGATCGCGTTTCCCAGCAAAGCGAAGCCCGCTATGCAACAGGGAGTTGCTTTTTTCAATTTGATGCGCGACCTGACGGCCACTGGTTTCTATACGTCAGAGATCGGAATAAAAGATCTGGGCTACATGGGCAACCGTCCCAATGTATGGGAAGGCGTCCCGCAGAATGTGCTGGATCAGTATGGAGTTAAATATTAGGTGCTAAAGTGCTACCGTACGAATGCTGAAGGATGCAGGGTTCTTGAGGTGAAGTAGGTTTATCAAACGAAAACGATTTCTATGCAAACGAGAAGAAGGTTTTTGGAAACACTGGGGCTGGCTTCCGCCGCGTTCACCATAGTCCCCCGACACGTGCTCGGTGGTCCGGGATTCATTGCCCCGAGCGACAAGATCTATGTGGCCGGTATTGGAGCCGGTGGTAAGGGTCAGAGCGACTTGGCCAATTTCGCGAAAAGCGGAAAGGCAGAAATAGCCTACCTCTGCGATGTCGATGACCGGCAGGCTGTTACTTCTATGAAGCGGTTCCCAAAAGCAGTCTATTATAAGGACTACCGTAAAATGCTGGAAAAGGAACATACGCACATTGATGCGGTGAGTGTGTCAACTCCGGATCACAGCCATGCAGTACAAGCTATGGCCGCCATGAAACTCGGCAAGCATGTGTACGTCCAAAAACCGCTTACGCACGACGTGTATGAAGCACGTATGCTCACCGAAGCGGCGAAGAAATATAAGGTGGTGACGCAAATGGGCAACCAGGGCTCCTCGGGCGACGGCGTGCGACAACTTCTCGAATGGTACAACGCGGGCCTGTTGGGAGATGTTCATACCGTGTACTGCTGGACAGATCGTCCCGTGTGGCCGCAGGGGATTCCCTGGCCGACCGAAACAGCACCTGTTCCGGCCGAGCTTGACTGGGACCTCTGGCTTGGCACCGCTCCCCAAAAGTCGTACGTAAAAAATATGGTGCCCTTCAACTGGAGAGGCTGGTGGGACTACGGTACCGGCGCCCTCGGAGACATGGGGTGCCACATCATTGAGCCCGCATTCCGTGTACTCGATCTTAAGTATCCAACCGATGTTACAGCCAGTACCGGTACCGTGTATACAGGACCTTTCAACCGCGGGTATTTCCCTGAAAGTGGGCCACCGTCCTCACACATCATATTCACCTTCCCGGCACGCAACGGAAAACCTGCCGTACGTATGCATTGGATGGATGGCGGCATTCAGCCCGAGCGTCCTGAAGAACTCGGAGCAAACGAAATGTTTGGCGACAACGGCAACGGGGTTCTCTTTATCGGCACCAAAGGAAAAATGATGTGCGGAACCTATGGCCTGGAGCCTTCGCTCCTCCCTACCTCGCGCAACAAGGAAGTGACCTTACCCCAGACCGTCAGCCGCGTCGCCGGCGGTATGGAGGGGCACTATGCACATTGGGTGGAGGCATGCATGGCAGGATATGGAAAAATGGAATTGAGTTCTCCGTTTGAAATTGCCGGTCCGCTCACCGAGGCAATTCTGATGGGCAATCTGGCTATCCGGAGTCAGGATATCCGCGTGCCCCGTGCAGGGAAGACAAACGAATTTGACTATCCCGGCCGCGGTATCAAGCTGCTTTGGAATGGGGACACGATGAAGGTTTCAAATTTTGAGCTTGCAAATCAGTTTGTAAAGCGTACGTACCGCGCTGGATGGGAAATATAAGGCGGCCAATGTCAGGCGGATCCAGGTTTCTACTGGTTGTCCTGATTTTTTTACCTCTTTTTGGATTTGGGCAAGACTCCCTTCGGCTGCTTACCTGGAATATCCAAATGCTTCCAGTCATCGTTCACCCGAACGGGAAAGCCAAGCGGGCCCGCGCTATTGTTGAGCAACTGGAAAAGAATCCCTACGATGTTGTCGTCTTCCAGGAGCTCTTTAAGAAAAGAAGCCGGCGAATCATTTCAAAAGGCCTCGCCGCTAGCTACCCCTATCACACACGCGTATTGAACAAGCGATCGATCGGCCTAAAAACCAACGGCGGGGTAATGATTTTCAGCCGCCATCCGATTAAGGAAACGCATCAGATTCGATACTCAAAGCGAACTGGTTTCGACAAACTTTCCCGAAAGGGAGCGCTGATGGCAGAAATTGATTTCCATGGTAAACCTGTTCAGGTCATTGGCACACACCTGCAAGCCTTCGGGGATGTGGAGATCATGCACAGCCAGTATGATCAGTTATATGACGAACTCCTCGGGCCCTACACAAAACCCGGCGTCGCCCAGCTGATTTGCGGTGACCTCAACACACTGAAAACAGTCCCCACTGAGTTGCCAGCCAATGTCACACAACGTATGATTGATAGGTTACCCCGGTACCAACGCATGCTCCAAACACTGGAAGCACAGGATGGCGAGCTGGAAGGGACCCAGCAATACACCATGGACCGGCCTTACAACGACTTGTGTAAATCCCGCAAGGAATTCCGGCTTCTCCTGGATTACGTGTTGGTTCGAACAACGGAAGAATGCCCGCTCAACATTTCAAGGCGTGTGCGAATCATGCGCCAAGCCTGGCACAAAAACCACTTGGATTTATCTGATCACTTTGGTCTGGAGGCTGTGATTTCAGGATTCTAGCATCGCCCTTTTCCGATAATTTCTTCAAATGCCTTGGAAACCAATCGTTGGCTACGGAAATTAGAAGTCTGCTTCGTCCGTGTTGATACCCGAAGCAGGATTCATACCATGGCCTACAACGAAAAACTTGCTAGCAGCATTCGAAGAGCGCTCGCTTCTATCCGTAACGTGGAAGAAAAGAACATGATGGGCGGCCTCACCTTCATGGTGAACAACAAAATGTGCGTGGGTGTTCTCGGCGATGAGATGATGTGCCGCATTGATCCAGCGGTCTACGAGGACGCGTTGGAAAGGAACGGCTGCCGACCTATGGATTTCACAGGCAGGCCGATGAAGGGGTTTGTATTCGTGGAAGAGGCGGGCTACCAGCTCCGCAAGGATTTTGACTTCTGGATATCCTTGAGCCTGGCTTTCAATACCAAGGCAAAAGCTTCTCGGAAGAAAAAACCTGCGCATCCCGCAAAGGCAAAAAAGAAACGCTGATTGGCCACGAGCGCGGGCCAATGTTCTCTGAGAAAAAACAGCGATATTTGCCGGATTATACCTGCTGAGCCGTGCTGAAGATCGATTCTCACACCCACATTCTACCCAAAAAGATGCCCAACTGGAGCGAGAAGTTCGGGTACGGTGATTTTATCTATCTCCAGCACCACAAAAAGGGCTTTGCGAAAATGATGCGGGGAAACCAGTTTTTTCGGGAGATCGCTGAAAACTGCTGGAATCCGGAACTGCGGATTAAGGAATATGCAGCCTATAATACGCAGGTGCAGGTGGTGTGTACCATTCCGGTCATGTTTTCGTATTGGGCCAAGCCGTCCGACTGCGCCTCCCTCTCCAAATACCTCAATGATAATCTGGCCAAACTCGTCGAGAAATATCCGAAGCAATACATCGGCCTGGGCACAGTCCCCATGCAGGACACCGAACTGGCCATCGCTGAAATCAAACGATGCAAGAAAATCGGGCTGGTCGGTATCCAGATTGGTTCCAACATCAACGATGAAAACCTGAACGAAGAGCGCTTCTTCCCCATCTTTGATGCCTGTGAAAAAGCCAATATGGCCATCTTGGTTCATCCCTGGAACATGATGGGCGAGAAGAGCATGACGCGCTATTGGCTGCCCTGGCTGGTGGGTATGCCCGCCGAAACAGCCCGCGCCATTGCCTCCATGATCTTCGGGGGGGTTTTTGAAAGGCTCCCCAACCTGAGGGTCAACTTCGCGCACGCTGGAGGCTCCTTCCTTTCAACCATCGGTCGCATCCAGCATGGATTTGATTGCCGTCCGGATCTCGTGGCCATTGACAACCCGATCGAGCCAAGAAAATACCTCGGTAAATTTTGGGTGGACAGCATCACCCACGATCCCGCCATGCTTGAATACGTTGTCAAGATGGTCGGCTCAAAAAAGGTTACCCTTGGATCGGACTACCCTTTCCCATTGGGCGATCTGGAAATTGGCAAGTTTATTGAGGACTCATCCTTGCCGGAAAAAACAAAAGAAGACATTTTCGCCAACGCAACCCTGGACTGGCTGCAGCTATCTAAAAAACAGTTTGAATGAGAAGTCTGTTGTTCATGCTCGCCTTTACGTTTGTAACCCAGGTGGCGACTGCCCAGGAGAAGGAAAAAATCCAGGAGCTGGAGACCCAAAAGGAACTGCGGCAAGCACGTCAAGTCAACGCCCGGCTTGATTCCGCCGTACGCTTTCTAGACGATGGGGAATACGAGCAGGCCGACGCCAGGTTTCGATACGTTTTCGCCAACATGAAAAGCATTCCATCCGATCTGGCCTACCATTTCGGAAAGAACTCCTACCACCTTGGCAAATACAAACAAAGCGTGGACTGGCTCACAAAATACATTCAGCTGAAGGGAACATCCGGTCAATTCTCAAAGGACGCCGCTGCCTGGCTAAAGAAGGCAGAAGAGGCCCTTGTGGTTCAGCGTCAATCGGAATCAGCGAAGGTGGCACAGGTGCTCTCACGGGATTACACCATCGACTGCGGTCCGTCCGCTAAAGTGGTTTGTCCTGTTTGTAACGGTTCGACCGTCGTCGTCCGCAAGGACTACTTTGGCGACAAGTACTCGACCTGCACGTATTGCAACAAACTAGGCTATCTCAGCTGCGATGATTACAACAAGTTGCTTCGCGGTCAGCTCAAGCCCAGCACTGAAAACAAGTGATGATCCATTGATGAAGGATAAAAGATGAAAATCCTCTCCAACAAGGTTGATAAACGAATACTCAAACAACAGCTTCAGACCAGAGAGGAGTCACGCCTGACTTTGTCGTTCTACACGTATCACACCATTTCTGATCCGTTAAACTTTAGAGACCGGCTCTATACGGCGTGGAGTGCGTTAGGCGTTCTTGGCCGGGTCTACATTGCACCCGAAGGCGTCAATGCTCAGCTCAGTGTGGAGCGGGATCAGTTTGAGCGTTTCAAAGAATCTTTGCGAGATTTTGATATCTCTCAAGGCGTTCGGCTCAACACAGCCATCGAAGATGACGGCAAATCGTTTTATGTTCTTAAAGTTCAGGTAAAGAAGAAAATTGTTGCCGACGGGCTTCGTGACGATACCTTTGACGCGGGCGATTCCGGCACACATCTTACCGCCAACGAATTCAATGCCCTTACTGAAAAACCGGATACACTCCTTGTGGACATGCGCAACCACTATGAAAGTGAGGTAGGACATTTCAGGAATGCCATTTGCCCGGATGTTGATACGTTTAAATCCTCATTGCCCGTTGTTGAAAAGTTGCTGGAAGATCACAAGAACAAAGAGATCATCCTCTACTGCACCGGAGGGATTCGTTGTGAGAAAGCAAGCGCCTGGATGAAACACCGGGGGTTCAGCAATGTTTTCCAACTGGACGGAGGTATCATTGAGTATGCACGTCAGGTGAAAGAACAGGGCCTTGAAAACAAGTTCGTCGGAAAGAATTTCGTATTTGACGAGCGGCTTGGTGAACGAATTTCACCGGACGTAATCAGTGTTTGCCATCAATGTGGCGAAGCATGCGACGCGCACACCAATTGCCGGAATGAAGGATGCCATCTGCTGTTTATCCAATGTACCGTGTGCGCTCAAAAATTTAGCGGCTGCTGTTCACCCGGTTGCAAAGAAATTATCGCTCTGCCGTCCGACGCTCAGAAGGAATTGCGGAAAGGGAAAACACAAGGCAGAATGGTATACAAAAAGGGACGATCGGAGAACATCAAATACAAGTCAGGTTCAGTCTCATCGCCTGGCAAAAAGTAAACCAGAATTATGATTCGCATCGGAATTATCAATGTCTCCGACCGGGCAAGCCAGGGTGTTTACGAAGACCTTCCCGGAAAAGCCATTGAGTCTACGTTGCGCGAGTACCTGTTGACTCCCTGGGAGAAAGTGTATGCGGTAATTCCGGATGAACAAGTTCAGATTGAGAAGACCATGAAGGACATGGCCGATCGTGACGGATGCTGCCTCATCATCACCTCCGGCGGTACCGGCCCGGCATTACGCGATGTCACTCCCGAGGCCACCGCCGCAGTTTGCGACAAGATGATGCCTGGATTTGGCGAGATTATGCGGGCAGAAAGCCTTAGATACGTGCCTACGGCCATTCTTTCGCGCCAAACGGCTGGAATTCGGAATAAAGCCCTTATTGTCAACCTGCCGGGAAAACCAGCTGCTATTCGACAATGCTTGGACGCCATTTTTCCGGCAATACCATTTTGCTTAGATTTGCTCGGATGGCCCTATTTGAAATGCAACGAATTGGTTATAAAAGCCTTCCGGCCTCCAACTCAATAAGAGATTAAGATGGCAAAGATTAAGTATTACTACGATACCCAATCCTGTAAGTATGTACGGGTAAAGACCACCGCTGGGGATATATTCCTGAATACCCTGGGCATCTTCTCTTTGACGCTGTCTATGGCCGTCGGCCTCCTCCTCCTGTACAGCAGCTACTTTGAATCACCGAAAGAACTTCTCTTGAAGAACGAGGTGAGGGAAATGGAATTCTATTACGAAGACCTGCGCCAGAAAGTAGACAACCTCGACAAGATTCTTGCTGCCATGGCCTACCGGGATGACAACATCTATCGCGTAGTACTGGGGTCTGAACCTCTGGATCATTCCATCCGCGAGGCCGGCATTGGGGGTGCCGACCGTTACCAGGATATCAAGACTAAAGACATCGAGCACGAGGACATCATTGTCAAACTGAACGAATCGGTGGATAAGCTCCGCCGGAAAGTTTACATCGAATCAAAGTCACACGACGAAATCATTGAGCTGGCCGACAACAAAGAAAAACTCTTTGCTGCTATTCCAGCCATACAACCTGTTCCGAAAAAGCAGACTGTTGTTCTCGCCTCCGGATACGGCATACGTATACACCCAATCTACAAAGTACGGAAGATGCATCACGGCATTGATTTCGCTGCACCGATTGGAACGCCCATTTACTCCGCCGCAGACGGTGTCATCGATAACGTGGAGATCAGTTTCACGGGATATGGCAAGAAGGTTGAAATCGATCACGGTTTCGGCTATCGCACACGCTACGCGCACATGCATATGTTTGTAGTCAAGAATGGCCAGCGTGTAAAACGCGGAGACTTGATCGGCTACGTCGGCGACACAGGGCTTTCAACAGCGCCGCACCTTCACTATGAAGTATTCATCAACGGCGCTCAGGTGAATCCCGTTCACTATTTCTTCAGCGATCTGAATCCCGCGGAATACGCTAAGATTATTGAACTGGCTTCCATCGAAAACCAGAGTTTGGGTATGTAAACCGAAAATCGGTTTCGTCAACATTTTTCTCTCACCGTCAATTAGCCGCCTTTATCCTTCCTAAGTTGGAGCGATAGTTTTACCTTCGTTGTTGACGAAGTGGTAAACTATGCGAGTTGGAGCGCTGTTTCTCTTTATTTTTCTTCTGACGACACGCGCCGCTGCCCAGGGCTGCAGCGATGCCGGCTTCTGCACCATGGGCGCCATGAAACCGGACCAACCTTATAACAAGCGCATTGCCCTTAAGCTCCGGACAGTGGATCTGAGTTTCTACCGCGGGACAACCAAACTTTCCCCCGTTATCTACGTTGCCAACCTCGATTTCAATTTTAGCCTGAACAGCAGGACTACACTCCAGCTGAAAGTTCCCTATCAAGCGGTTCAGGGAACGCTGGGGAAGACAAGTTCCGTGGGAGACATCTCCATTTGTTTTACAAGAAATATTTTCAGCTCCGACCGGTTTGACCTCAATCTCTCTGTAGGTGGAAAGATTCCAACCAACAACTCCAACCTCACCGATGCACAGGGGGCGCCTCTTCCCATGTACTACCAGACAAGCTTGGGGACGTATGATGCTATCGCCGGAATATCCCTGATAAACCGAAGGTGGCTCATTGCGACCGGAATACAGATTCCGCTGAACGCGAATGGGAACCAGTTTGACTGGAACCGCTGGCCCACCACAGATCCCGGCTCCCTGGATTACATTAAGAGGTATCACAATGCTACCGACCTACGCCGGGGAGTAGACGTCATGCTTCGGGTAGAACGAAACTTCCGCCTTTCCCGCTTCAATTTCTCTGCCGGGCTGCTACCCATCTACCGGATTACATCGGACGAGATCACCAATTTTCAGGGGATCCGTGTTACCAAGGACGCACAGGGTAACGAGGGAAAAGGGCTTGCACTTTCGTGGATCCTTACTGCCGGATACAACTTCAATGCGCAATCGGGTGTCAGACTGCTGGTGGGGCATAAAATGGCCCAGCGCGATTTTAATCCCGACGGCCTCACCCGCGAACTGGTTTCATCCATCAGCTATTCCTACCGGTTTTGAATATGAAAAGGCGCGCGTTGCTTTTTCTTTTTCAATTCATGGCCTGTTGCAGCTTTGGCCAGCAGGCTGTCTTTCATCCAATCGATTCGCTCATCTCCGATTCTGATTACGACGGCGCCCGAAAACTTATTTCCAACGCAGCAGCGAAGGCCACCGGTGAGACTGCTTACCGGCTGTCCAACAAATTATCAGAGGTTCTCATCCTGCAAGGCATGCTCGACGATGCCGAAAGCACCCTCCAATCGGTTCTTCAAAGCACACCCCCTCCCGATGATTTCATAATGGCGCTCACAAAGACCAACCTTGGATTTTTTTACCTGAACAAAGCCAGAAATGACCTCGCCATTGAGCATTTGCAGGAAGCCCTCGATCTCTTTCGGAAATCCGGAAAGGATAATTCCATGGAGGCGGCAACTTGTTTGGCGCACATCGCGCTGGTATACAACAGCACGGGAAAATATTTCCAAGCCCGGGAGAACGGGCTCATCGCCCTGCAGATCCGTCAAAAGCTAGCGGGTGAGACGAGCGAAGCCTTAGCGGCCTCCTACAATGATCTGGGGCTTGTGTACGGGCAGACCGACTCTGACAAGGCACTGGATTACTATGAGATGGCCCGTACGGTCTACGAACGCATTCACGGCAAAAGACATCGCAAGATTGCCATCGCAAGCAATAACATTGGAGGCATCTATCGCGAACTCAAACTGTACGGAGACGCCATCAATAGTTTTGAATTGTCTGAGCAGATATGGAAAGAGATTTATCCAGAGGGACATCCAAATCAGGCGCTGGCTCTATTTAATCTAGGACGCACCTACTCGCGCATGGGAAATTTAACCTCCGCGCTAGGCTATTTTGAGCGCGCCCTGGCGATGTACAAAAAATACTACGGAGAAAAGCACTCTGACATTGCAGTCGTAGTCAATCAGATAGGCGTACTGAAAAAGGAAGAAGGAAAGTTCGACGAATCGCTCGCGTATACCCAGCAGGCGCTCCAGGCCAATACACCCGCCTTTTCCCAGGATGCACTCGAACGAAATCCCTCCATCACTTCTTATTACAATGGCAAGGTCCTCCTCTACTCGTTGCGCCTAAAAGCACAAACGCTAGAAGCCCGACACTTTGGCAAAACACTTCGGCTTAAGGACCTGAGGCTGGCCCTGAATACGCTGTACTCCTGCGATTCACTGATCGACAACCTTCGCTTCAGCAGCAGCAACGAAAATGACAAGCTGGAACTCGGCACGCTCGCCAACGAAGTGTACGAAGATGGCGTGCGGATCGCGGAGGCAATCAGTGAGATGACCTTCGAGAGGACCCGATTTCAAAAGGTGGCCTTCTATTTTGCCGAGAAGAGTAAGTCGGCGGTGCTCCAGGCATCGATCGCGGACGCAGAGGCAAAGTCTTTCGCGGGCATTCCATCCGACATGCTGGAGCACGAAAAAAGTCTCAAAGCATCCATTGCCCTGTTCTCCCAAAAGTTGTCGCAACACCCCGACATCGATGCGGAGCAAAAAATTCGCGAAGACCTTTTCAACGCTAACCGTGAATACAACGCGTTTATTCAGCATCTCGAAAAGGATTACCCCGACTACTTCAATCTCAAGTTTAACCAGGTGTCGCCCTCCATCGAAGCAATCCAGCATAAACTAAACAAACAGCAGGCGGTGGTGAGCTATTTTCTTGCCGAAAAAGACCAGCGGCTGTACACGTTCATTATTAAACAGAATTCATTCAGGGTTTATAATTCCACGCTGCCTTCCGATTTTGATCGGATGATCCGGGGGTTCACCAACAGCATGTACTATTCTGTAGATGACTTGCACCGGGAATCATCAGAAAGACTCTCAGCGTTGCTGCTCCGCGGTGTCCCTTCTCTACCGGAAATCATCATCATCCCTTCGGGCCGGCTAGGCATGGTGCCGTTTGAAGCGCTGATCTGGGGCCGTGTAAAAAAAACAAGCACCTTTGCCGACTTTCCATACCTGGTAAAGAAACATGCTATCAGTTATGAATTCTCTGCCGGATTACTCCTGCAGAAATCAACATCGAAATCCGGAGTTTACAAGCAATCCATTTTCCTCTGCGCCCCTATCTCCTTTCCAATCAAAGATAACCTGAATGACCTCCCCGGTACTGAACGGGAAGTGAACACCATCCAGCAACTTTTTACCGATGGCACCAAGGTAGTCACCGGATTGGCCGCCAACGAGGAGCTGATAAAATCGGGCGCCTTATCCGATTTCCGGTACCTGCACTTTGCTACTCATGGTATTGTTGACGAGACAGCCCCGGAACTGTCGCGAATTTTTCTTCAATCATCGGAAAACGAAGATGGAAACGTTTATTCGGGGGAGATATTCAACCTACAACTAAATGCCGAACTCGCCGTTCTTTCTGCCTGTCAGACGGGCCTGGGAAAATTTTCCAAAGGGGAAGGCGTTATCGGGCTGTCTCGCGCACTGGTGTATGCGGGGGCCGACAACATCATGGTTTCCTATTGGAGTGTCGCCGACGAGTCGACCGCTGAGTTGATGGCTGACTTCTACCGTATTCTCCTCCGGCAGGACAGGCCCAATTTCCGGCTGGCGCTTCAAACCGCGAAGTGCAATATGATCAACCAGGGAAAATTCGTTTCACCGTATTATTGGGCTCCTTTTGTCCTCATTGGTTTCTAACCCCTGTTGACGCATAAGCATGACAAAAGAGGCCTTCAAGGGCTAAATCAGCTCTGAGGGGGAGAAAAGGACCAAATCAGGATTGTTGGGGGATTTTATCCCGGCCCCTCCAGTAGAACGTGGTTTTTGGCCACTCCTACTGTCTGGGTCAGGCACACATGTGAACGCTATGGCAAAATAGATCTCACTGTGTTTTTAAGAGAACCTCAAAGTAGGGCCATAGGTTTCAAATTTCCTAAGAAAATCAAAAAACTTTGTTTTGGTGCAAAAAATGGCCTTTTTAGGGGTTTAATCAATGATCGAGGACAATTATAAGCAGCGCGGACTACGCGGTAAATTAGTCAGGAAATTGCGCCAAAAAGGCATCCTCGATGAGGCTGTCCTGGAGGCCATTGGCAAAGTCCCCCGACATGCCTTTTTCGACGATGCACTCCTTAGCCATGCATACGAAGACAAGGCATTCCCTATCGGAGAGGGGCAAACGATCTCCCAGCCATATACGGTGGCCTTCCAGACAGAAAAGCTCCTGGTAAAGCCCGGAGACAAGATCCTGGAGATCGGAACAGGGTCGGGGTATCAGGCGTGTATCCTGTTGGAGATGGGTGCCAAGGTTTATACCATCGAGTACAACCGCCGGTTATTCGAAAGAACGCGTGAATCTCTACCTCTGTTGGGATACAACCCCTACTTTTTCCATGGTGACGGATCCAAGGGGCTGCCGGTCCGCGCACCCTTCGACAAAATCCTTGTAACCGCGGGAGCGCCCGTAATTCCAGAAGCGTTGGTCCAGCAGCTCGCAAACAACGGAGTGCTCGTCGTGCCGGTCGGCAATCGCGAAAAGCAAATCATGCTCCGCCTTACGAAAAAGAACGACACCATTAAGAAAGAAGAATTTGATACGTTTGCATTTGTTCCCCTGCTGGGGAAAGAGGGATGGAAAGACTGATCGCTCCTACCCTGCAGCCAATATTTTCAACAGCACACCCCATGAGCAGAAAGAAGAAAACACCTAAGGAATCTCTGGTCAGTATGACCGAACTGGTGCTTCCTAACGACACCAACACGCTCAACAACCTGATGGGCGGCAGGCTGATGCATTGGATGGATATCGCGTCGGCTATTGCAGGACAAAAGCACTGCAACAGCATTGTGGTCACAGCCTCCGTCGACAATATTTCCTTTCGCTCCCCCATTCAACTCGGAGATGTGGTAACGCTGCGCGCCAAAGTCACACGGGCATTCAATTCCTCGGTTGAAATCCGGATTGACGTGGAGGCGGAAAACATCCCGGAAGGAAAAAAAGCCGCCAGCCATTCCGCCTACTTCACGTTTGTTGCCGTGGGCAAGAAGGGCCAACCTATTGAGGTGCCCGAAGTGGTTCCCGAGACGGAAGAAGAAAAGGAGCTGTATGACGGCGCCTTGCGTAGACGGCAGTTGCGCCTCATCCTGTCCGGGAGAATGAAACCGTCGGAAGCGAATGAATTGAAATCTATCTTTGATATCAAAGGGAACGGATGAACGAAGCGATTTTTGGAGCCTTGTTTCAGGAGGAAATTTATTCCATTCCTGTCTCCCCGGTGGTCGTTCTTGACACCCCCTGGAGCGACGTGGCAGCGGAGGACAAGACCTTGCTCTTCAAGATTCTCGGCGCGACCAAACTTTCTCCCGACGCGTTCAGGATTGTACATCAGCCCTCTTTTGATTTGTCACAGTGGAACGAGAAGCCTTCCAGGCTCCTTGCTTTTGTCAACCCTCCACCGGGCATGGCGCTTTATGAGCGGATCGAGGCGCCCGGAACAACGCTGATTATCTCCGAACCGCTGGCCGTTCTGGCGGCAAGCGAACCCAACAAGCGTAAACTCTGGAAGGCCCTGCAGGAGCTTTTTCCCGCCTGACGGGCACTTTTGGTAATATTTTGCCTTGTTCTATATTTGCGGGTCTTTTTGGTGTCCTGCATCAAAAAATGAACTAAACCTTAAACCTGATTCAATCCGTCATGCAAAACCTAGTCTACTATTTGCCTCTCTTCGGTGTCCTTGGACTGCTCTACGTTGTGTGGAAAAGTGCATGGGTTTCCAAGCAGGATCCTGGAACTGAAAAAATGCAGAAGATAGCCAGCCATATTGCCGAAGGCGCCATGGCCTTTCTCAAAGCAGAATATAAGGTACTTGTCATTTTCGTGGTTTGCGTGGCAGTCCTTCTGGCGTTCACGGCCAACAGTGAAACATCCTCTCCGCTGGTAGGCGTATCGTTTATCCTTGGGGCGTTCAGCTCAGCACTGGCCGGGTATATCGGAATGAAAGTGGCTACCAAAGCAAACGTGCGGACAACCAACGCAGCACGAACAAGCCTGGGACGCGCGCTTGAAGTGGCTTTCACCGGAGGCTCAGTCATGGGCATGGGCGTGGTGGGAATCGGTGTACTCGGATTGAGCACGCTGTTTATCATTTACTCTACCATGTTTGGGGTTGATTCACAGGCAAGCCTTAACCAGGTCATCACGATCATCACCGGCTTTTCATTCGGAGCATCCTCCATTGCATTGTTTGCGCGCGTAGGCGGTGGTATTTACACCAAAGCAGCCGACGTCGGCGCTGACCTGGTAGGAAAAGTAGAGGCAGGTATTCCCGAAGATCATCCGCTCAACCCGGCAACCATTGCCGACAACGTAGGTGACAACGTCGGGGATGTGGCCGGTATGGGCGCCGACCTCTTTGAATCGTATGTGGGATCCATCGTTGGTACGATGGTGTTGGGTGCCGCCTTCATGGTACCCGGCTTTAGTGACAATTTCAGTGGTTTGTCTGCCGTCCTGCTGCCGCTCGTGCTGGCAGGAGTTGGTATCGTCATGTCATTCATCGGCACTTTTTTCGTAAAAGTGCGCGAAGGCGGCGACCCTCAAAAAGCCCTGAATGCGGGGGAGATCGTTTCTTCCGTCATCATGATTGCCGCTTCGTGGTTCATTATCAAGTGGATGCTGCCTACCGAGTGGTGGTTCAAAGATCCGCTCTACGCTTGGGCTGATCCAGAAAAGGGAACGCTCTACACGTCTACAGGAATTTTTATTGCTACAATCATTGGCCTGGTGGCTGGTGTTCTTATCGGTTTGATCACCGAATACTATACAGCCATGGGAAAGAAGCCCGTGAACTCCATAGTACGCCAGTCCTCCACAGGTGCGGCAACCAATATTATTGCCGGCCTTGGTGTCGGGATGATGTCCACCCTGTGGCCCGTGCTGATCATCGCCGTGTCTATCATCGGCGCGTTCCATTTTGGCGGACTTTATGGAATAGCCATTGCTGCCGTCGGAATGCTCTCCAACCTTGGGATTCAGTTGGCTGTTGACGCCTACGGCCCCATCTCGGATAATGCCGGAGGGATTGCCGAAATGTCTGAACTTCCCAAGGAAGTGCGGGCCAGAACTGATAAACTGGATGCTGTAGGGAACACCACGGCTGCCATCGGAAAGGGTTTTGCTATTGCCTCCGCGGCGCTCACTGCTCTGGCTTTATTTGGAGCCTTCATGACTACAGCGCATGTCAAATCCATCGATGTATCGAAGGCAAACGTGATGGCCGGCCTGTTTATTGGTGGAATGCTTCCCTTCGTTTTCTCTGCCCTGGCGATGGGTGCAGTAGGAAGGGCTGCCATGTCGATGATCGAAGAAGTACGCCGTCAGTTCAATGATATACCCGCCCTGAAGGCCGCCCTCGCTGCCATGAAGAGAAACGGAGACACAGAAGTAAAAGACTGGTCAGCAGAAGATCAGAAGATATTCCAGGAAGCAGACGGAAAAGCGGAATACGGCAAATGCGTTGAAATCTCCACCCAGGCTGCCCTGCGGCAAATGGTGCTCCCCGGACTGATGGCAGTCATTGTGCCGCCCGTGGTGGCTTTTATGCCTGGATTCGGTGTTGAGTCACTAGGCGGCTTACTCGCCGGCGTTACCGTGACCGGCGTACTGATGGCTATTTTTCAATCCAACGCAGGCGGCGCATGGGACAACGCCAAGAAGAGTTTTGAAGAAGGGGTTGAAATCAACGGCCAGATGTACTATAAGAAATCAGAGCCGCACAAAGCAGCTGTGGTAGGTGATACCGTTGGTGATCCTTTCAAGGATACTTCAGGCCCATCGCTCAACATCCTGTTGAAGCTTATGTCGGTTGTAGCACTTGTTATTGCTCCGATGCTCGTCCCTCCTGTTGAGACAGCTACCAAGGCCACGAAGGATACCTACATCATGATGACTACACCGGCCGCCAATGCTGCACCGGTCGAGAAGGCAGATCCGGTAGTCCGTTAAACGTATCGATGAGAAAGAAAAAAGCTTCCCCAAAGGGAAGCTTTTTTTGTTAATTTGGCTTCAAATAATATCCGATGCGCCTGCTCCTTTACCTGGTTCTTTCGTGTACAATAAGCTATGCTCAGACCTCTGTAGTTGGAAAGTGGAAAACCATTGACGACAACACCGGTGAACCACGGTCCATCGTTGAAATCTTCGAGGAAGGGGGACTGGTTTCCGGAAAAGTGGTGCGGATCTTTCCTAGGCCCAACCTGGAGCCGGATCCCATCTGCAAGAAATGCAGCCCGGAGGACCCCCGGTTCAATAAGAAAGTCATCGGTATGGAGATTATCCGGGGGCTGAAGAAGTCCGGGGACGAGTATAGCGGTGGGGACATCCTGGACCCGGAGAACGGCCGGGTGTACCGCTCGCGGATCTGGGTGGAAGACGGGGTACTCAGGGTTCGGGGTTACTGGGGGCCATTTTATCGTACTCAAACATGGCTTCGGGCCGACTGAATCTCCCGATTGTCGGAAAATAACGACCTTTGGACGCCTTATTATACCACTCATTACACTTAAAAGGTTACCCTCGTGGCATATCGCGTATTTAAATCTGGCCAGGAAATGAACGAAAAAGACCTTTTTGAGAGGATTCAAAAGGGTGACGAAAAGGCCTTGGAAGTTATATATAAGAAGTACTACCGCATGATGACCAAGCTGGTCATCACCAACAGTGGTACCGAAGAGGAAGCCAGAGATGTATATCAGGATGCCCTGGTAGTTTTTTGGCAGAAGGCTTGTTCAGGGAAACTTGTACTCACCTCGAAAATGAGTACCTATATCTACAGCATTTGTCAGAACCTGTGGAGGAAGGAACTCGAGCGAAAGAAGAGGTTGTCGAACGAAGAAAAAGACTCCTCGGAAAGCATGGATTTGGATGGTCCGGAACGCGAGAAGATCATCGCCAAATGCCTGGACCAACTGGGGGAAACGTGCAGGAAGGTATTGATGTATTATTATTTTGAAGAGATGTCAATGCAGGATATAGCGGACAAACTGGGCTTTGCCAATACAGACACAGCCAAAACGAAGAAATACAAATGCAAGCAAAAGCTTGATGAATTGATAAAATCACAATACTCGGAGCGCGACTTTTTGGACTAACTCTATGACTAATTTTGAAAAAATAGACGACTACCTGTCGAATCGGTTATCCGAATCTGAAAGGTCAGCTTTTGAGAATCAACTCGCAGGAGATCCTGCGCTCAAAGAGGAGTTCGTCATCCAGCAACAAGTCGTGAAAGGCGTGCAGCAAGCACGGATCGCGGAGCTCAAAAACATGTTATCCCAGGTTCCTGTAGGCGGTTCCGGTTTCGGTGCCAGCCAGATCGCGGCCACCGCGTTATCTGTCGGGGTGGTCTTGTTTGGTTTGTACTATTTTATGCAACCAGACGAACCGCAGGCGGTGCAGCCTGAACCTATCCCTTCAGTTATCATTGAGCCGGTGAAACCAGCCGACGCTGCTCCAGCCGCGGATACGGAATCCGCAGTAAAGGCGGAGGTAAACGCAGAAGTCACGAAAGAACCTACCACCCGCGAACCCCGCCTCAGCAGGCCTGTTCAAAAGCCGGCCATCCAGGTAGTGGATCCATCTGCCGAGTTCAGGGAGACGGAAGAACCGGTTGGCGTCACGGCTCCGGAACGGACTGAAATCAGAGTTTCCAAGCTGGAAGTCATTACGGAGTCATCCGACAAGAAGCATTCGCTGCACTACAACTTCAGCCAGGGCAAACTGCTGCTCTACGGACCCTTTGATTCCAACTTGTATGAGATTTTGGAAATACACGGTGAAAGCCACGCAGTGTTTCTGTACTACAAGGAGAATTATTACCTCCTCGATGAAACTCAGGAGGCGATAACAGGGCTGCAGGCCATCCGGGACGGGAAGCTCCTTCAAAAGCTTCGGGAATATCGAGGACGATAGAAATCAAAATCCCCTGACATATCAGGGGATTTTTTATTTCAGCCGAAATCAGCAAGGCTTCTTATCTTTGCCCCCTATGGCAGGGGAATACAAGGTGAAAACCAAAAAGTTAGGAAGTTACCCGTTCGTCAGTGTTGTATTCAGCATCACCCTGGCCCTCTTCGTCATTGGGTTATTTGGCATCCTGGTTATTTATTCTCAGGAATTGGGAAGGTTAGTACGGGAAAATGTAAAGATCCAGGTGTACCTGAAAAGCACCGTTCAGAAAGAGGATCGCCGGGTGCTTGAAAAACAATTGACCCAATCCGATTTTATCCTGAAAGACTCCAGCAAGCAAACCCTGGTTTTTGTCTCCAAAGAAGAAGCGGCAAAACAGTTCATTGAAGATACTGGGGAAGATTTTAAAAAGTTTCTGGGCGAAAACCCCCTGCGCGACGCCTACCTTGTAACCATCGATCCCGAATTCCATGACAAGCAGAAGCTTGCCGAAATAAAAAGCCGGCTGGAAAAAATGAAAGGTGTATTTCAGGTCTATTATGTGGAAAGCCTTATTGAATCTGTCAACAAGAACATTGCAAAGATCGGGATGGTCCTCCTCGGCATTGCCTCGCTCCTCCTTCTCGTAGTAGTTCTGCTTATCAATAATACCGTGCGCCTGGCGCTTTTTTCCCAGCGGTTTCTGATTCGAAGCATGCAGCTGGTGGGCGCCACACGCTCGTTCATCCAATGGCCGTTTGTTTTTCGGGCCGTCCTCAACGGCGCTGTGAGCGGCCTCGTGGCCTGCGGCCTGCTGTGGTCGCTCCTCCGGTATGGACACCGACGAATCGAAGACCTCCAGCTCATCGAAAACAGCGACCGCATCCTCATTCTCCTGAGCAGTCTGCTTGGTCTCGGCATTTTTGTTGCCGTTGTCAGTACCTGGCGTGCCGTTCAAAAGTATCTGAAACTATCTCTCGACGAACTTTACTAACATGAGCAAACTCCCTTTTGGAAAAAAAAATTATCAATGGATGGTCGGTGGACTGTTGATTCTCGTGGTCGGCTTTATCATCATGACCTTAGACACCGAACCGCACGGATTTGGCGTGCTGGGCCTGACCATTGGCCCCATCATCGTTCTCGCCGGATTCGTTGTTGAAATCTTTGCGATCCTTCACCGGCCCACGAAGCAATAAACCGCATGTCAGTATTCCAGGCGATAGTCCTCGCAGTCATCGAAGGGATTACCGAGTTCCTGCCCATTTCTTCCACCGGTCACATGATCATCGGGTCAGCCGTCATGGGGATTTCGTCAGATACCTTTGTGAAGGCCTTTACGGTGGCTATCCAATTTGGCGCTATCCTGTCCGTCGTGGTTCTTTACTGGAAGCGGTTCTGGCAAACCTGGAAGTTTTACTGGCTCCTCCTCGTTGCTTTTGTCCCCGCCGCGGTATTTGGACTTTTGATGAACAATACCATCGACCGGCTGCTTGAACGGGTTGATGTGGTGGGTTGGATGCTCATTCTCGGGGGAATCATCCTCTTGTTTGTCGACCGGCTGTTTGCGGCCACGGCGACAACGGGGGGCACTTCTATCACCTATGGACAGGCGTTTCGGATTGGTCTCTTTCAATGCATCGCCATGGTCCCCGGTGTTTCGCGATCCGCCGCCACCATCATTGGCGGGCTGGGCCAGGGTCTCACCCGCAAGACCGCGGCTGAATTCTCGTTCTTCCTGGCCGTCCCCACCATGCTTGCCGCCACGGCCTACAAACTGTTATCTTTCTACCTGGACGGAAATACATTCGGCAGCGCTGAAATCACCCTGCTGCTCATTGGAAACGTTGTTGCCTTCGTGGTGGCCATGGGGGCTATCCGGTTTTTTATTGAGTTTCTTACTCGCTTCGGATTCAAGGTTTTTGGATACTACCGGATCGCCGTTGGGCTCATCATCCTCGTGCTCTACTATTATGGTGCGGAAATCAGCATGCTGTGATGGAAGAAAATGAGGAAAGGCTTTTGCTGGTCAACAAGCCGCTTGAATGGACTTCCTTTGACGTGGTGAACAAACTCCGTTCCATCCTTCGCATCAAGAAAATCGGTCATGCCGGCACGCTTGATCCGCTGGCAACCGGACTGCTCATTCTCTGCACTGGCAAGATGACCAAGAAGATTGACTCCTATCAAGGGCTTGAAAAGGAATACACCGGTACGCTTGTTCTTGGACAAACTACTCCCTCCTACGATCTGGAAACAGAACCCTCTCCTCCCGCCGACATTTCAGGAACAACGGAACAGGCAGTGCGCGATGCGACGCGCAGCTTTCTAGGCTCGATTCAACAAGTCCCCCCGGCTCACTCCTCTATAAAAATAGGAGGCAAGCGGGCGTATTCATTGGCTCGCGCCGGGCAGCATGTTGAGCTAAAAGCGCGGACGGTTGACATCAGGGAGTTTGAGATTACCGGCTGGGCCTCTCCAGAAGTTCGTTTCCGCGTTGTTTGCTCCAAGGGAACGTACATCCGAAGCCTGGCCCACGACCTGGGCAAGAAATTGGGAGTCGGCGCCTATTTGTCGCAACTTTGCAGGACGCGGATAGGGACCTATCACCTCAGCCAGGCAGCCACCCTGGAAGAAATAGCAGCGGCGGAATCCCTGCCGAAAAAGAATACAGAATAGAAGTCATTGTTGAATGCAGGGAATGAAAATATACCATACGCCAGAAGATTTTACCCGACTTGACTGTGCAGTGGTCACGAGCGGAACCTTTGACGGGGTCCACCTCGGCCATCAAAAAGTGCTCGCCCGACTCAAGGAAATAGCGGGACGGAATTCCGGTGAAACGGTAGTCATCACCTTTTGGCCCCATCCCCGGTTGGTGCTTCACCCGGAAGACCAAACGTTAAAACTCCTGAACACATTCGAAGAGAAGGCAGCGCTCATCAAGGAACAGGGCATTCAACACCTGGTACGGATCCCTTTTACAAAGGAGTTCTCCCAGCTATCGTCGGAAGATTTTGTGCGTCGGATTTTGATGGAGAAAATTGGCACACGCAAACTGGTGATTGGGTACGACCATCACTTTGGCAAGAACCGCGAAGGCAGTTTCAAACAACTTCAATCATCAGGACCCCGCTACGGGTTTGATGTAGAGGAAATTCCAGCGCAGGACATCGAACACATCACCGTAAGTTCGTCCGCGATACGGAAGGCACTTGACGCCGGCGATGTTTCTGGTGCCAACACACTTCTTGGAAGGTCGTATTCCATCACCGGCATGGTTGTAAAAGGAGACAGACTCGGACGTGTGATGGGGTACCCCACAGCAAATATTGATATTGATTCGCATTACAAACTGGTTCCTGCAGACGGAATTTATGCGGTAACTGTTGTTCATGCAGCTAAGCGATACGGGGGCATGCTCTACATTGGCTCCCGACCCACGCTGAATGCCGCCCAACGTTCCATTGAAGTGAATATCTTTGAATTCGATAAAGAAATATACGGTGAAATCCTGACGGTCTTCTTTGAGAAACTGATCCGGCCAGACTCCCGGTTCGACGACCTGGAAGCCCTGAAGAAGCAGCTTCATAAGGACAAGGAACTGGCACTGGAAGCACTTCGACCCTGATCGCCCGCAGAGCTCAACAAACAAGAATATGATTAATAAAGTAGTCAAGAACGCAGACGAGGCCATCCACGATATTCCGGATAATGCCACACTCATGCTTGGCGGATTCGGACTCAGCGGCATCCCGGAGAACTGCATCACCGCCCTCCTCCGGAAAGGTGTGAAGGGACTGACCTGTATTTCCAACAATGCAGGCGTGGACGGCTTTGGCATCGGCTTCCTGCTTAAAACACACCAGGTGAAGAAAATGATTTCCTCCTATGTAGGTGAGAATGAGGAGTTTGAAAGGCAACTACTCTCGGGTGAGCTGGAAGTTGAGTTGACCCCGCAAGGGACGCTGGCAGAGCGCATCCGGGCTGGAGGCGCCGGCATACCCGCCTTCTTTACACCCGCCGGTGTCGGCACCGAAGTTGCCGAAGGAAAAGAAACACGGACGTTTGAAGGAAAGGTCTATCTGATGGAGACCTGGTTGCGTTCCGATTTCTCGCTGGTGAAAGCGTGGAAAGGAGATCATGCCGGCAACCTGATCTTTAAGGGCACCGCGAGGAACTTCAATCCAATCATGGCTTCCGCCGGGCGCATCACCATTGCCGAAGTGGAGGAGTTGGTAGCCCCCGGTATGCTTGACCCAAACATGGTTCATACCCCGGGCATCTATGTTCACCGCATCTTCCAGGGAACAAACTACGAAAAGCGAATTGAGCAGCGTACAGTCAGTAAACCCTAGGTATTGAAGCTAGTATGAACCGGACCAACATCACTTAATTTCTGAACGAAATGCTCGATAAAATCGGAATTGCCAAACGAATCGCCCAGGAAGTAAAGGACGGAATGTACATCAACCTGGGGATTGGTATACCCACCCTGGTGGCCAACTACATCCCGGCACACCTTCACGTGGTGCTGCAGTCGGAGAACGGCTTGCTTGGTATAGGCCCTTTCCCAACCGAAGAAGAAGTGGACCCGGACCTGATCAATGCCGGAAAGCAGACCATCACCATGATGCCTGGGTCGGCGCTATTCAACTCTGCTGAAAGCTTTGCCATGATCCGGAGCGGAAAAGTGGATCTGACCATCCTGGGGGCCATGGAAGTTTCCGAGCAGGGTGACATTGCCAACTGGAAGGTCCCCGGCAAAATGGTGAAGGGAATGGGCGGGGCCATGGATCTGGTTGCCTCCGCCAAGAACATCATCGTCGCCATGCAGCATTGCAGCAGAGACGGTGCCTCCAAGCTGCTGAAGGAGTGTACGCTCCCTATAACGGGGCTGCGGTGTGTAAAACGCATTGTAACAGACATGGCCGTCCTTGAGATTATGGATGGCGGAGGCTTCCGGTTGGTGGAACGAGCACCTGGTGTGACCGTTGAGCAAATCAGAAAAGCTACATCGGGTCACTTGTTAATCGGGGAGAATGTCCCTGAAATGAAATTTTAATGCAAATTTAATATAGGGTCCAATGAAACAATCCACCATTCAGTTTACCATACAGCTTGACGACACCAACACACCCGAAAAAATTGAATGGGAGGCCACCGACAAGCCCGAGGAGGGGCTTTCAGAGACCAAAGCCATCAGCATTGCTTTGTGGGATCAACTCCAGAAGAATACCATGCGCATTGACCTCTGGGCCAAGGACATGCCTGTGGACGAAATGAAGCGGTTCTACATTGATTGTGTGGGGGGCCTGAGTCAAAGCGTCCTCACGTCCACCGGCGATGAGTTTATGGCCGCTGAAATGGACGCGCTTTGCGAACGTTTGGCCAAGCATGTTCGCGAATCCGGCAGGTAAACCCGATACCCGGTAACCGGCTGAGGGAGGGTCTGGTACCGGGCCAAAAATCCCGGTTAACAATCGTTTGTTTTCAGACAAATTCTTGTAGATTTAGCGCCTAAACCAACAATCATATGAACAAATTCTACAAATGGTCTCTGCTACCACTCCTTCTGGTAATGGTGTGTAGTACGAATCTTTTGGCCCAATCCACAACCGTTTCGGGATCTATTAAAGATGCCGCAGGGGAACCGCTAGCCGGAGTGAACATTGTAGTCAAAGGACGCGTCATAGGAACAATCACCGACATCCGTGGGCAATACAACCTCACAATAAGTCAGGCACCGCCTTTTACGTTGTCTTTCTCCTTTATCGGATTCAAAACACAGGAAGTGGAGCTCAAAGATGCATCTACGACCAAGTTTGATATCAGCATGGAGGAACAAAACCTGCTTGGTCAGGAAGTGGTTGTAGCCGCCTCGCGCATGGAGGAGAGCATTTTGAAATCTCCTGTGACCATTGAGAAAATGGACATCCTGGGTATTCGCGCCGCACCTACTCCAGACTATTATGATGGGTTGGCAAATATGAAAGGTGTTCAGGCGACCTCCGGTAGCTTGAACTTCACCGCCATCAACACCCGCAGTTTTGCAACGATCGCCAACGTGCGCTTCGTTCAGTGGGTTGACGGCATGGACACGCAGGCACCCCTCCTCAACTTCCCTACCGGTAACATCATCGGAATTGGCGAATTGGACGCGGAAAGTATGGAACTCATTCCCGGTGCAGGTTCTGCATTGTACGGACCCAATGCATTCAATGGAATCCTCATCATGAAGAGCAAGAGCCCGTTTGATTACCAGGGACTAAGTGCCCAGGTGAAGTACGGAATCACCAAACAAAGCGATGTTCAGAGTAACCCTCTTTCCCAGTACAGCATCCGCTATGCAAAAGCATTTAACAATAAGTTTGCATTCAAACTCAATGCCTCCCTCATGCAGGCAAAAGATTGGCTGGGTAACGACTACAAGACCGATCGTTTGAATCCTAACTCGACTACCGACCTGAGCGGTAAAAACAATTTTGACGGACTCAATCTCTACGGTGATGAAACCCAAATCAATCTACAATCGGTTCTTCCCAGTCTCGGCGTTATAACCCGTACGGGATTCCGCGAAGAGGATCTCGTAGATAGCCGCGAAGCAAAGAGCGTCAAGTTTGACGGTGCGTTGCACTACCGGATCACGGACAAGGTTGAAGTCCTTTACAACTACCGCTTTGGCGGCGGAAGCTCTGTGTACCAGGGAACGGAAAAATATGCGCTGCGCGACTTTACTCAGCAATTCCATAAAGTGGAAGTGCGCGGTGACAACTTCTTCCTTCGTGCCTACCAGACCGCAACCGATGCCGGCAAGTCTTATAACCTGACCGCCCTCGGAGGCTTCATGAACGAAACCATCAGTCCTTCTTCGACTGCATGGGTTCCCGATTATCTCCTTTCCATGCAGGGGTATACCCCTGGTGTTGCAGCTGGAAATCCGGCAGCAGCCAGGGCTTATGCGGACAGAAACCGTCCTCAGCCCGGAACCGTTGGGTTCACAGACCTGGTAAATTCCGTGAAAGCCAACTACTTCCAGAAGGTGCCAACCGGTAACTGGACTGACGCCAACGGAGGCGCCCATCCGGTACGTGGCGGAGCTTCTTTCATTGACAATTCCAAGCTGTACCATGTAGAGGGTAACTACAAATTCATGGATAAGATCAGCTGGGCAGACATACAGGTTGGTGGTAACTGGAGGCAGTATAACCTGTTTTCCAATGGCACGATTTTCAACGAGGCTCCGAATGACGGTGTGAACTTCAATCGCATTCCTATCAACGAATTCGGTATGTACGGTGTGGTGGCAAAGACCTTCGCAGAGAAGCTGAGGGCAACTGCCTCTTTCCGCTATGACAAGAATGAAAACTTCGAAGGTCAGGTAACTCCACGGCTTTCATTTGTATATGAATTAAATCCCGAAAACAACCTGCGCGCCTCGTTTCAAACCGGATTCCGGAATCCTGATACACAGGCACAATTCATCTACTTCCCGTCTTCTGGTGGGACATTGGTTGGAAGCACAAAAGCGAATGCAGAGCGTTACGGCATTCATAACGGCGGCGCTTACTCCAACACATCCTACCTGGCTTATGTGGCATCGGGCGGAAGTGTCAATGGCACGACCGGTGCACTTACCGGAGGCAACCAGGCACTGCTGCAAACCGCTACTGTTGCTTACGTTCAGCCTGAAAAACTCGTGTCAGGTGAAGTCGGTTACAAAGGACTTTTTGCCAAGAAGGTCCTCGTCGATCTCAATGGATTCTATACTCAGTATTCAGGATTCATCGGCGGTGCGCAGATTCGCAGCAAAGCAGCGACCACGCATCAGACACTACCACTCGCTGCAGGAACGCTGTTCTCGGCGTATTCCAACTCCACACGTGATGTCACATCATTTGGTATTGGTCTCGGCCTCTCTTACAACTTGCCGCGCGATTTCACAATCAACGGTAACTACAATTTTGCCAACTACGTCGCCAATGAAGACGTGGATTTCAGGGCAGGATTCAACACCCCGAAAAACCGCTTCTCCGTCGGAGTCGGCAACCGCAAAATCACCAAGAACATGGCTGTCAACGTCAACTACAGGTACCAGACAGATTTCCTATGGCAATCCTCTTATGGAGACTGGATGGTTCCAGCATTCGGCGTGATCGATGCTGCGGTCAGTTACAGGGTGTCGTCCATCAAGTCTGTATTCAAACTGGGAGGAACCAACCTTGGTGGAGGCGACTACCGCACCAACCTGGGCTCTCCTCTTGTAGGACAGCAGTACTACATCTCTATTACGTTTGATGAGTTCATGAACTAACCGCAGATAATTCTAACAATTACAGATATGAAAAAATTAAAATATCTTTATATAGCCCTGATAACCGCCATGCTGGTTGGTTCATGCAAGCAGGAGCTCGTTGTGCGTCAGCCGCCGGCAACGACGACACCGCCAACTCCCTCCAAGGGGACCTTGGACTTTACCAAATTCGTTTCTATTGGAAACGGACTTGTGGCAGGAATGCAGGCGCAGGCCCTCTTCAATGAAGGCCAGGCTAATTCCATGCCCCGGATTATTGCCAAGCAATTGGAGTCTGTAGGCGGACCTACTACGTTCAATCAGCCTGATATTGGTTCGGTAAACGGATTCAATCCCATCTCTTCTGTTTATGCCAGTCCCGTTGACCAGGTTCCGGCTTTCACTCTGGGAAGATTGATTCTGTTTGATCCGGACGGTCCGTCAGGTCCAAGAACGGCAGCGCCCTACCCTGCAAGATTTCCTGGTTCCACGGTAACTTGCCCAGCGTCTGTCACCACACCTCCTCTCCCAGCGCCCTATAACACGGCAGATTATCCTGCCGACTTTTCCGGGTCGAAAACAACGCTGAATAACTATGGTGTTCCTTTAATTTATCTTGTACAGACGTTGGCCGAAGCAACGGGAGGACCAAATGTTCCCAAGAACGCAAACCCGGCATACAGTGTATTGTTTTCACGATTTGCCGTTGTGAAGAGTCCTTCCGGAGCACCGGGTTCCGGGTCCACTATAATCGGTGATGCCAAGACTGCTGCTGGTACATTTTACCTGATCTGGCTGGGTTTTGAGGATGTGTTGCTATACGCTGCTACCGGCGCTGATGGTGTAACAGCTGGAACTTTTCCGATGACTGCTTCTGCATCATTTACGGGACAATATAACGCTGCCATTGGCGCTCTGTTGGCCGGTACTACGTTCAAGGGGGTTGTAGGGAATATTCCGGACTTCACCAGCCTTCCCTATTTCTATACCGTTCCATGGAATACAATTACGCTGGATGCAGCATCTGCGGCGTCAGCGACCACAAATCTTGCGGTTAATTATAATGCCTTCCTGGATGGTATGGTTGGTGCCAGTATTATTACAGCCGGGGAACGTGATAAACGCAAATTGACTTACATAGCGGGCAAAAATGGCGTCCTACTTTCTGACGACGCTGTTGCTCCTACAAGTCCCATTTCAACGCCTACGACCGGACTAACCGATCTATCTCCTTACATGACTGGCCCGTATACAGGATTGTTGCCGTTTAAGCTTGCTCGTCAGGCAACATCGACAGACTTGGTACCCCTGGCTGCCGGGTCAATCCTGGGCACTTGCTTTAGCGGAATTTCCACTGCCGTCTTCGGTGTAAGCTATCCTGTGTCTGATCAATATATTCTTACGCCTTCGGAAACTGCCGCCATTCTTACCAGGACCGGAGAATTTAATACAGCCATCGCTGCCGCCGTAGCCGGAAGCGGCGGTCGCCTTGTCCTCGCAGACGTCCGAAAAGGATATAGTGATTTCGTGACCGCTAAGGCAATGGTCTCTGATGGAGTTACCATTGTCCCCAGCTTTGCCCCTCCGGCGGGAGCATGGTCTGAAGATGGTATTCATCCGAATAACAGAGGAAATGCTTTCACGGCGAACATTTTTATCGAGGCTATAAACACGGGCTTCACAGGAACGGTAATCCCTAAAGCAAAGCTTTCGAGTTATACCGCGACAAAATTGCCGGCAAATCCCTAGCGGACACTGGCAATCCTAACCTTGAAAAGGTCGTCCGGAAACGGGCGGCCTTTTCTTTTTTGTTCTTCTAGAATAGCTCTTTGGCGATCATATAGATGGGATCTGATTTACCCATAGAATAAAAGTGCAGTGTGGGCACGCCAAACTTGATCAGTTCTTTCGACTGCTTCACGGCCCATTCAATTCCCACCTGCTTCACCGCCGCGTTGTCCACGCATTTCTCCACTTCGTCCGCCAGTTCCTCCGGCAAATCAATGTGAAATATTCGTGGCAGAATATTTCCCTGGCTTTTCGTGGTGATCGGCTTGATGCCCGGAATAATTGGTACCTGTATTCCTGCCTCACGGCAAAGGGTAACGAATTCAATGTACTTCTTGTTGTCAAAAAACATCTGGGTAACAATATACTCCGCCCCCAGATCCACTTTCTGCTTCAGGTACTTCAAATCGATTTTGAGGTTGGGCGCCGAGAAATGCTTTTCGGGGTATCCGGCCACACCCACGCAGAAATTCGTAGGCGATCCACTGACGAGGTCTTCATCCACGAACTTTCCCTGATTCATCAAGACAATCTGCTCCAACAACTCCGAAGCGTACTTGTGACCGTCGTGCTCGGGTAAGAACTTCGCCTCGGTCTTGATGGCGTCTCCCTGCAAGGCCAGCACGTTGTCAATTCCCAGAAAGTGCAGGTCGATGAGCGCATTTTCGGTTTCCTCCTTGCTGAACCCACCACAGATGATGTGCGGCACGGTGTCCACCTTGTAATGGTTCTGGATGGCGGCACAGATGCCCACGGTGCCGGGCCGCTTCCGCGTTGATATCTTCTCCAGGAGTCCATTCTCCTTCTTCTTGTACACATACTCCTCCCGGTGATAAGTGACATCAATGAACGGCGGCTTGAACTCCATCAGCGGATCCAGGTTGTCATACAGGGATCGGATGTTCTCTCCCTTCAGCGGAGGAAGTATCTCAATGCTGAAAAGGGTTTTGCCGTTGGCTTTTTTGATATGGTCTGTAACTTTCATGTGAAGGAAAGGTTCTGAGTGTTATAAGTTGTATACGTGGGAAAGGTGGTGAAAGTGCTACTGTATTCTACTATGAAGGTGCCTGATTAAGCCCAGGTCAAGGGCTTTGACCAATTCTGCTTTATGCTGGATTTGAGTCGCCTCCTCCGCGTTTAAGTATTTCAAGTCAATGGCCACATAAGCAATGCTCTTTACCTCATTGGCTGAGGCTGCGGATATGACCAGGAACCGAATAAACTCCTTCTTACTAAATCGTCCAAAGCCTTCTGCTATATTACTCATCGAAGATAGAGCCGCCCTCCTTATTTGATCCTTCAATGTAAAGTCATTTGACATCTGCCCAACATTTGTAGCCATATAAATCATTCTTACTAATTCCCTAGCCTCTTGCCAACACTTCAATTCCTCAAATCGCTCAATCTTTGCCATACACCCTTGTCGTGGGCGCAATCTTCAAAATTAACGAGCCAAAGCATCCTTGCTGTAACCCGGAAAACAGGATCAAGTAAGCGCCAACTTCAGAATCCACTCCCATCGCACCTTAGCACTTTTACACTTTAGCAACACATCTCATCCATAGGCCAACACCGGCGCCATCCACTTCTCCACTTCCTCAACCGTCATGCCTTTGCGGGTAGCATAGTCCTCCACCTGATCTTTCCCGATCTTGCCAAGTCCAAAGTACTTCGACTCCGGATGGGAAAAATAGTAGCCACTGACTGTAGAGGCAGGGAACATGGCAAATGATTCCGTCAAACTTATACCAGCATTTTTATCGGGACGAAGGAGGTCAAAAATAATTTTCTTCTCGGTATGGTCCGGACAAGCCGGGTAGCCTGGGGCCGGACGGATTCCAACATAGTCTTCCCGGATCATCTGATCGGGTGAGAGTTCCTCGCTTTTAGAATACCCCCACCATTCCTTACGGACCTTTTCGTGGAAGCACTCCGCCATGGCTTCTGCCAGCCGGTCAGCGAGTGCTTTGGCCATAATTTCCTTATAATCATCCTGTTGGGCCTTAAACGGCTCAATCAATTTTTCCAGCCCCACTCCGGCCGTAACCGCAAACATGCCCATGAAGTCGGTCTTGCCGCTGGCCTGGGGTGCCACAAAATCTGCCAGACAGAAATTGGGGAGTTGCTGGGCTTTTTTGCTTTGCTGACGCAAAAAATGAAGGGTGACAACCTCTGTTTCCATCGCCTTGTCGCGGTACAACACCACGTCATCGTGAGGAGTGCTTTGCGCAGCGTAGAATGCCACCACGCCATGAGCCTGCAGCTTTCTGCCTGCCACGATTACGTCCAGCATCTGCTGGGCATCGTCGTATAAGCGCTGCGCTTCTACTCCTACCTTGGCATCTTTCAAAATTCCAGGATAGCGTCCGTACAGCATCCAGGTCTGAAAAAATGGGGTCCAGTCAATGTATTTCCGGATTTCCTCCAGCGGATAATTCAGAAACTCTTTTCTTCCCAAGAAAGTCGGAACCGTGGCCGTGTAGTTCTCCCAATTTACCGGCACTTTGTTCGCCTGTGCATCTTTCAATGATATATAACTCTTCTCCTTTTGCCGACTCTCGTGATCTTTCCGCAGCTGCTCGTATTCTTTCTTTACACGGGCCCGAAGGGTGTTGCGCGTATCCGGATTCATCAGTTCGCTGGCAACCGGAACAGACCGGGAGGCATCCAGTACGTGGATGACGGGGCCATCATAAAACGGATCGATCTTAACGGCAGTATGGATTCTGGACGTGGTCGCCCCGCCGATAAGCAGGGGCAGGTTCATTTTCTCGTGCTGCATTTCGCGGGCAACGTGCACCATCTCATCCAGCGATGGGGTAATCAACCCACTAAGACCAATGATGTCTACCTTCTCGCGCCTCGCCGCTTCCAGAATCTTTTCAGACGGAACCATCACGCCGAGGTCGACGACGTCGTAATTATTGCAAGCCAAAACTACCCCCACGATATTCTTGCCGATATCGTGTACATCGCCCTTGACGGTGGCCATCAGAATACGGGCTGCTGGTTTCCCCACCTGGCCGCTGCGCCTCTTTTCCTCTTCCAGGAAGGGTGTAAGGTATGCAACCGCCTTCTTCATGACCCGGGCGCTCTTCACTACCTGCGGTAAAAACATTTTGCCCGCTCCAAACAGATCTCCTACCACATTCATCCCATCCATCAGCGGTCCCTCAATTACATGAAGGGGCTTGTCAAACTTATGCCGTACCTCTTCAACATCCTGGTCGATGAAGTCAATGATCCCCCGCACCAAAGCATGTGTGATACGCGCTTCGACCGCTTCGGCCCTCCAGGCATCATCCTGCTCCTTCTTTCTGGCTGAACCTTTTACAGTTTCTGCTAATTCAAGGAGGCGCTCTGTTGCATCGGCGTGCCGGTTGAGAAGAACGTCCTCAACCCTCTCCAGCAAGTCCGGAGGGATTTCATCGTACACAGCCAGCATGGTGGGGTTCACGATCCCCATCGTCATCCCGTTTCGGATAGCATGGTATAGAAATGCTGAATGCATCGCTTCGCGTACCAGCTGGTTTCCGCGAAAGCTAAACGACACGTTACTCACGCCGCCGCTTACCTGCGCATGTGGCAAATTCTCACGAATCCATTTGGTTGCGCGGAAGAAATCAATCGCATAGTTGCGGTGCTCTTCAATCCCCGTTGCAACTGGGAAAATATTTGGATCAAAAATGATGTCCTGGGGTGCAAAGCCCACCTCCCCTACGAGGATGTCGTACGCACGCTTGCAGATTTCAATTCGTCGTTCGTACGTATCGGCTTGCCCCGCTTCGTCAAAGGCCATCACGACGGCCGCTGCTCCGTACCGTTTCACCAGCCGTGCCTGCCGCACAAAATCCTCCTTGCCGGATTTCAAGCTGATGGAGTTAACGATACTTTTGCCCTGAAGGCACTTGAGGCCTGCTTCGATCACTTCCCACTTCGATGAGTCGACCATGACGGGAATCCGTGCTATCTCCGGCTCGGAAGCCATGAGGTTCAGGTATTTCACCATGGCCGCTTTCGAGTCAAGCATCCCCTCGTCCATGTTTACGTCGATCACCTGCGCTCCGCCGCGCACCTGATCGAGCGCGACTTCCAGCGCTTCATCGTATTTATCTTCTTTGATCAGCTTGAGGAATCGAGCCGATCCGGTGACGTTGGTACGTTCACCAATATTGACAAAATTAGAAGCAGCAGTGATGTGGACGGCCTCCAGCCCGCTGAGTTTCAAAATCGGCTCACGCATGAATAGGTACCTCCCTCGGTTTAAAATTCGCCGCCAGCTCCGCGATGACACGGATGTGCTCGGGGGTTGTGCCACAGCAGCCGCCAACCATATTGACCAGCCCTTCCTCCAGATACTCTCTGATCTGGAGCCCCATTTCCTCCGGGGTCTGGTCATACTGGCCAAATTCATTGGGCAGCCCGGCGTTTGGGTAGGCACTGGTAAAAAATGGGGCCTGCTCGTTCAATACCTGCAAGTATGGGCGCAGGGCCTTGGCACCTAGCGCACAATTCAGACCCACGCTCAACAGCGGCACGTGCGAAATCGAAATCAGGAATGCCTCGGTAGTTTGCCCGGATAGCGTTCTTCCGCTGGCGTCGGTAATTGTTCCGGAAACCATCACCGGCAAAGACTTGCCGGTCTCCTCAAATAATTCCTCTATGGCGAAAAGTGCAGCCTTTGCGTTTAATGTATCAATGATTGTCTCCAGCAAAAGCAGGTCAGCGCCGCCGTCCATCAATCCCTTTGCCTGCAATTTGAAAGCTTCCCGCAACTCATCAAAGGAGATGGCCCGGAATCCTGGATTGTTTACATCCGGTGAAAGAGAGGCTGTCTTGTTGGTTGGGCCCATGGCCCCTGCCACAAACCGTGGCTTTTGCGGCTCCCTGGCAGTCATCTCGTCGGCCGTTTCCCTGGCCAGCCTGGCCGATTCAAAATTGAGTTCATAGACAATTTCCTCCAGGTGATAGTCGGCCTGCGCAATACGGGTGGCGCTGAACGTATTCGTCTCCGCAATGTCGGCGCCTACCTCAAAGTATTGCCTATGGATATCCCGGATAATGTCGGGTCTGGTGAGGGAAAGAAGGTCATTATTCCCTTTGAGCGGATGGGAGTGATCCTTGAAGCGCTCTCCCCGAAAATCAGCCTCTTCCAGGGTATGACGCTGAATCATCGTACCCATGGCGCCGTCGAGCACCATGATTCGCTTGGTCAGGATTTCTTTAATGTTCACGCTTTCTGGCATTTTCGTTTTCGTCATCCAGAAAGAGCCGTACCGATTGGCCGCTTATCTTCTCCCGACATGCGTCAGGATGGGAGTTAGCACCCGCAGCGGCGGGTTGCTAAGACTTCACAGGGCCCAGTCCCTCGGTCTTTCTGGATAAGCACAGCAAAGAAACTCAATAAGTTGACAAAAATAAAAAATAAGGCTGTTTTTATGGTTGCCGTCAGCCCTTTATCCATGATTAAACGCTTATTTTGTAACTACCGATATGAAGCTTGCAGCAATTGACATCGGCTCCAATGCCATTCGCTTTCAGGTCTCCAGCGTCCTGGAGCGCGAAGACAAGATCCTGTTCAAAAAGCTCGAGTACGTCCGGTTTCCACTGCGGTTAGGACACGATGTGTTCGGAACCAACCGGATCAGCAAGGAAAGCATCGCAAAATTCAAGAAGCTGATGCGTACCTACAAGCTCCTCCTGGAGCTTTACGAAGTTGATCATTGGATGTTTTGCGCCACCTCTGCTATGCGTGAATCGGAAAACGGGCCGGCGCTCGTACGCGACATCAAGAATCAACTCGGCATCGACATCCATGTTATCGACGGCAAAATGGAAGCGCAGCTCATCAACAAGGCGATTTCGTCCTTTCTGGGGACCAAAACGTACCTCCACATCGATGTCGGGGGTGGTAGTACCGAGTTAAACCTGTTTGCCAACGGCACCAAAATCAAGACCCGCTCCTTCAAGGTGGGGTCGGTGCGTGTCCTCGAACACCACGATTCACCCCGGGTATGGTTGGAAATGGAAAAATGGGTAAAGACAAACGTGAAGCTCCGGTTTGGCAAGGTCACCGCCATCGGTACCGGAGGAAACATCAGCAAGATCTTTGAATTGGCAAAGGTAAAGACCGGAAAAACCATGTCCCAAAAGCAAATCGTAAAGATTTGCCGTATGATTGAGGAGCATACCATGGAGGAGCGGATTTATGAACTCCAGATGAACCCGGACCGGGCCGACGTCATTCTGCCAGCCAGTGATATCTACTTGAAAGTTATGACCTGGGCGCGCTCCAAGAGCATCCTGGTGCCTGAGGTGGGGCTAAAGGATGGGATTCTGCTTCACTTGCTTGAGAAGAACCGAATGAAAAAGAAGGTTACGTTTGTCAACGCCGAGGATCAATCCCAGGGAAATAAGACTACGCGGGTCCGGTAGCTAGGGGAATAGCTGAACGGCCTCAATCGTTTCCCGCGTCACGTTGTAGAATTCAGTGTGTATATCAAAGGGTAAATCTCCGTTCCGCGCCTTCTTTTCATAGCTGCCGTCTTCATTCATCGTATACGCGTTGACATTGTCGCGCAGGTTGTAGACCAGCACATTCATCAACTGCTTTTGAAGAATCTCCTGCTCCAACAACACCAATGATTCAATTCTTCGGTCAAAGCTCCGTACCATGGCGTCGGCGCTGCCAATATAGATTTTCGGTTTCCGGGCATTGTGGAAGTAGTATATCCGGGAGTGCTCCAGGTAATTGCCAACGATGGAAATTACCTCAATGTTTTCACTGAGTCCGGGTCTGCCTGGACGAAGGCAGCACATTCCCCGTACAATCAGCTTGATCGGTACTCCAGCCTGGCTGGCGGAATACAAGGCGTCAATGAATTCCTTATCCTGTATAGAGTTGAGCTTTATAACAATACCTGAAGGCAGGCCGTTACGCGCATTTTCTTCCTCGGCGCGAACCAGCCGGCAAAGTTCCGCCCGCATGTCGCGCGGGGATGTGATCAGGTTCCGGTAACTGGTCGGCTGAGAGTGACCGGTGATAACGTTGAAGAATTCAGATACGTCGCTGGCATACGTATCCTTCGTCGTCAATAGTCCGATGTCGGTGTATAAACGCGACGTAACCTCGTTGTAATTGCCGCTCGCGATGTGGACGTACCGATAGACCACGTCATCCGGTTCGCGCCGAACGATCAGTAACAGCTTCGTGTGTGTCTTGAGGGCCCCAAAGCCATAAATCACGAAACACCCTGCACGCTGGAGCTTTTGTGCTTCCCGCAGATTGTTCTCCTCGTCAAAACGCGCTTTTACCTCAAACAAGACCGATACGTGCTTGCCGTTCTCAGCCGCCTTCAGCAAGGCAGCGCTTACACGCGACTCTTTGGCCAGCCTGTAAATCGTGATCTTTATGGAGAGTACTAGCGGATCATCTGCCGCCTTCTCCAAAAGCTCTAAAACAGGCTCCATGGAATTGTATGGATGCTGAAGCATGATGTCCCGCTCCTTGAGCACTTCAAACAGGTCGCGGGTGCCCAGCTCCGGAAATGTAACCGGTTTGATAGATGGGCGCGCTTGAACCCGCCGATCCTTGAACTCCTTGTGCGAGATTATCTGGTTCAGCCCGGCAAAGTCGAGTAGGCTTTCACGGGGTACGGTGAAAATGTTCAACTCGTCAAGATCCCACTGGATCTTCAACAAGCGAACCATCCATGGATCCGCTCCGTCTACCACATCCATATGTACTACCCGGCCCGTCCTCCGCGTTTGCAATTTCCGTCTGAGCTCCTCGAGAAAGTTAGATTCAATATCCTCACTCTCCTCCAGGGTAAAGTCCCCGTTCCGACTGATACGGAAAAGGCTGACAGAAAGGACTTCCACGTTCCTGAAAAGGTGGTGTATGTTGTGACGGATGATGTCTTCGATCGGCACGAAAGAGATCATGCCGTCCATCTGAAGGATCTCGAAAAATCGCGCAATGTTGCTTGGAATCTGTATAAACGATGCCTTCTGATGCTGTATCGACTCGCCGGGAGCCTTTGTAACCACGCCAACCAAAAGCCGGTTGTTCTTCAGCGTGGGGAACGTATGGTAGCTGTCGAACATCATGGGCGTGAGCATCGGGTAGATCGTTCGCATGAAATACTGGTCGACCCTTTCCTTATCAGCGACCGACAGGAACTCATACTCACTCAGCCGGAATGCGTTTTCCTGGAAATGCGGCTTCAGCCCACTTACAAAATAGGAATGCTGGTCACTGAGGAATTTCTGAACTTCCTGAAAGAGGATTGTCCGGAACGGAAGCTCGCGCAATCCACTGTAATCATGGCGCTCCTTACCAAAATCCAGGTAGTTGTACAAGCTGCCCAGGCGGATGGTGCAGAATTCGTCGAGGTTGGAGGACGTAATGCAAAGGAATTTCATCCGGTCGAATATGCTGCGCGACGTGTTGTACGTCTGATCCAACACCCGGTAATTAAACTTCAGCCAACTCAGGTCGCGGCTGATGTAATTACTTTCCGCAATCTGTTGAATGACCCCTTGCTGTACTTCCGCTAGTACCTCGTCCTGTCCATCTTCCATAACGGCTTGCCTCAAATATCGATGTTCGCGTATTTGGCGTTCTTTTCAATAAACTCTCTTCGCGGTGCGACCTCGTCCCCCATCAGCATGGAAAACAGATGGTCTGCTTCAGCCCCCGATTCAATATTGACCAGTTTGAGGGTGCGCTTGTCCGGATCCATGGTGGTAGTCCACAATTGCTCAGGGTTCATTTCACCCAATCCCTTGTAGCGTTGAATGTTGACGCTATCCTCTTTCCCATCACGGGTCATTTCCTTGATTATCAAATCACGTTCCTGCTCCGTCCAGCAATACTTTTCTTCACGGCCTCTCTTCAGCAGGTATAATGGGGGTTGGGCGATGTACACATATCCCTGCTCAATGAGTTCCTTCATGTACCTGAAAAAGAAGGTTAGAATTAATGTCCGGATGTGGCTCCCGTCCACATCGGCATCGGTCATGATGACAATCTTATGATACCGCAGTTTGGTCAGATTGAGTGCCTTGTCATCATCTGCGGTGCCGAAGCTTACGCCCAGCGCGGTAATCATGTTCTTGATCTCTTCGTTGTCGTAAATTTTATGTTCTTGGGCTTTTTCCACGTTCAATATCTTTCCGCGCAAGGGCAGGATGGCCTGAAAATGCCGGTTTCTGCCCTGTTTGGCTGAACCGCCAGCTGAATCACCTTCCACCAGGTATAGTTCCGATGCAGCCGGGTCCGTACTTGCGCAATCGGCGAGTTTGCCGGGTAATCCGGTGCCGCTCAGCACGTTCTTGCGTTGGACCATCTCCCGTGCCTTTCTGGCCGCATGGCGGGCCTGGGCAGCCAGAATCACTTTATTTACAATCATCTTCGCATCCTTGGGATGCTCTTCCAAAAAGTTTTGAAGCGCTTCCCCTACGGCCTGATCGACAGCCCCCATTACCTCCGAGTTGCCAAGTTTCGTCTTCGTCTGCCCTTCAAACTGCGGCTCTGCGACTTTCACAGAGATGACCGCTGTCAATCCTTCCCGGAAATCGTCACCGTTGATTTCAATTTTCGCCTTTTCGAGTAGTCCCGACTTATCGGCATATGTCTTCAGGGTCCGCGTCAGCGCCCTTCGAAAACCTGCGACATGTGTCCCTCCTTCATGGGTGTTAATGTTGTTTACATACGAAACCAGGTTCTCACTAAACGAAGTGTTGTAGCTCATCGCTACCTGGACCGGCGTAGGGCCTTTATCGCTTTCAACGTAAATGGGCTCGGGAATCAGCTTTTCCCTGGTAGCATCCATATACTGAACAAATTCCCGTAGGCCGCCCTCGGAGAAGAAAGTGTCGGTCCGAGGCGCTCCCTGCTCGTCCTTTTCCCGAAGGTCTATCAGAATAATCTTGATGCCCGGGTTCAAAAAGGAAAGCTCCCGCAGCCTGACTGAGACCGTGACATAATTATATTCCAACACCTGAAAAATATCGCTGTCCGGTCTAAAGTCGATGGTGGTACCGGTTCTCGAAGAGTGGCCGGCCTCCCGAACAGGGTATAAGGGTACTCCTTTACTGTACTCTTGCTCGTAGATCTTGCCATCGCGGTAAACCGTTGCTTTTAGCATGATGGACAGGGCATTCACGCATGAAACGCCGACCCCGTGCAACCCGCCGGAGACCTTGTATGTATCCTTGTCAAACTTCCCGCCGGCATGAAGGACAGTCATTACCACCTCCAGAGCGGATCGCTTTTCCTTGATGTGCAAGTCGATCGGGATACCGCGGCCGTTGTCTTCAACCGTAACGGAATTGTCGGTATTGATTGTCACGCGGATTTCGTCACAAAACCCGGCCAGGGCTTCGTCGATGGAGTTGTCGACCACTTCCCACACCAGGTGGTGGAGACCCCTGACACTTACATCCCCGATGTACATGGCGGGTCTTTTCCGCACCGCCTCCAGACCCTCTAAAACCTGTATATTACTTGCTGAATATTCAGCGGCCTTCTTCAACTTTTCTGTAGTCATTTCAATTCGTTACGAGGGGTCAAAAATAAGGATTTTGACCATGAAAACAGCATTTTTAAGTCCGATCCAAGAAGTATTTTTTTGCCTTTACCCGGGCTAAAATCGACGCCAGAAATTCGCCTGAAAAGGCCCCATTTTTGAGTCAAAAAAGGGCCATTTTCCACATCGGAAAACAGCCGGTAAGCATGCGTGAATGAGCGGTGAGTTTAAATGAACCAAGAAGACTCCAAGCATGCAGGGAGGAAGCCCGGGATGAGCCCGGAAAAGACTGCTTTCAGCAAACGGTGAGGCCTGCCCAACACGTTCCGATCCGGCATTACAATCCCACCACGCGAAAGAAACTAATTGTCAGAAGGCAACACTTCATTCAAAGTCCCTTTGCCTTTCTTGTCTTTTTTCTTCGCTTTCCGGCCCTTGCCAATCTCCATCTTTCCGTTCCCGGCGTCCTCGGTCATCAACTTCAGCCTGGCTTTCTGCAACTCCGCTTTCTGGGCTTCATTCACAATCGGGTAGCGCAGGTCAAGCCTGTCAAACTGGCGTCGAATCATCGCGGCGATGGCCAACCGCGAATACCACTTGTCGTCGGCTGGAATAATAAACCACGGTGCGTATTTCGTTGAGGTTTCCCGGATGGCATCCTCGTATGCGTGCTGGTAATCATTCCAGAAGGCGCGTTCCTTCAAATCGGACAGTGAAAATTTCCAGTTCTTGGAGGGGTCATCGATCCGCTCCAGGAAACGTTTCTTCTGCTCCTTGCGGGAGACATTCAGGAAAAACTTCATGATGATGGTTCCATTTTCGGCCAGGTTCTTTTCAAAGCGCCGGATTTGCTTAAACCGCTTTTTCCAAAAGGCCTTGTCAATGCTCTTGATTGATTCCACGCCAGGGATATTCTCATTGAGGATGAATTCCGGATGGACCCGTGTCACCAACACGTTTTCATAGTGCGACCGGTTGTGAATGGCGATTTCCCCGCGAGCCGGCAATGCCAACTGATGCCTCCAGAAATAGTTGTGATCAAGCTCGTGGCTGTTCGGCGCTTTAAAACTGTACACTTTTACACCAAGTGGATTAAAACCCGACATGATGTGCTTGACTGCCCCATCTTTGCCGGCCGCATCCATTGCCTGAAAGATGATCAGGACAGAATAGCGGTTGTGTGCATACAATTTATCCTGGATCTCTGCCAGGTCCTTTCTGCCGTTCTCCAGAAGAAGTGCAGAATCCTTCTTATTCAACCCTTTTCCCTCGTATTTGGTGCTGTAGTCTTTCAACTTAACGTCCTTATCCGGAGGGACCAAAAGATCCTTTGAGCGGATCAACTTTTCATCCGTAAGCATAACCGTGAGTTTTTGTTGTCATCCAATGTACCAAGAAGCTGGTTGTCCATTCATGACAAACGTCATCTTATTTCGCCTAATTACACCGAAATTGTTTCTCCGATTTCCCTACCTTGAGACATGCAAGGAATTTCAAGGATTTTGGGGGTTTGTTCTCTCCTCCTATTCACCTTTTGGCAGCCTGGATTTTGTCAGTCTCAACAAAGCAAGGACGAAGCCGCAATCAAACAGGCGATCATGAAGGAAACGGAAGCATACCTCGGTGTTGACCAGAAAACATGGTTTTCAACCTGGATGCCCGTTACCTATGCCTACTGGTCGTTCTCTGATTCCACGGGCACTCAATTCATCGACGGATGGGAAAATATCCAAAAGACGTTTGATGCATATTTCAAAACTCAGCGGCCGTCTCGATCCCGGGTGACCCACCAGTGGCAGGATATTCGGGTGTATCAAAACGGAGCGTACATCCGGTTCCGGCAGCGCGAAGACAACAACAACCGGGTCATCGAAACCAGTCAGATCCGCGTCCTCGAGAAAAAAGACGGGCAATGGAAGTTGGTTTGCATGAGCGCCGTTGTTGACTGATCACGCGTTTTCATACTGGCCCGTCCGAAGCATCACCAGCGTGCATGCTTCCAGGTGGGGAATACCGGCTTCATCAAGTCTCTCATAGAGCGAAGGGTTTTCCGTGCCGGGATTAAAGATGACGCGCTTCGGTTTTAGGCCCACGATGTAATCATACAATGCCGGTTGTCTTTTGGGGCCGACGTAAAGTGTAACGGTATCCACTTCGTCAATGGATGGAGAAGTTCGAATATCCAGAATTTCCTTTCCCGCAACCTCCCCTTTACGAATACCCAGCGGCACAATTGTGTGACCGTAATCAGAAAGCATTTCGCCTGCCATAAACGCATAGCGAGATGGATTCGGTGTGGCTCCAATGATGATGGTTTTTCTACTCATGAACGTATTTGTTAATTAATGCCTCCGCGCAACGCTCGCCGTCGATTGCCGCGGACACAATCCCTCCGGCATATCCCGCTCCTTCTCCACACGGAAAAAGGCGGCACACCTGAGGGTGCTCCAGCGTATCCGGGTTACGTGGTATCCGAACCGGCGACGACGTGCGGCTCTCCACTCCCACCACCTGCGCTTCGTTTGTTACATACCCTTTCATCTTGACTCCAAAGTTCCTGAATCCGGTTTTTAGGCTCTCCGCAACAAAGGACGGCAGGACTTCGGCGAGATTCGCGGAAGTCAGCCCGGGCTGATACGAAGTGTCCAACAAGGTGGACGAGGCGTTTCCATTCACAAAATCAAGGAGCCGTTGGGCGGGAGCCCGTTGCGTCTTGCCACCTGCCTCCCAGGCCTTTTGCTCAATGTCCCGTTGGAAATAAACCCCGCCCAGAGGCCCATATTTGGCGTAGGAGCCCAGATCAGCCAGATCCACGGCCACGACTATTCCTGAATTCGAAAAGCGGGAATCTCTGCGGGAAGGGCTCATTCCGTTGACCACTATCTCACCGGGAGCCGTCGCTGCAGGTACGATAAACCCGCCCGGACACATACAAAAGGAAAATACACCGCGTTCTTTCCCGCGGGCCGGAACCTGCGACACGAGCGCATACGAGGACGCGGGCAGGTACGGATCACGAGGCCCGGTACAGTGATACTGGATAGAGTCAATCAACTTTTGCTCATGTTCCACCCTGACACCCACAGCAAAAGGTTTTGGCTCAATCAGAATCTGTTTCTTACTCAGCAGTTCAAAGACATCGCGCGCAGAATGCCCGGTAGCAAGGATGAAAGATTCCGCTGCAATCTGTTCACCGGTGGCCGTCACTACTGCCTGGAGTTGATCTCCAGCGATTACAAAATCAGTCACGTGCGTATTGAAAAGAATTTCACCGCCACATTCCAGAATTGTACTCCGGATCTGCTGGATCAGCTGCGGCAACCGGTTCGTGCCAATGTGCGGATGGGCGTCATAGAGTATTTCAGAAGGTGCACCATGGATGACAAGCGATTCAAGGATTTTCCGAACGTTACCCCGCTTTGTTGACCGGGTATAGAGTTTTCCATCCGAATATGTCCCTGCTCCTCCCTCTCCAAAGCAGTAGTTTGAATGGGGATTCACGACGTGATCCTTGTTTATCGCCACCAGGTCTCTCCGGCGCGCCTGCACGTCCTTGCCCCGCTCCAGTACGATCGGTTTGATTCCCGCTTCCAGCAGACGCAGCGCCGCAAACAGGCCGGCAGGCCCCGCCCCAATGATCACCACACGTTTGCCGAGGCTTACATCCCGTTCAGGCTTTTGGTACGTGATTGCATCGAGTGCTTGTTCACGGTTGATGACTTCGCCCTGCAGTCTTACAATCACTTTTCTGCTACGGGCATCGATGGATCGCTTGAGCGGCCGGAACTGCTGATCCGGCAGAAGATTCAATTTTTCGGCCGCAACCTGTTGAAAGGAATCTGTATCAAATGCTTCCTCCGGCGTCAGTACCAAATCGATTATCGTGTTCATCATGAAAGGTAGTTAACCTCAAAATGAGAATCAGGGAGTCGGCCCCTCATTTACCGGCGGCCGTCAAAGGAAAAGGAATATCCAAAATTGAGAATAAACCGGAAGCTCTGCGAAAAATTATTCTGGCTTATCCCATGGAATACGGAAGACAGCGATGGATCTACGTCAAACACGCGGTAGCCGATATCATACCCGATGCTCGCATCAATTGTGAAGCCGTCACCGTTGTTGCGCTGCATGAGTCTTGTGCCAAACATGATTCCGTATTCGGCCCGTTGTTCGGAAGCGCTCACGGTGATCAGAGTGCCGGGTGATTGTGGAAAATTTACGTTGTTGAAGTAGCCGATGTTGGTAAAGCGCACTTCATGGCCAAAGTACCACATCCCGGTGCGAAGCTCGTTATAGAACTTCTGCTTCAGCGCAAACGTGTACCCCCGCTGGTAGGTCTTTCCCTCAGGAACCTCGGAGTCGGCCGTAAAGAATGGGGAGCGAATGCCCTCGAATTCAAATTCATGGCCCAACCGCTCCTGGTTGTAAAACTCCACGCTCAGCGGCATCCTTCCAACAAACGAGAGCATGGGGTTTCCACCAATGATCACCCCCCGGTATTCCGGAAAGCGGGGCTGGAAATAGTAAAACCCTTTCCTCCGCGCCGGACGGGGTGGCGCCGAAAGAGTTGACTTGCTTCGATTTATCAAGGCATTAATTTCGCCGGCGAGTTCATTGTTTTCGTAAAAGGGCTTGTAGTATCCGGACAAGGATCCGTCCGGCTCATACAATTCCCAGGTACCTACGCGCAACTGGTTGTCCATTTGTCCTTTTGTCTGGAGCGTGCCGCTCGGATAGAACCCTTTATACATTCCTTTCCCCTCCCTGAAGTCGCACTCCCCCTCCGTTTTGCCGTCGGGAAAATAGTATTCCCATTTCCCCTCATTCTTGCTGTCGACAATCGTCCCTTTGGTCTTCAACTTTTTGTCTGGGTAATATTCACGGTACTCACCGGCCCCGTTGGTATACGTGATCTCGCTTACAATGGAGCCATCCTTTCTGGATGTACTCCAATAGCCGTCTTTCCTTCCTTCGACAAATTCCCCGCTTGAACTCACGGTGCCGTCTTCAAAATAGTAGATCCATTTTCCTACTTCGGCATCCCCGTCGTAGGATCCGGTAGAATTGATTTTTCCCGATGGGTAGTATGAAGTCCATGTCCCGGTCTTGCGGCCATTGACAAATTCTCCTTCGCTGTGAAGGGTTCCGTCCTCGGCAAAATAACGCCAGTGCCCTGCGTTTCTGGGTCCCACTTTTGGCCCCTCGCCATATACCTTTCCGGAATGGTAGTACTCCGTGAACCGGCCGTGGTCGTCCACGTATTCAATTTCTCCCCGACGGGAGCCGTCCTCAAAATAGGTATTCCATAAACCGGAACGTTTGTTGGCCACATAGTCGCCCCGCTCCTTGAGTTCCCCGCTCTCGTAATAAATCTTCCACTCCCCCTCCTTGTCCTTCTGGTTTATCATGCCCTCCATGCTCTTCACTCCGTTTTCAAAAAAGTATTCCCATTTACCATAGTTCGAGCTCTGCCGCAGAATCCCGCGCATCTTAAGGTTACTCGTCTCGTAGTAGAATTCCCAAACGCCGGTAGTCTCATTGTTGATGAACTGCCCCTTGGATTCGATGTTGCCGTTTAGGAAATAGGAAACGTACCTTCCCTGAAGCACATTCAGGACGGTGTCCTTTACTAGATAAATCTCTTTGATGTTCTTTTTGGCCACATCGTGGTAGGTATAGCGTACAATACCCTGGCTCCATCCCGGCCACGACACAGCACAAAACACGATCAACACAAGGCCCTTTCTCACGCGATTCAATTAGAGGGTAAATTTAACGATTTACCGGCAAAGCATCAGGACCTATGCAGGAGTTGGTCAATGGCAGGTTTACCCCATTCCGCCTGCTCCTGATCCGACCACAGCTCCGGAAAAAACATGATCTTTTGGAACCGGGGGGGCAGGTATTTCTGCCAGTTGGTTCCTCCGGTGGCCTTGATGTCTTCCGGGCTCTTATGGAGGTACCGGGAAGCTGATTTCATGTGGGAAAGAGGCCAGAAAACGTTGGCTAGCAAATCGTATTCGCGCATCCGCCGTATTACTTCCGGTCTTTCCCTGAACTGTGTTAAATATATCTGGCGCAGGTTGACGGGAGCAAAACGGTGTCCCCGCTTGATGAACTGCTCCATGTATTTTTGTTCAAACTGCTGCAGCGTGAGTGTTTTCTTCCCGGAAGCCAATTCGGTTGCGCCGCTGCGCCAGTATAATTTCTCCACCTGCTCGTTCATGTCTGTTACGCTGCACGTGGGGCGCAGGGAAGGATCCACGAGGTTGATCATGTCCGTGGAGGCTATCTCTATGAACCGGTACTGGGCCGACTGAAAGCCGCTCGCCGGCAGCAACGACATTCTGAATTTCAGAAACTGCTCCCGCTCCATGCCCTCCGACATCACATCAAAAGAACTCGTGAGGTTCTGGAAGTACCGGATGACCCGGTCAAGCCGTGCAACAAAAAAGAGTTCATCCAGATCGGATTTGCTAACCATTTGTTCGATCTCCCAAAGGATCAGGTTGAAATACAGCTCCGTGATCTGGTGGTAGATGATGAAAACCTTTTCATCCGGGAATTGTGTTTTCGGATTCTGAAGACTGAGCAGTGTATCTAGATGGATGTAATCCCAATACGTCAGATAGTCCGCATGGAGCAATCCGTCGAGGTAGGATGACATATCCTGTCCCATGACATCGTATTTTTGCCGGAGCTTGGCCAGTAAATCGCCCAACGAGGGGTCAAGGGAATTATCCATTCTTATCTGTAAATTTGAAGCAAATTAATAAAATGTATGTCAACCACATCGGCATCAACCACCACGGTTAAAAAATCTTTGAAACAAGATACGTACGAACAGCCTGACTTTTATCAGGTTGACAGTCTTCTCACCGAAGAGCACAAGCTCATTCGAAATTCAATTCGCGATTTTGTAAAACGTGAAATCAGTCCATACATCGAAGACTGGGCCCAGCGTGCGCACTTCCCTTACGAGATCGTCAGAAAATTTGGAGACATAGGCGCTTTTGGTCCTTCTATCCCGGAACAGTACGGCGGCGGCGGGCTCGATTATATATCCTACGGAATTATCATGCAGGAAATTGAACGCGGTGACTCCGGCATGCGCTCCACCGCTTCGGTCCAGGGCTCCCTGGTGATGTATCCGATCTATAAATTCGGTTCGGAAGAACAGCGCAAGAAATACCTTCCCAAACTTGCTTCCGGCGAATGGTTGGGATGCTTCGGCCTCACAGAGCCTGACCACGGGTCCAACCCTGGGGGGATGGTTACCAACTTCAAGGACAACGGCGATCACTACGTATTGAACGGAGCAAAGATGTGGATTTCGAATGCTCCTAAAGCGGACGTGGCGGTAGTCTGGGCAAAGAGTGAAGCTGGCCGGATTCATGGACTTATCGTCGAGCGGGGAATGGCCGGATTTACAACACCTGAAACGCATGGCAAGTGGTCATTGCGGGCCAGCACGACAGGCGAACTGGTTTTCGACAACGTGAAAGTTCCAAAAGAAAATCTCCTTCCCAACAAGAGCGGCCTTGGGGCCCCGTTGATGTGTCTTGATTCAGCGCGCTTCGGAATCGCCTGGGGAGCACTGGGCGCCGCTATGGACTGCTATGAATCGGCCAGGAAATACGCGGCTGAAAGGATTCAATTCGGCAAACCCATCGGTTCCTTTCAATTGATGCAGAAAAAACTCGCAGAGATGCTCACTGAGATCACCAAAGCGCAGCTGCTTAACTGGCGGCTGGGTACGCTGATGAATGAAGGCAAGGCTACGACGCCCATGATTTCCCTTGCGAAACGCAACAACGTGGCCCTCGCGCTGGAGATTGCGCGTGACGCACGTCAAATGCATGGAGGCATGGGCATCACCGGCGAATATCCAATCATGCGTCATATGATGAACCTCGAATCGGTCGTTACCTACGAAGGCACCCACGATATCCATTTGTTAATTCTTGGAAATGAAATCACAGGGATCCCCGCGTTTTCGTAGAATCTAACCTGTACATCTCATGAAAATAGTTACCGTTCTCGGGGCACGGCCGCAATTTATCAAGGCAGCCACGGTCTCCCGGGCCCTCGTGAAGGAGCGCATCACCGAAATCATTGTACATACGGGCCAGCATTTCGACAAGAACATGTCGGATATTTTTTTTAAGGAAATGGAAATACCAGCCGCCAACTACATGCTGGAAATCAACAGCCTGGGCCATGGCGCCATGACAGGCCGCATGATAGAAAAGATTGAGGAAGTACTTCTTAAAGAGAAGCCGGATTGTGTGCTCGTTTACGGCGACACGAACTCCACACTGGCGGGCGCGCTGGCAGCCACAAAGTTGCGGATTCCCGTCGCGCACGTGGAAGCAGGGCTGCGAAGTTTTAACATGGCCATGCCGGAAGAGATCAACCGGATTCTGACAGACCGCATCAGCAGCATCTTGTTCTGCCCAACATCCACGGCCGTGAAAAACCTGGCGAAGGAAGGTTTTTACAATTTCGACGGCCATGTGGAGCAACCCGGTGACGTCATGTACGATGCGGTGAAATATTACCGGAAGAAAGCATTGAGCACCTCCACGATCCTGGAAAAGGAATCACTCCGCAAAACGGATTTTGTGCTGGCGACCATTCACCGCGAAGAGAACACGAACAATTCGTCCCGTCTGAAATCCATCTGCGCCGCGTTGAATGAGATTCAGGAAACAGCAACCGTGGTTCTTCCGCTCCACCCACGCACAAAAAAATACATCCGATCACTGGGCATCGATCTGCGGGTGCGGGTTCTTGATCCGGTCGGTTATTTCGACATGCTGATGCTCCTCGATCGGTGTACCATGGTCCTAACCGACAGCGGCGGCCTGCAGAAAGAGGCCTACCTGTTTGGAAAATTCTGTGTGACGTTGCGCGACCAAACGGAATGGACAGAATTGGTGAAGGCAAAGGCCAATCTCCTGGTGGGGGCCGATGAAAAAAAGATTATCAACGCTTTCCGAAAAAACCGGCGTACGGTCGTAAAGACAAAGTCATTGTACGGCAAGGGGGACGCCGCCGGGAAAATCGCAAAGCGGCTGAAGCGAATCTAATTATCGATGTATACCTGCACACTGATGCGCTGCACCGGATTCCATGGATCATTGGTATAAACCGTGATCGCCTTTTGCTGCGTTCCCTCCCTATTCTGAGGCTTGAAAGAAATATGAATCTGCGTGGAGTCTCCCGGACGGATAGCCTTTTGCTTTGACTCAGCAGAAATACACGTGCAGTTTCCCATCAGCGCCTTAATCTGAAGTTCCTTTTTCCCTTTGTTCACCAACCTAACGTCCCGTTCGATGGAAGCCCCGGCCCGGTACTGCCCCAGGTCGACCACTTGTTCCCGAAGGATGGCCTGAGGCGCAAAAGCCTGTTCTTCCAGTGAAGGGATCGGGTAATATTCCTGAAGCGTTGTGTATAATGAAATGAATTTCTTGTCGCCCTCCGGGTCATCTGTTACGATCAACAGGTTGTCGGAGGCGAAGCCGAATTTCCCATAAGCGCGCCCATCGAACACGATCCGGATGACTCCCTTTTCGCGGGGCTTCAACACTGCGGGTGTCTCCACCAGCACATAATCCGGTTTTGCGACGGCGAGAAACCGCATGGGCGTGGTGCCCCCGTTCATGACAGGGAATTTCTTTTCGGTAGGCTGCCTGTTAATAAAAACAGTACCCATGTTGAATGATTTCGACTGGAGGAGCAGTTTTCCAACGGCTACCGGGAAGTCATCGGCCTCCAGGGGTTCCCCCGTCAGCACCTGCCCTTTGATCTGAAGGACGATCGGGTTCGGGTCGAGGTCGGTGAGAATGGTCAGTGACTTGTTGAAATACCCGGGCCTTCCGCGCGGGTCAAAGCTCGCCTTGATGAATCCCGTTTTACCGGATGGAACAGGCTGTTTGGACCACCCCGGCGTGGTACATCCGCAGGATGCATTGACCGACAAGATGGTCATCGGCCTGGCGCTGCTGTTGGTAAATACAAACTCGTGGTCAGCATTCCCGTTGCTTTCCAGGATATCCCCAAAATCATGGGTCTTCTCCCGGAATATCAGCGGCTCCACAGCCTGCGACCAAAGGAGGCAGGGAAAGAGGACTAACAAGATCAGCGCGAATGCTCTCATATAACAAATAATCACAAAAGTAAGGGGAATTGGGTTAACCCTGTTTTCTTTGCAGCACAAATGGCAAGAATTCTCACAGGCATTCAAAGCAGCGGAAGACCTCATTTGGGTAATCTGCTTGGCGCCATTATCCCTGGAATTGAGTTGTCGCGTCAAACCGGCAACGATTCCTTGTTCTTTATCGCTGACCTGCACTCGCTGACTACCATCCGGGACGCTGAAACACGGAAGCAGAATACACTGGCGGTTGCAGCTGCCTGGATCGCCTTCGGGTTCGACACCAAAAAGAACTTGCTTTACCGCCAGAGTCGGATTCAGGAAGTCTGTGAATTGACCTGGTACCTGAGTTGCTTCACCCCGTTTCCCATGCTGGCAAACGCGCACGCCTTTAAAGACAAGGCAGACCGGCTTTCGGATGTGAATGCCGGAGTATTCGTTTACCCTGTCCTCATGGCTTCGGATATCATCTTATACGACGCAAACATTGTTCCGGTGGGCAAAGATCAAAAGCAGCACCTGGAAATGACCCGTGATATTGCGTCGACGTTTAATACGCAGTATGGCGACACGTTTGTTGTGCCCGAAGCTCAAATCGACGACCGGGTCATGATTATTCCCGGAACAGATGGAAATAAGATGAGCAAGTCATCAAACAACACGCTTGATATCCTGCTCACCGAAAAGGAGTTGAAGAAACAGGTGATGTCGATTGTGACCGACAGTACCCCGATAGAAGCACCCAAGGATCCAAATACGGATACGGTGTTTGCGCTTTACAAGCTTGTGGCGTCACCGGATCAAATATCAGAACTGCAGAAGAAGTACCGGGCAGGAAATTTTGGGTACGGACACGCGAAGCAGGAGCTGCTGACTCTCCTCATTGAAAAATTCAAAAATGAGCGGGAGCGGTTTCAATACCTGATGGCCCACCCGGATGAAATCACAGCTACCCTGGAAGAGGGAGAACAACGGGCACGGAAAATCGCCCGGGAAGTGCTGGGGCGGGTCCGGACAAAACTTGGTTTTTCGGATTAACGGAGGCCGGGACTATTTCGCTGTCCAGACGACATCCTGCTTTTCACCGCCGATGCTAAGCACGATCCGCGGCGGACTTGGCAGCAAAGCAAGTTTGGTGCTTTTGCCTGGATAATCATCCATTTCAACAAACACTCCTTCGGTATTGGCTACCGAGTACTCATTTTTGTCATTGACCTGATACTTTTTTGCGATGTAGGCAATGGGGACCAGGACATCGCTATCGGGACAAAACTCGTCGTGAATATCTTGTAACGCATGTTCGAGGTCATCACCAAAAGTCTCCTGGAAATCGTCTTCGAGATCGTGCAACTTTTCTTCCAGGTCGTCATACGCAGGATTGCTGTAGTCGAGCTTCGTCAACTCCTGGCGGTGCTTAATGATTTCCAATAACGCAATGTCAAGGGCCTTAACGTCCATTTCTAAACATTTTCGCAAGATTAGAGAAATGCTGTCAGATATTAAAACAAACCTGCCGAATAGTTAAATTTGGCCCTTAATAACACAACATGGAACACGATTTCTTACCCATCAACGGGACCGATCACATCGAATTTTACGTGGGCAATGCAAAGCAGGCGGCCTTGTACTACCAGCATTGCTTTGGATTTAGTCAGGTTGCCTACGCCGGCCCGGAGACCGGAGTTAAGGACAAAGCTTCCTATGTGCTGCAGCAAGACAAGATCCGCATCGTACTCACGACCTCCCTTCAGCCCGGATCAGAAATTGCAGAGCACGTTGCAAAACATGGAGATGGAGTAAAAGTACTTGCCTTGTGGGTTGATGATGCCAAGAAAGCTTTTCAAGAAACAATAAGCAGGGGCGCAGAACCGGTATTTGTTCCTAAGACCATGACCGACGAACATGGCCAGGTAACGTTGTCAGCCATTCAGACCTACGGTGAGACCATTCACACCTTTGTGGAGCGGAAAAACTACCAAGGTGCCTTTCTTCCAGGCTACCAGCCCCTCCCGACTTCAGCTAGCGTGGAAGGCATCGGCCTGAAGTTCATAGACCATTGCGTGGGGAATGTGGAGCTTGGGAAAATGAATACCTGGGTTAATTTTTATGAAAAGGTCATGGGGTTCAAACTTCTCATCACCTTCGACGACAAGGACATCTCCACGGAGTACAGCGCGCTCATGTCGAAAGTAGTCGCCAACGGAAACGGCTATATCAAGTTTCCCATCAACGAACCGGCTTCCGGAAAAAAGAAATCACAGATTGAGGAATACCTCGATTTCTATAAGACTGCAGGCGTCCAGCATATTGCCATTGCTACCGATGATATTGTCTATACCGTTTCCGAACTGCGTCGACGCGGCGTTGAATTCCTTTACATCCCAGAGACCTATTATGAGGGCATCCTCGATCGCGTAGGGGAAATCAATGAAGACCTGGAAGATCTGAAAAAACAAAATATCCTCATCGACCGTGACGAAGAAGGATACCTCCTTCAAATATTCACCAAGCCGGTTCAGGACAGGCCTACCGTCTTCTTTGAGATTATCGAACGCAACGGCGCAAAATCGTTTGGAAAAGGGAACTTCAAGGCACTGTTTGAATCCATCGAGCGGGAACAGGCATTGCGTGGGAACTTATGACCTCCCTTATGACAGAACTTCAGAACGTGCAGCCGCGCGAAGTATTCCCCGGGTTTCAGGGCCGCTTTGTCCACTCCGATAACATGACGTTTGCCTACTGGGAGATCCGGAAAGGGGCAACTGTTCCCTTGCATTCGCATGTGCACGAGCAGGTCGCCAACATGCTGGAAGGAGAATTTGAGTTGGAGATAGATGGGCAGAAACACCGGCTGTCCCCCGGCTCCGTAGCAGTAATTCCTTCCAACGCCATGCATACGGGTATTGCCTTGAGCGACTGTAGGATACTCGACGTGTTCTCCCCCGTTCGGGAAGATTATAAGTAATCACAAGACCATGAAGAATTCGGATTTATTAACACAGGCCAAAGCACGTGCTAACGAATGGCTGGCGGGGTCCATCGACGATGCCTCCAAAAAGGATATCCGGGCACTCCTAGAAAACAAGGACACCCGGCCGTTGATCGACAGTTTTTATAAGAGCCTGGAATTTGGCACCGGCGGTTTGCGCGGACTAATGGGTGTCGGCTCCAACTGCATCAACCAGTACACGATCGGATCGGCCACACAGGGACTGGCAAACTATCTGAAGAAATCATTTCCTGATCAACCGATTCGCGTAGCGATCGCGTATGACAGCCGCAACAACAGCAAGTACTTTGCAGAGGTAACAGCCAATGTATTCTCTGCGAATGGATTTGAGGTGTATATCTTTCCCGAACTTCGGCCGACTCCCCTCCTCTCTTTCGCCATCCGCCATCTTAAGTGCCACTCGGGCGTAGTCATTACCGCTTCGCACAATCCGAAAGAATACAATGGGTACAAGGCCTATTGGAACGATGGAGCCCAGTTGATTCCGCCGCATGACGCAAATGTCATCGACGAGGTAAATGCCATCACCAGTTTTGATAAAATCAAATTCACTCCCGACTCCTCAAAAATAAAATCGATTGGCCCGGAGGTTGAAGAAGCATATTACGCGCTGGTGAAAAGTCATATCCCAAAGCAGGAATGCATCCATCGGCAAAGTCAAATATCCATTGTCTACTCCAGCCTGCACGGTGCCGGCATTACCATGGTGCCCGAATGCCTGAAGCGCCTTGGCTTTAAGAATGTCCACATCGTTAAAGAGCAGGAGGTTCCTGACGGAAATTTTCCCACGATTGCATCTCCCAATCCCGAAGAACGAGCTGCCATGGACATGGCCATAAAGAAGGCCACGGCGATCGGTGCCGATCTCGTGATGGCAACCGACCCGGATACGGACCGCGTAGGCATTGGCATCCGGAATCCCAAAGGAGATTTCTTTCTTCTCAACGGGAACCAGGCGTTAAGCCTGATGATGTGGTTTATCCTCAGGAATCTCAAGGACACGAAGAACGCCTACATCGCCAAGACCATCGTCACCACGGACTTAATCGATGTGATGGCAGAGCAGATGGGCGTCGAATGCATAAATACGCTTACCGGCTTCAAGTACATCGCAGAACTCATTCGCGAAAATGAGGGCAAGAAGAGATTTATTGCAGCTGGAGAAGAAAGTTACGGATACATGGTCGGAGATTTTGTGCGCGACAAAGATGCGGTGTCGGCGTGTGCTTTCTTTGCGGCGATGCTTGCCGTAGCAAGAGACGAAGGACAAACGCTCTACGCGTGGATGACCGAGATGTACAAGGAGTTTGGATTGTACCGGGAGGGGCTCGTCAACCTGGTGCGCACCGGCGCGGAAGGCGCTCAGCAGATTCAACACATGATGGACCGGTACCGGAGCCAACCGCCGGCGGTCATCGCTGGACAAAAAGTAATCCGTGTCCTCGACTACAAAATTGGTGAAGAGAAGAACCTCCTCAATGGCCACACGCGACCGATTCACCTGCCCAAATCAGATGTCCTGCAATTTCGCACCTGGGAGGGTGGGAAGATTTCGGTACGTCCATCCGGAACAGAACCAAAAATAAAGTTTTACATTAGCGTGAACTTGCGCCTCGACAACCCAGACTATATTGAGCTTGCAACCAAGCACCTGGACGATAAAATTAAAGCCATTGAAAAAGACCTCCTGCGATGAATCACACGATTGACTCCCTGCAAACCATTTTCATCCGCGACCTCGACAAACTCGCAGACGAAATCCGCCAGTATCCGGATGAAGCATCCGTCTGGAAACTATCCGGAGCGATAAATAATTCCGGCGGCAACCTTTGCCTCCACCTTTGCGGAAATCTCCAGCACTTTATTGGTACCGTGCTTGGCAAGAGCGGCTACGTCAGGAACAGAGATGCCGAGTTCGCTTCCCGCGATATCCCCCGGTCCACCCTGCTTCAATCCATCGACGAAACAAAAACAGCAATAAGCAAAGCGATGCCAACCCTGACTGCGGAACAACTGCAGGCACCGTATCCCCAGGAAGTTCTTGGTAAGTCCGTCACAACCATCTACTTTCTGATTCACCTTTCCGCCCATCTCGGATATCATTTGGGCCAGGTGAATTATCACCGCAGGCTGTTAGCCGTCTGACCGAGCCCTTTCCCCTTTCTATCTTATCTTTGTGGCGGCACATGAAGAAAGTCGCATTTTACACGCTGGGCTGCAAGCTGAATTACTCCGAAACGTCGACGATTTCAAGGAAATTCGAGGAAAAGGGATACCGGAAAGTCGATTTCTCCGATTCCCCGGATATCTTCATTATCAACACGTGCTCGGTCACCGAAAACGCCGACAAGAAGTGTCACAAGCTTGTACGTGAGGCTCGATCCATTTCCCCCGACGCATACGTCGCCATTATCGGCTGTTACGCCCAGCTGAAGCCGGAGGCCATCTCCACTATTCCCGGGGTGGATGCAGTGCTGGGAGCTTCTGAGAAATTCAGGCTCGTGGAACTGCTGGACGGATTCGTTCGCCCTCCCCAACCCATCGTGCTTTCACAGGAAGTCAAAGAAGCCACTGCGTTCAATTCCTCACATTCCCTTCACGACCGCACACGTACCTTCCTGAAGGTGCAGGATGGATGCGATTACTCCTGCAGTTTCTGCACCATCCCACTCGCCCGCGGCAACAGCCGTAGCGACACCATCGAGAATATTGTATTGACGGCCAAGGGCATTGCGCAGTCAGGCGTAAAAGAAATCGTGCTGACAGGCGTCAACACGGGGGACTTCGGCATTCAGGAGGGCGAACGAAAGGAAAAATTCATCGACCTGATAAAGGCATTGGATAACGTGGAGGGAATTGATCGCTTCCGCATCTCCTCAATCGAGCCCAACCTGCTTGGCGACGATGTTATTGACTTTGTTGCCTCCTCGAAACGCTTTGCCCCGCACTTTCATATTCCACTGCAGTCGGGTTCGAATAAAATTCTAAAAGCCATGCGCCGCCGGTACTTGCGCGAACTGTATGCCGGAAAGGTTAAAACCATAAAGTCAGCGATGCCGCATGCCTGCATCGGGGTGGATGTTATCGTCGGGTTCCCGGGAGAAACTCATGACGACTTTCTTGACACCTACAATTTTATCAACGGACTGGATATCTCCTACCTCCATGTATTCACCTATTCCGAGCGCGACAACACCCACGCTATTTCGTTGGCTGACGCCATCCCTTCGTCTGACCGGCACGACCGATCCCGGATGCTCCACATTCTTTCCGATAAGAAAAAGCGAAGCTTTTACGAGTCGCAAAAGAATACCGAGCGTGTAGTTTTGTTTGAGAATGATATTGAAGACGGGCACATGCACGGATTTACCGAAAACTACATTCGGGTGACAGCCCCCTACGACCCCATGCTGGTAAACGAACTGCAGCGCGTCCGGATTGAGGATATCAATGAAAAGGGCCTTGCAGTGGTGCGCGAAGTGGAGGAAATGGATCTACGGCACGCGGCGGTCAGCCGTGGATGATTCCATCCCGCATTTCCAGTTTGCGGTCGGCCATATTGGCGAATTCCTGATTGTGCGTTACGATGATGAACGTCTGCCCCATCTCGGAGCGAAGTTTAAAAAACAATTCATGCAAATCCATGGCATTCTTTGAATCCAGATTGCCGCTGGGCTCATCCGCCAGGATGATATCCGGTTCGTTCATCAGGGCGCGGGCGGCAGCGGTGCGTTGCTGCTCACCTCCTGAAAGTTCGGAAGGCTTATGATGCATACGGTCGCTCAGCCCGAGATCAGTCAGTAGTTTCAGGGCTCTCGCCTCCACCTCCTGATCGGATTTTTTCGACAGCAATCCGGGTATCATCACATTCTCCAGCGCAGAAAACTCCGGCAACAGATTGTGAAACTGAAACACAAATCCAATATGCCGGTTGCGGAAGCCGGCCAACTCCTTGTTCGATTGACCAAATACATCGATTCCGTGGATGCTGACCTTCCCTTCATCCGGGTCATCCAGTGTCCCTAGGATATGGAGCAATGTGCTCTTGCCCGCCCCGGAAGCACCTACAATTGACACGATTTCCCCTTTCTTTACCGAAAGATCCACCCCTTTGAGCACCTTCAGGGCGCCATACGACTTCTCAATACCTTTTGCCTCCAGCATGCCGCAAGTTCTTGAAATAAAGGTTTAAAAAAAGTAGATTGCTAGCAAAACTTACCCCGATATGAACATTCACGAATACCAGGCCAAGGACATTCTCAAGAAGTACGGCGTTGCCGTGCAGGGCGGCATCGTTGCCGACACGCCAGACAAAGCGGTGGCCGCTGCCAAGGAGTTGCAGTCCGAGACCGGTACGAAGTGGTTTGTTCTCAAGGCACAGATTCACGCCGGCGGACGCGGCAAGGGAACCGTTAAAGAAACTGGATCGAAAGGCGTTGTGCTTGCCAAGAGCATTGACGAAGTTTTTGAGAAGGCGAAAGCGATCCTCGGCGGCACACTGGTCACCCACCAGACCGGGCCTGTGGGAAAAGTGGTTAACAAGATCCTGATTGCTGAAGACGTATACTACCCTGGCGAATCCGAGCCCAAGGAATACTACATGAGCATCCTGTTGGACCGTTCCAAGAGCAAGCCGGTAATCATGGCTTCCACCGAAGGGGGGATGAACATTGAGGATGTAGCTGCTGAAACACCAGAAAAAATTATCAAGGAATGGGTCGATCCAGGCATCGGCTTACAGCCGTTCCAGGCCAGGAAGGTCGCTTTTGCGCTGGGGCTTGAGGGAAATGCGTTTAAGGAAATGGTTAAATTCATTCATGCCCTCTACGGCGCTTACATGAGTATTGACGCCTCCATGTTCGAAATCAACCCAGTGTTGAAGACATCGGATAATAAGATTCTGGCCGTTGACGGCAAAGTAAATCTGGACGACAACGCGTTGTACCGCCACAAGGAGCTTGCCGAATTACGGGATGTGAGTGAAGAAGATCCGCTGGAAGTAGAGGCGGGGAAATCCGGCCTGAACTATGTCAAGCTAGACGGAAATGTAGGCTGCATGGTCAACGGTGCCGGGCTGGCGATGGCCACCATGGACATCATCAAACTTTCCGGTGGGGAGCCGGCCAACTTCCTGGACGTAGGTGGCGGCGCCAATGCCGAGACCGTGGAGGCAGGCTTCCGCATTATCCTCAAGGATCCCAACGTGAAGGCCATCCTGATTAACATCTTCGGTGGTATTGTACGCTGCGACCGGGTGGCCAGCGGTGTAGTAGAAGCCTACAAGAAGGTTGGAAACATCCCTGTGCCCATCATTGTGCGGCTGCAGGGCACCAATGCGGAGGAGGGTGCCAAGATCATCCAGCAATCGGGGCTGAAAGTGTATTCCGCCATTGTTCTCAAGGACGCGGCGGAAAAAATCACGCAAGTTTTGGCGTAGAAGGGGGTTTCCTTATTGGTATAAAATTGATAAATTGGCAGAAATAAGGGCTTTTTGATGAAAAGACTCGTCTTAATTGTACTATTTGCCTTGATTCTGTTGCCGGAAGCTGTTTTTTCCCAAAGCTTCTTCGCGATGCGTCGGCAACGGTCACTGATGTTTGTTGGGGGGATAGGAACCGCTTCCTATCTGGGTGACCTGGCCAACGACGGGGATTACCTGCAGGCGAAGCCAACTGTAAATGTAGGGCTCCAGTATTACCTGAATCGCAAGCTAGGCGTCAGGGCTGATGTCACCTGGTTTCAGTTAAGCGGATCTGATGCGAAAGCAGGTGCTGAGGGAAGGGTTGGTAGAAACTTATCATTCAGTTCGAACAACTTTGAAATCAGCGCTGTTGCAATTTATAACCTCTATCCCCAGGGCCGTACCTTCTACCAGCGGCCAGCATTTAACTTCTACGTCTTTGCAGGCGTCGGCCTGTGCTATTTTAACCCTACCACGGAATACCAGGGGAAGACCTATTCCCTGCCACCCCTGCAAACCGAGCTCGTAAGCTACAGCACGTTTACACCCGTTATTCCGGGCGGACTTGGAGTTCGCTTTAAGTTAGGGCCGTATATGAACTTATCTTTTGAGGGTGGCTATCGCTTGACTTTCACCGACTACCTCGATGATGTGAGCACCGTTCATCACGATGCTTCCAAATTCTCCGATCCAATTGCAGCGGCACTATCGGATCGCCGTGGTGAATTAAGTCTGCCGCTGGCCGCAGACGGTGTTCGCCGAGGGAATCCAAATGCAAATGATGCCTATATTCTGTTCAGTGCCAAACTTGAGTATTACCTTCCGGTGAACTTCCTGCAAGGGAGCGGTGGGCCGAAGAAGGTTAAGACCAGGCGCAAGGCATTCTACCGTTACAACAAGGGTGGCGGACTGAGAAAATAAGTTTTACAAAGTCTCTATTTGGCGCTTCTTATCCAAGACTTCATACCGGGAGTAATTACTTTTATATTCCGGAACGAGCTCCTTCATCAAGGCCACCATTTTTAATTCGTTTCGATCATTTACAAGGTCCGTGAACAGTTCTACATACTTATTTATTTCCTCATACCGGAACTCCTGGACCCGTGCAACTAGTATTTTTTTGTGATGTGTCGGGATTGTGTTTTCTTGATTCGTTAACAACTCCTCAAACAACTTTTCCCCCTCCCGAAGACCCGTGAAATGAATTTCAATATCCCGCTCCGGTTCCAGGCCAGAGAGCAAAATCATCTTCTTTGCAAGGTCAAGAATTTTCATAGACTTCCCCATGTCAAAAATGTAAACCTCGCCACCTTGCCCCATCGTTCCTGCCTCCAATACAAGTTGACACGCCTCTGGGATAGTCATGAAATATCGAGTAATTTCAGGATGCGTTACGGTAACGGGACCACCATTTTCAATTTGCTTTTTGAATAACGGAATAACAGACCCGTTTGATCCAAGAACATTTCCGAAACGCGTTGTCACAAACGCAGTACGGTTAACCTTTTCGTCGCCTGAATAATTATTGAGCGCTTGAACGTAAATCTCGGCAATGCGCTTCGAGCAGCCCATCACATTGGTCGGATTTACTGCCTTGTCTGTCGAAATCATGACAAATTTCTGAACACCCAACGAGGCAGCAATATCAGCCAAAATTTTAGTACCTAAAATGTTACAGGCAACCGCTTCTGAGGGGTTGCTTTCCATCATCGGAACATGCTTGTAAGCAGCCGCATGATAAACTATGTTGGGTCTTTGAGAGATGAAAATCGCACGCATTCTTTCCTTGTTCGTAATATCTACAAGGAATATACTGACCTTAACAGGTGGAGACAGAGCGAGCAACTCACGTTCGAGCTCATAAAGTGCAGATTCAGCCTGATCAATAGCTATAATAGACTCAGGATGATATTGAATAACCTGCCTCACCAATTCACGTCCGATGGAGCCTGCGGCTCCGGTAATACAAATCCGCTTCCCTTTCAGATCACGCTCTACATTCTCGTTGTTGAGTCGAATTGATTCCCTGCCTAGCAGATCCTCAATATTTACCTCTTTGATTTGGTTAAAGCTCAATTCCCCTTTCACCCACCGATCAATGGGAGGGATGAGTCGAACGCGAACTCGATTTCGAAGACATAGGTCCACCAACTCATTTCTACGATCCAATCCGATGTCCTTCGCTGCAATAACCAATTCATCACAGGTCTGTTCATTCAGAAGAACTTCAAGGTCCGGCTTCCGGGCATTGTAAATTCGAACTCCATCCAATACTTTACCAATCTTATCGACATCATCTTCCAAGAATCCCAGAATTCTCATTCGTTTCGAAGACTGAATCACATGTCTAGCTATAATCCCGGTTTGACCTGCACCAAAAATAAGGACTCTCGTTCGTTTCAATAAGTGATCCCGATAATAGGAAAAAATGTATTTTACTAGAAGCCTGTAATTAAAAAGAAATAGGAAAGAAGATAGAAGGCTAATAAGGACCACCGAATACGGTACAACCCGATTACCCAGCGCATTCGATAAGAAAATATTAATGGCAACTACCAGAAAGAGGTTGAGGACAACCATATAGAATATACGCACGCCATCCTGAAGCCCAGTGTATCGAATGATGCCACGATAACTCCCGGTAATTAAAATCGAAACAAGGCCACATGAAGTATATATAATTATCCCCTCCCAGAAGTGGTAGCGGACAAGGTCATCGAGTGAAAAGTTGAACCGTAAGAGATATCCAAGAAATGCTGAAAAGGAAACTATGGACAGATCAATGAAAATGATCATCCATCGCGGTAAAATTCTTACGTTACGAACTAGCTTAATCCACCATTTCACTTGTCTCCTCTTTTGGGCCTCATCGTGTCCATAATCTTTTTTACGCCTAAGAGGATACCTCCTCCCAAAAGGAACTCAAGCCCTGATATAGGAATCGTGGGGTTTCCTCCCCCACCTGGATCCCCCGGTTGGCCCATCACCACCCACGAAACGAGGCACAGGACAAAGATCAACGTTACCCTTGTCCTCATCATTTCTTGATAATCTTAACCGGTTTGATAATATCACCCGACAATACATTCAAAATGTAGAATCCACTGGAATAGTTGGTCATATCAATCGTGCGGGTTCCCGGATTCATGAGGGACTGATCCTTTTCACTCGAAACTACTACATTTCCACGGACATCCACTAACACAATGGATTTCAAGTTGTCCTGCACCTTGTCAGAAAGCTTGAAATACAGCTTGTCAGCAACAGGGTTTGGATACGCCACAACATCCTGATCCATCTCATCACCGACCGCTGTAACCAGCTGCTCGCTGACAAACCGGAGGGAGAATCTGGAATCACCATAGGAAAGCGCGTTGGCGGTAACGCTAAAATCATACACAAATCCATCGGTTACCACGCGTTCCTGGTTTAAAAATTTATCTTCCAGATACACTTTGTAGCCGAGTGTGAGGGAGCTGAGTTCAGAGAAATTCAAGGAGTAGTTCCCTGCAACCACATCGATCACCTTTAGTTTTATCACCTTCGACTGTGGGGCTTTCCCCAGTTCCGCGATACTGTTTATTGCAAAGTCAGAGGAGGGGGTAGTCAAATAACTCGACAGGTTCATGTAATTATTCTGGCCAAGGGCCGACACATAATTGCCATTCCTGCGCTTGACAGCATCAAAGGGTGCGTCAATTGCATCCGTTGCCGTGTTTACAAACCGAATGACTGTCTCATCTTGCTGCGAGCCTGATGTTAGCTGAATCCGGATAATGTTGTCCACAGCAGCGGTGCGGAGGAATTGGAAAGAATTTCCAGTCTTATCGGCTTCATTAAAGTTGTGTGTCGTGCCGCCGCCATTTGACTGAGTCCAAAATGACTGCCCGATGCCCACTTCGCCGGTCCAGCCGCCAAATGGAGCGTTAGTTGGAACCCCGCTCACGTAGGAAGAGAACACATTATTTCCTGTCCGAATCCACATCGCATTGTTTACGTTTGTTTTGGTGACAAGGTCCCAGTCAATTGGCGATGGATAGGGATTGGGCACCAAATTAAAATTATTGTTCGTGTTGGAAATTGTAATGGGAATAGTCCCAGTTTCAATCGGTCCGCGGTAAGAGGCAGTGACTGCTCCATCGTTAAAATCATACGCTGCGTAACCGATACGGCTATTTAAGCCTATGGTCGATGTTGCAGCTCCTCCACCCGTAACGGCAACATAAGCCTGTGTGGCTGCATCGTATGTAAAAACAGATGGCCTTGTATTGTCAACAATATTGGTCCCCGTACTCGCATCGCTAAAGTCACCCGTTACTGAAATTGAATTCCTCCACAAACTTAAATTACCCGTCGTAATAGGCATAGAAAGGAAGCGGTAGTCACCCCCTGACTGACCGTGAATAAAACGCTCCACGGTGACCTGGCCGCTAAAATTACCCGGCGTTGGCAGCGCTGCAATCCGGCCACCTGCTGAAACCGACGAGGAGCTCACGATAAAAATACCTGAACCTGACCCATCGGCATCAAACACCCCAGAAGCATTCAATGTCAATACACCGTCAAGCCTCGCCGTACCATTGATGTTAGTTCCAGAATTATTTTGAGCGTTGATGTTGTTAAACGTAGTCGATGAAGAGCCGCTGATGGACTGCGAACCCGACCCTGTAAATGTGACAGTGCCTCCACCATTGTTAAAGGTTCCATTGTTGGTAAAATTCCCGGAAACCCCCAACACGCTCGCTGGCGCCGTCAGTATTGAGGAAATTGTCAGATTAGCAAACGTAGAACTTACGCTTCCGCCCACAGTCGTGGTTCCGTTGAAAACGGTGGTTCCGTTATTCGCATTGTAAGTCCCATTATTTGTCCAGCTCCCTGCGACATTCATCGTGCCGGAAGGCGCAGTCAATGTACTGCCGATGACTACGTTGTTGAATGAACTGGTGCTCGAGCCGGAAATCGCGGTTGTTCCACCAAACGTTACCGTCCCTGAACCGGCATTCAGCGTACCGTTGTTGACCAGATTGCCGTTGATGTTAAAGCTTGACGTTGGGGTGAGGCTGCCTGTGATCGTGATACCCCCAAAGGTTGGTGTTGTACCGCCGCTGATGGTAGTTGTTCCTGAAAATGTAAGTGCACTTGCAGTAAGAACCGACGCTGCATTACTCACCAGATTACCTTTCAAGTCAAGAGTCTGCCCGTTAGAGTTAAACGTACCGGCGCTGAATGTGAGTGCTCCATTGATTACCCCAGCTCCTACAAGTGTTTTCGTATTGGAACCGCTTATCGTCACATTATTAAAAGTCTGTGCTCCTGGAGTAATCGATTGGGTGCTTCCGTTAAAGTCCAACGTTCCACCATTATGCGCAAATGTTCCGCTGCTCTGCAGCCAGTCGCCTCCAACAAGGCTGGTGCCAGACGTTGCAGTGAGCGCTCCGGCAATTGTCACGTTGTTAAAATTCGTGGATGAGCTGCCACTGATGGCGGAAGTCCCGTCAAAAATCACCGTACCATTACCCTGAGTAAATGTTCCGTTGTTAGCCAAGTTGCCGGCCAGATTAATCGTGAATGAACTTACCCCTACATCAAACGTAACGCCTGAGTTGATTGTCAATGCACCATTAATATCGATGGCGGCAGTCAACGTTTTGGTGCCGCTTCCAGCCATTGTCAGATTAAAGAACGGCTGGCCTGCTGAATTTATACTCTGCGCGGCACCGGTGAAAGTCACCAGGCCCCCATTGGCAGTAAACGTTCCGGTGTTGCTCCAGGATCCAGCTACGTTAATGGGAAGATTCGCCCCCACATCCAGCGTGGACGTTATACTTAAGGTCCCATTGGCAGTAAGTGTTCCCAATAGCGTTTTGGTGCCCGATCCACCAAATACAACATTGTTAAACGCCTGACCATTGGGGTTAAGGTTTTGACTTGCACCATTGAAAGTAACCGTGCTGCTGTTTGCCGTGAACGTTCCCAAATTATTCCAGGTACCAGACACGTTGATGTTGGCATTGGGAGCGCTGAGCGTCGCACCTGAATTGACTGTGAGATTACCAAACTGGGTATTGTTGATCGCTGCGCCACCCATGGCGGTAGTCCCTGATCGGGCGAATGTCACCACCCCGGATGCCGCTATCGTAAAGAGTCCGCTGTTTACTGTGAAGTTAGCTCCCTTAGCCGTGACATTAAATGTGCTTGCACTTAACGTACCACTGTTGATGACCAGATCGCCGTTGATGGTAATTGTTTTGTCAAGCGTAACATTTCCTGCGGACGTAAGGTTATTCAATGCCGTACCGCTGGAGGGTAATTCAAGGCCTGTTGTTTGATTGCCTGTGTAAGTTACGTTATAACTCCCTGTAGTGTTTGGTGCTGCCGTTGTTATTGACCCGGTTGATGCCAGCGCAAATGTTGATCCATTGACCATTGTTATCCCGGAAGTATGGGTAAGCGTGCCTTGAAGCAAGTCAAGCGTACCATTAACTCGTGCCGCACTACCCCAGGTATATGTACCGCTGCCCCTGTTGAGGGTAATATTATTGAACTCCATGGTGCCACAGGAGGTACAAAAGGGAAACGCGGTAAGGGCACCAGAACCTAGAATAGTTAAGTTGGATGTTGTGCTTAGGCTGCTTATTCCCCCAGAACCACTGTTGGTTATATTACCTCCAACAGTAAGTGAGTTCCCATTTAATCGAAGGTCAGCGCTTGTAAATGCCAACGTTCCACCAGTTGCTATCGTCAGGTTGGACCCCAAAGTTATTGTGGCACTTCTTGAAATGGTGAAGTTATTTAGATTCTCGGTACCCGTCTTGAAGGTCAAGTTGCCTGTGATGGTTCCTGAACCGGAAAATGTAAGATTACTCGTTGCGTCCCCTCCTATTGTCCCGGCGGTCGCCACAAAATTGCTTTTTATATCCAGGGTATTTGAGTTACCAATGTTCAACGACCCTTGAGTTAGCGTGAGTATTCCAACAACACTGCTTGTGCCAATGATATTGTTAGTAACCCCTCCGCCACTGGAATTGTTTATCTCCAGATTGACCTGGACGCCGTTCAGGCCACCGCCAGCGCCCCATTCTGTTCCAAGATTTTGAGCAACAGAACCATTGTAAATTACATTGCTATTGGCCGTGTACGTCCGCGTTCCGGTGACCCTCACATTACCAATGCTAGTACCTGTATTTAGTCCGTCCGCCGAACCAACTTTCATCGCCCCTCCTGCCTCCAATGTAAAGATGCCGCCCTGAATAAATGGGCTGGTACCCATATCTACAGTAGCGCCTGTCTTAATGGTCCAATTAGTATCCTGCGTCAAGGTGCCACCAGCTGTATTAAAAGTCTGTACTGTGCTCCCGTTGAAGTTGACATTTACTGTAGGATTACTTGTTGCTCTCGATTGAAGCTTACCCGACACAGTAAAATTCTTCGAGACGTTAAAATTAAGCGTCACCCCAAGTCCGGTACTTATGAGCAACGACGGGTTTGTATTTGTCGATGTCAATGTGAAGTCGCCCCCCACATTGATGGTAGCATTTACATTGGTTACACCCAAAAATCTGCCGGTGCCAGACACAACAAAATTCCCGAGAATGGGAATTGTGCCAGTCGTATTGCTAAGGGTAACGAGGCCGGTGCCCGTATTACTGATGGTAAGGTTGCCGTTAATGGTCGCTTGGTGCAGACCCAATGAAGGGTTTACAGCGCCCTGACCGGCGCAATTCCACGTGAAATGACCAAAGGACTGATTTGTATTGCCAGGCGCTGTGGTTGTAACCCCCGTAATTTCTGCTGTGGCGTTTGCATCCCATGACGCTCCGTTAAAGGGTAAGGCAAGGCCGTTTACCGCGTGCGTATACTTGCCACCGGAATTGAATGTTGTTGACGAAAGACCGGTTCCGTAATTCACAGGAGTTGTGCTGTTGTTGATGTAGGTGCCATTAACAACAAGATTGGATCCAATAAAAAGAAGTACGAAATCCTCCTGTAGATCCAGATCAGTGCCTCCGCTATTTTGTAAACTCAATGTTCCCCCTGCATCAACGGTCAGTGTATTTCCAGGAGTAACCGCTACCTGATCAACTGTTGCAGTGAATCCTGACGGGATGTTGATATTATGATTCAGCGTAATCGATGTAGAATTTGCTGCTGTTGGTGGCGTACCACTATCCCAATTGGCGCCAACATTCCATGCGCCGGCAGCGATCGATGCAACAGCCTGGCCATAACCACTCTGCCAACAGAGTCCGACAACCAATAGAAGTAGTAGCAGTTTTCTCATCAATTCACTCAGATTACGCAAGGTTTCAAAGATAGCACAATAGGTGATAATATACCTAATTACGATGGATTCCCACTATTTGGCAGAAGTAACCCCTTTCCGGGAGAGTACATCCCGGATGACGCCGGTTACGGGTGCAACTGCCTGTAAATCGCTGGAGGGCAGGCACAACCCAGCAGCAAACAACCGCTCCGACGTGCCATCCAGATAGGCTGGATACTTCAGGTAAAATGGCTGCAGATGCATGGGTTTCCATAGTCGGCGGAACTCGATCGCCTTGGCGGTATCATGCTGCGTTATTTGATTGATTATCAGTGGATTAAATAGACCAGTCGTTAGCCAGCGATTCGACTTCAACCCCGCCGGTTCTTCGAGCCAGGAAACGGAAGGGAGCTGCCGCCGGTATGCCTCGAAGATGTCTCTTCTTGCCGTCACTTTTGGGTTCACTTTTTTCATGCCAAGCAGCCCCGCAGCCGCATTCAGGGGCCCCATCCTGTAGTTAAAACCAATGTCAGTATGCTCGTAATAGGGTTTTTCCTCCCGCGACTGGTTGGCCCAAAACATCGCTTTCCGATAGATATTCTCGTCCTGGGTGATCAGCGCTCCGCCCCCATAACTCGTCACAATCTTGTTATTGTTGAATGAGAAAATCCCGATTTCACCCAACCGGCCGGCCAAGACTCCCCGGTATTCTGAGCCAAGCGCTTCCGCTGCATCTTCGAGTATAGGAATTTCGTGTAGGGCACAAATTCCCTGAATCTCATCCATCATGGCCGGCATCCCGTAGCCATGAACAACGATCACACAGCGTGGCTTTTTACCTTTCTTCGTTTGATCCTGGATGGCTGATTCCAGCAACGATGGACTCATATTCCAGGTTTCCGGCTCGCTATCAATCAGCACCGGTTCGGCCCCCAGATAGATGATCGGATTAAGTGTGGCCACATAGGTAAACGTAGGGGCCAACACCGTATCCCCTGGTCCTACGCCGAGCGCCTTGAGCGCCAGGTGGATGGCAGCCGTACCGGAATTCAGTGCCACGACATAGTTTGCACCGGAGTAGGCCTTAATCGATGACTCAAAATCCTCCACCAATCGCATGACTGGCTCAGCCTCGTACCGGTGAAGAAAAGCACCAATCGCTTCGGAAGCAATAGGTGTTGCGGAAAGTGGAATTCGTTTCACCCCTAAAGATTGGGTTTTTTCCAGTAATAATCCTGATATATGAATCCAAGCATGAGGACGATCATCAAGAGCGGATTGACGATCATGCGGTGTACTTGTGACAAAAGTGGGGAAGATATCTCTGAAGTCCCCTCCAGAAAAAGTTTAAGTGCCAAATAAAGTGGAAGCAGCAAGAACAATTCTATTAGAAACAACCAGGTGCTTACTCGAATATAGCCCGACTTGTTAAAGACGGCAACAATGAGCAAGAGACAGGCGGTGTCATTGACAACTAATCGAAGGGTTTTGTTGAATATAAACTTATAGAACGGGGATATTATACCTACCAAATTCGAGTAATCGAGGCCCTGAAATAAGTATGTAAAGGCGAGCATTCCCAATGCAACAGCACCCAATAGGAAACGATAACTATTTATACTCTGAGCTTTCACGCGTTGATGATTTCATCCGGGTCCATTGATACCATAAAGCAAATACCACCAAGTAAAGAACTGCAGTAAAGAAATACTTGTGAAAGTAGTAAAAGAACACAGGCTGGTTGAGTGCTGCTTGATACAGGAGAATCACCCTCAACAGATTAGCGCCATGTAAAATGGCACAGCCGAAAATTGCATACACAATAATATTTTTTGTCCTGCCCCCAAAGGCCGCGAGAAAAGACACAAAAACAATAATCACATTGAGTCCATTGCATCCTTCAAAGACGCCAAGTACAATTCTGTCGCCGCTTCTAAGCCAAACAACTGGTTCATTGGCATCTGTAATTGAATTGACAGGAGCCTCGGAGGCATTTAAAAGGTGAGCGGCCTGACTGGTAACCCAAACCGTCATCGGGTCAGGCTCTGGCTTGTAATATTCCACGAACAAACCATAGAGGACATTGCCCAAAAGATAGGTTGCAACAAAGATTACCAGAAATTTCATTGCCGGCCTAAACTCCTTCCATGGTGCGCTATTTTTCATGAGCAGGGATTCCCACGATGATTTTGCCATCGGTAAAAGAACTCGTAACAACTGCCCCGGCGCCTACTTTGCATAGGCTTCCAAGTCTCAGGTTCTGAAGAATTCGGGCCCCTGTTCCAATCATGGACCCCGGTCCGATTTGCACATTTCCGGAAATGCTGCATCCTGGCATTACTGTAACAAACGCGCCCATCTTCACGTCGTGGCCGATGGTAGTTTGTAAATTGACGATTGTAAATTTTCCCAGGGATATGCCTGTAGTGAGGATAACACCCGCACTTAAAATACAGCCATTACCAAAAGTATTATTGCCATCTCCACGAAGGCACGTGGGGTGCACCAATGTAGGAAACTCAATAATTCTGTTATATATTTTTTCAACTACTCGCATTCGTGCCTGGGAATCTGCTATTGCAACTACAAGGTCAAGCGGACTATCAACTTTCGCAACTTCATCCATCCCTCCGATCACAGTCCAGTTATTCACTTTTTCGCCCTTTTTCAATCCATCGTCAAAGAATCCAAGCAGCTCCCATTTGTTTGAATGCATGTTTATCTGCTGAATCAGGAGTGCGGTTTCCCGGCCCAGCCCGCCGGCGCCGTATATAGCTATCTTTTTCATTCGCCCCTTAACGGTTTTTCCTGTAGCGAGATATCTTTCTTAAAAGACAAGATTACCACCATGGTTTTCATCAGGATTTTGAAATCCAGCCAAAAGGAAATTCCATCCACGTATTTGGCATCCATTTCAAATTTCTTTCTCCAGGATAATGTATGCCTTCCGCTTACCTGTGTCATGCCGGTAATCCCAGGTCGAATTGTTTGTCTGATTTTCTCTTCCGTGCGTATGAACTGCAAATATTCCATCGGCAATGGCCGTGGACCAACCAAAGACATTTCACCCCGGATAACATTTATAAGCTGCGGAAGTTCGTCTATGGATGAGGCCCGAAGTAAATCACCAAGCATAAACCGTCTGCGATTTGAATCTAGTGAATCCTGGATAGATAAGGTTCTGAATTTCCAGATAATAAAAGGTTTACCACCAAGTCCAATTCTAGACTGGTGAAAGAACGCTGGCCCGTTCAAAGTCAAAAAGTAAGTCAGGATCACCAACAGGATCAGCCATGAAAAAGCAAGAAGAATAATAATGGCCCCCATGATGTCAACTACTCGTTTCAAGTGTGTGCGATATGTCAAGAGTAAAGATGATCAGTTAAGTATTTCGTCAAAGGCTGCGACAATATTCGGGCGCATTATGGCGTCCCCCAATTTCGGCATAGACCATTTATCCAATTTTCTTCCATTATTCTGATTTTCTTAGGCATTCAGTGTTCTTAAAAATAGCAAAATCAATGCTTCAAAACGCATTGGCCCTCTTGATCCTCCTGTGCATGATCAATCGGGTTGAAAGATAAAAGACAACAAAAGCAAGTGAGGCGGCCAAAGGCAGGAAAAAATAAGAATTCAAGAAAGAGAACACCAAAACGCCGTTCAACAATAGTTGAGCCGCCATGTATAGAACTGAGATCAGCCGGTGCGGCCAGCCAAATTCATTGGCAAGGTATTGATAAAGATGCGTCCGGTGAGGTGTGAGGATATTCTTCTTATTTACTAATCTTAATACAATGGTGATTGTGGAGTCAAAACCGTAAACCAGGAACAAGATAACCCAGAGAAAGTTATCCGTCTGCAAGATGAGCATCAGGAGAAGCAGGATTTGAATGAAAGCGATCGTCACGCTTCCAACATCTCCGGCAAAACACACCGCCCGCATCCTAAAATTGAAAAAAAGAAAAACGATGACTGAAATAATCAGGGTGGTAATTAATTCACCATCCGCAAACTCTACCACGTACAAGTTGATGTAGGCGAATGTGGACAAATTGACAAGGGCGTACAAACCCGTAATTCCATTGATTCCATCCATAAAATTAAATGCATTAAGTGCTCCAACACATATCACCAGCGCCAAGGCCGCCAACCACCATGGCCAATCAAAGAGAGAGAGTTCATAAAACATCAGGGTGACTGCTGCAGTCTGGATCCCCACGCGGGCTGCAACAGGCCTCGGCTTCAAATCATCAAGAAGGCTTATGATCGCCACCATTGCCATCCCAAGCATAAACCAGCGAAGCGGAAATTGGGCCTTCATAAACCAAATTAGCGCGGCAATGACAAAAATAATCCCGCCACCGCGAACCGTTGGAATCTGATGGGAACTACGGACTCCCGGCTCGTCGATGATGTGAAATCGTCGGGCCACTCTAAAATAGAATACCTCAATTAACACAAGAAAGACACCAAGCCCCAGATAATATACGCTCATCTTACTCTAATTTGAGAAAGTAATCAACAACCGATTGCGAGGTCCAACCCGCAAATTGTCTTGCCTTGGCATCGGAATAGGTTAATGTAGTGGTGAGCTTATTCATTTTGGCTGTGGTCAGCGGAAATTTCCCGCCAAACTGATCACCTATTTTTGCAGCCAATCGGATATAAGATGCCGGGATGCGGAATGGGTCTGCCCTGTCTAACATCCGCGACAGCGAATGCTCCAATTCGTAAACGGTAGGATGGTATCCATCTGTTAGGTTATAAGTTCCTCCGATTTTCGCAACCGCAGGAATATAGTTGGCGACATCCTCGCCAAGCACAATGCTTTTTCTGGATGCTCCATCACCAATACCGATATATACCCTGCGTCTCAACATCGTTATCATGTCTCCCAAATTTCCAGGAGCATTCCTCCCAGCTACCAGAGGAAGGCGAAGGATACTCCATTTGATTTTCCTTTCATCACACCACCTGCTTATTAGCGATTCAGCCTGAATTTTGGTTACCGCATAAGGTGTGGTACCCAGCAATGGGCAATCCTCTGAAATCATTTCTCCGGATTCTTTGCCATAAACAGAAACGCTCGATATGAATACAACCTCCCGCGGAAGTTTCGGAACCCTTTCCAACCCCTTCAAAAGATTTTCACTGCCCCGAAGGTTGTCACGATAAAAAGCCTCCACCTCCCTCCTGGTTCCTGGAATACTGTGGGCCCTTCCTGCTGCGTGGATAACCAAATCATAAACCTCTTCAAATTTTGGAACTTCCAGACCAAGGTCAACTGCATATCGGTTTTTTCGGGACCTCCCCAACGTGACAACTTCATGGGTCTTTGCCAGGTGCGTTCGAATGAGGCTTCCAAGAAAGCCTGAAGCTCCGGTAAGCAGTGCGTTGTCAGGACTCATGGACCGATTTAAGTATACCGAGCATATTTCCAGCAAGGTAATCCTTGTCAAAAAACCTTGCGGCCACCACTTTGCCCCGCGCACCGATGGCTTCTGCCAGACCCGGATTATCCTTGAGGTAAACGAGTTTTTCCACCAGCATCTGCGGATCGTTTCCATCGACAGTAAATCCAACGTCATGATCTGCTAGAAAATCCTTAATCCAACCCTGGGTAGTCTGAATTACAGGAATTCCTGCTGCCATTGATTCAAATAGCTTGTTTGGAGAAGATGTATCGAATACGGGAATTGGCTTGAGCGGGATTACTGCAGCCAGCGCATGCTGTATGTAGCCAACCAACGTTGTTTTGGCCATCAATTCATACATCAAGACGTTTACCAGTTCTTCGTCAGAAACCCGGGCTTTCAATTCACTTTTTAGCGGACCATCACCGATGAGAACAATCCAAATATCTGATCTTTTATTTTTCAGCAAAATGGAAGCCGCGTCAAGCAAATAATGGGAGTGATTCACCTCTCCAAGATTTCCGAAATAAATCGCATACGCACCCACCGGTAAGTTTAGCGGCCTAGCAACCAGATCGGAAAACAAAGAGAGATTTGCTGCGTTGGTAATGCACTCAACCCGTACGGATGGAAATCTCTTCTGAATATCCCTTTGGATTCCGGGAGAAAGGCCGACAATAACGTGGGCACTGTTGTAGCAAATCTTTTCGAACAGGTAGGCAAGGGACACCGCCGTTGATCCTTTCAGGAGATTTAGTTTAACCGCCCCCTCTGGCCAAAGATCGCGTGCTTCGAAAGCAAATTTTCTTCCGCGAATCCACCTCGCTACAAGCCCTGGAATCCCCACAGTAATTGGGCCTGAAGACACAATGACCACATCAGCCTTCATCGTCAAGGCGTACCAGGAGGAAATGATGGCATACTGAATGAAGGTGCTTATTCGCTTAAATTTTGACTGCTTATTGTCAATTCGGATGTTGATAATGCGAAGGTCAATCCCCTCGACGTTTTTTTTGCTTATCCAACCTCCTGGCACCAGATCAGACTTTGCGTACACGGAAGTAATTACGGTAACCTCATGTCCGGCAGCAATCCAATGGCGCGCAAATTCATACACGCGAGTCCCCCAGGCTCCCTCCGACGTCGCAAAATATTGATAAAAATATAAAATCCTCATGCATTGAATTTTCAGACACCAGACCCTTTTATCCAGACTAAAAAGCGTGAAGGCCAGGTTTTATCCATACACGGTCTCTCAATCAACACAAAATAGACCGCGCTGACAATGAGAACGACCGGGATCACCAAAATAAATTGAATCGCAAAATTTGCCCCATACCCCATGTCTTTTGAAAATAAATGGGCCGAAAAACTGGTCAGAAATGCAATCAAGGCGTAGTGCAGGAGGTAGATTGAATAGCACATCCCACCTATTACTACTATCCACCTGCTAGTAAAAAACCGGTTAATGAGCTTGCCCCTGAACAGGCATATAAAGCTAAGAAACAAACAAACGCCAAAAATCAGATCTTCCATGAAATAAAAGGGTTCGTTAAAAATTAACAACGATGTCATCACGCCGACACCAAGAATGTCGTACCAGAATGACTTTTTGCCCGGCTTTTCATTCCAATCAGAAAGAAAGATATCTGCGAACAAAAATCCAACAAGGAACTGATGCAGGTGCATAAAAATTGACTTGCGGAGGTGAAGCGTCTCTATCATTTCATAGTTAAGATTGTAATGCACCATGCCGCCAATAATCAGCAGCACCATGGTAAGCCGTCTCAACGTTGTATTTGAGATACTGAAGAGCGCTGCAAGAAACGGGGCAATTATATAAAATTGAACTTCCACTTCAAGACTCCATGCCACCGGATTGATCTTACTCCATTGGTCATACACGATATTATGCACGTAGAAAACACTGGCAAGAAAATTTGGGAATATTTCAATTATGCTTTCCTTTAAAAATAATAAATGGACTATCAACAACAGAATCAGCGAAATTAAGTAGGGAGGTTCAAGGCGCGTGAGCCGGCGTAGGTAATACCCTTTTAGGTTAACCGGCGAAGCCAGTTGCAGTCGCTGCCTTGCAAAAGGGAGTGCAAGAATAAATCCGCTTATAGCAAAAAAAACATTGACACCTATGCCGCCCTGCAACATGGCGGCGTAGGTATAGGAACTTTCAAAATAATCCTGATCAACCAGGGAATTTACCGACCGGCTTAGATGTGTGTTCAGGTGATAAAGCAGCACCGTAAAAATTGCGTAGAACCTAAAACCATCGACTTCCGGAAGAAAGTAATTCGAAGATGTCTTCCTTGACAGACGGGATGCAATTGATTTAGCTAAGCTGGACATTATACGTCTTCATCCATAAGTCAAGTGAATACAATCTAAAAAGCCTCTGGGCGTCTTCCGGGTTTTTTGTATTTGAAAACAAAGTCAGCGTTTCGATCAGGCCCTTCTTCGCTACCACCATATCCAATGGCTTCTCTTCACCAACCCATTTTCTCAAACCAGGCATCATCTCATTACCAAGCCAACTGATTTGAGGTGTTTCAAATCCCCATTTTGATTTTCGATAGCAAATTTCAGGAGGGAGTTGGTTGACCATGGCTTTCCTAAGCGGGTATTTGTTCCAGCCACGATGATAGAGCAGTTTCTGATCCATCCTCAAAGCACATTCGATTACTTCGTGATCAAGCAACGGATATCGGCCTTCCACTGAAAACGCCATAAGGTTTCTATCGTCCCACTTTAAAAGCCTGGGTAATATAAGTCTGCGTATGTCAAAAATACGTCTTTCTTCAGGCGACAATTCAAAATACTTTTCCAGGTAGTTGTCCGCATTCACTTTCTTAAATTGAGAAGTAAATAAATCCGGATTCACTGCCCTTCGCTTCATGTATCTTCGCAACATAGGTGCAATCTGTCTGATCAGCGTCTCATTGCCGCCCTGCAACATTGCTCCTGCCAAATTATCAACTACCAATTTCCAGTTCATGGATCGTACATGTGAAAAGAGAAATGTAAAATACTGCTGCCAGTAGCCTCCAAGGATTTCGTCGCCACCTTGACCATTGAGTACGACCTTGATCTGGCAGGAGCCTATCAGCCGCGCCAGGTCAAATCCGGCATAGTGCGCAAAACTTCCAACCGGTTCGTCGTGGTGCCAGGCAAAATGCTTGGCTTCTTCGAGAAAATGGGTAATGTCAGGTGTGGTGTAATGCGCCACATATTTATCACCCTTCAACATGCGCTCTACGAAAGGAGTTTCGTCCATCTTGAATCCAGGGAAACTCACGGTAAAACTATGGAGTTGTTCGCCGCTGTAATTACCTGACATGCTCGAAAGAACAGAACTTGAATCAAGTCCGCCGCTTAACTGACAGCCCACCGGAACATCACTTCGCAAATGGATACCAACACTTCGGTTAAATACCTGCCTGAGTTCATCCGCTGCAGCATTAACATCTTTAATCACCGGCAGAATTTTTTCCGGATTCCAATAAGATTCAGGTTTTGCTATTTGTGCTGTGTCCAACTCGAATGTCGTATATGTGCCGGGTGGTACAGGCATTACAGATTTGAAAAAAGTCTTGTCATCTCTTTCGAAACCGGTCAACACATATTCTTTTATTACCTGATGATCCCCCATTGGAATAAATCCAGGGACGCATCTAAATTGCTTTATCTCTGATCCGAACGCGACGTAATTGTCGCCGACAAAATAATATAGAGGTTTGATTCCCATTCTGTCGCGCGACGCAATGAGCTTTCTTTTACGAACATCCCAAAGAATCAACCCCCACATGCCGCGCAGCTTAGCAAAGCACCCTGTGCCCCAATGCGCATAAGCAGCAAGAATAACCTCGGTATCTGAATTACTTTTGAAGGAATAACCTTCAGCCCTGAGTTGGTCCCTTAGTTCCAGGTAGTTATATATCTCCCCATTAAAGGTTATCCACAACTCGTTGTATGCCATGGGCTGGTGCCCGGTGGATTCAAGATCTATGATGGATAATCGCCGATGCCCCAGGCCTATTGTCCAATCGGTGTCCCCGGTAGAAAGTGTGCCGTCGGCGTCAAAAAATTCAAATCCAAAACCGTCCGGTCCCCGATGGGCGACGGCGTCTGTCATACCTTGGAGGACGCTGCGCGGGATCCCTTTCCTCCTTGCTAGTATCGCTGATATGCCGCACATATACTGCTAGTTAATCCGCAATCCCTCAACACCTGTATTCATATAGAAGCCCACGGGGACAAATTCCGGAAGATTTTTCTTAGACAAAGATCTGATTCCGTTAAAACCCAATTCTCCAAACCAGGTTTCAACTTCAGCTTCACTATGACGATGAATATAGAGTGGTGTGAAGCGGTCACGTGCGGCATGCATTGCCTCTCGCCAACTGTATTTCGCGCTGCCCCGTTGTCCTGTCTGCGTATTTTGATGGAAAATATATAAAGGTGCGATTGGTAGTAAGACAATTGTTTGCATCCATCCGGGCAATCTTGAACACCAGGGGCGAATCAAACGCTCTAAAATCATGATGAGTTTTCTCTTAACGCTTCGTTGCTCATTCAGGTAGCTGTAAACCCAGATATACAGGCGCCCTCCGATTCGTGGGAATCGTGAAAGTCCTTCCAGTGCTTTCCGTGTATTGAATGTGTGATGGATCACACCATGGCTATATACAAAATCAAACAATTGCTCCCGAAACGGCAAGTTAAATACAGAGGCCTGAACAATGTGTAAGAATGGCGATGCCCCGAAGTGCTTATAGGCAACGTCAACGCTGTAACCAAGGTCCACTCCAATCAGGCTGCAGCCAAATCGGTGTGACATATCAAATGCGGAGCCACCGGAGCCAATACCGACTTCCATTACCAATTTATTGCCAAGCGGATGGTCGCTGTGCTGGAGCGTCTCAAACAGGGAACTGTTGTAGACCTCTGCAGTTTGGCCCCAGTAAGCATCTTCATTAAACCCATAATCAGTCCATTCCTTTGAAAAAGATGCCAGAACAGACTTCTCTCCCGGAATGGAATTGTCACAAGCAAAGCCATAACCCGCATTAAACAGTTCACCACATTCACGGCTGAATTCCTGCTTAAACACATCAAGAAGCGGGTGGCCAAAAATGATAAGGCGCGGGACTCCTCCGTAGATAGGGTAAAATATTTTTTTTCTTTCATTGATAAGAACGCCGTAAATAATTTCTGATTCAAACTCTTTAGGATCAAGCCCTGCCAATATAAGTTGATTCTTTTGCTCCGCCGTTAGGTTCGTGCTGTCCTCCCTAAAAACATTAAGAGATAATTGCTGCCGATCGACAGGGCAGATTATAAATTTTTGCAGAAATGCTTTCACGTATTTTTTGAAATTAAATAGGGGCCCAACTCCATGTATTCAAGCCCTGAATTATGAAAGATGTGCATAGCCTCCTCTCCGGTTCTGGCGATGGGATAACCATGGAGGTTAAAGGAGGTATTAAGTACCACCCCCTTCCCGGATTTTTTTTCAAACTGATCAATTATTTCATACATGCCTCTGTTTTGCTCTTTTGTAAGCAATTGGGCCCGGCACGTCAAATCCGCATTATGAACAGCCGCAATCAGGTCTCTGAAATTCTCACGCGTATCGAAAGTCATCATCATGTACGGAGAATCAAGACCCTTCTCATTCTTGATATACGTATCGCTGCTTTCCTTTTTCATCATAGGAGCAAACGGCATCCAAAAATCCCGCTTCTTTACCATTTGGTTAATCACCCTTACTACATCCAGATTCCCCGGATCGGCAAGGATACTTCGATTGCCGAGCGCCCTCGCACCAAACTCCATAGGGCCCTTGCAACGGGCTACAGGGTGACCCTTCAGCAGGAGATCCGCAACTTCTTCACCCGGATGTTCCATCGCCCGATATGAATGGTTGAATTTTTTTATAGCGGCAGTCACTTCATCCGGTTCCAGGTCATCTCCAGAATAAAAATCCTCTAAGACGGGGACACACTCACGACTAATTTTCTCCGCAATATATTGGTAGTAAGCACCAAAAATAAGTGTTTCATCTCCGCAAGACGGGAACGCTTCAAAATACTCAACCTGGGGAAGTTCGCTTATAAGCTTATTTGCCTTTACATTCATAAAGACACCGCCAGCAACGAGCACTTTCTTAATTCCAGTTTTCCTGATTGCGTTGGCTGCCCATCTTGTCAACAAGTCTTCCGTAAAAATCTGCAGGCCGCCGCAAATGGCGTCGAATCGCTTTCCATTGAGTTTGTTAAACAAGTCTTTGCTGGCGTCACTGATCCTTGTAAATCCCTTTCTTTCAAAGGAAAGGCCCGTGCGATCCAGGCCCAGATAAGAAGAGTATATTGACTTAATCTCTTCTGAATAGGCTTGAGTGGCGTACGGAGCCATGCCCATCAATTTGTATTCGTGTTCGAGAGGAACAAATCCCATCCTGAAAGTAGTCCACGAATACAGCGCCCCCAGTGAATTATTCCATTGTGTGGTCGCAACCACCTTTTCGCCATCCGGTCCCATGACGCGTACACTCGCACATAAATCGTCGCCCGAACCATCGCATGTTAATACCAGGTACTTATCCATGGTGTTTTTCCGCAATCCATAATAGGCCGAGGCAGCATGAGAGCCATGATGATCGTAAAATTTCACAGCTGAAGTATTAAAACCCATTGCCTTCAACTGTCCCAGGACCTCCTTCTGGCCAAATCTCTTGTTTAGTTTAAGAACAAACGGCACAATAAAGCGCTGCCTGACAGCGCCGCCTAAACTATCCTGCCTTGCGTACGATTGAATGACATCTTCCCGTGAATGATATCGCGTGACCAACTGATGTGCCCCAAAAACAATATGTTTAATCTCACGAGCCTCTCTTCCCACACGTGCCAGACAGGCCTGAATAGATTTCTCAGGAAATCCCCAATAATTCTTTTCACCTGTCAGTCTTTCTTCCTGAACGGCATAAATAATTTTATCCGGCGTCCCAACCAAAGCACTGGCATTGTGTCCTGCATGGATAGCCAAGACATAATCGATAGCGGAGGATTCTTTCATTTCACCATTTCAAAATTCATACCCTAAACATAACTCTCAATTGCACTAATAAAAACTTTCGCGAAATTTTCAAGTGAGAACCTCTTCGATGTTTCCAGTCCATTCTTTATCAATTGCTGTCTGAAGTTCTCGTCCTTCATAAGACGCATGACTCCTTCAACAATTTCGTCCGTATTCTTTACGGGAACCAATATCCCATCGACTTCATGCGTGATGGAAGATGGAATTCCACCCACATTTGCGGCTATGACGGGGCACCCGAGTGCCCTCGCTTCAATCAACACCCGAGGGGTACCTTCACTGATCGATGGGAGTACCAGACAATGTCCCGATTCCATGATTTGTACATATTCCGGACCCCAGGTAAGAACGCCGTGAAAAGTGATACTATCCTTGAATTCTGACGACACATCAATCCCCATGATTCCGACCAATTCTTCAAACGTAGTTCCCACTATCGACAACTTGACATCGGCCCCACGCAACAGCAGTTCATGGAAACTGTCCAGCAAAAAAGGGAATCCTTTGACTTTATCGGGGCGACCCACAAAAACAATTCGAAATGGTTCTCCGGAATTTCGCTCTCGAATAGCGGCATACGATTTCACCTCAGCCGTGCGAACGCTGCCGGAGACCACTGTGACCGGGTTGAATTCGGAATACAAACGCGCCAGCTCTGCGCCATTTACAAGAAGTCGGTTCTTTTTCCGTTTGAACAACAAACGAAATCCCTGGTGCATGATGGCTGCTGCAAGCACCGCCCCCATCCTCCGAAGTCCCTTGTATTTAAGTGCGTTTCCTGCCCCTGCTCTGATATTTGCGCATACGTGAAAGAGGACCGGTTTCTGCATAAAAAACAATGGAATAAAGCTTACGATCGGTAGCTGTATAATAAGTATGTCATTTTCCTTTTCAATTCGCCTGAAAATCCGGATGGTTTTAATCGCGTTCAGCACACCACCCCAATATGAAAAAGGAAAGGGCAAAGAATAGGCTTTATGAGGAGCCAGCAAGAAATCAAAGTTCCTATCGGAAGGATTGCTGTACATGGCAATCGAAAAATCACCTTTCCACCTCCGTTGAATTTCCGACATCAATCTCCCATTGGCCCAATCAGTCTTAACCCTGCCCGTCTCGTCAAAGTGCCCCGTGCGAGCCGACACAAAACATATACTTTTACTTCCCTGCATGCGCACCCTCCCGCAGATCACACAATGGCATCATTTTTTTGAGATTAATACGGCAGATACTGAAAATTTCGATCGTCTCACATAGTATCCGTATATAAGTCCCATGCCAGCCATAAAGGTAGGACTGTACAAAATCTCACGGGTAAACAACGACCGCGAAATATATAACAGGATAAAAGAAATGAGTAAAATTCTTATTTTGTCCATGTTCTTCTTCTCCAGTGGAGCCATCCCTAATGGCCGTGGCAAAGCCCGTGTCATACCAATGAGAAAGAAAATGAAAAATGCGAGCGAAAAAATACCAGAAGCTCCAAAAATATAACCAAACAAAAAATGCGTGTCCATTTTCTTCTTCCCGAAACGAGCAACGCCAAGTCGGCGGGCCATCTCAGCATGCAATTCATCGTAACCTACACCGAGTAGCGGATTTTCCCATCCCACTCTCAGAGATTCTAAAATCAGAATTTTACGCCCCTCATCTGATGCAAAGCCCTCAACCGTTTGCTTTTGCTTTCTATCGTATATATCACTGGCGTAGTAATCGACAGACACATATGCGAAAAGCATCAACAGACCTCCGAGAAAAATTGTTCGCATCTCAAAGCCCGAGAAAACCATGTATGAAAAAAAAATGATGGCCAACCCAAGCCATCCCGACCGATTCGCTGACAGGAATATCCCAACAATAATAAAGAAAATGGAAATTACAATGATTAAAACTAAAATCCATTTTCGCATCCTCAGGTATCTCAGAAACAGATTTGTTCCGAAAAAAAGCCCGGGGAGAGTGTAAAGCGACTGGGCATTTTTGTTCCCAAGACCCTCCAGTACATTGATGCCTGACAACCGCTGAACCGCACCGTGGGATTCTCCTTCATAGACACCCATTACACCGATTACAACGGCGACAATCAAAAGACCCCAGCTCATCCATCTAAAATCCCTGTCTGTGTTTACTGCGCTCGCAAAAAAAAGAAACACCAGGATGGAGGTTCCCACTTTGCTAATTTCAAAAAGTGGATTCTTGTCTTGAAAACTGGCTATTGAAAACATAACAAAAAAGAGCAATAATGGTATCAATACACGCTGGGGAATTTTCAATTGAATCCTAGAGAAAATGAAGGCCACTGGGAGTAAAATCAAGAACGGGTGGACCAATAACCCAAACAACTGGATCCGGTATTGCGCGCTTATAGAAAAGACAAATAATAGAGAAAGGAAAAACCCCCACCGGCCCTCTCTTGAAAGCCGGTTCTGGTTTGCGTACAAATCAGTCGTCATTTTTTTTCTCTATTCAATACCACCGAACATACATACGCTCCCAGGGGAGTTAAGAGCAGGATGAGAACAAAGCCAATAAAATAAACTCGCGAGATCATTCTGCCGGGGAAAGTGCTTAAACCGAAAAAGAAGATTCTGACTGCCTTTACCCAGCGCCCCCTTGAGAATTCCCCTATTCCGTGCTTGTAAATGTCGTTCGTAATAAAGGAATCCACAAACTCATAGGCAGTCATCCCTGCCTTTGTCAGCAGGGCTGCATCCATCTCCACAATATTTCTATACTCATCCATCAGATACTTCAAATGGCCTGTCTTAGCCTGTAACGCCGATTGATTTTTGTCATGGACCCTGTATTGAAAAAGTTCCTTGTCAATATATATCGCATGAGGGGCTTCAGCAACCAATTTCCAATGAAACCACTTATCTGGATTGATAAGCCTGTTTGCATATCCACCCACCTTTTCGTAGTGGTCTTTTGAAAACATCGTCGCGCAAAAATTAAACGGATTCGCCATCGTTTTTAAGCACCGCTCCAATAAAACGGACGAGTCCACACGATAAACAGTACAACGTAATTGGGAGGAGAGTAACACATCGATATCCGATGAAGTCCATAATCTTTCGTCGGGTCCAACTCTTCCCATTTTAATGCCCTCTCCATCTATTATCTCCATGGATGATGTGACAGCAGTCAATGGGTAAGTTTCAAGAATTTTGCGGTAGGCAAGCATCGCGCCTTCCATCATGATGTCATCCGACGATAACATGACCATGTATTTCCCAACAGCCATTTCTGCTGCCTTGTTGAGGTTTGATGAAAATCCAAGGTTTGTCTTGTTCGTTTGAATCCGGATATTTCCATAGGTCTGCTGCAATGTTTCAATAATCCGGACTGAGCAGTCCGTGCTGGCATTATCAGAAATGACAATCTCAAGTTCTGGAAAATTATTTGTCAGAACACTGGCTATCGTTTTGCCGAGGTATCGCTCATAGTTGAAGTTGGGTACGCAAACAGTGATCAACATGGGAGGTTAAAATTGGAAGTAGATAAACTGAACAACTTGCTGCATATAAACAATTATGAGTAACACCATTACGGGTACACCTGCCAGCTTGACCCATTCTGCAGATGCCCGGAGCCTGGGCTGTTTGTAAAGAAAATAAAGAAAAGTCATTCCAAGAAGAATCATGATGGTATAAAACAGATATGATATATGCAATTGACCAAGGCCGGGGGCATAGCTGAAGGGGTTGATCATTTTCATGTATAGCTCACCTGTTCGCTCAACTGTTTTTGATCTGAATGGTATCCAACTCGCCATCATAAGGAAGAAAGTAACTATGCCTGATGCCATTGGGAACTTATCCGCTAACCGGATTACCACTCCGACCTTCCTGAATAGAAAAATCATGACTGCATGATATAATCCCCAAATTCCAAAATTCCAACCGGCCCCATGCCAAAATCCCATAAAAATCCAAGTAATAAATAGAGCCCCGGTGAACCCTCCGATCATATTACTGCGGGCAGCTTCCGGAATATAAAGTCCCCCTTCACTATGTCCTTTGAATTTGACTCCCAAGAGGGGCAAATAAAGGTAGTCCCGTATCCACGATGATAATGAGATGTGCCATCGCCTCCAGAATTCCCGCGGAGTTTTTGCAAAATACGGCCAGCTGAAATTATCTGGAAAATGGAAACCCATCATTTTTGCAGACCCTATAGCAATGTCGGAATATCCTGAGAAATCAAAATATATCTGAAAACCAAAAAGGATCGCCAGTATCCAGACATCCCAACCGCTCATGAAAGCAGTGTTCAGTTGAAATCCCTCATCTACTAGTAATGCCACGTTATCAGCCAATACCACCTTCTTGACTAATCCAACTAAAACCAAGTAGGCTCCACCATTCAGGTTAGACCATACAAAGGGTTGCTTTGTCTGAAATTGAGGGATCACTTCCGAGCCGCGCAAGATAGGGCCCGCCACCAACTGAGGCCAAAATGTTACATACGTCGCGAAGAGCGCAAAATCTTTCGTTGGCACCTGATTCCCGCGATACACGTCGATGGTGTAGCTGATGGTTTGAAAGGTATAGAACGAAATGCCTAATGGGAGGATAATGGTGACGGGGAGCGATGTCAATCCGGAGTATGAAAACCCAAAAATCGAACAGACAGCCTGAAGGTTATTGTCGATAAAGTATGCATACTTGAAGAATACCAACAAACCCAGATTCACAGACAGACTGACAATAAGCCACGCCTTCTTGCGGGCTTGCTGGGTTGTGGTCGCGATCTTTAGGGAGGCCAAATAGTCAACCAATGCTGATAAAATCATCAACAAGGCAAAATCCCACCTCCAAAGGCCATAAAAAATGATACTTAGAATTAGGAGCATCCACAATCTCCATCTTCCAGATAGACGGTAAGACAACGGAACACCGATCAACAGAAATAGCAAATATGACCAGCTATTAAAAACCATAAGATCTAGGGCTTCAAGAAATGCAAATCAAATATTGAATCCGCCAACAATTCATGTCCCCGATTCCTAAAATGGAAAATATCAAGTTTCCCAGTCGCATCCAATCCCCAATCATCAACGGAAACCACACGCTCAAGATCGGCAAAATAGATACCCTTATTTTTGTTTTCAAGTCGGGCAAGCTCGGCAAAGCACCGTTCGTAGGCTGTCAGGTTATACTCAAACTTCTCACCTGTTCGGGGATGGGGGGGTCTATATATCAATACCTTTACACCGTCTTCCGTACAGAGCCGAATCAACTCCCGGAGAAATGTCAAATTCAAAAGTTCAACCGATTCGCTCCCAACAAAAACATTGTCCTTGCTAAAGAATTTACGATAAACGAGGCCGGGCATCACCTTGATCGCCGACCGCACATTCCCTCGATACGTGTACAAATTCCAATGATCCGCCAGATAACCGTTAATTCCACTTTCAATTTGCTCCTGATTTGTTTGGCCAACCTTGGATTGGTTTACATTTCCAAACCGATTCAACTCCTCACCGTAGAAGGACTCCACCTCTGCCGTCAGCCTGCAATCTCTTAAATTCAGCTGTGCCAAATTCGAGACAAACGATTGGCGCATCGACGTTAATTGAAAGGACCGGTAAGTAGCTCCGATTATCAGCCAATCGGGCTTGCATCGTTCATGACGCAACGAAAGGTAATAAACGAGCATTTCCATGAAATTAATATTAGGGCTTGTCAATTGGGCAAATCGCAAGTTACTCTCGCTGTTCACTGCCAACTGATTCAAATAGTATACCGTAAGGTTGTGGCCTTCTTCATAGTAGTTTATGGAGTGAAGTTGTGAGTTCCCCATCAGAACAGCAACACGATTTCCTTGTTTCCGGAATTCCTGAATAGTTGGAACGACCAAATCAAAATTTCCATGAGTTTGGTTAATCGGCAGTGAATTCCATTGAACTTCGTGAGCTGTCGTAGCGATTCCCAGTCCCAGATCGCCCGGTTGAAAATTTCTCAGCCGAAATGCAACAAGGTTATAGAAGAGAACCCCGGCTACCATCAATATCAGGAAGATAATAAATCGCCTCATGCCCTGTGGAAAATACTCCGATTAAGAAACCCGGTAGTTTTGTTCAAAGTACAATTTTGCCTCAGGCGTGCCCAAGTCCCACATCTCCCTGGTATTTGAAATGCCGATATGAAGCCCGGCATCTATCATTTTCTGGTATACCGGAATAACATAATACTCACCCTTGGTCCGTTCTCCCTCCAATATAAGTTCGGATCCAAATCTAACGAGGTCCTTCCCATGCCTGAAGTAATATTGACCGGTGCTGGCCTGATCGGAAATGCGCACTTTCTCTGCCACTTCTTCTACTTCACCCATGGAATTCGACTTTGCAAAACTCCATCGATCCCCAGATAAATTCGCAACAGAAATCAGCCCGTCCCAGGATGAAGCGCATGCATCTGCATAAATATCACCCACTACCAGCGTATCTGATGCCACTACAAGAACATCCTCCTCGACATCAATTATCTCTCCGGCCTTCAACACCGTACTCAGCTGACCATCCGTTACCGAATCCAGGAGCTCAAAGGATACATTCTCTTTAACATGGTTTCTTATTAACTTCATCACTCCAAATCTTTCTTCGTGCTCCCGCAATAATACGAACACAAATTGAGATACCTGAAATTCCTTCAGGCCGTGCAATGCCCACAAAATCATGGGTCGATCCGCGACATGAATCAGCGGCTTCGGGAGATCAAATCCCGAATTCTCATAACGTGACCCCCTCCCAGCCATGGGGACTACAACTATCATATTATCGATCCTTACTTAGCGATTCAAGTAATTCCGGTGTTAACTCCGACCATGAAGTAAAACGAAATCCACGGTCATCGATATACAAATTGGCATTCGGTTTGCCAAAATAAACCTCGTCATACGGGATGTTGTACTCAACCAACCAGTCCAAGGTGACCTTGCCAATGTTACGCATTACCTTGCCCAGGTTCCCTTCCTGGGTCGCCATGTTCCTGGCGGTCTGAATAATAATATAATGCCCATCTTCCTTAAGCGCTTTGATTTTATCTACGGCACCAGGAAGAGGCTTTAATTCGCTATAGGTTTGGCCCTGCCTTTTGATTGGGCATACAGTCCCATCCAGATCAATTACTATTCTCATGAAACAATACTTCGTTTAAAATGACGATACCATTCAAATACATTGCCAACTGCCTCTCATGCTTTCCTTCATGATAAGCTACCATGGACAGGAACAACAATCCTTCTATAAATTTTATTTCCGAAACTTCGTAACCAATCCGCGAAAGCTCATGATCAAAATAAGCTGCCAACTGCTCGTAACAGTCGGGCCTGAACAACTCCAATTCATAACCCGTCTCCCCTTTTGAAACTTTGAAAAGATCAGCCATAATAAAATCATAAAGCCCCGTGACGCTATGGCGAAGCTTCGCCATGTCATATCTGGGGTCGCCATAAATGCCTCGTTTCCCAAATGACCCACGTGGATCTACAAGTCGTACAAGCTGGCCGTTCAAATCGTAAAGAATGTTTGAAAAACAATAGTCACCATGAATTACAGAGCCTTTTACCGATTTTGAGAGGTCATCTATCCTATTTTTAATATCGGACTCCATCGCGCTGTAGTTCAAATACTCCTTGTTGCCGATTCTTAGCCTGGCCTCATCTTTCAACTCCTTCCAAAAGGGTTTTCCAGCCAATTGATTGAGTCGTTCTTTCGTCTTATCCCAGTACATGCTTACAATGTCTGCTGCGCTAACATCACCCTTTTCTTTTTGAAACAGGCAATGGACCCTGATCAGTTGATCCAAAGCACTTTTCCATATGGACAAACTAACATCACCGAATACATACAATTCAGCAAGATTTGGATATCCGTAGAACTCCTGCTCTATAACCAAAGCTGATGATGAATCGTCACGTTTTGTTCGCGGTGAAAATATTTTCAAATGCGCCGGAAGTTCATTGTACCAATTCAGCTCATCAGCAAGCTTGGCTGGCTTTTGGCTGCTTTTGAATATCCTGCCGCTCAGCGGATCAATTTGAAGCGAATTAAAATACCGTGACTGCAACAACTCTCTTTTGGCCCTATTAAAATCACTGATGTGACCGAAATCATACCACTTGTTTACCTGAACAACTTTAATAGGATTCTCAGCCCCATAACTAGACAATAGAGCACTGATCTCCTTCGCTCCATCCCGAATACACTTCATCACCAGAGCCCTTACAAGTTCGGAGTTACTAAGGGAATAAACTCCGGCCAGCGCCCTCCACGAATCTTCACTTCTCTGCTGCTTATCCCAATAAGCATTAACCATCCCATCCTGCCCGGCTTCCACCAGGCACCAATCTTCTGGGTTTTCAAAATTTCCGACAAAAACAAAATCGTCAACAGGCGGCAATGGATCAATAACCAGGGTATCACCCAAAATAATGTGCACCCTGTTCTTTGGCTTGACCCAGGCGAGTCCGGCAAGCAAGGAATGAAGAATTGTGCCGCCAGCTTGTACAAAAGCGTAATGAATTGTAAATCTCCTGGCAAAAGCCCATTCGACGTAATTAAGGAGCCTGACATTATCAAAACGCAGCACAAGAATAACCTCCGTAATTTTCTTTGTCTCGAGGTCATCCAAAATCCACCCAATGACTGGCTTCCCGTTAACCGGGATCATGGCGTTCGACTTATTCGTAATTATGGGAAGGTGGCTATAGTTAATGTCGCCCCCGCAAAGGACAAGAGCAATCTTGTGCATGGTTCTTGATGTAGGCACCTCTGATGATCAATATGCTAAAAAATGATGCAAGCTAACAATTTTAAAAAAGAGTTTTCTACCAGGTTACATTTGTTCTTCAGTAATTATTATTGAAATTTTACACAAAATTGCCTAGCATAAACGACCAATACCTGATGGCGACCATTGTCCAAACAATCAAAAAATACAACTTTTTGATTGCTTCACTCTTCATCAACCTTTTCCTTTGTTTTCCTGCCTTGCTTAATCGGGGAATTTTCTGGGATGACTGGACACTTTACCACAATTCCCCGGCGATTATTATTAAAACCTTCTCCGAGTCTGGATATCCGTGGTTTGCTTATCCACATATTTACTTTTCAAGCTTCGAAAATAGTATCGCACTCTATCGAGTAATTGTGTTGGGCGCATCGCTGTTTACAACAATTCTGTTTTCAAAGCTACTGGAAATCTCCCAAGTGTTCAATAAGACCACAAATGGGTATCTGCTGATTCTTTTTGTGGTGATGCCATTTTTTGCCTGCAGATTTCTCATGATCAGTGTGTTTCATGGAATTTGCCTATCGATGTTCCTGGGGGGGCTCTATTTGTTTGCTGCCAAGAATGACAATTTATTCTTTCGCATTATTTCATTGGCATTATTCTTTCTATCATTCAGCCTTAATTCACTGCTGGTTTTTTATGGTGTAATTTTTCTCTGCATTCTTAATAAATACGGATTAAAACAATCGAACCTTCGGATTCTTTCCAAACACATTGATTTCATTATTCTTCCCATAGTATTCTGGGTTTCGCAATCTCTTGCAGGCCATCCGTCAGGGCTTTACATGGAGGATTTGGATTACAATCAAATACATTTCAATGTACTCACAAAATTGCCAGCCAAATATGCGATGTTTGTTAACGATAGCCTCCTTGGCATAGTCTCTGAATATACGAAGTATTCATATCCCTATTTTTCCATTCTGCTTATTCTTGGTATCACCATCGTTTTTTTCCGAAATCGTAGGCAGAAAAGACGTATTAATATCTCATCCAATTTAAAATCAATTCCACTTCTCGTCATTGCAGTTATTTTATTGACTTTGAGTGTGGCCGCATATTTAATGGTGAGGAAAATACCTTCCTTTTATGGTTTTGAAAACAGACACCAGGTTTTGTTGCCAATTTCGGCAAGCTTCCTTATCATCTCCATGTCCATAATTTTTATTAAGGAAAACATGAGGGTTTATGTACTGATTTTTATTATTGGAATAAGTTTTTACCTGAACCTGTACTATCAATATAGATATCTTATTGGCTGGATGAAAAATGAATCTATTGTCTACAATTTCAAATCCAGCGATACCATTCGAAATAGCAGCACATTTATCGTTTATGACCACGTTCCAATGCTTAGCGCAACTAATCGGGAATTGACCCACTATGAATATTCCGGAATGAGCAAAGTGGCATTCAATAATCAGGAAAAGCTTTATATTACTCAAACTATTTTGTCGAATAAAGAGATAACAGCATTGGCATACATCAACCGATATTTTAAACATAATATTCAGGAATCGTATAATATAAAAGACTATGCATTTTCAGATCAGGCCATTGTCATCCACGTTCGGCAGGGAAAAAAGAATCTAGAAAGTATACAAGCACTTTTCAGGTGCCTCTATCTTTATTATTTTGACCATAATATCTTCCTTTTGGAAATTGGTGATTACCTTACCATTGAAACAGATTCCAATCAGGTCCCAATTAATTAATTTCAGAATAATTTATGCTCAAAATAGGTCTTATTGGCTATGGATACTGGGGTCCAAATCTTGTAAGAAACTTTATGTCACAGAAAAATGGAAAGATAACATTCGTTACGGATCCCAGGCCAGAAAGACTTGAATTGGTAAAAACCTCCTACCCCACCATCACCACAAGCACCGATACGCAAGGCTTACTTACGAATAAAGATGTCGATGCCATTGTCATCTCGACTCCTGTTTTTACACACTTTGACTTGGCTAAAAAAGCTCTTAGTCATGGCAAACATGTACTTATTGAAAAGCCCATGACATCAACCGTAAAGGAAGCTGAAGAGTTGATTGATTTAGCGAATAAAAATGGGCTTACGCTAATGGTTGACCATACATTTCTTTATACAGGGGCGGTTCAAAAGCTCAAGCAATTAATTTCTGAAGGCTCAATTGGTAAAATAAGATATTTTGATTCTACCAGAATCAACCTAGGGCTTTTTCAACCGGACATCAATGTATTATGGGACCTTGCACCCCACGATATTTCAATACTCAACTACCTTATTGATGAGATACCCCATAGCGTAAATGCTACCGGAGTATCTCACACGAATAATAAAATTGAAAACATTGCTTACCTCACGGTTAATTATCAATCGCAATTTATTGCACACTTTAATTGCTCTTGGACTTCACCTGTGAAGATCAGAATGATGTTACTTGGGGGTGACAAGAAAATGATCGTTTATAATGACATGGAGCCAACCGAAAAGATCAAGATATATGACACAGGATATGACGAAAAAACTGATGAGGAAAAGATAAAGATGTATTTCGAGTACAGGTTTGGGGATGTCTTTATTCCAATGATTGACTCAAAAGAAGCTCTATTTGGCATGGCCTATGATTTCATCAATTCCATTTCCAATAAAACCCAACCCTTATCCAATGCGGAGCTTGGCCTGGAGGTGATCAAGATCCTTGAAGCCGCACAGCAGTCAATAAAACAAAATGGAAGGGAAATCATATTGAAATAATTATGACTGTATTAAATATTGACGAACCACGCAAAACGATCAGCAATGTAAAGGTTGGTAGCAACGTAACGATATTTAATTTCGTTAACGCCTACGGTTGCACCATTGATGATAATACTAAAATTGGTCCTTTTGTTGAAATCCAAAAGGGAGCATCCATTGGAAGAAATTGTAAAATATCAAGTCATAGTTTTATATGCGAGGGAGTTCATATCGAGGATAATGTTTTCGTCGGCCATGGTGTGATGTTTACAAATGATCGATCTCCAAGAGCCACCAATCCTGATGGAAGCCCTCAAACAGAGGCTGACTGGAAAATGGTTGAAACATTTGTAAAGAATGGAGCTTCCATAGGAAGTAATGCTACCATCTTGTGCGGTATCACGATTGGGCAAAACGCAATGATCGGTGCGGGTGCTGTTGTAACTAAAGATGTGCCAGCTCATTCGGTTGTTGTTGGAAATCCTGCAAGAATCATCAAGTGACCATGAGTGGGGATGAGTCTTGCTTAAGAGTATTTGAAACTGCAAAAGATCATTTAAAGCCTGAGGGTACTTTCATGTCCATTGACCCTGCGTACACAGAACATCAATACATCATAGCAAAGTTTTTAATATCAACCGATCGGGGTAAATCCATTCGCACCCAGACGAGATGGATAACCTACAAAGTGGATATTTCAGTAATAGGCGATTTTCAATTCATCATAATTTAGAAAACGTTCCATGGAGTCATATAATATTTTTCTGTAAACTAGATTGACTATTTATGATAAACTGTCTCGATTTATCTTTACAACATATATTACTCAAAAAAGAGATATTTGATGCATTTGAAAAAGTGTATGATAAAACCGCTTTTTCAGGTGGTTCATTTGTAGAAGAGTTTGAGGAAATATTTAGTGCATATGTAGGTTGTAAGCATACTGTTGGAGTAAACAATGGTACATCAGCACTGCATCTATCCATGCTCGCACTTAACATTGGCCCTGGAGATGAGGTGATTGTGCCTGCAAATACATTTATTGCCACTGCATGGGGGGTTTCCCATTCAGGGGCAACCCCGGTATTTGTTGACTGTACATCAGATACCTGGGAAATAGACGCTACAAAAATTGAATCAGCAATCACGTCTAAAACAAAGGCTGTGATAGGAGTTCATCTTTACGGGCAGCCCTTTGATTTAGACGAGGTAAAAGTCCTTTGTGATAAACACAACATATTTCTTGTTGAAGATGCTGCCCAAGCGCAAGGGGCTCGTTATAAGGGAAATAATGTCGGGAGCCATGGCGAAATTACTTGTTACAGTTATTATCCGGGGAAAAACTTAGGTGCCTGCGGTGAAGCCGGAGGGATCACTACCAACAACAAAAGTTATTATAGACATCTTCAAAGTCTTAGGAACCACGGAAGCAAAGATCGGTACTATCATGATGAATTAGGGTTCAATATGCGTATGAGTGGACTAGAAGCCGTTTCTCTGTCAGTAAAACTTAAATATCTTGAAGGCTGGAACAATCGGCGAAGACAAATTGCAAAAATCTACCTCAACGGGATAAGGAACCCAAAGATCAAAATGCAACTGCAGCCGGTATGGGCCGAATCGGTTTATCATTTGTTTGTAGTTACTTGCGACGAAAAAGAAGCATTTGTCAGACATCTTATGGACAACGAAATCAATCCAGGTTTCCATTACCCGGTGCCTTGTCATTTGCAGAAGGCCTACTCCCATTTTGGTTATATGAGAGGAGATTTTCCAAATTCAGAGTACTTGGCTAATCATTGCATTTCATTACCCATGTTTGCTGAATTGTCCGACAATGAGGTTTCCAAGGTAATTGAAACAGTAAACAGCTTTACTTAGTATGAACAGAAAATTCAATTGTTATATCTGTGGATCCACAAATGGGGGAAAAATATTTTCTTTCAAAGAATACCCAGCCTATATACTACCCGTACCATTAAAGATTGCCCCAACTATTGCCAAAGCTGAGCTGCCGCTCTATTTGTGCCAATCCTGTGGGCACATGCAAATACCTCAACCTGATTCCCGGATACAAGAATTAATCTACGAGAATTATTACAACTTTTATGTTGTGGACAGTAGCGAAGCACTAGTGCCTCATTATCGCACTCCCTTTATTGATTTTCTCAGTAAACTTGTCATTGAACGTCATCTAAGTAAAGGGGACTTACTTGAAATCGGATGCTCCTCTGGGGAAAAAGTTGAATTACTTGCGTCTTTTAGTCAAAGTTATACCGGAATTGACCCATCGGGTAGAATTAACTTAGCAATTAACAAATTTCCACAACACAGTTTCATCCAAGGATATTTTCCTGATGCGATTCCAAACAAGAAATTTGACGTTGTGGTTTCTCAATTTAATCTTGAACACATTCAGGATGTAAGAAGCTTCTTATCTAAAATACATCAAGCCACTAATGAGAATGGGATACTGATCGTTCAAGTTCCCGATTGCGGACATTATTTGAGAACGGAACAGCCAAATTTTCTGGCCCATGAACATATACAGTACTTTATCAAAGAAACGCTTACGATCCTACTAAGGACAACTGGATTTTCCCCTATCGCATGGGGCGAGGAAGGAGCAAGCCTAATTGCTGCCGCAATAAGAACTGCTCCGCATGAAGCTGAACTATTGACCGCACAATCCAATATTCAAAAAGCAAAAGCCCAGACAAATATCTTCAACAATTATCCTGATATACCGGAAGCTCCATTAATCTTTTATGGTGTCGGCCCGCAACTATACTGGCTACTGAGCTACTACAAAGGTGACCTTTCCAAATGTGATATTATTGATGATAATCCAAATTATGAGAATCAAGGCTTACCAGGATACTCAAATATCATAAAGAGGGCAAGCAAGGAACTTTTTCAAAATAACAAACCAATAATCCTCAGCCTAAATAAGATTTATCATGAGAGGGTGATCGAGAGGATCAAATCTCTTGCTGTGAAATGTTCGATATATTATTTGAAACAAAATTCATTTACAATCCTTAACCACAAACCAAGATGAAGTCTATTAAGTCTGTCAATATAAAACCTGGAAGTGATTCATCGAATGAGGTTAAAGACATTGTTACAAAAGAGGGAACGGTAATTCTAAGGAATTTAATCACCAAATCTCATGCTCAAAAACTTGAGCATCAACTTGTTACCGCGCTAGCAGAAGACAACGTAAAGTATGGAGATGGTTATATTTATAATGGAATGGTGCATGCGCTCATGAATCGCGGGAGTGAATTTATTAACTTAATATCACTCCCATCTCTTCTTTCTATTTACCGCGCAATTCTAGGTCATGGTTGTATTATTCATGCTTACAACTCCTCTTCAATGCCTCCAAACAAAACAAATTACTCTAGGGCTATTCATGTTGATTCACCTCGGCTAATTCCTGGATATATTACCAATATCGGGTTTACATTGGCATTGAATCCGTTTACAAATGAGAATGGTGCAATGGAAATATATCCTGATTCATTCAATATGCTCCATGCGCCTGCCGAGTATATTTTTGATAAAGAAAAAGTGATCCTTGATAATGTCGAGGTTGGAGATGCAATTCTATTTAACGCGAGATGTTGGCATCGAGGAGGGAACAATACCACCCAACAATGGCGTCATGGAGTTACAATGAATATCTGTCGAAATTATATGCGACAACAATTTGACTACTGTAAAATGCTCAGTGATCATACACTTAAGCAATTGCCAGAGGATGTACGTAAATTTCTTGGTTATAATGTAAGAATGCCGGAAAATATGGAGGAATTTTTACTCCCGCCAGACGAAAGAAAATATAAGCCTGCACAGGAGTGAGACAAGTATTCAAAAGGCCTGTGGTTCGGCAATTAACTCAAAATGATGATGTCGTTCTTGAATTCTTTTTAAATGAATTGAGCACAAACGACCCTACTGTAATGGGCTATCACTATCCATTCTATAGAAACGTGTTGCATGCATGTCAAATAGGAGAACCTTTTTATCTTGGCTTATTCTTAGATTCAATGTTAAGTGCAGTCCTACCTGGCTTTATAAAAACCACAAACCTAGGTACAGCCTATTGCTCAATGCCATTCTTTGGACCAAATGCAGGCGTCCTTTGTAAAAATGAAATAAAGGAATTGGCCCACGGAGAATTGCTCAAATTCTTGGCCGCTGAATTAACGCGAAAATATTCTCTGCTTTCAGCGTCCTTTTATACTCCATTTCTTTTTAAAGACTATAATCTATATGAAGAAAACTTGCCTGGATCAATTTTCGTTCAAAAGACCACCCAGTTCTTTACTATTTCGAACAAAGTTTGGACTACTAAGATTAAATACGACCTAAGAAGATCAGAAAGATTAGGCATAGTGGTAACGGAGGAGATAACTGACAGCAACGTTCAGGAATTATACACGATCTATTTACAAAACTGCTTGGACCAAAATATTCCCCAAAAACCATTGAATTGCATTCTTGCATTGAGCAATGCGGCAAAAAATCATCAAGGTGTTGAATTCTATTTTGCATTTCAAGGTGAAAACATGATTGGCGGACTAATTGTGCTTTACTCAAAAAAGACCCTTAGCTACTACCTTCCATGTTCACTCGAAACTGCCCGATCCTTACAACCAGTGACTTGCCTGATCGATTTTGCATTCCAAAAAGCTAGAAGTAAAAAGATTGATTATTGGAACTGGGAATCCTCACCTTCAAAGGAATCAGGTGTTTATAAATTCAAAAATAAGTGGGGATCAATCGAAACCGATTATCGAATCTACGTAAAACCGTTTGTTGATATCGAATATTTGTCAACTATAGGCAAAACAAAATTAGCAGAATCGTTTCCGCATTTTTTTGTCTTTCCATTTGAATCTCTCTAATTATGGCCATAGATAAGGTGTTCCGAAAGGGTATAATTTTTCTCACAGCAAATGATAGAAAAATCAACATACTTGAGAAACTTCTTTTAGAAGGCGAAACAATAAATGCATTGATTTTCCCATTCAAGGCCAAGAACGAAAACAAAATAGTCAAACTCATTTCTTTCGCTGTAAAAACGAGAATTCCATACTATCGGCCAAAGCTTAGGGACCTTGAAAAATCAATTAACGAGATTGGGTCAAGCGAATTCCTTATCACAGCAGGTTATCCGTACATACTCCCTCCGTTGATCCTTAGTATCTGTAAATTTAACATTAATGTTCATCCTACCTTGCTTCCGCGCTATAGAGGACCAAACATAGAATGGTATATTATTGCAAATGGAGAAGAGCAAACCGGTGTTACCATTCATTATCTAAACGATAAAGCAGACATTGGCGATATTATTGAACAAAAGGCAGTCAACTTGACTAAGTTTGATACGGTTTATAGTCTCCTCAGAAAAACTTCAAATATTGAACCTAAACTTTTAGTTTCAGCAATTAGCAAGCTAAGAAATGGTCATTCAGGAACCCCTCAAAACGAAAAACTGGCTACTACATACCCAAAACTCAGAACCCCGGAAGACTCATTACTAAATCCCAGCAAATCCTTGCTGAAGTTATATGATTTTATCCGCGCTTGCGATGCTGAAAAATTTCCTGCCTTTTTTTTTGTAGATGGTCAGAAGGTCGGAATCAAACTTTTTCGAATTGATAAACCAGTAGATGAACAGGATCAAATATGAAAATAATAGTATCGGTGATTGTACCAGTTTACAATGAAAGCATTGGTGTACTTCTTGCTCACAAGGCGCTAACCAGCGAGCTTTCAAAGCATAATGAAGCATTCGAAATTATCTTTGTTGACGATGGTAGTACAGATGATTCATTCTTTCACTTAAAAAATATCGCTGAAAAGGATACTAAAATCAAGGTATTGAAATTATCCACAAATTGCGGATCTCACATGGCTATAAGGGCTGGTCTATTGCATGCAAGCGGTGATTGCGCTGGATTCATTGCATGCGATTTGCAAGAGCCTCCCGAATTAATTTACAAAATGAAAAGCAAACTTTCCGAACAGCATAATATTGTTTGGGCAGTTCGTAACTCCCGAAAAGATAGCCTCAGAACGAAAATTCATTCAACTATTTTCTACTGGCTTGCCAGAACAATGGTGACAAAAGATATTCCCCCTTCAGGTGCTACCATGTTTGTTTTATCTTCTAAGGCTGTGAAAGCGCTGAATATGTACAGCGAACGCAATATGACCCTGTTGGGTCTTTTTAGTTCAACCGGTTTTAAAACAACGCTTGTCCATTACGAAGGGACAAACAGAATCTTGGGAAAAAGCAAATGGACTCTTGCTAAAAAACTAAAGTTAACCATTGACTTTTTTGTTGCCTCTTCAAATACTCCTATACGAATGGTGAGCATCGTAGGAATAGGATTCTCTTTGCTTGGCTTTGGCTGGACAGCATATATATTGCTAAGGGAAATGTTTGTTGGTGACCTTGCTTCAGGTTGGCCCGCTTTGCTTTCTGTTATTCTAATAGGTTTCGGGATTACAAATATCTCATTGGGTATTATTGCTGAGTATTTATGGAGGACTCTTGATGAAGCAAGGGGCAGACCGCGCTATATAGTCGAAGAAGCTTTAAACTTCAATATCGATAAAACTAACTGATTCTCATTACTTAAAATTGGTTGAAGCCATATAAGTACTCGCCATGAATCAGATAATTATGCTTTGGTGTCGATGAAAACTTTTATAAACTTTCGATCAGGCCTAAATTAATTTTAATTGGCATTTCACTTCAATTATGAACAAAATAACCAATAGCACAATCTTGATTACTGGGGGCGCTGGTTTTATTGGATCCTACGTTGCAGAGAAATTACTGATCCATCAGCCAAAACAAATAATCATTCTCGACAACTTGATCAGGGGTAGCCTTGAAAACATGAAGAACTTCATTAACAACCCTTCCGTTAAGTTTGTTGAGGGGGACATCAGAAATGATGAAATATTGGAGAAATGTATTGTCTCTGCCGATTATGTATTTCATATGGCCGCGCTCCGCATCAATGCGTGCGCAGCGGATCCGAAGGAAGGTTTTGAGGTCATGGTCAGGGCCACTTTTAATCTTGCCAGTTTTTGTGTAAAGCACCAAGTAAAAAAGGTGATATATTCATCCACCGCATCGGTCTATGGATTAGCCCAGCATTTTCCAACACCGGAAACAGATCACCCTTACAATAATCAAACCTTCTATGGGGGTGCTAAAATATGGGGTGAACAACTCTTCCGATCCTTTAAATTCATGTATGGGCTAGATTATGTGGCGCTCCGATACTTTAATGTTTATGGTTCGCGAATGGACACTGACGGCAAATACACAGAGGTCATGATTAAGTGGCTCAATTGTATAAGGGAGAACAAAGCGCCAGCAATTTTTGGCGATGGAAATGATAGCATGGATTTCGTTCATGTAAGTGATATCGCGAAAGCCAATGTATTAGCACTCTTAAGTGAAGCCACAGACGAAGCATTCAACATTGGCAATCAGGTCGAGACGAGCCTTCTTCAACTGCTCGACGCTCTCTTAAAAGTGAACAAGTGCCAACTCAGGCCAGACTTTTTTCCCACAAATTCGATCAATCCCGTGAATCGAAGAATTGCCGATATAACCAAAGCTAAAAAGAAAATCGGCTACAGCTCATCAATTACGCTCGCAGAGGGCCTTCAGGAACTATCGAACTGGTATTTTGGCAAAATAAAATCACAATCATGATCATGATCAATGCCAATTGCCCGCTTTGCCATTCAGACAACAACAATATCCTGTTTGACCTTTCCCATCCAACGGCACACAAGGATTTAGGTTTGCCTGGCATTGTGAAGAAATGTCTAAATTGCGGGCTGTTGTACAAGTCGTTTGAGCATAAAGTCGAGGACCTGTATGCTGACAAATACGCCTCTTCGTCTATCGACCTGAAAGAGGATCACAAAGGCAACATATCTCATTTCTTCCAATCCATTTTAGAGTCAGCATTTAAAAGGCTAAGAACCCCAGCAGGCACGCTGCTGGATGTCGGCTCAGGAACAAGCCTTATGCTACAGGCCGCCATTAATTTGGGGTACGATGCTACCGGTGTTGAACTTTCTGAAAGACTCGCTGAAAACGCAAAAAAACAGGGCTATAAAGTAATTAACACCAACATCAGTAGTATCTCAACCGCTGAAAAATTCGATACCATCACCATGATGGATATCATCGAACATCTTGAAAACCCGTTGGTCGTACTGAATGCTATCAAGAACTTACTGAGTAATCGGGGCGAGGTAATCGTATATACTCCCAATCATGATTCGCTGATCGTAAAGATCTCATATTGGTTGTACAAAGTAGGAGTCAAATCACCCATCGAAAATATTTTCGCTTGCACTCATACTTGCTTTTTTACAACCAAAACATTAAATATGACACTGGAGCAGGCCGGTTATAAAGTGATTGAAAGTAAACATTTTAATTATGACGTATACCGGCCAGGACAAAGAGTAACCTTGGTTGCTAAACTAGCAATCAACATGATTGAGAAAATCGGCAGCATTTTTGGTTTGAATGGATTCAGGGTCGTAATGTATGCGCAACGGTTAAAATAGAAAAAGAGTGATACCCATATCAAAGCCATATATAACGAAGGATGAGGCTCAGGCCGCATACGATACCATTCTCACCGGATGGATCACACAAGGACCGCGGGTCGCCGAGTTTGAAGAGAAGTTTGCGCGCTACACGGGCTCACGTTATGCCGTAGCTGTGTCCAACTGCACAACGGGACTTCACCTGGCGATGATCATGGCAGGCGTTGGCCCGGGGGATGAAGTCATTTGTCCTTCGATGAGCTACATCGCTACTGCGAACAGCATCATGTACGTCGACGCTATCCCCGTTTTTGCAGAAGTGGACCCTGTGACTTACAATTTGGATGTTGCCGATGTCGAAAAAAGAATTTCATCAAAAACGAAGGCCATACTGCTTGTCCACCAAATCGGATTGCCTGGAGACATTGATGCCTTTAAGACGCTCTGCAAAAAGCACAATCTCCGATTGATCGAAGATGCGGCTTGCGCTGTGGGATCCGCTTATCACGGACGTAAAATCGGAAGCCACTCCGACCTGGTCTGTTTTTCTTTCCATCCGAGAAAAGTAATCTCAACGGGCGATGGTGGAATGATCACTACCAATCGTGAGGATTATTACCAACGGTTGAAGTTATTGCGCCAGCATGGAATGTCCGTCAATGATCGGGTCCGGCATGAATCAAAAACTATTGTTTTTGAAGATCACTTGGAGGTGGCCTACAATTACAGGCTGACCGATATTCAGGCAGCTGTTGGGATCAAACAACTCGAAAAACTTGACTGGATCATATCAAAAAGAAAGGAGATTGCCCATCAATACCTGGACGCCTTGAAAGATATAGATTGTATCCGCCTGCCCAGGGAGTATGAAAATGTTATTTTTAACTGGCAGTCATTCAGTATTTATCTGAGGAAACATTGCCCCATCAACCGCAACGACCTCATGCAGAAAATGCTGGATGAAGGAATCTCAACAAGACGGGGAATTATGACGGCACATCGCGAAATAGCGTATCAGGAGGAATGCAAAAACGTTAGATTGCCAATATGTGAAGATGCGTGTGACAGAAGCATTATAATTCCATTATTTGTACCTATGGAAGATGACGAAATCAAAAAAGTCATTGCTTCCTTCCGAAAACACATCCTAAGAAAGTCCGAATAGCCTCATCGTATTCCAGTGCGCTCCCACAACTTCAAATATTCTCGCTCGAGCAAGCGGCCATTTGCCTTGAAATCAAAGCAAGATTGAGCATGTTTTTTTCCATTCATGGTCAACTGCTCCTGCATGGAAGAGTTATCAAGCAACTTCTTAAGATGGATAGCCATACCCTCCGGATCGCCTGCTTTCACGACCACGGCGTTCTTCCCATTTTCCACTATCGTGCTCTTACCAGAGTGACCTCCGGTAATCACCAGCGGAGTCCCTACGGCGAGGACCTCAAACGCCTGTCGACCCATAGCGCCCAGCCGATTGCAGACAACTGCTACATCGGCAGATTCAATAACATCCAGAATATTTTCTAAGTAACCCGGAAAAATTACTTCGTTACCTATCTGGTTCTGTCTTAGCTTAGACTCAAATTTGGCAGCTTCTTCAGGAAATAGTTTTCCTAGCATGCCGCGCAAGAGTCCTCCTGACTTCATCGGTAAAGGTCCTGCCATTACAAACTTATGTCCACTCGCTCCAAAGTTTTTCTTGAAATACCCAACCATATCTACGAAGTCCCATGCACCCTTTGTCCTTGTAAAAAGTCCAATAAACAATATCATCTTTTCATCCAGACTTATACCAAGACTTTGTCGGATTCTGGCTGCATTGCCAGCATCGCGCCGAACTCCTAATACGTCCATGGAATTGAATATGACAACTTTGGATTTGAAATCGTCAAATTCGTCAGCTTCATCTTCAGAAATCGCTATGAGTAAAGATGCATAAGTTCGTATGATCCTTTTTGAAATCCACTTGAACAATCTGATGTGTGTCGCCTGGTAGGTGCTCCTGAGGTGCTGCACAATTGGAATGCCCAGGTGTCTGAGCCGAAGTCCCACCCCAATGAGGGCTTTATCGTTCAGGTGGATAATATCAGGCCGAAACTTTCTTACAAGCGGAACAATTGATTTATTTCTGACAAGAGCAAGCACGTTCTTAAGAGCACCGGGCCTATACCACTTCGGTCCAGGTGCCGTCCAGAATCCATGCACTTTGCAAAAGGAGACCTTGTACCCTTCCTTACCCAATACCTCGGCGAGTGGACCAGGCCCACCAACAATAACGTGCAACTCAAATTTTGATTTATCCAGGCCCTTGAGCAAGTATACTAAACTTTTGGCCGACCCCGTCAGAAGGCCATCCTGATGGATAATAAGTATTCGAATCTTCATCTCATCCCCTGCTTTCGGAATGGATCCTCTTCAACCTGCTGATGTTACCCAGAAATGCGACGATTGACCAAAGCGTAAAATCATTGCGCTCACTTTTATAAAAGTTTCTCCAGGTATCTTCAATTTTATCCGGGTCCAAATAGTTAAATCCTTCCTGATTTCTGTCCTCGATGATACTTCTTGTCCGCTCCTTCATGTCTTTTCTTAACCAAACATTTAATGGGATTTTGAATCCAATTTTTGGTCGGCTGGAGAAACCTTTTGGAAGAAATGGTTCCATAGCATCCATTAATATCTTCTTGGTACCCAACTTGGCGTAAGATGCAGTTCCTTCTTTGCCGACAATCTCCTTACTGCTTAACCCCACCTTGAATTCTGAGGGGAAGCTATATGCAAGCTCGGCAACTTCGTGATCAATAAATGGATATCGCACCTCCAGCGAATGGGACATGGATATCGCATCACTGTCACGGAGTATCATGGATGACATAAACCCCTGCATTTCAAGTTGCAAGGACTTCTCCAGGAAATCTGTGTTTGAACTACAATCATAATCCATTTGCTTATCCAACCATGACTTCCACGATTCTCCTTGACGGACAGAATTCTTTAAAATGCCGCTCGTCGTTTCTGGAAAATTTAATATCCTGGAAAGGACATAGTTTCTGTGCGCATCGGAGGACTCTGTGCGATAAATAACTTTAAGTAAGAAAGATGCAACTGTTGCATTCGATGAGAGAGGCAACATGGCGCCTGCCATGCCATTGATCATTCTGTGTACAATAGAATAATTCTTACTCTTCCAATAAGCCCTGGCATGTCTTGAATACCCGGCAAACAATTCATCCGAACCCAATCCGCTTAATGCAACCGTCATATCTTTTACCGCATACTTACTCACAAAAAACGTGTTTAGTCCGTCTATAGTAGGCTGGTCACTGGCACTGAAGTAATTATCCAGTTCACCAAGCACCATAGCACCATTGACATTTACTGCGGTATGCTTTGCCTTGAAAAAGTTCGCAAGCTCCCTGGCATGTACCGATTCGTCTGTAGCGAAAGATGACCCCTCAAATCCTATTGAAAAAGTATTAGCTTCAATACCATGCCTATTCATCAAGTAAAGCAGTGTAGCAGAGTCAAGCCCCCCGCTGAGGAACAACCCCAACGGCCTGTCACTAATCATCTCCATCTTAACGGAAGCATCCAATTTTTCGAGAATCAGTCTCTTTGCATCCTCATAATCTCCTTCAAATCTTGACTTTTCCAATGACCAATACTTTGTAATGCTAAGCTTGTTGTTCTCAAGCGTTAAGTAATGCCCTGGCATGAGGGCACTTACCGATTCCATGATTGTCCGGGGCTGAAGAATATGACCAAATGTAAAATATTGAGCCACCGCTTCCTGATCTACAGACCATTCAATCCTTCCGCTGCTCAGCAATGCTTTTACTTCAGAGGCAAAAATAAATTCACTTCCAGTTGAGCAGTAATAGAAGGGTTTGATTCCAAATCGGTCACGGGCAGCAAACAATGACTTATCGACTGTGTCCCAAACAGCAAAGGCATACATACCATTGAAGTGTTCCAGACATGAAGGGCCATATCGCACGTATGCACTCAAAACCACTTCCGTGTCTGAATCAGAGCTAAAGGTATCCCCTTCCCGCTGCAATTTTGTCCGGAGCCATTTAAAATTGTAGCATTCACCATTATACACTATCCAATATCGACCGCAGCGTGATTGCATCGGTTGGTGACCCCGAGCTGATGTATCAATTATGGCGAGCCTGGTCATTCCTATGGCTGCACCGGGCTCACTAAAAATCCCACGATCGTCAGGTCCACGGTGGTGCATCATCCTGTTCATGCGCTCAACGACTTCACGCGTTGTATCCGGCCCAATGCTCCCTGCAATTCCACACATTTCTAAATCAATTTACTTACTAAACTATTTCCTAATCGCTCTCCAGCATGGCCATCCAGTTTGAAATAGGCTTGCTTTACAAATTCTTTGGCATGTATGGCAATTTCACCATCGTCATTGCGGAGCGCCCGCTCCAACTGACTCATCAATTGGCCCGGTTCCGACACATGGTACGTGGCTCCCTCCCGAATAAAAATTGTTTCTTCTGAATACTCCCCCATCAAATCAACGGTAACTACAGGTCTCGCAACAATCATTGCCTGCATTACCGAGGTTGAAGCACCCGAAATCACAACGTCAGAAACTGATATCCAATCAATAATGGAATACCTATTGGCAATGTCATCGAAAGAAAAAACCCACAACTTCTTCCTTTTAAGCTTCAGTATTTCATCATAAAAATGCAACTGATCTTTTTTATGAAGTTTAAAGATGAAGTTAATTTCCTTGTCAGCTTGAATAACCATTTCGCGCACAGCCTTCAAAATCACGTGGTGATGCTTCAAAGAAGTAGTATGACCCGGCCCTGACAGCGAAATCAAGACAACCTTGCTTCCAGGGGATATTTTTAATCTTGATTTCAATGCCAAGACATTATTATGCACATCTTTCAACATTGAGTCCATATAGGGGGACCCAATTGTTTCAACATGATCAATGGGTATACCTCGCTTTACAAAAATATTTTGTGTTGCCTCCCCATAAACATAATAATGCGAACAGATGTGAATACTCTCAATATACTCATCAGAGAGCAGGCCATGCATGCAGTAGAAGGAAGGCACATTTGCATTATTGGAACAAAGCGCCATCGTTCTTCCAAACGGGGTGTGATCATTAAATGTTAGCACGCCCCGAATCTTTTGGTTCCTCATGATCTGAGTAAACAATCGCTCAGCGTGCACTACTTTTGAAAAGCTATGAAGAATAATCTCTTTGACCGAGGCACAAGTCGCTGTTGGAATGCTTTGTTCGCCTTTGAGCTCATTCAAGAAATCATTGAGGATTTCGTTGCCTCTGAGCGGAAAAACCCCATCAGAAACCATTGCCACCAACCCAAATTCCGAATAGAGCGACCAAACGTATTCTATCTTGTCCGTTACCAATAATACCCGAAGTCCTTTCAACTTCCTGGCAAATGCCTTAAACTGATTAACATGATTAGGCTCTGAAAGCACAATGACAAGGTCCCACCGGTATGACCTAAAATTTACCCAAAGCAATGAGAGTTTTCCAAACAAATAACTAATGCCTCTTTTCAAAAGTAGTTTAAGAGTTAATTTGTTATCAATAGATAGCCGATCACCAAATAACAGGTAAATGAGGAGGGCATTAATATGGAAATGTTTGTGATACCGATTACCTGCATCCATTTTTCCGCGCACATAGCGGTAAACACTATCAAAACTATTTTCCCAGGGTTTATTCATTTATAGTCAATTCACAAATATATATGTTTACGCGGAGTGATCGGCCTCACTTCACACGGGAATTAAGGATGAGTAATTATGAAGCGGAATTTAACTTAACCCAAATATTCACGAAGTGTATCTTTGATGGATTGCCACAGTGAACCTTCAGCGCGGATCATTAATACCGATCCGATCAGCCAGATTAACGAAGCAGCTAGAATGTAATACAGTACCGGCATTGGCGGCAACAAGTGACTCCCAGCAATTGCCGCTAAGGCAATAAGGGAAACCATCAGCATTTTTTGCCACTCAAAACTCAGTTTATACGACTTGTTGGAGAAATGAAATGCCCAGGCGGCGCTTACTACCAGCGGCAATACGGAGCTAATGGCCAGCCCCACTTCATCAAGAATCGGTATGAGAACTAAAGCCATACCTATGTTAAGTACAGCGGCAGTCAGATTGATCAGAAGTATGATCTTTGTTTTCTTTTGATAGAATATTTCCTGTGAAACGATCAGATAGAACACGGTGGGTAGAAACCCCATGGTAAGTATTCTTACAGAAATATCAGCGGTGTGATATCTGGCATCAGTAAGCAATACAATTGCTGGCGTTGCGAATAAATATATTCCCATGAAAAGCATGGCACTTACTACCCAAATCTTACTGACTGCCCTAGCTATTTTCTGGCCTATTTCACTTCCACCCTCTGTTCTTAGGGAGAAGTAGATCGGGCTATAGGCCGTTCCCAGCGCATTCGAAAAAACCAGCAGCGGCTGCGTCAATTTGAAAGCGATGCCAAAAAGGCCGACTGCAGCTAACGAACTTTGCATCGATAGTATACTCCTTCCGAATAATGGAGCCAGATTACCTATGACCTGATACGGCAAGAGCGGAAGGGTGTATGTCAAAGAATCTTTAAACATTCTATTGTCAAATACAAAAACCAAATCCTTCCGGAGATAATGTTGCGCCTGGATATAGAAAATAGCACTCGTCACCACTGTTGCTATAACCATACCCAACGCCCCCATATTCATGATTACAACCAGGACAACGGCAACAGCAATTCCTATCATGGCAGAAACGACATTCAACAAGGCATTGTAGCCGGACTGCTCCCTTACCTGAAGTAACCTTTTTTGAATATCTGAACTTGTATTCAGGAAGGAAGAGAGCATGATTAAAATAAAGAAAGGATAAAATGGAAGGCCAGGGACCAGATCATTTAAGAGTATATAACCAAGCCCTAAGAATAAAACCCCAAGAATCAAAGAGATGACTGTTGAACCAATATATATTGTAGATATGTAGACCCGCTCATCTTTCCTTCCTTTGTAATCAAAATAAAATACAGATATTGCTCCGGGTATACCCAGTCTTATAACAGACAAAGCGAAAGCGCCAACACTCATCGCAAGGTCCACAATTCCAAAATCTTCAGGCGCTAAAAAGGCTGTGTATATCGGCAACAGGAAGAATCCAACAATTTTTGGAATCACCTGACCCATTCCATAATTCAGCGTCGCCGATGATATCCGTTTAAACAAAGGATTCTTATTGAAAATAGTTAACCATTCAGAAATTTCTCCAGGATTTTTAATCCCTTCGCGCCGCTCTTCTCAGGATGAAACTGTGTTGCCCAGCAGTTTTGTTTGTTCAGTACAGAGGCAAATTTGAAATCCCCAAAGGAGGTAAGGCCCATAATTTCGGATGCATTATCTGGCGCAACATAATATGAATGAACAAAATACAAATAATCAAACTCAGTGGTGTAATGAAGCATGGTATCCCCCCAATCAACGCCGTCGGGCTTTATCACCTTATTCCAATTCATATGTGGAATTTTCACGGCATTCCCGTCGCTGAGCGCATTTTCAGGTAGCCGCAGTACTTTTCCTTCAAGTATCCCGATACCGGGAGTTTCTGAAATCTCCGTACCGACCTTCATCAATAATTGCATGCCAAGGCAAATACCGAGTAGTGGTTTTCCCGTGGCATAGAACTTTCTGATTCCTGATGACAGACCTCGTTGATTCAGTTCCTTCATTCCATCAGGAAAGGCGCCAACACCAGGAAGCACCAGCCGGTCGGACGATTTTAGTTGATCTGCCCTTGCAGCAACTGACACTGTCGCCCCGCAATGTTCAAGGGCCCTGCAGATACTAAGCAGGTTGTTTATGCCGTAGTCAATAACCGTAACTCTAGGATTCATCTAGCCGCACCTTTATACCGTTCATTCGCGCTTGCCTTTTGATTTCATCAACAGTTACCTTCTTGAAGTGGAGCTGTCTGGCTATTGCAATCCCGTCAGCAAATTTACTTGCTTTCACAAAGTCATCCGCCTCTCCAAACCCGCCACTTAATACTACAGGTACATCAACGGTCTCAAAGACGCTCCTGGCAAGATCCAAATCAAACCCTTTGGCCGTCCCATCCTGATCAATTGATGTTAGTAATATCTCGCCTGCACCCCGGTCAACCGCTTCGGTAATCCAATCAACAACATCCCGTTCAGTTTGCTCACGCGCCGAATCATAACATACCTTCCATTCACCTTGCCTTCTTCGCTTGGCCTGTACACTTAAGACCATGCATTGACTGCCGAACTTCGTGGCAATCTCATCAATTAAAGAAGGGTTTTTTACAGCCCCTGTATTCACAGCAATTTTATCGGCGCCGCTCCGAAGCATTTCATATGCATCCTCCAGCGTCCGGATGCCCCCACCTACCGTGAGCGGCACAAAAACATCACGTGTTGTTGCTGCTACCAGTTCCTTCATAGAACTCCGGCTGTACAGACTGGCGACAGCATCAATATAAATCAATTCATCGATCCCTTGCTTGTAGTAATCGAGAAAGAAAGGACTTGGGTCTCCAAGTAACCTCCATCCTTCCAGATGAATTCCCTTGATGAGTTTATTCAGTTTGATGTCAAGCCTGGCGATGATACGCTTCATACATTAACATGTAGGATATTTCAACCGCCAACTATCTCCAGACTTCTCCCAAAGGTGTGGTGACCTTGCTTTGTCAATCACTTCCCAATAACGAGCCTCCGAAATCCCCATATATTCGAGGACTTCCTGGAAGTACATTTTCGGAAACTCTCCATCATACTTGTTCACCAGGTCAACTGCCTCCTCCCGGCTAATGAAGCCGTCACGGATGTCCCGATTTGCGTCGTTCATCGCCCGCCCCTGACCAAACTTGATAAACATGGTGTAATAGTGCTGGCCGTCAATTCGATCATCGAGGCTTGCAAATTTAGAATAGGTTCCTTCACTTCTTCCATCAGGATTGGACTCGAATCCTGTATTTTCCTTGGCGTAATAATAATTCTCCTGCGGCGACCAATTTTTGTAGTAACTAAAGTAATGTACTTCTACATTCCTTGACCGTATTTGGTCCTCGAGCAGCGGTTTGTAATAAAACATTTCCTTGTCCTGTATTCCATACTTTCCCAGCTCACTCACATGAATTCCTCCAAAGTAGAGGTCGTCCTCACTTGATTTGACACTGAAATGCTTGATGTCCATAAGCGGGCTCAGGTTTTCTTCAAACCGATTGTGCGCTTCTGCCTGGTTTTCACCATACATAATCAAAGGCACATCGTATTGAAGTGCTGCACGAGGCGCCACATTTTTCTGACCAATAATAAAAGGCTGGAAAGGATTGACGAGATTTTCAAACGCAAGCTTTGTGAGCATCCGGTGAACCTTCCCGTTGGGTGTAACCTTGAGATTGTCCAGCCCGGAATCAATCATGTGATTCAGGTTCCTCCAGCCTACGTTTGTGTACATGTGGGGTGCCCACGTTACTGTAAGGGGATTCATGTTATACGTGTGCTTCAGCATGTAAGCCACGTAGATGCTGTCCTTCCCGCCAGACGCCGGTACAATTACGTCGAATCTTCCGTCCGATCTTCTGAATCTATTACAAAGATCCATCAACTCTTTTTCCCTTTGATTCCAGTCAATTTTGGTATTCTTGTATTCAAACCATCTGCAGGTATCACAGATTCCATCGTCTCCAAACCCTACGGTATCAATGTCACTATTCTGTTTCTTGAATTCGCGCTGTGTGCTTGGCCGCTGATTTGATATGACGCATTTCTTGCAAAAGATTACCTGTTTAGGCAATCCATGAAGAACTTGTTTTGCTACTTTCTCCATTTTTCTATTTCCTTTCTTTTATTCTTTTCATGGCCATGAATTCGGCGAATTCAAAATCCAGCATCTCGTTGATATCAATAGACCGTTCTGGCGGCATGACAAATCCCCTGCAGTCGGGGCCGATGATTTGGTTTTCTCTGATGGACTCCATCCGCGTCACGTAGACAGAGCAATTTCTTACGTAGACCACCGGCAACTCTCCGGCGGTCATTCGATTGTTCTCCTCTTCGAAGAATGGAAGCAAGCGGTTATTGTCATCCATGTGTTTCATTTTCACCGGGTGAATCATGTGATCCAACTTAACAACACTTACAGCCGAATCCGATTTTGACTCAAGCAGCAAATTTACCGTATTATCTATATCCGTGGGAATCGTGAAAGGAGAAGAAGGTTGCAAAATAACAACTACGTCAAAGGTCTTGTCAAATTCCGATTGGAAATACCGCAACGTGTGATGTACGAAATCGATTGCAGGAGATGTATCGGAGCTTAGTTCATCAGGTCTTCGGATACACACCAGCTTTTTGTATTGAACAGAAGCTAATTCAATGATTTGATCATGATTTGTTGAAAGGGCCACATCAGTCAATACTTTCGATTGAAGTGCCGCCTCCACGACGTGAGCAAACAAAGGCTTTCCTGCAAAGGGTCTGAAATTCTTGTCAGGCACTCTTTTGGAGCCCTTCCTCGCCGGAATAATGCCTAAAATTCTGCTCATACTTTAAAAAAGGAAATTACCTTCTCCGCGATAAAATGCTCCGATTTTTGAAATGACTCAAAAGTATTTCCACCAATATGAGGCGTAATCACCAGGTTGTCATGATGATTTGCATATTCTATAAGCGCATTACCGGACATCGACATTTTTTCATCCTGGAGAACATCAAGGGCTGCAGCCCCAATTATTCCATTATTTAATGCCGCCAGAAGGGCTTCTTCATCAACAATGCCTCCTCTGGAAGTATTAATAACGATGCAATTCCTTTTTACTTTGCTGAAGAATGCCCCGTTGATGATATGCTTCGTTGATTCGTCAAGGGATAAATGGATAGAAATTATGTCAGACTGCCTGGCTAATTCTTCCAGAGAGTCAAGAACAATTATTCCAGGCAATTTTCGATTAACCTTATCAAATCCTATTACCCTGGCGCCAAGCGCCAGAAAATAGGAACCAACAATTTCACCAAGCCTCCCCAGCCCAACAATTCCTACCGTCTTTTCAAAAATCTCATTTCCCCTGAACAAATCGCGGTTCCAAACTCCCTTCCTAACACTTTCCATAGCCCGGTGCGGGTGTCGACATAGGAGCAAAGCTAACAGCATGGTATGTTCCGCAGTCGCCCGAACGTTTTTCAGGAACTCAGTTTCACCTTTCAGACTAATAATGGAAATTCCAGCTTTGTCACATGCTGCTTTATCAATGTGATCTGTTCCTGTAACCGGTGTGGCGATTACTTTACACCTTAGGTTAGCAGGGATATCTTTTTCGGTAATGCGCAGGCCCAGTCTGAACCAAAACACATCACAGTTTTGCAATGATGAAGAAACCTGATTCTGAGAGCAAGCTGTCATTTCAACAAGAAAAAACTGCTGCAGCTTTAGTACAACCTCAGGACTAAAATCATTACCCTCCGCAATCCTGATTGTATGCTTCTTCAATAGGTTATCCTTTTACTGATACGTGGCGTGATTGTCTCAAGAAGGTCCGAAATCCTTTTACCCGCTTTCCCGTCTCCATAAATAGTCTCTGATTTGCATTTCCCGTTACTGATCTGCTTAATCGCCCCTTCGTAGATGTCATTCATCCCGTAACCAACATCAAGCACATTGGCTCCCCGCTCCCTCCCTTCTTGCCTGCTGCCAATATTTACCGTGGGGACACCCAGAAAAGAACACTCTCTGATTCCTACACTTGAATTCCCAACCAAACATTTTGCATTCAAAATGAGCTTTAAAAAATCATCAGGTTCAAAATTTTTGAAGAAATGAAATTTCCTTGTGTCGTCAAGTTCTCTGAATTCCCTGATACCCTTCGAAGTCCCGTCAGATCCGGCATCCACATTGGGCCAAAACAACAAGACAGGATATGGCAACTTATTCAATGCGTTCAGCGTCTCAGTAATCTGCAACCTGCTCTCCGCATATTCTGTGGTAACAGGATGTTGCATTACCACCAGGTAGCCTCCAGATAAATCCTTTTCAATTCCAACACCTCCGTACTTTGAATAGGGGTTAAAATCCAGATGTGGGCTTGAAAGAACACTTGCCGCAAGATCAATTGATGGGCAGCCGGTATTGAATACAGCCGACTGATCCTCACCCATTTTAATTACCCGCTCCATCGCACCTTTCGTGGACACAAAATGGTAATCTGCCAGTTTTGTAATAGCGTGTCGTACCTTCTCATCAATACTTCCAGTAACTTCTCCACCCTGAATATGAACCAGGGGTATGTTCATATACGTCGCCGCAATGGCTGTAGCCATGGTTTCAAAACGGTCAGCTATGGTGACCACGACCTCCGGTTTGATGTTATCAAATACAGTCGATAACTCCAGGATTCCCAGTCCGGTAGTTTTTGCCGCAGCCATCAAATTTTCACCCTCGAGAACATTAAATACTTTGGACCGTACTTCAAAACCATCCTTCTCCATATAGTTGACTGCAGAACCATACCGATCAAGGTTGGCTGAAGCGGCAACAACCAATTGAAGCTCCAGGTTGGGGTTACGAGTTATTTCAGTTAAAGCCGATTTTATCCTGCTATAACTTGGTCTCGCGGTTATCACCACACAAACTTTTCTCTTAGTCATCAGTTTGCAAGGTCCGTTTCGTTCAAAAAAGAATTACGATTCACGTCACGGGTGATTGTCTTTCCAAGCACCCTTTGATAATCGCCTGCGGCAATTCCCATGCCGGCAGGCTTTTTTGATTCCAGGTCGCCGACGACCATTTTGTGACCCATTTTTAAATCCTTATTTACAGCCAGCGATTTGCCAAACATGGATTTTATTTCGCCATATCTCTCCAGGCGATTTTTATCAACAGGGCTTCGCAGTGCTTTCTCGATCTGTCGGATGCCCTCAGACAGTCGTTTTATATCATCAATTACGATGGATGAGCTTGTATCCGGCCCGAACATGCGTTTATCGAAAACAGCATGAAACTCGACAGCAGAAGCTCCCAATGCAGCTGCAGCAAGACAAGCAAAAATATCTCCCGAATGGTCCGAAAATCCAACCGGGCACTGAAATCTGGTCCTCATTTCCGATAGGGCATTGAGTCCCCACTCTTCAGGGCTTGTCGGATAGGAACTTGTACATTGTAATATTGAATACGGACTCCCGGCTTTTTTAAGTATGGAAGTAGCCACTTCAAGTTCCGCATATGAACTTAGCCCGGAGGACAGAATCACTTCTTTTCTCGTTTCAGAAATTCTGTCGAGCAGAAGAGAATTTGTTAGTTCCCCCGATCCAATTTTATATCGCTGAACACCAATCTGCTCCAGAAGATCAAATGCTGCAATTGAAAAGGGGCTGGCTAAAAACTCAAGGCCATGATCTTCACAGCTGCGCTTGAGTCCAGCCCATTCTTCAACATCAAATTGCATCCGTTTCCAATAGTCAAACCGGGTGAGGTCTTCCCGTGAAAAATTAATTCTAAATTTTTCAAATGCACTGCTTTCCGCCTCGGCAATATGTACTTGAAACTTGGCTGCGTCAACACCTGTTTTAGCAAGCGCCTCTATGTAGCTGTGTGCCAGACCCAGGCTGCCTTCGTGAGCCTGGCCGATTTCGGCAATAAGCACAACCGAACCATCTTCCCCTGTCATAGAATTCAACCTTCTGTGTAAGAGTCTGCACCGTCCTTCTTGCCAAACCCATAGCCATAGCCATAGCCATAACCATAACCATAGCCATAGCCATAACCATAGCCATAACCATAGCCAGGACCAGACTTGTAAATGTCATTAAGTAGAATACTCACGTTGGTAAACTTTCCCGATTGGTGGTACTCGTTGATGCTCTTTACAAACGCTTTGGGAGTAAAATTCTGTCTCATCACGAATACTGTGTGATCAACAAATTTCGCGATTACAAACGCTTCCGTAACGAGAGCCAACGGGGGCGTATCAATCAATATATAATCGTACCTCTTTTTTGCCTCAGCAATGAAATCCTCAAATCGCTTGGTTAACAGAAGTTCAGAAGGATTTGGTGGAACAGGACCCCCGCTAACAAGATCCATATTTTCGATCTTGGTACGCTGCACCACCTCATCAAAAGAAGACAAATTCGAAAGATAGCTGCTCAGACCTTTTTCATTTGTCAAATCGAAATCTGAAAATATCCTTGGGCGCCGCATGTCGGCTCCAACGATGAGGGCCTTCTTACCAGACAAAGCAAATACAGAAGCCAGATTGATCGTCGTAAATGTTTTTCCTTCTCCACTAATGGAACTACTCACCATGAATATTTTGTTGCCCTCATTCTTGGTGAAGAAATTCAAGTTAGACCGAAGAGCCCGAAAGGATTCCGAAACTCCCGACCGTGGTCTTTCCTTTACAATTAGATTTGATTGTAGTTGATTATGGCCAATCCCACCAATAAACGGAATGCTTGTTAATTTGACAATATCTTCATGTGATTGAATCTTGTTGTTCAATACTTCCAGCAACACAAAAATCAGAAACGGAATCAACAGCCCCAAGGAACCGCCAATCAGATAGTTATTGGTGATTTTTGGCGAAATGGCTCCACCTCCCATGGGTGGATTCACGGTGATGATATCCGAGACGTTTGACGCTTTGGATATGCCTGCTTCAGACATTTTCTGCATGAGAAACAAGTACAGTGTTTCCAGCAACGAATAATTTCGTTGTATTGAAATCAACTGTCTCTCAGCCAGGGGCAAGTACCCAATCTGCTTTTCAGCTATCGCTATCTGCTTGTCAAGAAAATCAAGTTTGATCTTGTCAGTTGATTTTAAGCTTTCCATTGCCTCCAAAACTTCCCTTTTCAGTTCAGTCAACCGGCTGACCTTGTTCGTAATGAGTGGATTGGGAGGCCGTTCCCGATCCAGAAAAAGTTTGAGATCCAATTGGAGATCCACAATTTTTGTTATTAAGCCTGTCAGAACGGGGTCGGTAACACCCAGACTGCTAGGCAAAATGACCTGGTCGAGATTCTTACTTTCGGTGATGTACTTGCTCAGATAGTCATAGTAGTTGTTTTTAACCAATAACTCAGCTTTCTGAATTTCAAGTCCTTCGATGCGGCTGTAAACACGCTGCGCATCGACCCCCAAATTACCGGATGTACGGTTATCTTTTTTGAATTGCTGCAGCTGGCCCTCAAATAATTTTAGTGAGTCGGAGATTTTAACCAATTGATCCTTAATGAATTCAACCGTTCGGTTGGCGGTCTGATTTTTCTTATCCAAATCATACTGTTGATAACTATCCACAAGCCCATTCAGGAAGTCGATTTCTTTTGATGGATTAGGCCCATTCACAATAATGTTAAGTACACCAGATCCTTCTTCCGCCCATTCAACATTCAGTCTTCCCACATAATCGGCCGTAACCTGTAAGGGGTCCTTAACCACCAGAAGGAAAGGCACTCCAACATAAGGATTGATATCTCGACTCCTGTTCTTTTCGATCCACATTTTGTATCCGCCAAAAACAACCGTATCTCCGAGCAGATACTCCTCTCTTAATTCTTTTTCTCCTTCAAATAATTCAAGAGAATATCTTCGTTCATCCAATAACTTGAAAATGTACTTACCTCCGTTGGGAGAGATGATTCGTTTTAGTTTCGCTTTAACTGGAATGTAATCATATGCTTCGACTGTCAGGAAGTACCCTTCACGGTAAAACGAGATCTCAAAATCCAGTTCATCAACCACCTTCCGAATAAGGGGGTAAGAACGAAGGATATAAGGCTCATTGAGGTAATTCTTATAGGGATCAATTATCGCATTCTTGTACAAGAGCTCCGCGCCATTTGTTTCTTCAGTTTCGCGGATAATTATTGACGTGGAAACTGGATAGATTGGAAGGGTATAACGGTTCTTGTAAAAAGCAACGGACATCCCAACCACCAGACTCAACAGCACAAGATACCAGTACCTAAGCGCCCTATATGCTACTCGCTTAAAATCAACCAGACTTTTTTGCTCTGTCTCGCGCTGCCCAAAACCATCAAATGAATTCTGATCCGCCATCACAGCCTTATTTTGTATAGCTCAATACGATAATCAACAAAGACAGGGACGATATCAGAAGCGAAAGGTTCTGTCCAAAATATTGTCTGTAGGGACGTTGCCGCAAGGCAGGAACAATAAATACATCGTTTTGATACACATAATAATAGGGCGATTTAATAAAATTTTCATCCAATAGATTCACATATATTACCTCGGTTTGGCTTCCCTTTTGCCGGATCAACTTCACAGAGGTTTTATCTGCCAGATCAGTCAATCCGCCCGCCATGCCAATTGCTTCCAACAAAGTCACCCGGTTGTTGTTAATGTGTACAACACCCTCCTGCTTTACTTCACCGAGAAACGTTGCGCGATAATTCAAAAGTCGAACCTTCACAATTGGAGACTCCAAATATTGATCTGCAATACTTTGCAGGTTGTCCTGAATTTGAAAAACAGTGAATCCGGCTACTTTCACCTTCCCGACAACCGGAAAGGGAATCTCACCATTCTCATCCACAAGGTCGCCAAGTAAAAGCGCACCACCCACAATGACATTGGCCCCTGTGGCAGCCTGATTTGCCAAAAAATCGTACTCTTTTGGGCTGAGGCTTTCAAACCGAACAGAAATGAGATCGTTTGTTTGAATTCTGTAATCAAATTTTTCCACAACATATTCTCTAAAAACAGAATCAGTGACCATGTTGGTTCTATTTACGTCCCCTTTCTGCATCAACTGATATTTGCGATTTGTTACGCAGGACGATACCAAACTCCCAAGTAGCAACACCAAGAAAATCTTCCTCGAATACCCATCAAACAAGGTTCGGAGCTTCAAAAAGAGGGCATTTTGCATTGGGTTTGTCATTCAGCAAGCTCGAAAATTAGCAAAACCTTTTTACATTACTAAAAAATACGTTCTCATGAAGACACTTAGGGTCATCGGGCCCCTCCTGATCACGATCGGATTGCTATATTTCCTCAACCGCGGCTGGACCTCTCCACCCATTCCCCCTCTCGGCCAATTCCTCGACCCCTTCCACGGGTTCTGGCAAAACGCAGAAACCGGAAAGCCGGAGAATCGTGACCTGAGCATCCCCGGATTGAGTGCAGCGGTAACCGTCATATACGACAGCGCCCGGATACCACACCTGTTCGCCCAAAACGATGAAGACCTCTACTTTGCCCAGGGCTATATCACCGCCATCGACCGCCTCTGGCAGATGGAGTTTCAAACACACGCCGCCGCCGGACGGGTTTCTGAAATCATTGGACCAGCCGCCCTCGACTATGACAGAAGGCAACGCCGGCTGGGCATGGTCTTCGGTGCCCAAAACGGGTTGGCGTCTATGGAGAAAGATCCCATCAGTAAATCCATCGTAGATGCCTACACCGCGGGAATCAATGCCTACATCCAGAAACTCTCGTACGAAGATTTTCCACTGGAATTCAAATTGCTCGGCTATGCCCCGGAGCCATGGTCCAATCTCAAGTCCGCCCTCCTTCTAAAAAGCATGGCGCAGACCCTCAATATGTCTGACAAAGACCTCGAGATGACTAACGCGCTCAAGCTCTTTGGAAAAGAAACACTGGACATCTTGTATCCGGATCAGGAGAAAGTCGGCGACCCCATCGTTGACCAGCCCGGAAGATGGAACTTCAAAACGGTGCTGCCTTTGGATTCTGTTCCGATGGCAACACCCAAAGAACTGATTGCCTACCAACCCCTGGAGAAATCATCGCACGATGTCGGCAGCAACAACTGGGCAGCAAGTGGAAAGAAGACGGCAAGCGGGTCGCCTATCCTTTGCAGCGATCCGCACCTGAACCTAAGCCTGCCGTCCATCTGGTATGCCATCCATTTGAACTCCCCTACCGTCAATACGATGGGCGTGTCGCTTCCCGGATCACCGGCCGTCATCATTGGATTCAATGACTCCATTGCCTGGGGCATGACCAACGCGCAGCGCGACCTGGTGGACTGGTATCAGATTGAATTCAAAGACAAGACAATGAACGAATACCTCACGGATGGGACGTGGAAGCCCTCCAGAAAAGTGGTGGAAAAATTCGAAGTGAAGGGGAACAAAGTCTTTTATGACACGGTCACGTACACCCATCACGGGCCCGTCACATTCGACGCGAATTTCCATGGGCAGAGTGAACGGGCACACTTTGCCTTTCGATGGATCGCCCACGACCCGTCTCAGGAAGTGATCACCTTCTATAAAATGAACAGGGCAAAGAATCACGCCGGATATATGGACGCGCTGGATTATTATTCAAGTCCCGCACAAAACTTCGTGTTCGCCTCTGTCCAGGGAGACATTGCAATGCGTATTCAGGGTAAATATCCTGCCCGAAGAAAAAACGAAGGGCGGTTTGTTCTTGATGGGACGAGAACATCCACGGAATGGAAGGCCTTCATTCCAAACGAGCAAAATGTGATGGACAAGAACCCGGCGCGGGGATTTGTCAGTTCCGCGAACCAATACCCCGTGGATGCAACGTATCCCTATTACGTCACAGGCAGTTCGTTTGAAGCATACCGCAACCGCCGAATCAACCAGGTGCTCACCGGGTCGGAAAACATTACTCCTCCCGACATGATGCGCTTGCAGAACGATAATTTCAGTGTGAAAGCTGCGGAGAGCCTTCCTGTATTCCTTCCGCATCTGGACGTTGTGAAAATGAATGATACCGAAAAATATGCTTACAATGCCCTCATCACCTGGGACCTGAACAACCGTGTTGATTCAGAGGCTGCCGCGTACTACGAAGCATGGTGGAGGGCGTTGTTCCCCATGATTTGGGATGAAATGGACAGCGCACACATTGCCATGCAGGATCCAACCACATTCACAACCATTCAATTAATAAAGGAGAAGCCCGACTTTAGTTTTTTTGACATGGTGGCTACACCCGGAAAGGAAACAGCAACCGACCTGCTGCGGAAATCTTTTTCGGCAGGAGTTGCAGCCATCGAGGCATGGAAAGTGAAGAAAGGAATGCAGCCGCAATGGGGTGCATACAAGGATGCCGTCATCAACCATCTGCTCCGTCAGGAAGCGCTCAGTACGTATGTCACGCACGGCGGAAATCGGGAAAGTGTAAATGCACACAGCCGCACCCATGGCCCCTCCTGGCGAATGGTAGTAAGTCTTGAAAAGTCAGGCGTAAAGGCATGGGGCGTTTACCCCGGTGGCCAAAGCGGCAATCCGGGAAGTCCGTATTACCATAACATGATCGAACCCTGGTCGATGGCGAGATATTATACATTACATTTTACGAGCTCTCCTCAGGCGCTTTCAGGTTTTCAGATTTCTTCCACACAATTATCACCTTCCAAATGAACTTCCTCAAGCAAGCCGTTTTCACTGCCGCCCTCTGTTTGATTCTCCAGTATTTTCTTCCCTGGTGGACCCTGGTGATCGGGGCGTTTGCCGGAGGATATTGGTTCGGGAATAAAGGGTTCATCTCCTTCCTTGCCGGATTTGTTGGCGTTGGCCTGCTCTGGTTTCTGACGGCCCTGTACATCGACGTGCAAACACAGTCTATTCTCACCGAAAAGATTGCCCGACTCTTTCCTACGAAGACGCCCGCGCTCCTCTTTTTACTTACATCCCTTGTTGGAGGACTGCCCGCAGGCTTTGCTGCCCTGACCGGATCAATACTCAAGTCCTCGCGTTGAAAACGCTGGCGACTTTTCTGGCATTCTTAATAGCCGGATGCGCCCCGGCCCAATCAACAGAAGGATTTTTGAAGATTAACGGAACTTCTCTTTTTGTCAAGAGCTTCGGCAAGGGGCCTCCGCTTCTTGTCATTCACGGTGGTCCCGGACTCAACCATTCCTATTTTCTTCCCCACCTGGAGGCGCTGGCCACTGACTTTCATGTCATCCTTTACGACCAGCGGGCAAGCGGAGCCTCGGCGATTCCAGGGCAAGACTCCCTTCGAATGGAGTTCTTTGTTCATGACATCGATGCGATCAGAAACTATTTTGGCTATGAGAAGGTCAATCTCCTGGCACATTCCTGGGGTGCAATTCTGGCCATGCAATATGGCCTTGATTTTCCGCAGCATGTTGACCGTATGATTCTCTGTAATCCCGTCGCGCTCAGTCGTGAGTTTGATGGCATCACCGCCTCCAACCAAAAGCAGCGGATGACGCGGGCAGACAGTGTTGACCGCGCTTCGATTCTACAGAGCAAAGCATTCAAGGAGGGCAATGCGTCGGCGATGGAAAAACTGATGATGATGTCGTTCCGGCACTCCTTTTACGATGCGAAAAATCTTGCGAAACTGGGACTGGGACTGCAGCAACAATTCACACAGGCGAGCAAGGCGCTTTACGGGGGACTGGGCAAGGATCTGGCGCGATACAATTACTACGACAGCTTGTCAACTATGACCTTTCCGCTGATGGTGCTTTATGGCGAAGCCGATGTGCTCCCTCTACGTGCTGTTCAAAGGATAGAGGAACGCAATCCGGCTGCGCGCCTGGTTCCATTTTCAAAAAGCGGTCATTTTATTTTTATTGAAGAGCCGGCCAGGTTTAGAAAGGAACTGGTTGGATTCGTTAAGTAGCGCACGTTTACACTATTCATTCTTCAACCGATCGCGGTAATTGGAGAAAATGCGTGACTTCGAGATAAATCCCACATACTTGTCTTCGTGCAGAACGGGGATGTTCCACACGCCGGTCTTATCAAATTTTTCCATCACAGACCCCATTCCCTCATTCAGCTCAGCGGTCACCACGGGCTTTCGCATTAGCTGATTGACCAGTGTAGTGTCATACAAATCTGTTTGGAACATAATCTCCCGGATGTCCTCCAGCGTAATGATACCGACCAGCTTATCCTCGAGGTCAAGCACCGGAAAGATATTTCGCTTCGACCTGGCAACGGCTTCGACCAGGGTCCGGAGATCGGTGTGTAGCCGGACGCTCACGAAATCTTTTTCGATGAATCCGGCAAGGGTTAGGCCGGACAACACATGGGCGTCCTTATCGATGGAAATGGATACGGCTCCCTCTTTGAGCTTGGCGTCGTCCAGCGAATCCGTCATGTAGCGTGACATTGCCGTGCTCAACGCCGACACAATCATGAGCGGAATGATGAGTTCGTACCCCCCGGTGATCTCAGCAATTAGAAAGATCGCCGTCAGCGGGGAGTGGAAAATTCCCGTCAGCACGCCTGCCATGGCCACGAGGCAAAAATGCGAAGGCGGAAGGAAGGTCAGGCCGGATAAGTTAATCAGGAGCGCGAACGAGAATCCAAGGCAGGCTCCCACAAAAAGGGAGGGCGCAAAATTCCCACCATTGCCTCCGGCATTGAGTGTGAATGAAACGGCAAAAACCTTTACAAATCCAATGAGGAGAATGGCCAGCGCCAGTACCCACTGTGTCTGAGTAAAGAAGCCTTCCAGCGGACTGCCAAGAAAAAGCCTTTCCGGGTTGATGAGGGCCATGGACTTAATGGCTACATATCCTTCTCCCAGCAAAGCAGGAAAAGTATAAATCAGTGAGCCCAGCAAGGCGCCACCAACTAGCAGTCGGGCCAGGTCGTTTTTAAAAACTTTCTTAAAAAACCGGTCACTCCGGATGGTCACCCGGATGTAGTAAACGGAAATAAGGCCGCAGGCAGCTCCTAACAAAATGTAATAGGGCAGGTTATGGTAATCAAAGTCGCTGAGGTTCTTGAATGAAAGAAGGATGGCTTCATTCAGGATAATCTTTGAACACAATGCTCCGGTTGCCCCAGCAATTAGCAGCGGCACAAACGCAGTGATGCTTATGTCCACCAGCAAGACCTCCAGGGCAAACAATACCCCGGCAATGGGTGCGTTAAACGCCGTCGCGATTCCGGCAGCGGCGCCGCATGCCAGGAGCAACGTCCTGTCGCGGTAGCCGACGGGAAAAAAGGAGGCGAACGTTGCGCCAATGGCCGAGCCTGTCTGAACAATGGGTGACTCGAGTCCGGCCGAGCCTCCCATGCCAACGGTCATTACACTGGTGGCAACGTGCGCATACACCTCTTTCCTGGGAAGAAAAGATGACTTCTTTGCGATCGCTAGCAGCACATGGGATGTGCCCTTGGCAAGGTCGCCGTTTAGAAGGAAGCGGATGAACAGGTAGGTGAACAAGATCCCTACCGTGGGTGACACGAAATAGATCCATGGATGGTCCTGCGCAACCGATGCTAGAGATTCCAGTAGGTAGTGTACGGAGACTTTCAGGAGCACCGCCGTGAGCCCGGCCCACAGCCCGACGATGATTGCTCCAACCATTAGAAACTGGCGGTTGGATAATTTCCTGAACAGCCAGGTGGGGCCGATTTTTGCTACCTGTATGGATTTGGCCTGGATGTTCACAATTGAGGTTAGTTAAAAAAAATAGGAAACTAGTCTGTTGCACAGGTTTTCAATTCGCAACTCAAATGAACTCGGAATTCTCGAAGTTAAAAGAATTGAACCAAATTATCTCAGGGCGGTAGTCAATTAATCCCTCGGATGGGGCTGTACTTAATTTTCTCCTTTTTCGCCCCCGCGTTGCTCCGTTAGGAAATCTAAGAACAATAATAGAACCGACAGCAGGATGCCTTGTAATTCAGCTTGTACCGAAATTGATTCGTCGGTTGAAAAACACATTTTGAAAAGGTCATGGTATCATTACCGCCATATCTTATATTTGCGCCTCTTTCAGGAGAAGTGGGTGAGTGGCTGAAACCAACAGTTTGCTAAACTGTCGTACGGGTTAAACTGTACCGGGGGTTCGAATCCCCCCTTCTCCGCTTCACCGCTGACCGGGCCGGGGCGGTGCTAGTGGTTTGGTCCGGTAGCTCAATTGGATAGAGCATCAGCCTTCTAAGCTGACGGTTCGGGGTTCGATTCCCTGCCGGATCACCAGGAGTTGATTAACTTGTTGATCCGAATAGTAGTGCTATATTCGCGGCTTCAAATTCAGTTCGGGGTGTAGCGTAGCCCGGTATCGCGTCTGGTTTGGGACCAGAAGGTCGTCAGTTCGAATCTGGCCACCCCGACAGAAAGCTCTGCAATTTATTGTGGGGCTTTTTTGTTGTAAAAGGAACAGCAGAGGCGCGGAGACGCAGGGAATAGATCCAGACAAGAGAAGGGTAACCGCAGAGGCGCGGAGACGCAGAGAATCTCCTAGAAATACTAACCGCAGAGGCGCGGAGACGCAGAGAACAGATCAATTGTGGAGAAGGAACCGCGGGGGCGCGGAGACGTTGAGAATCGCAGGATCTCCAAGAACTACTAACCGCAGAGGCGCGGAGACGCAGGGAATAGATCCAGACAAGAGAAGGGTAACCGCAGAGGCGCGGAGACGCAGAGAACAGATCAATTGTGGAGAAGGAACCGCGGGGGCGCGGAGACGCAGAGAATCTCCTAGAAATACTAACCGCAGAGGCGCGGAGACGCAGAGAACAAACCTTTCTCAGCGCCTCGGCGTCTCAGCGGTTCAATAATTCAAAAATTATTAACATACCTCCCATATCCATTTTTCAACAATGGCACGTTGAAATTGATCAATAGCCCTAATTTCTTTCCGGACAATTTCAAATAGCTGATGATTTGAGCTTGGTGAACCGGCAGGATTACTTCCACCGCTTTTAGTTCAATTATGATTTCCCCTTCAACCATTATATCAATAACATAGTCCTTATTAAGGACTTCACCCTTGTAGACCAGTGGAATCAATACCAAAGGCCTTATTGAAACGCCCCTCATTCTTAATTCTTTCTCGAGGCATTGCTGATAGACGGATTCCAATAGGCCTGGCCCCATTTCTTTATGAACCTCGATGGCGGCGTCAAGAATCTCTGCACTTAGCTCGCTGTATCGTTGCTTATCCATCTACAACCGTTTTTTGCAAGTAAGTAAGAAAACCCGCCTGAAGGTTTTATAGAGGTGTAAGGAATACCTGATGTAATCGGGGGAGAAAGTAACCGCAGAGGCGCGGAGAACAGATTCGGCCTCGGAAAACGTAACCGCAGAGACGGGGAGACGCAGAGAATAGATCCGTTGTTGGAGAAAAGGAACCGCAGAGACGCAGAGGCGCAGAGAAAACATCAATTGTGGAGAGGGAACCGCAGAGGCGCAGAGACGCAGAGAATAGATCCGTTGTTGGAGAAAAGGGACCGCAGAGACGGGGAGACGCAGAGAATAGATCCGTTGTTGGAGAAAAGGAACCGCAGAGGCGCAGAGAAAACATCAATTGTGGAGAAGGAACCGCAGAGGCGGAGAGAACATATCCGTTCTTGGAAAAAAGTAACCGCGGAGACGGAGAGAAAAAAAAGAATCACTGCATCTTTAATCCTGGTTGTACCAATAGCAAATCCTCGGCGTCTCAGCGTCTCAGCGGTCTTTTTACCGTTCTGCCTCTTTGCCTACTTCCCCTTCGCCATCCAATGCAGTGCCAGCGCCGGTGCCAACATGAAAAACACCAGGACGATCCGAATGTGAACGAAGAAATCAAGCACCGCCTCCCCCAGCTCCCCCTCTTCCAGATGAAACAAGCTGCTCACCCAGGGAGCAAACGTATCCCAAAGGGCCAATGTCATCACGGCGAAGAAAATGGTAAACACAATGCTGATCAGCAGGGTCCGCAAGAGAAAATTGCGAAAGAAAATAATGTTTTCACGGCTCATGGTTGCGTTGGTTTATGGTGGAAGTCCCAGCTGTCTAAACTGCCCAACGAATTTACGTCAATCCCAGGCGCGGTCAAACTTAATCCGCCCGTCGACAGGCTTCGTAATTTCACATCATCCCCGTACCTTTACCGCTCATGAACTGGTTCCGAGAATTTGGTTGGATTGAAGTTGTGTTGGTCGGGGCTTTCATCGCCTTCTACGGAGCTTATCTTGCCCGGATTATCCGGATCAGCCGATCGCTGAACTCCCCCTTTTCTGCCGTATTCGCAAAACTTTTCCTGCGGATTGCATTTTTCGCGCTTCTCCTCATTGCCTACCTGGGGCCCTCTTTCGGGGAAGCCAAACGGGAAGTGCAGTCGGTGGGTAAAGACATCATGATCTGCGTGGATCTGTCCAAATCCATGGACGCCTTTGACATTCAGCCCAGCCGGCTGGAGAAGATAAAATTTGAGCTGAAGAAGGTCGTCGAGGCCTTCAACAGCGACCGTCTCGGCATTATCATATTCTCCTCCGAGGCCTTTATGCAGTGTCCACTTACGTACGATCAGAATGCGCTCAACCTCTTCATCGAAACCATGAATACCGGATTGGTGCCGTCATCAGGAACCGACTTCGGCCCTCCGCTCCGCATGGCCCAGCAAAAACTGGACAATCCCGACGGCGCCACCCGCACCGATCAAAAGTCAAAAGTCATTGTGCTGATCAGCGACGGCGAAGACTTTGGCGATGACACGGAGGAGATCGCCAAGGAAATTGCAGATAAGGATATCAAATTATTTACCCTTGGAATCGGCACCGAACAGGGCAGCCAGATCTATGCCGGCCGCAGCTACAAAACCGATAAGCAGGGCAATCCCGTTGTATCCAAACTCAATCCTTCTGCGTTAAAGAAACTGGCAAACCTCACGGGAGGGCAGTATTTTGAAATCAACGACTCCGGCAACGATGTGGCACGGCTAATCAACACCATCAGCAAAATTGAGGGCGAAATACGCGATGCACGGCTCGTTGATGTTTCGGCGAATCGCTATTTTTACTTCCTGCTTGCTGCACTCGTCCTTCTTGGGCTGGATGCCTTGCTCAGTGTTCGAACTGTAACGATATGAAGTACCTGATTTTTGTTCTCCTCTTATTCGTCGTTGATCCGGCCAAAATCGGTCAGGTAAATGATGCCAAGGCAAAGGCCAAGCAGGCCTTTCAGCGCGGTGAATACAAAGAGGCCGCAGAACAGTACCGCACGCTGACCGATTCTCTGGGAGTCAAAGAGGACGAAGTCATGATGAACATGGCCCACTCCTATTTTCACCTCAACGATACGCTCCAGGCGACAAACACTTACCTTCCGTTAACGAACAGCACCAACAAAAATTTTAAATCGGTGAGCTACCAGCAACTCGGCGTCCTTGCCAACCGGCAGGGAAAATTTGAAGAGGCGCTTACTTATTTCAAAAGCGCCCTGAAGGCCGATCCTTTCAATGAAGAGGCCCGGTATAACTATGAAATGGTGAAGAAGAAGCTGGAGGAACAGAAAAAGAAGCAGGACCAGCAGCAGAAAGACGATCAGAACCAGGATAAGAAAGATCAGAAAGACAAAAAGGATCAAAAAGAAAACAAAGACCAGGAGAAGAAAGATCAGGAGAAGAAAGACCAGGAAAAGAAGGATCAGGATAAAAAAGATCAGGAACAAAAGAACAAGGAGCAGCAGGACAAAGAGGACAAGCAAAAGCAGGAACAGCAGCAGAAAGCCGATGAAAAGAAAAAGGAAGAACAGAAAGACACACCCCCTTCCGTTTCAGATAAACTGAAAGACATGAAGATCAGCGAAGAAAAGGCGAAGATGGTGCTGGAGGCGATGAAGAATCAGGAGATCCAGTATTTACAACAGAATAAACGAAAGGCAACGAAGCCGAAGGATAAGGGGAAGCCGGATTGGTAATAGTAGTTCCGGGTTCTAAGTTCCGGGTTCAAAAAGTTCAAGGTTCCGGGTTCAAGGTTCAAGAAGTTCAAGGCCTGCCTGCCGAAGCTGTCGCAGTGTAGGCAGGTTTAAGGTTCAAGGTTCAAAGTTCAAGGTTTAAGGTTTAAGGTTTAAGGTTTAATAAATAGAATTCACTAACATCATGAAAGAGGTATACATCGTCGCTATGGCTCGTACGCCGATTGGGAGTTTCGGCGGATCGTTGGCAGGCGTGAGTGCCGTCAAGCTCGGCTCTATCGCGGTCAAGGGAGCCCTTGAGAAAGTGAAGCTGGATCCCAAGGCGGTTCAGGAGTTGTATTTCGGCAATGTGATTTCTGCCGGACTTGGTCAGGCTCCTGCTACACAAGTCGCGGTCGGCGCCGGACTGGGTTACGAAATTCCCTGTACCCTCGTCAACAAAGTGTGCGCTTCGGGAATGAAAGCCATTATGCTGGGTGCGCAGTCGATCATGCTGGGACACAACGACGTGGTGGTGGCCGGCGGGATGGAAAACATGTCGGCAGTGCCGTACTATCTACAGAAGGCACGGTATGGCTACAAATTTGGCAACGCTGAACTGATCGATGGACTTTCCTTCGACGGACTAACGGATATTTACAACCATTGCGCCATGGGTGTTTGTGCCGACAACACCGCCAAGGAAATGAAGATCAGCCGCCAGGATCAGGATGCCTACGCAATCAATTCATACAAGCGGTCGGCTGCAGCGTGGGCCGCCGGTAAATTCAAAGACGAAATCGTGCCGGTGGAACTAACCGGACGAAAGGGAGACGTAACCCTTTTTGCCGAAGATGAAGAATACAAGAATGTCAATTTTGACAAAATCCCCGGACTGAAGGCAGTGTTCACCAAGGACGGCACCGTGACTGCGGCAAATGCCTCCACCATCAACGACGGTGCTGCAGCGGTGATCCTGATGAGTAAAGAGAAGGCGACTGAACTGGGCATCAAGCCGCTCGTAAAAATCCGCGGCTTCGCAGATGCGGCCCAGGACCCAATGTGGTTTACCACGACACCCTCTTTAGCGATTCCAAAGGCCATGAAACTGGCGGGGGTCGACGCAAAGGACGTTGGGTATTATGAGATCAACGAGGCATTCTCCGCGGTGGCCCTCGCAAACAATATTAAATTGGGGCTGGATGAAGCCAAGGTAAATATCAACGGTGGTGCCGTGGCTTTGGGCCATCCGCTTGGTGCATCGGGCGCCCGGATTACCATTACGCTTGCGAGCGTCCTGGCTCAAAACAACGCGTCGATCGGCGTAGCCGGTATTTGCAACGGTGGCGGTGGTGCATCAGCCATTGTGCTGGAACGCGTGTAAGCCGTTAAACTACCGATTTGATTGTCTGCCTGTCGATTCACGGACACAACACCGCTGGAACTACGTCGTTATAGATTTGCTTTGTAAAACATGCTGCGCCTTCTATTCCTGTTTCTGATTCTCCCGCTCTGCCTCCCGGCCCAGAAGCCGGTAAAGCTGTATTATGACGGAGCGAAGAAACGCATCTTTGAAGATTACTTTGTGCTTCCGGGTGAGACCGAGATTCTCGACGGCCCGTACAAGCGATACTATCCGACAGGCCGGATAGAAATGGACGGCGCTTTCAAAGACGGAAAACGGTCGGGAACATTTCTCGAGTATTTTCCAAACGGCAGCCTCCAGCGCAAGATCACGTACCGCGACGGCCTCCGCCACGGTCCGGTCGAGGTGTACGACGAAACGGGGAAACAGCTCCAACGCGCAACGTATCAGAATAACCTGTTGGTGGACAGTGTAAAATCATTTTATGAATCAGGCCTGACCAAACACGAATCGGCATTTGTAAAGGGAAAACCAGACGGCGTGATGCGGGAATATTATCCATCAGGAAAGCTGATGAAAGAAATTATTTACAAAAACCGCAAGCCAAACGGACTCGCCACCTCGTATTATGAGGACGGCATCCTACAAACGGAAGCAAATTTCAAGGACGGCATTATCCATGGTTTTTTCAAGACTTACTTTTCCAATGGCCAGCTGGAAACGGTCTCTACCATGAAGGACGGAGAAAAGACGGGGCAGTTCAAAAACTACGACAGGGAGGGACACTTGCTGCTAGAAGGCTTCTTCACCAACGGCAGACTGGTTGGTGAGAATGTTGCTTATTTCGCGGATGGAGTCATCCGGCATAAATTCCAATATATGGAAGGCGCCAAGATCGGCACCAACATGATTTACCATCCCAATGGAAAACTAAGAACAAAGGAAGTTGTTTCTGCCAACGGGGTTGATATTGACGAAGAAGGGTTTCGCGAAGACGGCACCCGGAGTTATGAAAAACATTTCCGCAAGGGTAAGCCGCACAGTGTCTGGGTCTACTATGCAGCCGACGGGCGCGGGGTCACCATAAAGGAAACGTACCTGAACGGGAAACTCCATGGTCCAAGAACTCTGTACTTTCCAAACGGTGGCAAAAAACTTGAAGAGCAGTATCAGTTCAACCTGATTGCAGGCCTGGTTACAAACTATTATGAAAATGGAAAAATATCCTCAGAAGAGGAATACCGCGCCAGCCGATCCCACGGGCTCTTTAAAGCCTATTATCCAAACGGAAAAATCAAAGAGCAGGGAGAATACGTCGCCGGCAAGAAACACAAAATATGGACCGAGTTTGATGAGCAGGGTAAAGTCACCAAGACCTACGTATTCCAGGCCGGCATCCTCATCGAGGATAAATAAATTAATCCACTTTCTTGCGAATCACTTGGCCAGCACCCCGCATTGATTTTACTTTGGCTTTATGATCGCATTCAAGGAAACGAACTTCAAGTTTAAGGGTCAGACCGGCTTCTACCGGGGGAAAGTGCGGGACGTGTACTATTTCGGCGACCGGATGGTGATGGTTGCCACAGACCGGATTTCTGCGTTTGACGTCGTCCTTCCAATGCCCATCCCCGATAAAGGCCGTGTGCTTAATCAGATCGCTGCCATCAACCTGGACGCCACGAAATCAATGGTTCCCAACTGGGTGCAGGCCACACCCGATCCCAACGTGACCGTCGGCTTCCGCTGCGAGCCGTTTCCCGTGGAAATGGTTGTGCGGGGCTATCTCGCCGGTCATGCAGGAAGAGAATATCGCCTTGGAAAGCGAATGGTGTGCGGCGTGCCCTTGCCCGACGGTCTGAAAGAGAATGACTCCTTGCAGCATCCGGTTATCACGCCCACCACCAAGGCTCATGTCGGACATGACGAAGATATTTCGCGGGAGGAAATTCTGAAGCGAAAACTGGTCAGCGAGGAAGACTATGGAGCCCTTGAAAAATACGCGCTGGCGATGTTTCGGAAAGGCACCGAACTGGCCGCAAAACGCGGACTCATTCTCGTGGATACAAAGTATGAATTTGGCAAACACGGAAATACGATATACCTCATCGATGAGGTTCACACCCCCGACTCGTCCCGGTATTTCTACCAGGAAGGGTATGAAGACCGCCAGAAATCCGGAGCACCTCAAAAGCAGCTCTCCAAGGAATTTGTAAGGCAGTGGCTCATCGAGAACAATTTTCAGGGGAAAGAAGGACAGGAAGTGCCGGAGATGACCGATTCCGTCGTGGCTGCTATCGCCGACCGCTACCGGGAGCTGTTTGAACAAATGACGGGGTCCAGACTGGAACCTCTGCCCGCCACCGGCATTTTGGAACGAATTGAACGGAACATCGTTAATTACCTAAATTAAAGTAATTTGCGCCATGAAATACACGATCGATAAGAAGGAGAAATACAGCCTCGTGCGGTTGCACGACGATAAACTGGATTCCAGCATCGCCCCCTCCCTGAAGTCGGAATTGATCACCCTTCATGCCGAAGGGATACGAAATATTATCCTGGATCTGTCGGAAGTGAAGTATACGGACAGCTCCGGTCTCAGCGCTTTGCTCGTCGGCAACCGTATTTTACAGGAAGACAGCGGCGTGTTTGTCTTGTCGGGATTGTCCGACCATACAGCCAAACTTATTAAGATCTCGCAGCTTGACAGCGTGCTGCACATCGTTCCCACGGTACCCGAAGCCGTCGACGCAGTGTTCATGCACGAGATCGAAAAAGATATGAAAGACGGCTCCAAATAGCAGTCCTGTCGCCTTCTGAAAATCAGGTTCTGCATCTTTCAAATTCGTCACCTGCGGATTGAGTGCCTTTAAACTTACGATCCTCGGTTCAAGCGGCGCCCTCCCGGCGTATGGCCGGTTCACATCTTCGCAGTACCTCTCCGTTCAACAACATCATTTTCTGATCGACTGCGGGGAAGGGTGCCAGCAGCAGCTAAAGCGGTATGAGCTCAGCACCTTCAAACTCAATCATATTTTCGTAAGCCATCTGCACGGCGATCACTACCTGGGTTTGATGGGCCTGCTTTTTTCCATGCACCTTCTTCACCGGGAACATGACCTGCATCTTTACAGTTTCCGCGGCCTGGAGGAGATCATTCTCACCCAACTGAAACACTCCCGGTCCGTGCTGCGGTTCAGGATTCTATTTCATTCGCTCCGCGACGACGAACCGGTGCTGCTGTTCGAAGATGAAATTCTTTCCATCCACTCCATCCCGCTTGACCACAAGATTCCCACGTGCGGATTTCTATTCAGAGAAAAGGAGAAAAGCAGGCGGATCGATAAATCCAAACTTCCGGGAAATATGCTCATCCAGCACATCGCTAAATTGAGACGCGGGGAAGACGTGTACAACGAAGCGAACGAGCTGCTTTACGCGTGCCAGGACTACACCTTGCCGCCCAGACCCTCCCGGTCCTACGCCTATTGTTCCGACTCACAACCAAATGCCCAGATTCTACCTGTCATTGAAGGCGTGGATCTGCTGTACCACGAGGCAACCTTTCTGGAAGATGAAAAAGAAAAGGCCCGTCAAACCAAACACAGCACCGCGGCGGAGGCCGCTGACATCGCGCGGCGTGGACAGGTAAAACGACTGCTTATCGGACATTTTTCCGCCCGGTACAGAGACCTTGGACCGGTGCTCGAGGAGGCTCGCAAAATTTTTCCGGCTACGTCGCTAGCCATTGAAGGTGAATCTTTTGAAATTACCGAATGATGGAACTGGAAAGGAAGAAGCACCGCTTGTTCATTGTCCTTAGCGGAATATTCCTGACCAATGCACTGATCGCGGAAATGATTGGTGTGAAAATATTTTCCGGTGAAGAAACGCTGGGCCTCTCCCCCGCCAACCTAAACATCCTTGGCTTCACCATGGATTTCAACCTCACCGCCGGGGCCGTGATCTGGCCCGTCGTGTTCATCACCTCCGACCTGATCAACGAATATTTTGGAAAACCCGGCGTGAAGCGCATCAGCTACCTCACCGCCGGACTTATTGCGTATTCCTTTGTAGTCATCTTTCTCACCATGCGGCTTCCTCCCGCCGATTGGTGGCTCGACGCCAACCATTCAGATAATTCCGGAAACTACTTCAACATCGACTTCGCATTCAATAAGATTTTCGGACAAGGTCAACGCATCATCATTGGCTCATTAACAGCCTTTCTGATTGGCCAACTTACGGATGTGTTTATTTTTCAGAAACTCAGAAACATTACCGGACCAAAGAAATTGTGGCTGCGGGCAACCGGGTCTACCGTAGTATCCCAATTCATAGACAGTTTCGTAGTGCTCTTCATTGCCTTCGCCGGGACATTTTCTACCAACCAGCTCATCGCCATTGGCATCACCAATTACCTATACAAGTTCACCGTGGCAATTCTACTTACGCCCGTCATTTACCTGGGGCATGGCGTCATCGACCGGTACCTGGGCAGGGAGCATGCCTTGCGGATGTCTGAAGAGGCGTCGACTCAAAGCCGGGGCTTTCTATGATTTCCGCCGGATGTTATCGAGGATAACGGCTGCAGCCACAGATGCGTTGAGTGACTCGGCCCCGCCAAACCGTGGGATAGTTACCCGGTGTTTGACAAATTGCTCCACAGCCGGAGATATTCCACGCGATTCATTTCCAATGACTACGAGACCACCGTCTCCAAAATTCATTTCGTGAATATTTTTCCCGTCAAGAAACGCTCCGTAAACCGGAAGGGAAATGGGTCGAAGCCATTCTTCGAGCGGTTCATAGTGAACACGAACACGCAAGAAGGAGCCCATGGTGGCATTGATTACCTTGGGGCTGTACATATCGGTTGTTCCCATCGACGCGACGATGGTATGCACCCCATACCAATCCGCGGTGCGGATGATTGCTCCCAGGTTTCCCGGATCCCGGATTTCGTCGAGGACGAGTGTGAACTTCCCATCTTCCAGCACAGCTTTTCGCTGATCGCCCATAGCGACCACGGCCAGCGCCGCCGTGTTGACTTCTACCGAGCCCAGACGGGTAAGTTCGTCTTCAGATGCCTCTACCACTTCCATGGCATGGTCCTTGGTGGAGAGGGTTTGGAGAAATGCTTCCGTGCCGATCAATGTCGTGACCCGGTAGTTTGATGCCAGTGTTTCAAGTACTGCTTTGGCCCCCTGAACGAGAAAACATTGCTCCGCGAGGCGGTATTTCTTTACTTGCAACGATTTAATAAAGCGAGCCTTGGGTTTCGATATCATTCTGAAAGCGCTGAACGGGAAAGTTACCAAAATTTCTGTTGGTGTCTGTGCTTGCCTGCTCCTCAACGGATGTGTCGGGACCAAATACCTCAAGGAGAATGAGCGGCTTTTGTATCGCCAATCGATCAAAGCTCCCAAGAACGTGGATAAGACAGGACTCGCAGACATCTATGTACAAAAAGCCAACCGTCGTCTCTTTGGACTTCCCATCAATACGCTCACATGGATGTACTACTTCGGGCTGAGGCGGTTTAACAAGGAGACTTCCTGGCCCATCCGAAGCAAGCAGGATTTCGTCCGGAAGAAGGAAGCGAAAGACAAAAAATTTGATGCCAAGATTGCGGAGGCCAACACCCCGCGTCGAAAGGCGAACCTCCAATTCAGGAAACAGCAGAAAGCGGATGATTTCAATTCAAAAATTGAAAATGGAAATCTTCCGATGCAATGGGGTGAGAAAGTCTCCGTCTACGATTCTGCCAGCGTGACGGCGACGGAAGAAAAAATCACCGCTTTTCTTTTCAACCGCGGGTATTTCCTCGCCAATACCAAGGCGGCCATTACCGACAATAACCGACGAGTGTCCGTGCGTTACAACCTGCTACCGGGCCGCCCCTTTCTATACGATACCATCCTCTACCGCGTAGCCGACACCGCTGTCATGAAGCTCGTTCAAAAGACCGAACATTTGAGCAAGATCAAAAAGGGCGAGCGGTACAATCAGAAGATACTGAGTGATGAACGTGATCGCCTGGACTTATTGATGAAAGATTTCGGGTACTATGATTTCAGTAAACAATACGTCGACTTCCAGATCGATACAACGTATCGTCACCGGCGCGCCATTGCCTTGCAGATTACCATTTCTGATCCTGTGAGCAGGACCATGCATAAGCGCTTTGCTGTTGATTCGGTCACCTTCCGAACGGATGCCGGGGTCGTAAATCCCGCCATCAAGCGGCAATCAAAGCTGGAACGCGGTATTCGTTTCAACTATTTCGTCGACCAGTACAACAAGCGGATTCTAAGCCAGCGCGTATTCATTAAGCAGGATAGTCTGTACAGCCGCGACAAAACCTTTGCAACACAACGACAGCTGGCAAACCTCGATATCTTCAAGTTCATAAACATAAACTACGATACAGCGGGTGGCCACTTTATTGCCAATATTTTTGCAAGCCCGCTCGACCGCTATTCCTGGACGAACGAGGCGGGGGTGACGGTGACCCAAGGGTTTCCGGGGCCGTATTACAGCCTGAGCCTGAAACGAAGAAATATTTTCAAGGGGCTTGAAATATTTGAATTGAATGGACGCTTTGGGTTCGAGGGTGTTGCCGGTGCTGCTGACCTGAGTGGAATCTACAAGAGCACAGAAGCAAACGTAAATACCACCGTTACATTCCCCCAATTCCTCCTGCCCCTGGGTGCCCGCGCCGACGGCCTTGGAAAATTTAACCCAAAAACCAAACTGCTCGTTGGATACACCTTCACCGACAGGCCTGAATACCGCCGTTCGAACGTCACTTTTTCCAACACCTATACCTGGGAAAACAGAAAGACAACCATCTACTCACTGACACTCACCAACATCCAGGTGATTCAATCCACCTTATCACCCGCCTTTGATGCGGTGTTAACGAACCTCCAGAACAACCAGGGAAATAATTTAAAAAACTCCTTCAAGCCTTCGCTGGTGAGCTCCATGATTTTCAGCATGACCTGGAACCCGGAGAACTACGGCAATACCGAGCGAAGTTCTCATTTCCTCCGTATACAGGCCGAAAGCGGGGGAACGCTGTTCAACTTCTATAATCCGGACTTCGCCACAAGCCGGGGCCTGGAAATTTATAAGTACGTCAGGCTCGGGGTTGATTTCCGGCGCCATAAAATCATCGACAAGACTACCTCGATGGCATTCCGGATAAATTCCGGCGTTGCCTATGCCTACGGCGACACCCAATCTCTTCCCTATGAAAAATATTTCTTTGTAGGCGGAAGCAATAGCGTGCGCGCCTGGCGACCGAGGCGTTTGGGTATCGGCTCAGCACCACCGCCCCTAAGTTCAACTCCCTCCACGAGCGGATTGTTTGACTACCGCTACGAAAAGCCCGGAGAGATCTTGTTGGAAGGAAGTGTTGAATTGCGCAAAAAACTTTTTGGGTTTGTGAACGGCGCCGTATTTCTTGATGCCGGAAACGTGTGGACCTTTCAGCAAGCCAAACCGGCCGACCCGACTGAGCCCACCACGCCGTCATGGGCCCCTCAGGGGAATACAAAATTCTTCGTTGACACCTTTTACAAGGAAATCGCCGTCGGCACCGGGTTTGGCCTCCGGTTGGATTTCTCCTTCCTCGTCCTGCGTGTCGACGTGGGCATCAAAGTATGGGATCCGTCACGCCCTGAAGGCGAACGTTTCGTCCTCCCCAACTTCCGGTTTGCCGGACCCTATGACTCCAACAACGAGCCCGTCATTTATAACATCGGTATCGGGTATCCGTTCTAGCAGCACATCCAATCCGGTGTACCGAAAATCTAATCCTAATATTCCAATAATTGTTTTAGTGCCGCCGATACTTTGCCGGCATTGGGCAGCATCATTTTCTCAAGATCAACATTCAGGGGGACAGCGGGAAGGTCGGCGGAGCCCAGCGTCCACACCGGGGCATCGAGAGATTCAAAACACGCTTTTGAAATTCTGCCTGCCAGTGATTCAGCGAATGAATTCATTAACGGCTCTTCAGTGAGCACGAATGCGCGGCTGTGCTTTTCCACCGCGCCGGTTACCGCTTCCCAATCCAGCGGGTTCAGTGTTCGAAGATCCATGATCGCGATCTGTCCCGGAAAATCCAACGCAGCTTCTTTCGCCCAGTATACGCCCATGCCATAGGTAATAACCACGGCGGAAGTTCCTGATACAACAAATTCCTCCGCAGCCTCTTGAACCATGTCTGCTTTTCCCAACGGAAGGATGTAGTCCGCGTCCGGCTCCGCACGCTTCGCTTCAAGCGTCCCCGGCACTTTGCTCCAGTACAGTCCTTTGTGCTCCAATAGTACAACCGGGTTAGGGTCGTAAAATGCCGCTTTCAGCAATCCTTTCATGTCAGCAGCGTTGGAAGGATAGACCACTTTGATCCCGCGGATAGTCAGCAGCGTCGATTCAATACTTCCTGAATGGTATGGTCCGCCGCCGCCGTATGCACCGATGGGTACACGGATCAAAGACTGTATAGGAAACTTTCCTTTGGTGAGGTAACAACTCTTTGACAGTTCTTCCACGAGTTGATTCAGTCCGGGCCAGATGTAGTCGGCAAACTGAATTTCCACGATGGGCTTGCAGCCCACCACCGCCATACCGGCCGTAGATCCGATGATGTACGCTTCCTGAATCGGTGTGTTGAAGACACGCTCGTCGCCGTATTTTTGCGCCAGCGTGGCGGCTTCGCGGAATACGCCGCCCAGGCGCCGGCCTACATCCTGTCCATAGAACAATGCCTCAGGATGCTTCTTCAGGATTTCCTCCACCGCATGCAGGGCCGCATCCACCATGACGACCTTTTCGCCACGAACGGGAATTCGTACACCCGTCTCCTTTGTTATAGTCGTTGGAGCAAATTCGTGTGAATCAAAATCATTGACGTCTGGATCCGGCGAGGCTACGGCTCGTTCGTAATCCTTCTTCACTTTCTTTCTGGCACGGTCATCGACTTGCGACAATTTGACTTTGGCCAATCCATCCTGAACGAGGTGCCGCTCCAGTTTTGGAATCGGGTCGTTTTTTTGGTGCGCCTTCAGGTCGTCGCCGCGGTACCACTCTTTGCGCACGCCCGACGTATGATGGCCCAGCAACGGGCATGTTGCATGAATCAGGAGCGGTGCCCGCTTCTCACGCACAAACTCCATAGCCTGCTGCAGGCCGAGATAACTTTCCACAAAGTCCGAGCCATCCACGCGTCGACGCTCCAACCCTTTGAATCCCGCCGCGTATTCATACGCATCCATCGTGCGCATCTCCTCCCCGGTTGCCGAAATACCCCACCCGTTATCCTGGATGAGATAAAGTATCGGGAGTTTTTTCAGCACGGCCATCTGAAATGCTTCTGCTACCTCCCCCTCGGTTACTGAGCCATCGCCCAGCGAGCACAAAACAATCGACTTGGTCTTGCCTCGAAGAAGTCCCTGCGATTCCAGGTAACATAGGCCGTGGGCCATTCCGGTGGAAGGGATCGCCTGCATGCCGGTGGCTGAACTCTGGTGAGGAATGACCGGGAACCCTTCCCGGCGCAACGACGGGTGTCCATAGTAGGTCCTTCCTCCGGAGAAAGGATCGTCACGCTTGGCCATCATTTGGAGCATCAACTCATACGGCTCCAGGCCGAGGCCCAGGAGGATAGACTCATCGCGGTAATAAAGCGAGGCATAATCGTCCTTTGTCAGCAAAAATCCGGCAGCCAATTGAATGGCTTCATGGCCCCGCGAGGTACTGTGAACATACTTGCTGCAGACATCCTTGTATTCATCATACGTGTCCGCCATCGACCGGGCCGTACACATGAGTTCGTAGGCTCTCAGGGCAATGTCACGGTCTATCGAAAGTCCTTTCCGCTTCTTTTCAATAACTGCGCGTGGCATATTTTATCCGTTTCTAGAGGGTAAATATAGAGGAATTATCTGTTGCGGGGGCTGTTCCGCTCATCACGGAACACTTGTCAGTTCGCCGACTATTAGCTAACTCGGATCAAAATATATACGACCATGAAACAACTGTTTTGCTTGATCCTTGCCGCATCAATCGCCATCACGGCATCTGCGCAGAAGAAAAATACCAAGGCCGCTCCTGTTAAGGATGAAAAAAAAGACGAAGTTCCCTTGTCGGGAATCAAATTCCGAAACATCGGACCTGCATTGACATCGGGCCGCATTTCCGACTTTGCTGTAAATCCTGCGAACATCAGCGAATATTACGTTGCCACCTCATCGGGTGGTGTGTGGAAAACCCTCAATGCGGGAACTACCTACGAGCCGATCTTTGACAGCCAGGGCTCTTATTCCATCGGCTGCATCATACTCGATCCCAACAATCCGAACGTGGTCTGGGTCGGCTCCGGAGAAAACAACAACCAGCGCAGCGTAGCCTACGGCGACGGAGTCTATCGCTCCGAGGATGGAGGCACCTCCTGGAAGAACATGGGACTCAAGACGTCCGAACATATCGGAAGTATTGTAGTTGATCCCCGAAACTCATCCGTCGTTTACGTGGCAGCTATCGGTCCTCTCTGGAAAGAAGGCGGTGAGCGCGGTGTCTACAAGACCACGGATGGAGGCAAGACCTGGACCCAGGTGCTGAAGATCGATGATCATACCGGCGTCAACGAGATCGTCATGGACCCACGCAACGCTGATGTACTTTACGCTTCGGCCTTCCAGCGAAGAAGGCACGACTACGCCTATGTAAGCGGTGGTCCCGGTTCAGGAGTTTATAAAACCGTCGACGGCGGAAAGACGTGGGAGAAAGCCAACACCGGTCTTCCGAAAGCCGACATGGGGAGAATCGGATTGGCCATTTCTTCCGCTAACCCGGAATACATTTACGCGATCGTTGAGGCCGCCAAGGATGCCGGCTTTTACCGCTCCACCAACCGCGGCGCCAGCTGGCAGAAAATGAGCACGCATCAAACGGGAGGCAACTACTACAATGAAGTGGTTGCCGATCCCAGGGATCCAAACACGGTGTATACCATGGGGTATGCGGTCAGCATCAGCAACGACGGCGGAAAAAACTTCAAGCCCATCGGCGAAAAATCAAAACATGTAGACAACCATGCGTTGTGGGTAAATCCCGCGAACACGAATCACATGATCAACGGCTGCGACGGCGGAATCTATGAGACCTGGGACGGTGCCAAAACCTGGCAGTATAAAGCCAATCTTCCGGTGACACAGTTCTACAAGGTGGAAGTGGATAACACCGAACCGTTTTACTACGTATACGGCGGCACGCAGGATAACTTCAGCCTCGGCGGCCCGTCGCGTACGCGCAATGAAAGCGGTATTCTCAATTCCGACTGGTTTGTAACCAACGGCGGTGATGGTTTTGAGAGCGCCATTGATCCCTACAATCCGAACATTGTCTACGCCCAGTCGCAACACGGTGGGATTGTTCGTTTTGACAAGGCTACCGGAGAAAGTATTGGGATTCAGCCCAAGCCGCGGAAGGGAGAAAATGAGTACCGGTGGAACTGGGATGCGCCGTTACAAACCAGCGCACACAAACGCGGCAGAATCTATTTCGCTGCCAACAAGGTATTCCGCAGCGATGACTACGGCAACACCTGGCAGGTCATCAGCGAAGATGCGAGCCGCAACCTCGACCGCAACAAGCTGCCGCTCATGGGAAAGGTGTGGAGCATCGATGCCAGCGGAAAGAATGACGGCACCGCTCCGTTCGGAACTGTCAGTGCCCTTTCGGAATCGCCAAAGAACGAAAACCTGATCATCATCGGTACAGACGACGGCCTGATTCATGTAACTGCCGACGGCGGCAAGACCTGGAAAAAGACCGACGGCGTGGCCGGCGTACCAACGATGACGTATGTATATCACGTTTTTGCATCTCAGCATGACGAGAACGTGATGTATGCAACACTCAACAACCACAAGCGCGGAGACTTCAAGCCTTACCTATTTAAAAGCAGCGACAAAGGCACGACGTGGACTTCCATCACAGCCAATCTTCCTGAACGTGGATCGACGTACAGCATAGCTGAAGATCACGTGGACCCCATGCTATTGTTCGCGGCCACGGAGTTTGGGGTTCATTTCTCCAACGACGGCGGCAAGAGCTGGAGGCAGCTGAAAGGAGGACTGCCTACCATCGGCATCCGCGACATGGCCATTCAGAAACGGGAAAACGACCTGGTGCTCGCCTCTTTCGGAAGAGGATTTTACGTACTCGATGACTATTCTCCGTTGCGCAACCTGAAGCAGACAGAAGCCAAGGAAGGGTACTTGTTCCCCATCAAGAACAGCCAGATGTACATCGAAAACAGTCCGTTGGGAATCCGTGGCAAAGGATTCATGGGCGAGTCGCTGTATGCTGCAGAAAATCCTAAAGTGGGCGCCGCCATCAGTTATTTCTATAAGGAAGACCTGAAAACACGGAAAGAAAAGCGGCAGGAAGAGCAGGACAAACTCAACAAGGATGGAAAAGACGTGTTCTATCCTAATCTTGAAAGCATGAAAGAAGAGGAGAAGGAAGAGAACCCTTACCTCCTGTTCACTATCCGCAACGACAAGGGCGATATCATCCGCAAGCTGAAGGCCGGCGCCAAGAAGGGCGTCAACCGCATCGTGTGGGACTTCCGTTATCCAAGTTCAAACCCTATCAACATCAGTCCCAGTACCAACGACAACCCGTTTCAGTCAAATGATGTGGGACAATTGGCTGCCCCGGGCAACTATACGGTAACGCTGTCGAAGTACGTGGATGGCGTCATCACCGATCTTGCCGGACCCGAAAAGATGGTTGTAAACGTGCTGCCTGGCACCACGATGCCCGCGGCAAGTCGCCCGGCGCTGGTGGAGTGGCAACGAAAAGCTGCCGAACTACAGCGGAGCATGCAGGGAGCGTCGCGGTCGCTCAGCGATGCCAATAACCGGGTAAAACATCTGAAAGAAGCTATTTTTAGCGTCGCCAAACCAAACCAGGATTTTGTTAAAGATGCGTTGGCGGTGGAAGACAAGCTCCGTGGTGTTCAGATGAAAATGAATGGCGACCGTGTAGCCGGTCAGCTGGATATCGACACCCCTCCTTCCATTTCATCGCGGCTGTATGGGGCGATCTATGACGGGTATGGCACCACCAGCGATCCTACTACGACCATGAAGGACCAGCTGCAGCTCGCCGCCGAAGAATTTGAAGTGGCGTTGAGTGAATTGAAGGCGATCGTCACTACGGATCTTCGTGCCCTGGAACAGAAACTGGAAGCAGCCGGAGCACCCTATACACCGGGGAGATTGCCGGATTATAAGAAGAATTAGGCCAGCTACCCTCTCCTTAAAAAAGAACCCGATGATCCATCGGGTTCTTTTTTTTGATTCCAAAGTTTGACAATTGTCATCCATAAAGCTGACCTCCCTCATCCCGTTTCTGGAGCTAATACACTTCCTTTGGTGTCGAACTATTAAACAGTTAACGTGTAAGGATGAACATGATCAAGAAAGGTATTTGGATTGACAACACGCAGGCGGTGATTGTAACCCTGGAAAACGACCGGGAGCGAATGGAGAAAATCTATTCAGGAATCGAAGGCAGAGTACGCATACCTGGCGAAGGAAAAAACTACACCCGCATGGGCGGCCAATATCTCAGTTTCGAGAAGCGGGACGAGGAAAAGCGCAATCACCAGTTGAAGAGTTACTACCACGCGGTCATTGAGAAACTCAAGGGCGCTTCGGGCCTTCTGGTTATGGGACCCGCTTCGGCGAAGGTGGGTTTGGAAAAGGAATTGTCTCGCCTCATCACCCCGGCAGGAACGATCAAGGTGATTACACAAGGACACCTTACTGATAAGCAGATCGCCGCGCATGTAAGAAATTTCTTTGCGAACGATAAACCGACTTCGCATGAAAAACAAAGACGGCGATCCTCCCGATAACCAATCCCTCCTGACACTTCTTTCAAGGCCGAGATTGTGGCAAAAATCATGTTTTGACGTGAGTAATGTCATTCGACCCCGGAATTCAATTTACCACCTTTAGGGAATCAACAAAATTGCTATTTGGGTTCAAAAACAAAGAAATAATGAAAATTCTGGCTCCTACTGATTTCTCTACCAACGCCAACCAGGCGCTTGACTATGCGTCGCTCGTAGCCAAGGCAACGGGAAGTGAATTGATCCTGCTTTACGCGTACAGTCCACAGGTTACCCGCTACAACCTCGCATATCCTCTCATCATCGATGAGATCGTCAGGGCACAAAAAGAAGCCGTGGAGAAACTTACCGTCCGATGCGCTGCGATTTCGAGGACCCATGAAATCACCTGCAGGCACGTTGTAAGAGAGGGTTTACCCGTTGATGAAATTCTGGCGGAGGCTGCGGACGGAATCGACATGATCATCATGGGCACTGAGGGTGCAAGCGGTCTGGGCAAAGTATTGTTTGGAAGCAACACCGCTTCTGTCATCGAGAAAGCAACGTGCCCTGTTCTGGCCGTACCGATGCGCTCCAAGCTGTTGCTTCCCGGAAAAGTCGTCTTTGCCACCGACTACCAGGACAATGATATGCAGACCCTGAAATCCCTGAACAAACTGACTACCACGCTGGGTGCTGAACTTCACATTGTACACATTTCAAAAGACAAGCTGAAGCAGGAAAAGGAGTTGATCGACATCTTTTCCAGGGAGGTGGCGAAGGAAACAAATATTAAGAAGCCCATGTTCCATGTCATGCCCCATGATGACAAACAGGAAGGTATTGACCTTTTTGTGGACTCCGTGGGCGCGGATCTGATTGCCCTGTCGACCCGCGAACGAAGCATTTTCAAAAAATTCTTCGGGTCAAGCCTCACCAAAAAAATGGCGTATCAGGCCCGTCTGCCGCTGCTCGCCTACCATGCCAAAAAGCTAGATACCAGTAAAGACAGTGATTTTTAGAATTTATCCCACCATCGCATGACCGTTCTTGTTCCAACTGATTTTTCAAACCTTTCGAAGGTAGCCGCCCAATACGCCATAGGTGTAGCCAAAAAGCTGAAGGCGGATGTTATACTTCTGGCGGTAGTCGATATGAATGCCTCCGCCGCCACTTCCCTCAAATGGAAAATGCTGGAAAACGAAATGGTGAAAATTGCCAAGCAGGATGGAGAACAACTGATGCGGGAAATCAAGGAAACCGTCAAGGGAAAATTCAAGATATCGTTTCAATACCGGGTCGGCTATCCGGTTCAGGATGTCGTGAATTCATTTGCTATTGAAAACGAGGCAGACCTGATTGTGATGGGAACCAAGGGAGCTACTGGTTTGAAAAAAGTGGTGATGGGAAGCAATGCAGCTGCCATCATTGACAAGAGCGTGGTACCTGTAATTGCTGTGCCGGCGGAAACGGTGTACCGGCCAGTCCGCCAACTGGTGTACGCCACCGATTTGCGTAACCTCCACGAAGAAGTCAAGACGGTTGCGATGTTCGCCAGCCTCTTTGATGCCCATGTAAAAGTACTCCATGTGGTTCCCGAAAATTCGAACAAGCAGCTGAACATCGAAGAGTACACGGCCGAACTGATAAAGCAAACCCGGTACAAGAAGTTATCCTTTCATGTATTTGCCAACAACCAGGTCTCCGCGGAAGTTGACCGCTTTGTGACCAGCGAGAAGACCGATATGCTCGCCATGTTTACGCATAAGCTCGGATTCTACGAAAAGATGTTTGGAAAGAGTGTAACCCGTCAATTGGCCTTCCATGCACATGTACCCTTGCTGACCTTTAACAAAACTACTATCCTATGAGCGGATATATGATTCTACTATTCATCATCCTTGTCCTTGGGCTTATCAATACCATCTACCTCTCCTATTGCGAAATCATGCGCAAAGAGGTGTGGTGTCTTTTTTTTCCGCCGGAGTCATATCGTTCAGCACAGCAAGTACAGCAAGACCTTAGGTGTACCCAATCCCTTTCTGGGACTTGTGATGCTCACCGTTATCCTGATCCTAACTGTTCTTTACACCCAGGGCCTGGTTCCCTTCTGGATCATCTATGCGATCATTTCGGGTGGTTTCCTGTTCTCCATGTACTTCACCTTCATTCAGGCCGTGAGTCTCAAAGCCTATTGCACCTGGTGTATTGTGTCGGCGCTGATCTTTACCGCCCTTTTTATCACCACCTCGATGATGATGAGCCTGGGGTATCATTGACCCATCTACCAATTGATTTCGATAGATGCGACATCTGAGCGCCCAGCACTTCTCCTTCTTAATCCTCTTTTTTGATCCGAAAATGACTCTTTTACCTTATTACTAATATTTTTAGTATATAATACTAATTTTAGTAATTTGCATCGTGGATCGAAACATCATACACCTGGATCTGGATGCTTTTTTTGTTGCTGTAGAGCGCAAAAACAACCCCAAACTGAATGGGAAACCTCTCATTGTAGGGGGCAGCAGCCGTCGCGGCGTGGTGGCAGCCTGCAGCTACGAAGCCCGTGCGTTCGGCGTGCATTCGGCCATGCCGATGTACCTGGCCATGCAGTTGTGCCCCGATGCCACGGTCATCTCGGGCGATATGGAGTCGTACAGCCAGCACTCGCACCTGGTCACCGAGGTGATCGCCGATACGGCACCGCTCTTCGAGAAAGCCTCCATTGACGAATTCTATATCGACGCCAGCGGCATGGACCGCTTCTTCGGCGCCTTCCGGTGGGCGGTGGAATTACGTCAGAAAATCATGAAGGAAAGCCGGCTTCCCATCTCGCTGGGAATGTCTATCAATAAACTGGTGTCAAAAGTGGCCACCTGTGAGTTCAAGCCCAATGCTGAGAAAATGATTCCCCATGGCACGGAGAAAGAATTTTTGGGGCCGCTGTCGGTAGACAAGATCCCGATGATCGGAAAGCAGACGTCCTCCTTCCTCTACGACATGGGAGTGCGCACGGTATCTACCCTGCGGGAGATGCCTTTGAAATTTCTCGTGAGTGCGTTTGGTAAAAACGGCAGGTCGCTCTGGAACAAAGCCCACGGCATTGATGAGTCGCCCGTCGTTCCTCACAGCGAACAAAAGTCCATCTCCACCGAGAGCACGTTTGAGGAGGATACCATTGACGTCAGGAGGCTCAAATCCATTCTCATCGCCATGGTTGAAAAGGTGACGTACCAGCTGCGTGCGCAAAAGAAGCTGGCCTCCTGCATCACGGTAAAGATCCGGTACTCCAACTTCGACACCGAGACCCGGCAGGTTCACGTCCCCTACACCTCGTCCGACACGGTGGTATTGCGTACCGCGTTGGAATTATTCGACAAGCTCTACAACCGCCGCATGCTGATCCGGCTGGTGGGCGTGCGCGTGAGCAACCTGGTTTACGGCAATCACCAGATCAGCCTCTTCGATGACACCGAACAAGACATCAACCTGTACGAAGCCATGGATTACATTAAGCACAAGCACGGTGTTGAAAAGCTCATGCGGGCCACCACCCTGGGCGCGGGACGGCGTGTACGGATGGAGATGAACATGTTTAAAGGGACCGTGGTCAAATTATAAAAGAACGAAAGACAACAGACGAGAAATAAAAGACAAATCACTATGGAAACGTTATCGGGATCGAAGGAATTGCTCTTCATCATTTCACCGCCGCCGGCCATTGTCAACTACGTGGCCATGCTCAAGCAGCATGTCAAACTCGCCATTGGGCGCCCGTTTGAAGACGAGTTCGCCAAAGCGCACATCTCCCTTTTCAAATACCGCGATGCGCATGCAGAAGACTGGCTCTACCGTGTCGACACAAAGATTTCCTCTTTTACACCCTTCCACGTGCACATCAAGAACCTCAACTTCCACGATCACGGCACCACGCGAACGATCTACCTGGAAGTAGTCCGTAAAACCCCCATCTGTGAGCTCGTGGAGCGCGTGCTGGACCAGGACGCTGACTTTACGCCCTACATCACCATCGCCCGCAACCTGGACATCAACGATTTCCTCAAAGCCTGGCAAAGCCTGAAAAACCTGTCCTACAGCGACTACTTCCTGTGCGATCACATCACCGTACTGAAGAAGGCGCCCCGGAGCTGGAAGTATTATATGGATTTGCCGTTTGCAGCTTGAATCGGTAAACCCCGGTCTGTGTCCTCACAGACCGAAATACTAAAAACTAAAATGAGCCACAATCATCAAAATATCCAAACCTCAGTCTAACCTCGGTCTGTGTCTTCACAGACGAAATACTCAAAAACAAAAATGAGCTATAATCATCAAAATATCTCAACCCACGCAGAACAAACAGGGTCAAAGGACAAATCCACATTGACCCTGAATGAAATGAAATACGGGATGCGTCACTCCTACCTCGGCCTGTGTCTTCACAGACCGAAATACTCAAAACTAAAATGAGCCACAATCATCAAAATATCTCAACCCTCACGGAACAAACAGGTTCAAAAGATAAGCCAGCATTGACACGGGATGAAATGAAATACGGCATGCGTCACTCCTACCTCGGCCTCTGTCCTCAACAGACCAACTAAACCTCGGTCTGTGTCTTCACAGACCGAGATACTCAAAACTAAAATGAGCTATAATCATCAAAATATCTCAACCCGCACAGAACAAACAGGGTCAAAGGACAAATCCACATTGACCGTGAATGAAATGAAATACGGAATGCGTCACTCCTACCTCGGTCTGTGTCCTCACAGACCGAAATACTCAAAACTAAAATGAGCCACAATCATCAAAATATCTCAACCCGCATAGAACAAACAGGGTCAAAGGACAAATCCACATTGACCCTGAATGAAATGAAATGCGGAATGCTAATTCCAACCTCGGTCGTGTCTACACAGACCGAAATACTCAAAACTAAAATGAGCCACAATCATCAAAATATCTCAACCCGCACAGAACAAACAGGGTCAAAGGACAAATCCACATTGACCCTGAATGAAATGAAATACGGAATGCGTAATTCTCACATGCTCTTGAATGAAGTCTATTTTTGGACCGACACCATCAAGGACTGGAAATGGCTATTGGAAAGTGACGCATGTAAAAAAATAATTATAAACTCCTGGCGGGAATTGGTGCGACGTAATCAAATTGTAATCTACGGCTACGCCATAATGCCTAATCATCTCCATGTCCTATGGGAAATCCTTGCCATGAACGGAAAGGAAATGCCGCATGCCAGCTTTAACAAATTTACAAGTCATCAGTTTTTGAAACTCCTGCATCATCCAGATGAACTTGTCCCATACAAAGTAGAAGATCAGGAGCGAAAGCACCGGTTCTGGCAGAGAGATCCATTGGCAATCCACATGGATTCAAAGGAAAAATTAGAACAAAAACTCGATTACATTCATTCAAATCCCCTGCAAGAAAAATGGAGCCTGGTAGCCCAGCCCGAAGATTACTTCTGGTCCTCAGCAAATTTCTATGAAACCGGAGCGGATCGATTCGGGATATTAACAGATTATAGAGATCGATTTTAAACTCGTTTCGGTCTGTGAGGACACAGACCGAGGACACCCATTGAATCCCCATGCAGGAAGAAAGGAGCGTACCAATATGAGTGTTTCGCTCACAATGGAAACAGGCCATAGGGCAGTGATTGATTTTATCTCGTTTCGGTCTGTGAGGACACAGACCGAGGGCACCCATTGAATCCCCATGCAGGAAGAAAGGAGCGTACCAATATGAGTGTTTCGCTCACAATGGAAACAGGCCATAGGGCAGTGATTGATTTTATCTCGTTCGGTCTGTGAGGACACAGACCGAGGGCACCCATTGAATCCCCATGCAGGAAGAAAGGAGCGTACCAATATGAGTGTTTCGCTCACAATGGAAACAGGCCATAGGGCAGTGATTGATTTTAAACCTCGGTCTGTGTCATCACAGACCGAAATACTCAAAACTAAAATGAGCCACAATCATCAAAATATATCAACCCTCACGGAACAAACAGGTTCAAAGAATAAACCCATGCTTCTATTGGAAAAATGTTGAATTCAATGAATAACAAAGCCGCGGCCTTCTGCAGCAACTCAACAGCCCCCCACCTTACCGATCACCGATCACTGATTACTAAACCTCGGTCTGTGTCCTCACAGACCGAAATACTCAAAACTAAAATGAGCCACAATCATCAAAATATATCAACCCTCACGGAACAAACAGGTTCAAAGAATAAACCCATGCTTCTATTGGAAAAATGTTGAATTCAATGAATAACAAAGCCGCGGCCTTCTGCAGCAACTCAACAGCCCCCCACCTTACCGATCACCGATCACTGATTACCAGTTACGCGCCTTGTTCCTCAACTGCCACACCGCCTTCAGCTTTAAATACGGCACCATGCCCGTGCTTACGCTCTTTAATGAGGCAAGGCGCTGTGGGGTACACAAGCTGGTGATGACGGAAATAAACAACGTCGCCTCATACATCGAGATGCTGCGGCTTTGTAAAGAGAACGCCCCGCTGCCCGGAAGCACGATGACAGCCTATGGACAAGAAGGATATGCCCTGGACATCGCCCTTGGCATTGAATTCCGAAAGGAACACGAACTCCTGTACATTCTCCTTGCCCGGAACAACGAAGGCTTTGAAAAAATTAACCGGTTCCTCTCCCACCATAACCTCACGGCCAAACCCTTTCCCCCCCAAGCTCCGGAAATAGATAACGCGTTTGTTATCTATCCGTTTGGGAAAGTGACACCCGAAATTCTACGTGACAATGAATTCATCGGCGTCCAGCTCCAGCACCTCAGCACGTTCGCACTTTACTCACCTTTCAAAACCTTTCCCCATAAATTCCTTATCCTACATCCCGTCACGTTTGCCCACAAAATTGATTTCAATACCCACCGGCTCCTCCGGGCCATCGATAAGAATACGCTGCTGAGCAAACTTCCGCCGCACGAACAGGCGCATCCGGGGGAAATCATGATGACGGAAAAAGAGCTGGCACACCGCTTCCGTCATTACCCGGAGCTCATTGAAAACACCCGCTGTATTCTCGACGCGTGTACCATCAACTTTAGCCTGGGTCAAGACAAAAACAAAAAGCACGTCACCGGCAGTGAGGAAGGTGACTGGGACTACCTCGTCACCAAATCCTGGGAGGGGTTCCAGGGCCGCTACGATGTAAGCAAGCCGGAACTCCGCGAACGCATCCAGCGCGAACTGCGCATCATCCGTGAAAAAGGTTTCATCGCCTACTACCTCATCGCCTACGACCTGATCCGCTTCGCCCGGGAAAAAGGATTTGACTACGTGGGCCGGGGAAGCGGCGCCAACAGCGTCGTAGCCTTCTGCCTCGGCATCACCAACGTGGATCCTATTGAACTCGACCTGTATTTCGAGCGCTTCCTGAATTCTGAACGAACCTCCCCCCCTGATTTCGACATCGACTTCTCCTGGGATAACCGCGATGCCGTCTACGACTACTTCTTTGACACATACGGGCGCGACCACGTCTGCCTCCTGGCGACGCACGTGACCTACCAGAAGCGGTCCGTGCTGCGTGAACTGGGAAAGGTATTCGGGCTGCCCAAAGAGGAAATCGATCTGATCGTGGAGGAGCCCCTCGCGCATAAAGACCGTGACCAGATCACCGAACTCATCTTCAAATATGCCGAACGTATCAAAGACCTGCCGGCCAATATCTCCATACACGCGGGCGGCGTGCTGATCACTGAAAACCCGATTTACGCCTACACGCCTACCGAACTTCCCCCCAAGGGATACCCCGTCTCCCAATTCGAGATGCACAATGCGGAAGATATAGGCATATACAAGTTTGACATTCTCAGCCAGCGCGGGCTGGGCCACCTGAAAGAAACTGTACGGCACGTCAAACGAAACCAAGGCATCGACGTCAATATCCACCGCTTCCACGAATTCAAGAAAGACGAGAAGATAAAAGAACTGCTTCGTCGGAGCCGTGCGATGGGATGTTTCTACGTTGAGTCGCCAGCCATGCGCATGCTGCTGGGTAAGCTGCGCTGTGAAGATTATCTCACGCTCGTGGCAGCCAGTTCCATCATCCGCCCGGGCGTGGCACGGTCGGGGATGATGCGGGCCTACATCGAGCGGTTCCATGCCACCCGCAACGGCCAACGCTATGCATCCATTCACCCGGCCATGGACGAACTGATGAAGGAGACCTATGGGGTGATGGTCTACCAGGAAGATGTCATCAAGGTGGCCCATCACTTTGCAGGCCTCACCCTGACTGAAGCTGACGTATTGCGGAGGGGCATGTCGGGAAAATATCGCTCCCGGGAGGAGTTCAAACGTGTGGAGGACCGATTCTTTGAAAACTGCCGGGAGAAAGGGTATGAAAAACATGTGGTCGATCGGGTGTGGTATGAAATTGAAAGCTTTTCGGGCTATTCTTTCTCAAAAGGACACTCTGCCAGTTATGCCGTAGAGAGTTATCAAAGTCTTTTTCTAAAAGCCCACTACCCGCTGGAGTTTATGGTCGGCGTCATCAACAACTTTGGCGGCTTCTACCGGACGGAATTCTACTTTCATGAAGCCCGCATGAACGGTGGCGTCATTGAAGCCCCATGCATCAATCACAGCGAGCACCTCACTACCATAACCGACAAGCGCATATACATAGGATTCATCCACCTGAAAAGTCTGGAGACGAAACTTGCCCAGCGGATTCCGGTGGAGCGGGAACACCAGGGCCCTTACAAGAGCCTGGATAACTTCCTTCGCCGTATTCCCGGCATAGGGCTGGAGCAAATACGCATCCTCATTCGCATCGGCGCTTTCCGGTTCACCGGAAAAACAAAACAAAAACTCCTGTGGGAAGCCATGCTCTTTTTCAGCAACACGCGGGCCCGGCCAACAACCACCGTCGATCTTTTCGATACCGAACCCACCGATTATCCGCTGCCTGCGCTCGAGCGCAACGACCTCGAAGACGCCTTCGATGAAATGGAGCTGCTGGGTTTTCCATTGTGTGACCCCTTCAACCTTCTCGCAACCGCTGATTTTGGTAATATCACGGCCGCCGATCTGGCGAAACAAATCAAAAAGCACGTTCGCATTGTGGGATACGTGGTGACTACCAAAAACACCAGCACCCTCAAAGGAGAGCCCATGCACTTTGGAACGTTCTACGATGCCCACGGTGAGGTGTTTGACTCCGTTCACTTCCCAGATGCAACCCGCAAGTATCCGTTTCGGGGACGGGGATTCTATGAACTTACCGGCAAAGTGGTTGACGACTTCGGTGTGTATATGATTGAAGTATCCCGCATGGAAAAACTACCCATGGTGCACAAGCGTCCGGAAAAGGCATTTCAAGAATCGCCCTGATCAGCGCTTGCCAGAAAAAAGAGGTGGATGCTTTTCCTCGTGATCACTGGCCTGCTGAATAAGGTACGCCGCCTCCAGTATAGGACCTTCATCGTACAGGTTGCCGATCAATACAAAAGCCGTAGGGCGGCCTTTCTTATCCAGACCATTCGGAATGGAGATCGCCGGATGCCCTGTAAGGTTGGTAATTAATGACAGGTTTCGCCCATTATCCGGACCGACCAGGAAATCGTAAGCGCCAATTGTCTTGTTGAATTTCTCGATCAGGACTTTTCGGTGACGGTATGCCTGCACGTACTCCACAGCCGAAATAAATCGGGATTGACGCAGTGAATTGGCTCGGGAGTCCTTATCCTGCTCCTCCAGCAAACGATCTTTGTGCTCCCGAACCAGTTCGTCAAAGAAGGCACCGGCCTCAGCACGAAGGATGATATCAAACGCATTGTAAAAAACCGAATCTGGCAAAACCACTTCGTGTAGCTCTGCACCCAGCTCACGCAACAGGTTCAGGCTTTCGGTGTTGGGCGCTTTGGTGCGGGACGTGTCCTTATCGAAGAGCGTTTTGAAATACCCGATTTTATATCCCTTCAGGTCTCCTGGCGGGTGAAAGGCAAACGGATAGTCGACAACCGCACGGTCCTTTTCCGCCAGTCCGTCGGATCCCCTGATGACATTGAACACAAGGGCGCAGTCCTGCGCCGAACGGCATATCGGTCCCGCTTTGTCCATCGACCAGGACAAACTCATGGCCCCCGCGCGGCTTACACTCCCAAACGTTGGCCGGAGCCCTGTGGCACCGCACCGCGCGGACGGTGAAAGGATCGATCCCAGCGTCTCTGTGCCAATGGAGAAAGCAACAAGGCCCGCCGCAGTTGCGGAAGCAGAGCCAGCCGAAGAACCGCTTGCTCCCTGGCTAAGATCCCACGGGTTCCGGGTTCTTCCACCAAACCAAACGTCACCGCGGGCAAGTGCCCCAGAAGTCAGCTTTGCCACGAGCACGGCGCCGGCTTCCTCGAGTCTCCTGACCACCGACGCCGTTTCTTCGATCACCTGATCCTTGTACGGTGTGGCACCCCAGGTTGTCTTGTAGCCGGGAACGGCAAATAAATCCTTGATGCCGTAGGGTATGCCGTGAAGCGGACCCCTGTACTTTCCTGCCGCAATTTCTTGATCGGCCCTGGCTGCCTGCATCATGGCGAGGTCCTCGGTGATCGTCACAGCCGCCAACAAGGTGTCGCTGTACTTTTTTAGACGGTGCAAGTAGATTTTTGTGAGTGTCTGACTTGTGATTTTTCGTTCCTTGATCATCGACCCCAGCTGGGCGACAGTCAGGAAAGCAATTTCTTCATCTGTTGATGGGACCGGCGCAGTCTCTATTTTCCAGTCCGATGTTTTCTCACGCACACGCGGCGTAAAATGGTCAGGTCGCGGGTCAAAGTAGAAGGCCGGCGATAAATCGTAGCCCAACCTGATAGCGCGCATGCTGTCATACCCCTTCTTGTTGTTTTGTAGATGCTCCAGCATGGTAGCCTTCTCCGCATCCGAAAACTTAATCCCAATCAGCTTTTCCGCTCCCTTCACATCACTTTTTGTGATCTGTCCACCCGTGCCACATGCTGCCAGGCCAAGTGCCAAAACAAACAGAATCAACTTGCTCATAAGACGTTATTTTTACCAGCCCAAGTATAATCCATTCTAAAGTTGCCGGAGTAAAACATTCAATGGACGGTCAAATCTTCACAAGGAATTTCTAAATTCATAAACTTTCCTGAGCTTTTGAACCATTGCCTCCGATTCGGAAAAATCCAGAGTTTGCTGCCCGTCACTATATGATTCTTCCGGGTTCTGATGCGTTTCATAAAGAATACCATCTGCACCTGCCATAACAGCCGCCAGGGCGACTGGCTCTACATGGTCCCGAATCCCTATTCCATGAGAAGGGTCAACAACTACAGGAAGGTGACTCTTTTCCTTTAATATGGGAATGGAGTTGATATCCAGTGTATTCCTGCTGGCCCTCTCATAGGTCCTTATCCCCCGCTCACAAAGCATCAGCCTCTCATTCCCGCTGCTAAATACATATTCTGCCGACGAGAGCAACTCATCAATGGTCCCCGATATCCCGCGCTTGATCATTACCGGCTTGTCTACTTCACCCAATGCATCCAGCAAATTAAAGTTTTGTGTGTTTCGTGCGCCGACCTGATAGATGTCAATATAATCATACATCAATTCAACCTGGCTAACCTGCATGACTTCGCTGATTATTTTCACACCAGCCTTCTTTGCTGCCTTATGCCACATCTTTAATCCCTGAATTCCCAGTCCCCGAAACGCATAGGGAGAACTGCGTGGCTTGAAGACACCGCCCCGCATGATCTTTACCCCGGTTTTCAGCAAATGGTTGAGCGTGCACTCCACCTGCTCTTCAGTTTCGATGGAACATGGCCCCGCCATTACGGCCAGACTTTCGCTGCCTATCGTGATTCCATCTCCCAGGGAAATCTCCGTGCGCGACACTTTCCACTTTCTCGAAACCAGTTTGAAGTCATCCGATACCCTGTGAATGTCATGGATACCCGGCAGGTGGCCAATAGAACGGATGTCAAACTCACGTTTACCAACGCCAATAAGGTAGTGGCCCAACTGCGTTCTGACTTCCACGGTTTTGTACCCAAGTTCCAATACACGCGCTGCGATCAGTGCCTTTGGCCCCTCCCCAATCTCCTTTTTAAGTTGAATGATCATAATTCTATCCTCTAAATGCATTCATAAATGAAATAATACGCTCTTTCCGGTCGCCACCACCTCCAACTACTGAAAGAAAGGCACTTCCTACAATTGCTCCTGCCCCGGTACGGCAGACCTGGTCGAACATTTCACGATTGGAAATTCCAAAGCCAACCAGGATCTTGTTTTTCAAATTCATCGTCTGCAGGCGTGAAAGATACAACTGGCCTTCCGGTGAAATACCGAACTGTTCGCCTGTGGTTGCGTGCGACGACACCGCGTAAATAAATCCGCCAGACATTTTATCTACCTGCCTGATGCGTTCCTCTGAAGAGGTAGGCGTAATCAAGAAGACTACATGAAGATTGTTCGTCGCAAACAACGAAGCGTATTCCAACTCGTACTCACGGAGAGGCATATCCGGGATGATTACCCCGTCCACGCCTGCCACGGATGCCTCTTTACAAAATTTCTCGATGCCAAATTGAAGCACCGGATTAAGATAGCCCATTAGAAGGATTGGCACTTGAACCTCCTTGCGGATTTCCTTAACCTGGGCCAGCAATGTACTTACCGTCATCCCATTTTGAAGCGCTGCCATGTAGCTCTTCTGTATGACAGGACCATCTGCGATCGGATCTGAGAACGGCATCCCCAGTTCAATCATATCCACGCCCGCCATCGACAAAGTCTCGGCGATTTCTACCGTATCATCAAGCTCAGGAAATCCTGCGGTATAGAAAATTGAAAGAATATTTTCAGTCTTCGCCTGAAACAAGTCAGTAATTCGGTTTCTCATACCAACACTAGTGAATTCCATAGTTCTTCTCACCTGCACGGATTGGGATCGGCAGGATATTTTGCCTGGGCGGGAGCGGGCACGTAGCAAACGCTGTGAAGGCACAGGGTGGGTTGTATGCCTTGTTAAAATCAATAACTGTCATTCCCAGCTGATCCGGCTTCTTCACATACAAGTAGCGCCCTGCCCCATACGTTTCCTTCGCATTGGTCTCATCGCCAAAGATGATAAACAAATCGTCGCCCCCCTCGTCAAGTCCATCCAGTCTATGCTCAGTTCCCTCGATCTCAAACACAAGCGTTCCAGGTGCAGGCTGGTCCATCGTTTGTCCCAGTACATTTGTTATTGCGATCGTTCGACCTTTCGTTTCCTCCACCCGGGCATTCAGCTTCCAGCCGATGTCAACATCAAATCGCTCAATGCCGCTGAAATGAGCGAGGGCATCGCTGGAGAAATCACGTAGCCGGATGCCATACTTCGTATCACGTTTGATAATGAACCACTCCAGTGATCCTGATTGCGCCTTGCGGGATGAATCGGAATCAAAGAGGGTGGCTCTTGTCACCAACTTACCGTTGACCTTAATATCAACGTCAGCCGCCACATGCATTTCCACTATCCCTTGTTTCACAAAGAAAGACCCTCCCCGATCAGCGATCTTCCCCTCCGGAAAAACCATATCATTTCCTGGCCCGGCCCCAAAGGTGTTGATTCCTTCTTTCAGCCAGAACAGTCCTGAGACATTTACCCAGCCTGAAGGACCTAGAAGACCGTCAACGCGCTTTTTGTGCCAGGTGTCAACCTCATTCTCGTAGGCTGCAGCATCCAGGTCAGTTGCTGCCTCTTTCTTAGGTGCGCACTTCACCAACAGAAAGCACGCTACTAAAAACGTAAAGAATCCAGAAATTGATAATTGCTTCATAGAATTACTGTTTGCCATAGTTTATGTATGTGTCCAGATCTTTATCCCCTCTACCCGAAAGAATTATTACCACCACTTCTTTGGGCGCAAATTCCTTCTTCTTAAGCAGCGCCAGGGCGTGAGCAGACTCAAGAGCTGGTATGATTCCTTCCAGTCTCGCCAATTCAAGTCCCGCCTCCATTGCTTCATCGTCAGTTGCATTCATGAACTGCACCCTGCCAGTATCCGACAAGTGAGCGTGCAACGGGCCAATTCCCGGGTAGTCCAACCCAGCTGAAATTGAATATGGCTCAACTACCTGGCCATCTTCTGTCTGCATCAACAAGGTCCTGCTGCCGTGAAGGATACCAGGCCTTCCCAAAACCGTTGTTGCCGCTGAGGCGCCAGAATGAACTCCCCTCCCTGCCGCTTCAGCTCCAATCAAACTCACATCCGCTGAATCAAGATAATGGTAAAATGCTCCGGCCGCATTGCTACCGCCGCCAACGCATGCAATAATGCAGTCCGGATCCGGATTGCCGTGCAATGTTTCCAATTGCATCTTCATCTCCATGCTGATGACCGACTGAAACCGGGCAACCAGGTCAGGGTACGGATGAGGGCCCACGACCGAACCAATTATATAATGTGTGTCTACCGGGTTACGAATCCAATGCCGCATCGCTTCGTTGGTTGCATCCTTTAGTGTCATGCTGCCTGTCTCTACCGGTACCACCTGTGCCCCAAGGATTCTCATTCGTTCGACATTTGGCCGCTGACGTTTCATATCCTGGCTGCCCATGAAAATGGTACACCCCATTCCCATCTTCGCCGACACCGTGGCCGTGGCCACGCCGTGCTGTCCGGCTCCAGTTTCTGCGATGATTTTGGTTTTCCCCAGACGCCTTGCCAAAAGTATCTGCCCGATGGTGTTGTTGATTTTGTGAGCTCCCGTATGGCAAAGATCTTCACGCTTCAGAAAGATTCTTGCTTCGTACTTATGAGACAACCGTGCGGCTAAATAAAGCGGAGTCGGGCGGCCGGCGAAATCCCTGAGCAACTCAAATTGCTCCGAGCGAAAGGCATCTTCTGCAAGAATCCCCAGGTAGCGCTGACGCAACTCCTCTACATTCGGAAAAAGCATTTCAGGGATAAAAGCCCCACCGAACTGCCCATAATAACCATTCTCATCAACGCTGTAATTCATAAAGACTTTTCTTGGCTCATTAAATCCAGTTTATCAAACAACTCCGTAATCTTGCCTATGTCCTTTTGACCGGGAAAAGATTCAACCCCACTATTAATATCCAAGGTGTGCAACTTAGGCAGATCGAGGTTCCTCAACTCATTGACGGTAACCTTGGAAATGCCTCCGGCGAGCCAGAAGGGCTTATCGCTCAAATAATCAACAAGCAAATTCCAATCAAATGGGACGCCGTTACCCCCACGATTTACTCCTTTGGCATCCAAAAGAAAGTAATCAACAACACTTTCGAATTCATGAAGTCTGCCAAGGTCACTCTTATCTGAAACGCCTATCGCCTTCACTACCTTTACATCCAACGTCCTGAGCGCTTCACAATCATCCGGCCTCTCAGCGCCATGGAGTTGAACAACATCGATTTCATGAAGGCTTATGAGGTCTATCACTTCACCAACCGGCTGATCTGCAAATACCCCCACTCTCCCGATCGTACGAGGCAACGCCTCGGGAATCGCAAAAGACTTTCCCACGAATCGTGGTGAGCCGGGATAAAAAATGAATCCCATATAATCTGGCATTAATCCTGCAACGTCCAGAATATTCCGTGCTTCTCGCATCCCGCAAATTTTCCGCTTCGTCATTTCTCAACCGAATTATTTGCAGATCCCACACCTTTAAGCTCCTCCATGAAAGTACTGGCGGCCCGCTCCGGCCGAGCGGCCCGCATAAACGCCGTTCCAATCAGAAATCCTGCAAATCCAAAGGTTCTCAGTTCATTGACAGTGCCGGCACAGTGAATACCACTCTCCGCTACCCGCAGCATATGCGGCGGGATGTATTGAGCAAGAACCCTACTCGTCTCAACGGACACGTGCATCGTATTCAGGTCCCGGTTATTAATTCCCATCAGGTCCCCGCCACTTTCTGTGTTGGAGATTAATTCCTCCCTGTTGCGCACTTCGACTAAAACTTCCAGTCCCAATGAATGAGCCAGACTCGTAAACGTTTTGATTTTCTGAGAATCCAAAAGGGCAGCAATTAGAAGGATTGCGTCAGCGCCAATTGATTTCGATTCAAGAATCTGGTACTCATCAATTATGAAATCCTTTCTTAGAATGGGACAGAAGTTAAATTTTCTTGCTATTGACAAATCCTCGCTGCTACCTCCGAAGAACTTTTTGTCCGTCAAGATAGAAAGCGCAGCTGCTCCTGCCTGCATGTATCCGATGGAGGTACGTTCAACCGAAACAAATCCGTTTAACAAACCCTCTGATGGAGATCGTCTTTTTATCTCCGCTATAATCCCAGTAGAGCCACTCCGCAAAAGATACGCCTTGAGGGAAACCGTGGGTGTTTCAAAAAAGATGCTTTGCTCCAGCAATTTCAATGGATAAAGGCTCCGTCGCTCATCGACTTCATGCCTTTTGTGCGTCACTATCTCTTTCAACGTATTCATTTCATTTAACAGCTAATAATTTCCTGAAGGCCATAAGGGCCCTTCCCGACCTAAGTGATTCGTCAGCCCGCGCCAAAGCAACTCCCCATCCTGACTTTTGGTCCATACAGTACAACGCCGCCCCTGCATTGGCAATGACAACCGCTGCCTGCGCCGGTGTTGCGGTCCCTTCAAGAACATGGAGAAACACTTTTGACGACTCCCCTGCGCCTGACCCGCCCCTCAAAGCAGACTCACTTATACGAGCCAACCCGATATCATCCGGGTCTACGATTGTCTCCCCAGTGTTACTAAACATTTTGAACCTGGCGGTAAGCGACACTTCATCATAGCCGTTCAAATCATGTATTATAACATAGTTCTTGTCCGTTTGTTGATAGAGGTAACCATATTGACGGGCTAGCTCAAGGTTAAATACGCCGACTAATTGATGCACGGGCCGGGCAGGGTTCACCATGGGCCCCAGCATATTGAAGAATGTCTTTACACCCAGCTCCTTTCGGATGGGTGCCACGTTCTTCATAGCCGGGTGAAACAAGGGAGCATGCATGAAGCAAATGCCAGCCACATCCAGGCTTTTCTTTAAAGAGTCACAATCGTTTGTGAACCTGTACCCGAAATACTCCAGTAAATTCGACGATCCACTGAGTGACGAAACCCCGTAATTTCCATGCTTTGCGACTGACTCTCCTGCGCCGGCAACCACAAATGACGCTGCTGTTGAAATGTTGAAGGTGTTCTTCCCGTCTCCACCCGTACCACACAGGTCGATCACAGGACGGTCAAACGCAACCGGGACACAAAGTTCTAACATCGCATCCCTAAACCCTTTCAGTTCACTCAAGGTGATGGCACGCATCAGGTAAACGGTCATGAATGCACTCACCTGGCTTGGATTGTACTTTCCCGATGCCAGATCGAGGAGTACCTCCATCGCCTTCTTTTGATCAAGTGACCGATGCTCAGTCATTTCTGTCAGTAATTCCTTCATTTCTGTGTCAGCCAGTTCTCAATAATATTAAACCCATATTTCGTCAGAATAGATTCAGGATGAAACTGAACTCCCCGAACGTCATGCTTCCTGTGCCTGATTGCCATCACGATGCCAGCCTCATTGGTAGCCGTTGCCTGGAGGCTATCCCCTAGTGTTTCCGGAGAGATAGCCCATGAGTGATAGTGAACCGCCTCAAATGTGGCCGGCAGTCCGCGGAACAACTTCTCATCTCCCTCACCAACCAGCACAGTAGACAAGACACCATGAAGTACTGAATCAAGATTGAATAATCTGGCACCATATACCTCGGCAATTCCCTGATGTCCAAGGCAAACACCAAGGATACTTCTATCTCCCCCAAATCGGCCAATAATGCTTTTCATGATACCCGCCTCCTCCGGAATACCTGGACCTGGAGAAAGGAGAATCTTCTGATAGGCAGCGACGCTTTCGACTGAAATTTGATCGTTCCTGAAAACATCTACGCTAAATCCGACTCTGCGGATTATGTCTACAAGATTGTAGGTGAATGAATCGTAATTATCCAAAACCAGTACGCTCATATCTTCTCCGCTAGAACGATTGCTCTTCTCAGCGCCTCCAACTTGTTGTTTACTTCCTCCAGTTCCTTGATTGCATCACTTTTAGCCACTACGCCTGCTCCCGCCCGGAAGGTGAGCGTATTCCTCCTACTCAAAAATGTCCTGATCATAATCGCATGGTTGTAGTCGCCGTTAAAACCCATGAAACCTATCGCTCCTCCATAAAAGCCCCTGCTCGTTTTCTCATACGAATTGATCAACTGCATGGCTCTGAATTTCGGGGCGCCGGAAAGGGTTCCGGCCGGGAACGTGTCGCATGCGAGTTGCACGGGTGAAACCCCTTCACGCAGTTTACCAGATACTTGTGAGACCAGGTGAATCACGTGAGAATAGTACTGAATCTGCTTGAAGGCTATTACGCTGACTTCGTCCGTGTTGCGGTTGAGGTCATTCCGGGCCAGATCCACCAACATCAGGTGCTCAGCATTCTCCTTTTCATCCGCGGCAAGTTTTGACGCCTGCAAAGTATCTCCCGATTCGTTTCCAGTCCGCTTAAAGGTGCCGGCAATGGGGTTAATGGTTGCATACTTTCCCCGGATCTTCAACTGTGCTTCCGGTGAGGACCCAAAGATTCTGAAATCACCAAAGTCAAAATAGAACAAGTACGGCGATGGGTTGATGGAACGAAGAGCCCGGTAGACATTAAACTCATCCCCCCTAAACCTCCGTGTAAACCCGCGAGAAAGAACAAGTTGAAAAACGTCTCCCCTAAAGCAATGCTTCTTGCCTTGTTCTACCATTTCCATGAACTCCAATTCAGTCAGACTCTCTTCTTCATCAGGCTCTGCCAAAAAAGAAAACGTGGAAAATCTGTTTGTGAAGATTGTTTTTTCCATATGCTCCATACCCGATTTCACATCAGTATTGGGACGGTATTCATGAATCGTCAGCTCATTTGAAAAATGATCAATGACAATTACGAACCGGTATACGCGATACAGGATATCCGGCCCCTCCCTGTTGGAGGCATCCATTTCAACCTCATCAAAATACCTAGCAGCATCGTAGGCAACATAGCCGAAAAGTCCTGATCCCTCAGCATCCAACGATTCACCTTCCAATACAAAAGACTTACGAAATTCATCAAGCGCCCTGACTACCTGACCTCCCGTTACAATCATTGTGATCCTGGCTTGGCTGCCCAGATACCTCACAGAAATTCGTTCATCCTGAACCTTGAACTCAGCCAATGGATCACAGCAAATATAGGAGCGGCTGTTTTCCCGGCCGTGATAGTCGGTACTTTCCAGCAAAACACCGTATGCGTACGCATCACGAAGCTTCAGGTAAATGTTTACCGGAGTCAGCGTGTCGGCCAACATTGTTTTAGATTCTAAAATCAAACTTAGGCTCATACCTTCTTCTTTTCTTTTACAACTCCCAGACAATAAAAAAACCCGCCCCGAGAATCGGAGCGGGCTTTTAAGCACAAATTTTTATTTCAAAAACTCATACCACAGCCTTACACCGATCGAAATTCGAACGGCACCACCACCATGCTGAGTTTGAAAATCCAATCATATCTCTTATTCGGCTGTACTTGCTTTCTTCTTGGGAGCACGTTTAGCCTTGGGCTTAACCTCTACCGGTGCAACAACAACCGCTGGCGCAGGCGCTGGCGCTGGCTTGCTGTTGCCGCGTCTTAACCGCGCCTTTATTGCCTTCTTATTCCTGGATACGCCGTACGATCCCATGGCAATCTTTCCTTTCTTCGACTTCTTGTCCCCTTTTCCCATAAATCTTTTAAAATTTGTCGCAAGTATAGCGAGGGTCGGTTAATAATCAAAATACGTGGTTCTACCAGGGGGGAAATCACCCAAAAAAATACTCCGCTCCGACGGTAATCAAGGGCACCCAGGGTTACGGTGGCGGCAGCGGCAAAGTAAACAGGATGCAATTTTTCGATTTCCGCAGTTGGTTCACAAATGAAAACCAACCTTCCCGCCGGTCAGCAACCACAAGTCCGGCCTTGAGCAGCACCCGGGCAGACGCCTCATTTTCTGAATCGATAAACGTCCATATTGAAACTACCCCAGGGATAGATTGTAACACCTCCATCAACTTCATACACACCTCGGTAGCATATCCCTTTCCCCATTGCGATGGACTAAGGATGTACCCAAACTGTACTTTCCCTCCGTCATTCAATATTCCACAGCTTCCGATCAGGCGGTTGTTTCTGAGCCGAACCGCAAACCCGTATTCTGCGCCGGCATTCCACCCTCGAATCGTATTTTCCAGGTATGCACGTGTATCCGCGAGTCGATCATGCGTCTTCCACGAAACAAATTTCGTGGCTTCCGGCTTACTGGCATAGGTATAAAAGATTTCTTCCGCATCTTCGTGCCTCAACCGCACCATATTGAGCCTGCTGGTTTCAAAGTGATCGGGAATTTGAAGCTTCATGGCGCCAGGAGATGAACTGATTCACAATGACCTCAAATATCGTACATCAGTATTTTAAAAAGGCACATGAAGAACTTATAATTCTTGTTCAGGTAAATCCCATCCATCTGAAAGGGACAGAACTGACGGTGGCACCGCGTGGGTCCGTATCCCGTCGCGAATTGGAATTTGACGCCGCTATTTTTGAAGATCTGCGGATGGATGGATTTACCGAGACCAGCCCGCTGGAATTCCATCTATACCTGTCCGGGCTGGCCGGCGAAGTTTGAACTTTTCGGTAGCCCTCCTATTTTTACAGTCCTGAACACCTAATCCCGGATCCATGGGTCGGATATTTGAGAAGAGAAAACACAAAATGTTCGCACGCTTTGACCGCATGGCCAAAGCATTCACGCGCATAGGAAAAGATATCGCCATGGCGGTAAAAGCCAGTGGCCCAAATCCGGACCACAACCCCCGGCTTCGAATGTACATTCAGAATGCGAAGGGCGTGAACATGCCGAAGGACCGCGTCGATGCGGCCATCAAAAGGGCTTCCTCGAAAGAAGAGAAGGATTTCCAGGAAGTGATCTACGAAGGGTATGCCCCACACGGCGTACCCGTAATCGTTGAGTGTGCTACCGACAATCCTACCCGTACCGTGGCCAACGTGCGGCTCCATTTCTCCAAGAACGGTGGCAGCATGGGCAATTCCGGCTCGGTATCGTTCCTGTTTGAACGCAAAGGAGTCTTTAAGTTTGATCCTGCCGCGCTCAACCTCGCGGATTACGAATTGGATCTCATCGATGCTGGTGCCGAAGAGATTCAGAAGGAGGAAGAGGAAATCGTGATCTACACCAAATTCACTGAATTTGGTCCGATGCTTAAATTTCTGGAATCAAAGAACATTGATACCCGGAGTTCTGAACTTCAGTACATTCCCACAGTGACCAAAGAACTTTCAGAGCAGGAGTTCGAAGAAGTAATGGAGTGTGTTACGGCGCTCGAAGTAGACGAGGACGTACAGACCGTCTACCACAACCTGGCCTGAGCAATCCCTTCATTTCCTGGAAGGAACAAGCGAGCCTTCCATGGTGAGGTTATCATCCACCATCCTATTATTATACTGCTGAATAAATGCCTTCAACTGACGTTCCATGATTCGAATCGTGTCGGGGTACTGTGAAACCAGGTTTTGCGTCAGCATCGGATCATTCCGGAAGTCATAAAGGCCGATCGACTTGGTGCCATCAAATTGAAGAAGGAACTTTCCAGCAAACAACTGGTACACATTATCGAGGTAATTAAATGCCATTGGCTCACCCTCACCGCTAAACAGGTCACGGCCAAATGCAACAAAGGGTTTGTCATAATGGAGTCGCCCAAGAACCGTGGGCATGATGTCAATTTGTTGAGCAATCTGAGCGGCCATTGGACGTGCTGAACTGCCCGGCTCAAAAAAGAAGAGCGGCACCGCAAAATAACCCCAGGCGGTATTGTACTCTTTAAGACGAATTTGTGCCGAAGCATGATCGGCCGTTATTACGAACAATGTGTTCTTGTACCACGGCATGGTGGCCGCGCGCTCAAAGAATTTTTTCAAGGCGAAGTCGGTATACTCGATACACTTGTAAATGGAAAGCTCTCCCTCCTGAAATCGTTCCTTAAACGCGGCTGGCAGCGTGTACGGGTGATGCGATGAAACTGAAAAGAAATTGGTATAAAAGGGCTGTTGGAACGAATTCATTTTCTCCGCATAGAACTGGAGAAACTTGTGATCCCAAATCCCCCATATTCCGTCGAAGTCGTCGTCGTTACCATACTCGTCCTTTCCAAAGTAGTTATCAAAACCGCAGGTGTTCGCAAACGCCTGAAACCCCATCGACCCGTTGGGAGCTCCGTGGAAGAAAGCAGAGTAATACCCCTTGTCTTTCAGGAGGCTGCTCAAACTGTTGATCCGATTCCCGGAATAATGGGAAAGCACAAAAGGCACTTCGATGGCCGGGATGCTGCTGATCACACTGGGCATGGCGTCAATGGATTTGCGCCCGTTGGCAAACGAATACTGGTAAGCATATGAATGAGCAATCAGCGAATCCAGGAAGGGTGTATGACCCCGGTAGGTACCCTGTTCGGCCTGGCGATTGTAGATTCCAAAAAACTCTTTCGAAAAACTTTCCAGAATAATAACAACCACGTTCTTCGCTTCAAACACAGCCGTGTCATTGGGAATATGAATGGGAGAGAATACTTTTTGAGCTTCAGCGTCACTCGGAAAATAACTTACCTTTTCCACAATCGGTGTGCGCGCTGTGCGGAGCACCGCGAAGGGTGTATTTAGAACAAGGTTTACATCCTTCGGTACCGTCGCATATTGCGCGGCGTTGCTGAGCGTAATCGGGCGCGTGCTCTCCCCAAATCCTCCGCGTATTCCCGCCACCACCAATCCCATGATCACCACCATCGTAATGCTTCCACCTCCGTAGAACAAAGCGTGATTGCCGACGTAGGGAGTACCAACGCGAATACGCTTGTACAGAAAACGCATCGCTAGTACGAGCAGCATCCAGAAGACCAAAGCGTACCAGTAGTCCATCAAAAACTGAAAGGCCAACGTCCACCCATTCTGCTCGTTCTCAAACTGCCTGAAAACACTCAACGTCGTCCGACGCAGTGTGAATCGATAATACACCGTATCCATCACATTCGCTGCAAGCCCCAGCGCATTGACCCCCATGAACAGGAACGAAACAGCCCGTTGATAGCCGTCGTTAAAACGGAACCTGAACGGGATAATCAGGAGAAGGACAAAAACAGCGTTTAAATACAGGATAGCTGTCAGGTCAAAACGCAATCCGCCCCATGCGATCCGCACAAAGCGCGACCATTCCATGCCGGCAAAGAACTCCCGGTTGTAAAAGTAAAAGGCCACCCGGCAGACGGAGTACAGGACCATCAACACGAAAAGAGACCATGCCAGCTTCACGTAGATGTTTTGCCTCCAGATGAGACTGTCGGCTGCTTTACGAATCCAGTTTGTCATGGGGTAAAACAAAATTCAGAACCAGAAGACGCAAAATACTTCAAGGATCGTTATAACTATCGCCCGAGTAGCGATTTTCTGCTAGTTTTGTAGGGTCCGCCCTTGGCGGAAGAAGAAAACTGAATGCTTTTGACCTACGTATTTAAACTGGTTGCATGAGGCAATACGCACTTGGCGCGTTTCTGCTGCTCTTAGTACCACTCCTGAACGCTCAGAATATTGAGTCATTCGGCGTATTCGGAGGAATCAATGTGCCCATCACAATTGATAAGGGTCTTGAGAATGATCCCCGGTTCGTTTCCAAATTCTCCATCGTGGGTACACCGTTTGGCTTTCACTACGGGTATGACCGGCCCGGTTTCGGCTATGTGTTTTCTCCCAGCTACCTTACGGTTGGGCAGACATTTATCATCAAGAATACAACGGGCGGGGATGTAGGCACCCGGGACATCACGATGAACTACATCAGTTTGCCAATCGCGCTAAAGTTTCACCTCAACAACCTGGCCTTCTTTCGACTCAGCATGGTGGCCGCCCTCGACTTTTGCTTTCTCGTGGACGGAAAAGAGACCTATACACACTCCGCTTCCAAGCTGCGATACCCGGCGGGAGTTTCCATTCCCACCGACCCCGGCTACACCATTGCGTATGATGGCGTATTTGTTCCCGCTGTTTCGGACCTTGTTCACGTACCTAAGGATAAATTCAACTTCTTCCAACTTTTTGGAGGCGTCGGAATGCGTGCCGACCTCGATCTGAATGAAGACTGGAGTTTGATGGCCGACGGCCGTGCCAACTTCGCCCTGTTTGACTCCCGCAACAGTGAGTACCTCGACAAGCTCGCCAACCCATCGGGTCCTGCCGATTTTTTTGGCAAACCGGGAGCGCCTGATTTGAATGGAAGCAGACGTGACGTGTTTCTATGCTTCACCCTGGGGGTTTCCCGCATCATCACAACGAAGCCAAAATTCAGGGAGAGGCATTCAAGCCCCATCCCCAAAATGACCTATCCGAAAAGGAAGAACAAGTAACCGGCTAGCTGTTCCGGTCGGAAGCCGCTACCGTAATGGCATTGTTTGCATCAATGGCTATGTCGTACTGAAAGCAATTTCCTGCCGCAACGACCTTCACGTAAGGCACTTTATCTACCGTGATTGTAAAAGTGATTTCTCCGGCAGCATAGCTTGCGTATGCCGAGGCAGTTCCGGGAGCAACATTGTTAATGTTTACGGTACTGCCGTCAGACGTCTTGATCTGAACGCTTGCCGCCATAGTGCCGTTATTCAGAATCCGTGCCCTTGGGGCTTCATTATTACACTTCTTTGAGCATCCGGCAACGACACCGACGATCATAAGCAGAATCAATCCCCGCATCATCATTTTCATAAATAATAAGTTTAATTTTCTACTCATTTGGCTTTTCGATTCCGCCCCGTTTGTGGTTTCTGGTCTCCAATCCAATATTTGGCGTAAAGGTACTCCGCCCAAACTCATGCAATTCTTCAAAAGTATAAAAAAACTTACACTATGAGGCCCTTGTAATTACGACCTTTCCGCCACCATGGATGGAAGAAAAATGAAAATGGTAACTGCGGCGTGTCAAAAACGTGGTAAGGGCCTTATTAGGCCACAGGTTCACCCTGGGGCACCATGACCACCGGGACATCGAGCCACCCGATCAGTTCCTGAAGCGATTCGGTGTTTTCCATAGCCATGCGCTTACCCATGACTAGCATAGCCACATCGTGCTTGTTGGTGAACTGCCGTATGCGGTCTTGAACAAACCCAACCTCGGACCTGAAATCAAAAGAGATCTTACTTTCCTGGAGCAACCCTTCAGCCACATCCTCAAACCGGGTCGTCGCCATTCGGTCCAGCTCCTTTTTCGATTGAATATTAAGTCCGTTCCTTCGCTCCTGGTTGAGACGGTATGGATACAGGACTGAGATATGGCAATTGTGCTTTTTGGCCTCCTCGATGGCCCACTTCAATTCGTGCAACAACCCATCCGTGAGATCGATGACACAAAGGATAGGATGGCTGGAATCAGGTAACTGCAGACTCTTCACCCAACAAACATATTACTCTCCGGGCCGGAAGACCCGAAAGTTTATCATACGATGAAATGATTTAAGTCATATTTTTACCCCCATGGAATCCCCTCCCCCTTTTCTCAACCTGCCGGAAATCCCACAGGATGCATTCCGGGAAATATTCCAGAGCATGACAGAAGGGATCGTAGTGGTAAACGCCCGGGGGTCCATCCTTGTTGTCAATCCAATTGGCGAAGAAATGTTTGGATATCAACCGGGGGAATTGGTCGGAAAATCCCTTGAGAATTTGGTTCCGGAGCGCTACCGGGGCAAACACCTCCAGTATCGGGAATCGTTCAATGCGAAACCAACTCCACGACAAATGGGACTGGGCCGTCACCTGACAGCGCTACGCAAGAATGGACAAGAGTTTCCTGTTGAAATCAGCCTCAGTCATTCCAAAGGAACAGACAGCTTCATGGCTATCGCCTTCATCAGCGACATCACGCTTCGCAAGAATGCGGAGGAGGCCCTTCGGCAGAGCGAAGAGCAACTGATCGTATATGCCAGCGAACTTGAGAAAAAAGTAAAAAGCCGCACCGAAGATTTGAACGCATCCGTTGCCAAGCTTGAGCGGGAGGTGATTGAACGGAAGAAAGCAGAAGAAGAAGTGCAGAAAGCCCTGGAGCGAGAACGGGAACTCAACGAGATGAAAACCAAGTTTGTCTCCATCGCTTCCCACGAATTCCGTACCCCCCTCAGTGCCATCCTCAGTTCCATCTCCCTCATCGACCAGTATCGCAAGAACGGTGACCTCGAGAAAATTGACAAGCATATCCAGCGAGCCCGGACTTCCGTAAATCATCTCACCTCCATACTCAACGATTTCCTGTCCGTCGGGAAACTGGAAGAAGGAAAAGTAGAGATAGCGCGGGAAACCGTCGACGTAAGAGAGCTTTTTCTTGAAATCACTGAAGAGCTAAAATTGCTTCTCAAATCCGGACAAAACATTGAGCTGGGCTGCAGCGAGAGCGTGTCCACCCTCTTGACCGACGTTCGGATGTTGCGGAATATTCTATTCAACCTTCTCTCCAACGCCAGCAAGTATTCGGGCCCCGACCAACTCATTGTCCTGAATTGTGAGGAAACTCCCTCTCACCTGATTATCAACATCAAAGACCAGGGGATTGGCATTCCTAAAGAGGAACAAAAGCATCTTTTTGACCGGTTTTTCAGAGCCAGCAACGCTACCAATATTCAGGGAACAGGCCTAGGACTGAATATCGTTAAGCGCTACCTTGAACTACTAAATGGTACCATTTCCTATACCAGTGATTCTGGAAAAGGAAGTACATTTACAATCAACCTTCCCAGGTAGTCCACTATGAAGAATATTCTGCTCATTGAAGACAATGAAGATCTGCGTGAAAACACCAGCGAGATTCTTTCGCTTGCTGGCTATGAGGTGAGCGTCGCTGAAAACGGTAAAGTAGGCGTGCAACTGGCCCAGCAAAACCAGCCTGATCTCATCATCTGCGACATCATGATGCCCGAACTCGACGGATACGGGGTTCTACATATCCTCAGCAAAAACGATGAGACTGCCCGAATTCCCTTTATTTTTCTTACAGCCAAGACAGAAAAATCAGACATCCGCAAGGGCATGGAATTGGGTGCTGACGATTACCTTACCAAACCCTTCAGCGACACCGAACTTCTTAACGCCATAGGCACACGCCTACGCAAATACGCGCTGCGCGAAAGTTCTTACAGCTCTACGCCTGAGGGACTTGACACGTTCATCCAGGATGCTCAAAAAGCGCTCAACCTGAAAGACCTGTGCAAAGACAAGAAGATCAAACAGTACAAGAAGAAAGCAGAAATATTTTCTGAGGGCGATATGCCGCAATCCGTTTTCTTCCTGAAGTCGGGCGACGTAAAAGCTTTCAAGTCGCACCAGGACGGCAAGGAACTGATAACAAACCTGCATACCAAAAATGACTTCTTTGGTTTCGAACCCATCCTGGAAGGTACAGATTACAAGACCTCTGCCGTTGCCATGCAGGAATCCGAACTCATTGTCATCCCGAAACACGACTTTCTTACCCTCCTCTACAGTCACCAGGACGTTGCCTCCGGATTTATTTCTCTCTTGTGCAAGAAAGTTGCCGAAAAGGAAGCGCAGCTATTAAATCTGGCCTATAGCTCCGTACGCCAGCGCACGGCCGAGGCGCTGCTGAAAGTGACGCAGTTAAAAGATGAACGGGAAAAAATCAATATCTCCCGCGACGACCTTGCCAAGATTGTTGGGACAGCCTCTGAGTCTGTCATCCGCGTTCTATCCGATTTCAAGGAAGAATCGCTGATTGAAATCGAAGGCGGGAAGATCAAGGTATTACAGCCCAGCAAGCTGGAAAAAATTGTATTGTGGAATATGGTGCGGTAGCCCCATCGCCCGTTATCAGATCAACGTTTCCAGGATCAAGCTCACCCCGACAAGGAAGATCAGACCGAGCAACACCTTTCTGAAAAGCTCCTGACTGATTCTTGCCAATGCAAGTTTCCCAAGGTAGCTGCCCAGTAAGGATGCAACGAACAGCAGCGGGATGTAAACGAGCGGGGCATTTCCAAAATACCCAGCGTCGATGTAGATCCATGTTCTACTGAGGTCTACACCAAAGTCAATCGCAGCGGAAGTCCCGACAAACAAGTTTCTCTCGAGGTTAAATGAAGCCAGGACAAGCCCGCGGATGGCCCCGCCCGTACCGATAAATCCGGCGAGGAACCCTGCTACGCCACCTCCTAACAACGATGTTTTTAGAACCGGCTTTGCGGAGAAATCAGGATTAACAAAAAAGAAAACGCTGAATACCAACAGGAAACAACCCAGGACAAGGCGGGCGTATTCCAATTCAACGTAGCGCGTAAGGTAAGCGCCTCCCACCGCCAACAGCAAACTCGATGAGCCGATCCAAAGGGTCAGTTTCCAATCAATCGCTTTCCAGAACAGAAATACTTTTGCGGTATTGCTGAATACATGCAGTAATCCCGTGAGCGCCAGCACCAACTGGAAATCATAAATGAATTGAAAAATTGAAACAAAGAAGAGGGAGGATCCGAATCCGCCAATCGTGCCAATTATTTCGGCCAGCAGCGTAAGGACAAAGAACACCACAAGGTCGCCATATCGCTCAACCAACTGAAAACGGTTTATGCAGTATCCGGTGGTACATCGAAACTCGTTAAATAAACTGCGCGACCATCCCCTTCAGATCAGGGTTTCTTCAGACCCATTTTGTTTTGAAAAACATCGGCAATGGTAGAGGCCCGGGCCATGGCCTCATCCGCCTTATCACCTTCATAACATTCCTCCACGGTGGCCTTAAACAAGGACAGCCAGCGGGTAAAATGGGCGGAGTCGATCGCTAACCACTTGTGCTTCTGAAACGGGTTTCCCTGATAGGACCCATCCCCCAGCAGGAGGCCAGACCAGAAATCATACATGGTTGGCAGATGCCTTGGCCAATCGACATGCTTAAATACCGGAAAGAGGAGTTCGTCGGCCTTGACTTTTGTATAAAACAAATTCACCAACTGAACTACATCTTCCCGGCATGTAATATCCTTTTTCAATTACTACACATCAGATGAATTACTTCTTTACCGGGGGTGGCAGCAAGACACCGTCGATGACATAGACGATACCGTTTGAGGCGGGGACTGTACCCAAAATGTTTGCACCATTCACCGTGTATTTCCCATCCTTCATTTCGATGACTACGTCATCCAGGTTAACCTGGTTGATCTTCTGTCCATTCTGCATATTTTCAAGTTTGTACACACCTACAGAAACATGGTACTCGAGGATATTCCGTAGTGCATCTTTCGACTCGGGCTTCAGGAGACCCTCTACAGTCCCTGCCGGCAGTTTGTCAAAGGCAGCGTTGGTTGGAGCGAATACTGTGAACGGCCCGGCATTGGCCAGGACATCCACATACTCCGCTGTTTTGAGGGCGGTGACGAGCGTGGTATGATCGGCCGAACCAACGGCCACCCGTACAACATCTTTTTGAGAATCGTCATCCTGAACGGTCGATTGCCCGCCGCCGACGGGTTCATTAACCGCGGATGCAGCTGATTCTGTGTTTCCACCAGATGAGCAGGATATGAACATGGATGCCGCCAGAAATACGGCGCAAAGTGACTTGATTGTTTTCATAATGGTTTTTTAGGTATTACGTTTTGGTAGTCCAAGGTACTATGCGTAGGCTTGCCGGGCATATGACTTTTGTCAGGCGTCTTCCTGATTCATTCGGGTACTTTCAAATATCCTTCCTGATGAATTTTCGAAGCGCGAGAAGCAACGGCACGACCGTCCATACCAGCAACATCGAAAAAGAATAGATGATCCCCGTACTGGTCCCAAAGAAGTCCTTATAAAAGGCACCGGTATAGCCCATCAGCGCGGAAATATCCAGCTTCAGCAAGATGATAATGCGGGCAAGGTCAATGGGATTCAACGAAACCAGAGCCAGCGTGATCTTCTCCAATGGGTAATCGCTGAACGAATAGATGATGTAAAGCATGAACCCATCATAGATTAATCCAAAATAGAACCAGAAAAGCAGGGCAATGCCAATCCCCTTGGCCTTGTCACGCGTGCTCACCGAAGCGGCAAACGCCAGGGATACAAATACCCAGGTGAGCAGCAGGCCCGCCAAAAGAAGGTAAAGTGCCCCAGCACCCGCGCCCATCAAAACAATCGGAACGCCGATCCCTATCAGGTAGGCGGTCGACAATGCTGCTGCGATCGCGATGAACTCGCTGAAGAAAATGACTTTACGGTCGATCGGCTGCGACAGCAGCAATTCGATGAACTCGTAGGAATTGAAGAAATAAATGGTTGTGAAAATAATGCTCACCAATGGCACCACCATCAGTACAACATTCAGCAAGCTTACCACCACCTTTCCCGGATCACTGTCGAGGCTGAAGAGGCTGAAACTGATCACCAGCAGGAACAAGGCATAGAACAACACAAAGCGGTTCCGCAAAATATCGTATAAGGCATGTTTCGCTATCCGGATCATGCTGTTTCCAAACTTAAGTTCTGCTGCATGATCGCGGCGATCGCCTTCCCCAACTTCTCCTCCCCTGTTTCCTGCTTCAACACTTCAATCCGATTGGAGTAGCGAATAACGCCATCCTCCATATACATCACATGGGAACAGAGTTCATCCAGATCGCTCATGATATGAGAGGTGATAAGGAATAGCTTTCCTTTCTCTTTTTCCTGAAGAATTTTTGATTTTAGAATTTCGACGGCCAACGGATCCAGTCCTGCAGTCGGTTCGTCCAGGATCAGGATCGCCGGATTGAACAGGAATGCTATGGCGGCGCTTACCTTCTGACGGGTACCACCGGAAAGGGTGTGCATGCGTTTGTCAAACAATTCGTTCAACCGCAGCCCGGCTATCAATTCATCATCGGTAGCGGTATCCACCCGACGCAAATCGCGTATCATTTCAAACAGCTGGCCGATCTTCATATTGTCCGGATAGCGGCCAATTTGCGGCATGTAGCCAATCCCCCTGCGGTATTCCCACTGCCCATCTATCCGTTTGCCATCTACCTCAATTTCTCCCGAAGCAGGCAACACCATGCCCAGGATGGTCTTGATAAGCGTCGTTTTACCTGAACCATTAGGCCCAATGATCGCATACGACTTGCCTGGTTCAAAGGCAGCACTCACCTTCTTCAGAACCTCCAGACTGCCAAAATGTTTGCTTACATCCTTAACTTGAATCATAATAGCTTCATTGCAGGAAAGTCGTCTTTCAGGTTTTCGGGCGTAACAACCGGAAGCACCCTCTCCGTACGATCCAATAGAAATACGAGAAAACTTCTCCAAAGCATAACCGCGGTAGGCATTTTTTCCACGATCATCCCATACAGGCTTACCGGGTGGAACGGCACGTCCCCCACACCATCCCGATTGAGATCATAGCCCTCATAGCGGTCCCAGTAATTCCTCGTAATGCTGTTGAGTGAAATTGATCCATTGGTAGAAATATCAAACGTATTTGCAACAAAATTATTCCGTGTGATCACGTTGTCGTCACAACTCGCCTGAATTTTCATGGCCCATCCATTCTGTCGGAATTCGTTTTCCTGGATCATGATACGGCTTGACCCTTCCATGTAAATGGCCACGGTATTCCTGATGAAAACACATTTCTCAATCCGACTATCCCCAATGTCTTTTAGAAGCAACGCATACGTCGCTGAACCCCAGTTGTCTTCAAAACGATTCCCGATCATTTTCACCCCCTTGGTGTACATGACCGCTGCTCCAGAGCCGTTGTTCCGGAACGTATTGTTGATATAATCATCATCGTGTGAAAACATGAAATGAAGACCGTATCGCAAGTTTCCCTGACTTAGGTTTTCATCTACAATAGACTTGGTAACAAATTCAAAATAGATTCCGTCGCGGTGCCGCTCTATAACATTCCTGCGCACGGTCATATGGTCACATTTCCAAAAATGAATCCCATTACCGGTGTCGTGCTCGACATTCACGCCAGAACCACCTGCCAGCGTATTCCCCTCGACCGTGCAGTTGTTGGAGTTCGATAGATGGATCCCAAAGAATGCGTTCTCAAATTTATTGTTAATAACCCGCAGACGGGTCACATCAAGGCCCTTCACAGCCGCCAAATCATTGATGCTGGCCCTGCCTGTATCCACAAGGCGAAACCCTGAAATGGTTACATGGTTGGCAGTAACCGTGAAGATCTCGTACTTCCCTTCACCATCCAGGACCGGGAAGTTCCTTCCAAGAATCGTGAGTGATTTTTGAACAAGTAAGTTGCCCTCCCGGTAGGTCCCCGGCATCACGAGGATTGTGTCACCGGCATTGGCCAATTGGATGGCCTGCTTCACGGACTTGATCTTCCCGTTGATATCCACGGTCAGTGTTGCCCCCGAACCCAAGAACGCATAGAATACGAGGAGGCAACCGCCCAGGATCAGCAGCAAGTTGCTACGCTTCCCCTGGAGGGATTTTGTTCGTCGGCCGGTATCAAACTTCGGATACGTGATGGAACCCCTTATCACTTGAACTGGGTTAACATTTCTCCCCAGGCAAGATAGACGCCTCCCATCTTGCGTTGAAAGACACCCATGTGCTCATAGGAGTCAAAGGCTGCTACTTCACTGGCCATCGGACTGCGGATTGCCGGTGATTTCACAAAGAAGGCTACATCCGCGCTGATCAGGGTGCCAGGCTCTTCATAATTAGCCACCAGCTTATGCCTGAAATCCTCCGTCGCTTCCTGCCCCGAATGATAGAAATTGAGCATGCAATTCATGTCATCGAACTTGTAGATCTTTCCCTTCCTGGTAACCAACTCGGCTCCAAACTTGTGATCCATCAACGTCATCTTGCAGAAATGACAAACATCTTTTCCATATTCCAGCGGTTCAGGATCAGTAGAACACCCCTGAAACCCTGCCATCAGAAGAAGCGCCAAACCCAATCGTACAAGTCCAATCATCTTCATTTCTTATTGCTCATGAGCTCATAAATCAATACCCCACCGATTGCAAGGCCAACCGCAATAAATACCCAACCCCCCACATCCGGTCCAGAGAACGCCGTAAAATTGAGGAGTTCTTTTGTGCCAATAAGCGGAGGTTGATACGTCATGCCCTCGATTTTGATCGCCGCAGACGGGTCCAGGTTATGCCCGTAGTCGTATCCCCAAAGGTAGAAATCAAGGAGCGCTGCCATCCCTACGGCAATGATTAATAGGAAGTACGAGACAAGCATGAACCGCTTTCCCCACAAGGCTGTAAGTAAACCCGTTGCAATCATGCCACCAACGATGTATATCATATAACTAAACTCCGGAAACATACTTACCTCGATGTGCCTCATCCCGATATAGTGATTAAGGGCACTGATAATCTTCACATCCCCTCCAAGGGTGTCGATAAAAATTTTCATCTCCAGTCCTTCCGGATATTGAGGCGCCCACAAAAGGATGCGCCACAGGGGAACAAAATACGCGGCGAGCATCGACAGTGAACCGATGGCGAGTATAATTCTGGATATGGGTTTGATCGTTTTCATGGTATTGTTTGCCTTGTTAAAATATAAGGCGCTCCCGGTCAAAGACCGGGAGACACCTTACCCCGCTTCGCAACGGGTACCTGTAAACTATGAATGAAAACAGGTTAATTTGCCCCGGTCCCCTCCGGCTTAATAACTCCGGTAGAGAACTTTAGCGGTACATTCGAGGACGCAGGAGAAACCCTGACATAACCTTGCATCTCCTGATGTAACGCGGAGCAAAAATCTGTACAGTAGTAAGGAACCACGCCTACGTTCAGTGGCTTCCACTTCAGGGTTTGCGTTTCGCCTGGCATGACTAGCAACTCGGCGTTCAGCGCTCCCTTGATCGCAAAACCATGCGGCACATCCCAGTCCTGCTCCAGGTTGGTGACATGGAAGTACACCTCATCACCTAGCTTTACACCTTCGATATTATCTGGCGTCAGGTGAGAACGGATAGCCGTCATGTAAACATGAACTTGATTCCCTTTACGCTCCACCCGTGCTTCCTTTTCGCCCTTGGCAGCATACGGGTGACCATTGTCTTCAATTCTATAGAACTTGACCGAATTGGGCTTCACCAATTCCGCAGGGATAGCCTCCGCATAGTGCGGCTCACCGGTCGTTGGGAAGTCCAGCAGCAACTGCATCTTGTCGCCTGAAATGTCATACAACTGTGCAGATTGAGCGAGTTCCGGACCAGTCGGGAGGTAGCGGTCCTTGGTAATCTTGTTGTATGCGATAATGTACTTACCCCAGGGTTTTGCCGTAGGTCCACCGGGAACCGAAAGGTGACCGATGGAATAGTAGGTGGGAACACGATCCAGTACTTCCAACGTCTTCACGTTCCACTTAACAATTTCGGAGGAAACGAACATGGAGGTGTATGCGTTGCCTTTATCATCAAACTCTGTGTGAAGCGGTCCCAAGCCCGGCTTTTTCACTTCACCATGAAGCGCCGATTCGTACTTGATCACGGGGATCCCCGCAAACTCTCCTTCAAAATCCTTATTGGCAATCGCTGCCTGTATCTTCGTGAACGAGAATACCGGAACAAGGGCCGCAAGCTTCCCGCTTCCAACGATGTATTCGCCGGTAGGATCCGTATCACAACCATGGGGCGATTTCGGACATGGGATAAAATAGAGGAGGTCCTTTAATTCTTTTGGATCGAGCTGAAGAACCTCTTCCATCATGGTTGAAACAGTACTATTCGTCTTTTCATCCAGCAGGTTGTGTGCATATCTCGTTTTCACTTTCTTACCTTTCCCCGCCTTCATGTATTCTTCCGCCTTCTTCCAGTTCACCGCCATGATAAAATCCTTATCCTTCTGGGAAGCATTCACCTCCAGCAAGGTATACGCCTGCTCCGTGTTGTAGCAGGAGAAAAAGAACCAACCTCCGGAAGGACCTTTTCCGGCACGAGCCAAGTCAAAGTTTACACCGGGAGTCAGCAATTGAAAAGCAATGTTCATTTCACCGGACTTCTTGTCGATCCCGATAAAACTGATCGTGCCTTTGAAATTCTCCTTGTAGCTGCTGATGGGAACATCCCTGTTCTCACCAATAGGAATACTGAAGCGCGTACCTGCAACCACATACTCCGAATTCTCCGTGATGAACGGGGATGAGTGGTTACCCGCACTAAAAGGAATTTCGAGTATTTCAGCCGTGCGGAACGTCTTCAGATCCACCCGCGCAATACGTGGGGTATTGTTTCCATTGGCAAACACCCAGCGGCCGTCATGGATTGCATTCGTCACAGACAATGCAATGTGATGAAGGTCATCCCATGGCACAAACCCGTTAGAGGTGTTTAGCATCGGCTTGCTCTCCTCGCTGTAACCGTATCCGTTCTCAGGAAACTGGGAAAATACCGGGACGATCCGAAGAAGTCGGCCGGAAGGAATTCCATACACTCCGATCTGGCCGTTGAAACCACCGGAAACAAAATTGTAGAATTCATCATACTGGCCGGGCGCAACGTAAACTTTGGAAGCAGCATTTCCAGTAACTGCCTCTTTGGGTCCTTTGGGCGCACAGCTATGCATGGCCGCTGCAAAGCCGGCGATGACCAGCAGGGCGAAAAGGGATTTTGTAATTGTCTTCATTTGTTTTGTATTAATCTATTTTAGGTTTGGTCTTATATTATTCTTCGTTATTTCTCTCCGTCATTCTTCCTCATGAACTCCAGGATGTCGCGTGCATCGCCGATCGATACATTTTGGTTGGGCATCCGGGTCAGACACAGCTCCAATAATTTTTGAGCCTCTTCATCACGTTCCAGCATGACCTCCACGTTGGTGACCATGTTCATGATCCATTCGGGCTTGCGGTTCTTGGTGACATTTTTCCAACCTGGCCCTACCACGCGCTGATCATCCAACTTGTGACATGCACTGCATTTCATTTCATAAACAGAAAGGCCACGACTGACGCGTTCCTGTTCCAGGGGGGTCTTTAAGGTTACGTTCTTAACGGCCCCGATCCCTTTTGTTGGATCCGTTATTATTGCTTCTGGGGCAGACTTTGCCAGATCGGGGAATTCTTCAGTTGTTTTCGGCTTGTCAGGTGCGCAGGCGATCGCTGTCAGCAAGAAAAATAGAACAAAGTATTTCATAGTTTTTTTGTTGGTTGGAAGAGAACTACTCAGTGTTAATTAGTTGACAGTAAATTTAAACGCGGGCCGGGGCCCGGATCATGACTTTTATCATTAAAAAGGGTGATTTATGCCTCGCTGGCGATCTACATCATCCTAAAACTCACCCCCAAAGCGCTCCCTGGCTGCGGCTTCAAGACTTTCACGAAACATCGGATCCGCTATGCTGATCAATGCCCGCGCACGTTGCCTCATATTTTTCCCATACAGGCTGGCAATCCCATGCTCCGTCACCACATAATGCGCATGGGCTCTTGTCGTTACAACCCCGGCGCCGGTATTCAGGAACGGCACAATCCGTGAAATGCCTTTCGCGCTGGAGGGCAGTGCAATAATGGGTTTCCCTCCTTCCGACAGGGCAGCCCCACGCATGAAGTCCATCTGCCCCCCTACTCCCGAATATTGATAACTGCCAATCGAATCGGAGCAAATCTGCCCTGTAATATCTACCTCCAGCGCTCCATTGATGGCTGTCACTTTCGGATTCTTACGGATTACAGAAGTGTCGTTAACATAATCGGCCTGCAGCAGGGCCACCAACGGGTTGTCATCCACAAAATCATATACTTTTCTCGATCCTAGGACGAAGGACGTCACAATCTTGCCGCGGTGCTTCTTCTTGTGCTCGTTCGTTATAACACCCTTATCAACCAGGGGCAACAGCCCATCGGAAAACATTTCCGTATGAACCCCAAGAGCTCTATGACCCGATAAACTCCTTAATACCGCATTCGGTATCGAGCCAATTCCTAACTGCAGCGTCGCTCCATCTTCAATCAGATTTGCGCAATGAGCGCCGATTCTATCAGCGACGGCTGAATTCCCTCCGCTATCCCTGACCTCCGGCAGTTCCTGCTCATGATAGACCATGGCATCAAACGCCCGCGTGTGAATAATCCCATCCCCGTGGGTACGGGGCATTCGCGGATTCACCTGGGCGACAACCTTCCTGGCGCACCGCACAGCTGCCGGCACAATATCCACGGAAGGACCAAAGGAACAATAACCGTGTTTGTCAGGCACCGAAACCTGGACGAGAGCCACATCGATGGGCAATAAGTTCCTTGAAAAAAGGCCGGGAATCTCACTAAAGAAAACTGGAATATAATCGCCGCGACCTTCGTTGACGGCCGCCCTGATGTTGGCAGAAACAAAAAGGGAATTGATTCGGAAACTATCCTTATACTTTTCGGCGGCGAACGGTGCCTCACCCTGTAAGCTGATACTGACCAACTCCACATCCCGCAGCTCGGATGCACGACCCACCATGCTGGCAAGTAAGTGGTGTGGAGTCGCGGCCCCGCCGTGAATGAATACGCGGTTACCGGACTGTATCAGCCCCACCGCTTCGCTGGCAGATACTTCCTTCATGTCCGGAACTGGTTAATGCCCGACATCCTCCTAACCACAGCCTTAGGCAATCTTATACGTCCAGATGGCACAATCGATGTGATTCACAACGTCCTCCGCGATGCTGCCTGTTGTCAGGTGGCTTATCCCCCGACGACCATGCGTTCGCATGGCAATAATGTCTGCATTTACTTCCTTCGCAAAATTGGCGATCCCGGACTCCTCTGAAATGTCGTTGAAGATATTGAGTGTATGGTTCTTGAGCATGAACCGCTTGGCAAAGTCATTCATCATCTTCTTTGTCTTTCCATCGGTCTTGAAGCGGGCTGGCGTGTTTACATACAAGACATGAAGTGTGGCATCAAAAAAGCTCTGCAGGCGCTTGACATGCATCGTGATTTCCTCCAGATCAACGTCGGGCGTGGTGGGAAAAACAATGTTCCTCACGGTCTTCCCAGCTTTCTTAATAGAGATTACGGGCACTGAACTTGACCGAACGATCTTTTCTGTATTCGAGCCGATCGTGAATTCCTTCATTCCTTTCGCGCCATGGGTTCCCAATACCACCAAATCCGCTTTGGTCTCCTGGATCATCCGTCGAATAACAGATACCGCGCTGCCATATTGTATATGGGTTTTAACAATAACGGGCATGTCCTTTGCCCATTTGGATTTCATCTTTGTAAAATTCTTTTCAACTTCTTTCTTTCGGTCGTCCATAAAGGCCTGTTCAAAGGAAAGGACGGCTGCCGAATCATATAGCACGGGCAATTCGACCACGTTCAACAAATGGATGGTGCCTCCGCTGCGGGCAGCGACCTCTACGGCAAACTTGAAAGCCTCCACGGAGGGCTCGGAAAAATCGCAGGGAACAAGTATTCGTTTCATATCGTCTGATTGTTTGTTTTTCATAATGTCTATTTAGGGTTGCCCGCAGCAGGTAGTGAGCTGAAGATCTTAGCTACCGCAGATTGAATCATCTCCTCCGACATGGCCTCGCTGTCATTTAATACGCGTGTGGCCCAACCGCGCCATAGCAGTGCTTCCTTGCTGGCATCCATGAGATCGATAATCAAGGTTCCCTCGCGGTACTTGTAAAGATCCCGCTGCCTGTCAATCCAGTACGGCGTATAAGGATCTTCACGAATCTGGGTTTTATCCTCTATGACAATGTGATAGTGAACTTTGAGCGCAGGACTGGCTTCGTCCTGCACGTATCCTTTCCCAACCAACTGGTCTACCACCGCCGAACGAATTCGCTTGTCATTCAATTCATTTTGATAGAGCGGATTGTTCTTATCCTCAATCGCCTCCTTGTCAATCAGGACAAACGACGGGAACTGGCGGATGTCAATATCCCGATCATAATCCGTTCTCACGGTGATGTGATCGCTGCAGCCCGCACTAATCAAAATCAAAATGACCAGGGAGCAAAAGGTGTACAGGCGGCTTCGGTTCATCATTAAGAGATCTCTTTAATCGTGTAGGTAGTTTTCTTATAGGAAAAGGTTTCCCCTGCCTTCTTACCTTTCATCTCCTTGTAAAGCGGAGTGTGGATGGATAGTCCAAAATAGGGTACCCCATCAACATGAAACCGCTCAATACTCGCTGAAACAAAAAACGTGTCCCGGTCAGTGGTCACCACAGAACCAAGGCCAACCTGCGTATGATTAACAGCGATATTTTGCTTCATCCGCGTTAGTTCATCCAATTCTTTGTTGGCAAACGCCAACTGCTCAGAGAGCAGATTAACCTTGGCGCTTGTTTCTGCCTTAAAGGATTGCTCCTGACTGTCGTATTCCTCTTCATTCACATTACCGCTGGTGCTCATCATCTGACGAATTCGCTCGCCAAAATCATGAATCACCGACGTGTGCTGCCGGATGGCTGCTACCAAAATACTGCTCTTATCACGTGTTGATTGCATTTTCAATGGGTTTCGATTTCAAGGTGCAATATCCATACTATGGCCCGTCAAGAGGCTGACGTGCATTAGGACATACAATGACTTTAATCACTTTTGGACTAGAGCTGTCAGACCCTTAAAGACTTTGCAGCGATTATGAAGAGTACACCGACCAGAACAGCGCCCCTCCACTAAAAAGAAGGAAAGAAAAATAACTTGTAACAAGACCTGCTATGCGCGGTACCCACTTACCCATAAAACTCGCAGTGAATCAAGCTCAAAACTTAGTCAGAAGCCCACAGAGATCCGCTTTTTGTGTCCATCATTACTGATTAAAGTCACTCGTGCCGTTGATGCATCTCACCCAATAGAGCGGCCTTCGAAGTTATCTTGCACGTCATCTTGTTCCCGGATCTCGAAACAAAAATACCTAAAATCAATACAATGAAAAGGATACTTGTACCGTGTGATTTCTCAGCTCCCGCCCTGGAAGCGTATCAATTCGCTATTCAAATCGCCTCCAAATCAAAGGGCGAAATTTTCGTACTCAAGGCCATCGAACTGCCTGTGATGCTGGTTTCAGGTTTTGATGTTCCGGCCTATTCGTACGAGCCGATGATGATGCGCGAACTGGAAGCCGATGCCACCGCCAAATTCAAAAAAATGCAGGAACGCTTTCCTTCAGGAAACGTACCCGTAAACTTTAAAGTCACCTACGAGGGTGCTACTCCGGCAATACGTGACTTTACCAAGTCCAATCAAATTGACCTCGTCGTCATGGGCACCAAGGGGACCGGTGGGATCAGTGAGTATGTGTTCGGATCCAACACGGAGAAAGTAGTGAGGCTGGCGCCTGTTCCGGTGTTCGCCATCAAGAAGTCTATCGACCTGGCATCCATCCGGAAAATTGTCCTTCCCACAAACCTGGATCTCAAACAAACAGATTTCATCCAAAAGGTCCAGGCCCTGCAGACCTTCCTGGGAGCAACTCTGGAAATCCTCTGGATCAATACCCCCAGCAACTTCAAGCGAGAAAACGAAAGCCGTGGGGAGCTGGAGGAATTTGTGAAGCACTTCAAATTGAAGAATGCCACTACCCATACGCGCAACGATACCTTTGAAGAGGATGCCATCGCCCATTTTGTAAAAGAAGTAAATGCAGACATCGTTGCCATGGCTACCCATGGCCGGCGCGGGCTGCTTCATCACCTTACTGGCAGCATCGCCGAAGACGTCGTCAATCACATTGAATGTCCTATCTGGACGTTTACACGCCGCAAGCCCGGATGAAGGGACTAAGCCGGCTGGAGTCCTTGTTTACCTTCAGGCAGGCAACGACCTTCCTGGAGGAATTGGGACACTTGTCCAGCTTCACGGCCAGGTTCTTTCGCGAACTCGTAAAACCCGCGCCTGAAATTCAGGAGTTTGTCAGGCAGTGCTTTTGGGTTGGATACAAATCCTTACCCCTGGTGGCCATTACAGCATTCATCATGGGGTTGGTACTCACCATTCAATCGCGGCCGACCCTGTTGGAGTTTGGTGCGGAGGCCATGCTTCCGGCCATGGTTGCTGTTTCGCTGGTACGGGAGATATCGCCGGTCATCACCGCGTTGATCTGCGCTGGCAAAGTCGGTTCCGGCATGGGCGCCGAATTAGGATCCATGCGTGTCACCGAACAAATAGACGCCATGGAGGTTTCGGGAACGAACCCGTTCAAATACCTGATCGTCACCCGGGTACTCGCGACTACATTCATGTTGCCCATCTTGTCAAGTCTGTCAAATGCGGTGTCACTGTTGGGGGGATTCCTGGGCGTGAATATCCGCGGATCGGTAAGCTGGCACTTGTACTGGCTGCAGGTATTCGACGCCCTGAGCTTCGGCGACATCGTTCCGGCCCTAATCAAGACTTTCTTTTTCGGCTTCGCAATCGGTCTCATCGGATGCTTCAAGGGGTATTACACAAAGAAAGGAACGGAAGGCGTTGGTAGATCGGCAAACTCCGCCGTGGTGGTGGCCTCCCTCCTGGTCTTCATCATCGATCTCATCGCCGTTCAAGTGACTGATCTTTTGGGATTCACATGATACACGGATTATGAAAAACGAAACCGTTCTTGAAATAAGAAATCTAAGCAAGTCCTTTGGGACTAATCACGTGTTGAAAGATTTTTTCGTTTCATTAAAAAGGGGAGAAAACCTGGTGGTACTCGGAAAATCCGGTTCCGGGAAATCAGTGCTGATAAAATGCATTGTCGGACTGATCGAACCCGATGCAGGCAGCATCCTCGTTTTCGGCAAGTCTGTTCATGCGTTGGGTCAGGAAGAACTGGATCACATGCGCGCCAAAATAGGATTCCTCTTTCAGAGCAACGCCCTGTATGACTCAATGACGGTTGAAGAGAATCTGCTCTTTCCATTGCGCAGGCATTGGCTCCGGAAGAAAGTGGATAATCCCGACGAAGCGGTAAGCCAGGCGCTGGAGGATGTCGGCTTGCTACATACGCTGCACATGATGCCCGCCGAACTTTCGGGTGGTATGCGCAAGCGGATCGCGCTGGCTCGTACCCTCATCCTTCGCCCGGAAATCATCCTGTATGATGAGCCCACGACAGGCCTCGATCCGGTGACCGCCAGGGAGATTAACCAACTCATTGTGAAAGTCCAGAAGAAGTACAACACCTCTTCCATGATCATTTCACACGACATGAATTGCATTCAGGCCACCGCAAACCGTGTCGTAATGCTCATCGATGGGCGTTGTTATGTAACCGACACCTTTGAAAGACTGGTTCGTTCAGAAGATGAGCGGGTTCGTGAATTTTTTACGGAAACGATATGAAAAAGACCACCAACATGGATAATGCGAAACTCGGGCTGTTTGTTATGGCCGGCCTCGTGTTCCTGATCTTCTCACTTTATATGATTGGTCGCAACCGGAGCCTCTTCGGTTCAACCTTCACCATTTCAGCAAGCTTCAGCAACGTCAATGGATTGGTGTCAGGAAACAACGTCCGCTATTCCGGGATTGATGTGGGGACTGTCGATCGGATTGAACTTATCAATGACACGGTGGTTCATGTAAGCATGCTTTTAGATCAGGATGTCCGCCAACACCTCAGGCAAAATGCCATTGCCTCCATTGGAACAGACGGCCTGATGGGCAACAAGATCATAAGTATCAAATCACAACCCGGCGATGCGCCCATCATAACAGACGGCGGATTTATTCAGTCACGCATTCCTGTTGAAACAGATGCAATGCTACAAACGCTAAATACCACAAACGAAAACATTGCCACCATCAGTCGAAATCTAAAAGAGATCACACGCAAACTAAACAGTTCCCACAGCCTTTGGACACTCCTTTCCGATTCATTGATTGTCACGGATATTAAGAAATCGGTGAGTACCATAAGGCAGGCTGGAATCAATACGGCACGGTTGACTGACGATGCATCCGAGTTGGTCATTAAGCTAACGGAAGGAAAAGGCCTGGCCTCCGCCCTTTTCACCGACACGGTTATGACACACCAGTTGAAACAGTCACTATCTCAGATTCAAAAAGCCAGTGAGGACCTTGGTCAGACCACCGAACAACTTAAGAAAACGATGGACAATGCCAGTCGCGGCAAGGGGACACTGGGTGTCCTGTTTTCAGACACGGCTACAGCCAATCAGCTAAGGCAAACTATTCTCAACATTGAGCAGGGCACGGACAAGTTTAATGTGAACATGGAAGCGCTGCAACACCATTTTCTCTTCCGCGGGTACTTTAAGGATAAGGAGAAAAAGGCTGAGAAGGAGCGGAATAAGAAAAAGTAGGGCCTGGAAGGAGGGCTAAAAACAAAAGGCCTCCTGCGTGATGGCAAGGAGGCCTTATTCCCAGCAGAGTCTCCCGTTAGGGGACTCTGATGCAGGAGACACAATCCGCAGAGTCCTGAGGCAGAGACTCTGCAGGGAAAACCAATAGTCCCATATTGATCCAGTTCCGGAGTCATCATAAAGCGGCATCTGAGAGCTGCTCTTAAATTATCGAAGAAAGAATTCCTTAATAATTTTACTCCCGGCAGAGTCTCAGGGGAAACAGTTTAATGTGAACATGGAAGCGCTGCAACACCATTTCCTCTTCCGCGGATACTTTAAGGATAAAGAGAAAAGGCTGAGAAGGAAAAGAAAAAACAAAATTAATCGCCATCCATAGCGACATAATCTAAGCTGGTAGCAAGGACCCAGAATACATTCGATACGGACCAGCTTAGAGCTCACAATTCAGAATACCGGTAGAATGATTACCTTAATGAGAGGCAAACCAAACCTGGCACTATTATGAAATCTACCCTTATTCTCATGTTGCTTATTTGCACTTTATTCAAAGTGTCATCACAAACTTCTGATACAAATTACGCCTTACCTTCTATTGCTACCGAGGTTAGCAATCTGGTAATTAATATGCCTGCCTACCTCCTTACGCTGGCGGAAAGTGGAAAAATTCTAAGTAAGAATCCGTTCACCTGTGATGGTCATTCCTCTGACAATTTCGAAGGGTCTGTTGGGTTCACACTTCAACATCACTTTGATAAGGAAACACTTAATCAACTGCGCGATGCATACTCTACCGTAGGTGGATTTACGGGGATTTTCAAAAGGGGAATGGAGGAAGAGTATAACAATATTGAAACGGCCAACGCAGGGTTTCTGAAAAAAGGGCCGTTGTTATATGACCAGTTGGAGGGGGCAACAGTTGCTCATCACACCATTACACAACCCTGCCAAATTGGAGAACAAATTGGAGACGGAAATGGTAGTTCCACAAAAACAAAAATCATGTATCACGTGATGTTGCTTACAGAAAACGATTATGCGCTAATAACCGTTGAGCTATATTCCGAAACTCCCGACAAAGCAAAACAGTTTGCCCTGGAAATAATCAATAAAATAAAATCATTGGATTGCTCAAAAGTCAATTAGTCTTCCACCCCAAACCTTACCTGGCCTTCCTCTCGTCCCCTGGCAGGCATGAACGTGGAGGACTTTTTTTATGCCAGGGTATTCATCATTGCACTGAATGAAGATTTCCGGAGACGCCACCCGATAACCGCGTCGTCACTATACCCAGAACCCACAAACGAAGTAACAACCATGCCACTATCTCATGGACACCCTCTTGTTGGCACTCGCAGTGAGGACATCGTAAAATGAAAATGCAACTAACTGATTACCAGATTAGTTGCACTTTACTTCAGTAGTCCGTACGGGAATCGAACCCGTGTTACCAGAATGAAAATCTGAGGTCCTAACCCCTAGACGAACGGACCGGTTATTAAACAAGGTCGCAAAGATAGAATCCTGCAGTCAATTGGCAAAAATGAAATCTCCTTTTTTGACTTGCCGGGAACATTATCGGTTGGTTTTAGCTTATTACTGATATATTTTTACGTCTCACTATTTCTAACCATTTAACTCGTAAGAGATGACAAAGATTGGTATCAATGGATTTGGCAGGATCGGCAGGCTGGCATTCCGGGCCGCCCAGGGAAGAAAGGACATTGAAATCGTTGGAATCAATGACCTCATCGACCCGGAATACATGGCCTACATGCTCAAATATGACTCTACGCACGGACGATTTGATGGTACTGTTGAAGTCGCAGGAGGCAACCTCGTAGTAAACGGTAAGAAGATCAGGGTCACGGCAGAGAAAGACCCTGCTAACCTGAAATGGGGTGAGGTGGGTGCAGAAATCATTATTGAATCCACGGGCCTGTTTCTCACGCAGGCTGATGCCAGGAAGCACATTACAGCAGGCGCCAAAAAAGTGGTGATGTCCGCTCCCGCCAAGGATGACACCCCTACCTTCGTTATGGGCGTGAACCATAAAGACCTGAAAGCCAGCCATGATATCATCTCCAATGCATCGTGCACAACCAACTGCGTGGCTCCGATCGCCAAGGTCCTTCATGACCAGTTCGGAATCGTCGACGGCCTAATGACAACCGTCCATGCCGTCACGGCAACGCAAAAGACCGTGGACGGCCCTTCCGGCAAGGATTGGCGCGGGGGACGTGGCGGTTATCAAAATATCATTCCTTCTTCCACCGGCGCGGCAAAAGCAGTGGCGCTTGTCATTCCGGATTTGAAGGGCAAACTGACCGGCATGTCCTTCCGGGTACCCGTTGCCGATGTCTCCGTGGTCGACCTGACAGTCCGATTGAACAAAGCTGCCACCTATGAGCAAATTAAGACTGCCATGAAGGCCGCTGCCGATGGTGAAATGAAAGGGATCCTTGGATATACAGAAGATGATGTGGTTTCCCAGGATTTCGTCGGTGACGCACGCACCTCTATTTTCGACGCCAAGGCAGGCATCGCGCTCAACGACCACTTTGTAAAAGTGGTAGCCTGGTATGACAACGAATGGGGCTATTCCAACAAGTTGATCGATATGGTTGTTGAACTTGCCAAGAAATAAGTTCGGGCACCTAGCAAGAGAAAAGGGGCGTCCATACACGCCCCTTCCTTATTTTCTAGTCGCCGCGCGTAATCGCACCGTGCCTGGCGTGTTTGTACCAGATATTGAGAATGACTCCAGCCAGCACCACGAGCATGCCCACATGTGCCGCCACACTGAAACTCTCTCCAAATAGGAAGTAGCCAAAGCCCAAGGCATAAATAATACCTACGTACTTCAACCCAACCACCTTGGAGAGCTCCTCCGACTGGTACGAACGTGTCATGAAATATTGGGCCACCTGTGCGGTAACTCCGATAAAAACAAGAACAAGCCAGTCAGTTCCCACGGGCATGACCCACGCCACCGAGCTCATCAGGAGAAGCGTTACCGGCACTGAAACAAGGGGAAAGTAGAACGTTATCACCAACGGGTGCTCGGTCTGCTTCAACTGCCGGATCATGTTGTACGCAAGGCCTGAGAACAGCGCCGACGCAACGCCTAGCAGGACGTAGGTGGTTTCTACCCGATGATCATATCCCTGCACCATGAGCACCCCGCCAAACGAGATCCCAAAGAACACCCACTGCCAGGGCTTCACCGCCTCCTTTACCAGGAATATTCCCATCACGGCCGTGAAAACCGGAGAAAGATATTGGAGCGTGACTGCGCTCGCGAGCGGCATTTTCTGCAACGTGATGAAGTAAAGCACCAACGCACTGGATCCAAAGAAACCACGGAGCAACAACGCCTTCTGGTTGTTTCCCGGAAGCGGAATGTGGTAGTACCTTACTATTCCCAAGGCCAGCACCAGCGAAACAGCTGACCGGAGCAACGCGATCTCCACGGCCGGCAGGTGACCCAACAGCTTGACGGCAGCGTTCATCAGCCCGAAGAAAAAGGTGGCCAGCAGCATGTAGCGTACCCCTGGAGAAATCATGAGCCGCAAGAACGGGAAAGAATCAGTTATCCGAGCCCAACACGGGAAAATTGGGGGATTTTTCAAAATGTAATATCCGGACCAGTTGCGAAAGCGAAGCACGGTACCGGGAGCAGGAAAGAGCAGTGCCCACGCCGAAACCCTATTCACAATTAAATCACTAGACTATTGATTGTCAATCCTTTACGCAAAAACAAGAGAACAAAGGCTTGATGGAGACTAATGAACAACCGGTTAGTTTACCGATGTATTGTTTGGGCCACTTTTGGCCGATTTCCCTCCTGGTTCCGGCCCAACTTTGTATCAACAAAACGAGCTAATTATGTCCACCTTCCTGTCAGAAATCAACCTTCGCCACCGGCTTACACAGATCATTGTCATGATCGTAATGATTCTTGCATGTTTGCTGGTGTCACAATTCGCACACGCCCAAAAGTCGGCGAAAAAAATCAGGTACGACCAGCCCAAGTTTAAGGTCCAGGTACACAAGTCGTCACACAAGGCGTGCTACGTAATGTATAAGAAAAGAACAGCTACTCCTAAGGGGCCAGTCATCGCTTCCGGCCGGAAAGGAAGAATTCGGAAGGGCATGGCTGAAACTGATTTCTAAGATGTAGGACACCTGAGGGGTGTTTAGTGAAAAGGCCTTCTGCGAAAGCGGGGGCCTTTCTTTATTTTGCGATATTCGTAACCATGCCAACACCCACCGACTTCGATAAAGAAACCTTTCTTCACCGCCTTGCGCAAACTTCCCCGGAGCCGTTTGGAATTGCTGTTGAACGAGCCGAAGGGATATTTCTTTTCTCGCCCGACGGCCGCAGGTACTTTGACCTGATATCCGGTATTGCTGTAACCAACATCGGCCACCGGCACCCCCGGGTCGTTGCTGCTATCAAAGAGCAGATAGACAAGCATCTCCATGTCATGGCCTACGGGGAGTACATTCAATCCACACCCAACCGGCTCGCAAAGAAACTAACCGGGCTGCTTCCCTCCCCGCTGAATTGCTGCTACTTTGTTAATTCCGGAACGGAAGCCAACGAGGCTGCTCTCAAACTGGCCAAACGGCTTACAGGGCGAACGGAAATTATTTCCTGCCTCAAAAGCTATCACGGCAGCAGCCACGGTTCGCTGAGCGTTTCCGGCAATGAAGTCAAGAAGAATGCATTCAGGCCCCTCCTTCCACACGTGCGGTTTATTGAATTCAACAACCCGGAAGACCTCCGTCACATCACCAACCAATCCGCCTGCGTGATCATGGAGACGGTTCAGGGCGATGCAGGCGTGCGCGTCCCCTCGTCCGCCTACCTGCAGGCGGTGCGCAAGCGGTGCGATGAAACGGGCACCCTGCTGGTATTGGACGAAATACAATGCGGCATGGGACGAACTGGAAAGCTCTTTGCCTTTGAACACTTTGATATTACACCCGATATCCTCACGCTTGCCAAGGCCTTTGGAGGGGGGTTGCCCCTCGGCGCCCTGGTGTCGTCTGAAGAGAACCTGCGGGCGTTTACTACCAATCCCCGCCTCGGACATATTACCACGTTTGGCGGAAATCCTGTATGCTGCGCATCAGCGCTGGCCACCCTCGAAGTAATTGAAGCCGAAAACCTGCTGGCGGGAGTAGAAGAAAAGGGCAGACTCATGGAGTCGCTGCTCCAAAGTCCGGAGGTAACTGAAATTCGACGGATCGGATTAATGTTTGCGCTCGACTTTGAATCCGCAGAGCGGGTAAACCGCATCGTGGCATACGCAAAAAATCAGGGCGTCATCTGTTATTGGTTCCTATCCAACCCGTTCAGCATGAGGCTGGCTCCTCCCCTTACCATTTCGGAAACTGAAATTCGTGAAAGCTGCGCCATCCTCTCTGAGGCCATCCAGAAAACGAAGTAACCTTTGATTTTACAACTTCTCTATGACGAGGTTGTGATTGGTGTAAATACAGATGTCGGCTGCGATCGTCATGCTCTCCCGCACGATCTCTTCCGCCGACAAATGGGAGGCGTGCTTTTTCAGTGCCAGTGCTGCAGATTGCGCATACATGGCGCCTGACCCAATGGCCGCCACCTGGTGATCCGGCTCCAGGACGTCACCCGTTCCGGATATGATGAGCAGTTCATCCTTGCTCGCCGAAATCAACATGGCTTCCAGCCGGCGTAATACCCGATCCATCCGCCAGTCTTTGGCCAGCTCAATAGCTGCCCGCTTCATGTTGCCGCTGTACGCGCTCAGCTTTTCATCAAACCGGTCAAGAAGGGTGAACGCATCCGCGGTAGAACCCGCAAAGCCAACTAGAATCTTGCCCTCTTGTAATCTGCGGATCTTTTTCACATTGCTTTTCGCGATGGTGTTGCCGATGGTTGCCTGACCGTCGCCGCCAATAGCTACCTGGCCATTGTGGAGTACAGCCAGAATCGTTGTGGCATGAATGGAATTCATCGTTGCTGGGTCAAATGAGAATGCGCACCGGATCTTCCAGCAGCCCTTTCAGCGTCTTCAGAAACGCGGAACCAACAGCGCCATCCACGGCGCGGTGATCGCAGGACATGGTCACTTTCATGACGTTGCCCGGAACCAGTTCACCGTTCTTAACGATGGCGGTTTCCTTGATGCCTCCCACTGCCAGAATGCACGCATCGGGCGGGTTGATAATAGCTGTGAATTCCTCGATGCCGAACATGCCCAGGTTGGAAATCGTGAACGTGCTTCCCTCCCAGTCACTGGGCTGTAGCTTTTTGTCGTGCGCCTTTTGCGCTAATTCCTTGACCTCCACGGCGATATGCGACAGCGACTTATTATCTGCAAAGCGGATAACCGGAACAAGCAGGCCGTCTTTTACGGCAACGGCCACGCCCACATGGATGTGATGGTTCTTCCTCATTTTATCGCCTAACCAGCTCACGTTCACATCGGGATGGAGCCGCAACGCCGCTGCCGTCGCTTTGATGATCATATCGTTGAACGAAATCTTCACCGGTGCCACCTCGTTCATGCTCTTCCGGGCCTCGATGGCCTTATCCATATTTATTTCCATCGTGAGATAGAAATGGGGTGCACTGAATTTGCTTTCGGCAAGACGCTTCGCAATGGTCTTGCGCATTTGCGAAACAGGCACCTCCTCAAAACGCTCCTCACCCACGACAGCTGGAAGCACCACCGGTGTTGTTCCCTTTGCCGCCACCGCTGAAGTGGAGGGTTTGAAGTTCTCAATATCTTTCCGGGTTACCCTTCCGTGATCGCCTGTTCCGGGGACGGAAGCAATATCATACCCCATTTCCTTCGCCATTTTTTTAGCGAGCGGCGACGCCTTCACCCTTCCGTTGGAACCGGAAGAATCAGATGAAGTGGCTGCCAGGGGCGCAGGCGATGCTGCCGCGATGGGAGCAGCCTGAGTGGCCGGCGCCTTGGGTTCCGAACCGCCAGCCTGATGCGCCTTCAGCAACGTCTGCCAATCAGCATTCTTATCGCCGATAATCGCCAGTACACCGTTTACGGCTACTGCCTCCTTCTGTTTAGCGCCGATATATAGTAGTGTACCCGTATTGTAGGACTCATATTCCATGGTCGCCTTGTCAGTCTCAATCTCTGCCAGCAACTCACCCGATTTTACCGCATCACCCACTTTCTTATGCCAGGCGGCGATCACGCCTTCGGCCATGGTGTCGCTCATCTTGGGCATCAAAACAATTTCAGCCTTAATCCCGGATGTGTCGACGGCGGCTGGTGCAGTGGCCACAGCGGCAACCGCAGCTGGAACACTTTCACTCTTGGCTCCGGCGGCGGCGGTAGACTTTTCCTCAGCCAACAAGGGCGCATAATCCTCGCCTTGCTTTCCGATAACTGCCAACACGCCGTTAATTGCTACGGGCTGACCCTCCTTCGCACCCAGGTAGAGTACGACTCCGTTGTTGAATGACTCATAGTCCATCGTGGCCTTGTCTGTCTCGATTTCAGCCATCAACTCACCGGACTTTACAGTGTCACCCACCTTCTTGTGCCACTTGGCGATAACCCCTTCGGTCATCGTATCACTCATCTTGGGCATCCGGACTATCTCAGCCATTGCTTTCGCGTTTAATTAACAAATGAACTCAAAAATAGGCGTATTGATGCGATTTTCAAGCGTGCACACCCACTTTCGGGAAGCCCTAGAAATTGATGGCGCCGATCAGCAGTTCAAACCGGGTGACCGCCGGTGAAAGTCCGTAACTGTACCGGATTCCCACGTTGAATTGTCGGAGAAATCGCATCACGTTGAAATCGGCCTTCAATTCGCCGCCCACCGACGTGTATCCAAGCTGTGGTGCCGAATTAACGAAGACAGACTTGCCCACGCCGTAATCAAAAAACACGTTGGCCCGGAAACGCTGGATGTTCAAAAGTGGTCCAATTGCAATATCCGGATACCATAACGGCAAGGTATAGTTAACCGACATCGAGTAAAAATTCTGGAACCGGGAAACGGACTGACCACGCGGCAGTGGAACATAATTTCTGAACGCATAATTGTCCAGGCCCTTTCCGCTGGCGAATGCCTGCGGAATTTCGGAGCCCTGGTAGGCCCAGTAGCCCCAAATAGAATGGTGCTTGAAGAATCCCGGAACGAAGGCCGTGCCAACCAGAGAAAACTGGCTGCCTGCAAAGTTACCCCCATACGGTGTGTTGAAATAATCCATGGTGATTATTTGCCCCCACTTGCTGTTGATGTCTCTTCTGCTGCGCTTGAGTAGGCGGTAAGCAGAAAAACTAAAGTGGTTGTACCGCAGGATCCCATTATCCTGATAGTCCCTGAAGAAATATTGTGGATTCCCGGACGGAAAAACACGGCCGCCACCGTCAATACTATTTTTGAAATTTGTCACGGAAGTTATCCCCACCCAGTTTCCAAAGTCTACCCGGCTAAGGAATTTTGAGCTGGTGGTGAGCAGCGGAATACGCAGCCCTGCTTCAAGCGTTTTCTCGTCCCATTTGAACGTGAGATTCTCAACGACGGAAACGGTATCCGGACCGACGATCTTATTGTAGCGGATGTTTCCTTCATTTACACTGCGGTTTGACAGGGATGCACGGACATCAAGAACAGGAAAGAACCCCTGGTAGCTCACACCGACTCCGTAAACCCCGGTTCGCTCATTAATATCGAACGTATATCCGGCGTCAATCCGGGTCGTTGCCAAAAGATCCTGTGAGGTAACACCGATGTTGACCGACGTGAGTGAATTCACAAAATACGGTCCCCAGCTGTGCGGATTGATCATCCCGGAAGCACGACGGTACCGCTTCACGTTGAACATAGTATCCGGGACTGTGTTGAGGATGTCCGAATGCCCCTCCTGCTCAGCAAGGTGCCGGAACAGGTCATTTGGCGAATCTTCGACGGGCTCAACTTTCTTCCACCGGGCGGTGTCCATTGGAATCCGAACAACATCCATTCCGTCACGAGCCTGGTCGTTGTAGAAAATGATCTGTCCATCATTGGATACGGAAGGGTTGTAAGCGCCATACCTGCTCGACGTCACCTGAAATTGCTCCCGGGTGTTCACATTCACTGCATAAATGTTATCGATGCCGGTGCGCGGAGAATTGTACAGAATATAATTGCCAAATGCTACGGGGTATCCGACATTTTCCTTCGTCGACGGAAGAAGATCCGTTACGGCCCCATCCCTCAGATCGATTTTTGAAATCGCTTTTCCTGAACGGTCAGTCCGAAGCAGCACAACGCTCTTACTATCACCTGTCCATCGCGGCATCGCCAGCAAGTCATTGGCCAGGTTGGGAATTGTCTGGATCACGTTCCCGGATTCGTAGTCGAGAATCACCAGACGGATCTGGTACGCTTCTGTCGTTTCAATGGTGGCAATGCTCAGCCCATCGGGAGAAAGGGCCGCGGCTGAGTATCTGGAATGATCGGAAAATACTTTTGACTCTTTGGTTCCCAAATCATATCCCTTCACTACCGAGTAACTGCGTGCCAGCCACCGCGGGTCGAAGCGATACTCATTCCATACTACTTTAGTTCCAGCCACTGACAGCATGGCGGCATCATTCAGAATACCCTGCACATATTTCTGTACTTCTTTCCCATTCGCATCTAGAACGACCAGCTGATCAATGTCGCCAATCCCTGATTTCGCAACCAGGACATTTCCATTGGGTAACTGGTGTGGGTAGTTGAAATCGGTATAGGCTGAATTCTTTCTATTTGTAACGGTTTCAAAGTCCGTCAACTCCGTCTGGGCAATGGCTTTCTCATAATCCTGTCTCCTGGCGGCAACCATCTCGTTGTACAGCCCGGTAACGTACAGTCCGGACTCTTTCTTCAGCGCATTGGAAAATGCAAAGGGGATAAAGGGTACAGACCACGACCTGCCGACCACCTTTTCCCAGATCATCGGGTCGTTGGTTTTCTTCCGGAGGTAGGAGATCATGTTGTAGCCCAGGACGTAGTGGTTAGGGATGTTGTGTTTATACGAACGGAGGTATTGCTTATGGTAATTGAATGTCCTCCCCGCCATGGTGTTGGTCCTGAACAGCAGATCAAAATTCGGTATCCGCCCGCGGCCGCTTTCCGTAAAGGCCGTTTCGGTGGCCACAGCGTCTCCCTCCCAAAACCATTGGGGCGCGGCGGCAAACGCCATGCCAGCGGTTGCCTGCTGACCGAGCGCCACGTAAAGCAGCTTATTAAACCCGGTGATGCTCCGCTGGAACTGGGCAATGTGTCTGAACTCATGCACAGCCAGCCCGTCCAGCCAGTCGTTGGTGCCGACAAAATTGTAATTCTGTGACGGCATCGTAAAAAATTCTGAGCGACGAGGCGCCATCGTTACAAATCCGTTTGAGAATGAGGTCTTGTTCTGGAGGATCACTGAAATCTTTCTGGGTTCAGTCCCCATGGTCCTGGATTCAGGCCCCCGGACTGTTTCCAGTGTATTGGCTACCCGTTGTGCCTGCGTGTCAAATCCTTCAGGAAAAAGTATGCGGAAGTGAGGGGTGTTTACCTGGTACCATCGTACCCCTGGGGCATTGGTTTCCAGGGTGGGGGATTCTTGTGCTTGTACAGCGCCCGAAAGGATGCAAAAAATGACAACGATCACCCTTTCCCACGGACCCATGAATGAAAATTTAAGTTTGTAAACTACATCTTGCCGGGGAGATTTGAAACTATACCTGAAAAAACCACGTGGGCACCCAGCTATTCGCTGAATCGCTTTCCTGCGGAAGAAACTGCCGATACATTGAAGAAGCCAAGAACCTTGCTTCCCCCTGCCGTGGTATTCACCACGTTTGTCGAAACGTTTGCCAACGGGGTCGCAAACAATTCCTGAAACCCTCCGGGTCGGTTCGTTTGAATGCCTACCTCGGTGAGAAAGGTAAAAGCCTGCACAGTAATGGAATGAATCTGAACCTGGATCGAATCACCCGATACGATCGGACTCAACGCTTTGTCGTTGGCATCCTTATCGTTGGCGTTAATCCGGCGACGAACAGGAGTGATGAATGTAACACCGTCTGTCTGGCCCCCGATCGATAAGCCTGCGTCAAAGGCAATGTTCAGTTCAGTTGGTTTTAGTAGAGCAATCCCGTTCTTGGAAGTTCGGATCCAGTATGCGTCACCAATGCCAGTGGGATCGGTCGCCCAGAATTCCGCGCGCGTAATCTTTTCGGAAGTCCCCAACCGGTTGTCTGTTTCAAAAGTTATGCTGTCGATGGGGGGCACCCGTCCCATATAGGAGGACGCTTCGAAGGTCTCTCCATTTACAACCAGCGTCAACCGGTAGCTACCGCCTATTACACCAAAGCCCTGACCGGGTGGCGGCGTCCAGACATACTTCCCTGCGTTGGCCACGTCTTCCAAAAATATGAACAGCGTCCCCTGATTATCCACGACGCGGACCTGGGCCCCTGGTACCCCCGGAGGCAGGGCTTTTTCAAAATAGGGTTGAGACCGCGTAATCGATATGACCTGTGGCTCCGGCCTATTTGTCAGCCATGCATCCACCACAAGCATGGGAGACGCGGGTTGCAGCGTGGGGTTAATGATGTCTTCGCAGGCACCCAATGAAAACACCAGACCGGCGCTCAAGAAAATATTTAAAAACTGATTTTTATCCTTCATTGTCAAAATCTAAAATTATAAGAGACAGCAGGTACGATGGTACCAATAATGGACAACTGCGTTGCATCCGATTGCAGCGGTTGACCCGATGGCAGCCGCTGATCGTTCTGTGAGAAATAAATAGAGAACGGGTTCTTTCGCGCATATACATTGTACAGGGAAAAGACCCAGTAGTCGCTGTTCTTCCGCTCCTTGCCCTTTCTGACTTTCTTTCCTTCGAGACGAAAGGATATATCCAACCGATGGTAGTCGTTGAGGTAAACATTGTTGCGCGACGCCTCCGCGTTGTGAGGTATCAGAATGCCTTGCTGCGTATAGCGCGATGTAGGAAACGTAGTCGGTGTCCCGGATGTATAGATGAAGTTTGCCGAAGCCGACCAGCGCTTACTGATGTCATAAAAAGCGGCAATTTTCAGGTTGTGTGTCTGGTTGAACCGTGTTTCATACCAACGGCCGGCATTGATACCATCCACCTGAAGTTCTGATTTTCCGAGTGTGTAGCTGACCCATCCATTGAGGCGTCCCGATTTCTTCTGAAAGTATGCTTCCAGTCCGTACGCCCGGCCTATCCCGCTCAGGAAATCGCCTTCCAGAAATTCATTGATCAACAAGTCGGCTCCGTCAATGTAGTCGATTTGATTTTTCGTGTATCGCAGATATCCTTCCAGAGAGAATTCGAACTGCTTGTCTTCCGTCAGGTCTCTGAAATACCCAAGCGTGAACTGGTCGGCAAGCTGTGGCTGAACGTTGTTGGAACTGGGGGCCCAAACATCGAGTGGATTGGACGCGGTGGTGTTGGAAATCAGGTGAAGGTACTGCGCCATACGGTTATAGCTCCCCTTGATAGCACTTCGTCCGCTTGTTTGAAGCCGGAACGACAGGCGAGGCTCCAGGTTCTGGTACGCGGCGATGACCTCTCCAGACCTATATTCCCGGCCGCCAACGACAGGTTTGCGCACGCCCGGAATTGTATCCCCGTAGATATAGGCAGTCCCCGGACCAAAGTACTGGAACGTGGAAAAGCGGACCCCGTACTCCACCGACACCGCATCGGTGATCCGTTGTGTATTCCCGACATGCAACGCTGTCTCCAGGTTGAATTTTCTGTCCAAACTCAGATCAACAGTCTTCCCATTGGTAATTCCGGCGGCGTTGGCGGGTCGGAACGAGTAGTAGGTTACATCGGCACCGAAGTTCAACTCGTTGTTGCTGTTGATGAAATAGGTGAATTGCGGACGCAGGATGAAATTGGAAATCGACGAATTCCAGGTAAACCGATTGCGGTCGTCCTTACCAAACTGCAGGGCATAGTCGTAGTTGCTGTATACCCCCGTGGCGTTAAGAAAAAGCCGTTCGTTGAAGAGATGATTCCAGCGTAGCGTCGCTGTCGCATTTCCCCAGTTAAAGCCCTGGGTCTTATCAAAACGGAAGACGTCACGCCCAAAGTAACCCGACAGGTATAAGCTGTTCCGGCGGTTGATCTTGTAATTTGTTTTCAACGTGAGGTCATAAAAATTCAGGGCTCCCCCCTCCTTCAGCAGCGGAACAAACGGTCTCGCCAGCACATCGATGTAAGACCTCCTCGCTGCCACAATAAACGAAGCCTTGTCTTTGATGATCGGCCCTTCCACCGCCAGACGGCTGAAAATGGAGCCGATTCCTCCTGCAACCTCAACGCGTTTGTTGTTCCCTTCTTTCATGCGGACATCGAGAATCGACGCCAGCCTGCCGCCAAACCGGGCAGGTATTGCACCCTTATAGAGTTTGGTGTCTTTGACTGCATCCGGATTGAATACCGAGAAGAAACCAAACAGGTGCGATGAATTATACACCGGTGCTTCATCCAGCAGGATGAGGTTCTGTCCTACATTCCCTCCGCGCACATTAAAACCGGAGGCCCCTTCCCCAACCGTACTGACGCCCGGCAATAACAGCAAGCTGCGCAGCAGATCGGATTCACCAAACAACATGGGGGTCCGAAGCACCGTCTTCATTTCCAGCTTGTTGGTACTCATTTCCATGTTGCTGACATTGGCCTGCTCTATCTCCGCCTTAACGACCACCTCCTGAAGTTGCTCTGATTCCGGAACCAGTTCGATGGACACCTGCATATTTGCCTCCAGGGTAATCACCCGGCTCTCCAGACGGAATCCCACGTAGGAATAATCCACTGAATAGGTACCAGGCGGAAGGGTGATGGCGTAGAAACCGTACGCATTGGTTACAGCACCGTTTCTAATTTCTTTTATAAAGACCGTCACGCCGATCAGCGCTTCTCCGTTGGAGGCGTCACGGACTGTACCATTCATGGTAAATTTATCCTGACCCAGAACGCTGGTTGAAATGAGAAGAAAGAGTGCCAGTCTACAGATCGAACGCATGCAGGAGGATTTTCCTGGAGGAGCACGCGGCAGGGTCGCTTGACAGCTTTTCCTGACGAACGCACACGTTCCAGACTTGTTGATTAACTTCGGGGTTCATGGTGTCTTAACAATAAAAATCCAAAAAGGTTTTGTTAAACAAACTGAAACAACTCTATCAGGAGTATAAAGAGTACGTTCGGGTTGATCTGGTGATGTATGCGGTCATGATCCTGATGATACTGCTGTACGTGATCTACTCCGTTCTGGCCTGAATGAATGACTCCACGAAATAAAAAACGGGCCGCCAAGGCGGCCCGTTTTCCTAAGTAATCGCTTGCAGGTCTAGAATTTGAAGGTGACCTGCCCCATGAACGTCGTTCCCAACTGGCTGAACTGCGAGCCGTTGTATCCCAGGATACGGTAGCGGCCGCTGAACGAGAGGAACCCTTCCAGTAAACTACGTTGTACCGGGTCGTTGAGAAGTGCATCGGCAGCAGCCTTGTTCGGGCCTTGAGCGGCCGGGGCATCTTCCGGATTGACAATAGATTCCAGTTTCCATTGCGGCAACACATTGAACAGGTTGTTGACAGTGAAGGAAGCAGAAATATTCTTGGTAAATTCATACCCCACATTCATGTCAGTTACCAAGGCGGGTGAGAACACCTGTTTGATGTTATTCATGATGGCGCCACCGTTGTCCAGATCCTGAAACTTCGTCGGACCAAACAAGGTACCGTTGATTACCACGCTGAATTTATTGAGGCTGTAGTCCAAACCAACGATTGTCTTAAACATAGGCCTGCCTTCGGTAAGGATAGACTTGACCTGGGCGTTCAAGATGGTCGCGCCTGCAGCGGCAATAACGGCCGGATCTTGGGGCTTGCCAATAATTTCATTCTTCATGGTGAAGTTACCCGCTACGTTGATGCCCAATTTGCCGGGACCTACGCTGATATTCTTATAGTTGGCAACAAAATCTATTCCTTGGGTATTCGTCTTGATACCATTGATAAAGAACTGTACGCTTTCCAGGTTACCGGTGGCAAGGATCTGGCCCAGTGTACTACCCGCGTTGCTAGTGGAGATCGACGAACTGTAAACAATCCGGTCACTTATTGAAATGTAGTAGTAATCGACCGTCAAACTAAGGTTGCTTGTTGGATTGAGGCCCATGCCAAATGTATAGTTCAGGGAGTTTTCCGCTTTCAACTTGGGAATACCCAGCAGGAATGCCTCCTTGCTGCTGTTGTTAAACAAACCGGAAAGCACAATGTTACCGCCAGCAAAGCTCGCCTGCGTCGATTGCGCATAAATCTGGTGAAGCGTCGGAGCACGGAATCCGGTAGAAGCTGATCCGCGGATTACCAACTTGTCATCCATGAACTTGTACCTAGTGGAAAGCTTTCCCACCGTTGCATTGCCAAAATCACTGTAGCGTTCACCCCGGACTGTTCCTTGCACCAGCCAGTTATCCGTGATGTCCCAGCTCAGGTCAATATATCCACCGAGGTTGTAGCGGCTATTGCGCCGTGCATTCTCGGCGCGAATTCCAGGAAAGGAGTTTGCCCCCTCTTTCGTGTAGGATGCCGTATCCCCAGCGATGATTTCGTACGTTTCCTGACGCGCCTCTGCACCTATGCCAAAATTGAAATTGCTTGAGACGGCTTTACTCACATCAATGTTTCCAACCACGTGACTGAAATCAAACCCGCCCGGCTTGAAAGAGGTAGGGCTCGCCTTACGCAAACCGCGGTTAACCGTGTTGCTCACTGTGTACAACTGCCGGTTCCCACCCGTCGTAATACTCAGGTCGTGCGTCCATCCGTTTGTGGTGTTCTTAACACCAAACGTGGCGTTGTAATCGGTCAGATCACCCTCGAAGGAAGGCATATATCCAAGGTATCCGTTATAAACTCCGGCTGCCTGGTCGGCCAGGTATTCGTTCTGGATAGGCGAACCGGGAGCGCCGGCACCGTTCGTATAATTGGGAGCACCTGCAACAGGCGTATGCAGTAATCCATGGTCAATTCTCCAATAGGGTGTCCGGTAATTTGCATTACTGATTACCTTCTTGAATACATAGGCGGCGTTGCTGTAAAACATTCCCTCTTCACCAAAGGGTATCCCCAGGTTATACAGAAACTTGGCTGCCGACGTTTCTCCGGTACCGTTTAAGTTGCCCGCCGTCGGATATGCTTTCAGAAAATTGACAATGGGTGCGTTGACCGGATCAGTTACCGGATTAGGACCACTGGCATCACCAAACGTTGCAACCTCCGTAGGAACATCAATAAGGCCGGAACGGATAGCATTGTTAGCTTGATTGAAGCCTATAGTGTAGTTGAGAAAACCCCGGTTGCCCAGGTTGCTTCCGCTGTTAAGCGACATCCCATACGATCCACCGTCTCCCTTGCTCGTCACACCCGATGTCACGTTGAGCGACGTATATTCATACTTATCCTTCAGAATCACGTTCATGACGCCGGCAATGGCGTCCGAACCGTACTGTGCCGATGCACCGTCGCGCAGGATTTCCACGCGCTTAATGGCGTCAGTTGGTATCCCCGACAAGTCTGCACCGGTTTCACCGCGTCCGGGTGAAAACTGTACATACAACAGCGAACTCAGGTTCTTGCGCTTCCCATTGATCAGGATCAAGGTCCGGCTCGGTCCAAGGTTTCTGATTTCATACGGATCCAAAAGAGTCGTTGCATCATTCACAGGCGTGTTCACCGTATTAAATGACGGAACCCTGTATTGAAGCGCTTTGTCGAAAGTAAATTGACCCGTTGTTGCCAGGTCGCGGTTTGTAAAATTATCAACCGGCAGCGGGGTGTCTGTAAACGTCCGTTGGCTACCGCGGCCGATGGTTACAATCACTTCTCCCAATTGAGAAGATGATGGCTCCATATCCACAGAAACCGTTGACCGGCCAACAATTGATACCTCTTGTGTTGTAAAACCGACAAACGACACGACCAGCGTGGTGGCGGATTCGGGAACGCTCAGCACAAACCTTCCGTCGTTGTCCGTGGCTGTTCCCGCTGAACTGCCTTTTGCCAGAATGTTGACGCCCGGAATGGCCGTCCCGTCTGTTTTGTCTTTTACAATACCAGAGATTGAGCGGGTTTGGGCCATCGCATGCACTCCCGCAAGGATGACCAGAACCATCAGAAGTAAGGGTTTTTTCATAGAGATGTTTGAGTTTTACGAAATGTAGCGAAAAAGACGATCGCAAAATTGCAAACCTCAAATTCCGAAAAATAAATTTTTACTAGAGCAGAATCTCCCGAACGTTATCCCGTATCTTAACGGCAAGCTCGTCGGTAGGCAGGTCGTTAACGTCCTTGCCGAAAGGATCTTCTATTTCCTCGGCGATCAATTCAACACTTAGAATTACGAAGGAAATAAGAACCACGATGGGGATCGTGGCGTATTCAGTTACTGTCACAAATCCAAAGGGAAGGGTAATGATGTAGATAAAAATAAATTTCTTGATGTACATCGAATAGGAATAAGGGATGGGCGTATTCCTGATCCGCTCACATGCCCCCAATATTTCTGAAAACTCTTTCAACTCCTTATCAACTATAAACAATTGTTCGCCTGAAAGAACTTTCCTTTGATACAGTTCCGTAACCCGCTCGTACATCATGGAGGAGAGTCGGTTTGGGATATGCCTGACCTTTTCCAACCTGGCCAGGAAATCTCCACCCGTTGATTCCAGTTCCTCTACAAGCGCGCCGCTTCGCAGATTTTCTTTCACGGCAACAACAAAGTTTGGAATCATTTTGCTGAAATAGTCGCGGTTCTCCTGGTCGTCGCGCGGCAGAAAAGCATTCATTTTATGTGCGAGGTTCCGCGTATTGTTGACCATGCTCCCCCAGAGCTTGCGGCCTTCCCACCACCGGTCATAGGCTGAATTCGTCCGAAAGACCAGAAATAAACCAAGCACAATCCCCAGCAGCGAATGCATGGCAATGGTGCTATGAAACTCCTTCTCATGAAGATGAAAGAAATCAATTACCAGGTAGCATATCACTCCGGCGTAAATCGCCATGAAAATCAACACAGGCCGCAGCGTACGCATGACATGCCGGCTGTAAGCATGCGTGATGAGGTAGTACCAGCCTTTGGGGTTGTAATCGATCATACTGAATAGCCCCTCCAAGTACGTTCTTTCAGAAACAAAAACAAAAACCTAATTTTGAATTCATAAAAACCCTAACCTTGTCAACAAACTAAGAAAATGAAAGTTGCGCTTGCTTCCCTTCTCGTTATTTCCGGTTATCTGTCCGCCGCACAGGATTATGTAGTAACGCTGAAACAGGATACGGTCCGGGGCCGTGTAACCATTACCCCGTTTGCAGCAATCGACAAAATTTTCATTTCCGGTGATACAAGGAAATCAAACTTTACGGCTCTCACCGTTTCGGCAGTAGTCCTGGATGGGGCTACATACAATCCCGTGCACGTACCTGACGGTTATCGTTTGCTTAAACTGGTGAAGCCCGGATTGCTGAGCTTGTACCTGGGTCGCCTGGGCCCGGGGCAACTGTACGAAGTCCCCATTTTGGTAAAGAAAACCGGACAAGCACTGGAGGTCCCCAACCTCCGATTCAAGAAACATGTGAGTGATTTTTTGGCCGATTGTCCGACCCTGAAATTGACGATCGATGAAGAAGACCTGGGCAAGCGGGATATTAATCGGATTATTGATGAATACAACAGCTGCCTGGAGCGGCAAACCCGAAATTCGTTTGCTGCTGATGGCCCGAAGAACGCAACACTCCGTGGCCTTTCCGAATTTCAGGAAAAGCTGAGAAAGGATTCCCTGCTATCATCCAATATGACCGACATCCTGGAAGACATCCGGACGAAAGTGAAAGAAGGCAAGGCCATTCCCAATTACCTGAGCGAAAGTGTGCGTGCCATGTTGAAAGACCACCCGCTGTATCTCCATGAATTCAACACAATCCTGGAAAGTGAAAAGAAATAGCGCTTAATCCCGACGGAATCTCTGGAGGAGATCCTGCACCTTTTGCTGGTCGTACCAAAGCACATAAGCTGCGCTTAGCGCAACGACCAGAGCGAGTATAAACAGGTAGCCGCCATCCCCCTGTACTTCAATTCCCAACAACGTCAAATGCATCCCGATGGCACCCGTCATGAGCCCCAATCCAAGGGCCGCCCCAAGCCACGCCGTGGCTGTGATAAGTAGTAACCCGGATGCCACCAGTTCCAGGACACCCACCGCTATTCTCCCCCACGGTTCAATCCCTACGGTCGTAAAAATGTAGACCGACTCCGGCGAGGCCGTAAACTTGAAATACAGGGTTTGCAGCATGATCAGCACTGCCAACATTCTGGCGATCCAATAAACTACATTCGTTATTCTCATTGGGAAGTCAAACGGAAGGCCCCTTCACAGGTTTGTCAAATGCTCGACATTTGGAATCATTTCCTAAATTTAGAAATATATCTATCCAATGCCACTTTCAGTAAACCCAGACATCGCTGAAGCAAAAACCCTTTCAGCGGACTTTTACCTGAATACCAGGTATTATAATGAGTCGAAGGAAAAGATTTTTGCCCGGACCTGGCAATTTGCCGGGGATGCCGACGTCGTCCGCGAACCTGGCTGGGTAACACCAACCACCTTCCTGGAGCAATTCATCGGCGAAGAACTGCTTCTGGCAAAGGACAAGGAAAATAAAGTTCATTGCCTCTCCAACGTATGCACCCACCGCGGTAATCTTATCATCGAATCACCCTGTAAGGTGAGGGACCTTCGCTGCAAGTACCACGGGCGCCGGTTTCAGCTCGACGGAAAATTCTTGAGCATGCCGGAATTCAAGGAGGTAAAGAATTTTCCCGAAGACTCCGACAACCTTGCTTCCCTGCCCCTGTTCCAATTTGGTAAATGGTTTTTTACTTCCCTGACGCCGGCCTTCCCGGCCACCCAGTTCTTTCAGAAAATGACTGACCGTGTTGGATGGATGCCTTTTGACCAGTTCGTCCACCGGCCAGACCTCTCCAAAGAATACATGGTCAACGCGCACTGGGCGCTCTACACTGAAAACTATCTGGAAGGGTTCCATATTCCCTTTGTACATGCCGGGCTCAACGCAGTCATTGATTACTCAAACTACGCCGTGGAGCTCTATCGCTTTTCCAGCTTACAGGTGGGAATCGCACGCGAAGGTGAATTGGTATTCGACTTGCCGGCCACCTCCCCGGATTACGGGAAAAACGTGGCGAGCTATTACTTCTGGGTGTTCCCAAATATGATGTTTAACTTCTATCCGTGGGGCCTTTCGATCAACGTGATCAGTCCGTACGGCACGGGAAAGACCTGTGTGAAATTCATTTCCTACGTGTGGGATGAAAGTAAACTCCGCCAGGGAGCAGGCGCTGATCTTCACAAGGTCGAACTGGAAGACGAAGAGATTGTTCAGAATGTCCAGAAGGGAATTCGTTCCCGATATTACCAGTTTGGCCGGTACTCCGTCACCCGGGAGACGGGCACCCATCATTTTCACCGGCTGATTGCTGAGTTTATGAACGTCTGATGTGATTGGTGTCAGGTAAGTTTGCAAAGGCGCTCACGTGTTTCGGTATAGTCATATCATTCAAACAGGCCACAACATTTGAACCCTCACCGGTCCAGCCATTCCTTAAAGGGCTGAACTCTTTCCCTGGCAACAACCACGTCGTCGTCGCTGCTGGTTTCCAGCACCAACCGAAGCCGGCTGTTGGAATAACTGATCATATCCTTTATAGCGTCCAGCGCTACAATGTATTTTCTATTTATCCGAAAAAACCGTCCGTGATCAACCCGCTCTTGCAGTTGATCCAGCGTAAAATCGACAATGTGTTTCCTCCCGTCGCGAGTCTGCGCGAAGGTGGCCTTCTCCAAACTAAAAAAAAACAAGATCTCCGTTGCTTCAATGGACTTCAGATGCTCCCCGACCTTGATGACAAACCGCTCCTTATGAGTCTTTGTAAGCATCTTCATCGCCTGGCTTATTTGCTCAAGCATCTTGCCGGAAGCAGCATTATGACCTCCAGCGAGGGCGCTGAATTTATCAAGCGCTGTCCTTAACTCCTTCTTGTCAACAGGCTTCAGAAGATAATCGATGCTATTCACCTTAAATGCTCGGAGTGCATATTCATTGTAGGCTGTTGTAAAGATGACAGGCACGGTTACGTTACATTGTTCAAAAATCTGAAAGCTCACCCCGTCCGCCAGTTGGATATCCATCAACACCAGATCCGGGGGCTTGTTGCTCTCAAACCAGCGAACGGACCGCTTAACAGAATCCAGCCGGCCAACGATGCGCGCGTCCGGTTGCAGTTCAAGAACCAGTCCTTCAATCCGGTCAGCCGCATGTGGCTCATCCTCAATGATTAACACTGTCATATTTTGTTTTCCTCTGGTCTCCCGCAAACCCACTCCATCACGAAGTAGCAGAAAGGAAGGGAAGCTTCACCATAAATTCTTTTTCCGTTTCCGTTACTTCAACCTTCCGGTCTGTCAGGAACTCATAGCGCCGCCTGATGTTGATCAGTCCGACACCCGACTCCTCGGTAACCGGAATCTGCTTTTTCTGCAGGTCGTTCGACACAACCAGGAATTCATCTTTTGTATAGACACGGATGGTTAGCGGTTGTTCTTCTGCGATCACATTGTGTTTGATAGCGTTTTCAACCAGCATCTGGAGCGCCATTGCTGGCAACTGAGTTTTGATTATAGATAGATTTACTTCCACACGCAACTTACCGCCAAAACGAATTTGCTGGAGAAAAAGATACGATTCAAGAAATTTGGCCTCCTCCTCCAACGTGACGAGTTCGCGATCATTGGTATCCAGTACATAGCGGTATACTTTCGAAAGCTGTTTGATGAATGCGGCAGCCTTATCCTGATCCTTATAAACGAGTTGCGTCAGGGCATTCAAACTGTTGAAAAGGAAATGCGGATTCACCTGATTCTTCAGCGCTTCATATTGCGCACGTACGCTTTCCTTTTGCAAACGCTCGGCATCGATGGCTGCCTCCTTCCAGTTTTGAAGAAAGCCTAAGCTGTGCATGAAAAGAGAAATGACGACTGTAACTCCCAGTGAACCATAGATGATTCCGGTAAAATCATTGGTTAGATCAAAATTAAGGACCAACCTGAAAAACCACAGCAGCACTAGAACTACGCTGACGGTGTATAGTATCATAACGAGCATTCCCACCAGGAATCGCTTCACCGGCATCGCGGTCCACGAAATGCGGCCCGATACCCATTCGCTAGCATACGCATTCCCAAGCCACAGAAGTACCCAGAGTGCGGATGTAAAGATTCCCAGTTTGAAAAACGTGTTAATCTTGCCGCTTACCGGAGGATAGTAAACCACCGTAAGCGCAAAACTCCAGACCACTAACCAGAAGGCAGTTCGGTAACTCTCTTGAAAAATTCGTTTTAGCATTTCGCCCTTCAAGATAATCACAATCACTTACAGTTCGCGACCATCCCCTCTACCATGCCCTTTCCCCAGACCGGTGCCAGTGCGTCTGTTCCTGTTGGTGGTACCGCAAAAATTGCCTGGGCTTTCCGCGCCGTGGCACACGCTTCCCCGGTCGACGCATGAAAGAACCGTGCCGTACCAAACTGCATCTGGGCCATGAGCCCCAGGGCGCGCGGATTGTTGGGATTAAGTGCAAGTGCTTTCCCAAAGGCCTGCATGGCTAGTCCCGAATACTGCTGGCCGCGGGTGGCCGGATCAACAGAAACCCGGATCGTGCTGATAAATCCTTCCAGGGTGATGATTTCATCGTTATTCGGTTGAATCGCTGACGCCCTGTCCGCATACACCTTGGCCTGATCCAGATACTTGTCCTTCGTTGCAACATCTGCTTCCTTCGTGGCCATCATAATATATCCGAAAGCTGCATAATACGAAGGCTCCCACTTTCCCTTCTCCGCATTGCTTATACGGTCAAGGACATTCACTGCTTCTTGAATTTCCAGGATGGTTTCAGCTTTATAAACCTTGTCTATGGCCTTCTGCATTGCTTCGATATAACCGGCATTGGCTTGTGCGGCGACTGCTGAAATCAGCATCAGAACCGTCAGTATCATTTTTGTTCTCATCGTTGTGTGTTTGGTTGTGTTAAAGATTTGGTAGTTGATTCACAGATTTGTTTTTAGAGATCGTAATAAAGACGCCTAGAAAAATGAAGTGATTGGCCGGTTGACGTATGGGAACCCGGGCATACGTTCCGTCCGAACCAGGGGCCGATGCATATCGGTAACCGAAAATGTTATCGCGCCCAAGAATATTGGTACATGAAAAATGAATGATGAGCCAGTTTTTGGGTAGGTAGGAAATGTTGGCGCTCAGATCCTGGTAGGTCGGTGTGCGGTCCGAATTGAATCCGGAAGAATTCGGATTGAAATAAGGCCTTCCACTGGCAAACGAATACGTAAAGCCGAGTTGTGATTTTATGGCTGTTACAAAGTGCTTGTAGACCAGCGAGAAATTATGCGACGAAGCAAACGCAGGCACGGCCGCGTATGGGAAATTTAAGTAGTCCCGTTCAGTATCCAGATACGAGTAGGACACCCAATAGTCTACGTTTCTTAGGGTGCCGTTATCCCGCCAGAAGAGCTCCACCCCTTTTGCATATCCATGCCCATCATTTCGCAGCTGTGAAGGATCGTTATTGAAGTACTTTACCAAGCTGGAATAGCGTTTGTAATAAGTTTCGACGCGAAAGGTCTTGTTGGGCGTCACCACCTGATAATTCAATATGAAGTGCTCCGCTTTCTCTGGATTCAGCACAGGATCCACACGCAGAAACTTATTCGCAGGGGACTGTCTGAAAATTCCATAGGCAAAGGAATACTGACCAACCTTCCCAGGCTTGAACGCCAGGGACAAGCGTGGATCAACACCGACTTGACCGTTGAGGGAATTATGCTCGGCGCGTAATCCCACCTTGGATACAAAGTATTTGCTGGCATACATCTCTGCTTCCACAAACGAAGCAGAGATCCTCTCCTGAAACGACAAAGCAACGGGCGCTGAGGATCCAGCAAGCAGCGTGGATGCGGTATAGTCACGAATGATTGTTTCTCCACCCACACGAAAGTCCACACGATTCGAAAAGGAATTTTCCAATACGACTTTCCCATGCACCCCGTTCTCCTGCTCATCGAAGGGCACCTGATCAATTGCCACCTGGTTGCGGTTGTGATTATACGAAAGGCCGCCGCGCACCGCCCACGTGCCGCCCAGCGACTGGCTGTATGTTGCATTCCCATACCCATAGGTATTGGTGAGATCAATGAGAGACTTCAATTCCGGCTGCACAATGTCGTGATTATACATCGCCAGGTGCGACCGATTGAAGTTGCCATAAAATTTCAACAGCCCGTTCTGGCCTGTCTCTTGGCGAAACGCTGCACTGGTCTCGACGGAATTCGGTGCGGTTTTCCAGTCAACGCGCTGGTTTATAAAATTGAAATACGGATTGATGTTGGTGTACTGGACTTTTCCCGAGGCGGATGCTTTATCCCATACCTGCGTGTGAGCAACGTCCCCCCCTACTGACAGAAAACCAATATCGGTCTGGTTATACTCTGCCTTGTCCTTTGAACTCAACACCAGCGCCGATGACAGGGCCTGGCCATACTCCGCGGAATAACCCCCTGTGCTGAAACTCGTTCCTTTGAACATGAAAGGAAGAAAGCGGCCGCGGGACGGCGTGTTGGGTGCCGCCGGGCCGTATGCATCCAACACCACCATGCCGTCAATAAAGGTCCGTGTTTCATTGCCATCGCCTCCACGAACAAAGAGTCGCCCACTCTCACCCACTTTCGTTGTCCCAGGCAACGTGTTTAGTGCACCCGCAATATCTGCTGTCGCGCCGGCGGTGGTCGCAATGTCGATGGCTTTCAAAATCGTACGTCGCTTTTCGTCACCGGCAGTAAACGACCCGGCAGAAATGGTGACTGCTTCCAACTGATTGATCTCTTCCCTAAGTGCAATCGTCAGCGTGATATTCGATCCATCTAGGACAACGGGTTGTTCGTGGTTCGTGTACCCCACAAATGTCACCAGCAATATATGGCTCCCTGCTTCTTCGGTTGTAAACCGAAATACTCCTAGCGCGTCCGAACTGGCCCCGTCATAGGCTCCGCGGATAGAGACGTTGGCTCCCGGAATCGGTTCTCCCTTGAGGTCGGTGACTGTACCTGAAAGGCTGGTCTGGCTTTGGGCAGCTGCACTGACTAATACGAACAGGAGTAATGAGATTTTCATGAGGCCTTTTTGGGCTTGTTCACGACAATAGTGCCTTCCATGTCTCACTAAAATCAGCGCGAATTGCTCAACTGTAGCACGGGCAGGATGAGATGTAAAGAACAAAGGATGGGCATATGGAGGTATTGGATTATTTTTGGCCCTTATATCACTAGAAAGTCCCTCGAATGGCCGATTACAGCAAAGAAGAGATCCGTAGAATTGAAGAAAAGTGGCGTGCCAACTGGATAAAGAATCGGGTTTACAAAACCGATATCGATCCGGCGAAACCCAAATACTATGTGCTCGATATGTTTCCCTACCCTTCCGGGGCTGGCCTTCACGTAGGACACCCGCTGGGCTATATCGCTTCCGATATTGTTGCGCGGTACAAGCGGATCAAGGGGTTCAATGTCCTCCACCCGATGGGTTTCGATGCCTTCGGACTGCCAGCGGAGCAATATGCGCTGGAGCACGGAATCCATCCGGCTGTTTCTACGCAACAGAATATTGAGACCTTCAAGCGGCAATTGGGCCAAATAGGATTCTGCTACGACTGGTCGAGGGAAGTGCAAACATGCGATCCCAGCTATTACAAATGGACGCAATGGATTTTCCTCCAGATCTTTGACAGCTGGTACAATCGCCGCAAGCAGCAAGCCGGGAGAATCAGTACGCTAATCGAAATTCTTGCCCTGGAAGGCAACACGAATCATCCATTTCCAAGCAGCAAGTCCCGGACCCGCGACGGGAAGGAAGTTTTTTCTGCATCCGAATGGAAGGAATTCAACGAGAAGACAAAGCAAGAGATTCTCATGCACTACCGGCTGGCCTACCTGGCCTACACGGATGTGAATTGGTGCGAGGCGCTCGGTACCGTGCTTGCCAACGATGAAGTTATCAACGGAGTAAGTTACCGCGGTGGTTTTCCTGTCGTCAAGCGCCAAATGCGTCAATGGAGCCTTCGAATCACTGAGTACGCAGAGCGACTTCTTTCAGGCCTGGACCAGATTGACTTCAGCGAGTCCATGAAAGACATCCAGCGTAACTGGATTGGGAAAAGCGAAGGAGCCCGTATTGAGTTTCAGGTTAAAAGCGAAAAGGGCACCGTCACCTCCATGACCGTATTTACCACCAGGCCGGATACTATTTATGGTGTAGACTTTATGGTAGTCGCTCCGGAGCACGACATGGTAAAGCAGATTACCTCCAAAGCCCAACAACAGGAAGTAGACGCATACCTGAAATATGTGGAAAGCCGCTCCGAAATTGACCGCATGGCGGAGGTCAAAAAGATCACGGGCTGCTTCACCGGCGCCTATGCCATCAACCCGATGAGCAAAAAAGAGACTCCGATTTGGATCAGTGAGTATGTCCTCGCCGGCTACGGTACCGGCGCCATCATGGGCGTTCCCTGCGGCGACGAACGGGACTACAAATTCGCCAAGCATTTCAAACTACCCATTACAAACATCATCGGCAGTCACTATGACGGCTCGGAGGCGAATCCGACATTTGATGCAATCCTGGAAAACTCCGGTTCACTCAACGGCATGGTGATGCGCGACGCGATACCGGTGGTAGTCAGCGAACTAGAAAAGTTGGTTGCCGGAGCAAGTCAGATCAATTACAAAATGCGGGATGCCGGGTGGAGTCGTCAACGGTATTGGGGAGAGCCGTTTCCGGTGGTTTACAGGGAAGATATGCCGTATGCGATGGACGAGGCCGATCTCCCGCTTACATTGCCCGACTCGGATAACTTCAAACCTTCGGGAAGTGGCGAAGGACCGCTGGCGAATATACCCGACTGGATTTCCTTCGCCCCCGGTCAAAAGCGCGACAGTAGCACCATGCCTACCCACGCAGGCGCCGCCTGGTATTTCCTCAGGTACATGGATCCGCACAACGACAAAGAATTTGCTGACAGAAAATCCCTGGACTACTGGAATCAGGTGGATGTGTACATTGGCGGCTCCGAACATGCCGTTGCCCACTTGCTCTACTCACGCCTCTGGGTAAAGATCCTCCATGACCTGGGCTATCTCAATTTTGACGAACCCTTCAAAAAACTTATCAACCAGGGGAAAATTACCGGTGACTCCAGGTTTGTTTACCGCCTTCGCGGAAAAAATACGTACGTCTCTTCCGGCCTCATCGGCCAATTCGAAACGGATCCTCTTCATGTAGACGTCAGCTTGGCCAACGGACTGGAACTGGATGTGGAGGGATTCAAAAAGTCCAGGCCGGATTATGCAAACGCAGAATTTGTTCTGGAGAATGGAAAATATATATGCGGATCCGCTATCGAGAAAATGTCGAAGTCAAAATACAATGTTGTAAATCCCGACGACATCATTGGCCGCTATGGCGCTGACACCCTCCGCATGTACGAAATGTTCCTCGGACCCCTGGAGCAATCAAAGCCCTGGAGCACCAACGGCATTGACGGTGTCTATAAATTTCTCCGGAAATTCTGGAATCTCTTTCATGATGGGAGTGGTACATTTTCCGTCAACGGGGATGCTCCTTCACCGGACGAACTAAGAACGTTGCATAAAACCATCAAGAAGGTCCAACACGATATCGAGAGCTTCTCGTTCAATACATCGGTCAGTGAATTTATGATTTGCGCGAATGAATTGACGGGGTTGAAATGCAACAAGCGTCAGGTCCTGGAACCGCTCGTAGTGGCCTTGTCCCCTTTTGCTCCCCATGTTTGTGAGGAACTCTGGTCGTTGCTTGGATATGACCGCACTATTCTTGAAGCCACCTATCCGGCTGTTGAAGAGAAGTTTCTACAGGTGAGTTCGCATGCGTACCCCATCTCCATCAACGGAAAAGTGAGGGCGACGATGGAGTTTGCCCTCGACATGCCCGCCGCAGAAATGGAACGCATAGTGCTCGCGTCCGAAAGCATCCTAAAATGGACGGATGGCAAGCCTCCTCGTAAAGTTATCATCGTCCCAGGAAGGATCGTAAATATCGTACTCTGACCCACTGACCTTTTCAGAATCCTAGAGTTTTCAATGTACTGTTGGTTAAAGGTGGTTAGCAACAATTAATTAACTTAGCGGCCCACTAACCAATCGTTATGCCACATTCCAGAATTGCAGGACTCGGCCATCACGTACCGGAGACTGTTATTACCAACGAATACCTTTCTTCGATCATGGAAACCACCAACGATTGGATCGTTGAGCGGACCGGCATCCAGGAACGACGCTGGATAGACCCCAAGACCGATACGGTGGCCAACATGGCAGCCAAGGCATCGCGTATGGCGCTGAAGAATGCGGGGCTCGTCGAAAAGGATATAGACTTTATCGTGTTTGCAACGATTACCCCGGATTATTTCTTCCCAGGTTCTGGGGTTTTGCTGCAGCGGGAGCTGGGACTGGAGAGCATCGGCGCACTGGATATTCGCAATGCATGTTCGGGTTTCATTTACGCCTTGAGTACCGCCGATCAGTTCATCAAGTCCGGTATGTACAAAACCATTCTGGTAGTGGGGGCAGAAATTCAATCCACCGCGCTTGACGTGACTACACGCGGGCGCAATGTTTCGGTGATTTTTGGAGATGGCGCCGGCGCTGCCGTGTTGCAGGCGACCGATATGCCGGGCATTTTATCGACACACCTCCATTCCGACGGACGATTTGCGGAAGAATTATATGTAAAAGATCCGGGCAGCAGCCGCCCGCGCGAACAGCGGCAGCCAGAGCAGATTCTAGATACCACGGATTTTAAAGTGGTCATGAACGGAAACCAGGTCTTCAAGCATGCCGTTGTACGCTTTATGGAAGTAATCAATGAAGCCTTAACGGCGAATAATCTCAAAAAGGAGCAGATCAGCCTGCTGGTTCCACACCAGGCCAACCTCCGCATCAGTCAATACATTCAGTCCAAACTCGAATTGAGAGACGACCAGGTGTATAACAACATCATGCGGTACGGCAACACTACGGCAGCGTCAATCCCAATAGCACTCAGTGAGGCCGTAGCGGAGGGAAGAGTGAAAGAAAATGACGTAATTTGTTTAGCCGCCTTTGGAAGTGGATTTACCTGGGCTTCCGCCCTCATTCGATGGTCCTAACCCGAACATGAAATACTGATGCCATGAAGACTGCTGCCTACAATCCTAGTCCACTGGAAGTGGACATTGCCAACGCCTTGTTTATTCTTCAAAAAGACATTGAAAAACACCTGCAGGGCAACCAGGTGGTTCACGTAGAAAGCAACATCAAGCGGGATAATCCGATGGTCAAGTTCAGCCTGGTGGATAAAGACGGGGATCCCCACGAAATCGTAGTCCGGATCATCCAGATTCCAGACAAATTCTAACCCGGGGAATACGAACCCTAATCCCCTCCTTTTCGTATTTTAGCAGGTAAACTCACATCGCATGAAGAAGCTGTTGGCATTGGGTGCTGTAATTTCCGCGTTTGTTCTCCTATCTTTCTCTCCCCCTGCAGACAGGTACTTCGAAATCGCAAAGAACCTTGACATTTTTGCCACCCTGTTCAGGGAGGTCAACACGCTGTACGTGGATGAAGTGAATCCGAACACGCTGATGAAAACCGGCATTGACGCTATGCTGGCGTCGCTGGATCCCTTCACCAATTATATTCCCGATGATGAAGTGGAGGATTACCGTACAATCAACACGGGGCAATACGGAGGGATTGGAGCCGTGACACGCGACATGAACAAGCGCACGGTAGTCACCATGATTTATGAGGGCTATCCGGCTTACAAGGGGGGACTGAAAATCGGTGACGAGGTCATCAAAATGGATGAGATAGAACTCTCCAAACTTACTACCGAGCAAGCCAACCACCTGATGCGCGGACAGGTGGGTACGCCAGTGTCCCTCACCATCAAACGGTACGGCATCAAGGATCCCATCAAGCTGCAGTTCAAGCGCGAGAAAATAAAAATCAACAACGTGCCGTATTATGGAATGATGGCCGGAGGCATCGGGTACGTACAGCTTGCCAATTTCACACCCGACGCCGGAAAAGAAGTCCGCAGCGCCGTTGTTTCCTTGAAAGAATCCGGCGCCAAAGCCATCATCCTGGATCTCCGCGAAAACCCCGGAGGGCTCCTCAACGAGGCCGTTAACATTTGCAATATTTTTCTGCCAAAAGGAAAGCTGGTAGTAACGATGAAAGGTAAAATTGCCGAGTATAATAGCGCCTATGAAACGCCGGCTGCACCTACCGACCTGGAGATTCCTGTCGCCGTACTCATCAACCGGGGCAGCGCTTCCGCCTCTGAAATTGTGGCGGGCACCTTGCAAGACTATGACCGTGCAATCATTATTGGAGAAAAATCATACGGCAAGGGGCTTGTCCAGCTCACCAGGCCGGTGGGATACAATTCGCAGATAAAAATTACCACCGCCAAGTATTACACCCCAACCGGTCGCTGTATCCAGGTGCTGGATTACTCCCATCGCCGGGCAGACGGAAGCGTCGGCTCCATTCCCGATTCGATAAAGAAATCATTTAAGACAACGCGAGGGAGAACGGTGTATGACGGCGGGGGCGTGGACCCTGATATCGCCGTCGAGGATGTTACTATGGCGCCGATCACACAGGCATTGTATGTGGAAGGCCTGCTCTTTGACTTTGCAACGATCTACGCATCCAAACGGGTGACCATCGGCGAAGCAAAGAACTTTTTGTTGACTGAAGCAGACTATCAGGAATTCCTCACATGGATCAAGACCAAATCCTACAAGTACCAGTCACCTCTCGAACAACAACTCGAGCTGTTGAAGACCACTGCCAAAGCGGAGCGGCTGTATGAAGAACTGCGCCCGCAGCTTGACCAATTGCAGCAGCGCGTCGCCGAAGGGCGCAAAAATGATCTGCTCACATTCAAAGATCAAATCAAGACCCTTTTGGAATCCGAAATTGCAGGCCGCTATTTTTTGGAGCGGGGCCAGGTGGAAGTCTCATTCAAAGGAGATCAGGAGATCCGCAAGTCGGTAGAGATTCTTAACAACACGGTGCAATACCGAAAAATTCTAAACCCTTGAATGGCCGAGGAGTCTGGACTACATTCATGCTTACCCATAGCCTCCACTCCGTTGCTGCTCAATCCTGACCATCACACTTGCTAACACCTTGCAGAATGATGAAACCTGAAACAATCTTTCAAGTATGCAACACGGCAGCCCCTGTTGGGTGGCTCCTCATGGCCGTTGCCCCCCGCTGGAAATGGACCAATCAATTGGTACTGTCGGGGCTTTTCCCCCTGGTCCTTGGTCTCGTGTACCTGGCCTTGATAGTTTACTCCTTTGGAAGCACCGAGGGTAACTTCAATTCGCTGGCGGGAGTTACCAAACTTTTCGAAAATCCCTACGCCCTCACCGGGGGATGGATACACTACCTCGCATTCGATATGTTCATCGGTGCCTGGGAAGTTAAGGACAGTCAGAAACATGGCATGCACCACCTGCTTGTTGTCCCCTGCCTTTTCTTTACGCTCATGTTCGGTCCCGTAGGCCTGATTCTCTACTTTGCCGTTCGGCTTGTGAAAACCAAGAAGTTGTTCCATGAAGGCTAACATGTTTTTGGAATTGAAGCAGCGGAACCTTGCGCTGTTCTGGTTTGGATGGTTCAACATTGGCTTGCTTCTCTTTGCCCTGATGATGTTCGCTGTTGACAACACGATTGTCAGCGGAATCAACGCATGGATCAAACCGATGAAATTTGCCATCTCCATTGCTGTCTATTCATGGACCTTTGGCTGGCTCCTTCATTATCACACACGTCCCAAGGTCAATTCACTCATTACGGCAGGCGTGATCATTACTATGTTCGTTGAAGTAGCCCTGATTTACATGCAGGCATTCCGGGGAACGAGTTCACACTTCAACGTATATACCGTTTTAGATGGTGCGGTCTTTAGCATCATGGGGATCTTCATTGCAATCAACTCGGTCATAAATCTCTATGTGGCCGTTTTATTCTTTTCAAAGGATATTTCACTTGACGGTCAGGCTTTGTGGGCCTGGCGCGCCGGGTTAATTCTCTTTTTTCTCGGGGGAATCTCGGGCGGATGGATGGTAGGTCAATTGAGTCACACGGTCGGGTTGAGCGACGGGGGCCCCGGACTGCCCTTCCTGAACTGGAGTACGGTTGCCGGAGATATCCGGGCCGCCCATTTTGCAACCCTGCATGCCCTCCAGGTGTTACCCCTGATGTCGTACTTCATCACAACGAGGCTCGGCGTGTCCACCCAACGTTGGCAGGTTGCGTTTATAATCGCCTATTCCATCCTGTGCGTCTACCTGCACATCCATGCGTACCTCCGACTCCCAGTACTGGCAGTTTAGACTGCTGCTAACGCAAAAACAGTATTTCACGGTATTTCACCAACGGCCAGTCCTCATCGTCCACCAGCAGTTCGAGGTGATCCACCGCATCCCGTATCTTGTCGAAGTATTTCTCCTTCACTTCATCACAGTAAGCAAATGCCCGCTTGTGCGTATCGGTAATCTTGTTGATGCGCTTGCGTTCCTCAATCATCTGACGGACTCCATTCTTGATGATGTCAATGTAGCCGGAGGCTTCCTTGATGGTTTGTACCACGGCCTTATTATCAATGCCGAGGCTCTTCAGTCCATTGGCATTCTGGATCAATTTGTTCTGGTAGACGATGGCCGTAGGGATAATATGATTCATAGCCAAATCCCCCAGCGTCCTCGATTCAATTTGAACACGCTTGATATATACTTCAAGCCTGATTTCGTGACGCGCTTCCAGCTCCTTCGCAGACAAAACGCCGTGCCGCTCAAATAGTTGAACGGCATCTTTCGCAACGTATGCTTCGATTGCCCGCGGCATGTTTCTGAAATTATTCAGGCCGCGCTTTGCGGCCTCCTTGACCCAACCTTCAGAATACCCATCGCCCTCAAACCGGATGTCCTTGGATTCTTTGATGTATTTCCGCAACAGGTTGGCCATGGCCAATCTCTTTTCAGTACCCTTCTCAATCTCCCGGGTCACTGCTTCATGGAATTTATCCAATTGGTCGGCCACGATGAGATTCAATACCGTCATCGGCACCGCGCAATTATCACTGGATCCAACGGCGCGGAATTCAAATTTGTTTCCTGTAAACGCAAACGGTGAAGTCCGGTTTCGATCGGTAGCATCCAGGATGATTTCCGGGATCTGGTCGATCCCCAGTTTCATGTACATGTTTTCGCCCTTCTCAATCTTTACGTTGCCCTTCTTCTCCAACTCGTCAAGCACAGCAGACATCTGGCTTCCGATGAACACGGACATGATAGCGGGAGGCGCTTCGTTGGCACCCAAACGGAAGTCGTTCGCGCCGGAAGCAATACTCGCCCGTAGCAGGTCTGCGTGGGCATGCACCGCCTTGATGGTGGTAACAAAGAAGGTCAGGAAGAGCAGGTTGTCGCGGGCGCTGCTGGAAGGGGCATACAGGTTAATGCCTGAATCCGTAATGAGCGACCAGTTGTTGTGCTTCCCACTTCCATTCATTCCGGCAAATGGCTTTTCATGAAACAATACTTTCAGATCGTGCCTCTCCGCCACGCGCTGCATCACGTCCATCATAAGCTGGTTGTGATCGTTCGCCACGTTCACCTCCTCAAAAAGCGGCGCCACCTCAAATTGACTTGGAGCGACTTCGTTGTGGCGGGTTCTTACTGGAATTCCCAGACGCCAGCTTTCAAACTCAAACTCCTTCATGAAATCATAGATTCGCGAAGGAATCGAACCAAAATAGTGATCCTCCATCTGCTGTCCACGGGCAGGTGCATGTCCAAAGACGGTACGTCCAGCCATTACAAGATCAGGCCGTGCCATGTAGAGCGCCTTGTCCACAACAAAATACTCCTGTTCCGGGCCCAGGCAGGCAACGACATGCTGAATGTCCTTGTCCAGCAATTGGCAGACTTTCGTGGCGGCCAGGTCCACAGCCTTCAACGCTTTCAAGAGCGGAGATTTATTATCGAGCGTTTCCCCGGTGTAAGAAACAAAGACCGTAGGAATGCAGAGGGTCTTCCCATAGAGGAACATGGGCGACGTGGGATCCCATGCCGTGTAACCCCGGGCCTCAAACGTACTGCGGATACCGCCGCTCGGGAAGGAGGAAGCATCCGGCTCCTGCTGCACCAGTTCGCTGCCCTTAAATTTCTCGATGCCGGCAATTGCATCAAAGAACGAATCGTGCTTTTCGGCAGTGCCGCCGGTCATGGGTTGAAACCAGTGGGTAAAATGAGTGGCCCCCTTGCTCATAGCCCACGATTTCGCTGCCGAGGCAACCGCGTCGGCCGTTGCTGAATCAATTTTTTCGTGATTTTTGATCGTGTGCGTCACCTTTTGAAAAACTGCCGGAGCCAGGGAGGCTCTCATATTCTCAGACCCAAATACATTCTCCCCAAAAAAGTCTGAAACCTTGGGGCTTGGGCTTGAGACAGTTACGGGGACTCGTTCATGTAATTTCTTCAGTGCTTCGGTGCGCAATCGTGCCATGGTGGTTGTTTTTTGTCCAGTCTTGCACCAAAAGTATACGTTTTCAGGAATATCAGGGTAGTTTTTGACCCTACTCATTAAAAATATTATACTTTCTGAAACACCTAGGGTTTAAACTGAACCCACCTCGGATCCCCAATATCCGGACCATTGATCAGGACAATGGCAATGGAGTTTTCAAACAGATAGGGTTTTTCAAAGATCACCCGGAATCCCGCAGCGACCAGCTCGGCCTCATACTCTTTCCGTGTGACGACCAGTACGGATTTGCCTTCGCTATAAGCCTGAATCACCTGCGGGGTGTAAAATGTTTTAATGGGTTGCTTAAATGCAAAAACGTAGGCCGCATTGAAGAAGTAATATCCCAGCACCTCCCGTCCGGAATTCTCGATCACGGGCAAACTTGCCGATACCGGGTTCCGCGCGATGATTCGGGGCACGGCAACGTAGAAGAATAGAATGCCGACAAGCCAAAAGGCAAGGAGGTGGGATACCAGAGCCTCCTTCCGGCGGTTCAGGAACAGATACACCGATGCCAGCATGGCACCAACGGGCAACGGGAAAAACAGCCAGGCCAAATTCGGCAAGTCCCCGATCCATTTATCCTGAGAAATGACTTGGTAAAGAAAGAAAGGAACCAGAAGGGAAATTACAAACACTCCAACGCTTCCGAGGCGAGCCATCCTGCTCACTGGCAACTGCCTCGCTAATAAGCCATCCAGGTAGCGGCCAATGACCACGGCACCAAAGGGAATCGCAGGACCGATATAAGTAGGCAGGAAGGAACGTGAAATACTGAAAAAGACCAGTACCGCAATCACACCCAGCGCACATATTAAAACCAGCGGACTGACCTCCCGATCCTGCCAGGCGGCATACAATGCTTTGGGCAGGTAGACGCCGAGCGGGAGCATGCACGCGAAATAAATCACTACGGCAAGGCCTGGAAAACTGCCATGCCCTTCGAACGGAGCAATGAATCTCCCCACATTATGACCCCAAATAAATGCTGCGGGCCACTCCCCATCCGTCGCTACCGACACCGCAATCCACCAGGGTAGTACGATAGCGAGGAATATCCCAATGCCAATCCACACACTAATCCGCCGGAGGCCCGGCCCGTTTAGCTTTCCCTGGATTTGGAGAAACGGAAGCAACACCATTCCTGAAAGCACAACTGCCAGGGGGCCTTTCGCCATAAATGCCAGGGCCACCGACGCGTATGAAACATAGTAGTACCTGTCTTTGCCGGTCTGATGACCGCATGCAAAACTTAGCCACGATGTGGTGAGAAAGAAGATGAAATACGGATCAGGAACGGCCATATGAAATTGTATGCAAACAAACAACGAACTCAACACGATGAGCGCAGCGAAAAATGCAGTTCGCTCATTTTCCATTCGCCGTGTAAAGAAAAACAGTACCATCACCATTGATACTCCCATCAGCACGGAAAACAATCTGGCTGAGAATGCCGAGACGCCAAACAGGGAATATGAAATCATCATGAAGTAATAGTGCAGCGGAGGCTTATCTGTGCGCAACTCGCCGTTAAACGTCGGAGTTACCCAATCTCCGCGCTGCAGCATTTCCATCGCACACGCCGCATTCTTGGCAGCATCCAGAACATAAACAGGGTATCCCCAGAAGTTGGCCCCGATGGACGCTATCGCAAGCAGGAGGATGTACAACCATTTTTTGTCCTGCATCGGTTTATCTATTTTTGATAATCCAAAGATGAAAAAAAAATTCTGGTTCCAGCTCCTCGCATTGATCGCCATTGTCACATGCCTGGCCTTTTATCGAACGTCTGAACATAAAATCAAGGAGCAGGATTTTATTGCGGCACTCCAGCTGAAACAGTCCCCCGCATCCATCCGTTTCTTCCAGATTGTTTCCGACTCCATCAGCTTCATCAGTCTCGGTATTCCTGCCGTGGTCCTCGCCTTCGGCCTGTATCGGAAGAGAAAAATATGGGTGCGTCAGGGACTCATCATCCTGTTGGGCATTGCGCTGGGGGGGCTTATCTCCGCCACCCTGAAGCGTACCATTAAAGAACCGAGGCCCTACGAAGTTGACGCCAGGATTTCGCAATGGAGTGTAGGCGGAAGCAACTCCTTTCCTTCCGGTCACACCGTAGAGGCAACAGCCGCAGCCATCGGCTTCTCCACGCTCCTGATGAGAACTCCTCCGGTCATGCTGCTCTCCATGATCTGGGCGCTGCTGATAATGTTTTCAAGGATCGTCCTTGGCGTTCACAACTTTACCGACATCCTCGGGGGCATCGCTGTAGGATGCATGGGGTTACTCATCGTCCATGATTTGTTTGAACGTCGTCCCCTCCGTGAATGATGGAACTGTCAATCGTCATACCGGTCCTGAATGAAGAAGAAACCGTGCCCTTCCTCACGGAAAGAATAAAGACGTCCCTCCAGGCGTATGATTATGAAATTATCTGGGTGGACGACGGCTCTTCCGACAAGACCGCCCGCTTCATCAAGGAATGGTCTGATCACCGCACCCGCCTTATTTCGTTGAGACGGACGTACGGTCAAACCGCTGCCATCGCTGCCGGTATTGACGCTGCTCGCGCCACCTACGTAGTGACCATGGATGGAGACCTTCAAAACAATCCGGAAGACATCCCGAAGTTGCTGGACAAACTCAAACAGGAAAATTGGGACGTGATCACCGGGGTTAGGAAAGATCGAAAAGATGGTTTCATTCGCCGTATACCTAGCCGCATTGCAAACAGATTAATACGGAGTATTTCCGGGGTAACCGTGCGCGATTACGGATGCTCGCTCAAGATTTTGAAAACTCCCATCGCCAAGAATCTCGGACTTTACGGAGAGCTCCACCGTTTTATCCCCATTCTGGCTGCCTTGCAAGGCGCCACGCTTGGTGAAATGGAGGTTTCGCATTCAGCCCGCAAGTACGGTAGGTCCAAATACGGGCTTGGCCGGACACTAAACGTAGTCAGCGACCTATTCCTGCTGTTCTTTTTTCAAAAATATTTCAGACGCCCCATTCATTTTTTTGGTCCGCTCGGAATGGTTACGCTGGGATCCGGATTGGCGATCAGCTTTTATTTGCTTGTCGTCAAGCTGATGGGACAGGATATCGGCGGACGGCCCTTGCTTACCCTGGGTGTTGTGCTGGTTCTTGCCGGTATCCAGTTTCTCACGTTCGGGCTCATTGCAGAGCTCATGATGCGCATCTACTACGAATCACAGCAGAAAAAAATCTATGAAGTAAAAGAAATCTTCGTTGGAAAAGAGTCTTCGTAAGGCAGCCACGCTCTTCCTCAAGGTGGCCGTCAGCGTGGCCGCCCTGTGCATCGTATTTCAAAACATTGACCAGAGCAGGTTGGTCCACCTTTTCACAAGTGTCAACTTAGGGTGGTTTGCCCTTGGCTTTCTCCTTTACAATCTGTCCAAAGTCGTGAGCGCATTCCGGTTGTCGGTTTATTTTCTTGCCAACGGTATTCAGATTTCCAACAAAGAGAACCTCAATCTCTATTACCTGGGGATGTTCTATAATCTCTTCCTTCCCGGAGGAATTGGCGGTGATGCCTATAAAGTATGGCTCATAAGCAGGCACCCTAACTACACCGCCAAATTGACTCTTCAATCTATTCTCTTTGACCGCTTCAGCGGGACTATGGCGTTGGGCGCGTTCTGTTGTGTATTTGGCTGGTGGGCTTTCCCTAATCTTCCATTCCGCGAAGTCCTTCTTGTGGCCCTTCTTGTATCCGTGCCGTTATTCTATACAGCGACCTACATTCTTGCACGTCCATTTATTCCCTCCTTTACAAGAACTTCCCTCCTGTCCATGGTGGTTCAGGGAACACAGGTACTTTGCGCCTGGTCGCTGCTTAACAGCTTGTCGATCCAGGATAACCTTGCCGCTTACTTCTCGGTGTTTTTGTTCTCCTCCCTTGTCTCCGTTCTGCCTATCTCTATTGGAGGGATTGGAATGCGTGAGCTCGTGTTTGTGATGGCGGCCGGATTCTCGCCTATTGCCAAGGATGATTCCGTAGCATTCTCCTTATTGTTCTTCTTTGTGACAGCGCTCAGCTCCCTCCCGGGAGGGGCGGTTCCGTCACCCCGGTTAAAAAATTAAGCAGTGCCGCTCCTTCCCTGAACCGTTTCAAACTGCTCCTCGTAATCTTCCCGAAGAGTTCCCATCCATCGGTCCCACCAGAGGAAATAAAGGCCATAATTCCCCTTTACATACTGGTGATGCTGATTGTGGCTGATGGAAGTGTTGATCCATTTTCCAATAAAGGTAGTTGTGAACCTCCGGGGATAAAGTTCATACCCCAGATGGCCATACACATTATACACCATCATGATGAGCAGGAACAGGCCAATGGCCAACGGGTGTATGGGGTAAAAGAACGGTACGATCGCGATGATTCCGAATTCAACAACCGCTTCGAGCGGGTGAAAGGCCATGGCTGCCCAGGGTGATGGGTTTGTTGACAAGTGATGAACTTTGTGAAACCAGGGGAATAATCGTGGATGGTGCATGAGCCGGTGCATCCAGTAGAAATACGCATCATGAACAAGCAGCGTCAGACCCACACTCGCCAACAGATAGCCTACACCGTACGTATTAATGCTGTGGTACACCATGGTAAATCTTGCCAGCGGACCGAAAAAGAAAAGGTAGCCCAGCGATGCAAAAATAAACACGGTGGCAACAGAATACGCAAACTCCCTTCGGTAGTCAGACGTTACCGGAAACTTCAACTGAATCTTCCTCCAGGACTTTGTTTTTTTCCAAGCAACATAGAACAACAGGAAGGCCACGGAAGCCAGGATCAAGTATCGAAAGAAGATGATCAACAAAATCACAAAGAATTTGTTGTCCAGGGCCTGTAAATCCATCCTGAAATTTCGGAAAACTTAGAAGATAATCCTACGGGGATGCGTAGGCTCAACATGCTTTTAATTGGACTTCTTCACCGAACCACCGCTGCTGGAGTTGGCGTTGGTTTTCAACGGGTTGCCCCGATACCGCACACTTCCTCCGCTGCTGGCATTGGCGCGAAGGTCCTGCGTTACACTCAGCTTGATACCGCCGGCACTGCTGGCGCTGGCCTCGGCACGCTCCACGGTGAGGTTGTACGCGTCGATATCTCCGGAACTGCTGGCCTCCGCATCGATCGATTTAGCGGTACCTTGAAGGATGACGTCTGCGGCGCTGGAGGCGTGCACTCGCACATCTGTTGCATCGAGACTTACCTCAATATCTGCGGCGCTGGAGGCATGAATTTCCATGGAATTGCAACGGATCGGTCCGTCAGAAAATACATTCGATGCTGAACTGGCAGAAATTCGGTCCAGGCTTACGTAATTGACATATACTTTTACGGTGCTTTTACCCCGGAAGAAACTATTGTTTCGCAGGTGAATCTTGAGGTACGACCCGGAAACCTCTGTCACAATATTCGACAGGCTTTCACCCGTTGCTTCCACACGGACGCTTTCTTTATCGGCCTTTTTCAAGTATACATCAATGGCCTCGCCGGTCTTTACGCCGGTGAATCTGTCCACATTCCGTACCTCACTTTGCTGAGCCAAGCATGGCGCTGCGCCCAGGCAACACAAAAGAATAAAACCTTTCAATTTCATAAATTCCACCGTTTATTCCATGGACAGGGAAGTGTCGTAAAGGTTGCATTTTCCTCTCATATGGTCCTAAATTTTTGCTTCTATTTTCCAATTCCACAATATTTGTACTAAATTCGATGCTTTCAGCAAATCATAGTTGTAAAACAAAAAGTCATGATACGAGAACAGCTCAATATGCTTATTAATCTGGCCACCAGCGACAAAACGGTGGAAGACAAGGAGGCCAAGACCATTCACATGATCGGCAAGGTCAACGGCATTCCCCGCGAAGAGGTGGAGGCCATGCTTAAGAAGCCCAAGCCCATTGGAGACCTCAGTGCGTTTACGGAAGATCAAAAATTCGAAAATCTTTACCAGCTTATACAGCTTATGAAAAGTGACGGCCAGGTATTCAAGAGCGAAATTCAATTTTGCGAAGAAATGGCCGATCGACTGGGTTACAAAAGACAGGTAATCGGAGAACTTTCATCCAAAATATTCAGTGACCCCACCATCACTTCCGACAGGAAGTCGTTGATGGCGCGGGCCCACAAGTTCCTCAAGTAGACATCGGGTCAATGAAAGAAGCCGGTTCAGTTTGGACCGGCTTTTTTATTTCCTGTCATACACCTTTTTACCCCCCAACACGGTCATCACTATTTGCGTATTCAGGAGTTCCCCCTCGGGAACCGTCATGATATCCTGCGAAAAAACCGTGAAGTCAGCCAGTTTGCCCACCTCAATGGATCCCTTTACTTTTTCTTCAAAGGCCCCGAAGGCAGCATCCAGCGTGTACGAACGCAGGGCCTGTTCCCGGGTCATCTTCTGGTCCGGCTCATAGCCGCCCTCCGGTTCTCCTTTCAGCGTCTGCCTGCTCACGGATGCAAAGAAACTTGCGATGGGAGTTATCGGTTCCACAGGGACATCGGTACCATTGATTACAACCGCTCCCGTTTTCAGCAGGGCTTGCCACATGTAGGCACCCTCCCGGATTCGCTTTTCGCCAAGCCGTTCAATGGCCCATGGACGGTCGGATGAGAGGTGTACGGCCTGCATCGCCGGGATGACACCCAACTTTCCAAACCGCGGTATATCGTCCGGATGAAGGTGCTGGGCATGCTCAATCCGAAAACGGTGGTCCTTCTTATCGGGGTTCTCTCTGAACGCCGTTTCGTACCGATTCAATACTTCACTGTTTGCCCGGTCGCCAATGGCATGGGAGCAAATCTGGAAGCCATGTTGCAGTCCCTCGCGGGATATGGTAAGAACCGTATCCATAGGGAATGTGGGCATACCGTGCGTGTCAGGCCGATCGGTGTACGGCTCCAGCAGCCATGCGCCACGCGAGCCCAGCGCCCCATCACAATTCAGTTTGATCGAGCGGATGGTGACGCCACGCGGATCAATTTCCGGTCCCCGGGCATACCATTCCCGGATCAGTTCTCTGTCCCAGCCTGTGATCATCACATACAACCGTGTCTTCAACCTCCCCTCCGTACGGAACTGTTTGAAAAGATCAATCGCGGTGCGGGAGGCCCCGGCATCGTGAAAACTGGTGATGCCATTACGGCCGCATGCCTCCATCGCCAGGGTCAGCGCTTTCGCATCTGTCTCCGGCGAGTTTTTTGGAATGAACCGCACGATGAGGCTCTGCGCCCTTTCATTAAATATGCCCGTGGGGTTTCCGAACTTATCCCGGATGATCTCTCCTCCTTCACCCATCTCGGAAGACAGCTTTTCCAAGGACAACTGGTTTACGCCCGCGATCTGCATGGCTTTTGCATTTGCAAACCCTGCATGGCCGCTGGCATGACCCAAGTATACCGGGTTGTCCGGGGAGACAGCACTTAGTTTCTCATGCGTCTGAAATCCTTTAACCATTTTGTCTGGTTTTGAATCCCATTTGTCCTGATGCCATCCCCTGCCTATAATCCATTGACCGGGCTGTGCCACGGCCACCGCATTCTTCACCTTTTCGACCAATTCCTCATAGCTCTTCACTTCCATCAGGTCCAGGTTCATTTCGCTATATCCCAATCCCATGATGTGACCGTGTGATTCAATGAACCCGGGCGTCATAGTCGCCCCGTTGAGATCCACGATCTCTGTATCCTCCCCTTCGTAGGCCGACACATCCGACAAACTCCCGGCGAAAACAATCGTGTCGCCCTTCACCGCAACAGCTTCCACCGTGGGGAACGCTTCGTTGACCGTGTAGATGGTTCCTCCGCGGATAATGAGATCGGCAGTTATTTTTTTGGATTGGCAACCCCAGGCACACAAGGCCAGTAAGAGTAAAATTTTTCTCATATAAATTTTTTGTGAAAAACGAATGTACAAGGAAACTCAGTTACTTCATACTTCCAACAGCATTGGAAAAAGTTTAAAGTATCTTCGCAAAAAAGGAATTATGAAGCGACTACTCTTCCTACTCGTCCTGCTTGCATCAGGGTATACTTCCTGGGCACAGAGCGTTGGTTTATCCTTCTCGTATTTTATACCGCGGAACGGGGATTTTTCAACGCCGATCAGCCCCTTCTCGATTCGCGGGATCGGTGTCGACCTTAACCGCTTTATTGCGCTCGAAACAGGAGCATCCCTGTACCGCATGTCCGGCCTGAACATTATTGACCTTCCCTTTGAGAGTAAATCAGCGTTGACAGGTCCCAACTTTACCATCTTCATCCCGGCGGAACTGGTTTTTCAACTCAAAGGCAAGGGCGTAGGCCTCGATATCAAAGCGGGAGCATTTTTCTTTTACGCCTTTGATCAGCAGTTGAATTACGGAAACATGGACAAAGCGCTGAGGGCGTACACCGGGTGGGATGTTGTCAATTCTAATTTTGCTTTTGAAAACAAACCAGGCTTTGGCTACCTCGCCGGTATAGAGTTCACCGTCGATGTAACCAGCCAGTGGGGCCTTTCTCTGGAAACCAATTACCTGATGGGTGGTTCAGGTATTCCTCTCAGCGGTTCCTATGCCGGCGGGACACTAGGAGGAACGAACGCGACGGTTCCGGCACAATACAAGGATGCAAAAGTAGATTATACCGGATTGGAGTTTTCCATTGCCATCCTGTTCAAGACCGGCAGAAGATAATCTAATACATCCGTGTTGAACTTCCTGGCCATCTACGTATTCGCCTGGAGTTCCATGATTTTGTTTTCCACGATAATGAATACATGATCCGCTTCACCGGGGCGGATGACGGCCAACCCAGTAAACGATCCAAAAGCCGGAACGACCATCTGGTTTCCCGACTTCCAAAAGCACGGGAAAGTAAGTGATTGACGCCCCTTGCCCACGAGGCGCGCGCCCGGGTGAATATGACCGGCGACGTTAGTAAACCCAGCAGGAATGTCCTCTGGCTCGAGGGGTTCGTGGGTCAACAAAAGCGTCCCGACCTCCATCTGCCCAATAACATTTATCCCGTAGCGAACATACTGTTGCTCACTCAGTACATCGTGATTTCCCCGGATGAGGTCAAATGTGCAGGCCGGAAAATGATTTACAATCTGACCCACCACCTCCCAGTCATCGTTGTATGCACTGTGAAAGAGGTCTCCCAGAAAAATGGTACGCTGCGGCTTCACCTTGTTGATGCAATCAATGAGGCGCTCTGCATTCTTCCGATTGGCGGCAAGCGGCACAGGTAGGCCGGCACGACGGAAGTGGTTTACCTTTCCAAAATGTAAGTCGGCTACAACGAGTGTCCGGGCAGACCTGAACCAAAGCGCCCGTTCCGGCATCAATTCCACATCCATTTCGGAAATCCTGAGTTCCATCGTTGCAATGCTTTGTGCAATAATGTGAACGATATGTCACTTGACAAAATCGGTTTTTCGACCCAAGAGAATCACTTTTTTTCCCGGATATGCGGTTTTTCTTATGCTCCATCAGGGGCAAAAAATATTAACATGGGGGTAACAAGAGGTCTGTAAAGTCCGGCTATCTTGGCCGTGGAATTCTTCCTGAACCACAACTCTTTCCTCCATGTTTGACCTGGAACTCTCCTACTCGATCCTGCTGATAATCTGCCTGGTAGCCGCCTGCACCTTCGAGTTTGTAAATGGTTTTCACGACACGGCCAACGCCGTGGCTACGGTGATTTATACCAATTCGTTAAAGCCCTGGGTCGCCGTCATTTGGTCAGGATTTATGAATTCCCTCGGAGTGTTTTACGGAGGAATTGCTGTCGCAATGGGTATCGTTAACCTGTTGCCAGTCGAAACGCTGATCGACCAAAACATAGCGCACAGCATTGCCATGGTTTCCGCTCTGCTCATCAGTGCCATTTCCTGGAATTTACTCACCTGGTATTTCGGGATCCCCTGTTCCAGTTCACACACACTGATCGGCTCGATCCTGGGGGTGGGAATTGCTTACTCCTTGCTGCCGGAATCAATTGGAACGGCGGTAAACTGGAGTAAGGCATCGGATATCGGAATGTCATTGCTGCTCTCTCCCCTTTTCGGCTTCAGCGTGACTATCATTTTGATGTATTTGCTTCGTGTCATGACGAAGCGTAAATCGTATGGCGATGATCTGTTCAAAGAGCCGAAGAAGAACGCACCCCCGCCGCCATGGATTCGCGGCATTCTCCTGTTGACCTGTACCGGGGTCAGTTTTTTTCATGGTCAGAACGACGGCCAAAAAGGCGTTGGCCTTGTTATGCTCATCCTCATCGGAATTGTACCCGGTTATTTCGCGTTGAACGCCGCCTATGACCCCGCGAAGCTTGGGGAACCAGTTCATCGTTTGGAGATGATGATAGGAACCATTGACCCGGCTCCGCTTTCAGAGCCTGATCGCAAAGCGCTTCAGGAAGCCGGTGCGCTGACCCTCCAGATCCAACAGGCAGTAGGAAACATTTCTTCCATCAATCAGCTGCCAAAATCGGATCGTTTCGAAGTCCGGAAAGACATTCTCGTGCTTGACCGAAGCCTCAACAGCCTTATCAAGAAAGAAGAGTCACGGGTGAGTTCCAAGGACGCAAAGATTATCAAGGATGACCTTAAGGCACTTAGAAAGGTGACCGACTATTCTCCCGGCTGGGTCATCGTTATCATTTCTGCTTCCCTCGGTCTGGGTACGATGATTGGATGGAAGCGCATCGTGAAGACGATCGGAGAAAAAATTGGTAAAGAGCATCTTTCCTATGCGCAAGGGGCCAGCGCCGAGTTGGTTGCTGCCGGCACCATCGGGATGTCCAGTTACTTTGGTCTACCAGTCAGCACCACACACGTACTCTCCTCCGGAATTGCCGGAAGCATGGTTGCCAGCAAAGGGGTAAAGAACCTGCAGCCTGAAACTGTGAGGAATATTCTACTCGCCTGGTTCCTGACATTGCCCATTGTAATGACTTTATCCGGCACGCTGTTCCTCCTTTTCAGGAGTATCTTCTAGGGATTCCTGGTCTATTTACCGTTCCAGGCAATCGCCATTTTCTTCACCCGGTCCTCCAGCCGTTCGGAAGTCAACCGGTCACGACTGAGACGATCAACCATGATCGGAAACGCAAAGGGCGTTGGCATTCCTGGTTCACGAAGAATAATTTTTTGCTTGCCGATTCGGCCGAGTGCCGTCCGCATCCGGGCCTCTTCAAGCTGGAAGTCCATCATCTCTTCGTAAGCCTGCTGCAGCAGCAGGTTGGATTCATCGTATTCGTGAAACACATTGAAGAACAGCTGTGATGACGACTGAATATGCCGGTCACGGATCCGCTGACCGGGGTATCCTTTAAAAACTAACCCAGCGATGCTGGCAATATCCCTGAATTTCCTCCGCGCCATCTCCACCGAGTTGATACTTGCCTGGATGTCTTTCAGCAGGTCCTCGGCGCCCAGCACATTCGTTTCGATGGCTTCATGGATAGGGATGGGTTGATCAGAGAGAAGTTCAAAACCATAATCATTCATGGCAATCGAAAAAGTAATGGGGCGGATTCTGGAAATCCGGTAGGCCACCAGGGAAGCGAGTCCCTCATGCACCAAACGCCCCTCAAAGGGAAACATGACCACATGATGCCCTTCGTCGGTTTCAAAATATTCAATGAGGAATTCATTCCGTTTTGGGAGATGAGACCGCCCGGCCTGAAGGGCCAGCAGCGGCTGCAGGAACTGCATTTCTTTATCTGGCACGAGGCCGGAAGCAAAAGCATCAATTTTCAGCCTGATCATTTCGCTCAACTGGGAAGATAAAGCCATCCTCCCTCCCTGCCAGGATGGCACGCGTCCTGATTTCTTCTTGGTATTGCGCACCTGCGCCTCCATGTCCTTCACCCGCACCAATTCGAGTTTCCTGCCTGCAAACCAAAAAGCGTCCCCGGGATTCAACTGTGCAATAAAATACTCCTCAATGGTTCCCAATTGTTTCCCGGAAACATATTTTACAATCATGGACGTATCGCTTACGATCGTACCGATCGAAAGCCGGTGTCGCAACGCCACGCGTCGATCAGATACCTGATAAACTCCCTGCACCACTTCAACCTTTCTGAATTCATCATAGGCGGTCAGAGACTCACCCCCTGTCGTAATGAACTTCAGCGCCCATCGAAATTCCTCGTCGGTAACAGATTGATAGCAATGGGTTCTCCGGATTTCTGAAAGTATTTGTGCCGGATCAAATCCCCCGCCGACCGCCAGGGTGAGGAGGTATTGAACGAGGACGTCAAAGGATCGAACGTATGGAAACCGATCTTCCACCACATTCATTCGGATGGCATCCCGGATAGCGGCTGCCTCTATCAATTCCAGGGCATGCGTGGGGAGGAAATAAATTTTGCTGGTGGCCCCCGGTTGGTGGCCGCTTCGGCCGGCACGTTGAAGAAACCGAGCCACTCCTTTCGGGCTTCCCACCTGAATGATGGTTTCAACAGGGCGAAAATCGACGCCCAGATCCAGGCTGGAGGTGCAGATGACGGCTTTAAGGTTTCCTTCATGCAACTGATCCTCCACCCAGTGCCGAAGTTCCTGGCTGATAGATCCATGGTGCATCGCAATCTGACCTGAAAGTTCGGGCGCCTTGTCCAACATCCGTTGGTACCATATTTCGGCAAAAGATCTGGTGTTTGTAAAAATAAGTGTACTGGTACTGCTCCGAACAATATCAATGGCCTTTTCCAGCAGGTGGATCCCCAAATGACCGGACCAGGGCATCGTATCCAGCGTATCTGGAAAAATTGAGACGATGTCCACTTTCTTCTCCATGTTCGCCTTGATAACGCGATGCGCCTTTTGCGCCACGTCAGCACCAAGCAATACCTGAAGCGATTGGTCCATGTTGCCAATCGTCGCCGAAATTCCCCAGACGCGGATGGCCGGCGCAATGGTTTTCAGCCGTGACAGAGCCAGTTCCATCTGCACGCCGCGCTTTGATCCCATGAGCTCGTGCCATTCATCCAGCACAATTGTCTTTACACTGGAAAAATATTCCGCATAGCCTTTATGCGACAGGAGTTGATGCAGGCTCTCCGGGGTGGTAATGAGGAATTGAGGCGGCTTTTCCTTCTGTTTAATCTTCTCGGCGCTGCGCGTATCGCCGGTGCGAACCCCCACCTTCCAGTTCACGCCCAGCCCTTCCGCGGCAGCGCCCGCCGCCCCCCGAATTTCCTGGGCCAAGGCCCGAATGGGTGTGATCCAGACTGCCTGAATTTTTTTGTCTTTGTTGTTCATCCCTTCCAGCAGGATGGGGACTGCCAGGGAGTACGTCTTCCCGCTGCCTGTCGGTGCGTTGACCAACCCACTTTGCCCACAGAGGTGCGACCGCCAGGCTTCTACCTGGAACGGGAAAGGTTCCCAGCCCATCTGCGCAAACCAGCGCAAGGCCGGGGAGATATCATGTACATTCTTTTCCACCTGGAGACAGCCTGCAATAATGAAGTAAATTTACTGAATATGGCAAGCGTTTTGGAGCTTAGTTCGCCACACAAAGGGGTGCCATCTGTGAAGTGGTGACAAATTGCTATTTTTCAAGCGCATGAGAATCCTTGTCCTGCTTCCGCTAATGTTGCTGACCTTCGACGGCTCTGGTCAGGCATACCGAAAGGGGTTTATCCTGACCGCACAACAGGATACTGTGCGCGGGCTCATTCGGTACAATGAAACGGTCGGATCCGCGGTACCGTGCTACTTCAAATCAGGCCCAAAGGCAACGGTGCTTACCTATTCTCCCGAAGACATTCATGGTTTCCGCTATGACAACGATAAATACTTTATCAGTCGATCCGTTGGAAAAAGCTCCGATGTGTTCCTGGAAGTACTTGTGAAGGGCTACGTCTCCCTGTACAAGTTTCACGACATTTACTTCATAGAAAAAGCGGATAGTGCATTTTTTGAATTGTCGGACCAATCGGAAGAGCTTACGGTGGAAGGAGTGCAGGTAAGGGCGAGAACCAAAAACTTCACACGCATGCTCATGCTATTAATGTCCGATTGCCTACAAACAAGCCGTATGATTCAAGAAACGCCTCTGAAAGAAAACCCACTTATCAAACTCATCTCGGTGTATAATACCTGCTCCGGCCGTCGGAATTCCTATTTCCGCAAAGGATCGAACCGCTAGCATCCTTTTCGGTGGATGGTCCAGAAGGGGCTATCGAAATGTTTACCGCTGAAGGAATTACCCTTGATAAGGGATGACGGTTACCTAATTTCACTATCCTTAGCAACCAAGTCAACTAGTATGAAAATCAGATTCCCCCTACCCCTCTTGCTGGCCTTTGGATTATGGATTGCCGCCTGTTCCCCCAAAAAGAGTGCCTTGCCAATTTCCGAGTTTCCCACCCTGGATAGCCTTTTCACCAGCTATCAAGAGGAAAATCTGAAGCTATTTCCCCTCCAGGCCACCACCATTGGAGACAACCGATATAATGATCAACTCCCGAATACGCTGACCCAAACCTACCGGTCGCGGGTAAAAGCATTCTATTCAAGATACCGTGAGCAGTTGTTGACCTTCGACAGGAATACACTTTCCGACAATGATCAATTGAGCTATGATATTCTCCTTTATCACTGCGACATTAACCTTGAAGGGCTCGGCTTCAAGGACTACCTCATGCCCATTTCACAAATTCGCTCACTCACGCTTACTGTCGCACAATTGGCCAGCGGAACCGGGAACCAACCCTTCGGCACAGTCCCCGATTATGACAACTGGTTAAAACGCCTTGACGGATACGTGGAATGGTGTGATTCCGCAATGGTTAACATGCGAAAAGGGATGGAATCCGGTTATGTCATTCCAAAGGTGAATGCAGCAAAAGTCATTCCCCAACTTGCCAACTTCGATCACGGCCCGGTAAAGGATCATCTTTTTTATCGCCCGGTGCTAAACATGCCAACGACCTTCTCACCCGAAGATGCCCGTCGATTAACCACGGCGTATGAAGTGATGATCGAAACAAAGATTATTCCCGCGCATCAACGATTGAAGAAGTTCATAGCTGAAGAATACCTTCCTGCATGTCGGGAAACCTCCGGCATCGACGGTATTCCCGGCGGAAATGAATTCTATGCTTATGCCCTGAAGCGGTTTACGACCACCAGCATGAGCGCTGATGAAATTTTTGCTCTGGGACACAGCGAAGTGGAGCGAATATCCAAAGAAATGGAAGCTGTGAAAACACAAGTTGGATTTAAAGGAGACCTGAAATCCTTTTTTGAACACCTGCGAAGTAAGAAAGAACTTATGCCTTTCAAGTCCGGTGAGGAAGTCATCGCTCGGTATAATGCCATTCATGAACAAATGAAGCCCCAACTTACCAGGCTGTTTGACCAGGTCCCGAAAATGGATTTTGAAGTGAGAAGAATTGAGGCGTACCGGGAGGCAACTTCATCGGCACATTACTCGGTAGGAATTCCAGGGGGCGCGCGCCCAGGCATTTTCTATTTCCCACTCCGGGACGTAAAAAAATACAGCACCATGCCCATGGAAGACCTTTTTCTCCACGAGGCGATTCCAGGACATCACTATCAGATTGCCCTGAAAGTTGAAAACACATCCATACCTAACTTCAGGAGATTCAGTTCCGACGGTGCATACACGGAAGGATGGGGTTTATACGCCGAGTCGCTCGGTAAGGAATTGGGCCTCTATAAAGATCCGTACTCCTACTTTGGAATGCTGGCCGGTGAAATGCACCGGGCCATTCGTCTTGTCACCGATGCCGGGCTTCATTCCCAGGGATGGACACGGGAGCAAGCTATTCAGTATTTCAAAGATCACGGCCCTTCGCCCGAAGAAACGATTATTTCGGAGATAGAACGCTACATGGCTAATCCGGGCCAGGCTGTGTCCTACAAAATTGGGCACCTGAAAATTCTGGAACTCCGCGCCAGGGCCGAAAAGGAACTTGGCTCCCGGTTTGACGTTCGTCAATTTCATAACGAGATGCTAAACGCAGGGTCTCTGCCGCTGCACTTGTTGGAAGCAAAAATTGATCGATGGATAAATCGAGTCAAACATGCATAGTAGCATTCTAAACAAACAACCATCCAATAATTCCCGATGACCAGGAACCTCCTTGTTCTTCTATCAGCGGTCTGCATCATGCTTGGCTTGGCTTCGTGCCAGCAACGCAAACCGTATGACCTTATCATTGAAAATGGCCAGGTGCTTGACGGCACCGGAACTGCCGCCGTGAGCAACGATGTCGGCATCCGGGAAGGGAAGATTGCCTTCATCGGCGACCTTTCAAAAGAGAAAGCAACACAGCGTATCGATGCATCGGGGCTCATAGTGGCGCCGGGCTTCATTGACCTTCACACCCACATCGAACCGATCATGCGGATGCCCGATGCAGAAAGTCATGTCCGCCAGGGAGTAACAACCGCGCTTGGCGGGCCTGATGGCGGTGGCCCCTGGCCCTTCGGCGCTTACCTCGACTCCCTCCGCGACCACTACAAATTGGGGATGAACGTGGCCTACCTGACAGGCCACAACACCATCCGCAGAAATGTGATGCAAAATGCCAATCGTAAACCCACGCCGGCAGAGCTTGATTCCATGAAGGCTATGGTCCGGCGGGCAATGAACGAAGGAGCCTTCGGTATTTCCACCGGCCTGAAATATCTGCCCGGTACTTTTTCTGAGACCTCCGAAGTAATTGAGCTGTCCCGGGTTGCCGGAGAGATGGGAGGTATTTATACCAGCCACCTCCGCGAAGAAGGGTTGGGTTTGCTGCAGGGCGTACGCGAAGCCATTCTCATCGGCCGCGAAGCCAACATCCCGATCATTCTCACACATCACAAAGCAATGGGTAAACCAATGTGGGGGGCAAGCAAGCTAACCACTGCTCTGGTAGATTCAGCGCGGGCAGCCGGCCTTGATGTCATGATGGATCAATATCCTTACACGGCTAGCCACACGGGGCTGTCTGTTCTAATCCCTCCCTGGGCGCTGGAAGGAACCCCGGATGATTTCAGGAAACGGACCTCTGACAAAACCTTGCGCACGCGGATGATGGAACAGATCAAATTCAACTTGCTGAATGACCGCGGAGGCGGCGATCTCCGCAACATTCAATTTGCCAGAGTTTCCTGGGACAGCACGCTCCAGGGAAAGACACTTCAGGACTACGTAGTCGCCCAGGGACTTGAGCCCAGCCTGGATAATGGCGCTCGCATGACCATTGACATGCAACTCAAAGGAGGAGCCGGATGTATTTTCCATGCAATGAGTGAGGAGGATGTGATCCGAATCATGAAGCATCCATTTACCATGCATGCATCTGACGGCGGGCTGGCGCGCTTTGGTGAAGACCATCCCCACCCACGTGCGTACGGTACGTTCCCGCGGGTACTAGGACATTATGTGAGGGAGTTGAAAGTACTTCCGCTGGAGGAGGCCGTTCGCAAGATGACGTCCATGCCCGCACAGCGAATCAACCTCTCGGATCGGGGAATCATTCGTGAAGGGTATGTGGCAGACATCACCGTATTTGATGCCGACCGGGTAATCGACAAGTCAACCTTTGAAAAACCACACCAGTACCCCGAAGGGATTGCTTATGTGATTGTCGCCGGGGTGGTAACCGTCGACAAGGACGGCATGACCCCCAACCGGGCAGGAAAAGTTTTACGCGGTACGGATTACCGCAAGTAATCGTCACCAGCTGCTGCTAGCGCCGCCGCCGCCTGAGCTTCCTCCTCCAAAGCTTCCTCCGGACGAACCTCCACCTCCGGAAGAAGAAGAGTCGCTCGAGCTTGTGAGCCGTGGAATGGAATATGATTCCGTGGCCGTGTGGCCGCAGAATTTGCATGCACGGTACCGTTCTCCTTTTCCTGAGGAAGATTCCGTTGGCTCCCGAATGGTTTTTTCACCTGTCTTGTAGTATGCCTTCGTCTTGCATGTTGGGCAGGACGCATACTTGGATCTCTTGTTCTGATAGACCAGCGGTGAGTATGCCCCGCAGGATTCACAGAGCCACACATCATAGTCGACGGAATGAAGCCCTTCCTCAAAAACCTGCGCTTTGCTCAGGTACGCATCATCCGCTGCCTCGTCCAGTTTCCGAACAGGTTTCCTGCATGATTCACAATTCCTCGGGTGATTCCGATAGTACCCTATTCGTCGCTTGTACCAGAAATAATGTGGGAGAAAAGGAATTGGGAATAATATTCCCCAGACCAGCCAAGTTCGGCTGTACGTGTCAAAGAAATCAACGACCTTTTTATACTTGCCGTCCTTCAAAAACCGATTCACCGTTTTCGTCATGCGGAATCGCTTGTGGACCAGCGTCAACATAAAGTAGCCGTACAATGCCATCACACATTCCAATACCGGATCAATGAGCGTGCTGGTTTGAAAGAGGGCCAGAATAGCGGCCGGGACCAATCCAAATTCGAGGAACCAGGCAGCCTTCCCGAGGCGCAGTTCGCTGTAAGCGGTTGATACCGGTTTTCTTGAATCGGCAAACGACCTTCGGTTTACAAGAAAAACAATCAGGAGTATGATACTCCCGCCAATCAAGGCCACGGGGAAGAATACACTCCAACCCGATTGGGCACGGGCTTCCGCCTCCCAAATTTCATCGGCATAAGCCGGGTCGGTGAGTACGCGAATGACTCCATCCAAACCGGCCAGCATTGCTTCATCGTTCTTTCCCTCTTTGAACTTCGGGACCATCTGCTCCATTTCAATCCGCTTGCAGATCACATCGGGAAGAATCCCTTCCAGTCCTTGTCCGGTATGGAACCGAACCGTCCGCAGATCCATAACCAGCAGCACAAGAAGTCCATTGTCCTTTTGTCCCGCGCCTATCCCCCAGTGTGTAAACAGGTTCTGAGCGAACGTAAAAATCTCTTCGTCACCAATGGATTGTAGCACGACGACAGCTACCTGGGCGGTTGTCTGAACTTCCAGTTCTTTCAGTTTTCGGTCCAGCTCATCAACGGTTTCCTGCCGGAGAATGCCGTCAGGGTTCGATACATACTTGTTCGACTGGACTTTTACGTTTGGTACAGACTCTACCGTGTATGGTTGCGCCCAAGCCGATGAGCACACTACCAAGCAAAGCCAAATCCGGATCACCATGCTGTTAGTGGTTACTCCGCCCCAGCGGGTGTGAACTTAACCACCTTGCTTGAAATCGGTTTGATGGTTTTGAGATAGGCATAGATAGCAGACAGATCCCCCGATTCCATATGGCCGTACATCGTCCAGGGCATCCAGCTGTTAAATTCTCCCGGCTTGACGGGTTCAGGAACGAACGTTGAATCGGCGTACATCTTGAACCTCCTGACGAAGAGTTCCTCCGTCCAGTTTCCAAGCCCTGTTTCTGCGTCCTGGGTAAGGTTCGATGAACGAACAATGGAGCCGTCTTCAAACGGAAAAGCCCGTCCTCCCGCAAACGAAACTTCTTTGATGATTTGTCCCTTGTCGTTTACCCGTGTGTGGCACTCTACACAACCGGAAGCATTTGTCAAGTACGCCCCGTATGCCAGCACATCGGTCTTCTCCGGCCGCTTGTGCGGATCCGCCGGTTGCGGAATTGTATTGATGATGAAACTCATCGGGAAATCGGGTACCGAGGGTTCCACCTCGTACGTGATGGGCGCGATAGACCGGACATAAGCAATGATACTATAGATATCTTCCGGGTCCATCTTTCCATAGTACAAAAAGGGCATCAGCGGGAACATGGCTTTCCCTTCCTTGTTGACACCTGTCATTATCACACGGTACAATTCCCCGTCCGTATACCGTGCAATCCCTTCGGGTGTGATATTCTTGGAAACAAAAACTCCTGGAAGTCCCAACCCTTGATCAAAACGCTCTCCGCCCTGACCAAGGGTACCGGGAACGACGGGACCGGAGAACAAAGACCAATCACGTTTCGAATGACAATCCATACAGACCGTTACGGAGTTTGCCAAATAACTTCCGCGGGCAATCCGCTCGGCTGTATACTCAATCGAAAGGTCTTCGGCTGCCCCAACATCCGGCAAGGCGGTCTTCACATAGGTAAGCAGAGCAGCTACAGCTATGACTAGCACAATCACGAAGTAGCCTACGTATTTCAGGATCTTCATAACAGGTATTATTTTAGGTTGAGATTTGCGTCAACCGAAGGTAATCCTATTTTTTAACTGAAGCCAGTTCAAGATAACATATTGACCAGCGCGTGCGAAAGAAAAGATAGATGTTTAATTTTGCATCCAAAGCCATCTTCAGGAAATGGCCGGAGCACTAAATCAGTGGTAGTTATTTCGTCACAATTATCTGATCGATGACGGTCCCCTCCATATCAAGTTGTTTCAGGGTCAGTTTCTTCCCATCCGTTTCTATCATGGTAAAGGAGTGAATGTCGGAAATGAGCTTAACTGTGAATGGAACCCAATTTTCCTCTGATTCATGCTTCCAAAGCTCTGGATTTCCGCTGATGGGCTGGTCGTAGAGACCAGCTCCGCCCGCTCCCGTAACAATGTAAATGATCCCGTCAGGAGTGGTGTCCGTAATACCGTCAAATTTATGGTCAAGCGTAAATTTACCATCAACTCTCCCCTCGGCTGAAATAATGTATCGCTCCCCGGTTCGATTGGTTTTCGGTTCAAACTTCAGCGGTACCGTGCGTTGATAGTTATGCACGTGACCAGACAAGACCATGTCAATACCCATGGCTTCCAGCTTGGGCGCCAACAGCCGCATGCGCTGATAATCATAATGTGCAATGCTTGAGTTGAACCCGGGGTGGTGAAACACGACAATGTTCCAGTCTGATCGGTTCAGCCTGACCTCCTCGCGCATCCAGTCAACGAGTGTGAAGTCTACCGGATTGATATAAGCGTTTGCATCCAGCATAAATATCTGGACGTTGCCGTTCTGAAAGGAATAGTTGGCAAGTTTTGGGAATCTTCCTTCTGTTGCTTTCTCGAACGCTTTGACCACTGTCTTATCCCCGGTAGCCTTGATTTCCATTACTGTCCGCGGCGCATTCATCGGAAGATCCGTATAGTAGAAGAATGCGAGGCCGTCCTTGAACTGCCGGAGGTTGGCAGACCGCACATCGTGATTGCCAAGCATCATATAAAAGGGCACCGACTGCATCAGTGGAACACCGCGAGTCTCCGAAGGCTGCGCCGCTGCATAATAAGGGAAAAAACGGGCCCGGTACTCCGTCTCCAGCCCACTTGAGTACACATTGTCGCCGGTGATAAGCACAAACTGAGGTTTCTGGAGGTAAACCTGATAGGCAATAGCTGCCTGTTCCTTGGAACCCACTCCACAATCCCCGAAAACGGAAAATCGCGTTGCCGGCTTTCTTGTTCGCGTATTGAACGTAGCGGTCGAAATTATTTTATCCCCCAACCTCACCCGGTAGGTATATTGTGCATCGAAGTTGAGGCCGGAAAACGTCGCCCTATATAGGATCGATTTCATGATCAGGTCGAGCTCCACAGAAGTCACTTTTGCCGTTACCAATTGCCCAACCCCTTCCAACGTGGGGCCAGCGGCGTATTCAACCGTAAATTCGGCCGGAGTATTATCGGTTTGCCATACCAGCACCTTGTGTTCCCGCGAAAGCGACGGAGCGTCGCCAGGCTGGAGAAAGGGAGTAACCATAACCTGCTGGGCGTGCCCTGGAAAGTAGACCAGGAAGGCAAAAAAATAAACAAGTCGTTTCATTGTGATTGAATCAAACACCACGAGAAGTTGAAAAAAATGATACACTCATGTATATACCCTGATCAAAAATGTTGCCGGGTTAAAGGTTCCCATCGTCCAACCTAAAAAATGGCTATTTCAGGGTCAATTCGTTAATTATGTTTTTTGCGCCGCCCAGTTTGTCGATGCACCAAAGGACATACCGTATATCGACACAAATGGTTCGGTTCAGATCCTTGTCAAAAGCAATCTTATGACTTAGCGCTTCGTAGTTTCCATCAAAGGCCAATCCAATCAACTCCCCTTTTGCGTTGAGTACCGGTGAACCGGAATTCCCTCCGGTGATGTCATTGGTGGTGATGAAATTCACGACCAGGTCATTGGTCCGTGCATCTTTATAGATTCCAAAATCCTTCTTCCTGGCGGCTTCAACCAGCGCCTTTGGCAGGTCGAATTCATAGTCCCCCTGTATATACTTTTCAAGCACACCGGACATGGTGCACACATAACTATAGGACACCGCATCGCGTGGACGGTACGACTTTACGTTGCCATAACTAAGGCGCATAGAAAAGTTCGCATCCGGATACATACGCGGATCGGGTTTCATGGTCATGACGCCTTTCAGGTACAGCCTACCCAAGTCATTGGTTTTGTTAGCGAACGCTGCATACCGCGGATTATACGCGGCATAATTTTTTAGAAAAGCGCTAACGTAGCGATAGGCCGGGTCATTCTGCAAGGTTGCAGAGTCAGGCTTGGCGAGGAACGCATTCCAACGGGCATCATCAAAAATCATAGTCTTTGAGAACACCTCCGCAGCGTATTTTGTATAGGTATTCCTGTCAGCCAGGTCTCCCGAATTTTCACGAAGTCGCACAAAAAAGTCTTTTGGGTGCTGCGACGGGTCTACATCCTGATAGAACATCTGGCAGGTTGAAGCGAGAATTCTTTCGTCCGACCGCTTGTTTCCGTTATCCAGAAACGTTTTGCGGGTTCGCTTCATCGATTCCGTCATTTTCGCAATCTCGGCTTCATCTGGCGCTTTCCGGGTCAATGCACGCTCCAGCCCCTGAAACGAAGCCGCATAGGCCGCCAACGGAGATCCCAGGATGCCTTCGTTCATATATACACGGAGACGCGCATAGGGCCACCATTCATTGTAAGCCTTCTCATACTCTGAAAAGATAGACTGATAGTCGGGTTTTCCCGCAGCCCACTGAGCGAATTTTTCCTCGGCCGCTTTCTTCTGGCCGAACACATCATATTTTAACAACTGCTTCGTCTCGCCGTCAAAAAATTTCCAATAATTGGCAATGCCGGCATACGAGGAGGACAGCTTGAGTTTGACTGCAGGATCTTTTTTCATTTCCTCGAACATCAGTTTCAACCGCACGTCGCGGAGCTTTACCAGATCCGGATTCTCTATCTCTGTCTTCAGTTTGACGCCGTGGGATGTCTCGTATCGATTGGTGCCGCCAGGATATCCGAAAATCATGGAGAAATCTCCGTCAGCCACGCCTTTTGTAGAAACCGGCAAATAATATTTCGGCTTCATCGGAATATTGTCCGCGGCATAAGAAGCGGGTTTCCCGTCCTTGCCGGTATACACTCTAAAAACAGAAAAATCTCCCGTGTGTCGCGGCCATTCCCAGTTGTCTGTATCTCCACCGAATTTGCCAATGCTTTCAGGCGGCGTCCCCACCAGGCGTATGTCGCTATACCGTTCATAAACAAAAAGCAGGAACTGGTTTCCCTTGAAAAACGGAAGTACCCGTGCCTCCTGGCTGGAGACATCAACAGATTTCTTTGAAATCTCATCGGAAATCGTACGAAGCCTGGCGGCACGCTCCGCTCCATTCAACCCCGAGAGCGCATCCTCAACCTGGCGCGTAACATCTTCAATCCGGAGAAGGAACTGGACTGATAAATTGGTTGATATCTCCTTAGACCGTTCCTTTGCCCAAAAGCCGTCACGCAGGTAATTGGCTTCCATCGTGCTGGCAGCTGCAATCGCTCCATAGCCGCAGTGGTGGTTGGTGAAGATCAGACCTTCCGGGCTTACAATCTCACCCGTGCAGCCGCCTCCAAAAATAATGATGGCATCTTTGGTTGACGCTTTGTTAATGCTGTAAAGCTGCTCTTTGGTTAATTTCAGTCCACGTTTGACCATGTCGTTGTAAACCTGATCGCCCAACAAATACAACAGCCACATACCCTCATCGGCGCGGGCGAAGCCAAACAAGAAAACAAAGAGCAGGGTAATGATTCTCTTCTTCATACGATCAGGTTTAAGGGTACCAATTACGCAATTTTTAGTGTCAGCCCCAACACCTATGATTCAACTGGAATTTCGTCATACCTTCATCACGGCGTCCTTGCAGCTAAATCCCACAAATCCCCCGATTCGGGCGTATCCAACTTGTACTAAAATCCGTTAAATAACCATCCAATAAGTAACCCCATGCACGATGAAAGCTTTACTAATTCTCCTCGCAACAACACTCCTTTCTGGACCGCTACTGGCCCAACCCATCAGCGGGCCCCCAAGCGGCGATAATCAAAAATCCAGCGTCACGCAATGGATCGGGCCCGTGGAAGTGACAATACGCTACAACAGTCCGGATGTTCATGATCCGAGTGGACAGGACCGGACGGGCAAGATTTGGGGAACATCGGTCGCCCACTATGAATACATCGACCAAGGATTTGGCCCGGCAAAGGCAGCACCCTGGCGGGCAGGGGCTAATGAGAACACTACGTTCACCGTCTCCCACGATGTCTTAGTCGAAGGAAAGGAACTGAAGGCTGGAACCTACGGGCTTTTTCTGGCCGTTCAGAAAGAAGGTCCGTGGACGTGGATATTTTCAAAGAACAGCACCAGTTGGGGAAGCTATTTTTATAATCAGGCAGAAGATGCCTTGCGTGTGGATGTAGCCACACAAGACGGACCCTATACCGAGTACCTCACGTTTGGATTCGATGAGCGAAAAGCCAATTCAGCGGTCGCCTACCTTCAATGGGAGAAGAAGAAAATCCCCTTTAGAATCGAGGTTCCAAAAATAAACGAACTCTATCTTTCCCAGATTCGTCAGGAACTACGGTCTTCCCAGGGTTTTGATTACAGGAATTTCTCCAACGCCGCTCAGTTTTGCGTGCGAAACAATACCAACCTGGAGGAGGCCTTGGCTTGGTCAGAGGCAGCCATGGATCCCAACATCGGAGGGGTTGAAGATTTTTCGACGCTGCAAACAAAATCGATGGTACTCAGCGCCATGGGCAAGGCGGCGGAGGCAAATACCGTCATGGACAAAGCCGTCAAGCTTCCCTCCGCGACAGTAACCGCCGTTCATCAGTATGGAAGAACCTTGCTGGCCGCCGGCGAAAAGGAACGCGCCATACAAATCTTCCAACACAATGCGAAGACGCATCCGGAAGAAAAATTTACCCCGAACGTTGGGCTGGCGAGGGCCTATGCTGCCTCCGGCGACAAAAAGAAGGCGGTCAAGTATTGGGATCTGGCGCTTCGGAACCTGCCTGAAAATCAAAAGATCAACAAGGCTTACTACGAAGGAGAGTTGAAAAAAGTAAAGGAGGAAAAATAACCGCGTCAACCCTGATAAAAGCCCTGTGAGTCAAGTTGCAGGGCTTTCTTTTTTTTGTGACTGGATTCGAACGAAGGCCACCGTTTGCGAACACAGTTTGAATTACGTCTACTCCCGTCTGGACCTCGCTTCAACAAGACTGCCTTGTTTGCGATGGCTGATTCTACGATCTGACCTGGAAGATTTCCGGCGTGAGCCCCGCAGAAACACTCAAGTCAGAGTAGTCAGTTCCCCCCGCTCTTGCGGGCTTTATAACCCTCCTGCACCAGGTATTGCAAGATTTTTTCCCTGCAATCGCCTTGAATGAGGATTTCGAGTTCCTTGACTGATCCGCCCGTGCCGCAGCGCGTCTTCAGCGTCTTGCAAAGCGCTTCCCGATCTTTTGCTGATCCGACAAATCCGGAAACGATGGTCACCTGCTTGCCTGCCCTGCCGCTGCGGTCGATTAGAATACGAAGTTGCTGCTTGCCGGGCTCCAGTGTTTCTTCCTCTCCTTCCGATGCACCACTGTAGGCAAATGAAGCATCGGTGGAGTATACGACGCCATCCCGTTTTTTCCAGTCATTCTTTTTCATCTGAAACGCAATTCTTCTGATGGTTACAATATGGAGAAATACAAAAACACTGCATTAAAGGCCAGCAAGATACAAATGCCGATAAGGATATTGAAGCGTAATTCAATTCCTTGCTTTACGAGCAGGCCGACAACGGATACCAGTAGAAGAACGAGCGGGATAATCATCAGGTTCTGATAAATGGTGGAGAGGCTCTTAATAGTGTACCGGTCCCCCGGGGCCTCCACGCGTACCAGGATATTAAACATTTTGGAAGAAAGCACTTCAATCTGTGCGCCTACCGGAAAGAACCGAACCCCATCGTGATCTACCGGAAACTGGTTTCCCTTGCTGGTCACCAATACATCAGGAATGCTGTTAAGTTCCCACGATAACTTTTGGTTTCCCACGGGAAGAATAATCTCCTCGCTAACACGAAAAGGGAGAATATAATCAAAGGTCAGCACCGCGCACCATGCAATGCCCACAAACGAAGCAGTGCGCAGATACTTTAGCAGGTGCAGCATCATTAGCAGTTTCTCCGAAGGTCCTTTCTTCGGCTGCCGATAGCCTGCTTGCCGTCGCCGGTAGGCCGGATCGCGGTAGGCTCCTGTTCGCGGAGCTGCCGAGATAAGTTGCTCCAGTAGTGACAGATCGTAGCGTTGCCGACTGAAAGGATCTGCAAGCACTTCATGTGCTTCGTTTATTTCCTGAAATAGCGTGGCGGCCTCCGGAGACCTGTTCTTGTCTGGGTGAAACAAGATGGCAAGTCGGCGGTAAGCCCTCTTGATCTCGTCCGGACCTGCCTGGCGACTGACGCGCAGTATCTGGTAGTAGTTCTTCAACGGGTCAAAGATAGATTGAAAAGGCAGGAATGAAAAAAGTCGCACCATCCCGGACAGCGCGACCAACTATCTGAATGACTAAGCTCCTATCGCTTCACAACGAAGGTGAGCACCGGGCGTGTGGAATGGCTGGCAACATCTTCTGCCACGCTTCCCGCAATCACGTGCGCAAAACCCGACCTGCCATGCGTGGCCATCCCAATCAAATCCGCGTTGATCATATCGGCAAAACGGATGACGCCCTCTTCCACCGACAGGTCATTGAATATGTTCAGCGTATAATTTTTCAGCTGGAGTTTCTTGGCGAATTTTTCCATATACCCCTTTACTATATAGTCCCGCTGGAAGTCGCCGGGTGTATTGATCCTGACAATGTGGATCGTTGAACCGTATATTTCCTGGGTTCGCTTGAGAATTTTAGCGAATACCTCCTCCTTGGTGGACAGCGATGTAGCAAACACAACGTCTTTGAAATTGTTGCTCGCAGGTTTCTTCTGCACCGTCAGCACCGGGCATTGTGATGACCGGATTATCTTTTCCGTGTTGGACCCGATGAGCATACCCGCTACTCCTGTTCTTCCCGCCGTACCCATGACCACAAGGTCAACCTTCTGCTCAGTGATAATCGTCTTCATGCCGTGATATGGATTTCCAATGCGAAGTTGGCCGTCTACACGCACAGCGGCAAGCCGCGGATCAGTAACTGCCTTTTGCAGCTGCTTTTTCGATTTCTCGATAAGCTTTATCATAAATAACTTGTCGATGCCGCTTGATGGTGCCGCAACCTGACCTTCGACATTAAATGAACTATTGGTTGTAAATCCTTGCTCCACAATGTGCAGCAGGATCAGGTTTGCTCCGGATTTCTTGGCAATATCAAAAGCCAAGTCAGTGGCTGTCTCGGCTTCCTTTGAAAAGTCGGTCGGCACAAGTATATTTTTCATAAGGGATGTTTAGTTTGGGATTTTTATAAAAGTAGGTAATTCAGCTTAAACCTCTTAGTTGTTTCAAACAAAAAAGGAGGTTTTTGAGTCTGGAAATCAACTTTATCTGATGATTTTCATTATGCTAATGTACTGCCATATTTTCTGTTTCGTTTTGAGAAAAGTCACCCGGCACGCTGACTTGCATCAGCATGCGAGGACCTACTCAACCTCCGACAGAAAACAGCGCCTCCATCCTGCTCGCCTAAGGGAGTTCTCTCCACGTGCCTATCTTGCACGTCAGTATGGAGGCAATCAACCGTCTAAAACGAACCCTCGAACTCCTCCGCCTGGAGCGTGAGGCAGACCTGGAATACTACCGGCAAAAAATCCTCCTTCGATCCCTTCACCAACGCACGAAAGACGGAACAACGTGGTATCCAATCCGGTTGAAGAAAGATTATATCGGCACCGGCGAGCGCCTGATCATTGAGGTAGAGCGAACCAACAACCTCGAACAACCACACGCTTTCCAAAGCGGGAAATCGATCAGCCTGTTTTCCAATGCCACCGGGAAGCCGGAAAAGCATCATACGTCTGGTGTCATCAACTACGTTCGGGATAACACCATGGTCATAATGCTGCAGGGAGATGAACTTCCAGACTGGATAGACGCCGGACAATTAGGGGTGGATGTGATGTTTGATGAGATGAGCTACCGCGAAATGGAATTCGCCCTGAAAGAAGTAATGAAGGCCGATCAAACCCGCGTTGCCGAATTGCGTGAAATGCTGCTGGGCGGTGCTTCAACGGCCACGCCGGGTCATTCCGGAGCAGCTCCTGTGCCAGCCCTGAACGCCAGCCAGCAGCAAGCGCTTCAGAAGGTACTAACCACCCGTGACCTGGCCTTCATTCACGGGCCGCCCGGCACCGGTAAGACCACCACCCTGGTCTATGCCATTGTGCAAATTGTGAAAGAAGAACACCAGGTCCTTGTCTGCGCGCCGAGCAACGCCGCTGTCGACCTGCTCACAGAAAAATTGAGCGAACTGGGGCTTCGTGTTCTTCGCGTAGGTCATCCAGCCCGTGTCACCGAACAGAGCCTGAGCAAAACACTCGATGCCCGCATAGCCTCCCACGAGAATTACCGGGAATTGCGAGCGCTGCGCAAGAAAATGGAACAGGTAAAAGCTATGGCCTTCAAGTTCAAGAGGCAGTTCGGTCACGCGGAGAAAGAAAACCGACGGGCCCTCAGACAGGAGGCTAAAGACCTCAAGGCCGACGCTGATTTACTCGAGTTTCACATCATCAACGACCTGCTGAAGAATAGCGATGTGATTTGCAGCACGCTGGTCGGCGCCTCACATCCGGTGCTGCGCGGCCGGAAGTACAAGACCGCCTTTATCGATGAGGCCGGACAGGCGCTGGAGCCAGCCAGCTGGATTCCCATCCTACGCACACAGCGCGTCATATTCGCCGGCGACCACCACCAGCTTCCTCCAACCATCAAATCCAATGAAGCAGCGCGGGCTGGTTTATCGGTAACGTTATTTGAAAAAGGAATCGCCTCACATGCGGCCAAGGCAAGCATGTTGCGCGTACAATACCGGATGCACGCTTCCATTATGAACTTCTCCTCCCGGTATTTCTATAAAAACGAACTTGTTGCGCACGACTCCGTAAAGGCAGCCCTACTTCATCCCTATCAACAACCCCTGGAATTCATTGACACTGCAGGATGCGGGTATAGTGAATCCCAGGATCCGGAAACACTCAGCCGTTACAACGAGGAAGAAGCTCAACTCCTCATTCACGTGGTGGAAAAGCTCATAGAAGAAATTGGTTTGGAAGAGTGGCTTCACCAGGGGTTCACGATGGGCATCATCACCCCATACCGGTCGCAGGTGGACCTTCTCCATAAGAACGCCGAAGCATCCACCCTGCTCGAACCTCTTCATAAACTGGTTACAATAAACACCGTTGATGCGTTCCAGGGGCAGGAGCGCGATGTCATTGCCATCAGCTTCGTGCGCAGCAACGACAAGGCAGAAGTTGGATTTCTGGGCGATATCCGTCGCACCAACGTTGCGATGACACGGGCCCGGAAAAAACTAATCATGGTTGGTGACAGCGCTACCTTGGCGGCCCATCCGTTCTATATGGAGTTGCTCGAGTACGTCCAAGGGGAAAACTTCTATCGCAGTGCTTTTCAAAACTAGGGGTCCATGCTTTCCGATCAGATCATTTCCTTTTATCGAAGCCTTACGATTCAAAACAAATTACCAAGCGGCATCCAGGTAATGAATCCGTACACGGATGCATACACGCTAGGGCTTTGCAAGAAATTCTATAAGAAATACTACCACGATACCAATAAGCGCATCCTCCTCATCGGCATAAATCCCGGCAGGTTTGGATCCGGAACGACGGGTATTTCTTTCACCGACCCGGTGAGACTCGAATCGGCCTGCGACATTCCGAACACCTTGAAGAAATCCCCGGAGCTTTCGTCCGACTTCATCTACCGCATGATCTCCGCATACGGGGGTCCGGCATCATTCTACGAGCGATACTTTATCACTTCGGTTTCGCCGCTTGGTTTCACAAAGGCAGGAAAGAATATTAATTACTACGACGAAAAAAGACTGGAAGAAGGTGTTACCGCCTTTGCTGTCGAATCTATGAATCGCCAGATTAAAATGGGAATGGATACCGACAGGTGCTACTGTCTTGGCGAAGGTAAGAACTACAAATTTCTAACGTCATTGAACAAAGAACATCGCTGGTTCCGGGAGGTTATTCCACTGCCCCACCCACGATACATCATGCAATACAAACGGAAACAACTCAGCGGGTACATCGAGCAGTATCTGAACGCGCTTCGATTAACCAGCCACTAGGGACGCCTCTTGAGGGCGCCGCGCACCGGCTTCGCCGTTAGAGGATCTTCCGGCCATGCATGCTTCGGGTACCGCCGCCGCAACTCTTTGCGAACCTCGTGGTAGGTTCCTTGCCAAAAGCTCCGCAAGTCCTGCGTCACCTGAACGGGCTTGTAGCCGGGTGAAAGCAAATGGAGAATAACGTTTACGCTCCCTGCATTAACTGCCGGTGTGTTCACCAACCCGAACATCTCCTGTAGTCGCACACGCACAACCGGTGAACTTCCATCCGCGAAATACTCCACCTTGATCCGCGAACCGGTAGGAACCTCCACAGCCTCAGGCGCGAGGACTGCTAGCGTAGATTGCAGCTCCCACGGGATGATCCCGTAAAGGATCACGCGTTTATCCAACCGGTGTAATTCGGATTCCCTGGAAATACCTGACAGATGAACACCCAACCAGTCCTCAGGCGTTTGCTCAAGTATTTCCGTTCGCACATCAGGCCATGGCTCCTGCGGACGCCACGCACGGAGGCTGAGGATGCGATGCTGCATGGCCTTTTCCTCTTCTCCCCAACCCAACATCCGCAACCCTTGTTCTCTGACCTGATCACAAACAATGCGAAGGGATTCATCCGGAGGGACATCTTTGACAGGTTTGCCCTCCAGCAACAGCCCTCCAATCCGCCATTCAGTACGTGCAACAACTCGTGCAGCATCTTTATCCCATTGCACGACCGTTTGCTCTTCGGCAAGCTTCTTTAATTCCGCTTCCTGAACTGGAGCCGCCAAAAATATCTTACCCTCCCCGTAGCCCAAATCAACGTGTGCTGCACACAACCACGGTTCATAGATCATCGGATCATGGGGTGGAAGCTTGGCAACCCGGCCACCCGCGAGCGTGTAGTACTCACTTTGCGTGTTGTTCTGCCGCGCCACTCGGTCGGGATAGGCGGTCACGAGGAGTTTACCAACAACCTGTTCCCGTAGCGGATCGTTGTCCACTTCCAGGTGAAGCATCCTGCGCCAGTTGGCAGCGAGCCGCTCAATCCGCTCAAGAACAGATCGATCACCGACAGTCCGTTCACCTCTTCTCCAGCGGCGAAGAATTTCCAGGCGAAGCGTCATGTCTGCCCCCGCTGTTTTATCCAATGGATCCCGTTCCTCCAGCAAGGCCGCCAGATCGGTGGCGGCGGCTTTTTCTCCTGGCGCTGCCCCGATAAGCATGTGAGAAATACGCGGATGCGTCGGGAGCCGCACCATTTCTTTCCCACGGGAAGTAATCCCCCCGTCATCGATGGCTTCCAACTGACGAAGCAGATTAAGCGCCTGATTGACCGCACCAGCAGGAGGTGGTGTAATCCACTGAAGATCGGAAGGGTCGCGGATACCCCACTGGGCCAGCTCCAACATGACAGGAGCCAGATCAGCCTCCAGAATCTCGGGCTTTCGCTGCTCCACGAGATTCCGGTGCCGTGACTCTGTCCATAACCGGAAGCACAGTCCCTCTGTCAATCGACCGGCCCGGCCCGCCCGCTGAGCGGCGGCGTCTTTGGTAACTCCGATCGTTTCCAGCCGGGTAAGTCCGCTTCGGGGATCAAACCGCGGAACACGCGCCAGACCGCTGTCGATGACAATCCGAATTCCCTCGATGGTGAGTGATGTCTCCGCGATGGAGGTTGCCAGAACAATTTTTCTCGTCCCATCTTCCCTGGGCAGGATCGCTTCCTGTTGCTGCTTGAAGGGCAAATCACCATACAACGGAACGACCCTTGCAGCAACAGGTTCTTCTTCCAGCAGCTTTATGGTGGACCTGATTTCACCGGTGCCCGGAAGAAAAGCAAGGATGTCTCCTTTTACTTCTCGAAGTGCCTTTCGAATAGCGGAAGCCATTTTAATAGCTGTTGGCTTTTCCGACTCAACGGCCGCGTATGAAAGGGTAACCGGATATTGCCGTCCATGCGAGACAATTACGGGGGCGCCGCCGAGCGTCCGGGAGAGCGATTCACTGTCGAGCGTTGCGGACATAATAAGGATCCGCAGATCGCTCCGCCAAATGGATTGGATCTGGAGGCTTAGTGCGAGGGCCAGGTCGGCCTGAAGACTCCGTTCATGAAACTCATCAAATATTAACAAGCCCACATCTTCCAGATTGCTGTCGGCCTGAATCTTCCGCGTAAGAATTCCCTCGGTAACAACTTCCACTTTTGTATCGGGGCCTGTCCTGGAATCAAATCGAACCCGATAACCGATGGTGCTTCCTACTTTTTCATTCCGCAGTTGCGCCATCCGTTCCGCCACCGTTTTGGCGGCCAGTCGGCGCGGCTCGAGCATCACAATCTTTCTTGTCTTAAGCCAGGGTTCGTCCAGAAGCTGCAGCGGCAGGATCGTGGACTTTCCGGCTCCGGGTGGGGCCTGAAGAATTACTACCGGAAAGTCATTTAATCTTTCGCGCAGGAGCGGAACAACGTCCAGCACAGGAAGGTCCATAGCCATGGACGCAAATTACATATTGAATCGGTAAGGAAAGCCTAATGAATCAACAACTCCACCCGCTTCATGGTCTCATCAGGGGTCTGCTGATTTTTGATATTGCTGTGGATGACGGTAACCAACTCCTCAACCTTATCTTTTGGGTATCCGAAGCGTATGGCGAACAAGTTTGACAACTTGCGCTCCTCCTCGTGAATGGAAGAATCAACGGCCATCATATGAACCAGATCATATAATTGCTTAAACTTCTCCTTTCCGTCTGTGGGTACTTCAAACTTGGTCTGTGTTGGGTCCTTTCTGATCTGCGCCAGTTGAGACTCGGATATGTTATTCCTTTTCGCAATGGATTTCAGTAATGAAAATTCGACATCCGCAAATTGTCCGTCTGCCGCGGCCATTTCAATCAGGTTTTTCATGTGGCTTTTGGCCGTCCCCTTACCTTGACGGAACATGCTCAATAATTCTGAAAAATCCATAGGGTTGTGTTTGAATGAGACCTTAATTTACTATTCCTCGGATAGAGTGGAAAGGTCTTGTCCGCATTTTTTTAGGCATGCGGTCCAGCGCTCTAAATTCTTGCCTGATAGGTATAAAGCTCAAAATAGCGTCCTTTTCGCTGGATCAGCTCGTCATGCGTCCCCCGTTCCGCTACCACCCCTTGCTCAATGACCAGAATCTGATTTGCCTGGCGGATGGTGCTCAACCGGTGTGCAATTACGAACGTTGTCCGGCCTTTCATAAGGCTCTTCAGGCTTTCCTGAATCAATGATTCACTTTCCGTATCCAGGTTGGAGGTGGCTTCATCCAGCACCAGAATGCGCGGGTCCGCCAATACAGCACGGGCGATGGCAATGCGCTGTCGCTGCCCACCAGACAACTTTACACCGCGTTCACCGATTACGGTTTCAAGGCCTTTTTCAAACCGGTCAGTGAATTCATGCACATGGGCTGCATGCACGGCGTCGGACAGTTGAAGTTCAGTTGCGTTTGGCCGGGGAAATAGAATGTTCTCGCGGATGGTGCCTTCAAACAGAAAGTCGTCTTGCAAAACAACTCCCAACTGGCTCCGGTAGCTTTCCAGTGAAATTTTTGAGAGATCAATTCCATCGATTGTCACCACTCCGCTCTGCGGATTCAGAAAGGATGCCGCCAACCCCGCGATCGTTGTCTTCCCGGATCCGGATGTACCGACCAAGGCTGTGACAGACCCGGACGGGGCTTTGAATGAAATGTTCTTTACCACTTCTTTTCCTTCTTCATAGGCAAATGAAACGTCATTGAATTCGACGTCCCCGTGAATCGTTTTTATTTTGATGGTGCGTGTGGTGCCGTCGTCTTCGGGCGCCATGTTCATCAATTCTTCGGTTCGGTCAAGGCCCGCAAACGCTTCGGTTAGCTGGCTTCCAATGTTGCTCATCTGCACAATGGGTGCAATCATAAAGCCGAGGTAGAGCGTAAACGCCAGGAACTCACCGAAAGTCAATTGATTGTTGATGATCATGTACCCTCCTATACCCATGATTCCCGTGGAGGCCAGTCCAAGGAGGAAGGTGGCCGAGCTTGTAATCAGGCTCGTGGAAGTAAGGCTGGCCTTGATGTTGAGGAAGAGCCGTTCGACCCCCTTTTCAAACGACCTTATTTCCTGTTGTTCAGCATTGAATCCTTTAATGACCCGCACCCCGTTCAGTGTTTCCGTAAGGCGACCGGTCACTTCAGCGGTGATCTTGCCCCGCTCCCGGAAAATCGGCCTGATTTTAGAAAATGCTTTTAGCGATATCAACCCGAAGATGATAACGGGAACCAAAACGTAAAGCGTCATCATCGGGCTAATCTTGATCAGCAGCACCAGACAAATCACAGAGGTGAGCACCCCGCCAAACAACTGCACCAGCCCGGTTCCCACCAGGTTCCTTACTCCCTCCACATCATTCATAATCCGACTTACCAGGGCCCCCGATTGGTTGTTATCAAAAAACCGGATTGGAAGTCTCAACACCTGCTTCTGAACCTGCGAGCGCAAAACAGATATCAGATGTTGTGCCTCCACACTGAGGATTTGTGTCAGGGCATAGGACGTGACGGCCTGGACCAGCACGGCACCAGCCACTGCCGCCAGCACCAGCTTCAGCATGTACACATCCCCCTTAGCAATCACATCGTCCATGAGGTATTTGGTGGCCCCCGGCAATACCAGGCCGGATAAGCGGCTGATGATGATCAAAAACAAGCCGACAAAGAGGATATTTTTCCGGGGCCAGATGATGGTCTTAAAAACTTCCCGGATAGTTACTTTCGATTTCATGCGCAATAATGGTGATGATACTGGACAATGGACGGATTTGGAGATTTTATATTGTAGTCAGCCGTATTACAACAGGTTCACATGATAAACATCGCGCTCGTTTCGCGGAATGCTGCTGACATAGAACCCCCCGCTTCCTGCGGTTTCCTCTACGAGGTCAAACAAGGTGCAGGTTTTAGGCAGCGCTCCAAAAATAAGAAGGAAGCTGTAGGATTTTCCATCCGGCACGAGGGTCCAGACCGGGGCATAGGTGATATTCTCGGCGTGGACCAAGGTGGAACGGCTCCCGGATTCCCGGTCCAGGAGAAAAGTAGCCCTCCAGATCCGAATCAGCATGTCCTGCCATTGATTCCTTATATGGCAATGAACGTAAATGTGCGAATCATCGAAGAGTTCCGGATGAATGGCAGCCAGTACGTCCAGATCTACCGAAGGCCTGGCTTTTACCGGCGGCTCTTCCGTCGGGCGTTTCATCGTATTCACAGATTCCTAACTGGTCAATTCATTGACGATCGAAAGGGCGCGGTCAATCTCCTCGGGACTGTTAAAAATATGCGTACAATGCCGGACGCCGTTGGTATCCCCCTGTGACCTAGGGCGCATCCTGGCTTTGGCCCAGTAGGCATCCTGCAGTCTCGCCCCGGTAAATCCCTCCAGGTTGTAGACGGTGATGCCTGCACACATCGCTTCTTCCTTAGGGGAAAAAATCTTCACTTTCTTGTTGGCCCGCAACCCATTCCTCAGCCGTTCACCCAGGAACTTGATACGTGCATACACTTTCTCTCCACCGATTTCATTGTGAAAATCGATCGAAGCCTCCAGGCCCTTCAGCACCGGAAAATTGCCTGTGCCCCGCTGCGTGAATCGGTACCCTTCGTCCTCGTGATTATCCCACCGGCCGCTCGCCACTGTGGTCCAGATATCTTTCATGCGGTCGGCGCGGATGTACAGAAATCCCGTGCCGGCCGGACCACCCATCCACTTGTGAAAACATCCCGCGTACGCATCGCATCCAATATCACGGACATCGACTTTGATTTGTCCAATCGTCTGCGCCCCATCCAGCAACGTAAAAATTCCCCGTCGGGCCGCCTCCGCACATAACTCTTTGACAGGAAGGATGGCACCACTGCCGGTAATCATGTGGGAGAGCATCAGCACCTTCGTCTTAGGTGTCAACGCGTCGACGATGAGTTTAAACAATTCCGCTGAATTTTCAATGGGTTTGGGAATGACCACCGTTTTAAAAACAGCGCCGTACCTTTTCTCCTTCAACAGAAAGCCAGACTTACCGCCCACATGCTCCTGGTCCGTGGTCAGAATCTCATCGCCCGGTTTGAGCGTGATGCCATTGGCCACATAGTTCATGCTGTTGGTAACATTATCCGTCATGGCAATCTCCGACGTGGCAGAAGCATTGATGAGCGCTGCAACCTTTGTCCGCAAGCCAAGGAGGTTGTTGTATCCGCTGATAAACTCTTCCTTGTTGTCGTCTTTGTAGGCCCAGTCAGCAACGTCGGACGCGATGTAACGAAGGTGCTCCACCATTTTTTCCACAACTACTGTGGGCATGGCCCCTACCGTACCAGGGTTGAAAAAAACCTTATCCCTGGATAGCGGAAACTGATCGCGTATCTTACTCCAGAATTCCGGATCTATGTCGGAGGGCATGGATGGGCGGATCAAATCGGCGCCGGCGAACGCTGGTAGTGCGGAAAGCGCTGTTCCTAAACCAACAGTTTTCAAAATTTGTCTGCGTGATAGTTTCATTGTATTGGATGATATTTGAAGTCTTTTGAATATCCATCAAGGTACCAGAATTCCAAGAATGAGCATTCCACGAAATAGACTATTCACAAAGAAATCCGGGATTCCTGGTGCTGGAAAAGGACTCTTTACACGGATGGTTATTCGCAAGGGTGATCGGATCGTGGAGTACAAGGGACGACGCCGGGCGTGGCGCGAGGCAAAACACGAGGATGGCCACAACGGCTACCTGCTTCGCCTCAACAGGACTACTGCTATCGATGCCCTACCCTACAAAAAATCACTTGGTCGGTTTGCGAATGACGCCGCAGGTCTGGCAAGAGTCCGGGGACTTGCAAACAACGCGGAGTACATCCTCTACGCGGACCGGTGTTTCATAGAGGCCACCCGTACCATTCAGGCCGGAGATGAAATCCTGGTTGGATACGGAAGGGAGTTCTGGGCGTTGCAACGGAGGATTTGCAGGGACATGAATGCACAGGCCTCCTACCAGGTGTTAGCTTAATCTTTTCCTTCTCCGTATTTTTGTATCATTCGGGCAGACCAATGCCAGATCAACTAATACGCATGAGCCAGCCGACCATCTCCATTAAAAAGACCGAGAAGAAAACCCTGGAGGGCCACCAGGCGCCGGAGCCTTACAAGCCAAAGAATAAGGTCCGCATAGTGACCGCCGCGAGCCTCTTCGACGGCCATGATGCAGCCATCAACATCATGCGCCGAATCATTCAGGCAACAGGGTGTGAAGTGATTCACCTGGGTCACGACCGCAGCGTGGAGGAGGTGGTGAATACAGCGATCCAGGAAGATGCACAAGCTATTGCCATGACCAGCTACCAGGGTGGCCATACCGAATATTTCAAGTACATGTTTGATTTGCTCCAGGAAAAAGGAGCTTCCCACATCAAAATATTCGCCGGAGGCGGGGGCGTTATCCTCCCCGAAGAAATCCGGGAACTGGAAGATTACGGCATCACCAAGATTTACTCCCCGGACGACGGCCGGGCCATGGGACTGCAGGGAATGATTAATGATCTCGTTCAGCGAAGTGATTATCCGCTCGGAGAAACATTGACCGGAGAACTGAAAATGCTTCCGGAGAAGAATCCGATGGCAATCGCCCGGCTCATCTCTGCCGCAGAAAATTATTTTGAAAACCACAAGGAGGTCTTTGCTAAAATAAATGGACTCGCTGAAAAATCGCATGTCCCCGTGCTTGGGATCACCGGAACCGGCGGCTCCGGCAAGTCATCCATGGTGGATGAGATCGTCCGTCGGTTCCTGTTTGATCAGGAGGATAAGACCATTGGATTAATCTCCGTTGACCCCTCCAAGCGCAAGAGCGGCGGCGCCCTACTCGGCGACCGCATCCGGATGAACGCCATCAACAACCCGCGGGTCTTTATGCGCTCGCTGGCAACACGCCAGTCCAACCTGGCCTTGTCAGCCTATGTGAAGGAGGCCATCCAGATATTGAAGGCAGCACACTTCGATCTCATTATCCTGGAGACTTCGGGAATCGGGCAAAGTGATACCGAAATTCTCGACCACAGCGACGTTTCGCTGTATGTGATGACACCCGAATACGGGGCCGCCACTCAGCTAGAGAAAATCGACATGCTTGATTTTGCCGACGTCATTGCCCTCAACAAGTTTGACAAACGGGGTGCACTGGATGCGTTGCGTGACGTGAAGAAGCAATTCCAGCGCAACCACCAGCTCTTTCAGAAGAAAGTCGATGAGATGCCGGTATACGGAACCATTGCTTCACAGTTTAATGACCCGGGAACCAACCAGCTTTACAAGCACCTGATCGATACGCTAGTTGAAAAGGCAAAGGCCCCGATCCAATCCACATTCCAGATTACGCGGGAAATGTCGGAGAAGATATTTGTCATCCCGCCTGCCCGGACCCGCTACCTGAGTGAGATTTCTGAAAATAACCGCGCCTACGATCAGTGGGTGGAGTCTCAATCACAAACCGCCCAGCAGTTGTACGCCATTCAAAAAACCATGAATGGCATCTCCGATGATTCTACTCGCCAGGCACTTCAGAAGGAATTTGAAAAACAAAAACTCAATTTGGATCCCCGCAACTGGAAATTGGTCGTGGAGGAATGGAAGGAAAAGATAAAGAAATACCGGGAACCTGTTTTCAAATTTAGAGTCCGCGGCAAGGAAATCGGCATACAAACACACGCCGAGTCTCTGTCGCATCTGCAAATACCAAAAATAGCATTGCCGAAATACGAGGCCTGGGGTGACTTGCTCCGATGGTCCCTGCAGGAAAATGTACCCGGTGAATTCCCCTACACGGCAGGCATTTATCCCTTCAAACGGGAAGGCGAAGACCCCACGCGCATGTTCGCGGGCGAAGGCGGCCCGGAGCGAACCAACCGGCGTTTCCACTATGTGAGTTTCACCACACCCGCCAAGCGGCTGTCAACGGCATTTGACTCGGTCACCTTGTACGGCAACGATCCCGACTTCCGCCCCGACATCTACGGCAAGATCGGCAACTCCGGTGTTAGCATTTGTTGCCTGGATGATGCCAAGAAGTTGTACAGCGGCTTCAACCTGGCGGATCCAAAAACCTCCGTGTCGATGACGATCAATGGTCCGGCGCCTATGCTGCTCGGTTATTTCATGAACGTAGCGATTGACCAGCAATGCGAGATTTATATCCGGCAGCAGGGCCTCGAGGAAGAAGTCAAAAAGAAAATTGACGCCATGTATTCCGGCAAGGGAGAACGGCCTGCCTACCAGGGGCCACTGCCAAAAGGCAACGACGGCCTGGGCCTTCTGTTGCTTGGTGTAACCGGTGATCAAGTACTCCCCCGGGAGGTGTATGAAAAAATCAAGGCGGAAACGCTGACCCAGGTACGGGGCACCGTACAGGCAGACATTCTGAAAGAAGACCAGGCACAGAACACTTGCATTTTCTCCACCGAGTTCGCCCTTCGACTGATGGGAGACGTGCAGCAATACTTTATCGATCACAAAATCCGAAACTTTTATTCGGTATCTATTTCGGGCTATCACATTGCAGAAGCCGGCGCCAATCCGATTTCCCAATTGGCATTTACGCTTTCGAACGGGTTTACGTACGTGGAGTATTACCTGAGCCGTGGGATGAACATCGATGAATTTGCTCCCAACCTGTCCTTCTTTTTCAGCAATGGGGTGGATCCGGAGTACGCTGTCATTGGACGCGTCGCCCGCAGGATTTGGGCCAAGGCGATGAAGAACAAATACGGTGCAAACGCCCGAAGTCAGATGCTGAAATACCACATCCAAACCTCCGGCCGTTCCCTGCATGCGCAGGAAATTGATTTCAATGATATCCGCACCACGCTGCAGGCCTTGTATGCCATTTACGACAACTGCAACTCCCTACACACGAACGCGTATGACGAGGCTATCACCACTCCTACCGAAGAATCGGTACGTCGGGCCATGGCGATCCAGCTCATCATCAACAAAGAACTGGGCTTAGCGAAGAATGAAAATCCGATACAGGGTTCTTTTATCATTGAAGAGTTGACCGACCTGGTGGAAGAAGCTGTTCTGCTCGAATTCGACCGCATCACCGAACGCGGCGGCGTTTTGGGCGCCATGGAGACCATGTACCAGCGAGGGAAGATCCAGGAAGAGAGTTTGTATTATGAAACCCTGAAACATACCGGAGAGTATCCGATCATTGGCGTCAACACCTTTCTTAGCTCCAAGGGCTCGCCCACCATTATCCCGCAGGAGGTGATTCGCGCCACCACCGAAGAGAAAGAGTACCAGATCAAGATGCTGCGGGCATTGAATACGTTTCAAGAGGCTCCTGTCGAGTCACAACTCAATTCCCTCCAGGAGGCCTCCGTTCAAAATAAAAATATTTTTGAAGCCCTGATGGAGGCGTGCAAGGTTTGCTCGCTGGGTCAGATTACAAAAGCCCTGTTTGAGGTGGGTGGACAGTACCGGAGAAATATGTAGAGTTAATTCAGATGAAATACATCCTTGGCCTTTTCCGCCTCGGTCAGCAAGTGCATCTGAAACTTTAGGCGGGCAGCGAGGAATGCTTCTTGCTTGTCCTTATCCATTTTGACAAACTTCAGCCGGTCCTCAAAATCAAGGTTCAATTCAGTGGCGATGTGGTAGGCCGAACACGGCACCGGAACAATCGAAAACTTCAGCAAGCGCATAAATTTCTCGAATTCCTTTACCAGCTTGCTGCTCACGGGTTGATGAAGATCGACCTGCCAGAATTCCACATCTCCCCCTGGATATAGTTTCTCCTTGTACGTGCGGAACAACGTTTCCATGCTGAACAGATCCTGGCACTTGACAATAATATCCGACTCCCCACCCGGATAGCGCTTGATAACCGTCTCCAGTTTCACCAATGAGCCCAACTTCAGGGTGTTCTGGGTATGGTTAAAATAGATCCCAAACGAAATATCCCGCTCCTCTGCGTCTTGCAGGAGCTGCTGGTAGCGTGGCTCAAAGATATGCAGGGGCACCATCTCCCCCGGCATGGGAAAGATGGTCAGGGGGAACATCGGAATACGAATAATGCTTGTCATGCCTCTATAACAACAAAGGTAGCGGAAAGTTATCGATCAAAAATAACCTTCCAAAATGGTACCTTGGCCCATAAAATACGAATAGCGCATCATGATGATTACCACGACCATGCTTGAAGACGAAGTGTATGAATCCGTCAACGAAAACGGCAACAAGCTAACCATCGATATGCGCGAGAAGGACCTAAAACAGCACCAGTCGCCAGTGGAAGTGCTGCTCTCAGCCGTAGCGGCCTGTGGTGCGGTCGACATCGTTTCCATATTGAAGAAGAGAAGAAAGACCATCCAGACGTTCGTCATCGAGACCGGGGGTATCCGGCAGGACAGCGCGCCGCGCTATTTCACAAACATTCATTGCAAGTACATCCTACAATCGCCCGATGCCACGGAGGATGAGGTGCGCAAGGCGGCAGCCCTCTCCCTGGAAAAATACTGCTCGGTAGCCTCCTCCCTGAAGGCAACCATAACTTTTGAAGCCGAGGTGATCCGTTAAACGACTTTTCCGTTCAGGATGACCGTCTCTACCAGGTCCCCGCCATACGCGTAGGGCATGTAGGAAATTGAAGGGATGGGCTTTGTAATGAAAACGTTCGCACGCTTGCCAACCGTGATGCTTCCGTGGGTTGGGAGCAGGTCCAGTGCATAGGCCGTGTTGATCGTTGCCGCATTGATAGCTTCTTCCGGCGTCATCCGCATGCGGATGCAAGCCAGGGAAATCATAAGCGGCATATTACCACTGGGTGAGCTGCCAGGATTATAATCAGAAGCCACCGCCAGCGGCAACCCTTCGCTGATCATGGTCCGGGCCGGCGGCATCGGTAAATTCAGAAAGAACGCAGCCCCCGGAAGGGCCGTAGGCATGACCGATGTCCCCTTCAGGGCTTTGATTTCATCGTCGCCGATATTTTCCAGGTGATCGACACTGATGGCGCCCGCACGAATGCCTGCCTGCACTCCGCCCGAACGATGGAGCTGGTTGGCATGGATGCGCGGCCGCATGCCATAGGCCATTCCCTTCTCGGCAATACGAACTGTCTCTTCGGGCGTGAAGAAGCCCTCTTCGCAAAAAACATCAATGTAGTCCGCCAGCTTTTCATCCGCTACAGCGGGAATCATCTCATCCAGAATCAACCGGATGTATGCTTCTTTGGTGGTATCCGACGGCACCGCATGCGCTCCAAGAAAAGTAGTCTTTACGGTCAGCGGCGTTTCCTCGCCAATGCGCCGCGCCACACGCAACATCTTCAGCTCGTCGGCCACCGTCAGTCCGTATCCGCTCTTGATTTCAACTGCGCCCGTTCCTGTTCGCATGATCTCGTATGCCCGCTCCAGGGATGCTTCAAACAACGCTTCTTCTGAACAGGATTGCAAACGTTTTGCTGAGTTCAGGATCCCCCCTCCGCTGGCAGCAATTTCGGCATACGTTGCTCCCTTCAGTTTCATGACAAACTCCTCTTCCCGGTAGGCCGCAAATACGAGGTGAGTATGACTGTCGACAAAACTCGGAAACACAAACCGCCCTGAAGCACTGATTACGTTTGACGGACGAGTGGAGGGTAGCCGATCCATCGGCCCAAACCCGGAAATAACATCACCAGTGATCTCAAGAAATGCATCATTCAGCACCGGCAGGTTGGCCATGGCTGTGCCGCTAGTGAAATGAGGTGTCTCATCACGCACCTGCACCAAGCCCTTGATATCGGTGATCAGAAGATCAGCCATATATGCTATTCAATCGGGATGAGCTCACCCCGGTGAAAGTAAATAAAAGGAAATCCACGGTTATCCCGTGTGGGCGACAGTTCATATCCGTTCGTTAACCAGCCCGGGACCAGGCCCGTCTCGGCGAGTCCTGTCTGAAAATAAACGCCGTGATCATGAAGGGCCCGGCCAATGATCATCATGAACTCAAATCCCACTTTGGTGTAATTCATGTATTCCTGTGGGAAAGACCCATGTGTTCTGATATACGCCTTGCGGAATTTTTGGAATGGGGCACGGCTATAGGAGGTGTAGTTTGGTGCGGCAAACATGACATTCAACCGCTCGTACTTCCGGAGATCGACCGATGGATTATCCAGCCACGATTCAGACCCAATGATCAACACGGAATCCCCTCTGGATTCGATGCTGCTGATCACCTTGGTATACACCAACGGATTATCTGAGGCTACGTACACGCTTCCGATACTGTCCAACTTCATGGTGAACTGCTTCGGGTTCTTGAACTCATCGTACTCCGTCGGTTTGGCGAGAATGGCAATAATGCGTTCGGCTGTCTCCTTCTTAAATTGCTCCATCCAGACCACCTGCATCCCCAATTCCAGGGCCCGTCGGGAAAAATTCGCCGCCATGACACTATCCCGTTGGTTATCCCCATACAGAATCATGCATTTCTTGTTTCGGGACCGTGCAGCAAGAACGTCCGCAGACCTGGCACCCAGTGTTTCCAGCGATGGCTGGAAAAGCATTGCATACGGGTTCTTCCCAACGTATTCCGACTGATTGGATACTGGACTTATCATATTGATCCACCGCTCCTCAGAAAATTGCTGCACCGGTTTGAGCTCCTCCCGGAAAATCGGCCCCACAATCAGGTCTGTATTCCTCAATTCTTCTGTTCCCAACAGTCGATTGATCACTTCACGGCCGTGCTGCGGCTCGGTGGGGCTTCGCTCGGTATCATAGGCCAATAAATTGATCTTGATCCCGTTGCGAAAGAGGGAGTCGGCAGCCATCCGCATGCCTTCGTACAGGTCCAGGATCAATTGATTGGGCTTTACACTCGGTGACGGATCGAGCGTAGCAACGAGAAAAGGAAACAAAACCGAAACGTTATATTCATCCTTGAAAACCGGGGCCGGCCAGTCCGGTGAAATATAATCCTTGCGCTCCAGCCCAAACCGCGTCGCTAGCGCTTGAAACAAGTCCAGATCCTGCTTGCCCTCCGGTTGCCGTCCGATTGCTTTTGCCAGAAATTTTCCGACATCCGCATCGTTGGGGTATTCCTCCCACATCAGCCGAAGAATCTCGGGGTCTGAAATACGTGCCAGGTAGAACCGTTTGAGCCGGCTGATCTCCTGTACTTCGAGATAATCTTCCTGTTTCACCTGCATAAGCAGGTTCATTCCCTGAAAGTGTTCACCCTTATCGAAATATATTTTTGCCAACCAGTAGTTGACCTCATTCATTTGGTCCCAGCCAGGATAGAGCCTCTTGATTTGAAGCAGCATATCACGGGCGACGGCACTGAAATTCTGCCGCATGGCCGCCTGTGCATAATAGAAGCTGGCATACTCCACATACGGGTTCTCCTTGTCATACACCATAACAGGCTTAAAGGACTCCATGGCCAGGTTGTATTTGCCTTCCTTGAAGAAGTCCTTTGCATTCTTGTACTGCCGTTTGAAATCCTGGCTCGCAACCGGTTGGAATGCACCGAGGATCAGAGCGCCCACCAGGAGCGCACGAAAGAGCATGGCCTTTGTTTTTTCGTTCAATCTCATTGTTACTCCCACTCGATGGTAGCCGGCGGCTTGGAACTAATATCGTACACCACCCGATTCACACCCTTCACCTTGTTGATAATCTCTGAAGAAATATCGCTCAGGAAGGTGTAGGGCAAATGGGACCAATCTGCTGTCATCCCATCCAGGCTGATAACTGCCCGCAGCGCCACAACTTTTTCATACGTTCTTTCGTCACCCATCACACCAACAGACTGTACCGGCAACAGAATGGCCCCAGCCTGCCATACGGCATGATACAATTTATGGTTACGTAATCCCTGTATGAACAAGTGATCAACCTCCTGCAATATCCGTACCTTTTCTTCCGTGACATCCCCGATGATGCGAATGCCCAACCCGGGGCCGGGAAACGGATGTCTTCCAATGATATCCGGATCGATCTGGAGCGTTTTGCCTACCAACCTGACTTCGTCCTTGAAAAGCGTATTAAGCGGCTCGACGATCTTCATCTTCATTCGCTCCGGGAGACCGCCAACGTTGTGGTGTGACTTGATGGTGACAGACGGACCATTCACAGAAACAGATTCGATGACATCCGGGTAGATCGTTCCCTGGCCCAGCCATTTCACGTCTTTAATCCGATGGGCCTCTTCATCAAAAACTTCGATAAACGTCCGACCGATCGCTTTCCGTTTTGCCTCCGGCTCCGAAATCCCCTTCAACGCGTTATAAAACTTGGCTTTTGCATCAACGCCTGTAATATTGAGGCCCATCCCCTTGTAGGAAGTTAGAACCTCATTGAATTCATTCTTCCGGAGCAACCCATTGTCTACAAAAATGCAATAGAGGTTCTTTCCAATCGCCCTGTGAACCAGCATGGCAGCTACCGTTGAGTCAACCCCTCCGGACAGGGCCATGACTACTTTATCGTTGCCCAAGGTTTGTTTCAAGGATTCAACCGCAGTCTCCACAAACAAATCCGGCGTCCAGTCCTGTGCACAGCGGCAGATATGAACCACAAAGTTCCGCAAGAGGTTCTTGCCTTCCAGGGTATGTGTCACTTCCGGATGAAACTGGATGCCATATACCGGAGCTCCCTTTTTTCGGAATGCGGCCACGGCTACCGAGGCCGTGCTTGCAATAACTTCAAACCCCGCTCCTACTGATTCAATAGTATCGGCATGCGACATCCACACCTGCGATTCCTCCGATACCTCTTTCAACAGCTCGTTGTGATGGTCGACCGTAGTCAGGCGTGCCCGGCCATACTCTCGTACTTGCGACGGCAGTACTTTCCCCCCGCCTTTATGCGCCATCAGTTGTGCACCGTAGCAAATACCAAGCACGGGGAGGTTCTTCAGCGCCAAGAGATCGATATCCGGAGAGCCTTCGTCGCGGACAGAACAGGGACTTCCAGAGAGAATCACTCCTTTAATGGAAGGCGTGATCGGTGGGATTTTATTGAAGGGAAATATCTCACAATAGACATTCAGTTCGCGTACCCGCCTGGCAATCAGCTGGGTATATTGGGAACCAAAATCTAGAATCAGAATCTGCTCTGCCATTCGTAAAAATAGGGCAATGGGGCCTGTTTTAAAAATTCGAAAAACCGGTTACAGGAGTCCTGTTCGGTCAATTTTCAACGCTAAAACAATATTCCGCGAGGTAGTCGCCCGCGTCGTCGTAGCCCGCATAAAAGGCCCTGTTGAGACACTTGCAACCCTCATCCAGGCGCTTTAATTCGATCAACGCAACCCCTTTGTAAAATAGAGCCTCTTTGTTCCTGGAATCGAGGCGAAGGGCCAGGTTCAGGTACTCCAGGGCCAATTCATAATCTCCCTCCTGCAAGGCCATGGATCCGCCATACAAATAGGGAGCGATAAAGGTCGCATCCAGCTCAATGGCCTTGGTAAAGCTCAGGTGTGCGCTGTCTTTTTTGTCCAGATTAAAGTAAGCAAGCCCCAGATACGTTTCAATTTCAGAATCATCCTGAAATTGCCGCGCGCGCAGCATGTCTACCAGTGCAGGCTCGAATTGTTCCTTCTGTATGTAGAGAAGGCCTCGCCATTTCAGGAAGTCAGGGTTTGGCGGCTGCAGGGCCATGGCCTCGTTGAGGCTCGTCAACTGATTGTCCACGTCGTCAAGTTCTCTGTAGATAAACGCCTTCAGCAATTTTGGCTGCGGTGCGCTAGGGTAGGCAGGACCAAATAATTCCAGATCTTTCAGCGCCTTGTCATATTCCTTGGTGCTGTAGTAACAAACCGCGCGCTTATAGAGTGTGTTATAAAGGCCCTGATCTTCATACTGGCCATCCTTCAATGTGTTCGCATCGAGGACTTTTGAATACAGTCTCGCTGCCTCGGCAAACTCCTGCTTTTCATAGAGCGTATCCCCTTGAACTTCCCAATCCTTCCACTTCACCGACTGCGCGACAGCAGACAGGGAAACGAGGTAGAAAAGTGCAACAAACAGAATTCGGATGATCCTGCGATTCATGAACTGTTAACTTACGAGCACCTTGTTGCGGTCGCGCTTGCGGTCATTCTCGTTGAGATAAATCTTCCGCAGGCGGATCGACTTCGGCGTAACTTCCACATATTCATCGCCCTGAATATATTCCAGGGCTTCTTCCAGACTCAGTCTTATAGCCGGGGAAATCCGCATTTTTTCCTCCGATCCGGACGCACGCATGTTGGTTAGTTTCTTCGTCTTCGTCACGTTGATGACAAGGTCGCCACCGCGGTTGTTCTCTCCAATCACCTGACCGGCATAAACCGGATCGCTGGGGTCAATAAAGAATTTTCCCCGATCCTGCAGGTTGTGGAGACTAAACGGAATGGCTTCGCCCTCTTCCATGCTTATCAGCGACCCATTGATCCTGCCCGGAATTTCCCCTTTGAACGGCTGGTACTCCTTGAATCGGTGCGTGACCACCGCTTCGCCCGCTGTCGCGTTCATCAAATAATTTCTCAACCCGATAATGCCGCGTGCCGGCATCATAAACTTCAGAATCATCCGGTCTCCCTTGGGCTCCATGTTGGTCATTTCGCCTCTCCGCATGGAAACCGTCTCGATGGCTCTCCCTGCTACGTTCTCAGGTAAATCGATCGTTAATTCCTCAATCGGCTCACACCGGACGCCATCGATTTCCCGATAGATAACCTGCGGCTGGCCGATTTGCAATTCATAACCCTCCCGGCGCATCGTTTCGATGAGTACGGAAAGGTGCAATACACCGCGTCCATAAACCAGAAAACTGTCTGCAGAGCCCGTGTCTCCGAGGCGCATGGCCAAGTTCTTCTCCAGCTCCTTATCGAGGCGCTCCTTGATGTGTCGGGACGTAACATACTTACCCTCCTTGCCATAAAACGGCGATGTATTGATGGTGAATAACATGCTCATCGTAGGCTCATCGATGGCAATGGACTTCAATGCCTCAGGCTTTTCAATATCCGCAACGGTATCACCGATTTCAAATCCTTCTATTCCGACGATGGCGCAAATCTCACCGGCCTTCACCTCGTCCATTTTTTTCTTCTCAAATCCTTCGAAGACATATACTTCCTTGATCCGGGATTTAACGATGCCGCCACCATCGCGCTTTACCAGTGCAATTGGCTGACCAGCCTTCACGCTACCGCGTTGGATCCTGCCGATTGCCACACGCCCGATGTAAGAGGAATACTCCAGCGACGTGATCAGCAATTGAGTCGTCCCCTCGTCTACTTTGGGAGCCGGGATGTGCTCTATTACTCCTTCCAGGAGCGGAGTTATGTCGGTCGTAGGATTCTTCCAGTCCGTGCTCATCCAGCCCTGCTTGGCCGAGCCATAAAAAGTAGGAAAATCCAACTGAAACTCGGCGGCGTCCAGAGAGAACATGAGGTCGAATACCTGCTCATGCACTTCGTCGGGGGTACAATTTTTCTTGTCGACCTTGTTAACAACAACGATTGGTTTCAGCCCCAGCTGGAGCGCCTTTTGCAACACAAACCGCGTTTGCGGCATGGGTCCCTCAAAAGCATCAACCAACAGTAAACAACCGTCAGCCATATTAAGCACGCGTTCTACCTCGCCCCCAAAGTCGCTGTGGCCTGGGGTGTCAATGACGTTGATTTTGTAATCCTTATACCGCACAGATACATTCTTTGCCAGGATGGTAATGCCCCGTTCCCGCTCCAAATCATTGCTGTCCATGATGAGTTCGCCCGGATTTTCATGCTCTTTGAATAAGTGTCCGGCGTGCAAAAGTTTATCCACCAGGGTGGTCTTGCCGTGGTCTACGTGTGCGATAATTGCGATGTTCCTGATCTTACTAACCTCCATAAATGCTTAAAATCCCCTCTTTTTATTCGAAATAGGGTGCAAAGATAATTGAAATATGGCGAGTTACCGTGTCCCGACTCCAATCTGGAGCACGAATTTGAGGTCACGGATCGAACGATGGGAATTCTTCCAGAAATTCAGTTGTCCCTCCGGATTTTGGCGCCTCACAGCAATAGTGAACCATGCCGTTGGTCACCGCCAGGTATTTGGCCCCCACGGTCATGTTGTATATTGCCACCTGGTTAAAAGCCCGCTGATTGAGCTTGATGGAAGACGACTTGCACTCGACCAGCATCCACGGCTTTCCATCCCGACCATAAACCAGGATGTCAGAGCGCTTCTGAAGAGTATTGTATGTGAGGCTTCCTTCAATCCGGAACAGGGATTTGGGGTATTCGTGATGCTGAATAAGGAAATTGATGAAATGCTGCCGCACCCACTCTTCGGGGGTCAAAACAACAAATTTTTTGCGCACTCCGTCAAAAATCAAGACCTTTCCATCACTCTTCTTAATTTTGAAGTCATAACGCGGAAGATTGAGGGGTGTCATTAACGAAATTACTGCAAATGAAGACGAAAGAACAAATTGTAGAGAACTGGCTCCCCCGATACACCGGGCTCCCCCTGGATGCGTTTGGCGAGTACATCCTGCTGACCAACTTCGACAACTATGTATCCAAGTTTGCTGAATGGCATAACACGGAAGTACATGGCAAGGACAAAGCCATGCGCAGTGCCACCGCCGGTGGGATCACCATTATTAACTTCGGCATGGGCAGCCCCAACGCGGCGACGATCGTGGATTGCCTCTCCGCCGTGAGCCCCAAAGCCTGTCTGTTCCTTGGCAAGTGCGGCGGCCTCAAGAAGAAAAACGACCTGGGGGATTTTATTCTACCCATTGCCGCTATTCGCGGGGAAGGAACTTCCAATGACTATTTCCCTCCCGAGGTGCCTGCCCTTCCGGCCTTTGCACTTCAAAAAGCTATTTCAACAACCATTCGTGATCACAACCAGGATTACTGGACTGGGACCGTATACACCACCAATCGCAGGGTTTGGGAATGGGACGAGGTCTTTAAGGAATATCTGGTCAAAATCCGCGCGATGGCTATTGACATGGAAACGGCCACCATTTTCTCCACTGCATTTTATAACGAAATACCAGCGGGTGCCCTGCTCCTGGTTTCTGACCAACCGATGGTTCCTGATGGAGTGAAAACAGAAGTGAGCGATAAGGTCGTGACGTCCAGCTTTGTAGACCTCCACCTCAAGATTGGAATTGATTCGCTGCAGCAGCTGAAAAACAACGGCATGACCGTAAAGCACCTGCTCTATTGACTTCCATCCAAATGCAGCGGGGCGGACATCTTTACCCCGCGCAGGAGGACCATCCCAAGGATGAAAAACGTTGCCAAGGCTATTGTGGAATTACGCATGCTCCCCGTGAGCTGCTCTATAAGGCCGTATGAAAACGTTCCAAAAACCACGGAAAGGGTGAACGTCACATCGTAGAAACTGAAATAGGAAGCGTGGTCAATGGAGTTGGATGGTATCAATTTGGCATAGGTAGCGCGGGACAGTGATTGAATGCCGCCCATCACCAGTCCGACCAGGAAAGCAATTCCATAGAATTCGTTCGGAGTGGTCACAAAGTAGGCCAGAAAACAAATTACAATCCAGACGCCGGTCATAATCATAAGGGTTTCCACATTGCCTGCCCGGGAAGACAGCCGCGCGAAGAGGTAAGCCCCGGCGGAAGCGACAAGCTGAATGATGAGAACGGTCAGGATCAGCTTGCTGTCTTCCAGTTCAAGTTCCTTGGCACCAAAGCTCGCCGCAAGGTACATCACGGTTTGCACTCCCATGTTATAGAAAAAGTACGCCACCAAGTAGCGCTTCAGCGAAGGATGGTATACCAGGCTTCTGACCACCTTTCTCAACTCCCGGTATCCGTTAAACACCAGCCGCTTACCCGACGCGTTCCTCTCCCGTTCGGGTAAACCATAAAATGTAACCTGAGAGAATCCGATCCACCAGAGACCCACCAGGACGAAGGAAAACCGTGTAGCATCCCCTTCACTGGAAAACCCAAAGTCCGACCAAAATGAAATCATTGCCAGGTTGATTACCAATAAAATGACGCCACCATAGTAGCCCATGGAATACCCGTGTGCACTTACCGCATCCACGCGGTCGCGCGTCGTAATTTCCGGAAGGAATGCATCGTAGAACACCATGCTTCCTGCATACCCAATGCTTGCCAGCATGCTGCAAGCAATCCCCCATTCAATGTTCTCCCCGCGAAAGAAATACAACCCCATACAGGATAGGCTCCCGAGGTACACGAAGAATTTCATAAAGGACTTCTTGGCTCCGGAATAATCTGCTATTCCAGAAAGCAGCGGCAGCAACGGCGCAATCAGTAGAAACGAAAGGGACAGCGAGAAGGAATAGAGCACTGAATTCACCATGGAGAAGCCCAGGAAGTCCACCCGATCACTTCCATCTGTCTGCGTGGTCACCGCCTGGTAATACACTGGAAAAATTGCAGACGTAATCACGAGCGAATACACCGAATTGGCCCAGTCGAACATGCACCAGGCGCGAATGACTTTGGTGTTGGAATTACCAGCAGCGTGGAGCATCCCCTAATATAAAAAAAGCCCCTTCATCAGGGGCTTTCTATTATCAGGCTCGGACCTAAAATATTTCTTTCTTCTGCAAGGTCGTATAGAGGATTTTGCGGGCATTCGCCTTTCGCAACTCTGATTCGACATCGGCAATGATTCCACGCTTGGACTCATTGTCTACTTTCAGTGCCACCGTCATCTGGTCTTGCTCATTTTCAGGAAGGAGATCGCGCTGGCGGCTCACCCAAAGGATAATATCCTTTGGCTCAATGAATACATCGTCAGCCTGAATCTTTGGTTCCTTGCCAAATTGCTCAATCTTCCGGGGCTCACCAATGTATAGGTTCGTCACCAGGGACTTGCGCAACAACTTCCTCATTTGAGTTGCCTCCGGAATACGCTGCTGAACATCAATGGCAGTTTCCCGAAGCTGTGTTGTCACCATGAAGAAGAAAAGTAACATAAAGACGACATCCGGCATTGACGACGTTGGGATCGTCTGCTTTACTTCGGTCTTTTTCTTAAATTTTGACATAAGCTCGTTCTCTTTTTTTAGTTACCAACCTTCGTTGGTTCTGCAATAGACAACATCATCGGTATTTCCACACTTCCATCCGGCAGCCTTCCACGGCCCTTTTCGTAAAGCTCTTGGTTCTCAGGGCTTGACAGGTCCGAAGAAAGATCCCTCCAACGCGCATTCGTTACTCCGGCGCGTTCCGCATAAATGTCATAATAGGCGCCTTGAATGATATCAAGGATCTCAATAAAACGCTTGTGGGTAGTGCCCCTGTCCGTCTTGTAGGAAACAATCGCCTTTTGCGGATTATCCGAAGAAGCAGGATCTACACCATTGTTCAATATGAAAACCTTGATCATTTCCTTCAGGCCGGAGATATCCGACATAGGTTCCCCTTCCACCAGGAGGGCATCCGAAGAGTTGACCTGAATCTTGAACATGTTCCGCTCCTGAATCTTTACATCCTCCGGGGGGTTTGCCTCCGGGGGAGGAGGAAGCTGAATGCTCAGTCCGCGATCGTTGGCAATCGTTGTCGTTACCAGAAAGAACGTCAGCAGCAGAAAGGCAATATCTGCCATCGAAGCATTCGGTATGTCAGGCGTTATCCTTGCCATTATCTAATTGCTTTATGGAAGAAAGAATACACCAACCCTATCAGGGCAGAAAAGAATACAACATAAAGCATGATCAATCCGGCGCCAATCATTTTTGAACTTGCCTGCGTGGTTCCAATCGCTGCTGTTTTCAGAGTCACTTCATCCCCTGAAATCGCAAAGGATATCAAAAAGATGACGATCAACAAACCAAAAGCAGCGCCCGACTTCACCAGTTCCTTGGGTGCCTTCAGTGCGTTCATCAGCGGTAATACGATGACCGCCATCGCCGCCACAAAAAGAAGGAAATACATGAAATACAATCCCCCTGTGATCAGCCCACAACCAAGCTCACTAATCCCTTTCTCGAAGCAAATCGTCTCCATTATTTCGTCATTTTGTGTTTCACCAAGAGATCTACCAATGTGATGGACGAATCCTCCATGGCATTAACAAGGCTATCAATTTTAGAAACCAGGTAGTTATAAAGGATCTGGAGAATCATACCTGTGATCAAACCACCTACGGTTGTGATCAAGGCAATTTTCATACCGCCTGCAACGACCTGAGGAGAAATATCACCAGCAGCTTCGATGGCATCAAAAGCGGCCACCATACCTACCACCGTTCCGAAGAACCCAAGCATGGGTCCGAGTGAAATAAACAACGAAATCCAAATGAGGCCTGTCTCCAGCTTGCCCATTTCAACGCCGCCGTACGAAACCACTGATTTCTCGACCATGTCCACTCCTTCCGATGCGCGCATCAGTCCTTGTGTAAAGATGGAGGCTACCGGGCCCTTTGTATTTTTTGTAACATTTTTGGCTGCTTCAACGCCGCCTTTCGACAGCGCCTCTTCTACCTGTAGGAGCAATTTCTTCGTATTTGTCGTTGCCAGGTTGAGAACGATGATACGCTCGATGGAAATCGCAAGGCCCAAAATCAAGCAAATCAGAATGGGCCACATAAATGGAGCACCGCCTTCAATGAACTTGGATTTCAACATTTGGTGAAACCCTACATCTCCCGCAGCGGCATCATCTCCGCTTGCTGCAGCTTCGGCAGCTGACTGATCAGCAGGAAGCTTGCTGGGGGTTGTATCCTGAGCGAACGAGGCAAACGCCCCGAGCATTAGCGTGCAAACGAAAGCGAGAATCGAGACTGATTTTTTCATGGTTTGAGGTTTATTCTTTTCTTGAATCGGCCAAAATTAAAGTTTTTGTTCGTTTCCAAACAACTAAACATACTTTTTTAAGTAAAAAACCTGCTTTTGAATTAACACCCATTTGGATTAACCCTCTCAGCGGTAAAAAGTCACTTTTAACGGACAATTTCCGATCCGCACAAATCACCACTGGACTCACCTTCGCACGTTCATGACGAGATTTTTGGTCGCCGACCTGTCAACGGCGTCTTTCCTACTGGCGGAGAGGGCGGGATTCGAACCCGCGATACCCTTTCGAGCATACACACTTTCCAGGCGTGCTCCTTCAACCACTCGGACACCTCTCCCTATTTGAAGGCCACAAAGAAATGGAGAAAATTCCCAGTTACCAACTCCCGGTGACTATACCTGATTGGTAACCTCTCCTGCCAACGGCTCCTGAATAAGCGCTTTCGCCTTCTCCACCCCGTATTCGCCCAGCAAGAGCATCAATTTGGTGATCGCCGCTTCCATCGTCATGTCCCCGCCGCTAATTACCCCAATCTCTTTCAATCCGAGGCTGGTTTCATATTTTCCCTGCACCACCATGCCGCCCGGGCATTGTGACACATTAAGTATCAGCAACCCTCCCTCAATGGCCTCTTTTAGAATCCGCAGGAACCAGGGCGCAGAAGGCGCATTCCCTGCCCCAAAGGTTTCAACGATTAGTGCCTTGCTGTGAGGGTTACGGACCACCGGCAACACAAATTCCTCCCGGAGGCCTGGAAATAGCTTGAGAATGGATACGCAGGAATCAAACGTACTCAGGACACGGATCGGGCCGGTGCCTGGCGCCTGAATGGCCGTATCATTATAGTCTATAACCACCCCCGCCTTGGCCAGCGGAGGATAATTGTCAGACCGAAAGGCATCAAAGTGCATGCTTTCAACTTTCCTCGCGCGCGATCCGCGGATCAACTCGTAATCAAAATAGATGCAGACTTCAGGTACCCGCGCCCGGCCGTTTAAGGAACTGCTTGCAATCTCCAGGGCGGTAATCAGGTTTTCACGCGCATCCGACCGCGATTCGCTGATGGGGAGCTGCGCACCGGTGAAAACAACCGGTTTGGAAAGATTTTGCAGCATGAAACTCAGAGCCGATGCTGTAAAGGCCATCGTATCTGTACCATGGAGCACCACAAAACCGTCCTGGGAATCATAGTGCTGCTGAATGATTTCCCCTATCTGTTGCCAATGCGACGGTTGAATGTCTGAAGAGTCGATTGGATTCTCGAACGAGACAACGGTAATGTGGAGGAACAAATTCCGCAAGGTGGGCAGGTGCTCCACGATGAGGGAAAAATCAAACGGCAGAAGGACCCCCTGGCTGTCCCGAACCATACCAAAGGTACCGCCGGTGTAGATAATCATTACGCGCGCCTTGGGTTTGGCAGGCAATGCTGTATTTATCGTCAGGGTCTTGTAGGTCATTGGTTCAGAAAACTACACGTTAGGATTTGGTTCTGGCCCCAAGGTGGACAGATTTTTGCAAAACAGGTTGGATGCATTGCGGGTGGTGGCTTCCTGAAGGTCTTCCACTCGGAGCCCCATCAGGGCGGCAACCCTGGCGGCAATCAATTCCAGATACGAGGGCTCGTTGCGTTTTCCGCGATGAGGTACCGGCGCCAGGTACGGGCTGTCCGTTTCCAACACCAATTTGTCAAGCGGCAAGGAAGGCAGCACCGCGTCCAACCCTCCGTTCTTGAATGTCGCCACACCTCCGATACCCAGGTAAAAGCCCATGCCCATGATCGTTTTTGCCTGCTCTATCGAACCAGAAAAGCAATGAAATATTCCCGACAGGTTGGCGTCAGACAAGGGTTTCAGTATTTCGATGGTCTCGTCCATCGATTCGCGGCAATGGATAATCAACGGAATGCGGTATTGCTTTGCCCACGACGCCTGGATCCGGAGGGCTTCCTGTTGTTCTGCCCAGAATGTTTTGTCCCAGTACAAGTCGGTGCCTGTCTCACCGATTGCTGAAAAGCGGCGCTTTTGAAGCCACCCCTCGACCGTATACAATTCCTTTTCAAAATCCGCTTTCACCGAGCATGGATGCAGTCCCATCATCGGAAAGCACTGGTTGGGATATTTGCGCTCCGTGTCCAACATGTCATCAATGGACCGGTGGTCGATGTTGGGCATATAGATCTTTTCAATGCCCGCCCCGGAAGCACGCCGCAACACCTCCTCACGGTCCCGGTCAAACTCCTCCACAAAGACGTGTGCGTGGGTATCCGTCCAGCTTTTCATACCATGAGGTATTTGAGGAAAACAAGGGCGCCAACAGCTGCGGCACAGAGTGCGGCCATCAGAACACCGCCGGCAGCGATGTCCTTTATCCGTCCCGCCAGGTGTCGCTTACCGGGCTCCAGCAGATCTACCAGGCCTTCCACCGACGTGTTGAATAGTTCGGCAGCCCATACAAGTCCTACGGCTAAGATCACCTGACACCATTCGGTTGCAGAGATTGTAAAAAAGAATCCTGCCGCCACTGCGAGCAGGGTGGCTGCACTGTGAATGCGTACATTACGTTGTGAGATAAATGCAGCACGGATTCCATTAACTGCAAAAGTGAAACTCATCAGAAACCGCTTCATATCAGTACATTTCTTACTTCCGAAGTGAGGAGTGAATGATTTGCATCATACACTGCTAATCCGGTATAGCCGACGGCCTTTTCGACGGCAGTATCCAGCACAAATTGGTCTTGTTCAACAGAAAATGCAAACCCGGCATCCATCAGGTGCTTTGCCAAATACAACTGCTCGGGTTGTTGAGGTGTTGGCACAAAAATAGCCCGCTTCTTCAGTGCGATGAGATCCATCACGGTGCTGTACCCGCTTCGGGCTACAATCCACGTGGAAGCATTGATCGCTTCCTCCATCCCGACGGCCGAAAGATGGCTGACCACCTCCACCAAGCCTTCCACCCGGTTAAAAGTCTGGTGCGGCACTCCGCATACTAAAAGGGTCTTCATCCGCGACCTTACCGCTTGCTCCAAAGCCCTTGCAACAAACATACTCCGTTGCGGTTCGGGACCCGACACGATAATCATGACATCGTACTTTGTTGGCGACGGTATGGCTGCACCAAACCTGGAGAGCCATCCAATGTACTTGAACGGAACAACCTGGTCGGGAATAAAGGGGACCGTCAACCCGCTTCCTTGCTGATCGGGAACCCAAACTTCCGCGAATTTGCGGATGAACGAATGGAGGATAGCATTCACCAAGAAAGCGAGGAAATTCCAGGGCCCGGGTAACCGCACGCTGATCTGGTGCGTTATAAAAATTGATTTGGCACTGCGTGAATAGCAGCCATACCGGTTATCCGAAACGACCAGCGAAATATTTTGCTGGAGCACCAGGGCTTCCACTGCCCGGTGTTCTCGCCGCACCACGTTCATGAACTTCGGCAATTGCAATACCATCGCCGCCATCATCGAGGTTCGCCGCGGATAGACGGGATCGTAAGCCGGCAATTCCGTGTATGAAAGGGTTTTGAATTCTTCCTGAAGGAGAACACCCGCAGGCCCGGAGCAAGCGAGGAGTACCTCCGCACCCTGGCGTTGGAATTCGCGGATTACCGGGATGGACCGTGTGGCATGACCAAGGCCCCAATCCAACGGGCAAATCAGGACGCGTTTCAAGGCAACCGTTTAAGAGCATATCCCATTTCACAAACCCGGTCGAGGTAACGTGGGAGTACGAATGACAAATTCTTTTCCGCCTTGAGACTGTCGTGGAATACTACAATGGAGCCAGGCCGGGTTGCACCCAAAGCACCCAAGAGGCATTTTTCCGGCGACAGGTTCTTCGCATAGTCGTTTGTCAGAACGTCCCACATGATGATCTTATACTCTTTAAAGGCAGCGATCTGACGGCGGGTGATTCGGCCGTAGGGAGGTCTGAACAGTGTTCTGCCTTCGGCCTGTGGTGCCCCGGCCCGGTCCAATTCCTCGTCGCAAAGTGCTGCATTGGCCAAATAGTCTTCCGAATCCATTTTCCATCCGCTCACATGATGATAGGTGTGGTTGCCGAAAGCATGTCCCCTCTGCAAAATCTTCTTGAAGACCGCAGGGTTCTTCCGGATATTGTCGCCGATTAGGAAAAAGGTAGCTGGCGCTTTCACCCGGTCTAGCTGGTCAAGTACGAATTCGGTAGGTCCGGGCACCGGCCCATCATCAAAGGTTAAATAGATTTCGTTGGCCGTTGTCGGAACGCGCCAGGAAAGCTCCGGATAAAGCAGAGGAAAGAAAAAGGGTGGACGAAAGAAATAGCCGGGCGTCAACGGAATCGGTTTTCAATTCAAAAATAGGAAGGCCCGGGGACTTTAGCGCACCCGACAACTGAGCATCGTAATATCGTCCCGATATCCGTTTCGACCCTTGAAACCGTCCAATTCAACGATGATGTCCTGGTGAATTTCCCGAAGGTCTTTGCTGTGGTTTTTTTCAAAATATTCAACCAGCGATTCCTGCCCATACTCGTCTCCTTTCTCATTCAGTGTTTCAGTAAGCCCGTCGGTGTAGCAAAACAGCAGAAAATCGTCGAGGTCGGTAATAAAGCCCTCCTTCAGAAACGGCAGCGGATGCATAGCCCCCAGGACGGTACTTCCTTCCTCCAACATCCGTATTCCATGTTTCTTATTCCATAACAACGGCGGGTTATGCCCTGAGTTAACATACACCAGGGTCTTCAGATTAACGTCGTAAATGGCACCAAAGAAGGTGATGAACTTTTCTCCTTTCGCATTTTCCAATACCTGGTAATTCAGTGCCTCCACAATTTCCGTAAGGTTCGGCATGTGACGAAGCAGCGTGCGAAGCGAAGCCTGAAAGTTTGACATCATTAGCGCTGCAGGGATTCCTTTTCCACTAACGTCTGCCACGCAAATCAGAAATTGATTCTTGTTGATGGGGATGTAATCATAATAGTCCCCTCCCACGAGGTCGTGGGGGAGATAACTGGCTTCCAGTTGGAGCCGTTCCGTGTTGGGGAGTTTCTCAGGAAAAAGAAACTGCTGGACGTCGCCCGCAATCTCCAGTTCTTTCCGGAAGGCCTCCTGCTCCAACTGCTTTCGCGCCAATTTCTTATTCTCAATCGCAACGATAATGATGTTGCTCAGGGCTTGAATGAACTTAATCCCTTCCAGACCATTGGCGCCATTTGACCGCAATTCCACCCCCCCGATAAAAACGACGGCCAGTGTTTCCTCTTTGTGGGCCACCGGAATCACCATGTCAAAATCATGGAAGTCACATTCATCTGAAAATTCGGTCATCCGATGAACCTGTTTGATCATGTGGAAGCGATCATCCAGCGGCAGTTTGCCAAAATCCTTTTTCGTCCCATAGTTCGCCTTGCAGTTCCATGCATTATCAAAGACGTAAAGGGCGAGTTTGTTGATACTCAGGTTTGACCGGAGCGTGAAGTGAAATATTTTGTACAAGGAATCTTCAGGCACATTGCTGTTAATAGCCTGCGTAATTTCCAACAGCGCATTGAGTTCCAGCTCTTTGCGATCCAACGCTCTTTTGATTTCCTGGTGCGGCATAGGCTTCTCCAACGGTAAAAGTAGGCGAAAATTATTCGGAAGCTCCCTAGCCGTTACAGTTTTCTCCCCTTCCAGGAAGGGACAGCGAAGAATGAACTTACCCCAGTGATGACGATGTACACGGGATAAAGAATTTGAAGTGCGATGAATCCAATCCAATCAGGACGCTCCCGGAGGAAGGTGGAGGCCCGGTAAATCAGGGCGCCCTCGAGGAGAATTTTCGCAACAACGAAAAGATGGCCCCAGTCGGGCCGAGACAATGCGATGAGGAGAAAACAAAACTGTGCGGCGGCAACGACGATGGCCACCCCCTTTGTTGTCGCGTCGGAATTGAATCTCCATTTACCTGCCCACCGTATCCGCTGCCTGAAAAACGCGAACAGGTCATGCTGGGTAACAGTCTCTACGACGGCGTCAGGAGCGTTCATAAATACCAGCCCATCAGGGAACTGACGCGCCATCTTTCGCATGAGAAACTCATCATCCCCGGAAGCAATGTGCAGATTATCGTCATACCCCCCCACGGCCAGAAAATGTTCCTTGCGAAATGCCAAGTTTGCGCCCGTGCTGAGGATGGGGTGATTCCATCCAACCGCAGCAGCTGTTGAGCCCATCAGTCCCGCCAACTCGATCATCTGCAGTTTCCCAAAAAAGGAATGCGTATACCTGAACTTAATCAATCCGATCAAAAGAGATGCTCTGTCATGAAAGCAACCATGAATTTCCATCAGCCACCGTACCGGGACCCGGCAATCCGCATCGGTCGTAGCCACGATCGGAAACCGGGCCCTTCCAATGCCTGCTTTCAGAGACAGCTTCTTTCCTTCCGCGCCGTCCGGGAGGCTCCACACGTGCATGTGGCTTTGCCCTTGGGTGAGCGACAATGCCAATTCGAGTGAATGGTCTTCCGAGTGGTCATTGATGAGGAGCACCTCCCACAACCCGGTTGGATAATCCAGCGCAAGTAAGGACGAAATCAGGTTCGCCAGGTTTTCCTCTTCGTTCCTGAATGGGACGATGATGGATATTCCTGATACCGTGCCGCCCGGTAGGTTGGGTCTCTTCCTCACCCGGTCCCAACCAGTGAGCGCGACAACCAGCAGGCCACAGTAAAAACTTAATATCACTACGAAAACGACGGTCATTGAAAAGTTGTCAGTAATTTTAGGTGTGAGCAAAGTTGAAAAAAAAGTTGGCACGACTCCTAAAGCCGCGAAAAAGCCGGCGGCGCCAGCCGAGCGCATCATCCTGGGCCTTGATCCCGGCACCAATGTGATGGGTTACGGGATTATTCTTGTCCGGGGCGAAACCATCAAGCTATTGCAGTTTGGCGTTATTCAGCTGTCCAAATACGAATCGCACGAACTGCGGCTGAAAAAGATATTTGACCGGGTTATCACGCTGCTCGAGGAGTTTCATCCGGATGAGGTGGCGCTGGAAGCTCCATTTTTCGGAAAAAATGTTCAATCCATGCTAAAACTGGGCCGGGCGCAGGGAGTTGCCATGGCGGCGGCCTTGCATCGGGAAATTCCAATCGTAGAGTACGCGCCAAAAAAAGTAAAGCAATCCGTTACCGGGAATGGGAATGCGTCCAAGGAGCAGGTAGCCCGCATGCTGATGCAGCTCTTCGACCTCCACGAGTTGCCCAAACTGCTGGACGCAAGCGATGCCCTGGCCGTTGCCGTTTGTCACCATTTTCAAAAAGGGACTCCAAAGGGAAAGTCGGGGTCCTGGGAAAGTTTTCTTAAAGAGAATCCAGAGAAACTAAAGAATAGTTAATCGATCCTGACTGAACGATGTATACTTGTCGCAGACCAGTGGAATTTCCGTCAGGGAAAAACAGTTCGAAATCATGAGTCATTTTGCACAAGCGAGACGATACCGGAAAACACTTGCCTTCGTGAAGGCAACGATTGCACCCCCAGCCCGAATCATAGACATCGGCACCCCCAATGCCTTCTCCGAAATTCTGAGTCAAGAAGGGTATCATGTAACCAACACATCGGGAGAAGACCTTGACGAGTCAACGGCCTCCATTAGCCAATGCTCAGGCAACTGCACAACGGCATTTGAGATATTTGAACATCTGCTAAATCCGCTGGGCGTTCTCCGCGCAATCCCTACGGACCGGCTTATCGCCAGCGTACCTCTTTCGCTTTGGTTTGCAAAAGCGTATCGGAACAGGAAAGACCAGTGGGATCAGCATTATCATGAGTTCGAGGCGTGGCAGTTTGACTGGCTTCTGGAGAAGGGAGGCTGGGAAATTGTTCGAAGTGAAAAATGGATTAGCCCTGTACTGGTACCCGGCATCCGGCCTCTCCTGCGATTGCTTACTCCCAGGTACTACATCGTTGAAGCCTGCAGGAAGAAATGACCCGCATCCTGATTCTGGCCTTTAGTGACTTACGGCATGACGCGCGCATTGCCAGGCAGATTGATTTCCTCAAGGATAGCGGAACAATTACGGTGGCCTGTTTCGATGCGCCTCCGGATTGGAGTCATGAAATTATCCGAATAAAAAGAATCAGGCCTGGCATCCTGCTGAAAGCGGTCACATCGATCATGCTGCTCCTGCGGCTGTTTCCAATAGCCTATAGGTTGTTGTATGATTTCCCGGCGTTGCGCGCAAGCCTTGCCTCCCGCTCTTTTGACCTGATTGTGGCCAATGACATAGAGTCGCTTCCTCTCGCCGTGCGGATCCGAAAAAAGGAAAAGATACTTTTTGATGCCCACGAATATGCTCCGCGTCACTTCGAGGACAAATGGGTGTGGCGGGTTTTCTTTCAGGATTTCAACGTGCACTTATGCCGCAAATACCTCTCTCAAGCTGATGCCATGACCACAGTAGGCGAAGGTCTCGCCGTGGAATACAAGAAACAATTTGGGGTCAACCCGATAGTTATTACAAACGCAGCCTACTATACGGATTTGAAACCCGGCCTGGTCACGCCAGGTCATATCAAACTCATTCACCACGGCGCAGCCAACCCATCGCGGCAGCTCGAACTGATGATCCGGATGATGGACTATCTGGATGACCGGTTCACGCTCGACATGATGCTGCTTACCCCGGCCATTGCGAACAAGAAAACGAGGGCCTACCTGGGGTCGCTCAAATCGCTGATCGCGACTAACCCCCGGGTCCGGATCATTGATCCCGTTCCCACCGACCGTGTCATTGAAGTGATTCACGGGTATGACATCGGTGTCTTCCTGCTCCCTCCTGTCAATTTCAATTATGCCAACACCCTTCCCAACAAGTTCTTTGATTTCGTACAGGCGAGACTCGCCGTGGCTATCGGTCCCACCCCTGAAATGAAACAACTCGTGGACACACATGACCTGGGTGTAGTTGCCGAAACGTTTACCCCCGAGGCATTGGCAGACAAGATCGGTCGCCTGACGGAGGTGGAGATCAACCGGCACAAGCTGAAGGCTGACCAGGCGGCCCGGGTACTTTCGGCAGAGACAAACAGGAAACGCCTCCATGAAGTGGTGAGCAAACTCCTTCCCAACTAGTTCTTCCATTCTGACCCAACACCTTATTGCAACACTTCATCCGACACGCACGCAAGGTCTTTCTCAACAAATAAGTATCTTTCTCGCATGGGACTTGTAATCCGGCAAAGCCTTGCTACCAGTGTGATCTCTTATGTAGGAGTGATCATCGGCTATGTGAACTTGCTGTACCTGTATCCGCGTTTCCTTTCTCCCGATCAGGTGGGATTGCTGCGCACCATCCAGGACGCTGCCATTCTCTTTACCCCCTTTGCCCAGTTCGGTATTTCCCAGAGCATCATCCGGTATTTTCCGGTATTTTCAAAAGACAAAAATCAATCGGGCTCCTTCATTTCCCTCATGCTGCTGCTGACCCTTGCCGGCTTTGCGGTTTTTTTTCTGGCGTTTGCCATTTTCAGGGAGGCCATCACCTCCTATTTTGAATCGAACGCAAAGGAATTTGTGTCCTATGCGACGTTGACTCTTTGGCTTACGCTCATCCTCTTGCTCACCTCCGTGCTGGAGGCCTATTCGCGGTCGCTGCTCCGCACGGTGATCCCTAACGTCCTGCGGGAAGTGGTCATACGGCTGCTCTTTGCCCTGATGATCCTGGCGTATTTCCTCGGGTACCTGAATTTTGACCAGTTCATCCTCAGCACAGTTGGGTCGTACCTGGTCTGCCTCGCGCTGCTTGTCCTTTATCTGTGGCGTACGGGCGATTTCCGTCCACGCTTGAATTTCGGTTCCCTGAAATCAGAGACTACCAGTGCCATGGTTCGATTCAGTCTTTTTGGTTTTGCCGGAACGGCAGCGATGATTGTGATCGGCAAGATGGATAGTCTGATGGTTTCGGGGCTGATGGGCCTCGCGGCGAATGCGGTGTACACCACTGCTTTTTACGTCGCCACCGTGATTGAAATACCCAAGCGAGCGCTTTCGCAGATTACCATGCCGCTAATTTCCAGGGCATTTGAGAAAAATGACTTTGCGGAAATACGGACATTGTATAGAAAAACTGCCATCACCCAGTTTATCATTGGAAGCCTGCTGCTGCTCGGCGTTTGGGCGAACTTAAATAACCTCTTCGATCTCATGCCCCGCAGTGAAATCTATTCGGCAGGGAGATGGGTGGTAATAATTATCGGAATCGGAAAACTGACCGACATGTTGTTTGGACCAAGCAGTGAGATTATCATCCTGTCCAAATATTACACCTTCAACATCCTGCTGATTGTCCTGCTCGCCGTTATGACCGTGGTACTAAACAACACCCTGATCCCGGTATACGGGATAGAGGGCGCTGCCTATGGCGCTGCAATCTCCCTGGGCTTGTTCAACGTCATCAAGTTCATCTTTATCTGGGTGAAGCTGGGTATTCAGCCGTTCTCCTCGTCATTCATTAAGGTCATTCTTATCGGTGGAGTGGCCTGGTTTGTTCATTGGCTGATTCCGCCCCTGGAATGGACGATCGTCGATATAATAGTTCGCTCTGCGGCTATAGCGCTGGCTTACGGCAGTTTGATTCTTTGGACCAACGTGTTACCGGAAGCGAATGAGCTCGTCCGAAAAGCACTTATCCTACTACGGTTGCGCTGAAAAAAATCGCGGTGTTGAGCGACCGGGACAAAAGATTGTTACATCTTAACAATTTCCACCCGCCTATTCTTTGCCCTTCCTTCGTCTGACGTATTATCAGAAACGGGTTTGTCCTGACCCCAACCCTTCGAAGACAGGCGGGCTGCATTAATTCCATTTCGGACTATTTCATTCATCACCGACCGGGCACGACTTTCAGATAACGTTTTATTGGTAGCCGGAGTCCCAACATTATCCGTGTGCCCCTCAATGCTCACTTTCAATTCCGGATTCGCAGCCAGCATGCCAACCAACTGATCAATGACTGCTTTGGTTTCAGGTTTAATGTCAGCCTTTCCAAAATCAAAATTAATATAGAGTGCAAGGTGGCCATCGGTGTTGAGTGCAGTCAGTATATCATCAGAAGTAATCTCCTGCTTCATAGCTTCTATCTCAACAATCGTAAGCGTATAGTTATAGGCATCGTTGGGACCTTTCTCCACTTTTACCCATGCTTCACTTTTGCCTTTAGTAATCTTGAAAACAGCAACCCCTTCATCCCCAGCCTTCAGGAATACGGTTGTGCCTCCAATTTTCTTCGCCGCATTCTCATAGTTTCTTAGGATTTGGAGTACACTGGGCATTTGACTACCCGACTCGGTATCGAACCCGTAGTTTATGAAAGTCTTGGTGCCTTCTTTCGTCACCATCTTCGATTGGTTGGCGGCCAGGTTAAATTCCGCCTCATCGAAATTGCTGGAGTATTCCGCAATCACATAATTCGGCATCCGATTCGGAAACATGGGGTGTTCCTTGCTTCCTTCAGCATCCTGGGAACTGGCTGCAATGCTCACAGCCAGGAGCATGACAAGGGAAATTGACCGGGTTAACATAGTTGTGGGATTGATGGAGCGGATCGAAAATTGGCGAATTCAGAAACAGGCATAGCAATATAGCTAATTCTTTAATGAACCAATCGGTCTCCTTTCAGGATTCCTTCGGGACGGGGTGGCTTAATCCAATAGCCTCCTGAACTCCCCCAGCGCCGTTGCATTCCCGATGACCGTGACCAGGTCACCCAACAAGAGATGCGTATCGCCGTGGGGAATGAATATTTCGTTATCCCTTCGCAGCACAACGAGGGACCCTGACTCCGGGAAGGGAATATCTTTAACAAGTACGCGGTCTATCGTAATGTTTCTCACAGGGATTTCTTCGACACTGTACGATCCAAAGCTTTCTGTGAGGGCCTGGCCCATCCCGGGGCGCAGGATTTCGTTCTCCATAGTGCTGGCGATTATTTCGTCAACATGGACCACCTTGACCTCTGTTAATTTATCGTATTCATCGAGCAACTCGGGCCTGGTGGTGACGGTAATCACTTTGCTGTGACCAAGTTTTGTCCGGAGGATCTGGGATATGCGCAGGTTCTTCTTGTCAGACGGAGTGAGGACCACGACGGTATCCACCGGTCGGATTTTCAAGGATTCATAGACCTCCTCCTTGATGTCATTGGCCAGAATACATTCCAGGCCAAGCGATTTCACCACCTCATATCGTTCATCCTGTGCCTCGATAATCAACGAGGTAATTCCGTGCATGTCCAGCCGTTTGGCAAGTTTCACACCAGCCTCGCCTCCGCCAACGATATATACGCTATAGTAGTGATCCGCCTGGGCACTCAGATACTTGTAGAGCATGGGTGACACAATGCAGGTAACGATCGCAGTCACGACCACACCGGCGTTGATGGCAGGCGTTATGATTCCAAGATCCATTCCGATTTGTCCGGTAGCGATGGTCAGGCCAAGCCGGGAAGTAAGCAGAATCCCCGATGACAGCGCTCGCTTCCAACCAAAGAGTCTCGCCAGTATGAAGGCCGGCACGACCTGTGTCACATAAAACGCGGCCGTCAGTGAAAGGATAAAATAAAAACTGGTTGAGATATCTTTGAGGGAATTCATGTCGAGTTTCACGCCGACCATGATGAAGAAAATGGGGATAAAAAATCCATAGCTCATTCCATCCAGCTTAAAAATCAGGGCAGAGCGTTCCTTGGCGAGAAAGATGGAAAGCAAGGTGCCGGCGAAAAAGGCCCCCAGCACAGGCTCTGTATTGATGGCTGTAGCGATGCTAACAAACAGCAAAAGCACCGCAATGGAACCACGGATCCGGATTTGAGAGGCGGCATGTTCCAGTTTATAGAGCAATTCCTGGAACACCCTGATTCGGACCAGAAGCGTTCCGATTTTGTACGTGACAAAGAAGACAACGAAAATGATCAGAAACAGAAGCAGTTCAAATTCAAACCCTTCCTTCTGGAATATCCCCGAATAGATGGCGATGAGGATGATCGTCATGATGGTGGCAATGGCGCCTTCCAGCAAGATGATCTGCCCGAATCTTCTTTCGATCTCCCCATCGTGCTTAATAATCGGCACGATAATACTCAAGGCGACTGACGGGAGCAGGATCACCATAAAGACTTTATCTACGCCGGAGAACAGCGGGAGTGAATACACCAGGGCCACCGCAAGGAGCACGCTCCCCAGGTAGATAATGACGGATACTATAAATGTATTGCTGATCAGGGTAACGAACTGAATCTTGCCGCGCGGGAAAGAAGAAATAATTTTCTGAATGTCGAGGGCGAGCCCGCTGAGAAAGATCAGAAAAAGGAATCCAATATAGGATAAGTGATTCAGCAGTTGTTCCTGACCCGACACGAAGTTCAATACGAAAGGACCAATAACGACCCCCATTACTATTTCAACAATCACCGATGGAACTTTGGAGATTTCAAGCCAGGAGAGCGTCATGGGAACGATCCATGCGACAACAAAAAGTATGAACAAGGGCAGGTAATCGTGCACGGTAAGTGTTAAGTTGAAACGAAGGTACTACGTTCTGTTTGCAGACGCATTGCAAATCAATTCAATTCCATGTCTGAAAACATATTCATCCTGATAATTCAGGACTTAAAATCATCAATTTGACTGGCATTTTGAACTCCTCTCTCAAAATGTTATCTTTTGAGTCCGAGTTCCAAACCCATGCAGCATCTATCGCTACCTGTTGGCGAGCCAAAAACGGAAAGGAGTCAAGATAAAGTAGTTGTTCGGCTAACGTTGGTCATGCTGGTGATGAGCATTGTCTACGCTGTCCTAAACTACTTCCTTGTATTCAACACTCCTTGGTACATTTTCGCCGGGCTGGCAGCATCCGCACTGGGTTCTTATGCATTTAGTAAATTTAATCGGCAGACATTGGCTAAACTCTTTGGCCTGATCAATTTCAATGTGATTATCTATTGTGTTGCTTCCAGTGAATCTCAACCCACCAACATTAATTTATACTTCGCTACAGCCGGAACAGCAGCACTTGTCTTATTCAATCCGACTAAAACCAGGCTTGCCTTTGTATTTATCGGCATGTCGTTCATGTTGTACATGGCCGCTATACATCTCCCCTATTCACCCTTGGAACACCGCACCTTTTCATCCGGTCAGCTTTTTTTTATTTCGCTCGTCAATGTTCTCGTATTCGCATATGTGACTACCTATTTGGTGGTCCTGCTCCTCCGGTCCAATTTCAGAAAAAAAGAAAACCTCAAGAAGCAAAACCGCATCTTGCTCAAGGTAAACAAGGAGCTCGATCGGTTTACATACAGTGCATCGCACGATCTCCGGGCGCCCATAAGCTCCGTCCTGGGGCTGCTCAATCTGTCGGAGGCTGAAAAATCTGAAGAGCAACGCGGAAAATACCTCCAGATGATGCGCAAACAGATGGAGTCGATGGATCGCTTCATCCGTTCCATCATGGATTATTCCAAGAACATCAATCAAAAAATAGAATTAACAGAAATCGTTGTAGGCGAGCAGATCCAGGAAGCATTCGATGAACTTCGATTCATGGACGGAGCGTCCGAAATGGACTTCCTGTGTGAGGGAATTGACCGAATGGTTATCCGTACAGATGTAACCAGGCTGCGTATCATCCTTTCCAACCTTATTTCAAACGCCATCAAGTACAGGGACACGAACAAAGAAAGGCAATCCCTCACTATCAGAGCCTCGCAGGAAGGACAGCAATTGAAAATTGAATTCCTGGACAATGGTATTGGTATCCCTCCGGCGTATCACGCCAAGATCATGGATATGTTTTTTCGCGCACACGCAACAAGTACAGGATCCGGGCTTGGATTGTATATCACACGGGAAACACTGGCCACCATGGGAGGAAGCATCCAGTTTACATCAGAAGCAGGCAAAGGAAGTACGTTTACAATCGCCCTGCCTGCCTGATAAGTCTACTTCTTTTTGGCTTCGGGCCCCTTCTTGAAACGATCGGTGGCTCCTTTAATAGTCTTCGAAACTGTTGCCTTTACGTCGGAAGCAATCTTTTTGGATTTTTCAGCAAGCTTCTTCCGGGTGTTTTTGCCGCTATCTGGCGCTAACAGCACCCCGGCAATAGCCCCCGCGGCAGCTCCTACCAATACTCCTCCAGCTACTTTCAATGCCGTGCGTGATTTTTTGGGTTTAGCCTTGTTCGGCTGTCCCTGGTTCTTCGATGATGTCATATACGTGAATTAATAGTTATTATTTATTAGCATCCATATAATACGAAATTTCCCTCAGTTTTGCAATCCTCAGCACAAGTATTTTTGCATACCCGCGCGTCCGTCATCGAGATAGCTCCGATAGAACTTCCGCCAATTTCGTAGTCAACGACCGCCTGCTGAAGGCACGTACTTCACGACCAGACTCCACCGAACCGTTTGCCCATGCTGCCATCCGTTCGGTAAGCAAGCGCTCCATCCCCAATCCGTCGCTTCGATCGATCATCCGGCCCGCATTTGTTTGCTGAAGAATCCTGGCCGCGTCACCGTCTTCGGGTCCCATTCCAAAGATAAAATTGCCGCTCGCCAGGTACTCAAAAAATTTCCCCGGCAAATTGCCAGGTGCTAATACAGTGTGAGCAAGAACAAGCAATTGCATATCCGTGGTCTCATAAAGTTTCACCAGCAGATCGTGCGGCAGCGGGTCCACAAAAGAAGTAACTGCAGCAAGTGCCGGATCACTGCTGATGAATTTCCGGAAGGCAGTATTCACTGATCCTATAAACTCTATGCGTATTTTCTCTTTTAACCCCGGCTCCCTGGCCAGCAATGTCCTGACAACCTCCATGAAGGGACGCGGATCACGGAGCGTATCCACCATCCCGATATGTCGGACAGTGAATTGCACAGTTGGTTTGTGTTGAACGCCAGCAAAGTCTTCCTCATCAAAACCATTTGTAATCAGGTCCACCTTTCGCCCGGCCAGCTTTTCAAACCGGGCTACATGATATGGCGCGATGGTGATGATACGATCCGCATTCGTCAGGACTTTCCGCTCCAGAGTCTGGTGCCGGCGCCGGGCCCAAGGGGCTAGTGCAAGCGTGTCTAGAAAATCCCATTCACTCCAGGGGTCACGCATGTCGGCAATCCATCGGATGGATGGATCCAGTTTCTTGAGCCTCAAACCAATCAGGTGCAGGCTGTGAGGAGGACCCGTGGTCACCACCGTAGTGATCCCATTGGACTTTAGGAAGTCAGCCAGAAAAGTGACCGATGGCTTCACCCAGAATACCCGTGCGTCGGGAATTAAAAGATTACCACGCATCCAGGCAGACATTTTTTGAAACAGGCTTCGTTTGCCAGTAGTCACCATATCCATTTGCTTCACGGACCCCTGTCCGGCCAACGTGGAAACTTTTCTGAAAAGGGTGTATGGCTCCCAGATTGGAAAGCGGATCACTTCTGCCTCCGCCGGTACATCCTTCAAAAGCGATTCATCGCGAATTTCCACCGACGGATTCTCCGGCGTAAACACAAATGGCTCCCATCCAAACTGCGGCAGGTATTTTACAAATTTTAGCCAGCGCTGGACACCGCTACCGCCGGAAGGTGGCCAGTAGTACGTAACAATCAGGACTTTTTTGGAGAGCGACGACATGGTGCGAAGGTAGTAAAGAGTACGTGTCAGCCGGTTCGAACTGGATAACGGATCCCCGTGCCCGAACTGAATCCGAGTTTGCCGTGCTCATAAGCAATGGTGCCGTTTACAAGAACCATATCGATCCCATCAGAAAACTGGTTGGGCTTTTCCACCGTGGCCCTGCCGTTGACCTGGGTTTGGTTGAAGACCACGAGGTCGGCCCATGCTCCGGAAGCCAATATGCCGCGGTCTTCCATCGCGGGCAACATCAGGCTCCGTGGAAGCCCGGTCATTTTGTGGAGAATTGTTTCGAGGGGCATTCCCAGTTGCCGTGCATGAGAAAGTGAGGTGGCGAAACACCCTGCTCCACGCGGATGCGAATTTGCTGACACCGGATATTCAATACCGCCGTCGGAGCCGATCATGCAGAAACCTTCTTTCAAGGCCAGGTCTACAGTCGACTCCATCGGCATGGTTCCCGGGGGCACTGCCACGAGCTTCTTCAGGATCTTGTACCGGACAAAGCTCTCAGCCGTCAGGCGCTCTCCGGTGCCAACCAACTGCAAATCGGCGTAGGTCAGACCATAGCGCTTTTGCCATCCATCGTCGAATCGGCGCGAATTCAGGTAAGTCGCCCAAAAGGAATAGGGATAAACGCAGCAGGTAATCCGATGCCCATGCACGTTGGCTAACCGGATCCTTTCCAGGGCTTCCCCCATCCGATAGGTCCCTCCAGTGGAATGCAGATGGTCGATGTGCACCCGGGCTCCGCTGTCTTTGGCAAGCTGAACAGCTTCCTCCACGCCTTCCGTTTCCTGCGTGGCTGAAGAAAATCGTAAGTGAAGAAAGAACGGACGGTCGTACTTCGTTGCGAGGCGCGCATAAGCAAGAACTTCGTCATATGGGGTGGGTTGATACTCCAGGCTGTGCGACACCCCAAGGGCGCCTTCGTCCAGACAACGCTCCACCTGCTTCTTTCGCGCAGCAATGCTCGTGGTCATATTCCGGATCCGCATCACCGCCGTCGACACTCCGTAATTGATAACATGCGGCAGCGCACCGAATGTACGATAGTACTCCGCACAGTCACCTGATCCGCCGTGCATTTGAAGCGCTGTCGTTACCCCATCAGTTACTTTGAACTTTTCAAATACCGGATAGGAACGGCGCGGATTGGCCGCGTTATCAGCCAGGATGTCGATAAATCCGGGCGACACAACTTGGTTTTCCAGGATGCGCACTTCCGGCGCCTGCAACGACCCCGCCTGTCCCATCCATAATTTTCCCTGCCGATCAATCCCGATATCGGGCGACTGCCATCGGTTTTCAAAAAAGCAAGATCCTCCGCGCAGAACAAGCCGAAGGGAAGGAGTCTGCGGAAATGAAATTTTTCCAAATACCTCCTGGGTAGTCAACACAGCGAGCGCCAGGGTGCCGGCCTTTCCAATAAATGACCTGCGCTTCATGGAATATTGTCTGCTGATTGGCCCGCTCCAAGAATACCCTCCCAATCGCTGGGGCTGAACCACCGGATCTCCGGGTCTCTGCGAAACCACGTCATCTGACGCTTCGCATACCGCCGCGTATTCCGCTTCAGCAAATCCACTGCCTCTTCACGGCTGTATTTCCCTTCCATACAGCCGAATACCTCCTGATATCCCACGGTCTGCAGGGCGCCCAGGTGACGATGCGGAAAGAGTTCTGCGGCCTCTTCGAACAGCCCGCGAAGCATCATCTCATCCACCCGTTGGTCAATGCGGCGGTATAATTCTTCACGCTCCAGTGTCAGGCCTATCTTAACCACCTCGTACGGAAGCACCAACCGTTCTTTCTTGCGGAATCCCGAATAGGGCGCCCCGGTGGCCCGGATAATTTCCAGGGCCCGCATAAGCCGCTGTGGGTTTTTGCGGTCTACGATTTCAAAATAGTCCGGGTCGTGATGCGCCACTTCCCCTTGAAGCCAGTCCAGGCCCTGCTTCTCAAATGCCTCAACGATTTCAGCCCTTGCTGCCGGGTTACCTGCAGGCATGTCGTCAAACCCCTCCAGAACAGACTGTATGTACAATCCCGACCCACCGCAAAGGATAACTTTCTGGTGTTGCCGGAACAAGCCGTCGATTATGCTTCGGGCGTCCACTCCGAAGGCACCCGCATCGTAGGCCTCGCGCACAGAACGGACATTGATGAAATGATGAGTAACCCGTTTCAACTCCTCTTCCGATGGTTTGGCCGTGCCGATGTTCATCTCCCTGTAAATCTGCCTGGAATCTGCTGACACGACTTCTGTCCGGTAATGCTCAGCGAGGCGAATGGCCACCGCCGTTTTGCCCACCGCCGTCGGTCCTACCACTACAAGAAGTTTTCGGTTATTCATGCTTTTCTCAAAACGGACCTACATCGGTGCTAATTTACCATCCCTGAGTGACACGCAACAAAAGACTTTTTTATAGATTGCAGGATGATTAAGTATACCAACCAATTTCTTGTAAAGTTAGAGGACCTGATCGCGGAGTCGGACTATTATTTGCGCTATGAGAAGGGAAATTTCAAATCGGGATATTGCCTGCTGCGCGACCAGAAAATAATGATTGTCAACAAGTTCTTTGCAACCGAAGGCAAAATCAACGTTCTCCTGGATATTTTGAAGAACGTCGAGCTCGATACCCACAGATTCAGTGAGAAGAACCGGAAATTGTATGAGGACGTGTTGCAAGAGGAAGTGAGCTCCAATACTTGAAAATTACATTTCTTGGCACCGGTACCTCCCAGGGCGTGCCCGTTATCGGGTGCTCGTGTGAGGTGTGCCGGTCGATGGATTATCGCGACAAGCGCCTTCGCACCTCCGTCCACGTTGAAGTCCATGGTCAAAGCCTGGTCATCGACACCGGGCCCGACTTCCGGCAACAAATGCTGCGTGAAGACATCCGGAAACTCGACGCCGTTCTTTTCACACACAGCCATAAGGATCACACGGCCGGATTGGACGATGTCCGGGCGTACAATTTCCTTCATCGTATCGATATGCCTGTGTACGGTCAGTCACCGGTACTTCAGCAGCTTCGCACAGAATATGCTTACGTCTTTGAGCCTCACAAATACCCTGGAATTCCGCGGCTATCCCTGATTGAAATCACCGACCAGCCATTCATGATCGTCGACACTCCGATCATTCCATTGCCGGTCCTGCATCTGAACATGCCCGTGCTTGGTTTTCGTGTGGGTGATTTCAGCTACATCACCGATGCCAATTCCATCCCCGAAGCAACATTGGAACGGATCCGGGGCACGCGCATCCTCGTTCTGAATGCCCTGCAGAAAGAAAAACACATTTCGCATTTCAACCTGAAGGAAGCTGTATCGATGGCACAGCAGATTGGCGCTGAATCAACTTACTTTACGCACATCAGCCATAAACTTGGAACGCACAAAAGCGTGGAAGCAGAACTTCCGCCCGGCATTGCCCTCGCTCACGATGGGCTTATGGTAACCATGTAACTCCACCATCGAGCAGCAGCCCGTGCACAATAATTTTTATTTCCTGCGTCAACTCTCAAACTCACTCGAAAAACGGATTCAGGGATTCACGGTAGTTTCCTGTTTCAGCCAGAACAAAGACGAGTTGATTTTTGAATTCAATTCAGGAGGCGCATCCTTCTTCCTGAAAGCGACACTTGGCGCCGAATTTCAATGCCTATCCTTCCCCTCCGGGTTCAGCCGGGCGCGCAAGAACAGCATCGATTTGTGGGAGGAAATCATTATGAAAAAGGTCACAGGCGCACGGCAATTTCAGAACGAACGAAGTTTTGCTCTTTTGCTGGAGGGGTCGCTGGCGGTAGTTTTCAAGATGCACGGCAAGCAGGCCAATGTATTGCTCTTCCAAGACCAGCGCGCAATAAAAATCTTCAGGAACAATTTCGCCGCCGATGCCGACCTCACGCTGAAAGATCTCGACCGCACCATTGACTGGAGCTGGGAATCTTTCCAGGGAAATCAGGATGACCTCGCCCGAACATACGTTACGCTGGGCAAGCCGGTCTGGGTGTACCTTCGTGCCCACGGTTTTGAAAAGAAAGAGGCGGAACAGCAATGGATGCTCCTTCGGGAGACGGTAGCCAAACTCGAGACCCCTTCCTTCTATATCGCAGAACAGCAAGGCGGCCTCCATCTGACTTTGCTGCCTACCGATGCCCCTCAACATGTTTTGACCGATCCCATCGAAGCGGCCAACGAGTTCTTTTCGATGCACATGTCGCAGGCCGGCTTACAGAAAGACAAGGTGTCGCTGCTTTCAACGCTGCGCGGCCGGATCAAACAAACCCACACCTTCATAGAGAAAACGCGGCAGCGCCTTACGACCCTTGACGACGATCATCATTTTCAAGCATGGGCCGATCTGATCATGGCCAACATGCACCACATTCAGCGGGGTGCCGAATCGGTAACCCTCCCGGATTTTCAGGATGCCTCACAAACCGTCACCGTGAAGTTGAAAAAAGAACTCTCTCCGCAGAAGAACGCGGAAGCCTACTACCGGAAATCAAAGAACCAGAATGTAGAGCGTCAGACGCTGGAAGATACGTTGGCGCGGAAGGAATCGGAGCTCGACGTACTTACCCGGCACGAAGAAGAGGTCCGGACCGCCACGGACCGTGCGGCCCTGCGGCCGATTGGTGCATTGTACATCAAGGTAGCAAAGGAGAAAGACGCGCAACTTGCCCGGCCTTATCACGAGCACGAACAGAGCGGGTATAGAATTTGGGTGGGCAAGAATGCCAAAGCCAACGACGAACTAACCCTCCGGCACACATTCAAGGATGATCTGTGGCTGCACGCCAAAGATGTTGCCGGATCGCACGTGGTGATCAAGCATCAGGCTGGGAAGGAATTTCCAAAAGACGTTGTGGAGCGCGCCGCGCAGTTGGCAGCCTACCACTCCAAGCGAAAAAACGAATCGCTCTGCCCGGTTGCCTTTACACCGGCAAAGTTTGTCAGGAAGCGGAAAGGCGATCCAGCTGGTGTAGTGGTGGTGGAACGGGAAAAGGTGTTGATGGTGGAGCCGCGGAAGTAGTTGCGAGCTGTTGTTGGTTGTTCGCAAAAACAAATCATCAAATCACACAGTCACTAAATCACCAAATGAATTAACCGCAGAGACGCAGAGGGAATCACAGCAAACACCATGGGCTATCTAATTATCTTTCCCGCAGAGCACGCTGATTTAATACACGCAGATTAGCGCGGATCATGCATCTGCGAAAATCTGCGCTATTTGAATCAGTGGGAAATAAAATCTCCCATCAAGCCTAAGTCAAAATGTAAAACGCTGAATGTAAAATGTAAAAGTGCACGCTAGCTCCATCAACTAACTACCACCAACAACCAACTATTAATCCACTACATTCACCTTCATCATGTTGGTGCGGTTGCGCTCGTGGATCGGCATGCTGGCGAGGGTGATAAAAATATCACCGGCTTTCACATGGCCGTCGCGCTTCAGAATGGCCTGCACATCAGCGATCGTTTCATCGGTTGATGTCTGCTTCTCGTAAAAATAAGCCCGCGTCGCCCATACCAGGCTCATCGTATTAAGGATCGATTTGTTGCTGGTGAAAATAAAAATGTTTGCGTTGGGCCGGTGTGAAGAAGATTTGTATCCCGAGTATCCGCTTGACGACATTCCTACAATTGCTTTTGCATTCACCTGCTTGGCCAACTTGGAGGCGGCCAGCACCAGGCAGTCGTTGACAAAAATCGGAGAGTGCGGATCCACTTCCTGAAACCGATAGTACAGGTTTTCCTGTTTCTCTGCAGACACTATGGTGCGCACCATGCTCCGTATCACTTCGAGTGGGTACTTACCGGCAGCGGTTTCAGCCGACAGCATGAGCGCATCGGCCCCATCCATGACGGCGTTGGCGACGTCGTTTGTCTCGGCGCGCGTCGGCCGTGGATTTTCAATCATGCTCTCCATCATCTGCGTGGCCACGATGACAGGCTTGGAAAGCTTGTTGCATTTTTCGATCAGCATTTTCTGCACCATGGGAACTTCCTCGAGCCAGATCTCCACACCCAGGTCGCCCCGGGCCACCATGACGGCATCCGTCGCTGCCAGCACCGCATCAATGTTTTCCAGCGCTTCGGGTTTTTCAATCTTCGCAATGATTTTCGTCATCGCCTTGTTCTTCGTGATAATCGCACGGAGTATGTCAATGTCTTTCGCACGGCGAACAAACGAGAGCGCCACCCAGTCCACTTCATTCTTCAGGCCAAACTCCAGGTCGATCAGATCTTTTTCCGTAAGGGAAGGGGCCGACACCCGGGAATAGGGGAGGTTTATTCCCTTACGTGATTTCAAGGGGCCTCCGTAAACCACTTCGCACACCACATCAATGTCGCGAGCCTCCAGTACTTTCAGTTCAATCTTTCCGTCATCAATGAGGATGAGGTCGCCCACCTTCACATCCTTAGGAAGGTCCTGATAGCTGGTGCTAACCATGGAATGATCCCCGACCAATTCGCGGGTCGTGATGATGAGCGTTTCCTTGGGCGTCAGCACGGTTCCTTCCTTTACACTGTTCACACGGATTTTGGGCCCCTGCAAATCCTGCATCAACGCCAGGTGGGTTCCCATCTCTTTATTGATTTCACGCACGAAGTCAATTACTTTCTGGTGATCCGCATGCGTACCGTGGGAGAAGTTCAGCCGGAATACATCCACACCCTCTTTGGCCAGTGCCCGCAGCATCTCCTTTGAGTTTGATGCCGGGCCCACCGTAGCTACTATTTTGGTCTTATTGTAAGCGATTTTTTCCATGGAATTTTATTGCGCCGATTCACATCGGGTAGATCAAAAAATAAAGGTCTCCTTCGATTTCAGAGCAGACAAAGGTATCAAAGCGGCCAGTTCAATGGAAGGAACCTGCCTCAAGTATTCCTGCAATCGATTTCCCATCAGGTTTTCCTCACTTTCGGTCATCAGGATATAATCAAAATGAGGAAACTCAGGGATTAGCACGGGGGTTGCCTTTTCAGAATCCGTAGGCCGGTTTCTGAAAAGCCGGAGGGAATTCATGGGTGTACGGAACGCGTAGTGATCATACGACACGGTCCCCTTTTTCAGATGCACAACCAAATCTTTTTGCTTCGCCAGGCGGGTATTCAGAATTTTATTCAACTCCCACGCCAGTTTATAACCTTTTAAGGAAGTGCGGACGCCAATCAATTCAAAATCGAACGAGTATTCAATTTCAAGCTTGTTTTTCTTGATTTTTGAGGCCATGACACTATTCCGATGAAACGTAAAAAGTTTGACAATATGACCCCAAATCTCTTACTTTGCGCAGATTTTTTAAAATACTCTTAAACCATACAAACATGTCGGACATCGCACAAAAAGTAAAGCAAATCATCATCGACAAACTCGGCGTTGAGGAATCTGAAGTAACACCCGAGGCTAGTTTTACCAACGACCTGGGCGCTGATTCATTGGATACCGTAGAATTGATCATGGAGTTTGAAAAGGAATACAACATTTCCATTCCAGACGACCAGGCCGAAAATATCGCTACCGTAGGTCAGGCAATCGCTTACCTGGAGCAAAACGCTAAGAAATAAATCAGGGTTCCCCTGATTTCTGGCAAAATGGATCTTAAACGGGTTGTAATCACTGGGATAGGTGCACTCACTCCAATCGGAAATACCCTCCGTGCGTTTTGGGACGGCCTGAAGGCGGGCAAAAGTGGCGCCGCGCCCATTACCCGTTTTGATGCCAGCCTGTTCAGAACCCGTTTCGCGTGTGAATTAAAAGGCTTTGAAGCGACCAATTTCATGGATCGCAAAGAAGCCCGCAAAGTAGATCCGTATGCTCAATATGCGCTGGTGGCCGCCGATGAGGCGATCCTCCATTCCGGGCTGCCCCTCGATTCGATCGACCACGATCGGGTTGGCGTAATCTGGGGATCGGGCATTGGCGGTCTGTTCACCTTTCAGGAGGAATTGAAGTCCTATGCACGCGGCGACGGAACACCACGCTTCAACCCCTTCTTTATTCCTAAAATGATTCCTGACATCGGCGCCGGGCACATTTCCATGAAGTATGGTTTTCGGGGACCGAATTACGCCGTGGTCTCCGCATGCGCAACCTCCACCCATGCGATTTACGATGCCTACACGCATATGCGTTTGGGCAAGGCCGACGTCTTTGTAACCGGCGGTTCCGAAGCGGCCGTGTGTGAAGCGGGCGTAGGCGGATTCAACGCCATGAAAGCATTGTCCGAAAGAAACGATTCACCGGAAACGGCCTCCCGCCCCTATGACAAGGACCGCGACGGTTTTGTCCTCGGCGAAGGAGCCGGGGCCCTGATTCTTGAAGAATATGAATTCGCCAAGGCACGGGGAGCAACCATTTATGGGGAAATCATCGGCGGCGGCATGTCAGCCGATGCGTATCACATTACGGCTCCGCATCCTGAAGGAGCGGGTATTACCCGGGTTATGAAATCGGCACTCGACGACGCCGGGCTCCGGCCTGAAGATGTTGATTATATTAATACACACGGTACCTCTACGCCGCTCGGCGACATTGGAGAGATCAAAGCCATTCAAAAAGTATTCGGAGTGCATGCCTCTAAACTCAATATCAGCTCGACCAAGTCCATGACTGGCCATCTGCTCGGCGCAGCGGGAGCCATTGAGGTAATCGCCTGCCTGCTGGCTATCAATGAATCCATCATCCCTCCTACCATCAATCATTTTACCGATGATGAAGGGCTTGATTCCACACTGAATCTTACATTCAACAAGGCACAAAAGAGAGACGTACGCATTGCACTAAGCAATACGTTCGGCTTTGGAGGTCATAACGCATCCATAATCATTAAGAAACATTCGTAAGACACCGCGTGTGGAACTTACTGAAAATCCCCGGTAGAAGTTCGAAGAAAGATGAGCGCAAACTCATAGGCGCCATACAAACGATTACCGGGTTCACTCCATCCAACCTGTCGCTGTACAAACTCGCCACGCTACACACGAGCCGCGCCAGGGAGAACAACGGTTTCCGCGAATCCAACGAACGGCTGGAATACCTCGGTGACGCCATCCTTGGTGCCGCTGTTGCCGATTACCTCTTTAAGAAATATCCATTCAAAGACGAAGGGTTTCTCACCGAGATACGTTCCCGCATCGTCAACCGCGACTCCCTGAATCTGCTCGCCCGGAGAATTGGCATACACCTCATCGTACAATTCGACCAAAAAAACGCCCAGCTGCAACGTGTAGTCCTTGGAAACACCCTGGAGGCCATCGTGGGGGCCGTGTACCTTGATAAAGGGTATCTTCGGTGCAAAAAATTTGTTATCGACAAGCTTGTCCAACCCCATTTTAACCTCGACGTTGTGGTGCAGAACAACCCGAACTACAAGAGCAAGATTATCGAATGGACGCAGCGGGAAGGCAAATCGGTACGGTTTGAAATGCTGGAGATTAAGAAGGACCGCAACCAAAAGGAATTTGCTATTCAGGTTTTTATTGATGATGAAGCCCAGGGGACAGGTTTCGGGTACACCAAGAAAAAGGCAGAGCAGGATGCAGCAATGAAAACCTGTACTCAACTACATATCGAGTAACCATGGCCACACTCCGCATCGCAGGCGCCACTGTAAATCAAATACCCTTTGATTGGGATAACAACGTATCCAACATTCTGGCAGCGATAGCAAATGCGCGAAGCAAGAAAGCCGATATCGTGTGCCTTCCGGAACTCTGCATCACCGGATACGGGTGCGAAGACATGTTCCTCAGCGATTGGCTTTCCGCCACGGCATGGCAAAAACTAAAAGACATTGTCCCCGCATGCCACGGCATGGTTGTTTGCATCGGTCTACCCGTTCGCATCAGTAGTAAAACATACAACGGGGTGTGCGTGATCAGGAATGAAAAGATTCTCGGCATCACCCTGAAGCAGAATCTCGCAAAGGAAGGCGTTCACTACGAACCCCGATGGTTTGAGGCCTGGAAACCCGGAAAGGTGATTGACCTCACCGTGAACGGAGAATCTGTTCAGGCCGGGGACCTGGTGTATGAGGCCCTTGGTATCACATTTGGGTTTGAGATCTGCGAGGACGCATGGAGCGTAAACCGACCCGGCAAGACCCTGGCCAAGAGAGGCGTCGATCTGATCATGAACCCGAGCGCCAGCCACTTTGCCCTGAGCAAGTGCACGGCACGGGAGAAGCAAGTGGTTATCGACGGGTCGGCCGCGTTTGCATGTGCGTATCTCTTTGTCAATCACCTGGGCAATGAAGCCGGCCGCATGATCTACGATGGTGATATTGTCGTCGGACAACATGGAAAACTACTGGCAGTCAACCCCCGCCTGTCCTTTGGGAGGTTCAACGTACTGACCTGCCTGATTGATACAGAAAATCCTGATGCATCGGAAACACAACCGATGCTTGACGGAAGAGAGCGAAACGACGAATTCATCCGCGCCGCTTCGTTGGCGCTGTTTGACTACCTCCGCAAAAGCAAGGCGAAAGGATTTGTGCTGAGCCTCAGCGGAGGAGCCGATTCTGCCTGTTGCGCTGTATTGGTTTCGGAAATGGTAAGGCGGGCGTCGGCAGAACTGGGGTGGCCGGCTTTCTGGCAAGCGCTCGGGGCAGACGCTTCAAATTCTCCCACCTCGCAGCGCGAAGCCGTCAAACAGTTGCTGGTGTGTGCGTACCAGGCAACCCGCCATTCATCCGATAATACGTTCCAGGCTGCGCGTACACTGTCTGATTCCATCGGGGCAAAATTTTTCAATTGGTCTGTTGACGATGAATACGCTTCTTATACGCAGAAAATCGAAACGGCGATTGGTCGGCCGCTGACGTGGGAACAGGACGATGTCTCCTTGCAGAACATTCAGGCCAGAACCAGGGCACCGATCATCTGGTTGTTGGCCAATGTATCCCGGTGCATCCTGCTCACCACCTCCAACCGGAGTGAGGGTGCCGTTGGGTATACCACCATGGATGGCGACACGAGCGGAAGCCTCTCCCCCCTTGCAGGGATTGACAAACCGTTTATCCTCCAGTGGCTGCGGTGGGCAGAAAAATCGTTGGGATACAAGGGTTTGCAACAGGTTAATGCGCATCAACCTACTGCCGAGCTGCGTCCGGCAGACCGCGCCCAGACGGATGAAAAGGATTTGATGCCGTATGACGTCCTGGTAGCGATTGAAAAACTTGCTATCCGTGACAGGAAACTGCCGGTTGCGATTTACCAGGAACTGAAGGGAAGCTTTGATCCGGAATCCCTACGGACGTGGATCAAGAAATTTTTCAGATTATGGTCGGCCAACCAGTGGAAGCGCGAGCGACTGGCCCCTTCCTTTCATCTGGACGACCACAACATAGACCCCCGATCCTGGTGCCGCTTCCCGATCCTGTCAGGCGGGTTTCAGGAGGAGTTAAAATCCCTCGATCAGGTATAGGTCGTGTTGGGCCTTGACGAAGGCGTTTTTCAGTTTATATTTACACCCGATTTAATGATCCTTCTTCAATGAGCACACTTGACTTTATTATTTGGAACGGGAACCCCGAACTTTTTTCTTTTGAGTCACCCGTTGGATATATCTCACTTCGGTGGTACGGATTGCTTTTTGCCCTTGGGTTTTTGGTAAGCCAGCAGATCCTTTACTACATCCACAAGAAAGAAGGCAAGCCGGAGTCTGATGTTGAAATACTCACTATCTACATGATCGTTGCCACCATTATCGGGGCGAGGCTGGGCCATGTCCTGTTCTATCAGCCGGAAATGCTGTGGCAGGATCCGTTGGGTGTCATTCTTCCGTTTGAGTTCACACCGGAATTCAGGTTTACCGGACTCAAGGGGCTGGCGAGCCATGGCGGCGCCATTGGAATTCTCTTTGCGCTCTGGCTCTATGCACGAAAAAAGAAACCGGGTCAGAATTACCTTCAGGTACTTGACCGGATCGTCATCCTTGTCGCGCTTACGGGCGCCCTCATTCGGTTTGGCAATTACTTCAATTCTGAAATCCTGGGCAAACCTACGACCCTACCCACCGGTGTTGTCTTCTTCAGCCAGGCCCATGCCTCCGTGTTGGGCGATCCCACCCGGTCCAACAACCCGGTCGAAGTAGTCACGGTAAAGAAGAATCCGGGCGCCGCCGACACCATACCGGGGATGAAACCAATTCGCATCTTCGTGCTCTTCAAAGCGGGATTTCCCGAACAGGAGGTTCGCTTCTTTATAGATGGAGAGATCCAGCAGCGGTTGTTTTACGCTCCTGAATCCGTTCTGCGGCCAACCGGGATGGGTCTCTTTTTCAAGACCATTCTGGATGAACGATCCAACCAGATCATGGCGCAGATTGATACGTTAGGAGTAACCCGCCATCCTGCGCAACTCTATGAAGCCATTTCCTGCCTGCTCCTCTTCATGCTGTTGTTTTATATCTGGAACAAACACAAGCAACATCTTCCGGAGGGCCGCATTTTTGGACTCTTTATGATCATCCTCTGGAGCCTTCGCTTCGGGTATGAATTCCTGAAAGAGAATCAGGTAGCCTTTGAAGATAAACTCCCCCTCAATATGGGGCAGATTCTCAGCATACCCCTCGTGATTATTGGCGTTGTCATCCTGATCCGGTCGTACAAAAGGCCGCAGCCTGGCGCCTGATCCAATTGGCCCGCAAAGCGTATTTTTGTATTTCGATAGTTCAAGATGAATGCGCATGCTGGCCTGGGTCCTGGGAATAATCTTAGTAACGAACGGTGAGGCGCTTGCCCAGCAAACCCTGGACTCGGCCGAGGTCCGTCGCGACACGCTTGACAGCCGGATCCTGCACGTAGATCGGGTATTCATTCTTGGTAACAAGGTCACCCGGGAACGTATCATCGAGCGTGAATTGTCACTCAAACCCGGAGACAGCATTCGCGCCAGCGAACTTCAGGGCACCCTGCTGTGGGATAAAAACAAACTCTATAATCTGCGGCTCTTCAACACCGTGTCGGTGCGGGCCCTCGAGCTTGGTAACAACCACATCGACCTGCTGGTAGAGTTAACCGAACGATGGTATATTTTTCCGGTGCCGATTTTTGAACTCTCCGATCGTAACTTCAACGAATGGTGGAACAACTACAACCACGATCTGACCCGTATCAACTACGGGATCAGGGTCTATAAGAACAATTTCAGGGGAAGAAACGAGTCGCTGCGGTTTACGGCGCAATTTGGCTTCAACCGAAAGTTTGACCTTCAGTACAAGATTCCAAACCTGGACCGGAAACAAAAGCAAGGCCTAACCTTTAATTTTGATTTTGGCGCACCGCGAAACATGTCGTATCAAACGTTGGACCACAGACTCCTGTTTCTCAGGAAAGAAAGTGTTGTGCGGGAATCGGCCGGTGCGGGAGTCACCTATACGTATCGCAAGACATTCTTTGAAACGCACGCTTTTTCACTCAGTTATAGAAACGCGTCGGTGATCGATACCGTGCTGCAACTGAACCCTATCTATTATAACAATAGCAAAACCAGGCAACGGTACTTCCAGCTTTCCTACTACTTTGTCTCCGAGCATCGCGACGTGGTCATGTATCCACTCAAGGGCTATCAATTAACCGGGTACGTCAGTAAAACCGGATTGTTACCCGATGATGATGTAAGCCAGCTTGAGGCCAATATTACCTACTCCACACACCATCAGATCGGAAAGAATCTATACCTATCCAATTTTTCCTCCCTCTTCTGGAGCGCCCCCAGAAATCAACCGTACACCCTTTTTGAAGCCCTGGGGTACCGGAACCTCATCGTACGGGGATTTGAAAACTACGTCATTGAAGGCCCCAGCTCGGCCGTCAACAAAACCACGTTGAAAAAGAAAATATTTGGAAAGAGCTGGACGATAGACCAGATGCCCCTCGAACAGTTCAACTACTTTCCCCTGGCCATCTATGTGAAGCTCTTTGCGGATATCGGGTATATTGAAAACTATCCGTACTATCAGGAGAGGAGTCTCAATACGCGCCTGTCGAACCAGCTGCTCGCCGGCGCCGGGGGCGGGCTTGATTTCGTAACCGTCTATGACCTCGTGATCCGCATGGAGTACACCTTTACCCAGGATGGCCAGCGGGGTTTCTTTCTCAACATGAAGAAAGAGTTCTGATACACTAATACTTCCAAACACGCTTCTTCCCTTGCTGGTACTGGTACCAAACACCGGTCCGGACACCTTCCCGGTAGCTCCCTTCAAACTCCATGAGGCCTGTCTCGCCGTAGAATTTCCAGACACCACTTTCCTTCCCGAGGTGGTAGTGTCCCTCCTGCAGCAACGTGCCCGCCACCGAAAACACGCGCGTCTCCCCCTCCGGAAAACCGTCCACATAGTTCACGGTCCGCGCCAGGTTGCCGGTCTCGTGGTAGTACATCCATAGTCCGTCGTATTGACTATTCCTGTACCGACCCTTCTTCTCCAGAGATTCGGTTCGGTAGAAATAGAAAGCAGAATCCTCCAGCGATCCGTGGCCCCACTGTTCCGTCCCCTGAATCGCCCCGTCGGGATAATAATATACCAGCGGTCCATGAAGTTTACCGTTGTCAAAATTTTCCAGCGCACTGATAGTTCCATTCGGATAGTAGAATGTCCACGTACCAGTTTTTACGCTCCGGAAAACAGGACCCCTTGCGCGTACCGATCCATCCGGGTAATGGTCGATGGAATCGGAAACCTGCGCAAGGCCGTCCGAAGACACACTGATGCAGACAATCAGGAAAACATACGAAGCTTTCATTCCATGCAGGATGAGTGATGGTGTAAACTTAATGTCAAAAGCAATGCCATGTACCTATTCCTGATTGTTCTGCTTGGGGTGTGTGCTGTTTCCTGCCAAGGTCAAAGTGTGAACACCAGACTGGGAGCGCGTGCGGCGGCGATGGGGTATGCCACTTTTGCAGTTGCCGATGAAACTTCCGTTTTTAACAATGTCGGTTCGCTGGCGCGGGTCCCACAAAGTGGGTTGATTTTCTGCTACGAGAGTGCCGCGGAACTCCCCGGCGCCAACAGGACGGGCGCAGGGATCACAATCCGAAAAGCTGCCAGTGCAATTGCACTCGGGTTCTTCCGGTTTGGTGATCCGGTATACCACGAACAACTGGTGAGCGCCGCCTACGGCAATCGAATCGGCAACACTTCCCTGGGAGTCAAAGTCAATTATGTTCAATACCGGGCGGATGGTTTTGGTACGCGCAGTACCGTGACAGCAGACGTGGGTGGCCTCACGCAGATCACTCCGCAGCTGGCAGTGGGTGCCGGTGTTTACAACATCACCCAATCCGCCATTGCCGAAAACGAGGAGCTGCCCGTCATCCTTGTGGCAGCCATCGGATTCCAGCCAACCCCTCTGTTGTTGCTGGTTGCCGAGGCTGAAAAGCGGTTGGGATCACCTCTGACGGTTAAGGGCGGGGCGGAAGTAGCCATATATAAGAAAATATTCGTTCGAACCGGATTCAATCTCAACCCAACCTCCCTGCATACCGGGATCGGTGCTAAAACTCATCGCATTTCAATAGACTACGCCATTCGGTTCAGTCACCTACTAGGCTTCGCACAGCACGCATCAGCATCTGTACGATTACATTCCGGCAAAGGAAAATGAGGCACCTTATCTTCATCGCATTTTTACTTGGCGGTGTAGATTCACACGGGCAGAATCCACTGCCTGCCGAAAACGCGGACCAAATCATAGAAGCCCTGTTTTCCGGTGCCGAGTATGATGTTAACTACAGTGAACTCTACGAGATGCTCCTCCAATATCTGTCACATCCGCTGGATGCAAACAAGGCTTCGGCAGACCAACTCCGCAGCCTGATGATCCTCAACGAAGAGGAAATCAATTCCTTTCTGGCTTATCGCACGCACGCTGGACCGCTGCTGGATGTGCACGAACTCCAGGCGGTTCCCGGCTGGACCCCCGCAACACTGGTCCGGATACTTCCCTTTGTGACGGTAGCTGATCCCAATGCTGCGGTAAGCACATCCTTGCTGAAGCGGATGGTATCTCAGGAGAACAGCTACATCGTAGTCCGTCACGAGCGGGTCTTAGAGGAGAAAAAGGGATATAGAGCACCCGATTCGCTGCAACGGTACGCTGGCTCGCCTGACAAGGTATACCTGCGCTACCGTTCAAGCAGGGCGAATGACTTCAGCATGGGCATTACTGCAGAAAAGGATGCGGGAGAAGCAGTCGTGTGGAACCCGGCTAACCGCCAATGGGGTTTTGATTTCATTTCCATGCATCTTCAGCTCCAAAAAAAGGGGCGAATCGAAAACATCATCATCGGCGACTTTCAGTGCCAGTTCGGCCAGGGATTGCAGTTTGGAAGCACGTACGGCATGGGCAAAAATTCGGAAACGATCACTACGCTGCGTCGGAGCAACATCGGTTTCCTTCCATACACATCCGTTAACGAAAGTCTCTTCCTCCGCGGCATTGCCATAAGCTGGAACCTGACTACCCATCTTCGGGTTCATGGATTTGCGTCAAGAAAGAGAATGGATGGAACAACGGGTACCAGCGAGGAGGAGGACCTTGTATCCTCCGTGAGCCGCACGGGTTATCACCGCACCCCTCGTGAACTCAAGTTTCAAAATCAGGTGGAGGATACTGATGCCGGAGTAGTGATTCAGTTTCACACTGGAAAATTAGATGCTGGAATTATTGCACACGAAAAGCGCCTCAGTCACAGCCTGATGCCGACGCCCAATCCCTACAACCAGGCCGCATGGAGGGGAAAGCAAAACCTCAATGTCGGGACATACCTTCATTACAGTTGGGCCAACCTCACCTTCTTCAGTGAAATGGCCCGGAGCGCCGGTGCAGGTTTTGGCGTTGTCGCCGGAGTTCTAGGTAATTTTAGCAACCGCGTTGAGCTGGCCTGGCTATACCGGAAGTTTTCAGACGATTACCATTCCTTCTATGCAAATGCATTCACAGAAGGGACTCTTCCCCGCAACGAGGAAGGATTCTACTGGGGCGGGAAATATAGTCCCGGCAAAGCCTTCTCGTTCAGCGCGTATGTAGATGTGTTCCGGTTTCCATGGCTTCGCTACCGGATGTACCGCCCGTCTGAAGGGCATGAGTGGCTGGCGCGAATTACGTATGTTCCATCCAGGAACATCACCCTCTATGTGCAAGTCCGCGAAGAAGTAAAGATTCGCAACCTCCCGGAACAAAACCCTCGCTATCAGCCTCTGCCGGGGACCAAGACCAACCTGTGGGTGAACTGCGATATTTCAATTCCTCCTGGTATTTCCTTAAAGACACGGCTCCAGGGAAGTCAGTATGATCTTGCCGGGCAGATCAGTCGCGGGGTGGCGGTTATTCAGGACTTTACAGTGACGGGCAAGCGTTGGTCGCTGACAACAAGGTATGCCCTGTTTGACACGGATGATTATGAAAATCGCCAATACGTCTATGAGCAGGATGTCTGGCTCACGGCCTCGCTGCCTGCCTATGAAGGAACGGGCGTTCGGAATTACGTCCTGTTCCGGTATCAGGTTTCGCAGAAAATAGACTTTTGGATCCGATGGGCCCGAACGAAGTTCAACGACCGGGACGTGATCTCCTCAGGAACTGAGCAGATCGATGGGAATACAAGAAATGATGCTAAATTTCAGATTCGGATCCGGTTCTGAGCTTTCCATCACCAAAAGAATCCCTATGCACGGTGTCGCCCATATTACTCCAGAAGTCGGCATCGTTATGGTCATCGGCCTGGCGATTTTCATTGTCGTCTACCGACTAATCTTCCGAAAACCCAGAAACTAGCGGACAAAACTGGGCCCAGGGTTTGGATATTTATGCAGGTTGTGCTTAGATTAATGGCCTGATTACGATCATCTTAACCCCAACAGCTAATTTTCCGATTTAAACTGTATTCCAGCATGAGAAAAATCAATGCCCTGCTCGCCCTCATCGTCCTGTCCCTGCTCCTCCTGTCTGCCGCATCAATCGCCTTTTCACAGCCCATCAAGAAAACCCTGGAGCTCCCGGAATTCAAGAGCATTTATGTGAATTCAAGCTACACGGTCATGCTTAAGCAAACCAACAAACAGGAAGTGATCGTAGAGGCATTATCGGAAGTGATGGAACTGAGCGAATTCAAAGTGGAGAATGGCGTGTTGATGATCAATGTGGAGCGAAAGCCTGAAACTGCTAACAAGAGCATTTGGGCTAAAATTGATGACATCAAGCTGAATCCGTCGATGAAAGTGTATATCAGCATGAAAAGTGTTTCGGAGCTCCAGGTAAATGGGGCTGGTAAAATTATTTCGGAAAACTCCATCGCTTCCGACATAATCAACCTCGGAGTTTCGGGTGCCGGGACCATGGATGTTGACATCAAAGGCAACGCGGTGAAGGCGGAAGTAAGCGGCTCCGGAAACCTGACGCTGCGCGGCTACGCCACGTCGCTCGATGCCAGGCTCAGCGGCAGCGGCAACCTGAAGGCTTTTGATTGTCCCCTGGAGTCGTGCAAGGTAAGAGTCAGCGGAAGCGGATCGGCAGAACTCCAGGTCTCCGCAACAGCAGAAGCCTATGTTCACGGATCGGGAAGCATCAAGCTAAAGGGCAATACCAAAGACCTCACAAAAAAAGTGTACGGCACGGGCTCTGTTGAAAGAGCCTACTAGACCAGTGTGTCCGTTTGTTGATCCCTGATCTTATGAAACCCTTCCTTGCTTCGGTCATTCAAACCGCACCGGTATTTTTCGACAAAACAAAAACGGTTGAAAAGATCGGACAACTGATCCGTAAGGCATCCAAAGAGAAGGCCCGGCTCATGCTCTTCCCCGAAGTACTCATCCCGGGCTATCCGCGTGGGTTAATCTTTGGAACGACCGTGGGTGGCAGAACACCAGAAGGACGAGAACTCTTTCTACGGTACTGGGAAAATTCCATCGAAGTACCCGGAAAAGAAACTGCCCTACTGGCGAAATGGGCAAAAGAAGCAAAAGCATACGTGGTCGTAGGCGTGACGGAAAAGGATACAGTAAGTGATACGCTGTATTGTTCCCTGCTGTACTTTTCGCCGGAGGGCCGCCTTGTCCACCGCCATCGCAAATTGAAGCCTACCGCGGCGGAGCGAATCATTTGGGGCGAAGGAGATGGTTCCGACCTCAACGTTCTTGATACCCCGTTGGGCAAAGTGGGAGGACTCATTTGCTGGGAGAACTATATGCCGCTCGCCCGTACTGCCATTTATCAGCAAGGCATCGACGTATACCTCGCGCCCACTGCAGATTGCCGCGACAGTTGGCAGGCTACACTCACACACATTGCCTGCGAAGGAAGGTGTTTTGTATTGGGATGCAATCAATACCTTACCAAGGAACATTACCCGGCAGACCTCCGAAAAAAACTGCAGTCCGATCACCCGTCTTTGCCCAGTTCCGGCGGCAGCGTCATCATTGGGCCCCTCGGAAAAAAACTGGCAGGACCCTCGTACGGAAAAGAAGAAATCCTTACGGCAGAAATTGATCACCGGGAAATCATCAAGGCAAAAATGGATTTTGATGTTATCGGTCATTATGCGCGTCCGGATGTCTTCCACTTTGACTGGACGAAAAAACCCGAATTATGAACGAAGCACTGATCAGGAAATTTTACACATGTTTTCAGCAAAAAGACTGGCAGAGAATGAACGCGTGCTATCACAACGACGTCGTTTTTTCAGATCCGGTATTTCTTCATCTCAAAGCAGCCCGTGCCTGTGCGATGTGGAACATGCTGGTGACATCCGCCAAGGATCTGGAGGTTGTTTTCAAAAATGTTGTGGCCGACGAGAAGACAGGTTCCTGTGATTGGGAGGCAGAGTATACATTTTCCAAAACCGGAAGGCGTGTCCACAACCGCATCCATGCAAAATTTGAATTCAGAGACGGCAAAATATTCCGCCACACCGACCGCTTCAGCCTGCCATCGTGGGCCGGGATGGCACTTGGCCTTCCTGGGAAGCTTTTCGGCTGGACACCCTGGCTGCAAGCGAGAATCCAGGCTTCCGCGGAGGCCAGTTTGGCCAAATTTGAAGCCAGGAAAACCTGACAACTAACCTTGAAACGGTATCAGGAAATGGCTTTTTGGTGATTTTTGAGCCACTATTTTTCCATCGCGAGCATCCCCATCAGAGCCGGAACAGCCTCTTTTCCATAGGATTTACAAAATATCACTATATTTGCCCGTTAATTGATAATCAGCCTCTGTAGGCACATAGGTTTCCTTGGTACTTCAGTTGAGATTATTGGATTAACGGAACTTTATTATTTAACTAATTTCAACAGTACAAATGAACATTTATGTAGCCAACATTCCTTGGAAGGCCACGGAAGACCAACTCAAGGCACACTTTTCTGCATTCGGGGAGGTAACATCTGCGAAGATCATTATGGACAAAGTCACTCAGCGTAGCCGTGGATTCGGTTTCGTAGAGATGGCTGATGATGGTTCTGCCCGCCAGGCCATTACAAGTCTGAATGGCGCTGATTTTCAGGGCAAGAGCCTTGTCGTCAATGAAGCTCGCCCGCGCGAAGAAAGACCAAACAGTTTCCGTGGTGGAAACGGTGGTGGTGGTTTCCGCAAAGGTGGTTTCAACCGCGAAGACTAATCTAGATTTTTAACTACGTTAGCAATATCATAATGTCCCGTCTAACGACGGGACATTTTTTGTTTTAACCCCTATCGAACCGATCGGGGTCAAAAACAGACAGGTCCACGCCGGGGACTTCACCGGCAAGAAGTTCACTCACCACTTTCCCTGTCGCCGGAGCAAGGCTGAGGCCCATCATCGAATGGCCCGTAGCCATCACCACATTTGCCCAGCGTTTTGTCCGCCCAACGTAAGGCAATCCATCTGGTGAACAAGGCCGCAGCCCATGCCAGACATCCGGTGGTCCCGGCAGTCCGACGGTCATATCCGGGTAATATGCTCCAATGGAATCAACAATCCCTTTCACCCGCTTCATGTTTATGGTGTGATCAATTCCTGTGATTTCCATGGTGCCCCCGAAGCGCAACTGGTTGCCCATCGGTGTCACCGCCACGCGGGATTCCAGAAAAATCGTGGGGATGCGGGTGTTAGCCTTTACATCCTTGAGCGTAAAGCTGTATCCTTTCCCCGCCTGCAAGGGCAGGTTGCAACCTAATTTCTTATTCAGGATTCCTGACCAGGAGCCCGACGCAACGACCCATGCATCGGCAGCAAATTCACCGCGGCTGGTTTTTGCTGCCCTTACCGAATTATGCTCCGTTGCAAATCCGACTACCTCGGTGTTCGTTTCAAACCGTACTCCTTTTTTTTTCAGGTAAACAGCAAGTCGGGTAACCAGGTCCTGTGGGATCACGTGCGCATCGCCCGGATAATACACGCCGCCGCGCGCATTGATCCGCACATCTGGTTCCATCTGTTGAATCTCAGGAAGCGTCAAAACCCGCGCCTCCAGACCAAGCTGGTTGGCCGTATGTGCTGCTTCTGATTCTTCTTTCTCAACATCCGCACGCTGGTACAGCATCAGGAGACCACGCTCAAGGTATCCAAACTCAAATGGCATTTCGACGGCCCACTGCCGGTATAATGCTTTGCTGAAAAGACTTAACGCAAGGAGGTCCGGACCAACGCGGGTCACGTGTGCTTTATTGGCATGCCGGTAAAAGCGGAGCCCCCAGGAAAGCAGGTCGGCACTCCACCTCGGCCTGACATAAAACGGACTGGTGGATTTCATCATCCAGGCCATTCCTTTGGCCACCATCCCGGGTGATGCCAGCGGTGTGAAATGACTGGGTACGATCATGCCGGCATTCCCAAAGGAACAATTGTCGGTAAGGTTTCCTTTATCCAGAACAGTGACCTGAAATCCTGATTTCTGCAGGTAGTACGCGGTGCTCAGACCAATAATTCCGCCCCCGATGATTCCAACATGGTTTCCCATTACAGCACCTGAAATCCATAGGCATACGGATCGTCATCCGGGTCGATGGTAATGGTATTGTGGCCATAAACTTTTGCCCACCCCTCGACACTGGGCACAATCGCAGGAATGCCGCTGAGTTCCGTTACTTCTTCAACCCTGCCAATGAAACGTGACCCAATGATGCTCTCGTGCACGAAGTCCTCCCCCTCCTTGATCCGCCCCTTTGCGTGCCACTGCGCGAGGCGTGCAGACGTGCCCGTACCACACGGCGAGCGGTCAATTGCCTTGTCGCCGTAGAAGACAGCGTTCCGCGCCGTAGACGAGGGATCCAACACCTTGCCGGTCCACAGAATATGGCTGCACCCGTTAATGGTAGGATCCAGTGGATGGACGAACGTATGTTTCGCATTAATATCCTTCCTCAATGCACGACTCCAACTGATCAGCTGGTCGGCTGTATAGTGTTCAAGACCCGGGAAGTTCTTCTGTACATCTATGATGGCGTAGAAATTGCCACCGTAGGCAACGTCGAACGTGAGCTCGCCCAAATCAGGGCAAGTTGCCTGAATATCCTGCGCTGCCAGAAATGCTTTCACATTCCGGATCTTTACGGACTTCACTTTTTTTCCATCTTGCTTGTATTCGATGCGAACAAGGCCTGCGGGAACTTCAAGGTTCAGAATTCCAGGCGTTCGTGGAGTTACCAATCCATGTTCGATGGCAATGGTCACCGTCCCAATTGTTCCATGCCCACACATAGGAAGGCAGCCGCTGGTTTCGATAAAGAGAACTCCCATGTCGTTGGCAGGATCCGACGGAGGGTATAGAATACTCCCGCTCATCATGTCATGTCCGCGTGGCTCAAACATGAGCCCTTTTCGTATCCAATCATAGTCGCGCATGAAATGCTGGCGTTTCTCGCTCATGTTTTTTCCTTCCAGCTCCGGACCGCCGAAGGCAACCAGGCGAACTGGATTCCCGCACGTATGCGCATCAATGCAAGAAAATGTATTTGCCATCAGACTAATGCGTTGAGGTTATCGGGTCCACGCGCTGTTTACCATCCTCCATATCTGGAGCGGGTTACCATCCTTCAGTTCTGCGGGAAGAAGCGTCTGCGGAAAATTCTGGAAGCTGACGGGGCGGACGAAGCGCTTTACTGCATCCGTACCCACAGACGTGAATTTTGAATCGGTCGTGGACGGAAACGGGCCGCCGTGGTGCATGGATGGACATACCTCAACTCCCGTCGGAATCCCATTGATGATCACCCTGCCAGCTTTTTCAATGACATGTTGAATAAAATCTGCGTAGGATTCCAGTTCATCCTCCTCTCCGATGATGGTGGAAGTAAGTTGTCCGGGAATAGCATCGACAGCTGCATAGAGCTCCTCCCTGGAAGTCGCCTGCACCAATAGCGAATACGGTCCGAAGACTTCTTCTACCAGCGCAGGGTTATTCATAAAATCGACTGCCGCCACGGTCGCCACGGTTGGAATGCCCTGATTTTCTTTGGCAGGCGCTACTGATTCCGCCACGAGGGTTACGCCCTTCATCTTTAAAGCGTTGGCACGATTAGCTGTGAAACTCTTCGCAATCCCCGGATGAAGCATCGTTGATGGCGCAACCTCACGAATCTTTTCGCCCAGCTGGGAAGCAAAGGAAGTCAGCTCAGGACTTTGAATACTCAACAACAGTCCGGGGTTTGTGCAAAACTGGCCGACTCCCTGCGTAATGGACGCAGCGTACATTTCTGCCACCTTTTCACCTCGGGCTTTCAAAGCGCCCGGCAAGATGAATACTGGGTTGATGCTCCCCATTTCAGCGAATACCGGAATCGGTTCCTGGCGCTGGGCAGCGTAGTCCCACAATGCCTTGCCGCCTGAAAACGAACCGGTAAATCCAACAGCCTTCGTCTGCGGATGCTGCACCAGTGCTTTTCCGGCTTCAAAAGATGACGCGTCCACATGCTGAAATACGTGTGGATGTTCACCAGTTTTTTTGATGGCCGTCGCAATAGCCCTGGCGACGAGGTTGGAAGTACGCGGATGGGCTGGATGCGCTTTCAAGACCACTGGGCACCCAGCGGCCAGCGCCGAAGCGGTGTCCACGCCCGCCGTCGAGTAGGCAAAAGGAAAGTTGCTTGCACCGAAAACGACTACCGGGCCGATGGGCACAAGCATCTTCCGGATATCCGGTTTCGGTAACGGTGCGCGATCCGGGAGGGCTGTATCAACCCGAGCTTCTACCCACGATCCTTCACGCAACATCACGGCGAATTGGCGCAGCTGATTGCCGGTACGGCCCCGCTCCCCAATCAGGCGCGCCTCTGGAAGATTCGTTTCTTCCATTGCCGTAGTTATCAGTTCCGGCCCAAGCAATTCAATTTCCTGTGCAATGGCATCGAGAAAATCCGCCCGCTCTTTGCCGCTCCGGTTTCGAAATACACGAAATGCCGTCATGGCCTTTTCCAAAATGGCATCGATGTCGGGGAGTCCTGTTTCCTTTTTCATAAGCTTTAAATCCAATCCTGTTTTGTAACGGTTTGCTCGACAACCAGATCGCCTGTATGCAGCGTAGACTTCGGCTCTACCAGCATGATTTTTACTTCTTCTGTGGTCCACGGGCGGTGCTCCACTCCTTTGGGCACCACCAGAATTTCTCCAGGTTTTACCGTAACGGTCTTGTCTTTAAAATCCATCATCAGCGTTCCTTCGAGCACGACAAACAACTCATCTTCCGCCTCGTGTTTGTGCCATACAAACTCTCCCTCCAGCCGCGCGACCTTAACATAGTTCGTGTTAAGCTCCGCAACAATATAAGGATGCCAGCATGTGTTGAATTTTTTGAATTTTTCCTGAAGATTTATTGCGTTCATAAATTTCTGTAATCAGGTAATGACGGTCGTTTTGAAATGCCTCTGCGAATAATCTTCAGTATCCTGTCGCGCTCCTCGCCTACCAGCGCCAGACGCGGTGCCCGTACCTGCTCGGACCCAATCCCGGCCTCGGCTTCGGCAAGTTTAATGTATTGAACAAGTTTTGGATGAATATCAAGGTCCAATAGCGGCAGAAACCATCTGTAGATTGCTCGTGCTTCTTCTTCACGGCCTGCCTTAATCAACTTGTATATAGCCACTGTCTCCGCCGGGAAAGCGCATACCAACCCGGCCACCCATCCTACCGCGCCCATCAGCAAACTCTCCATGGCAAGCGGATCCACGCCGGTAAGGATTTTATACCGGTCGCCAAAGCGGTTGATCATGCGGGTCACATTGGCGACATCCCGTGTGGATTCTTTGACAGCCTGGATGGTGGGTAACTCCGCCAGTTCCTCGAACATGTCGAGGGTCACTTCCACTTTGTAGTCGACCGGATTATTATAAACCATGATTGGCAGCGGGGTGGCCTGCGCCACCGCCTTATAAAATGCAACCGTTTCGCGATGGTCGGACTTGTACCGCATGGGTGGAAGCATCATCAGGCCCCGCGCACCGATCTTTTCAGCCTCCGCTGCAAGGTTGACTGCGTCCCGGGTGCTCCCCTCCGCGATGTTGAGGATCACCGGAACTTTCCCCGCGACCTGGTCGATGGTGAATCGCACCAGCGAGAACTTCTCCTCGTTGCTTAACACGCTGGATTCACCCAGCGTGCCTCCAAGCACCACTCCCTCAACGCCTGCGTCGAGCTGTGCCTTCAGGTTTTTTCCAAAGAGCGGAAAATCCAGCTTGTCATCTGCGGTAAACTTGGTAGTCAACGCAGGATATACACCATGCCACATAAATTGCTTTTTTTCAAAGGTAAACACTCCGCCTTCCCATTTGTGTGCATAAAATAGTCAATTATAATACTATATTGACATTCAAAATCATACTCCTGTCCTTGAAGGCATCAATATAATGTCAAAACGGGTTATTTCATTCAATGTCCCGAAGACCGAACACGAGTTGGTGCGTGTTCAATCAGACCTGGAGCCACACTTTTATGATCAAATACACCAGCACCCGGAGATTCAAATCATGCTTATTGAATCCGGTGAGGGAACACTGATTGCCGGTGATTATGTCGGTCGCTTTGGACTCCGCGACGTGTTTGTTATCGGTAGCGGTCAGCCTCACGTCTTTCGCTGTGACCAGAGATATTATCAAGCCGGCTCGGGCTTGGAGGCCCGCAGTACCTCGCTCTATTTCAGCGAGGACTACTTCGGCAGCGCGCTGTGGCATTCCAATGAACTAACGGCTGTCAGGGAATTCGCCGGCGTTTGTTCCCGGGGATTCCAGTTGGCACAAGACGCTGCATTGTCAGCGGCAATTCTTATCCGGAAAATGGAACAGCAGGCGGGGCTTGAAAGACTTCTTCAATTCCTCACCCTTCTCAACCACCTCATTACCGCTCCCGGTAAACGACAGCTTTCTTTACAGCCCGCAAGACTCCTTCCCGCCGAAGAGCAGCGGATGAATTCGATTCTGGAGTTTACCTTCCGGGAAAGTCACCGCAACATATATCTGTTGGAGGCAGCGCAGATCGCGAACTTGTCGGTGGAGGCTTTTTGCAGGTACTTCAAGCTGCATACCCGAAAAACGTATATCAATTTTCTCAACGAAGTGCGCATCAGTCATGCGTGTCAATTGCTCATCCACACCGACAAGCCCATAGAGCAGGTGTGCTACCAATCCGGGTTCTCCAATGTTTCAAATTTTAATCGTATCTTTAAGAAGACAACTCAGAAGAGCCCCTTGGGCTTTCGCAGGCAGTTGCCCGTTGTTAACTGATTGAGTGTATTGTATCACAATAAATCATTAGCGTATGAGTGTTCTCACAAAAATTGAAGGCTGGGGCAATGCCCATCGACCAGGGTTCCTCGATATCTTTCGAATCGCGCTGGGTATTTTTATTACGTACAAGGGCGTTGAGTTTGCATCCAATATTGAAACTCTGGAGCTGAGCGTTCAAGGACTCACCATGCTGTTTACCGGGGTTGTTATTTCCCACTATGTGATCTTTGCCCATCTTCTCTGCGGCCCGCTCATTGCCTTTGGTTTGCTCACGCGCATCATGTGTTTTGTGCAGTTGCCCATTCTTATCGGTGCCGTTGCCTTGGTCAATGCACCCAAAGGGTTTATGTCAGTTGGAAATCACATGGAATTGGAAGTATCCCTGGTTGTACTGTTCGGACTTCTTGTCTTTATGATATTCGGCGCGGGCAAATTTTCGATTGACGAAAAACGACGCCAGGAAAAGATAGCGAAGGAAGCCGCTGGCGGCTAGGCGCGCTTTAACTCTACAATCGTAAGTTCAGGCACGATGCCGACCCTTCCCGGATACCCTATGTATCCAAATCCCCGATTGACGTAAAGGTATTGTTCCCCCTCCCGGTGAAGGTCCGCCCATTGCTTGTAGACGTATTGGACTGGACTCCACTTGAAATCACCCACTTCGACGCCGAACTGAAAGCCATGGGTATGCCCGGCAAAGGTCATGTCAATGTCAGAGAAGTTGGGTCTTACTTCTGCATCCCAATGGGTGGGGTCATGAGACAACAAGAGCTTCACCGCTGCATCCTCCGTACCTGCGTGGGCCTGCTGCAGGTTGCCATAGCGGGAGAACCGAACGCCCCAGTTTTCATTTCCAAGGATGGCCAGTTTATCATCGCCCAGCGCGATGATCCGGTGTTCATTCATCAATAGATCATACCCCAGCGTCTGGTGTGCCTTGATCAGATCTTCAAAATTCCTGCTTTTCGCCTCCTTGCTTTCCCACCGGTGATAGTCGCCATAATCATGGTTTCCAGTAACTGAAAAAACACCCAACGGGGCCCGCAGTTTTTCAAAAATAGGTACATACTCCTTCACCTCGTTGGCCTGGTTGTTCACCAGGTCGCCGGTAAAGAAGATCATGTCCGGCTTCTCCCGCATGAACATTTCCACACCTCCCTTGACAGCCGTTTTGTTCCAGAAACTTCCCGAATGGATGTCCGAAATCTGGCCAATGCGCATCCCGTCGAAAGACTTGGGAAGGTTCTTCAACCGAACGGTGACGCGACGAACGCGATAGTCGTGCGCGCCCGAAATAATTCCGTAGGCAAATGCTGCTACCGGAACAGCAGCGGTAGCCAATGCAATTGTGGACAAAAATTCGGAACGTGCAATTGATTTTCCAGGAAGGCCTTCACCTTTCCCGAAGTAACCCGCTACCCAGCGGATGCCCCGGTACACGTCGCCTCCAAAGAGAACGAGAACGCCAAGCACCTTGGAGAGGTAAGTAGCCACGATGCCGGTAATGACAAAATTCCGGGCGCTACTGCTAAGCAAATACGGATTCCCAACCGCCCACCAGATCAGGACGACGACTGCCATCCCGGTCGGAAACCAAAACCCGATGCGGACTATGCCTTTCCACGGTGAGGACCAACTTCTGGTCGCTGTCAGTACCCCTTGAAAGAAGTAATAGTCGATCAACAGAAAAAATACAACAAAGAATACGAGCATCATCATTCTGTACCGCATGCGTTTTTCATGTTCCTCCTACCGTACAGACGGCATCCGGAGTGATTTATTTTAGTTCAGTACAACGGCCTGATCCGTCGGCCCGGGCTTAGCAGGAGCTCTGAATAACCGCTCCTTCAGCTTGGCAACAAGCAGGTACATGACAGGAACGAGAAACAGCGTCAAAAATGTTCCGAAGGTCAACCCGAATATGATAGTCCATGACAGTGGTCCCCAAAAAGCGACATTGTCACCCCCAAAGTAAATATGGGGATCGAACTCCGTAAAGAGGGTTACAAAGTCAATATTCAAACCTACGGCCAACGGGATCAGTCCCAGCATGGCTGCCATGGCGGTAAGCAAAACCGGCGTCATCCGGGTTTTAGAAGCCTCCGCAATCGCCTCCCGCAGTTCCATTCCCTGCGCACGAAGAAGATCAGTAAACTCAACCAGGAGAATACCATTGCGAACTACAATTCCAGCCAGCGCCATGATTCCCACTCCTGACATGACGATTGAAATCTCCATCCGGAAGATGGAAAAACCAATCAACACACCGATAATGCTGAACACAATCTCGGAGAGGATGATCAGCGGCTTGCTCATGGAGTTAAACTGAGTGACCAGAATCATGAAGATCAACCCAAAAGCTGCTATAAAGGCAACGCCCAGAAAGTTTGATGTCTCCTCCTGATCTTCCTGCTCGCCCGTCATGCGGGTTGTCACTCCGTCGGGAATGGAGAGCGCATTGAGCCTGCTCTGAATGTTTGCCACAACCTCGTTGGCATTGAATCCGCCCAACACGTTGGATGAAATCGTGATCACCCGCTTCTGATCGATCCGGCGGATGCCCGCATAACTGTTGGAGTATTCTATCCGCGCAACAGAAGAAATGGGTACTTCACGCACCTGCCCACCGGCACTCATATCTCTATAAGTCAGCGGCAGGTTCATCAACGTGTTGATGTCATTACGGAAACTATCGTGAATGCGGAGAGTGATCTCGTAGTCATCGTTGTTGTCACGAAACTTTGAGATTTCCTTCCCGTTGATGGCTGTATTCAGCGCCATGCCAATCTGGGCCGTTGAAATTCCCTCCCGATTTGCTTTTTCCCGGTCGATGTAAACAATGATCTCCGGCTTGTCGCTTTGAAAATCAGATTTCAATTCTTCAACCCCCGGCACCTGCAGCGAGTCGAGATACCGCTTCGTGCGGTTTGCCGACGCCACGAGCACGCCGAAGTCTTCAGCGGCAATCTCTATGTTAATGGCCTTTCCCGTGGGTGGGCCGTTCTGTTCCTGGTTGACAGATATTTCAGCACCGCGCATTCCTTTCACGCCCTCGCGAATCTTGTCAAGGTATACACGGGTCGATTGGTCTTCCCTTTTTGAAAAATTGACGAATGCCACCGTCACCTTTCCAAGGTGCGGCTGTGCGTTCGTTCCGGCAAACTGGTCTTCCGATGCCCCTACCGCCACGTTGGAAATAATGGATTCCACAATCGGATTGTTTGTACCCACTACATCGATGACGCGGCCTTCCACGATCCGCGTAATGGAATCCGTCACACGCTGATCGGTTCCGATCGGCATCGTGATGTATGCAAAAATGAAATTCGGATCACCGTTAGGAAAGAATACCACCGGCGGTTTGCGTATCGCCGTGAATACCAGCGAAAAGAAGAACAGGAAAATGACACCGACTACCATCCAGATCGGACGGTATTTCTGCAAGATCAGCGTCAACATGTTCTTGTAGGATTGCTGCACCCGGGGCCAGAAACTGGTTTGAAAATGAGAGACCATCTGGCTGAGCAGGAAATGATGCAGGGAGTAAATGCCAAACATGAACACCGTGAAATTTCCCATGCCAAACCAACCCACGATGTACGACACGAGCGCGAGGGCCGCAAAAACAGTGGCCGTCGTCAGATACCCACGGGTAAATTTGCTTTTTGATTTATGGTCGTGATCGTGCGCCTTCATGAAGTCAGCAGCAAAAACCGGGTTCATGATGTAGGCGACGATCAGGGATGCCAGCAGCGTGACAATGAGCGTAATGGGAAGGTATACCATGAACTTTCCGATCACACCCGGCCAGAACGCCAAGGGGATGAAGGGCGCAAGGACCACGAGCGTCCCAGAAAGGACGGGCAGGAACACTTCACCCGCTGCAATCTTGGCAGCTTTGCGGATAGGTACCTTTCCGTTATCGAATACCCTGTGGGTATTTTCTATTACCACGATGGCGTCGTCCACCACAATCCCCAAGGCCAGTAGGAACGAGAACAATGTCATCATGTTAAGTGTATACCCGAGGGTGGGAAAAACGAGGAATGCGATGAGACTCGAAAGCGGCACCGACAATCCAACAAAAATTGCGTTGGTAGCCCCCATGAAGAACATGAGGATAAGCGTTACCAGCACAAACCCAATGATGATCGTGTTGATCAGATCATGCAGGGTCGTTCTTGTATTCTCCGATTGATCGGCGGTAATCGTAACCTCTACACCCGGCGGGAGAATACCAGCCTTGTACCGGTCCACGATTTCGGTTATCTGGTCGGAGGCGATAATCAGGTTTTCCCCGCTGCGCTTGATGATATTGAGAGTAATCACGTTTTTGCCGTCCAGACGGGCAAAGCTCTCCTGCTCTTTGTTTGAGTCGATTACTTCGGCCAGGTCCTTCAGATAAACTTTTCCTCCCTTGGTCGACCCAACGACGACATTGGAAATCTGCATTGCGGAAGTGAACTCTCCATTGACCGTCAGGGAACGCTTCATACCGTCTACTGAAAGCTGTCCACCTGGAATGATCACATTCTCTCCGCGGATCGCATTTTCGATATCGTCGAGGCTCACACCGGCAGAAGCAAGTTTGAACATGTCGACGTTGATCTGTATTTCACGTGTCAGTGCGCCCACGATGTCTACCCGGCGGATTTCACGGATCCCTTCGATGGCGTCCTGCATCTGCTCCGCATACTTATTCAGCGTTTGCAGGTCGTAATCGCCTGACAGGTTGATGTTCATAATCGGCATAGCCGAAATATCAATTTCAATCACCTGGGGGTCATCCCTCAGGTCGCTCGGAAGGTTCGGCTTGGCCCGCTCTACGGCGTCTTTCACTTCCTGTTTTGCCTTGTCGACGTCAATGTCTGTCTCGAATTCGATGATTACGTTGGAAAAACTCTGCACCGAATTGCTTTTGATCTTCTTGACGCCGGAGATTGATTTCACTTCCTTTTCAATCTCTTTCGAAATAAGGCTTTCAATATCGGAGGGAGACGCGCCCGGATACACGGTGGCCACAAAGATTTGCGGGAATACCACTTCCGGAAAGTTCTCTTTCGGCAGACCAATGTAGGTCATGATTCCCGCCAGGCATATAAATACCGTCGCTACGTAAATACTGACCTTATTGTCGATAGCCCAGTTGGTAGGCTTGAATTCTTTTTCAATGTCTTGCATAAAATAGGATTAAGTAGGTGGAAATTTTCCGGAAGGGTTCTTCCGTCCTCCTAGAACTTTACAAATTCGCCATCATTGAGCCCCTGGTAACCTACGGTGATTAACTTGTCGCCGACAGTCAGCCCGCTCACCTGGGCAAGGTTGTCATAAACGCCTGCCACGGTTATGACTTTCTTGCGCGCCACGATCTGGTCGCCGTCGGCTACCGCGATGTATACCACCTTCTCGTCGTTGATATCCTGAACCACATTCACCGGAATAGTCAAGGCATCCGGAACGTTTTGAAAAATCACTTTCAGAACGCCCGACATGTTGGGTCGCAGGTATGCGAGGGATGGCAGGGCCACCTCTACCGGAAACGTTCGCGACATCCTATTTATCGTTTTTCCGACAAATGTCACTTCCGCAACAATCTCTTCGCCCATGGTTGGAAAACTTACCTTCACTTTGTTTCCGGTCTTGATCTTGGTGACAAAGGCTTCTGACACATTCGCGTTCATCTTCAATTTGTCAAAGCTCACCACGCGGAACGCAGGCATTCCGGGCGCTACATTCTGGCCAATCTTTACATCCACTTCATCCACCGATCCGTTAATGGGTGATTTGATGCGGGTCATATCCAACTGCTCGTTGAGCGTTGCCAGCCGTTTCTCCAGGCTCTCCTTGTTATTCTTCGCTTGTAAGTATTGCACCTCTGTGCCGATTTTCTGATCCCAGAGATTCTTCTGACGCTCAAATACTGTCCGGGCCAGGCTGATGGAAGACTTCAGCTCATCGATGTTGCGAAGGATAAGCGCGTTGTCAATTTGCGCCAGGGTCTGTCCTTTGGTAACAACTTGTCCTTCGCGCGCATGAACAGCCGTCAGGATGCCCATCGTTTCCGCGCTTACCATGATGTTATCGATGGCCTCCACCGATCCCTGCGTTTTGACGAAATAGTCAAAAGAGGACAATGCCAGTACTGACACACCCACTTCCTTTGACTTAACAGTCACCGGACCTGGATTGGCGATCTTGTGTTCGCTCTCCAGCATTTGGATTTCCTTGTCCAGCTGGGCCCGTTGCTCTTTCAGTTTTTCAAGTTTCACCTTGTTATCCGTAGAAGTGGCGCTGCAACCGGCAAGCAAACTTGCAAGGAAAACTGCGGCGGCGAGGGATGTTGTATGATTTGCTTTCATCTGTTTTGTATTTCTTAATTGTCGGATTTGATTTGTGTGTTCTCATCGTACGTTGAGGGAAGCAGTTTTCCAAAGGCCTTGTCAAGGTCAACCTTGGCTACCATGGCATCAAACAACGCCGTGTAATAATTGGTCTGGGCCTGACGCAGGTTGTTCTCTGCGTCCGTGACCTCGAGGCTGGAACCTACTCCCTGCTCGTACTTTATCTTGGTCACCCGGGCAACATTCCCCGCGAGTTCCTGATTTTCCTGCTGGGATGCCAATGTCTTAATGGCATTATCGAATGAAAGGCTGGCTTGCTTTATTTCCAAATCAATCGCATTGCGGAGGTTGATAAACCCATTATCGATTTGAAGCAGTTTCAGTTTTTCCTGCTGGATCCTGTAGTTGCGGGAAAGTCCGGTGAACAGCGGAACATTCAGGCTCACACCAATTTGTGAAAACCCATACCACCGATCCGGACCTATTGCTCCCGCTTCACTAAAGGACGAATTCGTAGAAAAAATCCCGGCTATGCTTGGTGATTGGGTCGTGTATCCCAGGTTGGCAAATGCAGAGAGAACCGGGATTGCTTCCGCATACTGGTTCCGGATGTTCAGACGCTGTAGGCGTTGATTTACCTCCAGCACTTTGTAGTCGGGCCGATTCCTGTAGTCCCATCCCATTTGATAACTATCGAGTTTGGTGTCAACCGCCATCTCCTGTATCTTGCCTACCACCTCAATGGGTTGGTCATGCGGGTAATTCATTTGGAACTTCAGCAGTTGAATCCCAAGTTCATTCAGGTTCATAAATTTGTCCCGCTCGGTTATCAGGTTGTTGAGTGTCACCTTCACCCGGTCCACGTCGATGCGCTCGGCAAAGCCGTTCTTGTTCAACGCGGTAGTATTGCGAAACAGCGAATCGACCCGGCCAATATTGTTACTGAACAACGTAATACGCTCTTTGTTGATCAACACCGCATAGTACGCCTTCATGACCTGCTGGATGATGTCCTCCTTGGTTTGTTCCGTCTTTTTCACGGCCAGGTCCTTATAGGTGTTTGCCGCCTGAAGACCAACGAGGTAGGAGCCGTTAAAAATCAGCTGATTTACCGACAGGCCTGCATTTCCTGCATTTTTTAACTGAAAAAAATTCTGCGCCGCGATAACATCGCCGACCTGGAGTCCGGGGACACTGCTGAGGTCTCCGAGAAATCCCCCCGGACCGTTGTACGTAGTGAAGAAGCGTGGCAACTGCGGATTGGAAGTGATGGAGGCGCTGCCCGAAACCTGGGGTAGTCCAATACCAATAGTCTCATTCACTTTTGCTCTTGCAATGCGCTGATCAAGTTCTGCATTTTTCGACCGCACAGAATTCTGCAGGGCGTACGCGATACATTGTTCGAGGGTAAAAGAAGTTCCGCCCGGTTCTTGAGCCATGCCGGCCATTGAAACCGACAACATCAGAGCAAACAGATAAACGTATTTCATGACGATTGAGAATTTAATTCAGCGATGGTGGATTGTTCTAGCTTGTATTTTTCGTACACCTTACGTCCCTTGTCCGTAAGCAGTCCATAAATGAAGTGATCAAAAATCTGGAGGTTGACTTCCGCCAGGTTGTATTTGTCGGTCGGATACACCCGATCATCAAACGTGATTTGAATAAGTTCCAACCGGGCCAGGGCCAAGATGTCGGTGTTGATGCCGGGTCTGAAAAATCCTTCCTCAATGCCCTGCTTCAGGTTGCGGATAATCGATTGGCCGATATACTCGTTCTTGTGATTCAACCAGACCGACCAGGCCTTCGGGTGATACTTTTGCAAATCGAAAAGCAGGGAAGGATTCATTTTCTGCATGTCCTTTTTCATGCACCCAGAAATCTTCACGAGCTCATCAATGGCATTGGTAGCAGATTCGCGCAGGGAATCATATTGAGCCTGATCGTGGCGGATGTGGTATTCCGATACCATCGTAACGATCTCGTCCTTGTCGGCAAAATACTGGTAAAGTGTTTTCTTGGATACCGAAAGGTGGCGGGCCACGTCGTCCATGGATACGCTGCGTACTCCATATTTCATGAATAGCTCCTGGCCTCCCCTTAAAATCCTCTCTTTGGTGTCTTTATCGTCCATCATGGGCACAAAACTATGGAAACTTATTAGATTACTAAAGTTTCCATAGTTTCCTCAAACGGCGTTTTCCGGAATAGGTTGGGCTTTTTCCAAAAAAAATGTCCGGTCAGCGTGGGATTTACGACTGCTGTGACGTTGGATTTGCACCCGTGGGTTCGGATTCGGCCGGAGCCCGGTAGCACCACTTGTCCTTCATTTTTTGCCTCAATCGCTCTTTATCTTCCAGGGACATGGAATCCCAACGGGCTGCCCAGCGGCCTCGCATACCTCTTCCCCGCCAGCCATAGCCGCCCTTTCCAAAGCTCCAGAACAGGATCTTTGAAAGCACCAAGAGGCCCAGAGCCTGCCAGAAAGTTATGGCAGGTCCGGCGAACAACGCCGGGACCAACCAATTCCACAAGTACTGAGTCACCAGCCCTATCGCGGCCAGCATGACCAGGCCAAAGAGCAGGAATTTTAGAATCCAGGTTCCTCGTTTCATATCGCTACGTATTTAAGTTCATACATCGTACTATCATTCCCCCATTACATCATCGTAAAATCCTTGCAGTCGCTTGCGAAGCGCCAGGATGGCATACCGCTTTCTTGAAAGCAGCGTGTTGATGGATACTCCAGTCCGCTCGGCAATCTCCCGGAAGCCCTGCTCCTCCATTTCATGCAGGATGAAGATCTCCCGCTGTTCGGCCGGAAGGTCATCGAGGGCATTGGTAATCTCATCCCAGATTGCTTCCCGCAGCAATGCGGATTCGGGTGTGTTGTCAAGGTCCGGGAGGATCTCCTGCAGGGTCAACGGGTCGTCATCCAAAGATGCGCCTTCATTCAGTCGGGCCGTCTTCGGCCGGGCTGCATCCTTGCGGTAACGGTCAATGATTTTGTTCCGGGCCACCGCATAGAGCCACGACGTGATCCGATCCAGAGACTCAATGGATTCAAACCCGGCGACAAACTGGTAAAATACATCCTGGAGTATGTCTTCCGCCTCTTCCGTGGACGCCACCCGCCCCCGAATAAAATTCAGAAGCCTTCCGCGTTCTTTTCGAAATGTATCCTGCTTTATTTCCTCCATGAGGGTGATATCCATTGCCACTGCCTGATGCATACAACACCATAGACGGGCTGTGATGGAATCTTATTTTGACAAATTTGAAAAAATTAGGTCATGCGGAACGTCCGGGAGGGGCTTGCGTAAAGTTTTGAGTCAATTAAGCTGCCGAAGTACCTGCAGATTCTCCAAATCCGTTATTTTTGAGCTTACGATCAGCACATGATTTTATTTTTCCGGTCCCCGTCCACCCTGTTTGCGGTTGGTCACGCGCACCCTTTTTCCGTGGAAGACATCGAAAAGCTGATTTGGCTCCTGGGTGACGCCAGGCCGGTCGGGGATCAGACGGTGGCGGGCCCCTTCGTTGGGCCGCGGAAGGAAATGATAACTCCCTGGAGTACCAACGCGGTGGAAATCACCCAAACCATGGGCATCCAAGGAATCACCAGACTGGAACAATTCCGCGAAGTGGACGGCGAGCCTGTTTACGACCCCATGCTCGAGGCGGTTTATCCAACGCTTGATCAGGAGACATTCAGCATAAACCACACGCCGGAGCCGGTAGTTGAAATTGAGAATATCGCCGACTACAACCAAAAGGAAGGGTTGGCGCTGAGCGACGAGGAAGTGGATTACCTCACCGACGTGAGTAAGCGCCTCGGTAGAAAGTTGACGGACAGCGAGGTGTTTGGTTTTTCCCAAGTCAATTCCGAGCACTGCCGCCACAAAATTTTCAACGGCACCTTTATCATCGACGGCCGCGAGATGGAAACGACGTTGTTTCAGCTTATCAAGAAGACTGCCCGGGACAATCCAAATTTAATTTTCTCCGCCTACAAGGACAACGTAGCCTTTATCCAGGGTCCCACCATCGAACAATTTGCTCCTGCCAGACAGGACGTACCGGATTATTTTTCGATAAGCGATTTTGAATCCGTCATATCACTGAAGGCGGAGACCCACAACTTTCCCACCACCGTGGAGCCGTTCAACGGGGCGGCTACCGGCTCGGGCGGTGAAATCCGTGACCGGCTTGCGGGCGGCAAAGGGTCCCTGCCCCTGGCGGGCACCGCAGTGTATATGACCTCCTACCCCCGGTTGGACAACGGCAGGCCGTGGGAAGAAAAAGTGAGCCCCAGAAAATGGCTCTACCAAACGCCGCTTGAAATCCTGATCAAAGCCTCGGATGGAGCCAGCGATTTTGGAAACAAGTTTGGCCAGCCTCTAATCTGCGGAAGCGTTCTCACCTTTGAGCACCAGACACCGCAGAAAACCTACGGCTTTGACAAAGTGATTATGATGGCTGGGGGCATTGGCTTTGGAAAGGAAAAGGATGGAAAAAAAGCACGCGTTCGCAAAGGCGATAAGATTGTTCTGCTCGGAGGGGACAACTACCGCATCGGCATGGGAGGAAGCGCCGTTTCTTCGGTGGCTACGGGAGAATTTGCCAATGCGATTGAACTTAATGCCGTACAGCGTTCCAATCCGGAAATGCAAAAGCGACTCATGAATGCAATTCGGGCGATGGTAGAATCGGACGAAAATCCCATCGTCTCTGTTCATGATCATGGCGCCGGCGGGCACCTCAATTGCTTCTCCGAACTACTGGAAGAAACCGGCGGCACGATTGAAATCGACCAGCTGCCCGTGGGTGATCCAACGCTTTCCTCCAAAGAAATCATCAGCAACGAATCCCAGGAACGCATGGGCATTGCCATCCACGCACAAGATCTGGAGACCCTGCGCCGTGTAGCAGCACGTGAACGTGCACCCATGTATGTCGTCGGCACAGCTACTGGAGACCACCGCTTGTCGTTCGTGCGGGCCAACGGCAGCATCGCGCCGGTGGATTTGATGGTGACGGACCTTTTCGGTTCATCTCCAAAAACAATCATTCAGGACAAAACCGTGCGGGAAGTGCCTGCACCGGTGACCTACGACAACACCCAGATACAAAGTTATATCGACCAGGTTCTTCAACTGGAGGCCGTGGCCTGCAAAGACTGGCTCGTCAACAAAGTTGACCGTTCCGTCACTGGCAAGGTTGCCACCCAGCAAACGTGCGGCGCCATCCAACTTCCGCTCAACAATGTCGCTGTTATGGCGCTGGATTTCCTGAGCCACAAAGGTGTGGCAACGACACTGGGCCATGCCCCCGCGGCGGGGCTTATCGATCCGGCTGCCGGAAGCAGGCTGGCTGTTGCCGAAGCGCTAACCAACATCCTGTGGGCGCCGCTGACGCACGGATTGAAAGGGATTTCGCTGAGCGCAAATTGGATGTGGCCCGCAAGAAACCCGGGGGAAAATGCCCGGCTTTACCATGCCGTTGAAGCCATGAGCGAATTTGCCTGCAGCCTGGGAGTAAACATTCCTACCGGGAAGGACTCGTTGTCGATGACCCAAAAATATCCAACCGGTGACGTAGTTTACTCGCCGGGTACAGTCATTGTTTCGGCTGTAGCCGAAGTAAGTGATATTCGAAAAACCGTTTCTCCGGACTTGAAGCCGGTTTCAGGATCCAGTATTCTCTATATCGATTTCTCAAGCGACGAATTGAAACCCGGTGGATCTAGTTTTGCCCAGGTTTTAAACCTGCTCGGTCACGAGGCTCCCACCATTAAGGACACCGCCTATTTCATTACCGCCTTTTCCTGCCTACAGGAATTAATCCAGCAGGATCAAATTCTGGCCGGCCATGACATCTCGTCGGGCGGATTGATCACGGCACTTTTGGAAATGTGTTTCCCAACCACCCACGCAGGCCTTGACGTGGACGTGACCGCGCTGGGACCAGACCTTGCTAAAATACTTTTCAGTGAAAATCCAGGTGTGGTCATTCAGGCTGACAGAAGTATCGTCGGCCCTCTTCTGGAAAAGAAGGGGCTGACCTTCCACGTACTGGGGACGGTGACACAGACTTCCCAACTGCGGCTAACCCATTCAACAACGAACCTCGAAATTTCCATTCCCGAAGCGCGGGAGACCTGGTTCAGAACTTCCTACCTGTTTGACAACGTGCAGCGTCCGAAAGGCCATGCAGCACAGCGTCGGGACAGAATCTTCAGCCAGCCGCTTTCGTACTCGTTCCAATCCCGGTTTGACGGCACATACGGCGCCTACGGTATTTCTCCCAGGAGGCGCAATCCTACCGGAATCCGTGCTGCCATCATCCGCGAGAAGGGCGTGAACGGAGACCGGGAGATGGCGTACGCGCTGTACCTCGCAGGCTTTGATGTAAAAGATGTGCACATGACCGACCTCGTGGAGGGGCGGGAAGATTTGTCGGAGGTGAACATGGTAGTTTTCGTGGGAGGATTTTCCAACTCCGATGTGCTTGGCTCCGCGAAAGGCTGGGCAGGTGCCTTCCTATACAATGAGAAGGCGAAAGCAGCACTCGACAATTTCTATGCGCGACCCGACACACTCAGCCTGGGCGTGTGCAACGGGTGTCAGTTGATGATGGAACTTGGGCTGGTGTACCGCGATATGGAAATGAGTGCCCATCCCAAGATGCATCACAACGGTTCTGGTAAATTTGAATCCACATTCATCACCCTTTCCATTCCAAAGAATAACTCTGTGATGTTGGGAAGCTATGCCGGCGCGCGCCTTGGTGTATGGCTGGCACATGGCGAAGGAAAATTTGTGCTGGATATTGTTTCCGATTTCAGCATTGCGGCAACCTACAGCTATCACGAATACCCAGGCAACCCAAATGATTCTGACGGCGCTATCGCCGCGTTGTGTTCCAGGGACGGAAGGCACCTCGCCATGATGCCCCACCTCGAGCGGTCCTTGTTCCCATGGAACTGGCCGTATTATTCCCGGTCAAAACAAACCGACGAAATTGGTCCGTGGATCGAAGCATTTGTGAACGCGCGGGAGTGGGTAGCGAAGCACGTCGAAAAATAGACCTGCGAAAAATCCCAGCTCCTACTTCACCAGTTTTTTCATTTCTGCGTCAATGTATTCCTTTGACCACCAGTGATTGCCCAGCATGACTCCTTCAATACGGCGGGTGGCTGCGATATCTTTCAACGGATTAGCCCCGAGGAGTACCAGGTCCGACACGTTGCCCGGCTTAACCGTTCCACTATCCGTTGACCGGAAAAACGATGCGACGTTCACCGTCCCTGTCCGCAGCGCTTCATACGGAGTAAGGCCAGAATCTACGAGGTAGCCAAGCTCGTGATGAATAGAAAATCCGGGAACATTGAATACCTGCGGCGCATCAGACCCCAGCAGTAAGCCAACGCCTCCTTTGTTACACGCATCAATAATTTTCCGACGAAGCGCCACGTAAGCGTCGACTTCAGTGGCCTGATAGCCGGGAGTTGCCTGTTGACGCTTTTTACTTTCGACCCACGCGTCCAATGTTTTTGGATCCATGTATTTCATCTCCGGTCCGGCGCGCAATTGCTCCGGACTTTCAGCAGTTCCTACCCACCGCTCAGCCAGGCATTGGGTGGGCACGACCCATATCCCGTGTTCTTTCAGCCCGCTTACCAGTTTAGGCAACTGCGAGAGGTCAGCCTTCCGGCTCGCAAAGAGGCCGAAGAATCCAATTTCCTGATCGGTCATTGCTTCGATGCCCGGAACCATGCCTTCGATAAATCCGTCCAGGTGATCGATCGCTTGATAGTTCGCGTCGATCGCACGCCACACCCCCACCGAAGATGACACATGGCCACTGTATGCTATCCCGACTTCATTAGCCGTGCGGACAATCGCTTCGAAATTTTGTCGCGTAAGTCCCGGATGGAGTTTTAGAAAATCGTAACCCAACGCTTTTTGCTCGCGGACCATGCGGTCGCCGCTCTCCGGAGTCTTCACACTCAGTCCATTAAACGAGGGCCCTGACGTGTAGACGCGCGGGCCGAGGATTTCACCGCGTCGTACCAGCTCCCGCAATTCCAGGTGCTTGGGATGGCCCAGCATACTGCGCACGGTCGTAACGCCGTTGGCGGCAAACAGTGTAAGAACTTCTTTCATCGGCTGAAGGTCTTCTCCCTGCGGTACATGTGCGTGCATTTCTGCGAGCCCGGGCATGAGGTATTTCCCTTTTCCATCAACGAACCGGGCGCCCGCGCTGTGCGAAACTTTTCCCGCTGGGCCAATTGACACTACTCTTCCGCCACGAACCACAACATCCTGGTTTTCCAAAATGATTTCCCTGTCCATGGGGATTACATTTACGGCACGGAAAACAATATCCCGGCCGCGTGAGTCTTCGGGGGCCTGCGCATTGGCCGAAAGCCATGCGAGCAAAATAATACAAAGCGTAATCCTCATATGAAAAAGATCTATCATGAAAGCAAGGTAGCCAACCCCGGTGACAGGCAGGGAAACTAGGTGATGAATGGTCAAAAAGACCTGATGACAAATCCATTCTCACCGCTATATTTATGGCCTAAATCAAAACCTCCTATGAATCTCGCACCCAGAAACGTTCACCGCGATATCGCCTATTTTTTCCTCGGACTCATCCTTGCTTTCTCCATATCCGGGATATTTCTTAACCATCGGCAAAGCTGGCATCCGCGACGTTACACCTATTCGGTAAAGGAAGTGACGGTGACCATTCCCGTAACCAAAGAACAGGTGACCGACGAATACATAAAGAATTTTACAACAACTCACCAAATTGAAGATGTGGTACGTAGGTTTTCCGTCGATGACAAAAACAATCTTCGGATCTCGTACACGAGCAACGATGTATTGGTAGATCTTACAAGCGGCAAGGGAAAAATTGAGTCGTACCGGACTACCCCCCTGCTTGGTCAGATGACGCAACTACACCAGGACACGAGCAAGTGGTGGATCTACTACTCCGACCTCTTTGGGCTGGCCATGTTCACCATGGCCATGACCGGGATGTTCATAGAAAAGGGTAAGAACAGCTTTTGGAAGCGGGGGTGGTGGCTGGCCTCCCTCGGAATGATATTCCCCTTGATTTTCCTCATCCTGCTGTCCTAACGTACTGGCGGGCCTCGTTCTACTGAAAGGGCGGGGAGGTGGTTACTGCTTTCCTCTGAAATTCATTCATGGTGAACCGTTCGGGGATGGAAGAATACACGTGTGGTTTGATGGTTATCTCATACCGGACCATTAAATTCACTAACTTAAAAAATACATGAAAAGGTCGTTTCTCCTGGTTTTGCTTATACCCCTGCTCGCATCCTGCCTGGGCTATAAAGAACTTCCCGTCGAGTATGACTACAGCTACCAGGGCAATTTTAAGAAATACAGGACTTTTGAAATCATGCGCCCGACTGCTTCCGCAGACACCAGTCTGCTGAATCAGGTGGTGGAAAAATCGATTATCTCGCGGATGAAGTTCCTGGGATACCGTCAGTCAACCCACAGGCCGCACCTGCTGATTGGATTCCGGTTGTTTACTGACAGCTTGCAGTTGCGAGGCTACGTCCAGCCCGACATTGAGGTTTGGGCACAGACGCAACGGGAAGATCTCGCGTACTACCAGCAGAAGTTCCATCTCAAGACCGGTACGCTGCTGATTCATTTCTACGATCGACGCGAGAATCGGGCTATCTGGCAGGGGTATGCCACCACGTTGTACGGCCATATCGATTTTAGGAACAACCGGCACCTGAAGAACGCCGTCATTTCCATTCTGGACAAATATCGCTTCTGGGCCGACGGCTTTGTCGAAAGCACACCCTTAGTCGATGAAAAAGGTCTCTGATCGTCCTGTTTTCTTACCTGCCGGGGTTTTTCTTTAGCAAATTAGTTCTACCTTTGCCCTCCCAAAATGGCCCCTGGAAGGTCAGGAAAGCAGTTTTGGTCGGAATTGCCCGATGGTGTAATTGGCAACACGCTTGATTTTGATTCAAGAAAGTCCAGGTTCGAGCCCTGGTCGGGCAACAATAGCCAAACGGCTCCTTCTGGCGCTTCCATTTCCGGTCGCGCAGTCAGGCTCCGGTTGACAAACTAAACGTATGGCAGTTCGAATATTTTCCGGTCGTGCAACCGTATACCTGGCAGACAAAATCGCCCAGGCGTATGGTGAGTCGCTGGGGGAAGTAAAATACCAGCAATTCAGCGATGGGGAGATGTCTCCGTTCCTGAAGGAATCTGTGCGCGGCCATGAAGTGTTTATCATTCAGTCCACCTTCTCTCCGGCAGAGAATTTCATGGAGCTGCTGCTGATGATTGACGCCGCACGCCGGGCCAGCGCTGAGAGCGTAAACGTCATTATCCCCTATTTTGGATATGCCCGTCAGGACCGGAAAGATCAGCCCCGTGTATCCATTGCCGCCAAAATGATTGCCAATCTGCTTTCTGCAGCGGGCGCCAACCGGATCATGACGTGTGACCTGCACGCAGACCAGATTCAGGGGTTCTTTGACATTCCGGTAGACCATTTGGATGGCGCCTACATCTTCATTCCTTACTTAAAGAGTCTGGAACTAAAGAATATCATGTTTGCGTCCCCCGACGTTGGCGGAATAAAAAGGGCGCGGTATTTCGCAAAGCATTTCAACGCCGACCTGGCCGTGTGTGACAAGTACCGCAAGGAGGCCAACAAAATCGAATCGATGCGGTTGATCGGGGAAGTGGAAGGTAAAGATGTGGTGCTCGTCGATGACCTGGTAGATACAGCCGGAACCATCTGCAAAGCAGCAGGCCTGTTGAAAGAGAAGGGCGCCGCTTCCGTTCGCGCCGTTTGTACGCACCCTGTGCTCAGCGGTGGCGCCTATGAAACCATCAGTGCTTCCGCGCTCGAGGAAATCGTAGTAACGGATACCATTCCGCTTAAAAAGGAAACGGAAAAAATAAAAGTACTCAGCGTGTCTAATCTGTTTGCGAAGGCCATTCGCAAGATTCACGACCGCGAGTCCATCAGCTCACTATTCATCAAATTGTAATCACGAACTACTTAAACCAATAATTAATTATGAAAACCGTTGAGATTATAGGGTATCATAGAGCAAATCTCGGCAAAACAGCTGCTGAAACAATCCGCAAGGATGGCCTGGTGCCGTGTGTACTTTATGGAGGAGGTGAACAGGTTCACTTCTCCGCCCCCGTTATTTTATTCCGCGAGTTGGTGTATACCAACGAAGCACATTTTGTTCACCTCGACATCGAGGGCGACGAATGCCAGGCGATCCTCCAGGAGATTCAGTTCCATCCGGTGAGTGAGATCATCCTGCACGCCGATTTCCTTCGCATTGCCGAAGACCGGAAAATCAAGATGGACATCCCTACCCGGTTGGTGGGCAAAGCACCTGGCGTAGACAAAGGCGGCGCCCTCGTGCGCAAGCGTGCAACCTTGAAAGTTGTTGCCCTTCCCAAAGACATGCCGGATCACATCGATGTGGATTGCTCCGAGCTTGACTTCCATCACGCCGTCAAGGTGTCGGACATGAAAATTCCTAACCTGACGTTTGTAGATCCGCCAAAGGCTTCTATCGCGGTGGTTGAGATTTCACGTGCAACCAAGCTGGCTGCTGAAGATGCTGCGAAAGCTGCCGAAACAGCTGCTGCATCTGCTGCTGCCCCCGAAGCTGGTGCTCCTGCTGCTGCAGGTGCTGCACCGGGCACACCCGCTCCTGCTGCTGATGCCAAGAAGGGAGACGCACCCAAGAAGGACGAAGGCAAGAAGAAATAGTCTTTGCCGATTCTACCCATTCATCCCGTCTGCCGTCGGCAGGCGGGATTTTTTTTGTCTGCAACACCGACAATCCTGCTATTTTTGAGCCATGAAATTTCTCATCGCCGGGTTAGGCAATATCGGGCCGGAATATGAACTGACCCGTCATAATATCGGCTTCCTCACGCTCGACCGCATGGCCGATAACCTCAAAGCGACCTTTGCCACCAGCCGGCTCGCCGACAAGGCCGAAGTAAAGCATAAGGGAAAGCAAATTCACCTCATCAAGCCTAACACCTACATGAACCTCAGCGGAAAAGCCATTGCGTACTGGCTGCAAGACCTGAAGATTCCGCGGGAAAATCTGCTTGTGGTCGTTGATGACATTGCCCTGCCCTTCGGTGTGCTGCGCATGCGCACACAGGGAAGCAGTGCTGGGCACAACGGACTGACCAACATTGAAGAATCCCTCGGCGACAGGAACTACACACGCCTACGGATGGGCATCGGAAATAATTTTTCGAAAGGAAAACAGGTGGATTTCGTACTCGGAAACTTTGGTCCGGATGAACTTACCGCCCTTCCCGCTTACATGGACAAGGGTATCGATGCCATCCTTGCCTTCTGCACGATCGGTGCGGAGCGCGCCATGAACCAGCACAATACGCGGAATTCTGAAGAATAGTTACTTCAATGGAGTTACGCGATGGGTTTATTAAAAGCCACACCTGCCCGAATGAATTCATTCACGCGGGGATTGCACAGATTTTCACTGATTTATGAACAAATCATCTGTTCCAATTTGCGTAATCAGTGGCAAAAGGCATTCAGTGCGTAAGTCCAGTTATTTCAATCGAAGGACATAGATCAGCGGCCAATTCTTGCCTGTAACAAGAAGCATTTTCGTCGATTCGTGCCAGGCGATGCCGTTCAACACATCTGCATTGCCGTACAATGCTTTCGCGCGCGCAGACAGTTCAGCCAGATTCAAAAATCCGGAAACCTTCCCGGTGGAAGGATCAATTTTTGCAATGAGGTCAGTCTGCCAAATGTTGGCATAAACAAACCCTTCGATGTATTCGAGTTCGTTTAGACCCCGGACCGGCTGCTCCTGGTAGGTTACCGTCAGTTTCCGCGACACCTTGAACGCAACCGTATCCATGAAATAAAGTGACTCCGTTCCATCGCTCATGATCAGGCTGGTGCCGTCGTGGGTAAGTCCCCACCCCTCCGTATCGTAAGTGAACTCACTCACCTTTTCAAACGTACGGAGCGCGTAAACAAAGCCGGTTTTGGTCTGCCACGTTAGCTGATAAATCTTACTGTTCAGAATCGTAATCCCTTCGCCAAAATATTTCTTGTCAAGGGTAACCCGCTTCGCTGCCACTCCGGTCTGGATGTCGACCGTTCCGATCCATGAATTTTCCTGGCCCGTACTCTCGTAAAGCTGCCCGCGGTGAATAACCAACCCTTGTGTAAACGCTTTTGTGTCGTGCGGCATGGAGCGCTGAACGGTGAATTCGATCAGGTTGGGGCTCTTGATCTCCGATCCGGGCTTCGGAGGTGAACAGGAAAGAGTGACGCCGGCCAGGGCCAGCAGGAAAACAAATGCTCGTGAAAAGAAATGATTCATAATTGGGTTTACTTCTTCGGTGTATACGGTCTCAGTTCATTCCAGCGGTCAATGAATTTCACTGCTGCTGCGGTCGTGCGTGCGACATCGGAGGCGCCCCGCTCTGCGGTTGATTCCTTCGGATCGCGCACCCCCCAGACGCCCGTCGAAGACATCTCGGCCGAGGAAGTCTTCTTTCCGGTCTCTTCTGCCTTCAATCCTTCCGCCAGAAATACAAGGGTCGCCGTAGGGTCACCGGCATTCACTTTTGGAAGCATGGTCTGCATGTGCGGCGGCAATGTAAGTGTGGCGGCAACCGCCTTATCCAGTTGCACCAGCGAGGGCATCAGGTACAATGATGAAGACGTCTCCCCCGTTCCGCCGTGACGGTCAAAGACTCCCGCTGATGTGGGATTGCCAGTGCGTTCCACAAAGGGAGCAATGGCCTGCTCAAAGCTGACAGCGATGCCAGCCGTTTTTTGATTCACCTGGTCCACCAGCAAACCGGTGACCGCCGTGTTTCCCGTGTGCGCATTGAGAATGACAAACCGTTTGAACCCATGCTTGATGAGGCTTTCGATCACTTCCATGTGTACCTGAATAATCGTTTCCGCTTTCAGCGTAATGGATCCGGCAAAGCCCATGTGATACGGCGACTGCCCTGCCATCAACACCGGTGCCACGAGAATGTCGCGCTGCTGGGCGATCAGCTTACAGCGCTCCACGCCGTTGATGAAATCCGTACCGATCGGCAGGTGCAGGCCGTGTTGTTCGAGGGCCCCCACCGGGATGATCACCATGTCTGACCGCGTGAGAAAGTCGTTCACTTCCGGCACAGTCATGTGCGGCAGGTAATTTTTTACCTTCTTTTCATTCCACAATGGATTCGTTTGGCTGTACGCCTGCATCATTCCGACACAGGCCATCAGCAGGACAAATAGTTTTCTATTCATAGGTTCGAAATTTATAGCGTTTTGTCTGAAAGGTAAAGATGAACTATTTCACCAGCGCTTGCTGATAGGCCTCAATTTCCTTCCGTTCAATCACTGAAAGCAAGTCGGTCAGTGTCAGCGTCACCGCACCCGGCTTGCCGGTTCCAACGGGCACGTCATCTATGGCGATGATGGGTAAAATCCGCTTGGTCGTACTGGTGAGAAAAGCTTCTTTCGCATTCTTCAAATCGTCGAGCGTGACATTTCGCTCCTCCACCTTGAATTTTTCCCGGGCTGCCTGCAGCACCTTCATGCGCGTGATGCCGTGAAGAATATGGTGCGAAGGCGTCACTACCGTTTCATCCTTGGTGATCAGAAAGAAATTGCAGCGGGGGAATTCAGAAACCACGCCGTCCTGGTGATACAACACGTCGTCGGCGTTGCGTTCTTTCACTTTTTTCTGGAGCCACACCCCCATAGTGTAGTTGATGGTTTTTGCATCGGAAAGGTCGCGGCGGTATTCGTGCGTGATGATTCGTATGCCCGACGCCACCTGCGCGGCCGTGGGCAATGAAAGTCCATGCTGTGTGATTACGAAATTTCCCTCCACCGGAGTGTATGCATCCGGGGAATATCCGCCGGTGAGAATCATTTTGATCCCCGCCTCCGCCATGTTATTGCGCGCAATAAGTTCTAAAATAACCTTCCGCATTTGGTCTCTGGGCATAATTCCCTGGAGTCCCATCATGGAGGCGGACTTGTAAAACCGATCGAGGTAATCCTTGAGATAGAGCGGGACATGCGACTGAACGCGAAAAAAGTCAAAAATTCCAAAACCCCGCTGGATGGCCAGGTCGCCGACATGAAGGGTCGCCTTTTCAATAGGGAGAAACGAATCATTTACAAACGCCTGCATAGCTACTTCTTTATAACGCTGTACTTTTTTAGAATAGGAAGCACTTTTTCCATGGGCAGCGCTTCTATCCGGTGGTCTTCTTTCCCCACTGCAGTCGTCGCCATGAACATGGAATTAAGAATTGCCTCTTCAGTAGCCTCAATCACGGCCAGGAAAAGAGATGAAACGGCATCGTTCCGAAGAAGGGTCACTGTTTGCGTTCGCTCCTTGGAATCGTGCGCAATCCGCAGTGCCGGATCTGTTGAAAACGCGATAACGTAGTCGCCGCTGCCGTTGGAGCCGATGCCTCCTGTCTTCCCCAACCCCAGGACAGCACGCTGTGCCAGCCGCTCCAGGTTCCGGCTGTCCAACGGGGCATCTGTGGCCACAACAATCATACACGATCCGTCTGCTGAATCTTTGATCTGATCGCTGAGATAAAATTGCTTCAATTCCTTTCCTATCGGCGCGCCATTGATTTGAAGGACGCCGCCGAAATTACTTTGGACCAATACCCCTACCGTATACCCGCCCACCGACTCCGGGAGCTTGCGGGAGGACGATCCGATGCCGCCCTTGAATCCAAAACAAATGGTTCCCGTTCCCGCGCCCACGCTGCCTTCGACAACCCGATCGTTGGTGGCGCCGCGTACGGCATCCAGCACGTGCGACCTGTTCACTTGCCGTGCCCGGATGTCATTGAGATACCCGTCATTCGTTTCCCCGACTACCGCATTGACAGACTGCACGGCTTCGTTGCCGGGCTGTTGCAGTGTGTAGTCCACGAGCGCATCGATGCCTGCCGCCACACTGAGTGTGTTGGTCAAAATTACCGGCGATTCTATATTCCCCAGTTCCTGGATCTGCGTGCTTCCGGCCAGCTTACCAAACCCGTTGGCAGTATAAACGGCGGCGGGAACTTTCTCCTGGAAAATATTTCCTCCGTGGGGACGGATGGCGGTAACACCAGTTTGTGTGGATCCCATTTTGATGGTCGTGTGGCCAACCAGAACGCCCTGCACATCGGTGATCGAATTTTTCTTTCCTGTAGGAAGAACGCCCACGGTGATGCCGAAGTCACGGGCTCTCCCGCGGTCCTGGGCCATCAGGCATATGTCGGTGACAAAGAGAAAAAAGACAAAGAGAAGACGCATGAATACACAGGATGCTTGAGAAGCGAAGATAGCCCTTGCGGGTTCCTGGATCAAATGTGCACCTTTCTGCTTAGTCTCCCTGCGATGAATGTAATTTTTTGCCCACGTTAAATGACTGAATCTTTCGATAACTTAAAAGAGGGTGTAACCCAAAACAAGCATGAATTGATTGTACTTGGATGTGAAGTCCCTGTATAATGGAACAACTCCCCGCCCAAAGGCGGCGCGGAACTCCGCGCTGTATCTGTTCCTTTTGTAGCCAGCGCCAGCAAAAAGACCCGATTCACCGGAGATTGCCAAATCATTGTGAATGGCATAGTCAACAGTAGAAGATGAGAATGGGTAGTCCAGTACCAGCCCACCATTAATAAAGATTGTCGATCTATCGGCCAGAAAAATGTAGTGTCTTATCCCAACCGGGATCTCTATGGAACGGTAATCTACCTTGGCGGTAGTCGCGCCCGATGCAGCCTCTGAAGAATATGATTGAAAGGTGGGCTCAATAAATGCCGACCAGTTTCCTTTGTTAAAGGGCCCAAAAAACTCAAACTCAACACCCAGTCGAAAAGTTGGCTTGGAAGCAAATTCCATGCTGGGACCCCAAAAAACATTCGGGGCTGCGTTCTTGAGAATAAGAGAACTAAAACTTACTCCTGGACGGATAGTCAAATTGAATGCATCGCGCTTAACTGCCTTCGCAGCAGTGGCGACAGATGCTCCTTGACATTGATTGTACTTAACAAAGAATTTCATGAGGTCAGTACTGCTATAATTTAGCCCCTCAACTTCCTTTGATGAGACTGTTTCGCACTTCAATTCATTCAGTAGTTGTTGCTTATAGGTATCATTCCGCGCCGCATTCTCTTTAACGATAAAGCGTTTATAAATAAGTTGCTGAACCGGAGACTGATCAAGCGAATAAAAGAATCGAAGCAGACCGCTTTCCTCATACTGAAACAGGGATGCTTTACCCACTAAAAGGACCTTCAAAAACAGCGTCTCGTTCGTAAACTCCGGATTGCGATTTTCCGTAAGCCGTTCAGTGCGGTCACTGGATCGATCCATATTCACCGTGAAGCGTCGGTATATAGTGCTGCCTATCCCAAATTCACGTGCGCCTTCTATTTGAACTTCAGCCGAAGCACTCGCTTCCTCAAGCCGAAACTCAAAGGATTTTGGATACGTATTCTTCCATTCCATGTTGCGGATTAGACATTCAACCCGCTGCCCTTCATTATTGATGTAATACCCACTCTCAAACTTCATTTGACAATGAGCGGCCATGGCCGCAAGAATGAAGACAGCAAACAGGATAGGGGCTTTCACAAAGTTGAATTATGAAGGAAGCTAACTAACCGATCAATTGCAACTGTGACAAACCAAAAATAAAGTTTACATCCCATGCAAAGGGGAAGAAACTAAGCAGGTCTACCAGATCTTCACCCGTTGCCCTGGCGCCAGATACAAGGTGTCGGTTGGCTTTATGCCAAAGGCATCATAGAATTCAGGAATGTTGCGCACCACGCCGTTTACGCGGAACACCCCCGGAGAATGTGGATCGGTATTTATCTGCATGCGGAGGGCTTGCTCCCGCGACTTCCCGCGCCATGCTTGGGCGTAACCCAGAAACACACGCTGCGTTCCTGTAAACCCATCCATCATCGGTTCGTCCTTTCCCTTAAGGCTCATCTTATACGCTTTCAAAGCTATGCCAAGGCCGCCGAGGTCACCGATGTTTTCTCCTTGCGTAAACTCTCCATTTACGTTCAGGTCGGGGAATACTTTGTAGGCGCTGTATTGAGCAACCAGCGCTTCGGTGCGCTTCTTAAATTCCTCCTTGTCTTTATCAGTCCACCAGTTTTTTAATTCACCGTCACCGGTAAATGTGCTGCCCTGATCGTCGAAGCCGTGGCCGATCTCGTGACCAATCACCGCTCCGATGGCGCCGTAGTTCACGGCATCATCCGCGTGCAGGTCAAAGAACGGCGGCTGTAAAATGGCGGCCGGAAAAACGATTTCATTCTTGGTAGGATCGTAATAGGCATTGACCGTCTGCGGCGTCATGCCCCACTCTGTCTTGTCGATGGGCTTGCCGATCTTGGCCAGCTCCTGGTTGTGGGTGGCGAGCTTGGCACTCTGGATGTTCCCGAAGAGGTTGTCCTTTTTAATCGTCACCGCCGAATAATCCTTCCACTTGTCGGGGTAACCGATTTTCGGAGTGAACTTCGACAACTTGTCAAGGGCCTGCATTTTCGTTTCGGCACCCATCCAATCCAGTTCGTTGATGCTCATGCGGTAGGCCTCAATGAGGTTTCCAACCAGCGCCGTCATGCGCTCTTTGGCTTCGGTCGGAAAATGTTTTTCGACATACACCTTTCCCACCACTTCGCCGAGGTTTCCATTGACGACGTCAACGCCGCGGCGCCAGGCCGGGCGCTGTTCAATTCTTCCCGTAAGGGTCTTTCCGTAAAACTTAAAATTCTGCTCATCCATGGCCGTGTTGAGCAACGAGGCCCCGGCGTTGATCACATTCCACTTGAGGTACGCTTTCCAGGTGTCGAGCGAAGTGCCCGCAGCCAGGTCATTCATAGCCAGCACAAACGACGGCTGTCCGATCACAAGCCGGTCGAGCAACGGTACCTTCGACCCGGCGAGGAACGCCTTGAAATCAAATTTGCCCATCACCTGATCCAGCGAGTCAACGGGGTACATGTTGTACATCCGGGCCATGTCGCGGGTCTCTTCCTTCTTCATGTGTTTGGATGCCATCGCCGTCTCCAGCGCCATGATGTCTTTGGCCAGTTTCTTTCCATTCTTCACGCCGCCCAGATCGAGCATGATGGCCATGTGCTCCACGTATGCCTTGCGGATCTCCTGCTGTTTCGCGGAGGGGTCGAGGTAATACTCACGGTCAGGCAATCCTAATCCCGACTGCCAGCAATACAGGGCATATTCCGTCGGCTTCTTAAAGTCAGGTACGATGAACAACCCAAACGGTGATCCGTAGCCGTATATATTGGCATACCCAAAGTATTCCGCAAGTCCCTTCGAATCTTTGATCGCATCGATCTTTTCAAACTCCGGCGCCAGCGGGGCTGTTCCCAACGTATTTCTTTTTTCCATATCCAGGAAGGAAGCGTACAAATCGCCCACTTTCTGTTCGTCGGTGCCGAATTCCTTGCCTGCAGCGGCAGCTTCTTCAATGATTTTCTTTACGTCATCCTGGGATTTCTCGTGGATGATGTATCCGATGCCGTAGCTCGCCTTGTCGGCAGGAATTTCTGTGTTCTTAATCCATGTACCGTTGACATACATCTGAAAATTGTCTCCTGGATTTACCGTGGTGTCCATATTCTCCTTCAGGAGGCCGGATGTCAGAGGAACGGTATTCTCATCCTTTCCGGAAGAGCAGGCCGCCAGCAGTACAACAAAAACAAGGGATTTCAGCACAGAATATTTCATAAAACGGTGTTTTGATTGATTTAAGAAAGTAAACGGAGACAAAGATAAGAAGTTCAGAAAGAAGCGCCCAGGCGGCCTTGCATTGCCGTGATTCGTGCATCAGGCCTGGGTATTAGGAAAACAAAATTCAACTGATAACGGCTCCCGGGTCCATCGGTCCAGCCGGCTGCAGCAATTGCAGTTTTCCTTCTGCGTCGGTAGCCGTCAGGATCATGCCCTGTGATTCGAGGCCCATCATCTTGCGGGGCGCGAGGTTGGCGATAAATGTTACCTGCTTTCCTACCATTTCTTCCGGACTGTAATGCTGGGCGATGCCGCTAAGGATGGTGCGGGTATCCAGGCCGCTGTTGACTGTGAGTTTCAACAGCTTATTCGATTTTTCCATTTTCTCTGCAGCGGTAACCACGCCGATCCGGATATCGAGTTTAGTAAAGTCATCGATGGTTATTTCAGACTTCAATGGTTTCACCGGCTCCCGGGCTGCTTCGCCGGGACCTTCCGCTTTCGTATTCATGAGTTTCTTGATTTGTGCTTCGATGATCTCGTTTTCTATTTTTTCAAACAACAGGCTGGATGCTCCTAACGACGTACCGGAAGCAAGCAACTCCAACGTTCCTGTCTCCTCCCATCCAAAATTCTTCAGGGCAAGCATCGTCTTCAACTTCTTTGCCGTGAACGGCAGGAATGGCTCAGACAGCACCGCCAGGTTGCCGGCAATCTGGAGCGCTATGTTTAGAATGGTGCCCACCCGCGGAAGATCGGTCGCCGCCAGCTTCCACGGTTCTGTTTCTGCAAGGTATTTGTTTCCGGTGCGCGCCAGGTCCATCATCAACGCCGTCGCTTCACGGAAGCGGTAGGCTTCGATGGAGGCGGCAATGCGTCCCGGGAAATCGTTGACGGCAGCCATCACCTTCTTATCCACATCCGAGAGTTCACCCCGCTCCGGCACCCGGTTGTCAAAATACTTCTGGGTGAGCACGAGGGCGCGATTGACAAAATTTCCAAAGATGGCCACCAGCTCGTTGTTGTTCTTCGACTGGAAATCCTTCCAGGTGAACTCACTGTCTTTTGCCTCGGGGAGATTGGTAAGCAGCGCGTACCGGAGCACATCTTCCTTGCCGGGAAATTCGCGCAGGTAGTCGTGCATCTCAATCGACCAGCCCCGGCTTGTCGACATCTTGTCACCCTCCAGGTTCATAAATTCATTGGCTGGAACATTAGCGGGGAGAATGTATTCGCCGCTCGCGTGCAGCATCACCGGAAAAATGATGCAGTGAAAGACGATGTTGTCCTTGCCGATGAAGTGCACCAGCTTCGACCCGCTGTCCTGCCAGTACTTCTTCCAGTCGTCGGCCTTCACTTTGCCAAAATCCGATTGCGGCGTGGAGAAAATTTTCTTTCCCTCACTCAGTTCCTGGAACAGGGCGCGCGTAGCGGAAATGTACCCGATGGGCGCATCGAACCACACGTAAAGTACCTTGCCCTCCGTTCCCGGCAGCGGCACCTTGATGCCCCAGTCGAGATCGCGGGTCATGGCGCGCGGCAGCAGGCCCGCGTCAATCCACGACTTGCATTGTCCATACACGTTCGACTTCCAGTCCTCCGCGTGCGACTTCAGAATCCACTCCCGCAGCCACGGTTCATATTCTTGCAGGGGAAGGTACCAGTGCTTTGTTGCTTTGAGGATGGGTGCGCTCCCGGAAAGCGTAGACCGCGGGTTAATCAGCTCGCGGGGGCTCAGCGTCGATCCGCATTTCTCGCACTGGTCGCCGTACGCTTCCGGGTTGGCGCAGCGTGGGCAGGTGCCCATGATGTACCGGTCGGCGAGAAAGGCCTTTGCCTCGGGATCGAAATACTGCTCTGACGTTTCTTCGGTGAGCAGCTTCTTGTTGTACAGGTTGAGAAAAAGCTCCTGCGAAGTCTGGTGATGCAGGGGCTCGCTGGTACGGTGATACACGTCAAAAGAGATCCCCAATTGGTAGAGGCAATCGCGGATGAGCACATGGTATTTGTCAATGATGGCACGCGAAGTGGTCCCTTCCTTCAGTGCCTGGTTTGGGATGGCGGTGCCGTGCTCGTCACTTCCGCACACGAAAACAACGTTTTTCTTTAAAAGTCGCAAAAACCTTACATACACATCGGCGGGAATATAGGCCCCGGCGAGGTGGCCGATGTGCTTGGGGCCGTTGGCATACGGGAGGGCTGCGGTGACGGTATAGCGGCTAATCGTAGGGTTCTCAGGCATCGTTACTTCAGCGATAAAAAATCATGTTACAGGCCGCGGCCCAAGCTTCAAATTTGAGAAATAGTTTCGACTTGAGGCCCGAATTTCGGTCAAAAAGCAGGAAAATCTACGTTGGTCGCGCCAAGACGCAAATCGGTCCAGTGCCTTGGAAATCGCGTTCGGCTCCAGCCCAGATGCAATCTTCTGCGGAAGGGTACACGCGGGCGGTAAACTTGGTTACCTTTTTCAGTATGCCTTCAGGGCACCAAAATCAAACGGTTTTCTGTTCGACGGGTGTGTTGCGGACGGCAGGCTGGTTGGATTCACTCATCTTGTTTTCGCCCGGCCCGGGCAGCGCCAGCGGGAACTGCACGATAAATTCCGTGTATTTGTCCGGCGTGGAGAGGAGGTTGATTTCGCCGCCCAGCTTTTCGGTGGCCAGTTTGGCAAGGTAAAGCCCGATGCCGCCGGTATCGGAGCGCTCGGAGGCGCGTACGAACATCTGGAAGATCTTTTCCCGGTTCATGGAGGCGATGCCCACGCCGTTGTCCGTGACGCGCGCGGTGACGCGGCCGTTTTCGGTGCGTACGCCAATGCGCACAAACGACTCCACCCGCTCCGAATCGTTGTAGAACTTGACCGCGTTGTCGATGAGGTTTTCGAGGATCAGGCGCACCATTTCCTTGTCGGAAACGAGCTGAACTTCAGGATCCACTTCAAAGTCGATGTTGATTTTTGGGGGAATCCCCCGCTTTAGTTCCAGAGTCAGGATTTCCTGAATGATCGGCTCAAAGTGGATATGCTCCGGCTTGAGCTCGGCGTGGTTGATGCGGTTCACGATCAGCAGGCGGGTCAGGATCATGTTGAGCTTCTCGGCCGTGAGATCCAGTTTTCCCAGGTACCCCAGCGCCTTTTCGTCTTTCACGTCCATGATGGCCAGGTTCACCATTCCCTTGAGGCTGGCCAGCGGCCCGCGGATATCGTGGGAGGTCTTGTAGATGAAATTATCCAGTTCGTCGTTCACCTTGACGAGAGAGGCGTTGGTATCCACCAGTTCCCGCGTCTTCTGCGCCACCTGGCTGTCTAGGTACTTGTTGTGGTCTTCGATTACCTGTTTGGCCAGGGCCAGTTCCGAGTTTACCTCCTTGATCGTCCGGTAGTTACGGTAGATAACGATACCCAGCGTGGTTCCGAGCACGACTACTGCCATCAGGAGGAAAGTAACCGCCTGCTGCTGCCGGATAACCCGTTCATTCAGGGCAAGGACTTCGTCTTTGGCAGCGATGATGGCGAGGTTCTCGCGCTGGGCGTATTGGGTTTGAACGCGGGTGAGGTTCCTTATGATGTCTGTGCTGAAAATACTGTCATTAACTTCCTGCACCTTTTGAAGATAAAAATTTGCTTTCTCAAAATTTCCAGCCTCTGAATAATATTGAGCTTCCAGCCTGTAAAAGGCTTTTAAGAGTTCTTTGTACTCACCTTTCTCTGGTGTCTTACGCGCAATGTCAAGATATTCTCTAGTCAGCCCAGGTCTTTTTTCAATGGCGGCCAGCTTGGCAAGTTGTAACACACTCTCTATCTCAAATCGCGAGTCGCGCAGCTTTACGGATAGTTCATACGACTTGAGATAATGCTTATTCGCCTCAGGATAGTTCCCCTGTTGGTAAAAGGAATGACCAAGACCATATTCGCTATTCATAATCACATTATCACTGCAATTATCACCACACACCTGCAGTGCCTTTTCAAACATGGCTTGGCCCTTTTTGAATTCCTTCAGTTCATTGTAACAAAGCCCCACGTTCACTAAATCAGCGGCAAGCCCAGTTGAATCACCCGACTCTTTCCTGGTACGCAAGGATTCCAAATAATAATCAATCGATATATCAAAATTTCCCATTTTGTAGTACGCCAACCCAATGTTGTGTAGGGCAATGCTGATCTGCCTTTTGTCTCCCTTCCTTTCACGCATAACCAATGACTGGAAATGATATTCAAGGGCCTTATCATACTCAGCGGTAAATGTATAGGCAAGTGCTAGGCCATTAAGGATATATGAAGTTTCTTTTTCAAATTCCGGGCGGTCCGCGATGTGCCTGCTAGCTATGGGAAGAACTCGCTTTAAGATAGCAATTGACACATCAAGCTTGTGCAATCGACGAAGCAGCTGCCCCATGATTCTACCGGATTCCGCAATACCAAGACTATCTCCTTTGCTTAGTGCATATCCATGCGCTTGCTGCGCAAACCCGAATGCCTGCTCATTCTGAAAATCAAACAACTCGTAGGCCAATCCCCAGAGGACCTTATAACGATTCGCATCGGGCCGAAGGCTCAGCTCTTTCTTCAGCGAGTCAACTTTTGTGTGGTTTTGGGCAATTGAAGGGCCGGCTAAAAGTAGCAGCAATCCAAAAAACGCGAAATAAAAGCCAATTTTTTGGTACACGGGTGATTTCCGAATAAATATTACATGGTACATATTTCTTCCCAACAGCAACTTTGGACATTCTTTCAAAGGCAAGAAGAATAATAAGAAGCAGAAAACCAAAACAACCTAAATTAAACAGCAATCACATGAAAAAACTGATTTACATCGCGATCCTTTTTATTGTAAGTGGCTTAAGCCTGACTGCTTGTACTGAGCAGGAAATCAAGCCTCGGGATGGTGGGCCAGCTGGTGTTGGGTCAGATCCTAAGGGCTAAAATCTTAATAATAATCTATGAAAACACGCATCATCATATTGCTTGTAGCCACCGGGATCATGGTCTCCTTTGGTGCTACGCAGATAGCCAAGACTCCCGAAGTCAAGAAGACCGAATTGCAGGCGACAGCCAGCAACTCGACCACTGCCCCGATCGGTGGCCTTGGGTCCGAAGATCACTAAGCAATAAAAGAAACAAACCTACCCCCCGTCCTCCGGACTGGGGGTTTTTCTGTTTCCGGCCTACGCTGTCGATTTAAACTGCACCACCGTCTGCGCCATCTTTTCGGCTGTGGCTTCGGCTTTCTGGAAATACACCGCCTGTTCGCGGGGCAGGTCTCTAGCTGCCGCCTGTGACAATCCCGTCAGGGTAGCCAGCGATGCCGACAACTCTCTGGTGGCTTTCTGCACGGCCAGGGACTGCTCGTTTTGCGCATGACGCGAGGCATCCCGCTCCTGCTCCAGCTCGGCCGTGCGCTCCCGCACGCGGCGGTTCAGTAAGTCATTGATACGCGATTTACGGCGGTTAGTCTTTACCAATACGAGCGCGAAGCCGCCCCCGAGCATAGCCAGCGCGGTGCTCAAGCCGATCACCCACCGCTGACGGCCGATCACCTCTTCTTGTAAGCCGACAATCTGGGCCTGCGCTTCAATCCGGGAGTTGCTTTCCTGTTGCGCAATTTCAGTATGGGCCATCCGGAGCCGGTTGTTCATTTCTTTCCCAACCACCGCTTCCTTCAGCTCAATGTATTTCCTGTAATTGATGCCTGCGCTTCTGAACTGGCCCTTTGCGAATTGTAAATCAGCCCAATCCTTGCGCACATCAGCTTGTGCGCCAGGGTACGCTGTTAATGCCGGCATTTCATCTATGCGCCGAAGGTAAAGCTCGCACTGCTCCAGTTTATCCTGTTTAAGTGAAAGTAAAGCAAGGAACTTCAAATTATCGATCTGGAATCGCTGTGAGCCTTCCTCTATTGCCAACTTCAGCGAGGTCTGCAGATGCTGCTCAGCCGTTTCAAAATCCTTTAACTTAAAATAGGTGAGACCTAATCCAAACTCAGCACGGAGGATGTCATTGGTTCTCTTTTCATTTTCAGCAAGAATCAGATTATTATCTAAATAGAACAGTGCAGAATCGTATTCCTTCAGGTGGGCGTAACAAAGACCAATGTTGCCAAGAACGATTACTCGATGGCCTTTTGTATCTATCCTAAGTGCCTCCTTATAATTTTGTAGTGCTAATCGATAGTCACCTACTTTATAGTATAGGACGCCAATATTATTCAGAGTAACAGCTATTTCATTCGCATCACCTTCCGCCCTTCGCATTGAAAGGGATTCACTATGGAAATAAAGGGCCTTGTCAAAATGCTCCATGAATGTATGAGTGAGCGCAAGGGAGTTATGTAGCATCTTCGTGTATTTCCTGAACCCATGCCTCTTCGCCACGGGCAGCAGAAACGACGAAACCTCGATCGATTCATGAACCTTGTCCATCCTCCGCAGCAGCTGCCCGTATGTGGTTCCTATTTTTACGATCTGCAGGGAGTCGCCTTTCGGGAGGGCCTGGTCGTATGCCCGCCGGCAGTAGTCCAGAGCGGAAGCGTTGTCCACATCGTAGAGTTCATACGCCACCCCCCACAGCATCTCGGCGCGGTCGGCTGTGGTGTTGGTCTCCAGCGCATGGAGGAGGGAATCTACTTTGGGGCTTTGTGCGGCCAGGGTTCCTGCTGCGAGAAACCATGTGAGCATGCCCAGCGCGTGTATCGTTTTCATGACCGTATGTTGGTTTCGTTTTGTAAACCGGCGCCAATTCGTAATTTATGTCTGTTAATACCACCACCATGTTCTACCTCTTTAAATCCCGCGCTTCGTTTGAAAATGCCGTCGCCCACCGCGCCATCGAAGCCACCGAACACATCATCGCCGAAATGGGGGCCGAACTCCACGACGACCTCATCCAGCGGCTGTCCATCTTCCGGCTGTACCTCGACCGGCTCGAGCGAGCCAAGGCTGATCCCGCGGAAACGATGAACCTCATCAACGGCATGAATGCCGATTTCCAGGAAGTGGTGGATTCCGTCAGGCGCATTTCGCGGCGCCTCATGTCGGTGAAGTCGGAACATGATTCGCTTGGGGAGCGCCTCCAGACCCTCTGCCAGAACATGGAGCGCCCTGGCGGAGGAACCATTCACTTTACGCAAACCGGTTCCGAGCAACCCATCGGTGACAAAGACGCCCTGTACATCTCCCGCATCGTTCAGGAACTGATTCATAACGCGCTGAAGCATTCGTCGGCGTGGCACGTAGATGTGCGGTTGGCCTGGTCCAGCCACCTGCTTCTCATCGAGGTGGAGGACGACGGAACGGCTTTTTCAAAAGTTGACAGTTTCATATCCTCGCTTCAAAAGAAGTACAACACCTTACGCATGCGGTCCAAAATCATCGGCGCCCGCATTCACTATTCCCAGGGCCGGCGTGGGCTCCTCGCCCGCGTGGAGTATCCGCTCCCCGCCTGACCTAGAGGATGCCGTTCTTGTAGGCGTATGCCAGCAAGGCCGCTGTGTTGGGAACCCTCAGCTTTTTCAGCAGCCGTGTCCGGTACGTTTCGGTGGTCGCCTCGGTCATCTTCAGTTTCGCCGCCATCTCCTTCGTGGTGAGTCCGCTGGAAATGATCTGGATCAGTTCATTCTCCTGGAAGGAAAGAGCCACGGGCGGCACAACGTCCCACCGGTGGGTATTGGCCTCGATGATGCGGGCAATCTTTTCCTGGAAGTAATGGCCTGTCTGCACCACCTCGTGGATCGCCTTGAGGATCTCCGTGTAACCGTCCAGCTTGAATACCACCCCGCTCACGCCCGCCTTCAGCAGGTTGATGACCAGCTCCACCCCTTCCATGCCCGTGACGGCGATTACTTTCGGCGGATTGGGCTTACCCGACAGGCTGGCGAGGAGTTCATATCCTTTCACGCCGGGAAGGCGGATATCGAGCAAAATGATATCGATGGGCTTGCTGGCGATCTGCTCGTGGAACTCGGTGGAATTACCGGCCTCGTAGATAGTGCCTATGAACGATTCTTTTTCCAGGAGGGAGCGCAGCCCCTGGCGGATGAGCACTTCGTCTTCGAGCAACAGGACGTTTATCTTTTTCATGCGGTTTTTGATCGTGTTCTTCCCCCACACCCCGCCCAAACCCAAGATAAATATAAGGCGGAGCGAGGCATTTTGCAGTCAGGTTTTCCTGATCAATTGGGAGAAGGAAAGGGCCTGTTTGGCCCGTATTCAGGCCAGAGACTCAATCCGGTGCTTTTCTTTGAAATTCCTCTCTCAATACGAGGGGAAGAATGTAAAATGTAAAACGCTAAATGTAAAAGGAAGGACGGACCAGAGACCTATCCCGATTTACCATTGGAGATTTTACAAGACGAGAAAACCCAAAATGTAAAATGTAAAACGTCCAATGTAAAATGCAAAAGGAAGGACGGATTAGACACTCAATCCGGTGCTTCTCTTTGAAATTCCTCTTTCAATACGAGGGAAAGAAATGTAAAATGTAAAACGCTAAACGCCAAATGCAAAGGAAGGACGGATTAGACACTCAATCCGGTGCTTCCTTTTGAAATTTTTCCTCTATGGAAGAAAGAAATGTAAAATGTAAAACGTCCAATGTAAAAGGAAGGACGGATTAGACACTCAATCCGGTGCTTCTCTTTGAAATTCCTCTTTCAATACGAGGGAAAGAAATGTAAAATGTAAAATGTAAAACGCTAAACTCCAAATGTAAAAGGCGGAACGGGTCAAAGACTCAACGCTGGTCCTATGGGCGACAACATTAAATTTTATACTTTCATACCATGTGCTACCACAAACAGGATACGGCCACGATGGATGAACTCATGGTTCGCTATGAGCAGATCCTGAAGGAGATCCAGGTGGAGCCCACGTACTATGAGAATGGGTTTGACTTCAAGCCTTCGCCGGTTATCACCTCCGACCGGCCCCGGGAATTTCAGAGGATGCACTGGGGGCTTGTCCCGTGGTGGTCGAAGTCAGCAGCCGACGCATCACAGCTGCGGATGCGCACCCTTAATTGCATCAGCGAGGAAATGTATGAGAAGCCCTCTTTCAAGGATGCGGCCAAAGACGGGAATCGGTGCCTGATCCCCTGCACTGGATTCTTCGAATGGCGTTGGTTCAAAGGCGGAAAAGTAAAGTATCCCTACTTCATTCACGCGAAGGAAGAAAAAATCTTCTCCCTGGCCGGACTGTGGTCGTCGTGGACGGACAAGGCGACGGGCGAAGTGCGGATCACGTATACGGTGCTCACCACGCGCGCCAACCCGCTCCTGGAGAAAATTCACAACAGCAAGAAGCGGATGCCGGTAATCCTGCCCCGCGAGTATGAAAACGACTGGCTCAATCCGAATTTATCGCAGGAGGATGTGCTGGCGCTGTGTGCGCCGATCGATGATGCAAGGCTGGAAGCCCATACGATCAGCAAGATGATCACCGACCGCAAGGTGGAAGACAAGAATGTGGCGGCGGTGTGTAAGCCGTTTGAGTATCCGGAGCTGGCGCTGTTGGATAGCTAGTCATTCGGACACAGTTCTGCCCCATTTTTACATTTATTATTTTACATTTTGCGGTTCATTGCACTACCTCCTCTTGCTCTTAGCACCCACACTATTCTTCTCTACAACATAGTACAGCATCTTTACAAACGTGGAGTGAAGACTGTTGCGGCAGAGGATGGCGTTGAGGACCGGGTTGATGGCGCTGTTGCCGAACTTGATGAAGGCATCCATCTCGCTGGTCGTGCGTGGTTGGTGGGTCAGGTACTCGTGGAACTTCTTTTTCCAGGCCGGCTCGTTAAACCCAAACCGGGTGTGCAACTCCCGGAAAACAAGCTCGATGTGCATCGGCTCAAAATGGTCGGAAATCAACTGTGGAATCATCGGGAGGGCTAAATTACTAAATATTTTAGTAATCGAATAGGCCCTTCCTGAGGCTGATTTAACCGATTTTTGGGCTATTGGTTAAATCCTGGAAGCCCTGAGGTCAAAATGACCCCTACTTCACCTTGAACTCCACCGGCATCCGCGCCTGCACTCCCTGGTAGGTTTTTGCGCGCTCCCAGGCACGGTACCATTGATAGTTTTCACCTAGTTCCTTCTTCATCATGGACGTCCGCACTTCGTCTTCCACATTTCCCATCAGGCGCTCCAGCAGCGGCTTGGGTTGCGGATAGTAGCGCAGCCGGTATTCGTCTCCGATGTCTGCGGCTTTCGCTGCGAGCGCGACGGCATCATCAAACCCGCCCAACACATCGGCCAGGCCGTTGTCCTTGGCCTGAGATCCTAACCATACCCGCCCCGAAGCAATCTTCTTGAGTTGATCCACGGGCATCGAGCGTCCTTCGGCGGCCTTGCGGGTGAACGTTTCATAAATCTTGTCTGTCTGCTTCTGCCAGATGGCCTTCTCCGTATCAGTGAGCGAACGGGTGACGGTGATCAACTCACCGACTTCTCCTGTCTTTACCTCCTCGATCGTGATTCCCAGTTTGTTGTCGAGGAATTTGCTGAGGTCGAAGAGCACGGTGAATACACCGATGGACCCGGTAATGGTCGTGGGCTGGGCAACGATCGTATCACAGGCCATCGCCAGGTAATATCCCCCGGAAGCTGCATAGTCTGACATAGAAGCGATGACCGGTTTCTCGGCAGCCGCCAACTCAATCTCGCGCCACATCATGTCGGCAGCCTGGAATACGCCACCCGGAGAATTGATACGCAGCACGATCGCCTTCACCCGGTCGTTGGTGCGCGCCTTTCGTAACAAGTCGACAATGGTGGTTGATCCCACCACGCCGTTGTCGCCCTTTCCAGGAAAAATATCTCCGTCTGCCACGATTACAGCAATTTCATTCTTTGAAGAGCCTGCACCGGAAATGGATTTCTTGTACTGACTGTATTTCACCAAAGGCACTTTCTTCTTGCTGTCGATGCCCAGGCGTGATCGCAACTCCTCCTTGATCTGGTCGTCGTAGAAGAGTGAGTCGATCAGCCCGTATGTCACGGCCGACCGCGAATCCTGGACCAGCATCTTGTCAGAGATTTCTTTGAGCCGTTCAAATGGTATCTTCCTCGAATCGGAAATATCCCGCAGCATCTGTGTATGGATACCGGTCAATAGCGAGTTCAACTGCAGTTTGTTCTCTTCGCTGAGTGATTCACGCATGAACGGCTCCACGGCGCTCTTGAAGTCGCCCACACGGAAAATCTGCGGCTTGATCTCCAGTTTGTCAAACATCTTTTTGAAAAACATCACTTCGGTAGCCAGGCCGTTAAACTCCACCTCGCCCTCGTTGTACATGTAAACCTTGTCAGCCACCGTAGCCAAATAGTAGGCTCCTTCGGTATACGCATCGGCATACGACACGATCCACTTGCCCGACTCCTTAAAATCGAGTAAGGAGGCCCGCAATTCTTGTAAGGAAGCCATTCCCGTCATCATCATGCTGGTGTTGAGATAGATGCCTTTTATTTTTGAATCATTCTTGGCGTATTTGATGACCTCCTTCAGGCGCAACAACCCGATGGACTGATTGGAAGCTGATGGAAACACATCGGCGAGCGGATCATCTACCTCCAGTTCCGCTATCGGAGCCTCCAGGCGCAGGTGCAGTACCGATTCGTCAGAAACACTAACGACCTTTTCGTCCGACAGTGATGCGATCACGGTGATTCCGATAAACAAAAGGGCTCCCAGGGCAACCAGGGTCCCGAGGCAGGAGGCAAGAAATGATTTTAAAAAGCTCATAATGGGTATTTAAGATGGCAAAAGTACCAATTTTACAGTGGCAGGAAACAAGGCATCCAGATGATACGTGCAATTTTAATGTTGGGTTCCAATGAAGGTGACCGGGAGCACCTTCTCCAGGGGGCTGTTGAGCACATTGGTCGATTGGCTGGAAAACCGGAGGCGATTTCGTCTATTTATGAAACGGAAGCATGGGGAAATACCAACCAGGCCCCCTTTCTCAACCAGGCCGTGGTCATCCAAACAGCCCTCCAAGCCCCCGATTTGCTCGCCGCCCTCCTTTCCATTGAGGATGCACTGGGCCGGAAACGGGGTACCCGATGGGCGCCACGCACCATTGATATCGACATACTATTTTATGGAGACCACATAATCCAGGACTTCACCCTCAAAATTCCCCACCCGGAAATCGCATCGCGCCGATTCGTGCTGGAGCCCCTGGCAGAACTGTTACCGTCGTTTGTCCACCCGGTACATCACATGGATATGAAAACCCTGCTGGCACTATGTCCGGATCCGTTGGGGGTAAGAAAAGTCAGTTAGAGAGTTCCTTACAGGCTCCCAACTTCAACAGAAGGCTCAATCTTTTTGACCAGACCCTGAAGCACTTTGCCGGGACCACATTCCATGAAGGTCTTCCCACCATCCTTCACCATGTTTTGAACCGTTTGTGTCCAGCGCACCGGGGAAGTAAGTTGGGCGATGAGGTTTTTCTTGATCTGGTTAATATCCGAGGAAGGTGATGCATTGACGTTCTGATACACGGCACAAACAGGAATATTAAAGTGCGTTGACTCAATAGCCTGGGCCAGTTCCTCGCGCGCAGGCTCCATCAGCGGCGAATGGAAGGCGCCTCCCACCTGAAGCGGAAGGGCCCGCTTCGCTCCTGCCGCCTTCATCTTCTCACAGGCAATTTCAATTCCTTTCATAGATCCGGAGATCACCAACTGCCCGGGACAGTTGTAGTTCGCCGCTACAACCACTTCCTCTTTTATGGATGCACAGATCTCCTCCACCACCTTATCATCCAGTCCAAGGATAGCGGCCATTGTCGACGGATTGATTTCACAGGCACGCTGCATGGCCGACGCCCGCTTTGCGACCAACCGCAGTGCATCCTCAAACGTTAGGCATTGGTTGGCAACCAGAGAAGAAAACTCTCCCAGGGAATGGCCGGCAACCATTTGCGGAGCAAACGTCTCGTTGGTCATAGCGATCACCACCGAGTGGATAAAGATGGCCGGCTGCGTGACGTTGGTTTGCTTGAGTTCGTCGGCTGTGCCGCCAAACATGGTATCCGTTATGCGAAATCCAAGGATGGTATTCGCTTGCTCAAAAATTTCTTTCGCTTTCGGGTTTGCCTCGTAGAGGTCTTTGCCCATCCCGGTGAATTGGGCGCCCTGACCGGGGAAGATGTACGCTTTCATAGACGAATGATCCAGATTGAAAGAGCAAGTTAATTAAGTATCCCCGAAGTTTGGAATGAAGCGGTGTGGATTACCGAACGATCTGCACCCAACCGCGGATATTCTGCACTTTCCTCGACCGGTCTACAACCGTAAATGTTACTTTGGCACTATAGTAGTATACGCCGGCCGCCAAATCTGTTCCGTTGTTGTCGCGGCCATCCCAGTCGATGTAAATCGTCCGCTCCCCTCCCGACTTATAGTCATACACGTTTTTTCCCCAGCGGTTAGTAACCACAAACTCTACGTTTTCAACGAAGCGAGCACATTTCGTCCGCATCCGGCTGATATCCACCACACCGCACGGACCTTCGCCGTTCTCATCGATCACCTGGCGGTTGCTGAAGGCACTAAACAGTTCGTTGCAATTGTCGCCGTTAGGAGTAAACACGTTGGGAAGTTCGTAGTACGGACAGTTGTCAAAACAAAACTGTTCGCTCAGTTCGCTTTCGTTACCGGCCCGGTCTACGGCAGAAATCTTATAACACCGGGCAAACGAAGGCAGGTTGGCGTCAATGTAGAATGTGTCTTTAACGTTTTCTACATACAAGGTAAATTCTGCCCCGACAAAGGGTGCTGTATAAATGTTATATCCCTGAATATCCTGACGGCATGCTTCATCTTCCGGTTTCCGCCAGGTAATGGTATTGCTGAACACGACCGGTTCACACGGCTGCGATTGCCTGTACTGGTCGCATTTCTTTGCAACGATGGAAAGGGCCGGTTTACACGGTGGGATGCTGTCGTTGGGTTGGGCACAGTTGATCTGTGAGAAATTTAGCAGGGGCGCCTTGATTTTTGGATTGCCGTAACTGCCCCGGGTTTTCACACGGTAGCAATAGACTTTATCATCGCTGAGCGGCACGCCGTTGAATTGTCCCGAGTCGACATACACAAACCGGCCGGACGTGACGTCGATGCTGTCAATGAGCACCATCTGGCTTTCGTTGGCTCCTTCCGGCCCGCGGTATATCAGGTGCCTGCGGTGACTGAAACTTTGGTTCGACCACGGCACATTGGCAGCCCAATTCAACTCGATGCGCTTGAACTGCGGCTTGGGCTCCAGCCTCACCGACGATGCGATCGCTGAAGTATCCACCGGCATATTCGTATTGTCGTACAGGATCACCCTGTAGTTGTAGGCGTTCTCTTTCGTGTTCAGGCCTGTGTCGGTGAAGGTTGTATCCGGGATGGGGTTGGCATGCGCACTGGTAAGCTTCAATTTTCCGGACAGGCCTTCGGCACGCAGTACACGGAACGTGTACGGCGGAGGAAAATTAGTTTGGTTAATTTCAAACGGACCGCGCCAACTCACCGTGATCTGACCGTCAGTCGTGCCGGTCTTATCCACGGTCACGTGCGTGATAATCGGTGCGTCTGCGGTCATCGTGAGGCACGTATCGCGTGACACATAACTCAATCCTCCGTTGGGGAGTGGGAAAACGGCAACCAGGCGATAACAATACTGTGCACCCGGCGCCAGCCCCAGCCCGTTGTTGGAGTCAATGAACGAGGTCTGCGTTATCGGAACGGTCTTGATTTTGGTAAATCCCAGCGACAGCGGCATTCCGGTCACGCAAGTAGGCGGCGTAAACGTCGTCTTCTGTACCCGCCGCCATATCTCCATGGACTCCGCATTGGCACATACGTACGGTTTCCATTCCACCTTAAGTTTACGTCCGGCCTGCACCTGGATGTCGTTCCACTTGGGTGGGGGTCCAACGACTTTTATATTCCATGTTTTGAACTGAACCAGCTTGGCCCCTTTGCCCGGTGGGGGGTTGTCGGTAATCTTGAACACCACCTGGTACGGTTGATCCTTCACATGGAGGCACTTGGTATTCCACTGGAAGGATACCTTGGCCGGCGATGGACTTGTTGACTGAAGTACGACGGGGAACGGAGTGAACGTAGCCGGGTTAGGAAACGGCGGGTTGATGATCTGCGAGAAGACTTCAATTTTTACTTTGTCATTGTCTGGATCAGTTCCAAAAATATCCGCATTAATCACAGTGCCGGCCTCCACACATATATCCGGTGGCACCGTCAGTTCAGGCCTTTTGTTTTGGCAGTCCTCCACGATAATTTGCATATCCCGCACCACAAAGCCCTGATTGATCCAGATGCCGCTGATCTTTCTCCACGATCGGATCAGGAAGGCTATGTTGTATTCTCCCGGAGCACCAGGCGCATCCCAGATCAGGTTTCCCGTCACCGGGTTTATAGCGAAGGTGGGGTTGCCGTTTCCGTTCTCGTTGGATTGACCGTATACCAGGCCGATGCGGTCATAGAATTCCTTGGCGTTCGGAGGGCGGTAGTTGTTCACTTCAATGCCTTGTTCCCTTTTAGGGACCGTCAGTTCGTACGACAGGCTGTCACCATCCGGATCGTAGGCGCCTGGGTTATGATACCAGGCTGCGCCTGTGCATGCCTTGTCGATGGGAGGCACAAGCAATACCGGGCTGTTGTCGCATCCCAGGAACGGGTCAATGTTTATTTGCGATTCCAGATAGAACCGGGTCTCCACGGAATTGAACATGTTGAGAATGCCGGCATTCCGGTTCGGCTCCAGGTAACTGATTACATACCGGCCCACCCCGGAGTATGTATGACTTGTCGTAAATGTGACCGTTCCAATGTTAGGGCCAAGTTCGGGCCTGAGTGTATTCGGAATGGTCGGTGTTGTCAACGGTCTTGTGCCATCGCCAAAGTCCAACAGGCCCTCACCGAAGATGATGGGCGAACCGGTATTGGTATACACGGTGATGGTGATCAGGAACGTGAGGTTGGTACAGCTCTCTCTGCGGATGGTGATTTCTCCGGCTCTCAAGTGGGTACCCAAGGCATCGAAGCATGCCAAGAAACTGAGCACCAAAATCGGAATCACCTGCCTGAAACGCATTCGCACACTTGTTAATTGGCCCTGCGGAAGCAAGGAAACCAAAATTACAACTTTCTATCCCGTTACTACCTGATTGAAGGGCAAATTACCCTTCCACAATGCAAAACGAGCAATCCGCGAAATTATTTTTGATCTGAGGTGTAATGCGATAATACCCCTGCTGGAGGGAAGCAAGATCAACGGTTCACTTCCGGTTTCGATCCGCTAAGCGACCTGGGCAACGCTGACCACCGGGTGCATGACAACACGGGCCTTGATGGAATTCGAAATAAGGCAGTTAGCCTCCGACTTCTGCAGTACGCGAAGGGCACGGTCCAGATCTTTTTCTTCCCGCACCACAACCTCAGGGTGTAGATTGACTTCGGTCATCAGGAATTTACCATCTACCTGTTCCAACTTCCCGCTCGATGCACATCGGAAAGACACGAAATCCAATTTTGAATTTTCCGCTATAGAAAGGAACGTCGTCATCAGGCAGCTGCTAACGGCGGCGGTAAACAAGTGCTCGGGAGACCAGATCCCCGGAATGCCTTTGGGAAATTCAGGCGGGGTGGCCACCTCGATGCAGCCGCTTAGCGAATCCGTTGACATCTTGAGTTCCGGCGAACACATGATGCCCTGGCGGTCTTTGCTCCAGGCAACATCAACGTTATAAATGTGGGGTTCCATGATATTATTGAATTAGTCTGCGTTGCAACCGGGTCCAGCTTCCTCCATTATACACATGCTGATAGCCTGTGGCGTCAAGCAAATTCTTGGCATACCAACTTTTTTTTCCGTTGGTACAGCACGCGATAATGACAGCCTGCTTGTCAAGAAGGCTCCGCAGGTTTTGTCTCAATTGCTCTACGGGGATATTGATAGCCCCGCCGATATGTCCTTCCGCATATTCAGGTGCCGACCGCACATCCAGGATGATGGCTCCTTCCAGCACGAGTTGCCGGAAATTGACGGAGGGACCGAAACCCAAAAGCCTCATTATAGTACGAACCATAATCCGTTCACCCCTTCCGGGATGGCTCCGATTTTTTCTGCCGAAGTGTGCTGAGCCCAAACGGGAGATACAGGGGACAGGTGCTTATCAGGCTGGTCAGGAAAAAGACAGCAGAAAATGCAAGAAGCACGATTGCCAGAATGCCGGTGATTATCCCGACATAATAAAGAACCACCAGGATCACAGCCACCAGGAGGCGGGTAACCCGGTCTACAGAACCCATGTTTTTTTCCACGGCTTTGATATTTATTTGTGCAACAAAACTAGGCGTGCACAGTCATCGGCCGGATGACTTTTGTCATACTTTGGATTAAAAGAATTTGGATGAATGCGCGGGTCAGGTAGGACCCTGTCCCCTAATCAGCCAGCCGCTTCAGGCGCATGGACTCTGTCTTCCACCGGGATTTGAAACTTCCCAGGATGTAGGTCCTGAACATATAGACGAAGAAACTTCTCTGGACAAGCACCGGATCAATCAGATGCGCCACTTCCTTGTGGGCAGCCGGTGTTTCACTCCAGTGCATGTTGGCCTTCTCGTGGTGCACGGTATGATACCCGTTGTTGAAAAGAAACAAGTTGAGATCAAGAAAATTGCGGGAATGGTTCCACCGCGATTCCTCGTCGGCATGCACATGCTGAACAAAATTGAAGATCATGACCATGTAGCCCGACACCTGCTGCGGGATGATGACGTAGAGCAGTGCCTTTTTCCAGTCGAGTATGAGGAAAAACGCAACCCACGCAACCAGGATCACCACCTGGATCAGGTATTCATAATACCTCTTCCTGTCGGTCTTGCTCAATTGCTTCATGTACGGAATGATCGACTCCTTGATCTGGCAGTATCCGCTGTAGCCTGGGTAGCTGACCAGGGTAAAGAGGTCGTTGTCTTCCTTGCGACGGTAGGTTGCCGTCACGTCCCCCTCCTTATTATTGTACCGATGATGGTTCCGGTTGTGGGTGGGAATCCAGCAGAACACCGGAATGCCGTAAAACACGGTGAGCCACCAGTCGGTAATCACGTTCAGCGGCTTAATGTTCCAGATGTTGATGTGGTTGTGGTTATGGGCAATGACCGAAACCGCTACCGCGAGCATCAAATAGAAGACGTAGATAAAGATATTGAATCCCTGCTGCCACAACCAGGTGAAGATCACCATGACAACCACCATGTAGAGAAGGGTTCGAAGGTCGGCTCTGTACTTTAACATCAAGAGAGAAATTTTTTGGTAAAGTTAAGGATGGATCGTCAAACAGTTGCCCGTCTATATATAAGAATTTTAAAGAAGGCTGTTTGGGGCCTATGAGAAGGTATTGGAGACTCAATGGTGCACCCGCTCATCCTTCGTAGGGCGGCATTTTCGATCGCGTTTTGTTACCTTGCCCCATGCGTGTCGTAGGCGAAATCCCACATTCAGCGTGCAAGATTACCATCTTCCACTGGAACAACCGGTACCTGGTCAAGTTGGAGCAGGGGCCGCTCGAGCAGACCTATAAAGTCCAGGAATTTGATGTGGCCTCGGAAGCCGAACTCCGCTCCCTGATCAACGAGGAGTTTATCCAGGCTGCACTCCGCCAGTTCGACACCATGGGGCAGACCTTGCAGACAGCCCTTGAAAAGATCTGATGTTCACAAAGTTTATAACTTTGACCCCCGTCTGTAGGCGACCATGGAGATATTAGAAGAAAAAAAGAATAAGAACATAGGGTACAAGCCCATTCTCGATGGGATTCCTGACTGGCCGGTTTACCAGCTCAGCAAGAACCGCAAAGAGTTCCTCGAAGAAGTTACCCAGAAGGCGATGGAACAAATCCGGTTGCTCCGCCCCTCCAGGAAGCAACTGCTGGAGGAGCTGGAAACCACGGTGTTTCGGGAGCAGAATCGCATCAAGCGCAACCGCTGGCGGGTAGACCCCAAGGACGATGCCCGCTTCTGGGCGCGCGTAAAGAATGACCTCATTGAGTTGGGCAGCAAGTCCGCCGAGGAAGCTGCCAAAAAGGAAGAAGACCTGCTGCACGAGATTGTGCTCCGGTATGCCAAAGAAATTGCAGGAACTTTTAATCCGAGTTCGTATCGCTTCGCCCGGGAGGTTATCAAATTCTGGTTTGTCCGCCTCCTCAACGGCGCCAGGGTAAAGAAGTTCGGCGCCATTTTCCGCAACCGGTATAGCCTCCGCGACAAGATTCACATCGTAGGCAAGGTGAAAATGCTGCGTCGCCTGGCCAAGAAAGGAACCGTGGTCATGGTACCTACCCATTTCAGCAACCTCGACAGCATTCTGATAGGCTGGGTCATCCACTCCATCGGCCTCCCGGCCTTTATATACGGAGCCGGACTCAACCTGTTCAACATTTCCATTTTTTCATATTTCATGAACAGCCTGGGGGCCTTCAAGGTCGATCGCCGGAAGAAGAACCTTCCTTACCTGGAGACACTCAAGATGTATTCCAATGTGGCTATCCAAAAGGGTGCTCATAGCCTGTTCTTCCCAGGGGGCACCCGCTCCCGGTCGGGACGCATTGAAAAGCAGCTCAAGCTCGGGCTCCTCAGCACCGCCGTGGAGGCACAGCGCAACATTTATCTGGAAAGCGAGGGCACCGATGCACGCAAGATATTTGTGGTCCCCGTCACCCTCAATTATCATTTTGTTCTGGAGGCCCCTGACCTCATTGAAGATTATCTTCAGGTGAAAGGACAGGATCGGTATTTTGTGGAAGAGGATAACTACGGAAGTTTCCAATTCATCAAGTTCCTTTTCAAGTTCTTTACCAAAGGATCCAATATTTCCGTGTCCATCGGCCGTGGGTTGGATGTGATGGGGAATTATGTTGACGACGAAGGCAACAGCCTTGACGCCAGCGGACGAATTATCAACGCACGTGAATATTTCATGACCGAACAAAAGGTGACGGTAGATAAGCAGCGGGAGAACGAATATACGCGCATGCTTGCCAGCCGGGTCGTCACCGAATACCATCGCATAAACCGGGTTTTTGCAAGTCACCTCGTGGCCTTTGTAGCCTTCGAGATGTGGCTGAGAAAGTATCCGCGGTTGGATCTGTTTGGCTTCCTTCGGCTGCCCGAAGAAGACCTGGAGATTCCATACGACGAATTCAAGGAAACTTTCAAAAAGGTCAGGAAGGAAATCTACCGCATGAAGGAAGAAGGGAAAGTGCGTCATGCCACGCACCTGAAAGGAGACCTTGACGTGGCCATCCGCCGCGGCCTGGAAAATGTGGGCATTTTCCACGTGAAGCGACCGTTGTTGCGTGCCAGGAACGGTAACATCATCACCCAGGATCTAAACGTACTGTATTACTATCACAACCGGCTGGTGGGCTATGACCTCGAAAAGTTCATCGGATAAGCCCGTCGGGGTGATCGGGGCCGGGAACTTCGGCTCGGTCATCGCCAACATCCTGGCAAACAACCGGAAAGTCCTCCTCTATGCGCGTGACGAGAAAGTTGTCTCCACGATTCTCAAAACCCGCAAGAATCGCGGTCACGAGATGCACCCCAATGTCACCCCCACCGATGACCTAGAGTCCCTGGCGCGACAATGCGATGTCATTTTCCCCATCGTGCCCTCGGCGCACTTCCGGGCGATGATGAAGAAACTTTCCCCATACCTCCATCCCTATCATATTCTCATCCATGGTACGAAAGGATTCGACCTTCAGCTTCCCAAAGGCGAAACCATTGAAACAGTAAAGACATTGAGCCGCGAACAGGTGAAAACCATGAGCGAGGTGATTCTGGAAGAAAGCGTCGTCGTTCGGGTGGGATGCCTGGCAGGACCCAACTTATCGCGTGAGCTCGCCCAGCGCCAGCCCGGCGCTACTGTAGTTGCAAGCCCGTTTCAGGAAGTCATCCAGACAGGGAAGCGTCTGCTCCGCAACGAACGGTTCCAGGTGTATGAAAATCCGGACCTCGTAGGGGTAGAACTGGCTGGCGTGCTCAAGAATATAATTGCCATCGCCTCCGGCGGACTCAGCGGCCTGGGATACGGCGAAAACGCCAAGGGACTTCTCATCAGCCGTGGGGCGGTGGAAATGGTGTACCTCGGACGTGTGCTGGGTGGAAACACAAAAGCTTTCCTCGGTGTCGCGGGCATTGGCGACCTCGTCGCTACCTGTAACAGCCCCATGAGCCGGAACTATACGGTTGGTTACCGCCTTGCGAAAGGGGAAACGCTCCAGCAGATTATGGACGATATGCAGGAGGTTGCAGAAGGAATCAATACCGTGCGGATCACCAAGAAATGTGCCGAATACTACAAAGCGAGACCCCTGATCACCGATACCCTTTATAAGGTATTGTTTGAGGGCATGACGGTCCAGGATGCCGTGGACTACCTGATGCGCTACCCGCTTAACGTAGACATCGACTTTGTGTAGACCGCATGGAGATAGGGATTGTTACCTGCGAGAAATGCCCGACCCTATCAGCCAGTGATCGATCCCTGATCCCCGCCTTCCAGGAGGCTGGAGCTACAGCAACACCATTGGTTTGGAATGATCCCGCTGTCAACTGGTCTTCCTACGATTTTCTCCTCATCCGGTCCATATGGGACTACCACTTGCATCCGGCAGCATTCGTGCGCTGGATTAACCGGCTGGAAGAAGAAAAGATTATTACCCTGAATCCGGTGTCGGTGATGCGCCGCAATTACCACAAGTTTTACCTGCGTGAATTGGAGGCATCCGGTGTACGCATCATTCCCACCCTCTTCCTCGAAAAATCCTCCGACCTGAAACTTCCCGAGGGCCTTCCCGGATGGAACAAAGTAGTAATCAAACCCGCCATTTCCGCGAGCGGCTACATGACTCGGGTGCATTCCATCGCCGATCCAGCAGATATGGAAAACAAATGCAGGCAGGCCGTAAAGGAGCACGACGTCCTTGTTCAGCAATTTATGCCTTCCATCCTCGAAGACGGCGAGTTGTCTCTGATATACATCGATCGCATTTTCTCCCACGCGATCCGTAAGACACCGGTCCGGGGAGAATTTCGCGTGCAGTCCGAGTACGGAGGAAGCGTTGCCCCCGATCATCCCGACCAGGCTATCCTCGCTGCCGGTGAGGAAATCCTTAGGCTTTTTGAAGCCGAACTCCTGTATGCCCGCGTGGACGGATTGGTGATCGATGGCGTCTTTGTGCTTATGGAGGTAGAACTAATCGAACCGGAACTCTTCCTGGATGCACATCCCGGCGCCAGGCACCGTATGGTGGACGCCGCCATCAGGCTGGCAGCGAAAAAGAATCCTACGATTTAGGCATCATGGCGATGCGCTGCCCCGACAGTGTGTAGTATTCACCCATGACGTCGGCGGTCATGCACGAGTGCACAGGCAAGACACCGAGGACGTCCCCCACACTAATCTTTTCCATTTCCAACGGCGTTGCCTGAATGACTCCGTGTTCCTGGGAAAGGGATTTCACGACCATCCCCGTCGGTGGAAGCTTCCATCCGCCGTCAGTGAGTTGAACCACCTGACCGAAAATCACCTGGGCATCGTTGTGTTTCAGAAAGTCCTTTGAAAAATGAACGCCGCCTCCGTGTACCACAACCTCCTGACGGGACGGATACACGGCCACCACCGGGCAAGCCATGGCGACGGCAATATGCTCGTACGCGCAGGATCCAATGACTCGCTGCATGATGTCATAGAAAACAAAATTCCCAGGACGGATTTCGGTGATGTCAGAAAAGTCCGAGGCGATGCTGCACGTCGGTGTGTCCCCAATCGATAGTACAAGATCGGGATATTGCCCGCGGTAGCGCTGGCCAACCTTTTTCATTAGCTCGGTGGACTGCTTGTGAATTTTTAATATCTCCGGGCCCGAGCGGCATGTGTAACTTTCACCGGCATGGGTGAGGAACCCTTCGAGGCGCAGCAACTCTGAGGACGCAACGACGCCAAGAATCCCGTCGAGGGTTGCCTTATCCTGCGGATCGACACCGGTTCGCCGATACCCGGTATCAATTTCGATCAGGCAATTCACCGGATGCTTCAGCGCGGTCAGCAACCGGGTTAATGACGCGGTGTTGACTACACAGAGGTTGAGGCGAATGGAAGCTGCAAGCTCGTTGATTGATTCCGTCTCCAGCGGATTCAGCGGAAATGCTACGGTAATGTCCTTCCATCCGTCGGCGGCAAAGTAGGAGGCCATCCGAACGGAGGATACGGTGCACCGGGTTACGCCCTCTTCGCGAAACCAGCGCCCTACGTCGTGGGACTGATGGGTCTTAAAATGTGGGCGAAAGACGACCCCGCTGCGGCGCGCCTTTTCTGCCAGGCGCCGGATGTTGGCCCTGCATATTGTTTCATTAAGCAGTAAGGTCGGCCTGACGATATTCATGGTGATCAGAACGAATCGCGTATCTGTGCGGCGATGCTAGACAACTCCTCGGACGAGAGCTTCAGCTTCGGGTTGGCAAAATTCGCGTCATTCATTTGGTTCATAGGGATCAGGTGCACATGCGCGTGTGGGACTTCCAGCCCGAGCACGGCTACGGCAACGCGTTTACACGATGTGGCCTTCCGGATTGCAGAGGCCACCTTTTTTGAAAATGCGTGAAGGCCTGTCAGCGTTTTATCATCCAGGTCGAAGATGTAATCCACTTCTACCTTGGGCACGACGAGTGTGTGGCCCCGGGTGAGCGGCATGATGTCGAGAAAGGCGAGGTAGTGATCATCTTCTGCGACGATGTGCGCAGGTATGTCCCGGTTAATGATCTTCGTGAAAACCGAAGCCATGGTTACACGGCGATATTGACGATTTCAAATTCTATGGTTCCCGCCGGTGTTTTGATGGTGGCCAGGTCCCCTTTCTTCTTTCCCAGCAGCCCACTGCCGATGGGTGACTGCGTAGAGATGCGTCCCGCTTTCAGATCCGCCTCCTCTTCCGATACCAGGGTGTAGGTTACCGAGGCACCGGTCTTTTTGTTCTTGATGGTTACCTTGGAAAGGATAGACACGGAGGATGTATCCAATTTGGATTCATCGATAACCCGCGCGTTTCCAACGTGTGTCTGCAACTGGGCAATCTTAGCTTCAAGATGACCTTGCGCGTCTTTGGCCGCGTCGTACTCGGCATTCTCACTCAGGTCTCCTTTGTCGCGTGCTTCCGCAATCTGCCGGGCAATATCCTTCCGGCCCTTTGTCTTTAGGGTATTAAGCTCCTGCTTCATCTTCTCCAACCCCTCTTTCGTATAGTAGGATATGCTCTTACTCATAAAACCAACAGATTACATTCATTCGCTTTGCGCGACAGGCAAAAAAAACAACAACGGCTTCGTTGTTGAAACCGTTGTCGTACAGACAAAGATACATTTTTTGTACATCGCCGCAAAATGCTCTAAACCTCCACCAACTCGGGCACCAGCTGCCGGAGCTGAGCATCCAATTCATCATCAAACTTCGCCAAATAGAGTGTTTTAGCCTTAACCAATTGATCAACCGTAAGTCCCTTAACCCCACGCAGGTCCGCTTTGTAAAGGCTTGCGTTCTCAAAATCCGCGCCCATGAGGTAACTGTTCCTTAAGTTGGCTTCCATCAGGTAGGCATTAGAGAAGTTCGCCTTGATGAGAAACGCATTCTGCAACTGAGCCTTGATCAAAAAGGCGTCTTTGAAGTTTGCTCCGCTGGCATACGAATTCTTCATGTTTACCTGGTTCATGTTGCTGTTCTCAAAATTGGTCTGATTCAACCGGGTATTTTCAAGGTTTGATTCTATCAGCGAGGCATTCGAAAGATTGGTGGAATTCATGTTCGACCCGCGCAAGTTCACGTAGCTGAGGTTGGTGCGCGGCAGGGACGAGTTGACGAGGTTGATCTCAAAAATTTCGTGCCGGTTCAGTCGCTTGATGTTTCCAACAGTCCGGAAAGCTGCTTCTTCAGAATCCCATAGCCGGAAATCATCAATTTCATCCTGATAGGTACGGATGCGCTGGCGGATCTCTCCGCGCTGGTTGAGCCAGTACAGCAGGATACCAATGACCGCGATGTCAAACAACATCCCATAGGCTTCCGCAAGGATCTGGGCGCCGAACATTTGTGGATCCTGCGCGTAAAACGGGAAACTCAGCCCGACTACGACAACGGCCACGACAAATAAAACGAGTGCGGCTGTCAAAAGCGGCTTCTCGACAACATAGTTGAAGAAGGATATGATTTGATCAATAAATCGAATGCGTATCCGGGGTAGTGCTAGTATCATATGGTCAAATGTATCTCCACACCCTGGGCCCATACGATGCAAAATGGATACGAATCTTACATGGGTCCAAAAACAAACCCGGGTGTCCTTCTATAGGAGAATTGAAACGGTGAGGAAATAGACGGTCAGGCCCAGCAAGTCGTTGATCGTGGTAATGAAAGGGCCCGAGGCGATGGCCGGATTCACTCCAAAGCGGTCCAGAATCAACGGGGTGATGGTTCCTACCAGAGAGGCAAACAGGACGACGCCGAACAAAGCAATGGATACCACGACCGAAAGCCGTTCGTTTCCAAACAACAGCCAGTTGGCTCCGAAGACGGTGATCGAAAGAAAGAAACCGTTGAGCAACGCGACAAAAATGACTTTTGAAAGGCGCTGCCACACATCTTCTTCCACATACCCGGAGCTCGCCAGGCTTTGGACCACCAGCGAGGAGGATTGGATCCCTACATTCCCTCCAGTTGCCTGAATAAGCGGGACAAAAAAAGCAATGGCGGTGATCCGGGCCAGTTCCTGCTCAAATAACCCCATGAACCGGGCGGAAATCAGGCCCCCAAACACACCAATCAGCAACCAGGGCAGTCGAGCGCGGGTATTCTTCCAGATGGTATCGTCTTCCTCCACGTCCTCCGTAATCCCAGACATCAGCTGCCGGTCCTCCTCGGCCTGCTCGGTGATCACATCGACAATGTCGTCGATGGTGATCCGCCCGACCAGCTGGCCGTGCACATTCACCACGGGCACCGATTCAAGGTCATACTTCTTCATAATTCCGGCCACCTCATTATCGGGCATGTATGTTTCCACCGAAACGATGTCTTCTTCCAGAATATCCGACACCAATTTGCTCGCGTCAGAGATCACCAACGCCTGGAGGGTCACTTTCCCCAGCAGCTTGTCGTGATTGTCAACCACAAAAACGGTGGAGAATTTGGTGACGTGCTCCGCTTGTTTCCGGATCTCCTCGATGCATTGCACCACCGACCAGTGGTTGAGCGCCTTGATCAGTTCCTTGGCCATGAGGCCTCCCGCTACGTTTTCGTCATAGCGCAACAGATCAATGACCTGGGCCCGCACCAACGGATCCAACCCAGCAAGGACCTCCTCACTGACTTTTATTGGCAGCTCGTTCAGGATATCCGCCGCATCATCCGAATCAAGCAAATCAACGAGGGCGCTGATTTCAGCGGAGGGATATACTTTCAGGAATCCCTTCCGGGTATCGGGATCGAGGTCCTTGATGATCTCTGCGCGGATGTCGATGGAAAGGAGATCCAGTGCATACTTGGATTCTTCCGGTGTAAATTCATAGAGGAGCTCGGTGATGTCGACCGGCTTTACATTCTCCAGGCTTTCGCGAATAAAAACGTCGTCGCGCTCATCAAGCGCCTGCTGGAAGCGGTCGCGGAACTCCGCTGTTAATTCAAACCTGATCTCCCTCACCCTTTTCTAAGAGTTGTGTTAAATAAATAAAGTCTTCCACCGACAATTGCTCCGGACGTTTGTCCATCAGGTCCATCGCGCTGACGGCGGCGGGCAAATTTAAATGTTTCAGCGCGTTGCGCAGTGTTTTCCTCCGCTTCTGAAAGGCTTGTTTCACCACCGTGCGGAAGAGCACTTCGTCACACGGCAATTCCTTCCGCGCATTTCTTTTCAGCCGGATCACTGCCGACATCACCTTTGGCGGCGGATGAAAAACGCCGGGAGAAACTTTGAACAGAATCTCGATGTCATAATACGCCTGGAGGAGAACGCTCAGAATGCCGTACACTTTGCTCCCGTGTTTGGAGGCGATCCGGTCGGCAACTTCCTTCTGCAGCATACACACTACCTGCGTAACCCGGTTCTTATGATCCAGGACCCGAAAGAAGATCTGGGACGAGATGTTGTACGGAAAGTTGCCAATGATTACGAACGGCTCCGGGAAAATTTCCTCCAGGTCCATCGCCAGGAAATCGCCGTGAAGCATCCTCCCCGCAAGAGCGGGAAACCGTGTCTTCAGATAATCGACAGATTCCCTGTCGATTTCGACCAGGCGCAAGCGGGTGGGGAATTGCTCTTCCAGGAAGGCGGTGAGGACACCTGTACCTGGGCCAATTTCCAATACCGGCGTGACGGGGTCAGTGACTTCGAGGGCCTCTACGATCCGTCTGGCAATGTTGGCGTCCCTGAGAAAATGCTGTCCAAGAAACTTCTTCGGGCGAACCATGGTGGCAAACTACACCAAACCACGGAAGGGGCATAACACGGTGAAAAAATTTGAGGTCACCTGGGCAGACACTTGAACCCTCCCTGTTTTCCTGCAGGATTCCTATCTTGCGGTGCATATCATGAGCGCAACACCAACCTCGGGCAAGCCCCGCATCGGCATTACCCTCGGCGACCTTAACGGAATCGGTCCGGAAGTCGTCATCAAGGCATTGGCTGACAGCCGGATTCTGAACTACATCACCCCCGTTATCTACGGCAACACGCACGTACTTTCCTATTACCGGAAGTTGATGAACCTGGAAGATTTCAACTACAGCCAGGTGCGTACCAAAGGACAGTTTTTCCCAAAGGCAATCAATGTGGTCAACTGTTGGGAGGACGAAATAAAGATTACACCCGGTCAAGCATCACGCGAAACAGGCCGCGCCGCATTGATGAGCCTGCGCCAGGTGGTGGAAGAAGTGAAGGAGGGCCTGCTGGATGGATTTGTAACGGCACCTATTGATAAGAACACCGTGTATGGCGAAGACTTCCCGTATCATGGTCATACCGAATACCTGACAGAAACGTTTGCGGCGATGGAAAGCCTCATGCTGATGGTCGGGCCGTCGCTGAAAGTAGGATTAGTCACCGAACACGTTCCGCTGGCTGACGTCTCCAAGCATATCACCAGTGAACGGGTAGAACTGAAGATCCGGCTGATGGAGCTTTCGCTGAAAAATGATTTCATGATCAGCAAACCAAAAATCGCAGTGCTGGGCCTCAATCCGCACGCCGGTGACGAAGGGCTTATCGGCGACGAGGAGAACACCATCATCAAGCCGGTGATCCATGATCTGAAGGCCAAAGGGAAACTTATTGCCGGCCCATTCCCCGCCGATGGTTTCTTTGCCGCCGGGCAGCATGAAAAATTCGACGGGGTTTTAGCCATGTACCACGACCAAGGCCTCATTCCTTTCAAGTACATTGAATTTGAAAGCGGGGTTAATTTCACAGCAGGGCTCCCGACAGTTAGAACCTCACCCGATCACGGTACGGCATATAATATTGCCGGCCGCAACCTGGCAGACGAAGGGTCGCTGCGGCAGGCCATCTTCCTGGCAGCCGATATCATCAAGCGGCGGGTACCGCAGTTGAACCCCTTGTAACAGGAGTTCACTCCTTAAAACTCCCGTTTACCGTTGTCACTGGCGGAAATGGCATTCATTGCGTATCTTAGTAATAACAACCTCCGTGGATATAGTCACCAAAAAAAAACTAAACATCCTGATTCAGTTGGCAATGGCCGACAAGGACTTTGCCAGCGCAGAGCGCGCACTGATCTATAGGATTGCGCGGGAGAAGAATTATCCGGAAGAGGCGGTCGATGACCTCATCGAACATCCGGAATCCATTGGCACGCTGGGTGCACTTTCGGAGAAGCAAAAGTTGGATTACCTTCTTTCGTCTGTGGAATTGGTGCTTGCCGATCACAAAGTGCATGAGCGGGAAGTCATTTTCATGCAGAGTATCGCCATCAAGCTTGGCTTCCTGAAAAATGTCGTCGCCTACCTGCTGGCCAATTTCGGAAAAATGTCCGTCGAGGACCTCCGGCTCCAGGTTACCGGCAACTACCGCCTGACCTGATCGTTCCATTTCCACAAAACTTCAAATTCAGCCCAAATTCAATTAAAACGGTGCAAAACCGTCTCCCTCGTACGGCTACCGCTTTTCAGGGCACGAATCCCGAGAATTACCATCAAAATCCGGAAAATCGTCATAAATTTGCGCCCTTATTTTGGATGAGATGAAGGCTACGGATTACAGGGTGAACATCATAGGCTTGAGCCAGAATTCCCACCGATTCGACTTTGTGATCGGGGACGAGTTTTTCAAGCATTATGGCACCGCTCTGCTGGACAGCGGCCGCTTCAACGCCGAAATTGACCTGGACAAGCGGGAAACCCTTATTGAGGTGAAATTTCACATCCACGGTGAGGCGCACCTGGAATGCGACCGGAGCCTGGAGCCTTTTGACTTCCCGATGCACTTTACGCGGACGATCATGTTCAAGTACAGTCAGGAAGAAAAGGAACTGAGCGAAGAGATTGTTCTGATTAGCCGGGAGCGGACAAGTTTGGATTTGGGACAGTATATGTATGAATTGATCAATGTGCAGGTGCCGATGAAGCGGCTCCACCCGAAATTCAAAGACGACGAAAAGGAAGTAGATGAAATTCGACTGGTTTATTCCTCACCGGTTGATGCTGACAAAAAGGAGGAAGACCAAATTGATCCCCGTTGGGAGGTATTGAAAAAGTTAAAATAAAATAGTTATGCCAAATCCTAAAAGAAAAATCTCGAAAACCCGCCGCGACAAAAGAAGGACACACTACAAGGCAACGCCGAAGCAGTTTGCCATCGATGCTACCACAGGCGAACATCACCTGCCACACCGCGCCTACTGGCACGAAGGAAAGCTCTTCTACCGTGGCAACGTGGTCATGGAGAAAGAACTTGCGTAAGCAGGTATGAACGTTTTAACGTCGATCCTTTTTCCTCAGACAGCAGTCATGAATGGGAGTAGGCGTTACGTGTCAACGCCTGGCTCCGGTAAGCCGGGCCTTGTTTTTTTATCATAAACAATTCTATGAGTAACAAAATCCGAGCAGCTATTACCGGCGTTGGTGGATATGTCCCCGACTACATCCTTACCAACAAGGAACTGGAGACGATGGTGGATACCACCGATGAGTGGATCACCACCCGAACCGGCGTCAGGGAGCGCAGGATACTGAAAGGCGAAAACGTCGGCGTCTCCGTCATGGGGATTGAAGCCGTCAAAGACATGCTCCGGAAGACGAAAACAGATCCGAAGGAAATTGATCTGATCATTTTTTCAACGATTACTGCTGACATGACATTTCCGGCAACGGCCAACATCGTTGCCACGGCCGTCGGTGCCGTGAATGCATTCAGCTATGACCTCTCTGCAGCCTGTTCCGGTTTTATATACGGGTTGGCCACAGGCACGAGCTTTATTGAATCCGGCAAGTACAAGAAAGTAGTCGTTATTGGCGGCGATAAGATGTCTGCCATCCTGGATTATACCGACCGCTCCACGTGCATCATTTTTGGAGATGGCGCAGGCTGCGCCCTCCTGGAACCCACCACGGAAGAGGTGGGCGTCATGGACTCCCTCCTCCGAAGCGACGGGTCGGGCGAATGCTACCTGCATATGAAGGCTGGCGGGAGCCGGATGCCGGCATCGAAGGAAACGGTTGAAAAACGCTTGCACTTCGTTTACCAGGAAGGAGCTGCCGTTTTCAAATTTGCCGTCACGAATATGGCCGACGTTGCGGCCCAGGTTGCCGAACGCAACAAGCTCACTGCTCGCGATATCCAGTGGCTCGTTCCTCATCAGGCCAACAAGCGCATCATTGACGCAACGGCTAGCCGCGTAGGCGTTGATGAGAAGCATGTCATGATGAACATTGACCGATACGGAAACACCACCAACGGTACGATCCCACTGCTGTTGTGGGACTACGAAAAGAAACTACGGAAAGGAGACAACCTGATCATTGCCGCCTTCGGCGGGGGATTTACCTGGGGCGCCATTTACGTGCGGTGGGCATACGACACTCCCTGAGCGTTTATCACGCTTGAACATCAATTGTAATTACCTATTTGATTTGTAAATTGACCCTCTTATATGGCTACCATCTCGGATTTAAGTAAAGGAAATTATATTCGTTATAACGGTGACATCATGCAGGTGGAGGAGCTGCAGCACCGCACACCGGGTAACCTACGCGCATTCTATCAAATCAAGATGCGCAACCTCCGCAACGGCAAGCTTGCTGAAAACCGCTTTCGTCCGGGTGATTCCGTCGATTTACTTCGTGTGGAGACCAAGGAGTACCAGTTCCTTTATAGCGACGGCGCGAGCTTGGTGTGCATGGATAAGGATACGTTTGAGCAAATCTATCTGGACAAGGCCTTGCTGGGAAATTCTGTGAACTACATCAAAGAAGGAGTGATTCTGATGATCGCCTTCGAAGGTGGCTCTAACCCCATCACCGCCGAAGCCCCTCTACAGGTGGTTGTCAGCGTTACCTACACCGAACCGGGTGTACAGGGTGATACCGCTACGAGAACCCTAAAATCTGCCACCATTGATACAGGAGCAGAAATCCGTGTTCCCCTTTTCATCAACACCGGCGACAACGTCAAAATCGACACCCAGACCGGGAATTATATTGAACGCGTCAAAATAGATTAACGCATGGCCAAAACATTACATTCCAAAACTACCAAGTCAAAGTCTGTCAACGGAAAGACGGACACCACAACAACCAATGCCAACATGAAAACTTCGGAAATCAGGGACCTTATTGATTTTATTTCTCAATCCGGTCTTAATGAAGTCAACATTGAAACGAAAGAACTAAAGCTACATGTAAAGCGGGAACGTGATCAAAAAGTACTTTCCGGCGGTGGGATGATGGCCATGCCTTCGCCCGTCGCTGCGCCCGCCCAAGCACCCGTCGTCATTGCCGCTGCACCTGCTCCCAAAGCAGAGAAGGCCGCCGCTGCAAGCACCACGGTCGAAATTAAATCACCCATGATCGGTACATTCTACCGCACTCCGAACCCCGATTCTCCCCCACTGGTTTCCGTGGGTGACAAGGTTACCAAAGGACAGACGGTCTGCATCATTGAAGCAATGAAACTGTTCAACGAGATTGAATCCGAAGTATCGGGCACGATCGTCAAGGCGATGATTGAAAATTCAACACCGGTGGAGTATGACCAGGTCCTCTTTATCGTAGAACCTGATTAATTTTTTTTACAACCTGGTTCATCGGCAGCAGTTCCCGAGGCCTTCAATTTCAGCCGTATGTTTAAGAAGATATTAATAGCAAATAGAGGAGAAATCGCCCTGCGGGTCATCCGAACCTGTAAGGAAATGGATATCAAGACCGTAGCCGTGTACAGCACGGCCGACCGGGAGAGTCTGCACGTGCGCTTTGCCGATGAGGCGGTGTGTATCGGTGCGCCCCCCAGCAAGGAGTCGTATCTGAACATCCCACGGATTATTTCGGCTGCCGAAATTACCAACGCCGACGCCATTCACCCAGGCTATGGCTTCCTTTCCGAGCGCGCAGAGTTTTCAGCCATCTGCCAGGAATACGGAATAAAGTTCATCGGGCCCACGCCCACGATGATCAACCTGATGGGGGACAAAATCACGGCAAAAGAGACAATGAAGAAAGCCGGTGTTCCTGTTATACCCGGCTCTGACAACCTGCTCACATCGCTGGAAGACGGTATTGCGCTTGCCAAAAAGATCAAGTATCCCGTGATCATCAAGGCTACCGCCGGCGGTGGCGGCAAGGGCATGCGCATCATCAACGACGAATCGGAATTCAAAAAGCATTGGGACGATGCCCGCCGTGAATCGGCAGCCGCCTTTGGAAACGACGGCATGTACCTGGAGAAATTCGTAGAGGAGCCGCGACACATTGAGATTCAGCTCGTCGGCGACCAGTACGGCAAGGTATGTCACCTTTCCGAGCGGGATTGTTCCATCCAGCGGCGCCACCAAAAACTGGTCGAGGAGACACCCTCTCCGATTGTAAACCAGGAATTGCGGGAGCGCATGGGGGAAGCAGCCATCAAGGGAGCGGCCGCCATCAACTACGAAGGAGTTGGAACGATTGAATTCCTCGTCGACAAGCACGGTGACTTCTATTTCATGGAGATGAACACCCGCATCCAGGTGGAACACCCCATCACCGAGGAGGTGACCGACTATGACCTTATCAAGGAGCAGATCAAAGTAGCCGCCGGAGTTCCCATTTCGGGCAGAAATTACTTCCCTAACCTGTTTGCCATGGAGTGCCGGATCAACGCAGAAGATCCTGCCAACGACTTCCGTCCTTCACCAGGCAAGATTGTCAACCTCCACCTTCCCGGCGGCCACGGCGTCCGTGTCGACAGCCATGTGTATGCAGGCTACACGATTCCTCCCAACTACGACTCGATGATTGCGAAGCTCATTACCACGGGCCAATCGCGCGAAGAGGTCATCACGCGGATGAAGCGCGCGCTGAGTGAATTTGTGATCGAGGGAATCAAGACCACGATCCCCTTCCACATTGCCCTCATGGACAACGCGGTATTCCGCTCGGGAAAATTCACTACCAAGTTTCTGGAAACGTCTTTTGATTTTTCGAAGCTGAAGAAGTAGCCTCGTTACACGTACTGATTCAACATCACCGGCATCACCAGCATCAGGATGTCTTCGTTCTTGTCTTTCTCCACCGGAAGAATCACCCCAGCCTTGTTCGGCGCAGACATATTCAATTTAATCTGATCCGTGTCGAGGTTGCTCAGCATCTCAATCATAAAGCGGGCGTTAAAGCCGATTTCGATGTCCTCCCCTTCGTGCTCACACACCAGCCGCTCGTTGGCCTCGTTGGAGAAGTCCAGGTCCTCCGCTGAGACCTGAAGTTCGCTTCCGGTGATCTTCAAACGCACCTGGTGCGTTGTCTTGTTGGCATAAATGGAAATTCGTTTCAGCGAACTGAGAAAATCAGTCCGGTTGATGGTCATCTTGATCGTGCTGGTGGCAGGGATCACGTTATCATAATCCGGGAACCGCTCGTCAATAAGGCGACAAATCATGCGGATGGAGCCGAACTTGAAAAACGCATTGGCCGTGTTGAAATCAATGCTCACGTCCGTGTTCTCAGAGGGAAGTGTGGCCTTGAGCAGGTTCAGCGCCTTGCGCGGGATAATGATCGTGCTGCCGTTGTCGGACTTGACATCGGTGCGGCGGTAGCGCACCAGGCGGTGGCCGTCGGTAGACACAAACGTTGTACTTTTCTCTCCGAGGTTCACATACACGCCCGTCATGGCAGGCCGCAACTCGTCGTTGCTGGTCGCAAAAATGGTATTGTTGATCGCCCGGCCGAGCACGTCGGATGAAACGGACGATGAAAAATCATTGGAAACCGCAGGTACCTTCGGAAAATCCGTGGCATTCTCCCCGGAAAGCTTGTAGCGGCCATTGTCGGAGCTGAGTTCGATGCTATAGGTCGACTCGTCCATGGAAAATGTCACCGGCTGGTCGGGCAGGTTCTTCAGGGTATCCAGAAGAATGCGGGCAGGAACGGCCATATTCCCCTTCTCCTTCGACTCCACGTTGATTTCTGTAATCATGGAGGTCTGCAAGTCCGATGCCGTCACCGTCAAAAGGCTCTTGTCAATCTCAAAAAGGAAGTTTTCAAGAATGGGCACCACCGGGTTGGCGGTTATCACTCCGTTGATATAAGACAATTGCTTCAGCAGGTAGCTGGAGTTGACGATGAACTTCATGTAAATCCGTGGTTTTGGTTGTCGGGGGCTAAGTTAGGAAGAAAATGGATTCATAAAAATGAATGAAATCCCCTCGAAGGCCGTGGACCGGTCAATTCCTCCTCAGCGCCTGTCGGATGAAACGAAGTACCCTCTGCGTCGCAAGAGTGCGGTTACCACATCCCGGTCAAAGGCCACCCGCTGGCCGTCGGCCATGCGTCCATATACTTCAGTATCCTTAGCGCCGGCTGGAAACAACTCCAGCGAGTAGGTCCTGTCGGCGATATCGGTGATATCAATCCGGGCAGCGGGTTTCACTGCGGGGAGGCTATCGGAGCGCCCATTCACGAACCGCCTGGCCACAAGAAGGGAGACCGCATCCAGGTAGTCGTTCAGTTTGGTCGTATCCACCTGTTTCACCTCCCGGATTCCAAAATACCGCTGCTTCATCTCCACCGTAAATCCCGCAGCGGGCTCGTTCGCGTAAGAGGCCGTCAAGGTTTTGAAGTTCCTCCAGTTGAACTCAAAAATCCGCTTGTTGCGCCACCCACCCTCCTTCAGCTCGAGAATCCCTGAAACAAAAACGCGGTACCCCGGGATGATCATGATGTACGGCCGGGCTTCCCCTTCCTTGAGAAACCACGATTCGGTTTTCTGCGGATTGCCTCCCGCAAGGAACCTGATCCGTTCTATTCCCGCCTCCTGTACCGATACCTGAATACCGAGTCGATCCAGCTGCCTAGTCACCGTATCGACCATAGATACCGGAACAGCGCGATGCACTTCCGCCTGCCGCAAGGTGGCCATCAGCACTTTGATCATCTGAACATCGGCGTCCCAGCGGTTATTGACCCGCCAACGGGAGCCGTCAAAGGTGAGTGCGACCGTGTCGTCAGCAGTTGCCAGCGTCACCCTGTCAACTTGCTCGGTATCTGTGACGGCAAAATAAGCCGGGTCAATGGCCGGCTTCTGCACCTCCCGGGTCGAAAGGAACAGTGTCACTGAGACAGTCAGTAAAACAGCTGAAGAACCCGCCAGGTATTTATTACGCATCTCACCCATGGGGTACGGTTGTTATCTGTCCAAACTTTCGTTTACGCGTGTAGTATTTTACACCTCCAAGCAACAGGACCAATAGAACTGGCAGCACCAGGTTGGTGACCTGCCACTGGACGCGGCTGTTTCGAATCTTTTCCTTGTCGAGCGGTCTTACTTTTACCTCCCTGGTCCGGGCACTGATCAACCCGGCCTCGTCGACAAGGTAAGCGATCATATTAAGCAGCAAATCCTTATTGGCATAAGTATGGCCGTTCATGCTGTCAAACCCAAGGTCCACAGGCTGTCCTGTTCTCCTGTTGATTTCATTCCGGGCAAGATCACCATCCGCAACAACGATCATCCGGGTATAGACACCCTGCTTTCTGTTTCCGGTGGTGTCTGCATTTTCGGGAGCAAACCGGTTCCGGAAAAGCGATACGAATTTCCCTTCCAGCAAATAGCCAAGAGCAAAAGGCCCGGATGAAAAATTCTCCGGGTTGATTTCCTTCCGGAGGTCATTGATGTTGATGCGTACCGGTGCATTCACGCGCCTCGCATAGGAGGAAGAAAAAAGCAGGGGCGTCTTGCGGATCCCGGTAGCTTTCACCGAATCGATGCTGCTGGCAAACCGGAGGGCCGTAGCGTCGAGGTTGCGCGTGATGGGGGTTGCCGCGTAGCTGTTGATCAGTGGATAGTACAGCCAGTCCATCGCAGTCACCTGCGGTTTCCCACTCACTTCTCCGGTAACCACCGGATAGCGCAGCGAGACCCGGTCCTGTACGAGGTCTTCATTCACGCGGACGCCGTATTGGAACAGCAAATTTTCCAGGCCCAACCGATAAGGAAGTGCGATGTAGTTGTCGGACGAAACGCTGTCCATCGACGCGCTCACCGGATCCAGCAGCATGAGCAGTTTGCCGCCCCGCATGACGTATTGATCGAGCACGTATTTCTCCTGTTCCGAGAATCGGAGCCGCGGCCTGGCGATGATGAGCACATCCATTGCGGACACATTCTTTTTTGTAAGGGGTGTTTTCAGGTTGACGTCGTACAGCGCCATCAGGCTTTCGCGAAAGCTTGCCACTTGCATGCTGTCCAGTTCCCCGTGGCCGGAAACAAAGCCAACACGCTTTCTGCTGGTGCCGGTCACCTGGAGAATGGCGTTGGCAAGTTCAAACTCCACGCCTTCGACAGCGCGGTTTAAGTCTTCCTGGGAGCCCTGGGCAATCTGATCTTTCAACAGCATCACCCCGACCTGCATGCCCCCCGCCGAAACCACGGCGCCAGGAAATACAATTCTCTCCGTCCGTTGACCATCCCGCGTATCGATGATGTTCATCGGTTTGATTCCACGCGATACGAGGTCCGACATAAATTCACGCTGCGCCTGCTGACCCTTGGCTGCGGCAGGATCCGAAAACCGGTACGTGACCTTGTTTCCGGAATACACGCGGAATTCGTCCAGCGTCTCGCGGATCGCTTTCTGCAGTCTCCTGAATTCGGCATTCAAATCCCCCTCCAGAAACACATCCACATAAACTTCCTCATCCAAATGTTGCAGGAGGTCACGTGTAGGTTGTTTGATGGAGTAGCGGCGCTCTTCTGTAAGATCGAGCCGGAAAAAGTAGAGGGATGCCAACTGGTTGAGGACTACGGCCAGCAGCACGCCATGAAGCAGCAGCAGCAAGTCTCCAATAATTTTTTGCTCCCACTTTACCATGAACGGCTGGATAAAACGGTTTTGGCCGACAGCAGTGCAAGCGCTGTTACACTCCCAAAGTAGATCAGGTCGCGGCTATCGATGAGTCCGCGGCTCAACGAGTCATAGTGGTAGCGGATGCCTGCCTGCTTGAGGAGCAGTGCCGACCCGCCGTCGGCGAAGAGCTGGGAAGCGGATTCAAAACCTGCATAAAAGAAAAAGCACAGAAAGGCCGCCAGCATGAAGGATACGATCTGGTTGGCGACCAGCGAAGAAGCGAGTATCCCCAACGCACAGAACACGCATCCGAGCAGGACCAATCCAAGGTACGATCCAATCACGCCCGACGTGTCAACGTTTCCAACGGGGTTTCCCAGATAGCGTAAGGAAAAATAATAGGTCAGCGTAGGCAACAAAGCAAGGATGACGAGGCAGACGGAAGCCAGGAATTTTCCAGTAACGATGCCTCCTTCCGACAGCGGCTTTGTTAAAAGCCATTCGAGGGTTCCCATTTTCCGCTCTTCGGCGAAGCTGCGCATGGTCACAGCAGGAACGAGAAAGATGAATACATAGGGGCCCAGCGAAAAAAGTGTCTCCATATCGGCAAACCCGTAGTCCAGCACGGATGTTTCGGGAAACACCCACAAGAGCAAACCCATGACCACCAGGAAGACGACGACGACGGCGTATCCAATCAGCGAATCCAGAAAGCCGTTCAGCTCTTTAATGAATATCCGGATCATGCAATAATTTCGTTTTCCCCGGTGCGGGTAAGCTGGCTAAACACCGATTCCAATGAGTTCTCTTCCTGCCGTAGCTCCAGAAGTACGAGGTTGTGCTCCGCTGCAAACCGGACGATGGCTGGCCGCAGATCAATACCCGCACGGGGCCTGATCCGGAACCGTTTCCGTTCCAGGGGTATCACTTCCTCCACACCCTCGGCTTCCGCCAGGATTTCCGCGGCGAGATCCTGCTCAAATTCCACAACCAGAAAATGCTGTCCCTGTCTTACCAGGTTGGCCAACCGGTCGTCGGCAACGATAACGCCGCGGTTGATCACGACAACGCGGTCACAAAGCGCTTCCACCTCCTGGAGAATGTGTGAAGAAAACAGGACGGTCTTGTTGCTGCTCACCGTGCGGATGAGTTTGCGGATTTCCACCAGTTGATTGGGATCCAATCCGGAGGTCGGCTCATCCAGAATCAACACAGCCGGGTCGTGGATGAGCGCCTGCGCCAGCCCCACACGCTGCCTGTACCCTTTCGAGAGCATCCCAATTTTCTTGTGCTGCTCCTCTCCAAGTCCGCACAGGCCGACCAGTTCTTTGATACGAACCTTTCGGGACGGGCGCGGAAGCCCATAAATAGCAGCCGCAAAATCAAGGTATTCAGGCACATACATGTCATGATACAGCGGATTGTGCTCCGCGAGATATCCGGTTAGCTGCTTTACGAATTGCGGTGACTGAACAACGTCTTTCCCTGCCACCATTACCGTACCCGATGTGGGGGGAATGAACCCGGTGAGCACCTTCATTGTCGTTGACTTGCCCGCCCCGTTGGGGCCCAGAAACCCAACAATTTCCCCTTCGTTTACCGAAAAGGAAATGTCATTTACGGCACATTGTTTGCCGTAGGTCTTTGTCAGTCGGGATACGTGTATGGACATTCGTTGAAGGGTGCAAAATAAACCAAAAGAAGAAGTCGTCCTATCCACGGGGCGATGGGAGGCGATTAAAGGCGGTCACCTGCAATCAACCGCAGCGATTAATTGCCGTTAGAGAGAAAATTAAGAAATTGCGACACTATGAAGAATGTATTCCTGCTTTGCATCTGTCTCCTGCCTCTGTTTTCCGCAGCCCAGGATGGATACAAGATCAATTTCACCATCAAGGAACTGAAGGACACCACGGTTTACCTGGGCTATTATTATGGAGAGAGCACCTTTCTGAAAGACACTGCCCGGTCGGACAGCCGTGGGAGGTTCACGTTTGATGGCTCCAAAAAGCTTGACCGGGGCATGTATTTCCTGGTTCTCGGCAAGACCAAGGTGTTCGAGCCCGGGTTCATGGTCAATCAGCAGCAGCGATTCAGCATGGAAACCAGCACGGAAGATTACGTACGCCAAATGAAGGTGACGGGAGATACAGACAACCAGCTGTTTTTCGAGAACATGACTTACAACGCTGACAGGCACAAGGAGGCAGCGCCTTTTATCAAGATTCTACAGGACAGCACGTTGAATGAAGACCAGAAAAAAGAGGCGCGGGCTTCCTTTGCGGAAATCGACAAGAAAGTGCAGGCCCACCAGCAGGACCTGTTTACCAAATATCCCTCCAGCCTCACCGTCAAGTTGATGAATGTCAACCGGCAGATACAGATTCCGGAGCCACCCAAAAAGAGCGACGGAAGCATCGACTCCTCCTTCCAGCTGCGCTACTACCGACAACACTTCTTTGATTATTTTGAGCTGGCCGATGAGGCCATGATCCGGTTGCCAACCGCGCTTTACCAGGACAAGCTGAATGATTACCTCGATAAACTTTTCTTACAGACTCCCGACAGCCTGATGAACGCCATTGACGGGTTAGCGGCCCGGGTCAAGTCAAATCAGGAAACGTACAAGTACTTGGTGTGGACGTGTGTGTACAAGTATCAGAAGCCCGCGATTATGGGCCTCGATGAGGTGTATGTTCGGTTGTACGATAAATACTATGCCTCTGGCGAAATGGATTTCTGGATCACCCCTTCCCTGAAAAAGAACCTGAAGGATCATGCCGACAAGCTTCGCAACAGCCTCATCGGAAAAATCGGCACCAACCTGATCATGCAGGACCAGGCGCTTCAACGCCGCGCGCTCTACGACCTGAAACAGAAATACACGATCCTCTACATTTTCGATCCCGACTGCGGACATTGCCGCGAGGAGTCTCCCAAACTTGTTGACTTATACATGAAGCAAAAGGCGAAATTCAATTTTGAAGTTTTTGCCGTGAGTCTCGATACCTCCATTCAAAAAATGAAGAACTACATCAAGGATATGAAGATGACATGGACCACGGTAAATGGGCCACGCAGCTACGTTGGGCCGGTGCATAATTTCTACTATGCCGAAACCACCCCGATGATATATGTCCTGGATGAAAAGAAGAAAATAATCGCAAAGGGTTTACCGGTCGACCGGTTGGAAGAATTTTTCACCAACTACGAACGTATGTTGCAACGCACAAAAAGTCAGAAGGCCAAAGGCACCTGATTCACAGGCGGGATTCAACGCAGTTCATACCCCAAATACGTCATTTAAGTACCGTTTTAGGAAAAAAAACCTTCCAGATGCAACTATTTACCCCTTCCGGAGTATCTAAGTAGTATCGTCGCAACAAATACAACAAGAACCATGGCACTTCTCGACACGCTATTCGGAAAAAAGAAAAAGGAATTCAGGGCTTCGTGTCCGATAACAAAAGAGCCGCTTGAGAAGGGGTTTGGCTACCTCCTCACCACGTCCCAGGTGGTGGTCAGCAAGAAGTACTGGGACCTCATCATGACGGAACCTGAAACGCTCAGCTACACGGTCTCCCATTTCAAAAATCAAACCAGCGGTACACAGATGCGGTCTTTGATCTTCGAAAAGTACGCGTCGGTACGCAAGCCGTGGATTGTTTCCGATTCGGTGATCAACTACTTCGATGTGGACAAGAATAAAGCCAAGGAAAATGCCAGGAAATGGTGGGAGCTGGAAGGTGACTATGCTCCATCAAATGCCGGACCTGCAGGGAAAATGCTGGATCCGGATACGTTTCAGACCTGGAAAAGCTACGCCATCCTGGAAGCAGGAAGGAACCGGGTCAGCATCCAGAACTGATTACTTCACCCGTTCGATTGTAAACTGAACCAATCCGGAGAGTGAGTTCTTGTAATCAGAATCCGGAAACTCATCGAGCATCGCCAGCGCCTGCCTGTAATAGGTATCCATAACCTGCTTGGCATATTCGATCCCTCCCGATTTTTTTACAAAGTCAATCACTTCTCTCACCTTGGCTTCCTTATGACTGTCATTCCTGATCGTACTTATAACTCTGCGTTTCTCCAGCCAGGACGCTTTTGACAACGCATGAATCAGCGGTAGCGTCATTTTCTTTTCCTTGATATCGATGCCCAGCGGTTTTCCAATTCCATCGTCGCCATAGTCAAAAAGATCGTCTTTGATCTGGAAAGCCATACCGATGCATTGGCCGAAAGCTTTCATTTTACCGATGGTCTCCGGATCGGCTCCGGCTGAGCTGGCACCCATGGCACAGCACGATGCAATCAGCGATGCTGTCTTTTGTTGTATGATCTGGAAGTACACTTCCTCACTGATATCCAGTTGCCGTGCTTTTTCCATTTGCAGCAGCTCCCCTTCGCTCATCTCCTTCACCGATTCAGTGCCGATGGTCAGGAGATCAAACTCCTTGTGGTCAACGGACAGCATCAGCGCCCTGGCCAGCAAGAAGTCTCCAACCAGCACGGCAATCTTGTTTTTCCAGAGCGCGTTGATGGAAAAGAATCCGCGACGGTAGTTCGCATCGTCTACCACATCGTCGTGCACGAGGGTAGCCGTGTGCAGCAGCTCAATCAACGAGGCCGCCCGGAAGGTGGACTCGGTAATCTTGCCGCACGTTCCAGCGCTGAGGAAAATGAACATCGGACGCATCTGCTTGCCCTTCCGCTTCACTATGTAACTCATGATTTTGTCCAGCAGGAGGACGCGCGTGTGCATAGATGCCCGGAATTTCTGTTCGAACTCCGCCATCTCGTTGGCAATCGGTGCTTTGATATCTTCCAGGCGCAGAGGCATTCCCGCAATATAGTCAATAGTCTATGCCCCGAAACCCTGACGTCAGGCAATAAAAATCTACATGCCATACGTTTTGGGCTATCCACTAATGACTATTTTTGGGCCCATGAAGGCTATCGACAACCAGTGGGAACAAATTGTATTCGCCATAATCGTCCTGGCTGTCGCGTTCCTGTTGGGCAGAATCGTCCGCATGATTCTGGGGCGATTTTTCAAAGCCGCCGCCCGTAAACTGAAGGTGGACCCCACCCGGTATAACTTTTTCAAGAACGCAAGTGAATTTATCATCCTCCTCATTGCCCTGGTCATCATCTTCCGCTCCATTCCGGCACTGCGGATATTCGGCGACACCCTGCTTACGGGCGCAGGCATATTTGCAGCCATCCTGGGGTTTGCTTCGCAGTCTGCATTCTCCAATATTGTCAGCGGCGTCTTCCTTGTCATCTTCAGGCCGTTCAGTGTAGGCGACCGCGTACGGGTCGGTCAGCTATACAATGGGGATGTGGAAGACATTACCCTCCGGCACACGGTCATCAGGGATTTTGAAAACAAGCGAATTGTTATCCCAAACACGGTTATCAGCAATGAAATTATTATTAACTCCACCTTAATCGATGAAAAGGTATGTATGTTCATTGAACTGGGCATTTCTCTGGATTCCGATATGAGCCTGGCACAGCAAATCATGCAAGATGAATCCATACGACACCCCGCATGCATTGACAACCGCAGCGAAGGCGAACGGTCCCGCGGAGACCATCAGGCCATGGTGCGCGTCATGGGATTCACCGACGTGGGCATTCGATTGCGCGGGTATGTGTGGGCCCGGAACCCCAACGTTGGTTTTGAAATGAAGTGTGAGCTGAACAAATCGATCAAAGAGCGTTTTGACCGCGAAGGCATACTCCTGGCAGTACCGTTGCGGATGATTTCATATAAGAATCAAGCACCTCAGCCTTAGCCATGTCGAAGAAAAGCAAACCGCTCAAAGAGGACGGTCTTCTGGCCGGTGGCGGCGTCATCCTGGAGATGATGCAGTACAACGAGCAGGATTACGCCATGTATGACAACGTGCCGCTGGAAGACCTCCTGAAGAACGTGAAGCCGGGATACACCAACTGGATCAACGTGGATGGTCTTCAAGAAAAGTCGCTCGTTACGCGCATCGGAAAACATTTCAACCTCCATCCCCTGCTCGTCGACGATATTCTCAACGACCACCAGACCAAGACCGAGGAATTTGAAGAGCATCTCTTCTTCACGATGAAAATGCTTCACAGCATTTCGGGCAACAAGATTGAATACGAGCAGATCTCCTTTGTGCTGGGAAAAGATTACCTGCTTTCTTTCCAGGAAAAAGAGGGTGACCTATTCGGGAAACTCCGGGATCGGATTAAGAAAGGGTCCGGCAAGACCCGCCAGCGGAAAGTAGATTACCTGCTATACCGGCTGGTGGACATTATCGTTGACAGCTACTACAAGATCTTTGATTCGGTAGGACATCAGATCGAAGAGGTGGAAGAGGATGTCCACAACAATCCAACCGGGCAGGAGTTCAGGCGTATCCAGCGCATCAAGAAAGAACTCATTTTTCTCCGGAAGGCGCTGTACCCGTTGCGCGATTCGCTGAGCAAACTCATGAAGGACGAGAGCGGATTCATTGACAATACATCGGTCCGCTACTTCAGCGACGTATACGATCACGTGGTCCACCTGCTTGATTCCCTCGATACCTACAAGGATCTATGCTCTGGACTGATGGACATCCACATCAACACAATGAACACCCGGCTGAACGAAGTGATGAAAGTTCTTGCCGTCATCTCCACGATTTTTATGCCGTTGACTTTTGTGGTGGGCCTTTACGGAATGAATTTTGATGATATGCCGGAATTACATGCCCACTGGGGTTACCCTGTTGTTTTGGTAATAATGGCAGTCATTGTGATTAGCATGATTTCATACTTCAAATACAAAAAATGGTTCTAACTTTCAGCGTTAACTAGACTTCATGCTGTTTCCTATTTTGCTCTTGTTGATCGGGTTTGTGGTCCTTATTAAAGGAGCTGACTTCCTGGTCAATGGCGCATCCTCGGTAGCGAAGCAAAAAGGAATCTCCAACATCGCCATAGGCCTCACCGTCGTGGCGCTGGGAACTTCGATGCCGGAGATGATTGTCAGTGTTTTCTCTGCCGTTGATGGGAGACCCGATGCCGCTTTCGGCAACGTCATCGGAAGCAATAATTTTAACATCTTGTTGATATTGGGGCTTTCCGGCGCCATCAGTCCACTCGTCGTTCAGCGAAATACGATCAAGTACGAAGTGCCCCTTTCGTTTCTGGCGGCCTTTTTACTTTTTTTTCTGGTTAACGATGCCATCTGGGGCGGCGGCTCTATCCTGCACCCGACGGGTGGTGTATTGTCGCGCCTGGATAGTTTCATTTTGCTGGCCCTGTTCATCGTGTTCCTGTGGTACATCTACCGAACCATGCGCGTGAGCTCTGAGGCGGAAGAAGGAGAACCGATCAAGATCTACACCACGCCGATTTCCATCGGACTTATCGTTCTCGGCCTGGCCATGCTCGTCGGCGGCGGTAAGCTGGTTATTGACAACGCAGTGTCCATCGCCCAGGAGTTCGGGATGAGTGAAAAACTGATCGGCCTCACCATTCTTGCCATTGGCACGTCGCTTCCCGAACTGGCAACGTCGCTGGTGGCTGCCTACCGCAGAAACACGGACATTGCGATCGGCAACGTGGTCGGGTCTAATATTTTTAATATCCTCCTCATCCTCGGCGTCACAGGTACCATCACGCCGGTCAATTACAGCGCCGCGTTGAACTTTGACTTACTGGTGTTTATGGGGTCCACCATCTTGCTTATGATCTTTATGTTTACCCTCAATGCCCGCAAACTGGACCGCTGGGAGTCCCTCATATTGGTCATGTCCTATATCGTATATACCGCATACCTCATTGCCTACGATTAGCAACGGCGCACATCCCGGCCATTTTTAAATCTCAGAAATGGTTTCTACATTGATTTAAAATTGCTTACCCATGCTGTATCCCATACTTCTCCTGCTGGTCGGTTTTGTCATCCTGATCAAGGGTGCAGACTTCCTCGTTAACGGCGCCTCGTCAGTCGCTAAGAAATACGGTATTTCAAACCTGGCGATAGGATTGACTGTTGTTGCATTTGGTACCTCCATGCCCGAGCTCATTGTTAGTCTCATTTCGGCTCTTAACGGCAAGCCCGATGCGAGCTTTGGAAACATAATCGGAAGCAATAATTTTAATTTGTTGTTTATCCTGGGGATTGCGGGGATCATCTATCCCCTGGTGGTTCAGCGCAATACGGTGAAATACGAAGTTCCGCTAAGCTTGCTTGCAGCAGTGGTCTTATTTTTTCTCGTGAACGACACGATGATTTGGGGTGGCCCCCCTATGGAATCAAATTACGGTGGTATTCTCAGCCGGATGGACAGTGTGATCCTCCTCGTTTTTTTCGCAGGATTCCTGTTTTACGTTTACCGAACCATGAAGGACTCGACCGATTTGGAAGAAGGTGAGCCGATTAAAATATACAGCACGCCGATGGCGACAGGGATGGCCGTTGTGGGGTTGGGAATGCTGGTTGGAGGCGGTGAACTGGTGGTCGAGAATGCTGTTGAAATCGCACACCATTTTGGGCTAAGCGAAAAATTAATTGGCCTCACTATCCTGGCAGCGGGAACTTCTCTTCCCGAATTAGCCACTACATGCGTGGCGGCCTATAAGAGGAATACAGACATCGCCATTGGAAACGTGGTTGGATCCAATATTTTCAACATCTTCTTCATCCTTGGGATAACGGGCATCGTATCGCCGATACCTTATAATGCGGCGCTGAATCTTGACATGCAGGTATTATTGGGCGCAACAGTCATGCTCATGATTTTCATGTTTACCCTAAACACACGAAAACTCGATCGCTGGGAAGCAGTCATCATGCTCCTGTCCTATTTCGCATACACGGTATACCTGGTGACCATCGACTAAGACCATCGGCAAAAAGAAGAGGCCCTGCTCCTCACGGAACAAGGCCTCTTTTCATAGTACAGCCGCTCCTAATTAACTTTCTTTTCGAGTGCGGTAATCTTTGCCTGGGCTTGGTCGTTTCCTAGTGAAAGCGCCTTCTTATAAAGCTCCAATGCCTCGCGGTATGTTTCCTTCTTCTTGCGTGGTGCCAGCTTCGTGCGGTTAGCAGCCTCTTCAACGGCTTGCCCACGCGCAAAGTAAGCATCTGCCTCGCTCATCTTGCTTTGGATCATCAATTCCTGGATGCGCGCCTCGATGAGCGCCAGTTCCTGAGTCTTGGTATTGATCTGATCCTGCTTGTCATTCAGTTCAGCTTCCTGCATGTCGATGGTGACCTTCATGTTATCATTCATGTTTCCGAGTTCACTTACACGCTGTTGCAGTTTTTCTATTTCGCCGTTTTTCTTCTCCAGGTCAGCCTTCAGCTTCTTTACAGACGCTGCGAATGCGTTGTTGCTGGCTTTGGATTTCTTCAGTGATTTTTCCATGTCACCGATCTTGGACTGTGTCTCCTTAACATAGTTGTTGAGGTCCTTCATACGTGACGTGTAATCCGAGTAGGTTGTGCCTTCAATTACATTCACGCGAAGCATCTGGCGGTTGGCATCGATGGAATCCATCAGGCTGCCTACTTCCTGCAGCGTCTGGGCCATTTGCTGGTTCACCTGCAGTTCATTTTGTAAAGAGTCAAGTTGTAAGCGCATGCGCTCTTTTTCGCCACCACAACCGATAAGGAAGGCACCGGCAATGGCGATAATCAGTATTTTATTCATATTTCTGGGTTTATTGGACGCAAAAATACGTTGCTTTGGCAAGCCGCGGAGTTGCACCCCAAATATATTTTAGGTGAATCGACGGATTTTACGCCAATCACGTAAATTCGCCCCGATTTAATGGATTTAGAGCCAGTTTAATGCCCGAAAGAATTATTGCGCAAACGCGCATAGCTGACCTGGGCGGACCCCGAATCATCGTTATCGGGGGTGGGTTCGGAGGCCTGGAGATTATCCGGAATCTGAAACACGTCAAAGCACAGGTGGTTCTCTTCGACCGCCACAATCACCATACGTTTCAACCCCTTCTGTACCAGGTGGCTACCTCTGGCCTTGAAACCAGTTCCATTGTTTTTCCCCTGCGCAAGCGGTTCGCCTATCGCCCGAATTTCTATTTCCGGCTCGGGGAGGTCAAGCACATCACGCCGGAGGAAAACACGATTGAAACATCCATCGGGAAGGCCCGGTACGACTACCTCGTCATCGCGTCCGGGGCCACCACCAATTTCTACGGCATGCACGACGTCGAAAAGCATGCCATGCGGATGAAGACCATTGAGGATTCTATTCAATTGAGGAACCACATCCTCCGCAACATGGAGAACGCCCTTCTCACGGATGATCCTGTGGTGATGAACAGCTTTATGGACTATGTCATTGTAGGCGGCGGGCCCACGGGCGTGGAACTTGCCGGCGCCCTCTCCGAGTTAAAATCCAACGTGTTTCCCAAAGACTACAGCGAACTGGACCTGTCGGAGATGGACATCCATCTGATTGAAGCCAGCCCGCGGCTGCTGAACGGAATGTCGGAGAAAGCGTCTTCAAAAGCCCTGGAGTACTTACGGAAAATGGGAGTTGATGTACGATTGAATTGTGCTGTAAAATCCTACGACGGATATCAGATGACATTTAGTACCGGACAAACGCTGATTTCGCGAACCGTGATTTGGGCCGCAGGTGTTACAGGTAATCCGATCGTCGGTTTGCCCCCGGCGAGTATCGTTCGCGGCAACCGGATAGCGGTGGATGAATTCAACCGTGTGAAGGGAATGGAGAATGTATTCGCGATAGGTGATGTTGCCCTTATGGAAGGAGACCCCAGGGCACCGAAGGGGCATCCGCAGATGGCGCCGCCTGCCATGCAGCAGGGCAAGCAGCTGGCGCGGAACATTGAGCGTGCTATTCGCAAACAGCCTATGAAGTCCTTTCAATACCGGGATAAAGGAAGCATGGCCACTGTGGGAAGAAACCGCGCTGTCGTGGACATGAAAAATTTTAAAACCCAGGGATTTTTCGCCTGGTTTGTGTGGATGTTTGTACACTTGCTTTCAATTACGGGATTCAAGAATAAAATCTTCACGTTCTTTAGCTGGTTTTTCAGCTACCTTTCCTATGACCGGAGCAACCGCCTGATCATCGGAAAGCCCAAGGAGGACCAATTGTAGTATGGATTCAAAGGATACCAGCAAATACCAACTCACCGTCGCCGGCGTTCTTATCTCGCTCGGAATCATTTATGGGGACATTGGAACTTCTCCTTTGTATGTGTTCCGCGCCATTATCGGCTCCTCGATCATATCAGAAGATCTTGTACTAGGTGGAGTTTCCTGCGTCTTTTGGACACTGACCCTCATTACCTCTACCAAGTACATTTATCTAGCCCTTAACGCCGACAACAAAGGAGAAGGTGGAATCTTTGCCTTGTACGCCCTGGTGCGGCGGTTTAAGGCCAAGTGGGTTATTTTTCCTGCCATCATCGGCTGTGCCGCCATTATCGCCGACGGTTTTATCACGCCTGCGTTCAGCATTTCCGCTGCCGTCGAAGGGATTACGATCGATTATCCGGAAATTCCTACACGGCCTATCGTCATCACCATCCTTGTTCTGATTTTTGTTTTCCAGCAATTCGGAACAAATGTTGTCGGCAAGACCTTCGGGCCAATCATGTCCATCTGGTTCCTTTTCATCGGCTATTTTGGATTGATCCAGTTGATGGAAAATCCCACCGTGCTTCGGGGACTGAACCCCATGTATGCTTGGGCCTTGCTCACGAAATATCCAGGTGGCTTCTGGCTTCTCGGTGCGGTGTTTCTTTGTACCACTGGAGCCGAGGCACTCTATTCCGACCTGGGTCACTGTGGAAAAAGCAACGTACGCGTAGGATGGATCTTTGTGAAACTGAGCCTGCTGCTAAACTATTTCGGACAGGCTGCCTGGCTGATTTCCCAACAGGGGCAAACCCTTCATGGCAGGATTCCTTTCTTCAGCATCATCCCGGACTCCCTCTTGGTTCCTGCGGTTATTATTGCCACCGCTGCTGCAATCATCGCCAGCCAGGCCCTGATCTCTGGTACGTTCACGCTCGTGAACGAGGCCATGAAACTCAAACTCTGGCCCAGCGTCAGCGTGCGCTACCCCAGCCAGATGAAAGGACAGATTTATATCCCGGCCATCAACTGGATTCTGCTCGCCGGAACCATTCTCGTGGTGCTTTGGTTTGGCAAATCAGCGAACATGGAAGGTGCGTACGGCCTGGCAATCACCTTCGACATGTTGATGACCACCACGCTGCTGGTCTATTACTTCTCAACAGTCAAAAAATCCAGGTTCCGATCGAGCATCCTGGCGATTCTCTTCTTTACACTCGAGGGCATGTTCTTGATATCCAACCTCGATAAATTTCAGAAAGGTGGGTCGTTTACGTTTGTCATTGCATTCATCTTCTTCCTGATGATGTTCATCCTACTCAAGGCGAGGGGACTGCGTGACCGGCACACAGAGTTTGTTGACCTAAAGCACTACATTCCGCTCATACAAGACTTGCAGGCAGATACGACGATCCCAAAAGAAGCCACCAACCTGGTATTCATGTCGGTAGCCAACAGCAAGCGCTATATCGACTCTAATATTATTTATTCCATTTTCAAAAAGCGTCCCAAGCGGGCTGATGTATACTGGTTTATTCACGTCGACACCGTGGACAGTCCGTATACATCAAAGTATTCGGTAGATACCATCATTCCACGGAAGTGCTTCTTCATCCGCATCAAACTCGGATTCAAGGCCGACCATCGGGTCAACCTGTTATTCTCCCGCATTCTTCACGACCTGGCAGAGAATGCCGAGATTGATATGGTGAGCCACTACGACTCGTTGCGCAAGCACAGTATGCCGGCAGACTTCAAGTATATTATACTACACTCCCTGGCATCTGTTGACAGCGAGATTTCCTCCTTCGACAACCTTATCATCCAGGGCTACCGATTTATCAAGCGGCACAGTTTATCAACCGAAGAAATGTACGGGCTCGAGCTGGCCAATGTGGAGGTGGAAGCCGTACCAATCATGGTTGGGCCGGTAGCGAAGGTGAAGATCAAACGGGAAAAAGAGGACGTGGAGCTTGAGAAGGAAATCAACTACCACAACTCCCACCCCTGACCGATTCCGGACGTCTCCGTCCACTATTGACCTGTCGCGCCTCCAGATTCTTTGCTTTCCGGCATACATTCCACAACTTATAGAGTTGGCATCGATTTCGCCTAGGGTCAGGCATGCTGCATAATTACCTGAAGATCGCATTCCGAAGCCTGGTTAAGAACCCCGTTTTTTCTTTCATCAACATCGCTGGACTTTCCATTGGAATGGCCTGCAGCATGCTCATCCTGTTGTGGGTTTGGGACGAGGTGACCTTTGACTCCAATTTTCCAAAATCCGATCGACTATACCAGGTAAAGATGAACACGGTGGTAGACAAGGGAATTGTTACTGGCATCTCCATGCCGTACCCTCTGAAAGAGGCAATCCTCATCGAAGACACCAGAATCAAAAGAGCAGCCATGACCAATTGGGGAGAAGGCGCGCTACTTGCCTACGGAGATAAGAAATTCAACAAGGTGGGTATGTGGGTGAGCGAGTCCTTCCTCGAAATGTTTGAATATCCCCTGTTGGCAGGTTCACGTCAGCACGCACTTCTGGATCCCAAGTCCATTGTGCTGACTGCCTCCACAGCCAAGATCTTGTTTGGCGGGGAAGATCCACTAAACAAAATGGTGCTGATCGACAACCGCGATGAACTGAAAGTAACCGGTGTGATCGCCGATCCACCAGCCAACTCTACATTCCAGCCCGCCTTCCTGATCTCGTACGGATACTACGAAATCACACAGGACTGGGTACGAAGAATGAAAGAAGTATGGGAGGCCGGGGCGATGCAGTTATTCGTAGAATTGGAAGAAGGCGTCTCTCATGAAGAAGTGAGCGCGGGGATAAGCGATCTGATTTCAAAAAACAGAAAAGACGGGACAGACGTTTCTCTTTTCCTTCACCCACTTACCCGGTGGCATCTCCACGGAACGTTCCTCAACGGGAATGAGGCGGGAGGAATGATTACCTACGTACGCCTCTTTGTTGGCATTGCCACCTTCATCCTGGTCATCGCATGCATCAATTTTATGAATCTATCCACGGCTCGGTCGGAGCGCCGCGCGAGGGAAGTGGGCATCCGGAAGAGTATCGGTTCGCGAAGAAAAGAACTGGTGATCCAATTTCTAGGAGAATCCGTAATGATGTCGCTCCTCGCCTTCCTAACCGCTATCATGCTTGTGGAGTTGTTGCTGCCACTCTTCAACCAACTGGTAGACAAAAAGCTGGTCATTGACTATTCCCTGACGGCATTCTGGGCAGGCGGCCTTGGACTAACCCTGGTGACCGGATTCCTGGCAGGCAGCTATCCAGCATTATACCTTTCTTCCTTTCGGCCTGTTGACGTGTTGAAAGGAAAAGTAATTTCTTCCCGCGGATCGATTGCGCCCCGCAAGATCCTGGTAACGATGCAGTTCACTTTTTCCATGCTGCTAATCATCACCGCCGTCGTAGCGTACCAACAAATTGAATACCTCCGCCACCGCGACGTAGGGTATGACCGCGAAAATCTGATGCTGATCTGGACAACAACTGACATTGAGAAAAACTACGCGCCCCTGAAGAACGAGTTGCTGGCCAGCGGCTCCGTTGAGGGGGTTACAAAATCGAACAGCCCCATTACCGCCATCTTCTCAATGAATAATCTGGATGATTGGCCCGGCAAACAACCTGGCCAGCGCATTGACTTTACGACCATTGCCACGGAGTACGACTATGCCAAGACCATGGGCATACCGCTTCTTCAGGGCAGGGATTTCTCGCCGGAGTTCCCCAGTGACAGCACGGCCATGGTGATCAACCAGGCGACGGTCGAAGTTCTAAATTTGAAGAACCCCCTTGGAGAGAAGGTCAAAATGTGGGACCAGGAGTGGCACATTATAGGCGTCACCGGCAACATCCTGATGGATTCCCCTCACAAGCCTGTCGACCCGATGGTCATGGTAATGGATCCCTCCTGGTCGAGCACCATCAGCGTGCGCATGCGGTCCACCGATGACCTCCCCGCATCAATCGCACGTGTCGAAAAGATCTTCAATAAACACAACCCGGCATATCCGTTCGAATATCGCTTTGCCGATGCGTCATTTGAGAAAAAGTTTACCACATTCAACTTGATCGGGAGACTTTCCAATGCGTTTACCATCCTTGCCATGTTCATCACTTGCCTGGGATTGTTCGGTCTTGCCGCGTATGCCGTGGAGCAGCGCACCAAAGAGATCAGCATCCGCAAAGTCATGGGTGCCAGTGTCGCAAGTCTGATCGGGTTGATTACCCGTGATTTTTCGAGGCTTGTGTTGATTGCATTCTTCATTGCTGCGCCCCTAGGGTGGTGGTTGCTGAACAGTTTTCTGGAACGCTATCCCTACCGCATAAGCGTACAGGTATGGGTACTGCCTGTTGCGGGGTTGGTCACACTCTTGCTGACGCTGGTTATCGTCAGCACGCAGGCGATCAAATCGGCCGTAGCCAATCCTTCAGATTCGTTGCGCAGTGAATGATTCAATTTTCAACACTCGTGCAGTTATACTTGTTGTCACAAAAACATAAGACATGCTTTCTAACTATCTGAAGATCTTATTTCGCGGATTTGTTCGCAACAAGATATTCACTTTCATCAACGTGGTGGGTCTTTCAGTCGGCCTTACGTGCTTTCTCCTGATCGCCCTCTATGTCGTGGATGAGTTCTCCTTCGAACGGCATCAGTCACGGTTGTCACGGATTTATATGGTGACAACGGAGGCAACCTTTGATGGCCAGACACAAAAATGGACCGGTGTACCCAATATTGTGGCGCCAACCCTTGCCAGGGAAATACCTGAAGTGGAAAAAGCCGTGCGGTTCTTCCCTCATGACTTTGGAAATCTGGCGTTTGTTTCCTCGGAGACCGTTAAGTCGAGTGAAAAAATGCTGGCGTGGGCCGACCCTGAAATCTTTGATGTGCTGAGCTATACGTTTCTTAAAGGAGATCCTTCCGTTGCGCTTACCCGACCCAACACTGTGGTAATGAGTGCATCATCAGCCGCAAAATATTTCGGCACTACCGAAGTCCTTGGCAAAACCATTACCGTGGATCAAAAGACCACCCTCGAGATTACAGGCGTCTTTGCTGACCCACCGCATGCCTCACGGTTCCAACATCCAATTATCGCTTCGTTCATCTCGCATTGGTTTGGAGAAGAAAAGAACCAGTCGTTTGGAAACGCCAGCTTTGAAACCTACCTCCTGCTCCATCCTGCTGCCGATCCGATCGTCGTAGAGAGAAAAATTGCGGAGTTGATTGAACGGGACGTGGCCAAGGAAGACCGGTGGCTTTCCCTTCACCTGAAACCGCTTGAGGATGTTTACATCTACCTTGGCGACATTCAGGATTTTGCCAATCCGCTGGGTAAGCGGGGCGACATCGGACAGATTCGGATCCTGATCGGGCTTGGTCTCATTGTGCTGCTCATCGCCGGAGTAAACTACATGAATCTTTCCACGGCCCAATCACAAAAGCGGTACAAGGAAATCGGTATCAGCAAAACACTTGGAGCAACACGCAGGCAACTCGCAGGCCAGTTCTATTCAGAGGCAGCTGTGTTCGTACTGATGGCCATGGTAGTAAGTGTCCTCCTGGCTGGGACTGTACTCCCGCTCTTCAACACCATAACAGGAAAATTCATCATGCTGGATTTTATGTCAAGCCCGTGGTTTTGGGGTTGCTTTCTTTCCATGTGGGTGCTGATAAGTCTGTTCTCAGGGATTTACCCTGCACTTTATCTGTCAGCCTTTTCACCCAAACGTGTGCTTGTGGCCAGCGCGGGAGGAGGCGAAGGAGCCATGCTGCGCAAAGGCCTGGTAGTGGTGCAATTCTCCACATCCATCATTCTCATTATTGCAGCTATCGTCTTATACCAGCAATTGAATTACATGCGCGACAAGAAATTGGGATATCAGCCTGAACAGGTGGTCGCTATCCTTACCACCGCGGCAGAAACCCAGGAGCAGGTGATGTCGCTGAAAACAGCCTTTGAACAAATCTCCGATGTGGCCGTGGTAAGCCGCACTCAGTCATTTCCCGGCGCCAGCACCAGTGGAAGGAACATCCCGCCGCTCAACGGACAGGGTGAAGGCCGATCGTTGAAAACGATGCGCAGCGACAGCCGTTCCCTGGACGCACTTGGCATTCAACTCCTTGCGGGAAAATCGTTGCCGGAGAATAAGCTACCGGAGGACACAACCATTCAGGTGATCCTCAACAAAGCCGCCACCGACTTTCTCGGCCTGGCGCCGTCAGAGGCCGTTGGCAGAAGAGTGACCATTTCCGGCTTTGGCCCTGGAAAAGTAGAGGTAGTTGGAGTCGCAGATAATTTTCACTTCACTTCCGTCCGCGAAGAAATCGGACCCTATTGCCTACACAACGCCAGAACCGAAGGATTTAGTTACCTGCTGGTAAAGCTCAGGACTACGACCCTGTCGGCGACGATGCAAACTCTGGAAGAAACCTACAAACGGATTGTCCCCAGCGCCTTTGAGTATACCTTTCTCGACCAGCGCATGGCTTCTCTGTACCGATCGGAGGAGCAGCTGGCGCAAATCATCTTAATTTTCGCCAGCCTCGCTATTGGTGTAGCGTGCCTCGGATTGTACGCCCTGGCGGCGTACACCACCGAACGCAGAATACGTGAGATTGGCATTCGAAAGACCTTGGGGGCCTCGGTGTTACAACTCACAGGTATGCTGTCAGTTGATTTTATCCAACTGGTTGTTGTCTCGTTCGTGATTGCCGCTCCATTGGGCTACGTTCTCATGAACGATTGGCTGCACGGCTTTGCATACCGTATCGACCTTAATATCTTCATTTTCATTGGAACGGGTGTCCTTTCGATCTCCATTGCCTGGCTGACGGTAAGTCTAGAGTCAGTAAAGGCCGCGCTTATGAACCCTGTCGATTCGCTTAGATCAGACTAGAGCGATACGATAGAACAAAAAAAAGGTACGCTTTTGGCGTACCTTTTTTTTATTTGCATTTGCTATTGATTGATCAGGACTGGTTTTCCAGCGTAGCCGTTTCCACGTTCTTCATCACCGACGCGATGCCGTTTTCCATGGAGGCCTTCGTTTCATACATTTCGCTCCTTCCGATAGCCTGGCCGTTGGCCGCTTTCAGATTGAAAAAATGCTTTCCATTCGTTGATTCCTTACGCTCAAAATTTTGGTCTATCAGTGCATTCTTTTTTACAGACTCAACGCCTCCTTTGCATGCATCCATTGTGGTATACCCTTCGCTGGTAAGGATGACTTCGTGATTCCCTGCTTTCAGGTTAAACTGATATTCGTTGTTGGTGCGTTGTGTGATTTCAAATTTTCCCATGTTGTAGTATTTGGATTAGTTAAACAATTAATTGATAGAGTATAAGGAATTTTTTCCAGAATTCCAAATTTTATTTCAAAAACAACATGATTGGCTTTCAATCATCCAACGAGGAGATGACATGGAAAAACTCATCTTGATTTCCGTACTGGCATCACGCGGGAAATACAATTTAATTCAAGTCATTGGCGCAATGATGTCAACTCGAGACCATAAGCAACACAAACCATGAATACGTCCCCAATAATTACGTTGCGGCATCTCCTGCTGAATGGTAAGAAGCACATCGGGATCCAATATTACCCGAACAAAGTAATTGAAGCACTTGCAAAAACACTAGACGACCTCACCTGGTCAGATCAGTATGCTATGCACTACATCCCCAACACGCAGGAAAACTTTAACAGGATTTTCACTGTCTTCAAGGGCGTAGCCTGGATCAATTGCCGCTACTTTCTCAAGAATAAGCCAATACACGCCAACGCTCTTCCCGTTGACCTGAGTTCATTCAAAAAACCACCAAAAGGAAACTTTCATCGTATTCCCTGCCCTGACGAATACATTGCGCTGCTGGAAATTCGACGCTACAGTCTCAACACCGCCCGCAATTATATTTCGCTATTCACCGAATTCCTGAATTTCTTTCCAAAGAAACCGCTTTATGAGATCAGTGAAATAGACATTAAGGCGTACACCCGCCACATTGTGAAGCTTGGCAAGTCAACTTCGTACCAAAACCAAGCAATCAATGCCATCAAATTTTATTTTGAGCAAGTACTCGATATGCCCCAGCGCTTTTACGAAATAGACAGGCCACGTCAGGAGCAAAAACTCCCGGGCGTACTGAGTACTGATGAAGTTCTCCGCATGTTGAAGGCGACAACCAATCTCAAACACAAGGCCGTACTTACAACCATCTACTCCTGCGGCCTCCGGTTGTCGGAGTTGCTGGCGCTCAAGATCACTGATATACAGAGCGATCGGAAGCTGCTGCTTGTACGCAATGCCAAGGGAAAGAAGGATCGCCATACAATTCTTGGCACAAAAACCATCGAATTGCTCAGGAAGTACTACGCTGCCTACCGCCCTGCGGTGTATCTGTTCGAAGGACAGAATGGAGGACCGTACAGTGCCAAAAGTGTGCAAAACATTGTAAAGCAGGCCTTGGCCCTTGCGGGGATAGACAGGCCCGCATCTACCCATACCCTGCGGCACTCCTTTGCCACCCACCTCCTGGAAAACGGCACGGATCTGCGGTATATCCAAACCCTTCTTGGGCATAGCTCCCCAAAAACCACTGAGATTTACGCCCATGTATCTAAAAAAAGTCTCGAAGGGATCGAAAGTCCCTTAGAGAACCTTGATTTCGAGGTCTGACAAAAGGACAATATCCGCAATGCGTATATTAGGGTACTTATACTCCCATGCGTATATAAGGTTGTTACCAACAATTTGCTGACAAGTCTTCCGCGGACAATGACGACCAAGACGTTTAAGATTTTTCATCGCAGACGTTCGCCCAGACAGACAAAGTAACTATCGCGCGAAGCGCGATTTTTTTGTAAGTGAGAAAGGAAATTTATAAAAATTGAAGACAAGAATTTTTTTTACTCACGCAGACAAATTTTCAACCTTGGACAGGATTTCACCACGCAGATAGTAACCTGGACTTTGACTCGACTTCGCTCAACGTTTCTTTTATTATTTGGACAGTTTGCTTCGTAGACAATATTTGGGGTCGACACGAAAACGGTCGACATTCAAGTGTTGGACGAAGCAAACTGTTGGTAACAAAATGCATATTGCATGGCGGGGTGACGCGTTGAGTTGTAGTTTTTGTTTCTTAATTTCGTTTTGGCTGGTGGGACAATGAAACTTTCAAAACCCGCCACGACAATATGCACAAACGTTGGCGGTAATTATTCTAAGACAAAAGGACCAATGAAAATTAAGTTGACAATCATATTGACTCTTTTGACCCAAATTGCATTTGGACAACTTGAATTTGGGACTTATAAAATTTCAAGTGATACTTTTCACATTCTGACTGGACGAAATTTTTCTGAATTAGTAATTGAAGACAACAAGACGTTCACTTATAAATATTTGACTTCTGTAAGTTGTTTCCTATGGTACGACTCACACGGGACTTGGGAAACCAAAAATGAGCAATTAATCCTCACAGACACTATAGTCAGTTTTCATCCAATTGTTGACTTTGTTAAAAACAAGGACACAGACAACGATAAAATATCCATAATGGTAAGGTCTAAGGACAACAAACCAATCAAAGGAGTAACGATTAAGTATCAATTTAAAAGCGGGACTGATACATCGACCGGAACGACAAACGCAAATGGGAATTTTACCATTGACACAAGAAACAAAAAGGAGAATGAAAAAAGAGAAGTTATCGATGAGGTTGAAATATGGATAGTTCATATAAACAAAAAAGGACAAGACTGGACGACAAATAATTTTAGCACTTTATCTGCGGAGATCGAGTGTGTGATTGACGACAACGCAGCAGACGAAGAAGTAATACGGACAACGACTTACAAAATCGAGAAAGATAATCTGGTTTACCAATCACAGACATTTAGCAAGGACGATGTAAGAGCAGGACGGTATTTGTATGGAAATTTTAGATTAGTGCGTGAATAACTACCGCCAACAAAATGTTTATGCAATTGCGGGGTGCAGTGTAAGGTTTAAGTTTTATCTTCGTTCATCGTTTGGTTTACGTGGGACAGTTTAGTTTTTCAAAGTCCCGCAACTGCATAAACACAAACGTTGGCGGCAATAACAAAAAACTCTAGGTTAACAATTGACATTATGAAATCAGTGAAATACAACTTACTACTAACACTGAGTTTACTGACCTACTTGGACATGAAAAGTCAGTCGTATACAGACTTAAACGAATTGACTGGATTTTCCATTAAAGCATATTACAGCCCTGGGAATGAGGCCAGGGCAAAGGTTATTGTCGGACGATGTGAAAAGACAATTAGATATGTAAACGGACTTGTTGGGTTCACTCCAAAGGTTAGTCTTTTCATTTTAAATCCAGAGCATTGGAAAAAGTATGCGACATTTCCAGTATACGGAATGCCTCATTACCCAGACAATGAAAGGCTTGTAATCGCATCAGAGGACAATGACTTTTGGAAAGGTTTTATTCCCCCACTTGACCAACTCCCTAATGAATTAGCAACTAAGATTAAACGAGCTTACACAACAGCTGACGGGACGTTGAGTATGATGGGCTTTTTCGACTTATTAGCATTACACGAACTGGGACACGGGTTTCATCAACAAGCAGGGTTAACGATGCAAAGACTATGGATGCAGGAATTATTTTGCAATATCATGCTTCATACCTACATAGCTGAAAATGAACCAGCGAATCTGTCAGCGTTGGAGGCATTTCCTGAAATGGTTGTTGCTTCGGGTAAAAGTGGTTATGAGTTTACAACTCTTGCTGACTTTGAAAAGCGTTATGACAACATGGACGCTAAAAATTATGGATGGTATCAATGTAGACTGCATGTTGCTGCCAAAAATATTTATAACGCTGGCGGGGAGAAAACATTTAAAAAGCTCTGGAAAGGACTTAAAGAGAATGAAGAAAAAATGACAGACACTCAATTTGCTGAATTCTTGAAAAAGAAAGTTGACAAAGAGGTAGCAAAAGTTCAAACAGACTGGTGACAAGTTACTGCCGCCAACACAGTGTTTATTTCATGCTGGGGTGAAGTGCTATTTGAAAGTTTGAATTTATTAACTTGGTTCAGCGTTCGGGGACAAGGCGCAGGTGTCAAATCCCAGCACGCAATAAACACAAAACGTTGTAGGTAATGCCGCCCGACAAAGTAACCACACGCACATTAGCACATTTGCTTGCCGCTCAAATCCCACCTCACATCCCAAGCAAGCAAAAGAGCCAATTTTTTCCGCGCGCAGACTTGGTATAAATTTGAAGCATGGACGTACTAACAAAAGAGCAGAGACGGAGAAACATGCAAGCCATCAAAGGCAGAGAAACAAAAATTGAAATTAAACTTGCAAAGGGACTTTGGGCGCGCGGACATAGATATAGAAAGAATGACAAAACAGTTTTTGGCAAACCAGACTTGACATTTAAAAGATTGAAAATTGCTGTGTTCGTTGACAGCGAATATTGGCATGGAAATCACTGGGAGAAGGAGAAATTTAGAATAAAAACAAATAGAAAATTTTGGTGGAACAAGATTGAAGGGAATATCAAACGGGACAAAATTGTGGATAAAGAATTAAAGCGGACTGGGTGGGGAGTTCTTCGATTTTGGGGGAAGGAGATAGATAAAAAGCTTGAACTTTGTATCTTTAAAGTTGAAGTAGAAATAAGGAAAAGAACAGATGCCAAAATACTCAGAGATCAGGAAAAAGCTTAAAATTGAAGTTACTAAGCCTGAACAACTTGACCTTGCCCACCTAACTCATTACTTACAAAATTGCGACAATGGCGTTGCTCATTACTTTAAGGAGCCAGCTATAGAGTACCTCACTCAGGTCTCTGAAAAACCCAATATAAAGGAACCTTATTTTCAAGCTTACCTGCCTATAAAATGGGATATCCCTTTCCCCCCGACAAAAAATCCTAAGTTCAAGTTTATTGATCTTTTTGCCGGCATTGGAGGCTTTAGAATTGCCTTCCAAAATCTTGGTGGAAAATGTGTATTCACTTCTGAATGGAATCATTTTGCTCAAAAGACTTATGAGGCGAATTTTGGCGAAGTGCCATTCGGTGACATAACTAAGATTGACGAAAACGAAATACCTGAACATGATATTTTGCTCGGTGGATTTCCATGTCAGCCATTTTCAATTGCAGGAGTTTCAAAGAAAAACAGCTTGGGAAGAGCTCATGGTTTTCTCGATAAAATTCAAGGAAATCTATTCTTTGATATAGCCAGAATAATAAAAGCTAAAAAACCGAAAGCATTCTTACTAGAGAATGTAAAGAACTTGGTTTCACATGATAAGGGAAATACCTTCAAGATTATTTCAACCACATTGAAAGAACTTGGGTACTCAATTCATTTTAAAATTTTAGACGCTAAACATTTTGTTCCTCAACATCGCGAAAGGATATTTATAGTTGGTTTTAGAGAGAGTATATTTCATGGCAAAGAAAAATTCAAGTTTCCAAAGATGCCTGAAACAACCCATATCATCGAGGATATTTTAGAAAGTAATCCTGAACCAAAATATACCTTGACAGATAACTTGTGGAGTTATCTGCAAAAGTATTCGATCAAACATAAAGAGAAAGGCAACGGTTTTGGTTTTGGCTTAGTTGATCTTGAAGGAATTACAAGAACATTAAGTGCTCGCTATTACAAAGACGGATCTGAAATTTTAATTCCACAACATAGAAAGAACCCAAGAAGGCTTACACCAAGAGAATGCGCACGACTTTTAGGATACCCGGATAATTTCATCATTCCTGTATCAGATATGCAAGCATATAAGCAATTTGGAAATTCAGTGGTATCGCCTTTAGTTCAAACTGTAGGAAAGGAAATAGTTAAAGAACTTAAAACACTTAATGGAAGCCCTAGCACTAAACGCAATCGAATCAGTACAGCGGTCTGAAATCGCGTATTGCAAATTCATTACTCCAAATGACACTGGAGAAACAGGAGGACATCAGTCCGGCTATCATATTCATAAGAATGCTTGGTCATTACTTTTTGAATCACAAGGCGAGAGGGGATCAAACAAAGAAAAGTTAGTTAAGATAAAGTGGCAAAACGACTTCGAAACAGAAAGTCGTTTTATCTACTATGGAGTCGGAACAAGAAATGAATATAGATTAACTCGGTTCGGAAAAGGATTTCCATTTCTTTCAGAAGACAATGTTGGTGACATTTTGATTCTCTCTAAACGAGCGGAAACTTTCTATGAAGCCTTTGTTCTTCAAACTGAAGATGATATTGAAGGATTTTTTAATGCATTTGGCATTTCTGCAAATGAAACAAACAGGATAATTGAAAAGGAAATCACGGCTTCTTCCGAAGACAAACTTCTTCACTGCTTTTTGGCTTTTATAAAATCCGTGAAAGTGGATTTCCCACCTACAAGTGACTTAGCAAAAAATGCAAGATCATGTTACATTAATTCTTATGGTATTACAGAGAAGCAAATAATAAGTAACCCAGACAAAGAATTATTAGGTTGGCTTGACGCGGAGTATCAGTTATTCAAGACGATTGAGAACGACAGATACAGCACAAAAATCAAATCATTATTTAAAAGTGTAGAAGAGTTAGTTGAGTTTGCGAATACTATTTTGAACAGGAGAAAAAGCAGAGCAGGTAAATCCTTAGAACATCATCTTGGCGAAATTTTTAACATCTTCAAGATTCAATATGTAACACAAGGAGTAACTGAGGAGAATAAAAAACCAGATTTTTTATTTCCTAACATTGAGTCTTATCACAATCTAAAATTCGACAATAAGAAATTGATATTTCTTGCTTCAAAAACAACTTGCAAAGACAGATGGCGACAAATACTAATTGAAGCAGACAAGATAGAAGTGAAGCACTTGTTTACATTACAACAAGGTATTTCCAAAAATCAACTGACTGAGATGTACAAGTATGGAGTGAAATTGGTAATACCTAAACCTTATTTGACAACGTTTCCGACAGAGTTTCGAGAAAGGATTATGACGTTGGACACTTTCGTTTCTTATGTAAAAGAGAAGCAGAAATAGTCCTTCGAAAATCGCACCAATGCCATTGCCGCGCAACCCTGACGCTCAACCAAAGCAATGCCATCCGTGCTTAAATTCTGCAATGGCGGACACTACCTACAACAAAAGCTATAAAACATATGCTGTATTGTAGGTTCTTAAAGTGTGTGCTCTTAATTTCGTTCAGCAACATGGGACAAAGATGTAGGTATTTAAACGCATACGTTTCATAGCTAAACGTTGTAGGCAAGGCGCGGCCAAATAAGCGGTAAACTTCTAAGCGCGAAGCGCAAATTTTTTTTGAGAAAATCAGCATTTATACTCACAATCAATTTTCGGCATTTGGAACCAAGAAAACCTGCGGACAACCGTAGTCCCGCGGAACTATCTGAACCTGGTAACCAAAAAGCCTCCGGACGACAACAATAGACTGAATAACTAAAATCAAAAAAAAAGACCGTTAACCTTTGACTAATTGTCTGAATAGCGCCCAGCCTACAACATGGTGTATATGCCATAGTGGGAGTTCGGAGTAAAAACAATTACTTATCTTCGTTTTACAGAAAACGTTCGTAGGACAGAACAGAGTTGTCGGCCTTTGCCATGCTGCGCATTTAGCAAAGTCCTCCTACTTCCCACTACGGACATATACACTGACGTTGTAGGCCAGCCGCATTTGGAAAGATATGACCAAGCAATTTGACTTCGATGAAACTGACCGGACCGAATGGAGAAGTCTTGGCATCTATTATCAGGTAGATGATGACTCGAAAGAATGGCAAATATTTGGGGACAAGGAAGGAATTAAGAATTTTGGAAAAATAATTAGTGATTATTGTGATCAGCCAGAGAACAGCGGCATCTCTGAACACATTCACCTCGGACCATACAACTACTTAAAAATAATGACCTGGGACAAACCACTGATAACTACTTACTTTATTGCAGGAAGAATTGAGGACTTGAAAACACTAAGTGAAATGATTTTTAAAAAGACAGAAAACTTGGAACCTGGGAATGTATTTTCGATAGACAAGGAATTTGGAGACGAAAATGAGGCGAAGATCACAATTCACATAATGCCCAACAATTTTGACCCTGTGTCAATGGACCAACAATTGAGAGTCTGAAAAAGCGACCGGCCTACAACAACGTGTATATGCCATGCTGGGGATTCGCAGTTAAAGTAAATAGTTATCTTCGTAATGCAAGCAAGTTCGTGGAACTTGCAGAGTAGTCGGCCTTGCCATGCTGCGCATTAGCAAGCCCTCCTTCTCCCCACCACGGACATATACACAGACGTTGTGTGCCAGGTGCGATCAAAGCGGCACCAAACTAATAAAGCGCGAAGCGAAACTTTTTTTGTGAAAATGAACACTTCTACTCAGAATCCAGCCTCAATCATTTGAAGAAGCAATCATGCAATAACAAACCTCCGGCTGACATCAAACCAAAGCTTTTGAATCAGAAACATCCGGCGCGCATCCCATTAATACCGAAACCACAAATTCAAAAAAATGGACAGTCCTTTGAAACAAAGATTTAATAAGCACCCGGCACACAACATTGTGCATGCGTCATGGTGGGTATTCGCTCTTGAAATAAATAGTTATCTTCGTTTGCAGAAAATGTTCGTGGAGCGAACAGACCAGGTCGGCCTTGCCATGCTGCGCATTTAGCAAGACCTCCCACTTTCCCACCACGAACGCATGCACTCCCGTTGTGAGCCATGCCTCGCAAAATTGTTTTACAAAAAGAGCCTTTGAGGAATAACATTCAAGGCTCTTCGTAGTCGATCGCAAAATGTCTGAGCGCTTTAGAAGTCCGGGGCATTTCATAGCCACTTTAGCTAAATAAAGCTTACCTGCCTCCCGCGCCATTGCGCACTTTCCTGGCTCAATCGCTTTGCTGGCATTCCATAGACAGTTTTAGAAGGACCGAACGAAGGGAACGTGCCTGCGACTTGAAAGAGAAAATGGCACAGGCTCACAACAAAATGTATGACGCCATGTCGTGTAAGTTTCAAAATGAAAACCTATCTTCGCTCAATAAAGAATATTTCTACGCTTGAGGAATAAATAAACACGCCACGAGCGCATACATCAGGCGTTGGCGGTCATTTTTTTGGACAAAGTAGACCCATGAGACAAGCAATTCTAATTTGCATTTTACTGACGACTCTTTACTCTTGCGGACAGACACCTGAGAAGAAGAAAGTAAATTACCCATTACAAGTTGGTGACATCTATTTTGACTCAAAGATTGACGACCCAAACTTTAAGCTTTGTGACGAGGACAGAGTGTTTCAATATTATAACTTTGGCAAAGGACTTCTTTACAAAGGAGAAAAGATAAAAATAAACGAACACTTTAGGGACGGACTAAAGATCAAAGAGAAAAAGGAAGAGTCAGGCTTCTTGACAATTAGGTTTATTGTTAACTGTGCGGGAAAGACTGGAAGATATAGAGTTCAAGGGATGGACAACGAATACAAGGAAAAGGAATTCAATGGTAATTTGACCGATCAGTTATTAAGCTTGACAAAACAATTGGACGGCTGGATGATTGGTGAGTATGAAGGAAAGGCGTATGACTACTATCAATATCTAACATTTAAAATTGAAAAGGGAAAACTAATTGAGCTAATGCCATGAAAAGATTTTTATTCGTTGCATTCATGATATGCTCAATCAATACATATTCGCAGCCTAACTGCAATGTGTACAAGATGAATAATAATCTGCCCTGTTACGAGGCTTGTGTTACAGCGACAGAAGGCGTCGCTGGGCAGGGGACAAAGACATCTCAATTGCAATTTGACAAGGCTATAGACCTTTGTCCAAGTTTTGATCACGCCTATTTTGAGAAAGCAGTTCCTTTTCTCAAGAGAGGAGATTTTATTATGTGGAAAACATTAATTGATAAAGCAGTAGAGTTAAATCCGACAGGACATTTAGGTTACAGGGGTTGGTGTAAGTGTAAGCTCCCCTGAAGTTCGGCCATTTAATAGTTGGAATAAATTTATCAACTTTAAATGGTTAAACTATGAGAAAGACAAAATTCACAGAGACCCAGATTGTCAAGGCAATCAAGGATCACGAGTCAGGTCGAAATGCTCTGGAGATCTGCCGGGAGCTTGGAATCAGTACAGCAGCATTTTACAAGTGGCGGCAGCGCTATGGGGGCATGGAGGTCAATGAAGTCCGGAAGATGAAAGAACTCCAGGATGAGAATGGCCGCCTCAAAAGGATGTATGCTGATTTGAGCCTGGTTCATGAAGCCCTCAAAGATGCAGTAGCAAAAAAGCTTTAACGCCTGACGAGAAAGGCAGTCTGGTTCAACACATGATCGAAGAGCATGAGTTGAGCCAACGCCAGGCGTGTGTAGCCTTAGACGTGCCACGAAGTACAATGCAGTACAAACGAATACCAAAGGATGACGACGAACTGATTGATCATCTACAGGAGTTGGTGAGCAAACATCCTGCGATTGGTTTTTGGAAATGCTTCTACCGAATCCGTAAAAAGGGATTTCCGTGGAACCACAAACGTGTTTATCGGGTCTATACGGCCTTAAAATTGAATATTCGCAGAAGACACAAAAAGCGTTTGCCTGCACGCATCAAGCAGGCATTGTTCCAACCAGAAGCCATGAATCAGGTCTGGTCGATTGATTATATGAGTGATAGTTTATGGGATGGAAGGAAATTCAGATTGTTAAATGTGATTGATGATTACAACCGGGAAATTCTGGCCATGGAAGCAGACCTTTCATTGCCTACGCTGAGAATCATTCGGGTACTTGAATACCTCAAAGAGTTTCGGGGACTGCCGCAGATGATTAGGGCAGATAATGGGCCTGAATTCATCTCTGATGCATTGGACCAATGGTGCAGAGAGAACAACATTACACTAGCCTACATACAGCCAGGTAAGCCAACTCAAAATGCCTACGTGGAAAGATGCAATGGAAACATCAGAAGGGAATTCCTAAATACATCTGTATTCCAAACCTTATCCGAAGTTCAGGCAAAGATGGAAGACTGGATGCACGACTACAATCACTACAGGCCTCATCAATCTCTTAACTTCAGAACACCAATAGAATTGTTACCTTCATGAATACAAAAAACCAACTATTCCGTGGCCCAGGTTTTGGGGGAGCTTACAAAAAGATCAATTGTTGCAATACTTACAATGGACGCCAAAGAACAAGGAGGCGATGGAACGCATGCCTACGGTATAAAAAAAGAAACACATTATACTGCCCCTCAAGGATACTATATCCAGAGTATTCCAGCAGAAATGAGTTCGTATCGGGGTGAGGACATAGATATCGATGCTGACCAAGGAAATGATTTTATTACTCCAAGCGGCCCTTTGACTCAGGTAATTTATACTGGCGACATAATGGGTGGTGACGTGGGAGTTCCAGGAGGAACAGGGACAGTAGTGAGAGTACGAGCAATAAATGTTAAGTTGACACAATGCGATCAATTTTAATCTCCCCGTTATTGTAGGTCGCCTGACCAACAGTTCCAAAAACCAATTCCCTACAAGTCCTCTAGGAGTGTAACTCCCCATTGGTCCGGACATCCGTCCGGGCCCATTCGAAGCTGAGCCCTTGCTGGGGAATATCTTTTCGCGGTTTTGTATTGGGAAGTAGGCTGAGGCCGCGCCCGAAAAATAATATCCCGTCGGTTTCAGAATTCAAGGCCTCCCAAAACGAATATTCAATGCCGCAATAGCCGCGTGTGGGTATATGGTTGTTGGGCACAATGCCTTTCAGAAAGTGAACTAATCTTCAAAGAAAATAGTTTAAGGTATATGGAAATGTTATCTAATTAGATAACTTTGCATTGTTGGATATTACGCCAGGATCATTTCGGGATATAATTGTCTATGGGGATGACTTTTGGCAGTTCTACAATAAACAGACGCAAAAAGTAAAGGTCAAAATTGACTGGACGATTGGGGTTGTTAAGGATTTAAGAATGGTTCCAGAGCAATACCTCAAACATATTATTGGGACTGACTTATATGAAATACGAGTAATTCTTGGGAGTAACATCTTTAGAATATTCTGCTTCTTCGACAAGGGTAGACTGGTAATTCTGCTTAATGGTTTTCAAAAGAAAACTCAAAAGACTCCCAAAAAGGAAATTGAAAAAGCGTTGACTCTTAAACGGCAATATTATGAAGACCAAAAAGCATAAAATAGTAAGATTCGAGGACCACCTTGACAAACAATACGGCAAACGCGGAACTGCCAAAAGAGAAAAATATGAACAAGGATTTGAGTCCTTCAAACTTGGTGTAATGCTTCAAGACTTAAGGAAGCAGAAAAATCTCACCCAAGAACAACTTGCAGAAAAATGCGGAACGACTAAGACTTACATTTCGCGAATTGAAAATGACGCAAGTGACATTCGGCTTTCGACCCTCTTGAGAATTATTCGAGAAGGCCTAGGAGGACACATCAATATTTCGATTACACACTAAAAACATAAATGGCACTGTGCACAACAACGTGTATATGCCATGTTGGGGATTCACAGTTAAAGTAAATAGTTATCTTCGTAATGCAAGCAAGCTCGTGGAACTTGCAGCGTAGTCGGCCTTGCCATCCGCCAGCTGGCGGATTTAGCAAGCCCTCCTTCTCCCCACCACGGACATATACACAGACGTTGTAGCTCATGCGCAAAGACGATTTGCCAACTAGGACAGTGACGACCTTGCAAGCCCCGTTATTGTTTGTCGCCTGACCAACAGTTTCCAAAACCAATTCCCTACAAATCCCGCTAACTAGCCCTCTGCTGGCGCGCGTCTTCTGACGCGTTGCCCCCGTGTTGTTCCACCATGGCCCACAACTCTGGCCCCGTTAAGTAGCCCCGGCATATAATATCACCTGGGCCGGATCACCGGTCCGATTTCCACCGAAGACCTGCTGGGGAATATATTTTCGAGGTTTTGTATTGGGAAGTAGGCTGAGGCCGACAAAAACCTTACTCTCAACAATCCGGATGCTTCCAGGGAATATACTTCTATACGTATATTCAGTGTCGATATACCCGCATGACGGGTATATGCCTGTTGTAGACCATAGGCTTTTGAGGCATGTTTTTCAAGAAAGAATTGGTTAAATTTGAGTCTAAATTCCTCGCAGATGAGCACAGTTGAGCTAAAATCAAACCTTCATAAAATCGTTGACAAGATTGACAATGAGCAATTGCTTCAAACGATCTACGACTTCCTAAAACTAAGAGAAAACACAAAGGAAGGACAGATTTGGAAATCGCTAACTGAGGAACAAAAAAAGGAAGTTTACCTATCATACGAGGAATCCGAGGACGACAATAATCTAATTCCCTGGGAAGAAGTCAATAAGAAAGCATAGATGAAAGTATTCCTTTCTCGCCGTGCCGAGCGGAATTATATCTCAATTAAGGAATTCATAACACTACAATGGGGGCAGAAAACCGCCGATGAATTTGCACAGAAGGCTGACGAGCTTTTTCAAATGCTTGAAAAGTTTCCTGAAATGGGGCCAGTTGAAAAGGATACAATCAGAGGTTTTCAACTTACACGTCAAACTCGAATTCTTTATAGGGTTAAAACTAAGCGCATCATTGTTCTTGCTTTCTTTGATGTAAGGCAAGATCCTAAGAAAAAGTTCCGCTAGCCTACGGTCTACAACATTGTATATATGCCATGGTGGGGATTCACAGTTAAAGTAAATTGCCATACATGAAAAAGCGTAGTTTATTACTACTGTTCATTTTCCCAATATTTTCCTCTTGCGACAAGGAAGAGGAAGTTTTGAATATCAATCGACTAACTGAAACTATTTGGTACTATGAGTACCTCCCCTACTGGCGCGCGTCTATGCCCCGTTGCCCCCGTATTGTTCCACCATCGTCCACAACCCTGCCCCGCTAAGTAGCCCCCGCATATAATATCACCTGGGCCTGATCACCGGGCCGATTTCCACCGAAGACCTGCTGGGGAATATATTTTCGCGGTTTTGTATCGGGAAGTAGGCTGAGGCCGACAAAAATCTTACTCTCAACAATCCGGATGCTTCCAGGGAATATACTTCTATACGTATATTCAGTGCCGATATACCCGCACTGCGGGTATATGCGCGGTAGGCCATTTGATTGATCATGCGACAAACCTTCATAGCGAGTATCCTTTACTTGATCCTGTGCAACACAGCTGTCGGTCAAAGAACCGTCAATAATTTTGAAATTGAAGGCGGCACAATTTGGCGTAAAGTATTCGAAACCAATATCACGTTCGAACAATTGACTGAAAAAATAAAGGACTCGGGGCTCTTTAAGAATATGGAAATTTCTGAAAGTAAAGTCACTGGTGACATCAAGCAATTGGTGGCAGATTATAAAGGCTCAGGCTTTTCAAGAGGTTTAACACCGATTTATGTGCTGGGAAGCTACTTTAAGGGTTTCTCAATAATTGAATTTAAGGAAGGCAAGTATAGGGTAACCCTAAAGAACATTGTTCTAGTTCAAATGCGTAGCGATCCACTAGGTGAGAAAGGGGAAGAAACAAATCTCGACACTTATGCTCTAAAATCCTCGAAGGATGAATTCAAGGCCGCATTCATGAAGGCGCCCAGCTTGATTCTAAACCACACATTTGAGAACAAGTTTTCATTTAAGAACAATGAGAAGGAGGACTGGTAAAAGAAACGCCCCCCCGCTGGCGCGCGTCTTATAACTCGTTGTCCCTGTGTTGTTCCACCATGGTCCACAATCCTGGCCCCGCTAAGTAGCCCCCGCATATAATATCACCTGGGCCTGATCACCGGCCAGATTTCCACCGAAGACCTGCTGGGGAATATCTTTTCACGGTTTTTTATCGGGAAGTAACCAGCCGAAATAATCCAATACCAACATTTATAGAAACAAAGCCCGACAACACTGTCTTAGCCCCCCAATATGAACTGCCCATAAGGTTGAGGCGGGAAAAATATTCGTATATTGTACTCGGCTAGTTTGACATTCTCTCTTAATTCTTGGAAATTATGAAAAAGACATTCTTCCTCCTTTACGGAGTTATTTGCTATTTGATTTTCTTGATCTCATTTCTTTATGCTATTGGTTTCGTAACCAATTTACTTGTTCCAAAAAGTGTCGACAGCGGAGAGCTACACTCATTTGTTACTGCTTTACTGATTAACGCCTTACTTTTGGGCGCCTTTGCCATCCAGCACAGCGTGATGGCGCGGCAGGGATTTAAGCACTGGTGGACCAAAATTGTTCCCAAACCAATCGAACGGAGCACCTATGTTCTTATTGCAAGTCTGTTATTGCTGCTGCTCTACTGGAAGTGGGAGCCCATGCCCGACATTATCTGGAGTATTCAAACCCCGTGGGCATCAAACTTACTTTTTGGTCTGGGTTTAGCCGGATGGATTACCGTACTTATCAGCACTTTGCTCATCAATCATTTTGATTTATTCGGCCTTCGTCAGGTTTACCTTTATTTCATCGGAAAGGAATATACGCCTATCCAATTTAAGTCACCTCTGCTATATCGTTTGGTGCGGCATCCCATTTACCTGGGTTTCATCATTGCATTTTGGGCTACGCCTGTGATGACAGTTGGGCATCTTATTTTTGCAATCGCTACAACTGGCTATATCTTTATCGGTATCTTATTTGAAGAGCGTGACCTTGTTGCTTTCTATGGCGAGGTTTATACCACTTATAAGAAGGAGGTATCCATGATAATTCCCTTTCCTTCTAAAAAAGGAGATTAAGTGTGATGGGCTATTACTCACTATGGCGCGCGCTTGTAGCGCGTGCCCCGTTATTGTTGGTCGCCTGACCAACAGTTTCCAAAACCAATTCCCCCGTGGTCCGGACATCCGCCCGGGCCCATTCGTAGCAGGGCCTCTGCACGGCGTGCATTTGCAATCCCGGCTTGCGTGCTACCTTAAGACGATGCTCTGCCCTTGTCGGTGCTGGCTTCTAGTAAATCAAAAAACCTATGTAAGCCATTAAAGCAATAATGATTACAAGTGACAGGAATGACAATAGAATCGACTTTCTCCCACCAAAGTTCTTGTAATTGAACCAAAGAAGATACAATACCATCGATGGACCGATTAATAAAACCGGAACACTCTTATCTACACGTTCCAGGGGAATTGATAGACCGATTATTACTACAATTTGGGTAACTTCATACGTTCCAATAATTAGGTGTTCCACAAAATTACGTGCAGATCGAAATAACAAATAGTTTAAAGTTGAGAAGAAAAGAAGAAGAGGAAGGATTAACAAATACGGGAAGATCATCTTAAATGGAGAATCAGGACGCGTGTGGTCAAAAACATATTTTGGTCCCTTACAACGTAAAGAGCATCTATTTTTCACTTGTAGAGAGTTTTGAATTTGATCGAGGATTTGTTGCTGCCCACGGTGTATATGTTCTCGCTGGTCCGGACATCCATCCGGGCCCATCCGAAGAAGGGTCTCTGCCTTGGTCGGGATTTGCCATCCCGGCCTTGCGCACGCCATGCGGACCTACCGGGATAACTAGTCTCCCGTCCGCGCAGAGTCCCCTGCCGGGAGACTCTGCTGAGAAAGCCGCTGGAAAGATCAAATTTACAGTAGCACTCTGTAAACAAGCATACAGAGTTGTCGGTCTTGCCATCCGCCAGCTGGCGGATTTAGCAAGCCCTCCCACC